>LULJ01000094.1_pt1 | contig 195261 bp, 203 predicted proteins | sample 728171 | NCBI WGS metagenome assembly LULJ01 (sample SAMN03860292, study PRJNA289734) | marine metagenome | biome: seawater column; feature: ocean; material: water; isolation source: Red Sea water column Station 169 - depth 25m | place: Saudi Arabia: Red Sea | collected 2011-10-15 | depth 25 m
CAAGATCCACATGTTCGACGTGACCCTGCCGACGGGCGAGAACTGGACCGAGTCGACCGCCTATGTGGGCGGGGACGCCATCGTCCTCGTCGATACGCCGCTCGGCCGGCTGGGCCTGTCGATCTGTTACGATCTGCGCTTTCCGGAACTCTATCGCGCCCTTGTGGACGGCGGCGCCGAACTGATCGCGATCCCGGCCGCCTTTACCGTGCCGACCGGCGAAGCGCATTGGCACCCGCTGCTCCGCGCCCGGGCAATCGAAACTGCCTGTCACATTCTTGCGGCGGCGCAAGCGGGAACGCATGCCGACGGGCGCGCGACCTTTGGCCACAGCCTCGCCGTCGATCCCTGGGGGACGGTGTTGACGGACGTGGACGCGCAACAATCCGGTAGCGCGGCGGGCTATGATATCGGCTTCGTGGCGATCGACGCCGAGGCGCGGAACCGGGCTCGCGCGGCCATCCCCCTCACCCGATCGCGCGCGGTGCGGAATATAGAGCTTTAGGCCGGGGGACTTAAGTCAGGCGCTGCCATCACGCAGAATCGCAGCATGTAGAATCGACGCATGTAGAATCACAAAGGGCCCCGAGCAAAGCCCGGAGCCCTTTGGTATCGGTTTGACCCGGAGCCTGTTACGGGCTGGTCGGGCTGTCTTCGTTGTTATCCGAAGCGATGATGATACCGCCGATGATAGCCGCGAGAGCGACAACAGCGATGATCCAGCCGGTGCCTTCCAGCTTGCTTTCACCGTTGAGTTCCGAATTGGCGCGTGCCGAGTCGAACGACTGAGCCGAAGCGGCGATCGGCGCCGCAAGCATCGAGGTCGCCGCGAGGGAGATCGCAGCCTTCTTAAGCAGGTTCATCTTATTCTCCGTCCACTGGATATATCGTCTCGATCCACACCGCGAAATGGCTTCCCCGCCATGGACCTGCCCGATCGGTTTAAGCGTAATTGCCGTCGATTGCAATCACCATTTCCCTATTTCGGTACTAGTTAGGAAATTGCTAAATATTGCAAAAGTTGCGCAGCTGGTCGCGATTCTAACCCCGCCTGACTTGCTCGAACGCTTCGCTGGTCACGGGATAGCCCAGATGACCCGGAATGCACAGATGCGGGGTGCCGTCCCGCTCCTCTATCCACGGCGTTACCAGTTCGACCGGATAATTTTCCGCGTGGCGCGCGAAGCCCGCAAAATCGTCGGCCTGCGCGATTCGTTCGAGGTTGCGGCGCGTGGGAAAGATAACCGACACCTCGCCGCGATCGGCGAGCGTCAGCGTATCGCGGGCGCTGGACCAGAATATGTGGCTATGCTCGGCCTCCTCGACAGTCAGTTCGTGCCCGTGCGGCGGCGCCGCAACGGCATAGAAGCGTGTGTCGAAGGTTCGCGCTTCCTTGAAATTGGGGCACCAGCGCGCAAAGGGCACCAGCCCGCCGAGTTGGATCGGCGCCCCATGCGCGGCCAATATGTCCGACAGCAACGTGCCGCCCAGAAGCGCGCGGCGAACATCGGCAAGGTCGGGTTCGGCAAGGTCGGGGAGACCGACGCCAAGCCCCGTTTCCTCAAGCGTTTCGCGCAAGGCCGCGACCCGCGCCGCGCCTTCGGCCGGATCCTCGCCAAAGCCGTAACGCTCGGCGACCAGATGATCGTCGGGATCGACGCGGCCGCCGGGAAAAACCACCGCCCCCGCCGCGAACGCCATGTTGCTCGCGCGTTTGACCATCAATATCTCGTCGGGACCATCGTTGCCGGAGGGCCGCATGATGACGAGCGTGGCGGCCGGGATGGCCCCGTCGGGTAGCTTGGGCGATTGCGGTGGCGCGGGATCGGTCATGAAAATTCGATAACTAGGCTTTGCGCGCTTGTCATCTGCCATTGCCGCCAGCGACGACGGCCCCATTGCCGCGGCATTCAAGAGGGTGCAAGATGCCGCATCTTGGCGCGGCCGGAGGCAAGGCAATGGGATTGGCCGAAATATTGGGGGTCGCGGGCAGCATCAGCCTGTTGTCGGGCTGGCGTCTCTACCTCACGATCCTGGCAACCGGCGTCGCGATGCATTTCGGCTGGCTGCCGCTGCCCGAACATTTGCAGGCGCTGCAGATATTGGCGAACCCCTGGGTCATGGGCGTCGCGGCAGTCGGTACGCTCGCCGAGTTTCTGGCCGACAAGATCGCGTGGATCGACAGCATCTGGGACAGCGTCCACAGCATCGTCCGCCCGCTCGGCGGCGCGTTGCTGGCGCTCGCGCTCGTCGACAGCGCCGATCCGGCGTGGCAGGTGATCGCTTTCATCCTCGGCGGCGGCGGCGCGCTCATCAGTCACAGCGCCAAGGCAACGACCCGCGCGGTCGTCAACATCAGCCCCGAACCCTATAGCAATGCCGCGGTATCAACCGGCGAGGACGTCGCGACGACGGGACTTCTCGCGCTGGTAATCGCCTTTCCCGCGGTCGCCATCGTCATCGCCCTATTGCTGCTGATCGCCGCTGTCCTCGTCATCATTGCGCTGCGAAAACTGCTCCGCAGCGTCAGAGGCGGGCTCAAACGCGCGCTCGGCGACCCGGCAGACGCCCCGCCGCCCATCGTCTGATCGTCAGCCTGTGATCAGTTCCTTGAGGGGCGTTTCGCTATCGGCGAGCTGTTCGGGGGTTGCGGCGGTGCCGGCGGTGACGAGCATGCGGCCCTGGACATAGTCCTTGGTGGCGTTGACGCAGTCGAGCGCGATGACCTTGCCGGCCTTGAGGTAAACGACCGAGAAGCTGCGGCTGGCGGGATCGCCGCGCAGCACCGCCCGGTCATGGCCCGTCGACAGCCCGGCGGTCTGCAGCTTGAGGTCATATTGGTTCGACCAGAACCAGGGGATGGCATGATAGGGCGCCTCGGCGCCGCAGATGCCCTTGGCGACGACATTCGCCTGGTCATTGGCATTCTGCACCGATTCGAGGCGGATCACCGCGCCTTCGGCAAAGTCATTCGCATGCGCCGCGCAGTCGCCGATCGCATAGATGTCGGGCAGGCTCGTCCGGCACAGCGGATCGACCAGCACGCCGTTGCCGCCCTCGGCCCCCGCCGCGAGCAGCGGTTCGACCGCCGGCACGATGCCGATGCCGACGATGACGAGATCGGCAGGAATGACCTCGCCGTCCGCCAGCCGCACGCCGGTGACATGCGTGTCGCCCTCGATCGCCGCGACCTGGGCGCCGAGCCGCAGGTCGACGCCATGATCGCGGTGCTCCTTTTCGAAGAAGCGCGACAGATCCTCGCCCGCGACGCGCGAGAGCACCCGGTCGAGCGCTTCGAGCAGCACGACCTTCTTGCCCGCCTTGGTCAGCACCGCCGCCGCCTCGAGCCCGATATAGCCGCCGCCGATCACCACGATCTGCTGCGCCGTCTCCGCCGCCGCCTTCATCGCGTCGGCATCGGCGCGCGTGCGCACCCCCTGCACCCCCGGCAGATCGCCGCCGGGGATCGGCAGCATCCGCGGATGGCCGCCGGTTGCCCAGACGAGCTTGCCATAGCCGATCGCCGCGCCGTCCTCGGTCGTGACGCGGTGCGCGGCCGGATCGACCGCCACGACGCGCTTGCCGAGCAGCATCGTCACGTCACGCTCGTCCCAATATTTGGCGGGGCGCAACTGGATGCGCTCGAACTCTTTCTCGCCCGCGAAATATTCCTTCGACAAGGGCGGCCGCTCATAGGGAAGCTCCGCCTCCTCCCCCACGATCGCAATGCTGCCGGCAAACTTCTGCGTCCGCAGCATGATTGCCGCCTGCGCGCCCCCGTGGCCACCGCCAACTATCAATATGTCGAAGTTCATGGTCCGCCCATCTCCCGGATCGCCGCTCGCCCTGCGGCCCCGTGACATGCACGACGCGCCTGTGCAAGCGCGGGCTCACCCGATCATCGCATTAACATTTCACAATGGAAGCGATCCTATTAGGGGGGCAGCATGCGTTTGGCGACAATCACCAACTGGGCCTATGCCGCGACGGTCGTGCTGACGATCGCGTCGAGCGCGACGATGCTGCTGGCCTCGAACGCTACCGACCGCGAACGGGCGGCGGTCGAGCAGCGATACCGGCTCGATCAGGCGACCGCGACGCTGGAGGAGGATGTTTTCCTGCTCAGCGACCGGGCGCGACAATATGTGAACACCGGCGATCCGACCTATCTTGTCGGCTATCGTTCCGAAGAGGCGGCGCTCAAATCGGTCGAGGAGCGCATTTCGCATATCGGCGACGCCGGGGCATCGACCGGCGAGATCGAAGCGCTGGCCGATGCGGTGCGGCTGGCCGATCTGCTCCATGACGAACAGCGTGCGGCGGTCGCCGCGCACGAAGGCGGCGACGAAGCGAAAGCGCGGCAATTGCTGTTCGGTGCCGAATATGAACGCCAGCTCGACCGCGCCGAACTCGAAATCAAGCGCTTTCGCGACCGGCTAGATGCACGGGTCCAGTCGCAGGTCAATTCCGCGACCGAGGTGGCGCGGCTGTGGAAGGGCATTTCCGAAATCACACTGGCGCTGACCGCGTTGCTGGTGCTGTGCGTGCTCTATTTCGTCTTCAAGCAAAGGGTATTGCGCCCGGTCGTCAAGCTGAGCGACGTGGTCAACCGGCTGGCGGCGCAGGACTTCGCCGCCGAGCCGCCCGCCTTCGACCAGGTCGACGAGATCGGCGACATGGCGCAGGCGATCCGCATTTTCCGCGAAAACGGGTTGGAACGGCAAAGGCTGGAAAGCGAACGCGACGCCGACCGCGCGATGCGCGACCTGTTGTCGCGGATGACGCAGCGGTTGCAGGGTTGCGACACGATGGACGACCTGAAAGACGTCGTGCAGCGCTTCGTCCCCGAAATCACGCCGGGGCTTGCCGGGCGTCTCTATCTGCTCGACCGCCAGCGCAACATGGTAGTCGAGGCGTGCGGCTGGCAAAACCCCGGCCATTCGCGCGCCGAATTTTCGGCGCTCGCCTGCTGGGCGCTGCGCCGCGGGCTGCCGCACCGTCCCGCGGGCGACAATGTCGATGTGCCATGCGACCATGTCGACCGCAGCGATGCCGCGGCGCCCATCGACACGCTGTGCCTGCCGCTTACCGCGCAGCGCGAGACGCTGGGCCTCCTTTATTTCGAAGCGCCGGCGGGCAACCCCGGCGCGCTGTCCGGCCCCGAAATCTATCTCGATATGCTGGCGGAGAATATCGGGCTGGCGATCGCCAATCTGCAATTGCGCGAAACGCTGCGCGAAATGGCGCTCGCCGACCCGCTGACCGGCCTGTCGAACCGCCGTCAGCTCGACCAGCTGCTCGGCATCCAGATCGCGCAAGCCGAACGGCTGGGACAGGATCTGGGCTGCCTGATGATCGACGTCGATCATTTCAAGCGCTTCAACGACGTCCACGGCCACGACGCGGGCGACATGGTGCTGCGCGAAGTCGGCAAGGTGCTGGCGGGCGTGACGCGCGATGCCGGTCTGGCGTTCCGTTATGGCGGCGAGGAGTTCATGCTGCTGCTCCCCGGCCTGTCGGTCGAAGCGGCGGCCGAGCGCGCCGAGGAAATCCGTACCCGCGTCGCCGCGCTGGCGCTGGGATCGGAGGCCGGGAACATGGGGCCGGTAACGGTGTCGATCGGCGTCGCGATCACCCCGCTGCACTGCCCGCCCGACCGGCTGGTCCGCACCGCCGACGCCGCGTTGCTGCGTGCGAAAGCGATGGGCCGCGACCGGGTCGAGGTGGCGCAGCAGCGCGATTCCTTCGCCGCGGTCTGACGGGCCGCGCCATGCGCTTCAGCTTTTCGAGCGCCGTCTTGTCATTCTCGTGATAGTCGATGGTGGTGACGAAGCGGCCGTCCTTGTCCATCAGATAGATGGCGGCGGTGTGATCGACCGTATAGTCGCCGCCCTCGATCGGCACCTTGCGGACATAGACGCCATATTCCTTCTGCATTTGGGCAAGCTGGGCATCGGTTCCGGTCGCCCCGATGATCGGCGTCTTGAACAGCGCGACATAGCTGCCGATGTCGGCGGGTCGATCGTGCTGCGGATCGACCGATACGAAGACGATATCGAACTTCATCCCGTCGGGACCGAGCTGCTCGCGAAGCTGCGCCATGCGCGCGAGGCTGGTCGGGCAGACGTCGGGGCAGCGGGTGAAACCGAAGAAGATCGCGAAGGGCCGGCCCTTCAGCGTCCGGTCGGTGAGCGTCGAGCCATCGGCCGCGGTGAGCGTGAACGGGCCGCCGATCGCGGCGCCGGCGGGACCGCCCTCCATCGGTGCGGTCGATGCGATCGGTTGCACCTTGAAGCGCACCGCGACCTTCCCCTGCCGCGCGAAGACCAGCGTCGCAGGGATCATGTCGCCCTGCTTGAACGGCTTTTTGAGCCCCATGAACATGATGTGATAGCCGCCGGGCTTGAGTTCGAGCGTGCCACCCGCCGGGATGGCGAGGCCGCCGGTGACCTGGCGCATCCGCATCACCCCGTCCTCGACCTTCATCATGTGGATCTGGACGTCGGCGGCGGCGGGCGAAGTCGCCGAGAGGAGCCTCTCCTCGGATTTACCCTTGTTCATTATGGTCAGAAAGCCGCCGCCGGCCTTTTGCCCCGGCGCGGTTTCGCGCGACCAGGGGTGGCCGATGGCGAGCGCGCCGGCGGTGACGCCGTGCGCGAGCAGCGGCGGCGCGGCGACCAGCGCCGTTGCCGCGAACATGATGCGGATTGAAGGATTCATCGAACGATCTCCTGTTGGAAAAATAATGTCGGCGCGGGATGCGCGGCGGCCCAATTTTGAGCGGCCGCCGATCCGACCTGCATCAGCAGGCACAGACCGACGGCCGCCCAGCAGCGGCGGCGAAACCGGCGCAAGGCGGCAATGCGGCGAGGCGGAGATGGGGCCATGTCCTACCTCATGTGGTTGCTTGCCGCGAGCGCACGGGCGAGGATCGGGGCGATCTCGCGCCGCTCGTCGAGGTTCAGGCAATGCCCGACCTCGAAGCGCTGCATTCGGTGGTGGAAGACGAGCCGGCAGTCGGTCGGCCCGCGCCGCTCCAGCTCGAAGCGAAGCCAATAGGACGGCAGGTCGACGACCGCCCTGCTGCGCCCGCGCCAGACGAACCGGCCATCCGACAGTTCGAGCCATTCCTCGGGCGGCGGATTGCGCTGGTGCCATTCGAGCGCCAGCACCAGCGCCGCCATGGTCGATAGCGCAAACAGCGGCACGAGCCAGCGCCCCTGCAGCGCGGGCAGGATCGCCATCGCCATGAACAGCAGGATCAGGACGGTAAAGGTCTCGCGCCCGTGCTGCGTCAGGCGCGACCGGTTCTCGCGCATGCGCAGGCGAATGCCATCGGGCGCATCGAACGCGGACGCTTCATCGTCCGCATGCCGCCGCTCGGGACGGCGCATTATTTCGTACATGGACAATCTCCGGCAGGACCACGCGATCAAGGCGCGCGGCTGTCCGACACAGCGGGTTCAGCGTGTCAGGCGTGCGCCGGAGGGCCGCGCAGGGGCGGGCGGAGACGGGAAAGACGGCGCAGCGGCGGCACCGGAAGCGGCGCGAAGCCGAGCGCGAACAGAAACGCGATCGCAGCAAGCAAAAGCGCCGGATCGGCGGCGGCGACCGCACCATGCGCGAGCGCGGTAAAGGCGCATTCGCCCTTGCCGCCATGCTTGGCGGGCACATCTTCGCCGCCCTTTTCGAAGGGAATCACGATCTGCTGCGCGAGCGACTGGCCACCGGGATCGGAGCAGAGGACGACGTCGATCGTCCGCGATGCATCATGGCCGGGCATATAGCCCGCGGGAACCAGCGCCTTCGACAGCAACGCCAGCGCGACCAGCCACATGGCCAGCCCGCGATGGCGTGCAATCCAGGCGCGTACCCCCGTCATTGGTCCCCTTTACGCCGGCGTGCGGCGTCTGTCACCGGCCGCGCGTACCGCGGCGGCCGGACAAATTGTCCCAGGCCGATCAGCCGATGGTGCGGGCCAGTTCGCGGTTGAGCCACAGGGCGACGAGCGTGCCGACCGCGCCCGACAACAAATAGCCGCCGGCGGCGATCAGGCCGAAGCTGCTCGACAGCCAGAGCGCGACCATCGGCGCGAAGCCCGCGCCGAACAGCCAGGCAAGGTCGGAGGTGAAGGCCGATCCGGTGTAGCGGTGCCGCGGCAGAAATTCGGACGAGAGCGCGCCCGACGACTGGCCGAACGACAGGCCGAGCAGCGCGAAGCCCAGGATCATGAACACCGCCTCGCCCGCTTCGCCCGCGTCGAGGAGCTGCGGTGCAAAGCCGCTGAACGCGGCGATGGCGGCGGCAGTCGCGCCAAGCACGGTGCGGCGGCCGAAGCTGTCGGCGAGCCGGCCCGACGCGATGATCGCGAGCACGCCGACGAACGCCGCCACCGCTTCAATCATCAGGAAGCGCGCCGGGGTTTCCTCGGTAAACAGGAACACCCACGACAGCGGGAAAACCGTGACCATGTGGAAGAGCGCAAAGCTGGCGAGCGGCGCGAAGGCGCCGGTCAGGATGACCTTCCATTCCGACCGCACCGTTTCGGTGAGCGGCGCGGGTTCGAGCGACTTGTCCTCGAACAGTGCGGCATATTCGGGCGTGACGACGATGCGCAGCCGGGCGAAGAGCGCGACGACGTTGATCGCGAAGGCGACGAAGAAGGGATAGCGCCAGCCCCAGTCGAGGAAATCCTGCGCGGGCAGCGCCGAGATCAGGAACATGAAGAGCAGGCTGGCGACGATCAGGCCGAGCGGCGCGCCGAGCTGCGGGATCATCGCATACCAGCCGCGCTTGCCCGCCGGCGCATTGATCGCGAGCAGCGAGGCAAGCCCGTCCCACGATCCGCCGAGCGCCACGCCCTGGCCCATGCGGAACAGCGCGAGGAGCAGCGCGGCGCCTATACCGATCGATTCATAGCCGGGCAGGAAGGCGATCGCCGCGGTCGATCCGCCGAGCAGGAACAGCGCGGTCGTCAGCTTTGCGCCGCGGCCATAGGCGCGGTCGATCGCGGTGAAGATCACCGTGCCGACGGGACGCGCGACGAAGGCAAGCGCGAAGATTGCGAAGGACCAGAGCGTCCCCTGCAGCGGATCGAGCTGCGGAAAAATCAGCTTCGGGAACACGAGCACCGATGCGATCGCATAGACGAAGAAGTCGAAAAATTCCGACGTGCGCCCGATGACCACGCCGATGGCGATCTCTCCGGGCGCGATCGGATGGCCGTCGTCGTGAAGCGCGCGGGCGTCCCGTTCGGCCTGGGTGGTGGTGGGCGCGGTATCGGCAGACATGGGTAGGCGGTCCTGCATCGGGCGCCGCCGCCGGCATGCGCGGCGGGCATGCACGGAGGGATGGCGCGAGTCGGGTTATAGGGCGCGGCGCCCCTTCATGAAAATGCCCCTGCGTCATTGATCGCGATCAAGGGATTGGACAAAATGTCCTATGTGCGGTGCAGCAAAGCGGGCCTAGGCGCGCCGCCATGCCAGAAAAGCTCTCCCGTCCGTCCACCCGATTCCGGTTGTTGCCGCTGCTCGCGGCGTTTCCGCTGCTCGCCGGTTGCAACATGGTCGTGCTCGATCCTGCGGGCGACGTCGCCCAGCAGCAGGGCAATCTGATCCTGGTTTCGACCGTGCTGATGCTGCTCATCATCGTGCCGGTGATGGCGCTGACGATCTTTTTCGCCTGGCGCTATCGCGCCGCGAACAAGGCGGCGACCTACAAGCCCGACTGGGACCATTCGACGCAGCTTGAGCTGGTGATCTGGGCCGCGCCGCTGCTCATCATCATCTGCCTGGGCGCGGTGACCTGGGTCGCGACCCATTTGCTCGACCCCTATCGCCCGCTGGCGCGCACCGCGCCGGGCCAGCCGGTCGCGGCGGCGACGCAGCCTATCGACGTGCAGGTCGTCGCGCTCGACTGGAAATGGCTGTTCATTTACCCCGAACAGGGCATTGCCACGGTAAACGAGCTCGCGCTGCCCGCGCATCATCCGGTGCGGTTCCGCATTTCGGCATCGTCGGTGATGAACAGCTTTTACATCCCCGCGCTCGCCGGCCAGATCTATGCGATGCCGGGCATGGAGACGAAGCTCCACGGCGTCTTCAACCAGACCGGCGACTTCACGGGCTTTTCGGCCAATTATTCGGGCGCCGGCTTTTCGAACATGCGTTTCGCGGTGAAGAGCCTCGACGATGCGGGTTTCGCCGCTTGGGTCGCCGCCACAAAGGCCGAGGGCAAGACGCTCGACCGCAACGCCTATCTCGCGCTCGAAAAGCCCAGCGAAAGGGCGCCGGTTCAGCGCTTTGCGGCGGTCGAACCGCAGCTTTTCGACGCCGTGGTCAACATGTGCGTCGAACCCGGCAAGATGTGCATGCACGACATGATGTCGATCGACGCCGCGGGCGGTGCCGGCATTGCGGGCATCCACAATGTCCGCAGCCTTGCCTATGACAAGTTCGCCGCGCGCGGCTCCGAGCCCGGATATTGGGGCAAGCGCTATGTCGCCGCGCTGTGCAGTTCGCCGCTGATGGCGAAGGCCGACACCCCCGACGCCGCCCCGGCGAGCCAGGTGCCGCTGACCGGCGCCGGCCTGCCCAGCCCCGGCAAGCGCGCCGCGCCCGCGCAGACCGCGCTCAACGCCGCCTCGCCCCGCCCGCTTTCCTGATTTTTGTCGCCGAGATCGCCATGACCCCGCACCCCGCACCCGAAACCGGCCCTTTCCTCGGCCGCCTGTCGCTCGACGCGATTCCGATCCACGAACCGATCCTGATCTTCACTTTCGCCGCGGTGGTGATCGGCGGGATCGCGGTGCTCGGCCTGATCACCAAATATCGCCTCTGGGGCTATTTGTGGAAAGAGTGGTTCACCACCGTCGATCATAAGCGCATCGGGATCATGTACATGATCCTGGGGCTGATCATGTTCCTGCGCGGCTTTGCCGACGCGATCATGATGCGGTTGCAGCAGGCGATGGCGTTCGGCGGGTCCGAAGGCTATCTGAACGCGCACCATTATGACCAGATCTTCACCGCGCACGGGGTGATCATGATCTTCTTCGTGGCGATGCCCTTCATCACCGGCCTGATGAACTATATCGTCCCGCTGCAGATCGGCGCGCGCGACGTCAGCTTTCCCTTCCTCAACAATTTCAGCTTCTGGATGACGACCGCAGGCGCCGTGCTTGTCATGATCTCGCTGTTCGTCGGCGAGTTCGCGCAGACGGGCTGGCTGGCCTATCCGCCGCTGTCGGGCATCGCCTACAGCCCCAATGTCGGCGTCGATTATTATATCTGGGCGCTGCAGATCGCGGGGGTCGGCACGACGTTGTCGGGGATCAACCTGATCGTCACCATCCTGAAGCTGCGCGCACCCGGCATGGGCCTGATGAAGATGCCGGTCTTCACCTGGACCAGCCTGTGCGCGAACATCCTGATCGTCGCGTCCTTTCCCGTGCTGACCGCGGTGCTCGCGCTGCTGACGCTCGACCGCTATCTCGGCACCAATTTTTTCACCAACGACTTCGGCGGATCGCCGATGATGTATGTGAACCTGATCTGGATCTGGGGGCATCCCGAAGTCTATATCCTGATCCTGCCGCTGTTCGGCGTGTTCAGCGAAGTGACCTCGACCTTTTCGGGCAAGAAGCTCTTCGGCTATACCTCGATGGTCTATGCGACGATCGTCATCACGATCCTGAGCTACCTCGTCTGGCTGCACCATTTCTTCACCATGGGATCGGGCGCGAGCGTCAACAGCTTCTTCGGGATCACGACGATGGTGATCTCCATCCCGACGGGCGCCAAGCTCTTCAACTGGCTGTTCACCATGTACCGCGGCCGCATCCGTTTCGACCTGCCGATGATGTGGACGGTGGCCTTCATGCTGACCTTCGTGGTCGGTGGGATGACCGGCGTGCTGCTCGCGGTGCCGCCCGCCGACTTCGTGTTGCACAACTCGCTGTTCCTGATCGCGCATTTCCACAATGTCATCATCGGCGGCGTGCTGTTCGGCCTGTTCGCGGCGATCAACTATTGGTGGCCCAAGGCCTTCGGCTTCAAGCTCGACGTCTTCTGGGGCAAGATCAGCTTCTGGTGCTGGGTCGTCGGCTTCTGGCTCGCCTTCATGCCGCTTTATATCCTGGGCCTGATGGGCGTGACCCGCCGGATGCGCGTGTTCGACGACCCGAGCCTGCAAATCTGGTTCGTGATCGCCGCCATCGGCGCCGCCGTTATCGCGGTGGGGATCGCCGCCATGCTCGTCCAGTTTGCGGTCAGCATCTGGAAGCGCGACGAGCTGCGTGACGAAAGCGGCGATCCGTGGGGCGGCCGCACGCTCGAATGGGCCACCAGTTCGCCGCCGCCCGACTATAATTTCGCTTTCACGCCGGTGATCCACTCGCTCGACGCGTGGCACGACATGAAGACGCGCGGCGCCGAGCGCCCGGTCGGCGGCTTCCGCGACATCCATATGCCGAGCAACACCGGCGCTGGGATCATCCTTGCGGGGATCAGCCTGGTGATGGGTTTCGCGCTCGTCTGGCATATCTGGTGGCTCGCCGCGCTGGGCTTCGTCGGCCTGGTCGGCGGCGCGATCGCCCACACCTTCAACTACAAGCGCGATTTCCATATCCCCGCCGCGACAGTGGCCGAGGTCGAGGATGCGCGCACCCGCCAGCTTGCGGCGGCCGGAGCTTGATCGATGAGCAGCACCACCCTCCCCGTCGCGGGCGAAGCGCCCGCCTTCTACGAACTCGACGAGCATCCCCATCCCGAAGGGCACAGCACGATGCTGGGCTTCTGGATCTATCTGATGAGCGACTGCCTCATCTTCGCGATCCTGTTCGCCTGCTATGCGGTGCTCGGCGGCAATTATGCCGCGGGGCCGGCGCCCAAGGATCTGTTCGACCTGAAGCTGATCGCGCTCAACACCGCGATGCTGCTCTTGTCGTCGATCACCTATGGCTTCGCCGTGCTCCAGACGCAGCAGGGCAAGGTGAAGGGAACCCAGCTCTGGCTGGCGATCACCGGCCTGTTCGGCCTCGCCTTCCTGAGCATCGAGCTTTACGAGTTCCACCATCTGATCGAACTTGGCGCGACGCCGCAGCGCAGCGCGTTTCTGTCGGCCTTCTTCACGCTGGTCGGCACCCACGGCCTGCACGTGACCTTCGGCATCATCTGGCTGGTGACCCTGATGATCCAGCTCGGCAAGCATGGGCTGATCGCCGCGAACAAGCGCCGCGTGATGTGCCTGTCGATGTTCTGGCACTTCCTCGACGTCGTGTGGATCGGCGTCTTCACGATCGTCTATCTGATGGGAATGCTGCGATGAGCGCGAACCACGACAACCACGCCGCCGACCACGCGCATCACGAGATCGAGATGCCGCACGCGTCGATGCGCGATTATGCGATCGGTTTCGTCCTGTCGGTGATCCTGACCGCCATCCCCTTCTGGATGGTGATGACGATGCCGCTGTCGGCCGGTGTGACCGCCGCGATCATCATGGGCTTCGCCGTGGTTCAGATCGTCGTCCACATGGTGTATTTCCTGCATATGACGCCGAAGGCGGAGGGCGGCTGGTCGATGACCTCGCTGCTGTTCACGATCATCGTCGTGGTGATCATGCTGGCGGGGTCGCTATGGGTGATGCACCACCTCAACACCAATATGATGCCGATGCCGCACGACATGAGCCAGTTGCCGTGACCCGGCCGCGCCGCGCGGCCTTTGCCGCGGCGGCGCTGGTGGTGGCGGCGCTGCTCGCGGCGCTGGGCGTCTGGCAGCTCGAACGGCGCGAGTGGAAACATGCGCTGGTCGCGGCGGTCGATGCGCGTATCCACGCCGCCCCCGTTCCCGCGCCGCCGCCGGCCGCATGGCGCGGCATCGACGCGGCGCACGACGCCTATCGCCGCGTCACCGCGACGGGCCGCTTCCGTCACGACCGCGAAACGCTGGTTCAGGCGGTCACCGATCGCGGCGCCGGCTATTGGGTGATGACGCCGCTCGAAACGCCCGGCTTCACGCTGCTCGTCAATCGCGGCTTTGTGCCGCGCGAGCGCCGCGATCCGGCAACGCGCGCCGCGGGCAATAGGGTCGGACCGACGACTGTGACCGGGCTGCTGCGCGTGACCGAGCCCGGCGGCGGCTTCCTGCGCGCGAATGATCCCGCCGCGAACCGCTGGTATTCGCGCGACGTCGCCGCGATCGCGGCGGCGCGCGGTCTCGGCCGCACCGCGCCCTATTTCGTCGATGCCGACGCGGCGCCGAACCCCGGCGGCCTGCCCGTCGGCGGGCTGACCGTCGTCAAGTTCCCCGACAATCACCTGGTCTATGCGCTGACCTGGTTCGCGCTGATGCTGCTTGCGCTGTTTTTTGCCTGGCGGCTGTGGCGTCCGGGCGCCGATGCGTCCAATATGCCGGACGAATGAGCGAAGCCACGGCCCCACCGATCGCGCTTCCGGCAGCCGACGCCGGCCAGCGGAACATGTCGCTGCTGATCCAGCTGCGCTGGATCGCGGTCGGCGGCCAGCTCGCGACGATCGAGGTCGTCAACGGGCTGATGGGCATCAAACTGCCGCTTGCGCCGCTGCTCGGCGCGATCATCGTCCTCATCGCGATCAATCTCGCCAGCCTCGCGCGGCTGCGCGGCGGCCATTCGGTCGCCAACCGCGAGCTGACGGCGGTGCTGCTGTTCGATGTCGCGGCGCTGGGGTGGCAACTCCACCATAGCGGCGGCCTCACCAACCCCTTCGCCTCGCTGTTTCTGCTTCAGGTGGTGATGGGCGCGATCCTGCTCACGCCGCGTTCGTCTTGGGCCGTGGTGGCGGGCGCGATCGTTGCGATGGTCGCGCTGCGCATCGATCCGACGCCGCTCGTCCTGCCGCAACCCTATGCCGCCGATCCGCTGGCGCTCTATCTCAAGGGCAGCCTCGTCTGCTTCCTGTTGATCGCGGTGCTGCTCGTCGCCTTCGTCACGCGGATGAGCCGTAACCTGCGCGAGCGCGATGCGGCGCTGGCCACCGCCAGCCAGCGCGCGGCGGAGGAGGATCATATCGTCCGCATGGGCCTGCTCGCCTCGGGCGCCGCGCACGAACTCGGGACGCCGCTGTCGACGCTTTCGGTGCTGATCGGCGACTGGCGCGCGGCACCGCGGCTGGCGGACGACACCGAATTGCAGGAGGATCTGGCCGATATGGACGCGGCGGTCGGTCGCTGCAAATCGATCGTCAGCGGCATCCTGATGTCGGCGGGATACCGCGCTGCGTCAGGTAATCGACAATGTCATCGACAACGCAGCCGAAGTCTCGCCCGACTGGATTGGCCTCACGGCGCTGCGCGACGGCGAGATGCTGGTGATCGAGATTGCCGACCGCGGCCCCGGATTCGATCCGGAAATGCTGGAGACGATCGGCCAACCCTATCGGTCGACCAAGGGCCGCCCCGGCGGCGGGCTCGGCCTGTTCCTGCTGGTCAATGTCGTGCGCAAGCTGGGCGGGCTGGTGAGCGCGGACAACCGTGATACGGGGGGTGCGGTGGTGCGGATCACGCTGCCGATCGCGGCGATCGCGCGGGGCGAAGGGAGAAGGGGATGAGCGAACGGCGCCTGCTGATCGTCGAAGACGACGAAGCCTTTGCGCGGACGTTGAAGCGATCGTTCGAACGGCGCGACTATGATGTGCGGGTGGCGCATGGGCCCGAGGGGCTGGACGAGCTGCTCGCCGGATTCCATCCCGATTTCGCGGTGGTCGACCTGAAGCTCGGCGCCGCATCGGGTTTGGGTTGCGTCCAGACGCTGAGCGCCTTTGACCCGGCGATGCGCATCGTCGTTCTGACGGGATTCGCCAGCATCGCCACCGCGGTCGAGGCGATCAAGCTCGGCGCCTCCTATTATCTCGCCAAGCCGTCGAACACCGACGATATCGAAGCCGCCTTCGGCCGCGCCGAGGGCAATGTCGAGGCGCCGCTCGACGGACGCCAATCGTCGATCAAGACCGTCGAATGGGAGCATATCCACCAGACGCTGGTCGAAACCGGGTTCAATATTTCCGAAGCCGCCCGCCGCCTCGGCATGCACCGCCGCACGCTGGCGCGAAAGCTGGAAAAGCGGCAGGTTCGCTGAACGCGGGCTCCGCCGGTTCGCCGCCGTTTCGGGGCGCCCCACCGGAAAATTTTCGCATCCCTTTGCGGGGTGCGTGTCATCGCGGCGTCTCATCCCTGTAACATAGGGAGATTGGCATGACGCCAGGCGACGAATTCGGAATGATCCGCCAACGGTATCGCGACTGCTTCGCTGCCGAACTGTCCCCCGGCTTTTCCGACTATATTCATCGTCCCGGCACCGGCGGATCGACCGCCGCGCTCGGCTATGCGCGCGCCACCGATGCGCCGCTGTTTCTGGAAGCCTATCTCGATGCGCCCGTCGAAGACCTGGCGTCAATCGCGCTCGACCGGCCCGTCGCGCGCCGCCAGATCGTCGAGATCGGCAATCTGGCAGCCGTCAATCCGCTGGCAATGATCGCGCTTTGGGGCGCCGCGGCGAACGATCTTGCCGCGCTGGGCGATGTCGCGGTCGCGACGCTGACCGCGCCGCTGCGTGCCATGTTTCGCCGCATCGGCATCCCGGTCGCCACCATCACCCCAGCACGCGGTGAGCGGCTGGGATCGACGGCATCGGCGTGGGGGCACTATTTCGATCAGGATCCGTGGGTTTGCGCCGGCATCATCGCCGACGGGCAAGCCGCCATCAACTGCTTCCTCGAACGCCGCGCCGCGCGGCAGGCGGCCTGACATGACCATATTGGACGTTCTGACCACGCAAGCCGCCGCGTGCCCCGATGCCGTCGCCATCGATGCGCTCGACGGCCAGCCGCTGTCCTATGGCGCGCTGCGCGATCGCGTCGCGGGGCGCATCGCCGACCTCGCGCCGCGACTGCAACCGGGCGTCCCGGTCGCGTTGCAGCGGGACCATGGCCGCGAAAGCGCCGAACTGGAACTCGCGCTCCTCGCGGCCGCCATTCCGGTGCTGTCGCTTCCCGGCTTCTTCACCGCCGACCAGTCGCGCCACGCCACCGGCTTGTGCGGGGCCGCACCCGATCCGACGATCCGTTCCGTCGGGTCGGGCAAGCCCCGTCAGCCCGCGCCCGTCCCCCTCCCCGGTGGGACGGCGCGGATCAGCTTCACCTCGGGATCGACTGGCACGCCCAAGGGCATCTGCCTTTCGGCCGACCATATGCTCACCGTCGCCCACGCGATCGTCGCCGCGGTCGGGGTCGAGCACGCCGGACGGCATCTCGCGCTGTTGCCGCCGGGCATCCTGCTGGAAACGGTGGCGGGCTTTTTCCCGACGCTGATCGCGGGCGGCACCTATGTCTGTCCGCCGCAGGCAGAGGTCGGGATGGCCGACCCCTTTCGCCCCGATTTCGCCAAAGCGGTCCGCCTGATTGCCGAACAGCGCATCACCTCGCTGATCCTGGTTCCCGAATATCTCGATGGCATCGTTCGCGTCATGGAGGCGGCGGATATCCGCCTGCCGCTGTTGACGCTGGTCGCGGTCGGCGGTGCGCGCACCCCTGTCCCCTTGGTGGAGCGCGCCCGCCGACTCGGCCTGCCCGTCCGGCAAGGCTATGGCCTGACCGAATGCGCATCGGTCGTGTCTCTGCAGGACGCGGGCGATGACGATCCGACGTCGGTCGGCCGGCCGCTTTCGCATATGCAGGCGCGTGTCGCCGACGATGGCGAGATCGTGCTCGATGGCCCGATCTGCCTCGGCGCGGTCGGCGGCGCGGCACCGTATGCACCGCTCCACACCGGCGACATTGGCACGATCGACGCCGCGGGACGGCTGCACATCGACGGGCGGAAATCGAACCTGATCATCACCAGTTTCGGCCGCAATATCTCGCCCGAATGGGTCGAGGCTGCGCTCACCCAGCAACCGGCGATCGCGCAGGCAATGGTGTGGGGCGACGGCCGACCGGCGCCCGAAGCGCTGATCGTGCCGGCCCATACCGACGCCGATCTGGATGCCGCGGTCGCAGCTGCCAATGCCCTGCTGCCGGCCTATGCCCGAGTCGGTAGCTGGCGCGAAGCCGCGCACTTCACACCGATGAACGGACAGCTGACCGGCAACGGCCGCCTGCGCCGCGCTGCGATTGCCGCGGCCTATCTGGACGGCACGCCCGACTTCTTCACCGAACTCGAGGCACAAACGGTGCGCGAGCGCCTGCGCTTCCTGACCATTCCGCAATTGCAGGCGGGACTGACCGGCACGATCACGCGCGACATGTACCTCGCCTATCTGGCGCAGGCCTATCACCATGTCAGCCACACCGTCCCGCTGATGCAGGCCGCGCGCGCGCGGCTCGGTGGGCGCCCCGCGATCGTGGCCGCGCTCGACGATTATATCGCCGAGGAAACCGGCCACGAGGAATGGATATTGTCCGACATCGCGGTAGCGGGCGGCGACGCTGCGGCGGTGCGCGCCAGCGCGCCCGCGCCCGCGACGGCGGCGATGGTCGATCACGCCTATCGCCGGATCGCGACGGGCAATGCCATGGCCTTTTTCGGCATGGTCTATGTCCTTGAAAGCGTCAGTGTCGCGCTGGCGACGCGCGGCGCCTCGGCGGTCGCGAAGAATCTGGGACTGCCGCCGCAGGCCTTCACCTATCTGACCTCGCACGGGGCGCTCGATCAGGATCATATGGCCTTTTTCGCTGAGCTCGTGAACGGACTCGACGACCCCGCCGACCGCGCGGCGATCCTGGGGATGGCGCGCGAGATGTTCGCGCTGTTCGGCGGGGTTTTCGCGAGCATCGAAATGGAACCGGCGCGTGCGGCGGCTTGACGGACAGCGTGTCGCCATCACCGGCGCCGCGGGCGGCCTCGGCGCCCCCGTCGCCATGCTGCTTGCGCAGGCGGGCGCCCATACGATCGGTATCGACCGCAGCGAAAGCGCGGCATGCCACGACAGCATCGTCACCGATCTTTCCGACGACGATGCGCTCGCCGCGCTCGCCGAACGGCTGACCGGCGACACCCCCGACATATTGGTCAACATCGCCGGGGTCATGCGATTCGGCCTGCACGAAAGCCAGCCCGTCGAGGCGCTGGCGCTGTGTTACCGGATCAATCTGCTCGTTCCCGCGGCGCTCGCCCGGGCGGTCGCGGCGCCCATGCGGCGGCGCGGGAGCGGGCAGATTGTCAATATCGGATCGGTGCTGGGAGCCATCCCCTACCCCTGGTTCGCCGCCTATTCGAGCAGCAAGGCGGGACTCGCCGCATTCAGCCAGGGATTGCGGCGCGAACTGGGCGGCAGCGGCGTCAGCGTGACGCACGTCAATCCGCGCGCCGCGCGCACCGCCTTCAACAATGCCGAGGTCAACCGCTTCCTCGAAATTACCGGAATGAAGGCCGATGCCCCCGAATGGGTCGCGCAGCGGATCGTCGCCGCGATCCTTGCCCGGCGCCCGACGCTCAGCATCGGCGCGATGGAGCGCGTCTATGCCGTGCTCAATGCCATTTCGCCGCGCCTGATCGACACCGGCCTCGCGCCGCAGATCCGGCGCGCCCGCGCAGAATTTTCGTGAAGCACGACAAAGGAGTGGCCCGATGAAATTGCAGATGACGCGCGCCGCGGCGGTCGCGGCGATGGTGCTCGCGGCCGTGCCGGCCGTGGTGATGGCCGGTGCCGCCGAAGATGTGAAGTCGATCAACGACGGCTGGGCGCACATCGTATACGAGGTGCACGGATCGAGCACCCAGACCAAGGCACTCGACGCGCTTGCCAAGCAGGCCGCCGTGCTGGTCGCCCGCTATCCCGGCCGCGCCGAACCTTTACTGTGGCAGGGCATCGTCACCAGCGAGCAGGCGAACCGCGCCAACATCTTTCACAAGCTGGGCCTTGCGACGCGCGCGCGCGACATCATCGCCCGCGCCTATGCGCTCGATCCCCATGCCGCCAAGGGCGGCGCGGCGATGAGCCTGGGCGTCCTCTATTACAAGGTGCCGGGATCGCCGATCGGCTTCGGCGACACCGACAAGGCGCGCAAGCTGCTGAAGGAAGCGCTTGCGCAAGATCCGGGCGGGCTCGACGCCAATTATTTCTACGGCGACTTCCTGCTCGATCAGGGCGACAAGGCTGGCGCCCGCGCCTTTCTGCAAAAGGCTTTGCGCGCGCCGCACGATGGCACGCGGCCCGTGTGGGATGCCGGTCGCCGCCGCGAGGTGCAGGCGCTGCTCGCCAAGACGCGCTGACATGGCAGCCCGCATGGCCGCCGCCTTCGCGGGACAGCTCGCGCGCCCGCGCGGTATCGCAGGGCGGCTGCTCGGCCGGGCAATGGATCTGGCGAACCGCCGGCCGACGCGGCTCGCGATCGACCTGCTGGCGCCGCGTGCGGGCGAACGCGTCATCGACATCGGGTGCGGGACTGGCGCCGCGCTTGCGGCGGTGCGGCGCCGCGCCGACGTGGACGCTGCGGGGATAGACCCGTCGCCCGTCATGGCCGCGATGGCCGCGAGCCGGCTGGGGGTGGGCGCCGATATACGCTGCGCCGACCTTGCCGCGATGCCCTTTCCGCCGGCATCGTTCGACGCCGCGCTACTACTTAACATGCTCTATTTCTGCGATCCCGACAGCCGCGACCTTGCGCCTCTCCACCGGATATTGCGCCCCGGCGGCCGCGCGGTCGCCTATGTCACCCACCGCGACACGATGCGCGACTGGTCGTTTACGCGCGTCGGCTTGCACCAGCTTTATGACGAGGCAGCGCTGGAGCGCATCTTCACGCGCGCGGGCTTTGCTCAGGATCGCATCACGATCGCGCGCGTCTCAATCACCCGCTCGATTATGGGCTTGCTCGCGCAGGCCGTGCGCTAGGATCAAAGCCGCTTGCGTGCCGACGGCAATCTGAGTGAATAGGCGCATGACGCTTGTCCATCAGCTCATGCTCGCCACGCTCGTCGTCGGGACGACGGTCATCGTGCACCTTGTCGGGTTGGCGATCCTGCTCGCGGTCCTGCGCCGCTATCGCCGCGCCGAGCGCCGTATCCTGATCGTCCTGCTGAACGGTGCCGCGATCCTGGTCGCCGCTTTCGGTCTGTTCGCACTGCACTCGGTCGAGATATGGATATGGGCGGGGGTGTTCCAATGGCTCGGCGCCTTCGCCGACTTTGAACACGCACTCTATTTCTCAACCTCGACCTATGTGACGATCGGATATGGCGACATCGTCCTGCCGCCCGGTCTACGCATCCTGGGCGCGATCGAGGGAGCGAGCGGCATCATTCTGATCGGCTGGTCGACCGCCTTCTTCTTCTCGATCGTCGACCGCATGAAATTGCTCGAACGCCATTTCGACGGCGACCACCCCCGCTGAGCGCTCAGGACGCCGGAAAGGCGGGCGCCTTGCTGACCATCGCGGGCAGCGGACGCCCCATCACTTCGGTAAACCATGCCGCCGCATCAACGACGTCGGCAAGCGCGAGGCCGGTCGCGATGCCGCTGCGTTCGAGCATATAGACGACATCCTCGGTCGCCACATTGCCCGCCGCGCCCGGCGCGAAGGGACAGCCGCCGAGCCCGCCGAGCGACGCATCGACGATCGTCGCCCCCGCCGCGACCGCCGCCCAGACATTGGCAAGCCCCGCCCCGCGTGTGTTGTGAAAATGCACGCGCACCGGCAGCGGCCCGACCGCTTCGCGCACGCGCGCGACCGCTTCGGCGACCTGCGCCGGCACCGCGACGCCGATGGTGTCGGCGAGCGCGACCTCGCGCGGCTGCGCATCGGCGGCGCGCTTCGCCACGTCGATAACGCGCGCCATAGGCACCTCGCCCGCGAAGGGGCAACCAAAGGCGGTCGCGATGGTGATCTGTGCACTGCGTCCCGCGGCATGAGCGAGCTCGACGATCTCGATCGCAGCCGCGAGCGATTCGTCGGAGCTTTGCCCCTGATTGCGGATGCCGAAAGCGTCGCTGGTGACGCAGACCGCGCCAAGCTCGTCGATCCGCCCCGTCGCCAGCGCGCGCTCGGCGCCGCGCCGGTTCAACACCAGCCCGATATATGTCACATCATCGCGATCGGGCAGCATCGCGACCAGCTGCTCGGCATCGGCAAGCTGCGGAACGCGGCTGGGATTGACGAAGCTCGTCACCTCGATCCGCCGCGCGCCAAAGGCGATGGCGCGGCGGACCAGTTCGGCCTTGTCAGCCGTCGAAACGACCGTCCTTTCGTTCTGCAGCCCGTCGCGCGGTCCGACTTCGATCATTTCGATGCGGGTTTTGCTGGCCATTTTCGCGCCTCGGTTCAAATGCTGTTCAAGCGGGGTTGAAAATTACATAGTATTCTAAGTATAAAGAGTCCATGGGCTGCGTTCGATGTGTCGCCGGCAAGGACGACATAGAGGATCGGGGCCGCGAAAGGAACGACATGACAGACAGCAACAGCGGCGGGGGAGCGCTGGACGGCCTTCGCGTGGTCGAAATGGGCCAGTTGATCGCTGGACCGTTCTGCGGCCAGCTTCTCGGCGACATGGGCGCCGAAATCGTCAAGCTGGAGCCGCCCGAAACCGGCGACCAGATGCGCCATTGGGGCCAGGGCGACCGCCCGAGCTGGTGGCGCGTCATCGCACGCAACAAATATTCGGTCGCGGTCGACCTGCGCAGTGCGGAGGGGCAACAGCTTGCCCGTGACCTCATCGCGAAGGCCGACATATTGATCGAGAATTTTCGCCCCGGCACGCTCGAAAAATGGAACCTCGACCCCGCAGAGCTGCGCAAGACCAACCCGGGCCTGATCGTCGTGCGCGTATCGGGCTATGGCCAGACCGGCCCCTATTCGGCGCGCGCCGGATTCGGCGGCATCGGCGAAGCGATGGGCGGCTGGCGCGGGATCGTCGGCTATCCCGACCTGCCGCCGGCGCGCATGGGCGTGTCGATCGGCGACACGCTGGCCGCGACCTATGGCTGCCTTGGCGCGCTTGCGGCGCTCCATCACCGCAGCAAGACCGGCGAGGGCCAGATCGTCGACTCGGCGCTTTACGAAGCGGTGTTGCAGGTGATGGAATCGACCGTCGCCGATTATTCGGCGAGCGGCACCAAGCGGCGGCGCACCGGATCGACCCTGCCGGGCATCGCACCGTCGAACGTCTATCCCTGCAAGGACGGCGAATATCTGATCGGCGCCAATCAGGATGCGGTCTTCGCGCGGCTTGCCGCGGCGATGGGCCGCCCCGAACTTGCGAGCGACGAGCGCTATGCGACCCACCGCGCGCGCGGTGCGCGGCAGGAGGAACTCGACGCGCTGATCGGCGAATGGACGCGCACGATGACGATCGCCGAACTGGAGGCGAAGATGATCGAGGCGAGCGTCCCCGCCGGCCGCGTCTATGATGCCGAGGATATGCTCGCCGACCCCCATTTCGCGGCGCGCGAGGCGCTCGTCACCGTTCCCGACGCCGAATTGGGCGAGGTGACGATGCAGGGCGTTTTCCCCAAATTGTCCGCTACGCCGGGCAGCGTGCGGCGGCCCGCGCCACTGGCCGTCGGCCAGGACAGCGCCGAGGTTCTCGAGCGCTGGCTCGGCCGCCCGGCCTAGGGTCCGCACAAACATCAGAAACGGGCGCGCAGGCGCTTCGACGCCCCGGACGCAGGCTGGCGGCGCAACCCGCGGCGTACCGAGCCGGCTGGCCGAGGTGCCCCTGCGCAAATCCCCTTGCCCGCCCACAAGCGATGCTTACAGTGGCGCGCACGATTATTACCCGAACGATGAGGATCGCCTTGCCATGCCCCGTAGCAAATTTCGCGCGCCGCTCGCGCTGGTCGCCCTGTTCATGACGCCCGCGATGGCACAGGCTGGCGAAGACGCCGCGGCGGCGGCGCCTGCACCCGCGCTGACCTATCCGGCCACCGAACGCGGCGACACCGTCGATCCGCAGTTCGGCGTCAATGTCGCCGACCCCTATCGCTGGCTGGAAGACGATGTTCGCGTCAATCCGAAGGTCGCAGCCTGGGTCGCCGAGCAGAACAAGGTGACCGACGCCTATCTGGCGACGCTGCCCGGCCGCGATGCGTTCAAGGCGCGGATGACCGAGCTTTACAATTACGAACGCTTCGGCCTGCCGCGCAAGGCGGGGTCGCGTTATTTCTACACGCGCAACGACGGGTTGCAGCCGCAATCGGTGCTGACGGTGCGCGAGGGGCTGACCGGCGAAGGCCGCGTGCTGATCGATCCCAACACATGGGCCAAGGACGGCGCGACCGCGCTCGCCGAATGGACGCCGTCGGAAGACGGCAAATATCTGCTCTATTCCGTGCAGGATGGCGGCACTGACTGGCGTATCGTGCGCGTGATGGACGTCGCGACGGGCAAGGATACCGCCGACGAGATCCGCTGGGTCAAATTCTCGTCGCTCGATTGGGCGAAGGACGGCAGCGGCTTTTACTATTCGCGCTTCCCCGAACCCAAGGAAGGCGAGGCCTTTCAGTCGCTCAACGAAAATCACGCGGTCTATTTCCACAAACTCGGTACGCCGCAGAGGACCGATGTGCTGATCCATGCGACGCCCGACCAGCCCGAACTCAATCACGGCGCGCTCGTCACCGATGATGGCCAATATGTCCTCGTCGTTTCGTCCAAAGGCACCGACGAACGCTTCGGCCTGACACTGCATCCGGTGAAGGGCGGCAAGGCGATCACGCTGGTCGACGATTATGCGAACAATTGGGAATATGTGGCCAACCAGGGCACGCGCTTCACCTTCCTCACCAACAAGGATGCGCCGCGTCAGCGCCTTGTTTCGCTCGACATCCGCAAGCCCGCGGCGCTGACCCAGATCGTCGGCGAACAGGAGGGGACGCTGGTCGGCGCGTCGCGCGTCGGCGACCGCATCATCCTGTCCTACCTCGGCGACGCCAAGTCGGAAGCCCGGATGGTCGCGCTCGACGGCAAACCGGTGGCGAACATCAATCTGGGCGAAATCGGCACCGCGAGCGGCTTCGGCGGCAAGCCGGGTGATCCTGAAACCTTCTACGCCTTCTCCAGCTTTGCGCAGCCCACGACCATCTATCGCCTTGATACGGTAAGCGGGAAGAGTGAGGTTTTCGAGGCGCCGAAACTGACCTTCGATCCCAAGGATTTCACAGTCGAACAGCGTTTCTACACGTCGAAGGACGGCACCAAGGTGCCAATGTTCCTGGTGATGAAAAAGGGGCTCGACCGGTCGAAGGGATCGCCGACTTTGCTCTATGGCTATGGCGGTTTCAACGTGTCGCTGACCCCCGGCTTTTCGCCGACCCGCCTCGCCTGGGCCGACAAGGGCGGGGTCGTCGCGATCGCGAACCTGCGCGGCGGCGGCGAATATGGCAAGGCGTGGCACGACGCCGGCCGGCTTGCCAACAAGCAGAATGTCTTCGACGATTTCATCGCTGCGGGCGAATATCTGATCGCCGAGGGGATCACCGGCAAGGGCGAACTGGCGATCGAGGGCGGGTCGAACGGCGGCCTGCTGGTCGGCGCCGTCACCAACCAGCGCCCCGACCTGTTCGCGGCGGCACTGCCCGCTGTGGGCGTGATGGACATGCTGCGCTTCGATCGCTTCACCGCGGGCCGCTACTGGACCGACGATTATGGCTATCCGTCGAAAGAGGCCGATTTCCGCAATCTGCTCAGCTATTCGCCCTATCATAATATCAAGGGCGGCCGCACCTATCCGGCGATCCTGGTGACGACCGCCGACACCGACGATCGCGTCGTCCCGGGTCACAGCTTCAAATATACCGCCGAGCTGCAGCATGAGGATATCGGCTCCAGGCCGCACCTGATCCGCATCGAGACGCGCGCCGGCCATGGGTCGGGCAAGCCGACCGACAAGATCATCGCCGAGGCGGCGGACAAATATGCCTTCGCTGCCAAATGGACCGGCCTCGACGTCAAATGATCGCGCGGCGGCGGCGGACGATAGCGTTCGCCGCCGCCCACCAACCGAAAGCCATCGCCTTGTCCTACGCCCTATCCTTCACCGCCACCGATCCTGCCGCGCTGTGGGCGGAGGCGGCCGACGCCGCCGCCGCTCTCGTCGCGGGTGAGCCCGATGCGATCGCCAATATGGCCAATGTCGCGGCGCTGATCTGGCAGGCTGTTCCCGATCTCAACTGGGCGGGCTTCTACCGCTTCGACGGCACCGAACTGGTGCTCGGCCCGTTTCAGGGCAAGGCGGCGTGCATCCGCATCCCGCTCGACAAGGGGGTGTGCGGCGCCGCGGCGCGGCTGCGCGCGACGCAGCGGGTCGAGGATGTTCACGCCTTTCCCGGCCATATCGCCTGCGATGCGGCCAGCCGCAGCGAACTGGTGGTGCCGATCGTCGCCGAAGGCCGCCTGATCGGCGTGCTCGACCTCGACAGCCCCTCGCCCGCGCGCTTCACCGCCGACGATCAGGCGGGCGCCGAAGCGCTGATCGTCCGCATCGCCGCCGCGCTCGCGGGATAAAGCTGCGTCAAAATGGGACGCGATTCGCACGGTTAACGGATTCGCGGAAAAGCGCCGATTTTGCTAACAGACTGTTAACCAAGCCATTGCCCCCACGGGCGATTCCGCTGGAACAGGGAGTTTAGCATGCGCACCGTTTTGTTGTTAGGGGCTGCCGCCGCATCGTTGCTGCTGGCCGGCCATGCGACCAGCGCCGAGGTCACCAAGACCCAGACCACCGTCGTCACGACCACCGACGAAGCGGCCCCGCGGCTCGACTATGAGGCGCCCGCCGCGCCCGACGTGCGCGTCTACACCGGCTATCCCGACCGGATGCCGAGCGAAGTCGAATATCGCCACATCGACGGCTATCAGTCCGAAGGCCGCTGGACAGGCACGTGGAACGGCACCTACGAAGATCGCGACGGCCGCCGGTACGAGGGTAGCTATGAAGGCAGCGTCGAGGGGCGCACCGGCGCCGACTATCCGCCGCCCCCCTATTTTCAGGGCGGTTTCGACCCGCGCGAGGACATGGAAATGGGTCGTCGCTGCGGCCATGGCGGCGCGACGACCGGTGCGGTCGTGGGCGGGATCGTCGGCGGTGTCGTCGGCAATCGCGTTGCCGGTCATGGCGACCGTACCGCCGGCACGCTGATCGGCGGTGGCGTCGGGGCGCTCGCCGGCGCGGCGGTCGGTAGCGAGGCCGACAAGCAGAAGTGCGACGAATGGTGGGCGCGCCGTGGCGGTGCCCATGGCGGCTATTACCCCGGCCATCCCGGCTACCCGGGTGGTTATGCCTATAGCTACGGCTATGGTTATGGCTATTACACGCCGGGCGTCGTCGTCACGACGATCATCAACGGCCCGCCGGTCGTCACCGAACGCGTCGTGACCACGACCAAGACCTATTATGAAAATGTGCCGGTGCGGAAACGCTATGTGGCCAAGAGGAAGCCGAAACCCAAAGCCAAGCCGCGCTGCGTCTGCTGACGCGCCCTGAACTGGTCTGGTCGCCAGACTTGGCTTAGTGAGGCCCGCCGATCCGTCGAGGAACGGCGGGCCTTTCCTTTCGCCGCCCTTTCGCCACGGTTCAGCGGCGCGAAAGCATGGCGCGCCTAGGTAATCGGGCGACGGCGGACGCCCTTGTCCGCGCTCTGGAGTGACTGAAATGCGCAAGATGACCGGCTTCACCGCAGCGGCGGCGGTTCTGGTTACGACGGTCGGGCTCAGCGCGACCCCGGCCGAGGCACGCGGACGCCACGGCGGCTGGCACAATCGCCATGACGACGGGATCGGCGCGGGCGAGATCATCGGCGGCATCCTGATCCTTGGCACGATCGCGGCGGTTGCCAGCGCGGCGAGCAAGCAAAATCGCGAAGCGCGCAACCGCGACTATCGGTACGACCCGCCCTATCGCGACGATCGCGCGCAGGACGCCCCCGATTATCAGCGCCGCGACGATCGCGGTCCGGACGGATATGGTACCGGCGACGCCTATCGCGGCGGCGAGATCGAACAGCGCGCGGCCGATGCCTGCGGTTGGGCGGCCGAGGGTGAAATGGGCGACGATGCCCGCGTCGAAAGCATCACCGACACGCGGCCCGCAAACGGCGGCGACGGCTGGTACGTCACCGGGAACATATCGCGCCCGGGCGGCGAGCTGCACAGTTTCGGGTGCAGCTATCGCGGCGGGCGCGTGGTCGACGTCAGCATCAACTGACCCCATTGCCATTGGATTATCGGCCCTTCGCCAGCGATGGCGGAGGGCTTTTCTCTGCCCGCCTCCGCCAAGCTGAACCCACGCCGAACCAAGGCTGAACCGCAGATAAGCGCCGGGTTCAGCACCGCGTCACGGCGCCTTCGCTAGCAAGGGTCATCGCAGGCCGCACGGGTGCCGCCTGCTGCATAGGAGACCGAACCATGGCGAAGAAGCCCATGAACTGGACCAAGGCCGCAATCGGTGCGGCCACCGCTGGCGCGATGTTGAGCGCCACCCCTGCGCTTGCGCGTGACCGGTACGATCACCGCGACCGCGACGGGATCGGTGCGGGCGAAATCATCGCCGGCGCCGTCGTTCTCGGCGGCCTCGCCGCGATCCTGTCGGCCGACAACGATCGCTATGATCGCTACGACCGCAATGATCGTCGCTATCGCGACCGGTATGACGATCCGCGCTACGGCTATGGCTATGATTATGGCCGCTATGGCAACAGCCGCGCAGCGGTCAGCCAGTGCGTCAACGCCGTCGAGCGCGGTGCCAGCCGCTATGGCCGTACCGACGTGACGCAGGTCACGAGCATCGACCGCAAGCGCGATGGCTATCGCGTCAAGGGCCGCGTCGTCGTCAACGACGGCTGGCGCGGACGCTGGGGTCGCGGCGGTTCCTATGATCGCGGCAAGTTCAGCTGCGACGTGCGGTATGGCCGCGTCGTCGACGTCGATTATTCGGGTCTGCGGTAACGCGGAGCCCCTTCTCCCGGCCCGCCCGCGCTTCGGCGTGCGGCGGGCCGCCTTGCACAAGAGCGTTGCCGGGCGCGGTTAACGCGGCGGTGGGCCGGAGGCGAGCGGCCCGGCCGACGCTCGGCAGGTCGCCAGAATATTCCCGCGTCAATTCAGATGCTTCATATCCATGGAGCATGCACTCGGTCCGTCGCAAAAGCCGCAAAATCTACATGCGCGCTATACGAAAATTTACCTTCTTTCGTTATGCGCGGAGATGGGACCACAATAACCGCCTGACGTGGGTGACAGGCGGCAGAAGCTTATTGGGTCGCCCATGCCGAACTTCGAGGCCGATTCCGCCTCAACGGCTTCAGCCGAAAAGCGCCAACCGCGCCAGTCGCGACTGGTGAAGGCGTCGCTTGCGTGCGACCGCCTGGGGCGCTTCGACGTGACCCTGCGCAATATTTCCGAAACCGGCGTTGGCGGCCAGTCGCCGCATGTGCTGCAGGTGGGCGAGCGGCTGACGATCTATCTGCCGGGTCACCAGCCGATGGACGGCATTATCCGCTGGGTCAGCGATAAACGCTTTGGCCTGCAGACCGAACGGACGATCGAGCCGGCGCGGCTGCGCGCGGCGCATGCCGATCAGCTCGTCGCCGCCGACAGCAAGGCCGAATTCCAGATCATGGCGCCAACGCAAATGTCGACCTGGCGCCCCGGACTACGGCAGGTTTCGTCGCTGCCGGGTCATTACGGCAAACCGAAGATCTGACCCGCGCATCGCCGCGCCACAAAGGAAAACCGGCGCGGATCGCTCCGCGCCGGGTCCCCCGTTGATTGATTTTCGTCGGTAAAGCGCGTCAGGCGACCCGGCGCACTTCATTCCCTTCTTCGTCGATATCGCGCAGCACATAGCCGCGACCCCAGACCGTCTCGATATAATTTTCGCCGCCGCACGCGAGCGCGAGTTTCTTGCGCAGCTTGCAGATGAAGACGTCGATGATCTTCAATTCGGGCTCGTCCATGCCGCCATAAAGGTGGTTCAGGAACATTTCCTTGGTCAGCGTCGTGCCCTTGCGGAGCGAAAGCAGCTCCAGCATCTGATATTCCTTGCCGGTCAGATGGACGCGGACGCCATCGACTTCGACCGTCTTGGTATCGAGATTGACCGCCAGCTTGCCCGTCTTGATGACGCTCTGGCTATGGCCCTTCGAGCGGCGGACGACGGCGTGGATGCGCGCGACCAGCTCGTCGCGGTGAAAGGGCTTGGTGACATAATCGTCGGCACCAAAGCCGAACGAGCGCACCTTGGAATCCATTTCCGAAATGCCCGACAGGATCAGCACCGGCGTCTGCACCTTTGCAGTGCGAAGCTTTTTCAGCACGTCATAGCCATGCATGTCGGGCAGGTTCAGGTCGAGCAGAATGATGTCGTAATCATAGAGTTTGCCAAGGTCCAAGCCTTCCTCACCCAGATCGGTGGTATAGACGTTGAAGCCTTCGGTCGTGAGCATCGTGTCGATCGCCTTCGCGGTCGTCGGCTCGTCCTCGATCAGCAGTACGCGCATTAGGCACCCCTTGACTGTTTCCCACGATGGACCCGCAACCCGTCCGCGGCTCCCTCGCAGTGCCACCAACGCCCCCGTTGCAGGGCTGGCGGAACATTAACCATGAAACTTGTGAAGGGAAAAGGTTAATTTTGATTTAACCCGCAGAAATCCACGAGTCGCGGCCAGCGCAGCTACGTTTCAGCGTGTCGGCGAGATAGTCGGACAAGGCCCGCACCCGCGCCGGGCGGAGGCGCGACGGCGGCGACAACAGGTGCAGATAGGCCTGCGGCAGCGACCAGTCGGTCAGGATCGGGACCAGCGTGCCGGCGCGCAGTTCGGCCTCGATGATGAAGTGCGGCAGCACCGCGATACCGCTCCCCGCGACCAGCATCGGCACGATCACATCGCCATTGTTCGTGAACAGCGGGCCTGCCGGAACGATCGTCGCCTCCTCGCCTTCGCGGTGGAAACGCAGCGGCCGCGCCTTTTCGCGGTGGCCGTAGCCAGCGAGCCGATGCCCCGCGAGTTCGAGCGGGTGGCGCGGCGTGCCGTGACGATCGAGATAGGCCGGGCTGGCGATCACCGACGTCGGGATCGGCGCGATGGTGCGCGCGAGCAGGCTGCTGTCGTCGAGGCTGGCGACGCGCAGCGCCAGATCGAAGCCTTCGGCGATCAGATCGTGGCGCGCATCGCTGAGCGTCAGTTCGATCTCGACCGCCGGATGCTCGGCCATGAAGGCCGCGAGCGGCGCGCCGAGCACCTTGATCCCGAAACTCATCGGCGCCGCCAGCCGGATCGGCCCGGCCAGGTCGAAGCGGTCGCCATGCGCCGCCTCGGTCGCGGCGGTCGCGGCGGCCACCATCGCCCGCGCCTCCTCTAGCAGCCCGGCGCCCGCCGTCGACACGGTCACCGATCGCGAACTGCGATGGAGCAAGGTGATCCCGAGCGACGCCTCGAGCCGGCTGACCGCCTTGGACACGCTGGCCTTCGACAGGCCAAGCGCGCTTGCCGCGGCGGTGAAGCCGCCGCTGTCGGCCACCGCCACGAAACAGGCCCAGCCTTCATAATCGGGAAGCGCCACAACATCCTCCAATTGGAAACGATAGGTTTCGATCTACGCTATTTCAGAAACGAATGCATCGCCTATCTTGGCCTCAACACGCCGCCCCCGATGTCCGGGATGGCGGCCAGTAAGGAAATGCCCGATGATCGACATTCGCAAATTCGACACGCTGGGTCACGCCAATCACGGCTGGCTCGACGCCCGCCACCATTTTTCCTTCGCCGGCTATCATGATCCCGACCGCATGGGCTGGGGCGCGCTGCGCGTCTGGAACGACGATGCCATTGCAGCGCAGGCCGGCTTCCCGCCGCATCCGCACCGCGACATGGAAATCATCACCTATGTCCGCACCGGCGCGATCAGCCACCGCGACAGCATGGGCAACAGCGGCCGCACCGCGGCCGGCGATGTCCAGGTGATGAGCGCCGGCACCGGGGTGACGCACAGCGAATTCAACCTCGAGGACGAGGAAACCACGCTGTTCCAGATCTGGATCATCCCCGATCGCGACGGCGGCAATCCGGGCTGGGGCCAGCGCGAATTTCCGCAGGCCGACCGTTCGGGACGCTTCGTGACGCTGGCCAGCGGGATCGCGGGTGACGACGACGCATTGCCGATCCGCGCCGATGCCCGTGTCGCGGCAGCGACCGTGACCGCGGGAAGCCGCGTCGCCTATGATCTGGGCGCTGGCCGTCACGCCTATCTGGTCGCCGCCAAGGGCCGCATCCGCATCAACGGACAGGATGCCGATCCGCGCGACGGCATTGCAATCCGCGACGTCGCAACGATCGAGGTCGAAGCGCTCGACGATGCCGAACTGGTGCTGGTCGACAGCCTCTGATCCCACCCCCTCGGGCCGCCGCCTTCCATCCCCCTCCCTTGCGGCGGCGGCCCAACCCTTCCCTCCCGACTGAAAGGAAACCGAAGATGGCAAAGATTTTGGTGCTCTATTATTCGAGCTATGGGCATATCGAGCAGATGGCCGACGCCGTCGCCGAAGGCGCGCGCGCCGCGGGTGCCGAGGTCGATATTCGCCGCGTCGCCGAAACCGCGCCCGAGGCGGTGGTAAAGGCCGCCGGCTTCAAGACCGATACCGCGCATCCGCTGCTCGGCGATCCCAAGCAGCTTGCCGACTATGACGCGATCGTCGTCGGTTCGCCGACCCGCTTCGGCCGCATGGCCAGCCAGATGGCGAGCTTCTGGGACACCGCCGGCGGCGTCTGGGCGCAGGGCCTGCTCACCGGCAAGGTGGGTGCGGCCTTCACCTCGACCGCGTCGCAGCATGGCGGACAGGAAACGACGCTGTTCAGCATCCTCACCAACCTCCTCCACTTCGGCATGACGATCGTCGGGCTCGACTATGGTTATGCCGGGCAGATGGGCGTCGATGAAGTCAAGGGCGGCGCCCCCTATGGCGCGACGACTCTCGCCGACGGCGACGGATCGCGCCAGCCGAGCGAAGCCGATCTCGGCGGTGCCCGCTATCTGGGCGAACGCGTCGCGAAAACCGCGGCGAAGCTCGCGGCCTGACCTCGATGCGCCGTCTGCCGAGCCTCTTTCTCTCCCACGGCTCGCCGATGATGGCGCTCGAGCCCAGCCCGGCGCGGGACTTCCTCGCCGGGCTGGGCGCCCGCTTGCCGCGTCCGCGCGCGATCCTGGTCGTCTCGGCGCATCACGACGCGCAGTTCGAGGGCGACCGGGTGACGGTCACCGCCTCGCCCGCGCCGCCGACGATCCATGATTTCGGCAATTTCCCCCAAGCGCTGTTCGACATGCGCTATCCCGCACCGGGCGATCCGGCGCTCGCGCAGCGGGTCGTGGCCCTGCTCGCCGCTCAGGGCCTCGCCGTCGCCGCCGATCCCGACCGCGGGCTCGATCATGGCGCCTGGGTGCCGCTGTCGCTGGTCTATCCCAAGGCCGATATTCCGGTGGTCCAGCTTTCGATCGCCTCGCATGCGTCGCCCGAATGGCATTATGCGCTGGGCCGTGCACTCGCGCCGCTTCGCGATGAGGGCGTGTTGCTGATCGGTTCGGGCAGCATCACGCACAATCTTCGCGCGCTCTTTTCGGCGCGCCTGCCGATCGACGCACCCGCGCCCGCCTGGGTCACCGACTTCACCGACTGGGTGGCCGGACATATGGCGGCGAACGCAGTCGACGATGTGCTACACGCCGTAGAACGCGCGCCGCATGGCCGCGACAATCATCCGACGATGGATCATATCCTGCCCTTGTTCGTCGCGATGGGTGCGGGGACCGAAGCGGATGGCCTGCACGCCGCTCGGCTCCATGCCAGCACGACCTATGGCCTGCTGGCGATGGACGTTTACGCTTTCGGCGAAGGAGCGGCCCGCCTATAGGCGGGCAATGCTTCTTTCTGACCATATTCTGTTCCTCGATGGCGAGGCGCTTGTCGTCGACAAGCCCGAAGGCCTGCCCGTCGATCCGCCGCGCGACGGCAGCCTCAGCCTCGAAAACCATCTCGACAGCCTGCGTTTCGGCTTCAAGCGCTGGCCGCTCGCCGTTCACCGGCTCGACCGCGACACCTCGGGCTGCCTGCTGCTCGCGCGCAATCCCAAGGCGCACGGCCGTTTCACCCGCGCGTTCGAAGGGCGCGAGGTCGAAAAACAATATCTCGCGATCATCGACGGCGTGCCCGATGGCGATGGCGGCACCATCGACCTGCCCCTCGCGAAGACGTCGACCGCAGAGACCGGCTGGCGCATGGTCGTCGATCCGAACGGAAAGCCGTCGGTGTCGCACTGGGAAAAGCTTGCCGTCGTCGACGGGCGGGCGCTGCTGCGCTTCCGTCCCGAAACCGGCCGCACCCATCAGCTTCGCGTCCATGCGCTCGAGGGGCTGGGTCTGCCGATCGCCGGCGATCCCGTGTACGGCAACGGCCGCGGCAAGGACCGCACCCTGCTCCACGCCGAACGGCTGGTGGTAAAACGTGACGTCAAGCCGTCAATAATTGCCGAAGCTCCCTTCCCCGCGCGCTTCGCCGCGCTCGGCTTTTCGCCACCCGAAGGCGCCGCCCCGACCCGTGGCTGACATTCCCGAAGCCGCGATTTCGGAAAAATTCCTCGCCGGCACCGGGCCGGGCGGCCAGAATGTCAACAAGGTCGCGACCGCGTGCCAGCTTCGCGTCGATGTGTTCGCTCTCGGCCTCCCCCCCGACGCCTACCGCCGGCTCAAGACGCTCGCGGGAAGCCGGATGACGGCGGCGGGAGAACTCGTGATTCTCGCGCGCAGCTATCGCACCCAGGAAGCCAACCGCGCCGATGCGCGCGCGCGGCTGAACGAGCTCGTCGATGCGGCGCTGGTCCGGCCTGAAAAGCGGATCAAGACAAAGCCGAGCAAGGCGGCCAGGGCGCGCCGCGTCGACGGTAAAAAGGCGCGCAGCGCGGTCAAATCGATGCGCGGACGCGTGCGATCGACCGACTAGGGCCGGGCGGGCATGCACCTCTATCGCCTCGACGCGACCGCCGAAATCGCCGCGCAGGCGCTCGGTGCCGATGCAGGGCGCGATCCCTGGGCCGGCGGCTATGTCACCCCCGGACGCCCGGCGCCGGTGGTCGTCGGCGACGGAAGCGCGCAGAGCCGCCCGTGGCTGCGCCCCAAGCTGTGGGGCGTCCCGCCGCCGCGCGGCGACCAGCCGGTGACGACGGTGCGCAACCTTTCGAGTCCCTTCTGGATCGGCACGCTGCGTCATCCCGAACTGCGCTGCCTGATCCCCGCGACCCGTTTCGCCCTGTGGTCGGGGACGGCCGGTGCGCGGCAACAACTGTGGGCCGCGCCCGCCGACCAGACGGTTTTCGCCTTTGCCGGCATCCATCGTCAGGGCGAGGATTGGCCGAGCTTTGCGATCCTGACCGTCGAACCGAACCGCCTGCTTAGCCATCACGGCGCGCAAGCGATGCCGGTCATCCTCCGCCCCGGCGATTATGCGCGCTGGCTGACCGCCGACTGGCGCGACGCGGCCGGCCTCGCCCGTCCCTTTCCGGGGCAGGAGATGACGCTGGCCGAAGACCCCATGGTATAGGCGATTTTCACCAATTCCGTCGACTTTGCGTTCACCAGCGCGGCGCTAAAAATGCGAATCGATAATCCGACCAGTGGGATTGAATAAAGTGGCCAACGCCTGCACGACCGACACCGAAGACCTTTCGCCGCAAGGGCGCCGCGCCGAACGCGCCACCGTCCGCGGGCGCGCGCGCTATCGCGAAGCGGGCTTCAACCCGTTCGACGTCGAACTGTTCGACCTGTCGTCGACGGGCTTTCGCATGATCACCTTTTCGCGGCCGCAGATCGGCAAGCAGATATGGGTCAACCTGCCGGGCCTGCAGCCGCTCGAAGCGGTGATCCGGCGCGCCGACGGCAACAGCTTCGGCTGCGAATTCGTCTACCCGCTCCACCCCTCGGTGGCGGCGCACATGCAGTCGAAACTGCGCTAAGCCTCCGGCTTTTCCGACTTTTCCAATATATGCTTCCACTCGTCGGGCGTCACGCGCCCGACCGACAGGCGCGACAGGCGGATAAGGTCCATGTCGGCAAGCTTGGGATCGGCCTTGATCGCCGCCAGCGTCACCGGATGCGCGAGCGGGCGCACCGGCGCGACGCGCACGATGACCCACGGCGATCCTTCCTCGGCGGTCGGATCGGGCGCGCTTTCCTCGGTAATGCGCATGATCCCCACGCATTCCTTGCCGATATTGCTGTGATAGAACAGCGCCTCGTCGCCGACCTTCATCGCCATCATGTTCAGCTTGGCGCTGTGGTTGCGCACGCCGTCCCACATCCCCGTGCCGTCCTTGACCAGGTCGTCCCAGCCATAGACGTCGGGTTCGGATTTCATCAGCCAATATTGCTTGCCCATGGCGGGGGCCTAGCCCAGCGCGCGCCGACGCGAAAGCATCCTTTTCCTCTTTCGCAACCGCGCCGACCCGCCTAAATCCTGATTCATGTCAAAGACGCGCCCCGGCGGGACCGGCATGGCGCGCCACAGCACCAACAAATGGACACACCCCTTATGACCGCAGTCGTTCCCGTTATTTCCATGTCGCTGCCCGACGATCGCTTCGCCCAGGATTTCGGCGGATCGTTCGAACGCTTCGGGTTCGCGATGATTACCGACCACGGCATCGACCCGGCGCTCATCGACGATGCCTGGGCGAAGGCGAAGGAATTTTTCGCGCTCCCCGAGGCGGTGAAGCGGGCCTATCATATCGCGGGCGGCGGCGGCGCGCGCGGCTACACCCCCTTCGGCACCGAAATCGCAAAGGGTGCGAAGGAAGTCGACCTCAAGGAATTCTGGCACGTGGGCCGTGACCTGCCCGCCGGTCACCCGCTTGCCGCGCAACAGCCGAACAATGTTTGGCCGGCCGAAGTCGCGGGCTTCCGCGAAACCTATGACCGGCTGTTCGCCGAATTCGACCGCGTCGGCGGCAAGCTCCTCTCCGGGATCGCGCGCTACCTCGGCCTCGCACCCGATTTCTTCGACGACACGGTGAAGGACGGCAACAGCGTGATGCGCCTGCTGCATTACCCGCCGGTCGAAGGCCCGGCGAAGGGTATCCGCGCCGAGGCGCATGAGGATATCAACACGATCACCCTGCTGCTCGGCGCCGAGGAAGCGGGCCTCGAAATCCTCGACAAGGACGGTAGCTGGCTTCCGGTGTCGCCGCCTGCGGGGGCGATGGCAGTCAATGTCGGCGACATGCTGCAACGGCTGACCAACAACCGCCTGCCCTCGACCACGCACCGCGTGCGCAATCCCGACGCCGGCCGCGCCAGCGTTGCGCGCTATTCGATGCCCTTCTTCCTGCACTTCCGTTCGGACTATCCGATCGTGACGCTGGATAATTGCATCGATGCCGAGCATCCGAACCTGTATCCGACGCCAATCACCGCCGACGAATATCTGCAGGAACGGCTCCGCGAAATCGGGCTTAAGAAATAGAAGCGGACTGCGGCCGCCCCGCCGGGACGGCCGCGCTTCCCGCTATTTTCCGGCCTTGTCGCTGATTGCCCGGATCACCAGCGCCTTGTCGTCGACAAGATAGCGCTTGGCGAGCGCTTCAAGCTCCGCCGGCGTCGCAGCCTCGACTGCCGCGATGCCGTTGCGGCTGCGGTCGAGCCGGTCAGCGCGGCTCGTCGCTTCGCCGACATAGGCCAGCCAATAGGCATTTTCGCGCCGCGCCTTGGTCATCGCCTCGACGAGCGGCTTGCGCGCGCGGTCGAGCGTGTCGGCATCGACGGGTTTGTCGCGCAATTCCTTGGCGATCGCGAAGATCGCGGCGCGCGTCGTCGCCAGATCCTTATAATCGACATTGCTTGCGGCGACGAGCCAGCCATAGCCCGGATATTCGTCCGACAGGCTGGCCCCCGCCGACGGGCTGTAGGTTTCGCCCAGCTTTTCGCGCAGTTCGTCGGTGAGCATGAGCTGCATCACGCGCGACAGCAGGTTGAGGCGCATCGCCTCGGTCAGGTCGCTGTCGTCGCGCGCCGGCCAATAGACGCGCAGTTCGGCCTGGTCGGCCGGCCCTTTGTGGATCAGCGTGCGCTCGCTGTGATCGACCGGATAGTCGCGCTTGCGCGCGTCGCTGTGCGGATCGAACGCCGCGCGGCGTTCGGGCAGCGCGCCGAAGGTCGCCGCGATCGCGTCGATCGCCGCCTGTTCGTCGATGTCGCCGACGACGCCGATCTCGATCGCGCCATGATCGAAACTGTCGGCGACCGCCGCTTTCAATTTGCTCCAGTCGAGCGACATCATCGTCGCAAGCGGCGGCGTCTCCTCGCGCGGGTCGCCATTGGCAAGGATGCCGCCGCTGTCGCGCGCCAGCACCGCGCCCGGCGTCGCATCATTGGCGGCATATTGCTGCGGCAGATAGCGACGGATCAGCGCGAGCCCGTCGGCGCGGTAGCCAGGGTGCGTCAGATAGGCCGCCATCAGTTCGGCCTGCGCGGCGAAATCGTCGGGCGAAGTCACCGCCTTGCCGCCGAAGGCATCGGTATCGACGCCGAAGCTCGGGCTGACCGTCTTGCCCGCAAAAATGGTGCGCAGATCGTCGAGGCTATGCGCCTCCAGCCCGCCGAGGCTGATCGATCCCGCAAGCGCCACCTTGGTCGGGTCGTCGCGCGTCGCAAGCAGCGTCCCACCGTCGACGCGCACCGACAGATAGACCTTGTCCTTCTGGAAATCGGTCTTCTTGATGTTGAGCATCACATTGTTGGCGAAGCGGATGCGCCGGATGCCAAGGTCGTCGATGCGGTCGTCGCTGACGATCGTGCCGGGCGTGCCGAAATTGTCATAGGCAAAGGCAGCGCTCTGCGCCTGCGCCGGGGGCGTCACCGCGACCGCGCGCGCCGTGTCGAGCGCGGCAAGGATCGCCTTGTCGCCGCCCTCGACCGGCGTCTTGGCGGTGACGCGCGCGAGCGGCGGGCTGAAGCCCTCCATCCGTTTGCGGAAGGCCGCACTCACCGCATCGGCCGACAGCTGCGACGCGACGGCATCGAACAGCGCCTGCGAGGTTTCGGGGCGCACGACGACATAATCGCCGTCGGACGCGTCGATCAGCACATCGGCGAGCGCGTCGCTGCGCCGGGTCGTCACGCCGGCGACGGCATTCTTGAGCGCGGTGCGCCGATTGGCGATCTGTTCGTCGACTTCGGCCTGGGTGAAGCCGAACTGGACGGCGCGGCGCAGCTCGCGCTCGATCAGGCCGAGCGCCTCCGTCCACGCCCCTTCCTTGGCGACCGCGCCGACGGTGACCTGATCGAAGACCTTCCACCCGTCGGCTTCGCTGAAATAGCCCGCCAGGATCGGGGAATCCTCGTCGAGCGCAATCTTGGCAAGGCGGCGGCTCAGGATCGCTTCGCCGATGTCTTCGGCGAGCTTGCGCGCGCGCTTCGCCTTGGTGTCGGCTTCCTGCACCCAGGGTTTGAAGCTGGCGATCGTCACCGAATCCTGGATCGCCGGATCGACGAAAGATTCGGCGGCGGCGGGGCGCTTGAAATCGAGCGTGCCGATATCGGGATCCGCTCCAGCCGGGCCGCGACCCTGCCAATCGGCGAAGCGCGCCTTGATCTTCGCCTCGACCGCGGCGGGATCGAAATCGCCGACCATCACCAGCGTCGCCCGTTCGGGCCGGTAATAGCGATCGTAAAGGTCGCGCAGGCGCGATGCGGGGGCGGTACGGATAACCTCTTCGGTACCGATCGGCATCCGGTCCGCGACCGTCATCCCCTTCATCTGGAAACCGAGCTGATCGACGATATTGCGCAGCTGATAGGTATCGCGCGCGCGGCGCTCCGACAGGATGACCCCGCGTTCGCGATCGACCGCGGCGGGATCGATCGTCAATTCGCTCGCGGTTTCCCGCATCAGCATCAGCCCGGTGTCGATCAGATCGTCCGACGCGTTGGGCAGGTCGAGCTGGTAGACCGTCTGGTCGAAGCCGGTCGAGGCGTTGGTGTCAGCCCCGAAGGCCAGCCCCTTCCTTTCGAGCAGCTTGATCATCTCGCCCTCGGGCACATGGGTCGAGCCGTTGAACGCCATATGCTCGATGAAATGCGCCAGCCCGCGCTGATCCTCGGCTTCGGCAAAGCTGCCGACGTCGAAACGCATGCGCAGGACGACACTGTCCTTCGGCGTGCTGTTCTTCAGCAGCGCATATTTCATCCCGTTGGGGAGCACGCCGAAAGCGATATTCTCGTCGACGGGCACATCGCTCGCGGCAAAATTCCAGGCCTTGGCCGCGGCGGTCTGCGGATTGGCCGGAACGACCTGCACCGCCGCGGTGGGGGCGGCGGCGGGTTCCGCGAGAACCGGCGATATGCTGACGGCGATGAGGGCAAGGGGCGAGAGCGCGGTCGAGACGCGCCAGAAAATGGTCCGCTTCATGGCGACCGGTCTGACCGCCCCATATGGGGCGGTCAAGCCCGCATCAGCTTGCGATGCCGATGCTTTCGACCGGCGACATGTCGGGTCGACCAGCCGCCTTCGCCGCATAGAGGGCGCGGTCGGCGGTGTCGAAAAGCCGGCGCGCGCTGCCACCGTCGCCGGGCCAGTTGGCGACGCCGACGCTCGCGCCGACGCGCAATGGCTGGCCGCCGATGCGGTAGGGCGCGACGAGCGCGGCGAGCAGATGATCGGCAAGCGCGGTGGCAAGCAGCGGTGAACGGCGCGGCACCAGAATGGCGAATTCATCGCCGCCCTGCCGCGCGACCAGCGCATGATCGCCGCACGCCCGGCGCAGCCGCGCCGCGACTTCGCACAGCAGTTGATCGCCGGCGGCATGGCCGTGCCGATCGTTCACCGGCTTGAAACCGTCGAGATCGAGCAGCGCGATCGCGAATATCTCGCCATCCGCCGCGCGCGCGATTTCTTCCTCCAGCCGCAGGTCGAACGCACGCCGGTTGGGCAGCCCGGTCAGCGCGTCGCTATGCGCCAGATCGCGCATCTGCCGCTGCAATTCCAGCAGGTCGACAAGCTGGCCATGCTGCTGAAGGATCATGCGCACCAGGAACATCGTCGCGACGACCAGGCTGGTGCCCGCCGCAATCTCGGGCGCGTGGCCGGAGCTGAGCATCAGATAGGCGATCGGCACCATCCCGATGCCCAGATTGAGCAGCGCTGCAAAGCGCGTCGATGACAGGCAATAGGCGGTCGCCAGCGACCCCATCGCCATGATCATCGCATAATAGCTGTGATTTTCGGGCGGCGCGGCGAGCCAGTTGACCACCGTCCAGCTGCTGCACATCGCGCCCATCGTGCCCGACACCCACGCTGCCTCGACGATCACCCGCCGCGCGCGCCGCGGGCTCATGCGCCGGCCGCGATAATGCATCTGCGCAGCGAAGCCGAGCAGGCACACCGCCGCCAGAACGACCGGAAAGCCGATCCGGATGATCGGATGGACGCTCGGCATGCCGCCATAGATGGCGGTCGGCGTCGTCGCCGCGAGCATCAGAAAAAGCATCGGGGTCAGCGTCTCGATACGATTGGCGCGCAGAATCGCGACATCGTCCCGGATATCCTCCGGCAATGGCGGAAAAAAGCGCCGCCGCATCCATGCTATAACCCCCGTCATTCCGGCTGGGTATCAAGCGGGAGTAAAGCATGCGTTAAACAAAGGAAGGATTGTTTTTCATCGCCCTAACCGGGCCGCCCCTCCCTGCGGCATGCCAAAAATTAACCATGTTCTGCGATCCCTCGCGCCGCGTTCATGTCGCAGGAGCTTTCGCATGTCCTTCCCGTCGCCCGATTTCACCGCCCCCAGCCAGATCGACGGCGCGATCCTTCCGCCCGCCGCGCCCAGTCTGCCGCAGCAGGACACGCCGGCGGAGCAGGCCGCGCGCGCCGCGCAACTCGCCGCGACGCGGCAGGTCTATAGGTGGACGACCGACGAGCCGTCGCTTCCCGGCGTTCCGCTCGCGACCGACGTGCCCAAACAGGATATGCCGACGATCGCCTGGTTCGCGATCCTGATCGGCGTCGGGCTGGCGATCGTGCGCAACGCGCTCGCGGTGAAGCTGGACGGTGTCGACAAGGGCGAACTCGATACGCCGCGCAGCACCTATGAAGCCGCGCTGGCCGAATGCGACGCGATCGAGCAGTCGACCGCGCGCATCGCGGCGGGCCATGCGATGAAGGACGGCACCTCGCTCCTCGGCCATTTCGTCGACGAGGTTGAACATGTCGTGGCCGCGGTCGAAGCCGACACGCAGCTTGCGAAGCTGGAGGCGCATCGCCAGCGGATCGAAGCGCTGATCAAGGTCAGCGCGGCCGAAGTGGCGGGCCTCGGCAGAAGCGCGCCGCGCAGCCTCGACGCTTATCGCGCCCTGTTCCGGACGCTGCCCGTTCCCGGTGTCGCCTATGATTTTCAGGACGATACCTGTTTCGCGCGGCTGCGCGTTCAGGGGCCCAACAATATGCTGATCGCCGCGGCGGGCGACGCGCTCCCGACCAATTTCCCGCTCAGCCCCGCGCGCTATGCCGCGGTGATCAATGGCGACACGCTGGACGCCGCGCTTGCCGAGCGCCGGCTGTTCCTGCTCGACTATGCCGAACTCGCGGTGCTGACGCCGGGCACCTACGGCAGCCTTGCCAAATATGTCTGGCAGCCGATTGCGCTGTTCGCGGTGCCGCCGGGCGGATCGGCACTCGTTCCGGTCGCGATCCAGTGCGGGCAGGATCCCGCGCTGCATCCGATCTTCACGCCCTCGGCCGCCGCCGATGCGCAATGGGGCTGGGAGATGGCGAAGCTGGTCGTTCAGGTCGCCGACGGCAATTATCACGAACTCTTCACGCATCTGGCGCGCACCCATCTGGTGATCGAGGCTTTCGCGGTCGCCACGCACCGCCATCTGGCCCAGGCGCATCCGCTATGGGCGCTGCTCGTCCCGCATTTCGAAGGGACGCTGTTCATCAACGATCAGGCCGCGACCTCGCTGATCGCCGCGAACGGGCCGATCGACCATATTTTCGCAGGCACCATCGCATCGAGCCAGGCCGCGGCGGCCGACGACCGGCTGGCCTTCGACTTTTACGGCAAGATGCTGCCCGCCGACCTTGCCGCACGCGGGGTCGGGACCGGATCGACGCTGGCGGACTATCCTTATCGCGACGACGCGCTGCTGGTGTGGAATGCGATCCGCGAATGGGCGCGCCAATATGTCTGGCTCTATTATGCCGACGATGACGCGGTTGTCGGCGACACCGAACTCGCCGCCTGGGCCGACAGTCTGGCGGGCGAAGCGCGGATCACGGGTTTCGGCCCGATCGCCACGCGCGACCAGCTTGCCGATGTCTGCACTATGGTGATGTTCACCGCGAGCGCACAGCATGCCGCGGTGAATTTCCCGCAAAAGGACATCATGGCCTTTGCGCCCGCCGTCACCGGCGCGGCGTGGCAGGCCGCGCCCGATTGCGAGCGTGGGCAGGACAAGCCGGGGTGGCTCGCTATGATGCCACCGATGGCGCTGGCGCTCGAACAGCTCAACGTGCTCGAACTCCTGGGTTCGGTGCATTACCGCCCGCTCGGCGACTATCGCAGCAACAGCTTCCCCTACCCGCCATGGTTCCAGGATCCGCGTGTCACCGCGCCCGAGGGGCCGCTCGCGTGGTTCAAGGGGGCGCTGGCCAATGTCGAAACCGCGATCGCCGCGCGCAACGCGCAGCGGCGGCAGCCCTATCCCTATCTGCAGCCCAGCCTGATTCCGACGAGCATCAATATCTGAGGCAGCGCCAGCGACAAAACTTCGTCATGGCGAGCCCCGCAAGGCCGAGTGAAGCAATCCAGAGCGGTTTACGCGCGCTCTGGATTGCCGCGTCGCTTTCGGCTCCTCGCAATCGCGCGCTGTAAACGCTCGGCCGCGCGCGGGATCGGAGCGGCCTTAGCTGCCCTTCTTCTTGCGGTGCGTTTCGAGGTCGAGCACCGCATTGTCGCCGCCTTCGGGCATCAGGCCAAGGCGCCGCGCAACTTCCTGATAGGCTTCGACTTCGCCGCCGAGGTCGCGGCGGAAGCGATCCTTGTCGAGCTTTTCATTGGTGTTCATGTCCCACAGGCGGCAGCCGTCGGGGCTGATTTCGTCGGCCAGGATGATACGGCTGTAATCGCCGTCGTAGAGCCGTCCGAATTCGAGCTTGAAGTCGACGAGGCGGATACCGACCGCCGCGAACATACCGCTCATGAAATCATTGATGCGGATTGCCATGTCCTGAATGTCGTGCAGCTCGTCCTGGCTGCACCAGTTGAAGCAGGCGATATGTTCTTCGGCGACCAGCGGATCGCCGAGCGCATCGTCCTTGTAGCAATATTCGATCAGCGTGCGCGGCAGCGGCGTGCCTTCCTCCAGCCCGAGGCGCTTCGACAGCGTGCCCGCCGCGACATTGCGCACGATCACCTCGATCGGCACGATCTCGACCTGACGGATCAGCTGTTCGCGCATGTTGAGGCGGCGGATGAAGTGCGTCGGCACGCCGATATTGCCGAGCAGCGTGAAGACATGCTCCGAAATCCGGTTGTTGAGCACGCCCTTGCCGTTGATCGTGCCGCGCTTTTGCGCGTTGAACGCGGTCGCATCATCCTTGAAATACTGGATCAGCGTGCCCGGTTCGGGGCCTTCGTAAAGGATCTTCGCTTTGCCTTCGTAGATCTGGCGGCGACGGGCCATGGCGCAAACACTTTCTGCCGGAACCAAAAGAATGACCCCGGCGAAAGCCCCCGCCACCATCCTTCGGATGGCCCCCTCCCCATCGCTGCGCGACAGGGAGGATCTTTCTTTACGTTTACGTGAAGTGCTTGCACTCGACGCCGTCGCTTGCAACGCTGCTACCAAAGCCAAGGAGAGAGAAGATGAGTTTCGAACAGATTCGTCTCGACAAGCATGAGGGTATCGCGCTGCTGACCCTCTATCGCCCCGACCGCATGAACGCCTTCACCGGCGAGATGATGCAGGAAATCATTACCGCGCTCGACGAATGCGATGCCGACGACGGCGTCCGCGCGGTGATCTTCACCGGTCATGGCGAAAAGGCCTATTGCGCGGGCGCCGACCTGGGCGCGGGCGCCGCGACCTTCGATTATGACAAGCGCGCCGACAAGCAGGCGCTGCTGCCCGACGGCACCCCGGCCAGCCCGATCGGCGAAGACGGGACGATCAACTGGTCGCACCCGCTGATCCGCGATGGCGGCGGCCGCGTGTCGATGCGCATCTTCGAGGCGAAAAAGCCTGTCCTCGGCGCCATCAATGGCGCCGCGGTCGGCATCGGCGCGACGATGACCCTGTCGATGGATGCCCGGCTGGCGAGCGACAATGCCCGCTACGGCTTCGTCTTCGCGCGCCGCGGGATCGTTCCCGAAGCGGCATCGAGCTGGTTCCTGCCGCGACTGGTCGGCATCCAGACCGCGCTCGACTGGTGCTATTCGGGCCGGCTGATCCCCGCCGCCGAAGCGCATGAAAAAGGGCTGGTCCAGTCGGTCCATACGCAAGGCGAGCTGGTCGACGCCGCGATCGCCAAAGCGCGCGAGCTGACCGGCGACAGCGCTCCGGTATCGGTCGCGCTGACGCGGCACATGATGTGGCGGATGCTCGGCGCCCCGCACCCGATGAGCGCCCACCGCTGGGACAGCCGCGTGATCTTCGCCCGCGGCCGCAGCCCCGATGCAGCGGAAGGCGTGACCAGCTTCCTCGAAAAGCGCGCGCCCAACTTCACCGCCAGCGTCGCCAATGACTATCCGGCGTTCGGGGAGTTCGAGGACGCACCGCCCTATAGCTGAGGCGACAGGCAACGTCGGGCCAGGGCCGTCCGGGCGCTGACCCCGGCGTTCCGGCGCCAGCCCCAGCTCGCGTACCATCGATTCGATGCCGCCGACCGGCTGGAGAATGTCGGTCGGGTTCATGCAAATTCTCCCACAGCGGCGCGGGATCGAAGTCGGCCGACGGGGGGTTGGTATAGCAGCGCGGGCACCGAGGGGGAGCGGTTCATTCTCCTGTCATCCACCCGCCGCATAAATGAGTCTGGCGCGCTTCGTCCGAAGCGCCGGGCCAAAGTGGGAGCATGAACATGAGCATTTTCAGCAAGATAAAAGACGCGATCTTCGGAAAGAAGGCCGAAGCCGCTACCCCCGCTCCGGCGACACCGGCAGCCCCCGCCGAGGTACCCGCTGGCCCGGCCGCGGCCGCGGCGCCCGCTGCCGCGATCAGCGAAGTCGATGTCGAGGCGATCCTCGCCGCCGAAGCCGCCAAGGTGGCACAGCCGCTCAACTGGCGCACTTCGATCGTCGATCTGATGAAGCTGCTCGACATCGATTCGAGTCTCGCCAATCGCAAGGAGCTGGCGCAGGAACTGGGCTATACCGGCGAACTCAACGGCAGCGCCGAAATGAATATCTGGCTTCACAAGGCGGTGATGCGCGAACTTGCGGCGAACGGCGGCAAGGTTCCTGCCGACCTGACCGACTGACAAAGCGCCGATAATTTTCGACCGGGGTCGGGCGCACGGGGTGCGTTTCCGGCCCCTTTCGATTGACCCGAGGCAGCAGCGGCTCCAAATGATTTCTTCAGAAACGAGAATATCCAGGGGAGCCGCCAAATGCCCGAAGCCTTTGCCACGCCCGTCAGCCGCCGTCAGACGATGGCCACCCTCGGTGCCGGGGTCGCGGGGCTGGCCTTGGCCGCCCCCGCCCGCGCCTTCGCGCCCGCGACCAGCGGCGACGGCGCGGCGGGCGCCGACGCGCTGCTGACCTCGATCGCCGACAATCTCCTCGCCCATTCGCCCGAGGGTGCGACCTCGCTCGGCATCGATACCGGCGCGCGCGCCGCGATGCGGGCGCAGCTAAGCGATCGATCGGCGGCGGGGCAGCAGGCACTGGCGGCGACGCTGAAGGCCGATCTGGCGCGCGTTCGCGCCTTCGACACGGCGGGGCTCGACCATGCGACGCGAACCAGTCTTGCGGTCGTCGACAGCGCCTATGACGTCGCGCTCGCCGGCTTCGCGCAGCCCTATGGCGATGTCGCGGTGGGCGGCTGGCGCAACACGCCCTATGTCGTCATCCAGAATGTCGGCGCCTATCTCGACGTGCCGAAATTTCTCGACAGCGACCATCCGGTCAAGACGAGCGCCGACGCTGAGGCCTATCTTGCCCGCCTCGCCGCCTATCCCGCCGCGCTCGACGGCGAAACCGAACGGCTCAAGGCCGCCGCCGCCCAGGGCCTCATCGCCCCGGCCTTCCTGATCGACAAGGCGGTCAAGCAGATGGAGGCGAGCCTTGCCGACGCCCGCGACGGCGGCGGGCTGGTCGAGAGCCTCGCGTCCCGGACGCGCGAACAGAATATTGCCGGCAACTGGGGCCCGCGCGCCGAGGCGATCACGCGCGAGACGGTGGTGCCGGCGCTCGAACGCCAGCTTGCCGAACTCAAGGCGCAGCGGCCGAAGGCGACGATGGACGCGGGCATGTGGGCACGGCCGCACGGCGACGAATTCTATGCCTGGGCGCTGCGCGCGTCGACCACGACGCGGATGACCCCCGATGAGGTTCACAAAATGGGTCTGGAGCAGCTCGAAGAGTTGCACGGGCGGATGGACCCGATCCTTCAGAAGCTCGGCTATACGCAAGGGTCCGTCGGCGACCGGATGAACGCGCTGGCGAAAGACCCGCGCTTCAAATTCCCCGACAATGATCAAGGCCGGGCCGAGATCGTCGCCTATATCCAGAGCTGGCTGAACAAGATTCGCGCCCAGTTGCCGCGCGCCTTCCGTACGATGATGAAGGGCAATGTCGAGGTGAAGCGCCTGCCGCTCGCCGAAGAACCCGGCGCGCCCGCGGCCTATGGCGGCGCCGGATCGATCGACGGATCGATCCCCGGCCGCTTCTGGATCAACCTGCGCACGACCGATCTGCACAGCAAATATTCGCTGCCCGACCTCGCGATGCACGAGGCGATCCCGGGCCATGCCTGGCAGGGCGAATATGCCAACAAGATGCCGCTGATCCGTTCGATGCTCGCCTTCAACGCCTATTCCGAGGGCTGGGCGCTCTATGCCGAGCAGCTTGCCGACGAGTTGGGGCTCTACGACGATTTCGAGGTCGGGCGGCTCGGCTACCTCCAGTCGATCGCGTTTCGCGCCTGCCGCCTCGTCGTCGATACCGGGATCCACGCAAAGCGCTGGACGCGCGAGGAGGGCGTGCGCTTCTTCGTCGAACGCAATGGATCGAACCCGCTGGAGGTCGCGAGCGAAGTCGATCGTTATTGCAGCTGGGTCGGGCAGGCCTGCGGCTACAAGGTCGGCCACAGCGAAATCGTCCGCCAGCGCGGCCGCGCCCAGACCGCGCTCGGTGCAAACTATGACCTGCGCGATTTCGACGACACCGTCGTACTCGGCGGCAATGTGCCGCTCGACGTTCTCGCGAAGAACGTCGACGAATATATCGCGGAAACGAAGGGATAGTGACCGGAAAAAGGCAAGGCGATCTTTCGCTTCGCTGACGCTATCGCCGACGGTAGGCGGACCTGACGGGTTCGCCTATTTCTTCCCGAACAGCGAGCCCGCGATGCCGCCCAGGTCGTTGAGCGGGTTGCCGTCGCCATCGCGGTCGAGCGCACCGAGAATGCCCGCGCCGCCGTCCTGCTGGACCATCTGCGCAAAGCGACCGAGCGAGCCTTCGCCGCCGATCTGGCCGATGATCTCCTGCAACTTGTCGAGCGGCAGACCGGTGGTGGCGGCAGCGCCTTCGGCGGTGTCACCCTGCATCGGGTGATGCTTGGCGAGCGCGGCAATCGCCGATTCGACATGCTCGGGCGACAGGCCGACCTTGGCGGCAAGGTTAGCCACCGTGTCGTTTCCGGAAATCTGTCCGAGAATATTGTCCAAGATGCTCATGGCTGCGCTCCTTCGCTTCGAGTCGGAACCGAGGCTATCACGGCGCAGGCAGCGGCGCGAGGTCCGGCGGGACGAACCCGCGCCGCGCCGGCACCGAAAAGAGCAGGTCGCGGCTGTAGAAGCGCAGCGGCCAGTCGCGCGCGCCCACGGGCGATCGCAGCAACGCATTGACGCGGCTGGTCAGGTCCGTCTCCGCCGTTTCAGCGAGGAACAGCCGCACCCCCGCGACATAGGCGCGGGTGATGCTGTCGTGATAGCCCTGCGTGTCGTCGTTCACGCCGCCCACGCTTTCGTTGAAGCGGCGGATGATCAGCGCAATTTCGGCATCGACGTCGATGTCGGGGCGCTCGCTCAGCAGCCAGAGGCACGCCGCCAGATGCGCCTCGTGCGTCCACGCCTCGCGCGGCAGGGTGCAGGCGAGCAGGCCTGCACCGATCGTGCGAATATCGGCATCGCGCTCGAACAGGCGCGGGGTAAAGTCGGTAGTCATCGGTCCGGTCCTTCCGGGTGAATGAGCACCCGGAAGTTTCCGGGTCAATCAGGCCGCGACAGCCGCCTGCGGTGCGGCGTTGCGGACGCCTTCGTCGACATGGTCCGCAAATTGCGCGAAATTGTCGATGAATTGCTGCACCAGCGTTTGCGCCGTGCGGTCATAGGCCGCCTTGTCGGCCCAGGCTTCGCGCGGATCGAGCAGGCCCGAATCGACGCCCGGGACCGCGACCGGAACCATGAAGCCGAAATTCGGATCCTTGCGGAATTCCGCATTGTTCAGGCTGCCGTCGAGCGCCGCGTTGAGCAGTGCGCGCGTCGCCTTGATCGGCATGCGGCTGATCCCCTCCATCGTCGCCATGCCGCCGGTCCAGCCGGTGTTGACGAGCCAGCATTCGACGCCGCCCTTGGCGATGCGCTCCTTGAGGAGATTGCCGTAAACCGACGGATGGCGGGGCATGAACGGCGCGCCAAAGCAGGTCGAGAAGGTCGCCTCGGGCTCGGTCACGCCGATTTCGGTGCCCGCGACGCGCGCGGTATAGCCCGACAGGAAGTGATACATCGCCTGATCGGGGGTCAGCTTCGCGATCGGCGGCAGCACACCATAGGCATCGGCGGTGAGCATGATGATATTCTTGGGCACCGGGCCCATATTCTTTTCCGACGCATTCGGGATGAAGTCGATCGGATAGGACCCGCGGCTGTTTTCGGCGAGGCTGTTGTCGTCGAGGTCGAGTTCGCGCGTCGCGGGGTCGATCACCACATTTTCGAGCACCGTGCCGAAACGCTTCGTCGTCGCATAGATTTCGGGTTCGGCCTCGGCCGAAAGCCGGATCATCTTGGCGTAGCAGCCGCCTTCGAAGTTGAAGACCGCGGTGTCCGACCAGCCATGCTCGTCGTCGCCGATCAGCGTGCGCGAGGCGTCGGCCGACAGCGTCGTCTTACCCGTGCCCGACAGGCCGAAGAAGACCGCGGTGTCGCCGTCGGCGCCGATGTTCGCCGAGCAATGCATCGGCATCACGCCCTGCACCGGAAGGAGATAGTTGAGGATGCCGAACACCGACTTCTTCATCTCGCCGGCATATTGCGTGCCGCCGATCAGGATCAGCTTTTCGGAGAAGTTCACCGCGATCACCGTTTCGGTGCGCGAACCATGTTTCGCCGGGTCGGCGCGGAAGCTCGGCAGGTCGATGATCGTATATTCGGTCGCGAAGGACGCCAGTTCCTCGGCCGTCGGACGGCAGAGCAGCGTGCGAATGAACTGGCTGTGCCAGGCGAATTCGGTGATGACCTGCACCCCGACGCGATATTCGGGCTGCGAACCGCCGAACAGCTGCTGGCGATACACGCGGTCGCGCGATGCGAGATGGGCAAAGAAATCGGCCTTGAGCGCGGCGAAATGATCGGGGGTCATCGGCACATTGGTCTTGCCCCACCAGATGGTATCTGCCGTTTCGGCATCCTGGACGATGAACTTGTCCTTGGCGCTGCGCCCGGTGTGCTTGCCGGTGGCGACGACGAGCGGGCCGTCCTTCGCGAGCAGGCCTTCGCCATTGCGCACGGCATCCTCGACGAGTTGCGCGGTGCCCCAGTTTTCGGCCACATCCGCTTTGGTTTCGACGGTGTCGGTGCCGATCACAACCTTGGTCATTTGCTTCGCCTTTCCTCTGCGCCGCGCGCACCTTTGCATAGGTATGCAGGACATGCCATGCGAAAGCGATGGGCCCGCATGAACATGGGGTGCCGACGTCACGCCGATTCCGAAATCCCGGCCGCGTTAGCGATAGCCGAGGCGGAGGTCAAAAGATTAAAAGGTGAATCGCGGGCGGGACGTGCGCAGTTGTCGCTGGGCGGCAGATCGGCTAGTCCGGCGCCGGGTCCGCCCAATGGAAAGAGCATGACGGCAACCATCGCGCTGGTCGACGACGACCGCAACATCCTGCAATCCCTGTCGATCGCGCTTCAGGCCGAAGGCTTCGTCACGCGCGTCTATTCGGACGGCGAAGCCGCGCTGAAGCCGCTCATCGACAATCCGCCCGATCTGGCCGTCTTCGACGTCAAGATGCCGCGCATGGACGGGCTCGAGCTGCTGCGCCGCCTGCGCGAGAAAAGCCAGCTTCCGGTGATCTTCCTCACCAGCAAGGACGACGAGATCGACGAGGCGCTGGGGCTCGCGATGGGTGCCGACGACTATATCTCCAAACCCTTTTCGCAGCGGCTGCTGATCGCCCGCATCCGCGCGATCCTGCGCCGCGTCGACCTCAACCGCAATGCCGCGGCCGCCGACGACGAGCCTGCGGCCGAACCGATCGTGCGGGGCCGGCTCGCGATGGACCCGGCGCGGCACAAGGTGAGCTGGGGCGGCAGGGATGTGACGCTGACCGTCACCGAATTCCTGATTCTGGAAACGCTCGCCAGCCGCCCGGGCATCGTGCGCAGCCGCAACCAGCTTCTCGACGCGGCCTATCAGGACGATGTCTATATCGACGATCGCACCATCGACAGCCACATCAAGCGCCTGCGCCGCAAGTTCCGCGAGGTCGATTCGGACTTCGACGCGATCGAGACGCTCTATGGTGCGGGGTATCGTTTCTCCGATGATGGCTGACGCGTCGATTGCCGAACAGGAAGAGGCGCCGCTCGTCTGGTCGGCGCGCTGGTCGCTGACGACGCGCATCCTGGCCGTCAACATCCTGGCGATCGCGCTGCTGGCGGGCGGATTCTTCTATCTCGATACCTATCGCACCCGCCTCGTCGATACGCGCATTTCCGAAATGCAGGACCAGCTCGGCCTGCTCGACAGCGCGCTCGAGGCGGCGCGCCCCGACCAGCGTGCGCGGCTGATCGGCGAATTCACGCGCGCGACCGAATCGCGGCTGCGCTTCTATGCTGCCGATGGCCGCAAGCTGTCCGACAGTTTCGATCATGGGCCGCCGACCTATACGCTTCGCGATCCCGATTTGCAGGCGTGGCAGCGCGATGCGGCGCGCGCGATGGACCGCGGCATCGACTGGATCGTCGGCGCGCCGAGCTACCCCGAATTTACCGAACCGGCCCAAGACACGCTCGCCGCCTGGCCCGAGGCCGAAGCGACATTGCGCAGCGGCGAAGCGCAAGCGCGATTCCGCTATGCCCCCGAACGCACCCCGCTGCTCAGCGCCACCCGCGTCGTCGATCTGGAGACACCCGAGGTGATGCTGATGACGCTCAACGCGCGCGACATCACGCGCACGGTGCGCGCCGAGCGCTTCCGCCTCGCGATCGTCATCGCGATGGTCGTGATCGCATCGGTCCTGCTGTCGCTGTTTCTGGCGCGCACGATCGTTCGCCCGCTGCGCCGACTGGCACGCGCCGCCGTTCGCGTCCGGCTGGGCCGCGCGCGCGAGGTGGTCGTCCCCCGCCTGCCGAGCCGCCGCGACGAGATCGGCACGCTGGCACGCGCGCTGAGCGACATGACGCAGGCGCTGCGCGAGCGCATCGACGCGGGCGAACATTTCGCCGCTGATGTGACCCACGAGCTTAAAAATCCCATCGCATCGGTGCGATCGGCGATCGAAGGGCTGGGGCGCGTAACGTCCGACGCGCAGCGCACCCAGTTGCTCGCTATCGCGGACGAGGATGTCCGCCGGCTCGACCGCCTCGTCAACGACATCAGCGACGCAAGCCGGATCGACGCGCAATTGTCGCGCGCGTCTTTTGAACCCGTCGATGTCGGGCTGATGATCGAATCGATGCTCGCTGCGCGCTGCGCCCGCAACAGCCAGAACGAAGATCGACCGCGCATCGCCTTTGCGCGGCCGCGCAAGGGGACGACTGCGGTGATGGGCGACGGCCATCGGATCGAGCGGGCGATCGACAATGTCATCGACAATGCGATCAGCTTCTCGCCCGCAGGCGGCCTCGTCTGCATCGCCGCCACGCGGCTGGGCGACGAGGTTCACGTGCGGGTCGACGACGACGGGCCGGGGATCGAACCGTCGCAACGCGAAGCAATTTTTCGCCGTTTCCATAGCGAACGGCCGTCGGGGGAAGCGTTCGGCAAGCATAGCGGGCTGGGCCTCGCCATCGCGCGAACGATCATCGAGGGGCATGGCGGCACCATCTCGGCGCGCGACCGCGACGACGGCCGGCCCGGCGCCAGCCTGCTGATCACCCTGCCCGCGCGCGAAGGCTCCGATCCCACAGGCTGAACTTGCCGCGGGCGCCTATCGCCTTGCAGCCCCGCTTCGTCGCCGGTAAGCCTGCACCCATGTTCCCGAGCAGGACCAGGGCCGAGATCCACAATATCCATGCGAGCTGCGTGGCGGCGGGCAATGGCGGCGTCCTGATTCTCGGCAATTCGGGCCAAGGCAAGTCGGATCTTGCGCTCCGCCTGCTCGACCGGGGCGCGCGGCTCGTCGCCGACGACCGCTGCGACATATGGTACGAGCGCGGACGCCTGTGGTGCCGCCCGCCCGAAAATCTGGCCGGAAAGCTGGAAGTGCGCGGCATCGGCATCATCGAGCGACCGTGGACCGCTCCGGTGCCGCTGGCTCTCGCGGTCCGGCTTACCGACCATTATGATCGTATGCCCGCGGTGAATCAGGTCGAAATGGTCGTCGGCCATCCTCTGCCCGCGCTGCTGCTTTCGGCCTTCGAAGTATCGGCCCCGATCAAGATATTGCTCGCGCTCGAACGGCTGGCGCCAGCCGCATGAGCGATCCCGCCGCACCGCGTCTCCTGCTCGTCACCGGCCTTTCGGGCGCCGGCAAGTCGACCGTGCTCAAGGTGCTGGAAGATCTGGGGTGGGAGGTTGTCGACAATCTGCCGCTCGCGCTGCTCGACGCGGTGATCGACGCACCGGTGCAGCGCAGCGCGGCGAACCGGCCGATCGCGGTGGGCATCGACAGTCGCAGCCGTGGTTTCAAGCCGGCGCTGCTCGTCAAACGCATGAAGGAACTGCGCGAAGCGGGCGGGCGCGACATGCAGACGCTGTTCCTCGATTGCGCGGGCGCTGAACTCGAACGGCGCTTTTCGGAGACGCGCCGCCGCCACCCGATGGCGAGCTTCGGCTTCGCGCGCGGGTTGCCGCGCCACGCCGATCTGGTGTTCGACATGCGCTATCTGCGCAATCCGCACTGGGACGCGGCGCTGCGCCCGCACACCGGGCTCGACCCCGACGTCGCCGCCTATATCCGCACCGATCCCGCTTATGAAGCGACGGTGGCGCAGATCGAAACCCTGCTCCTCACCCTGCTGCCGCGCTACCGCGCCGAAGGGAAAAGCTATGTCACCATCGCCTTCGGCTGCACCGGCGGGCGCCACCGTTCGGTCCATGTCGCCGATCGTGTTGCTCGAACGCTACGCGCCGCGGGTCACGAGCCCACGGTGACCCACCGCAACCTTGACTCGGCCCCGCAAGATGGGCTTGAGGGCAAGCCCCCGCCCGCATCTCCCGCACCCGGCGGACAAACATAAGGGTCTCGCTTTTCATGCCCACCGATAAAGCCCTGCCGCTGCTCGGAATGGTTCTCGTCACACACGGCCGCCTCGCCGAGGAAATGGTGACGGCGATGGAACATGTGGTGGGACCGCAGCGCGCGGTGGCGACGGTGTGCATCGGCCCCAATGACAATATGGAAGTGCGCCGCGGCGAAATTGCCGAAGCGATCCAGCGCGTCGACGAAGGGCGCGGGGTCGTCATACTGACCGACCTGTTCGGCGGCACCCCGTCGAACCTTGCCATCAGCCTGCTGGAAAGCGGGCGAACCGAAGTCATTGCCGGCGTCAACCTGCCGATGCTCATCCGGCTGGAAAGCGCGCGCAAGACGATGGACCTGCGTGCCGCGGTGATCGCGGCCAAGGAAGCAGGCCAGAAATATATTTCCGTCGCATCGGAAATGTTGGGGGTGGGGCCATGAACCAGATCAGCGAAACGGTAGAAATCACCAACCAGCGCGGTCTGCACGCCCGCGCCAGCGCCAAGTTCGTTACCTTCGTCAGCCGCCTGCCCGAAACCGTGTCGGTCGAGGTCGAAAAGGGTGGGTCGCGCGTATCGGGATCATCGATCATGGGATTGATGATGCTGGGCGCGGCGAAGGGTGACAGCATCACCATCCACACCAGCGGCGACGGCGCCGAAGCCGCGATGCTCAAGCTCGTCGGACTGGTCAAGGACAGCTTCGGCGAGGACTAGATACGCTCCTCCCTTCTGCCGCATCCCCGAGCGAAGACGAGGGGGCATGGCGAGCGAAGTCGAGGCAAGGACATTACGGGTTCTCGCTTCGCTCGAAGGGGCCCCTCGTCTTCGCTCAGGGAGACGGAATCCCAAGGAACACCAGAGTTGACCCATCGCCGTTCCCGAATCGAAAGCCTGTCGAACCCGCTCGTCAAGCGGATGCGGCTGCTGCGCGAAAAGCGGCATCGCCGCGCCGAGGGGCTGTTCCTGGCCGAAGGGCTGCGCATTGCGACTGAAGCGCGCGAGGCGGGCATATTGCCGCGCTGGCTGTTTCTGGCCGAAGAGGGCGCCGCGCACCCGCTCGCGCGGGCGCTGATCGACGCGACGCTGGCGAGCGGCGGCGAGGTGATCGACACGACGCCGGCGATCCTCTCCAAATTGTCGGGCAAGGACAATCCGCAGACCGTAGTCGGCATCTATGCCGAGCCGCGGACCGCGCTCTCCGACCTCGACCGCGACGCGGCGCCGATCTGGCTGGTTGCCGAACGGCTGCGCGATCCCGGCAATCTGGGCACCATGCTGCGTACCGGCGACGCGGTCGGTGCCGGCGGGTTGATCCTGCTCGGCGAATCGACCGATCCCTATGGCGTCGAGGCGGTGCGCGCGAGCATGGGGGCGATCTTCACCCAGCGGCTGGTGCAGGCCGAATGGGACGAGTTTCTGCCCTGGCTGCGCAGCGGGCGCGGCGAACTGGTCGCAACCTGGCTCGGCGACGACACCAAGGATTATCAGGCGGTGCGTTATGCCGCCCCCACCTTCATCCTGATCGGCAATGAATCGCAGGGCCTGCCGCAAGCCTATGCCGAAGCCGCCGACGTGCGCGTAAAAATGCCGATGATGGGCAAGGCCGACAGCCTGAACGCGGCCGTTGCGGCCGCGGTCATGGCCTATGAAGTGCTGAACCAGCAGCGAAGCTGAACGCTGGCCATGCAACCTGTTCAGCGGCCGGCCATTGGACCCGATGTACCCGCCGCTGCGAAAGGATCTGTCATGAAAATGCTGCTTGTCCCCGCCCTAACCGCCGCAGCGACGCTTGCCGGCTGCGCTGCCACCGGCACCGGACCCGCGACGCCCGCTCCTCCGACCGAGGCCTATATGGCGCTGGGTACCGAGCCGGGCTGGACGCTGGAAATCACGCCCGCGCGCCTGGCCTATAATGGCGATTATGGCGCGACGCGGATCGCGGTCGCCAACCCCGGCGCGCGGCCGAGTTTCAACGGCGAGCGCTATGTGACCGACCGGCTGACCGTCGATGTGACGCACAGCGCGTGCAGCGACGGGATGAGCGACCGCCGGTATCGCGACACGGTGACCGTCACCGCCGACGGCAAGACGGTTAAGGGCTGCGGCGGTGCGATCTTGCCGGCCGCCGACCTTACCGGCACCCGCTGGACCTTCGTGTCGATTGGCGGCACGCCGGTCGCCGCCGATCGCCCCGCCGACCTCGCCTTCGATGGCGAACGGATGAGCGGCAGCGCGGGCTGCAACCGCTTCGGGGGCGGCTATGCCGTCGAGGACGGCGTGCTGACCGCGGGACAGCTTGCAGCGACGCTGATGGCTTGCCCCGGCGCCGGCATGGCGCAGGAACGCGCCTTCTTCGACCTGATGAAGACACCGGTGCGGCTGAGCTTCCCGTCCGACGGCACCATGGTTATGACCGGCGAAAACGGCCAGACGGCGGTGCTGAAGCGCGTGATCTGACGCGCCAGATCGCCTCCGCCCGAGCGGGGGCGATAGGTCATTCGCTCGCGTCGTTTACCGCGGCCGGTGCCGCCGCAAGCTTCGCCAGCGGCCGCGCTGCCTGTTCGGCGACGGGCAGCACGGAAATTTCCTTGCCGCCGGTTTCGACGTCGAGCGCCTCGAAACGCTTCGCCTGCGTCAACACCTGGCTTTCGAAGCTGCCCACGAAGGCGTTATAGGCGCCCGTCGCCTGGTCGAGATTTTTGCCGACGCGCGCGATATGCCCACCCATCGTCGCCATGCGCGCATAAAGCTCCTTGCCCAGCGCGGCGATCTCGCGCGCCTGCCCCGCCAGCTTTTCCTGCCGCCACACCGCCGCGACGGTGCGCGCGATCGCGATCAGGTTGGTCGGCGTGGCGAGCAGCACCTTGCGCTCGAAGGCATAATCCCAAAGCTCGGCATCATGATCGAGCGCAGCGGCGAGGAAATGTTCGCCGGGGACGAACATCACGACATAGTCGGGCGTGTCGTCGAACTGGTTCCAATAGGCCTTGGCGCCCAGCGTGTTGACGTGCGCTTTCATCGCCGCGGCATGCGCCGCGAGATGCGTGGTCTTTTCGGCTTCGTCGACCGCGCCGAACGCGTCCTGATAGGCGTTGAGCGACACTTTGGCGTCGATGACCAGGCTTTGGCCGCCGGGCACCTTGACGACGACGTCGGGACGCAGCCGCCCGCCCTCGCCATCGGCGACGCTCACCTCGGTCTGGAAATCGGCATGTTCGGACAGGCCGCAGCTTTCGAGCACATTGCGCAGCTGTTGTTCGCCCCAGCGGCCGCGCGCCTTGGGCGCGTTGCGCAGCGCGTTGACCAGCTTCGCCGCCTCGCTCGACACGCGCTCGGTGCCTTCGCGCATCGCGGCGATCTGGCCGTGCAGCAGGCCGAAGGCGTCGCGGCGTTCGGCCTCGACGGCAGCGAGATCGGTGACGGCGATCCTGAATCGTTCGGCGAGCCCGTCGCGTTCGGCCTTGAGCCCGCCCGCCTGCCGTCCGGCGAACAGCCAGCCGATCACGGCACCGACGACAAGGGCGGCAACGACGGCGAGGATCAGGGGCAGGTTCATCGGCAGAACATAGGACGAACGCAGCGCCCTTGGCTAGCCGCTAATTTAGCGCCCCGGTCCGCCGGAGGCTCCCTCGCCCGGCGCGTCAGCCCTTGTCATAGGCATTGCGGCCGCGCGTCGCGGTCATCCGGTGCGACGAGGAGAGCGCGAGGTCGTGGCTGCGCACCGAACTGACGAAATGCCAGTCGGCAGTCACGCGCTCGGGCGTCAGCGCCACCGTCGCATAGCCGCGATCGCGCGTGTTCGCCCAGCGCAGCTGCGGCGACGCGGCGCGCAGGGCGGCGACCCGTATGTCGTCGGGGATGGCGGGCGTATAGCTTTCGAACCCCGGCGAGGTAACGCTGTGTCCGCCGACCTCGACCCCCGCCGGCCGGCCGCCATGCGTCAAGTCGAAGGCCCAGGCATTGTGGCTGTCGCCCGACAGGGTGACGAGATTGGCGCCGGCGCGCTGCGCCGCGGCGAGCAAGCGGTCGCGCGCGGCGGGATAGCCGTCCCAGCTGTCCATGTTGAGCGGCAGGCCGGCCTTGGCGGCGAGCTGACCGATCTCCACCCGCCGCTGCACATAGTCGGGCAGGTTGGCGCCGAACCAGTTTTTCGATTCGGGCGGGGTGAACAGGCTGCCCATGACAATCTGCTGCGCGCAGACCTGCCAGCGCGTGCCCGATTTCGCCGATGCCGCGAAGCCGTCGAACAGCCATTTTTCCTGCTCACTGCCCAGCAACTGCCGCGCCGGGTCGCGATAGCCGGTTTCGGCAAATTGCTTGAGCGCGGCCGCCGCGTCGCCCTTGTCGGCAAGGATGTCGCCGATCTCGAACTGCTTGTCGCGCGCGGTGATGCGCGTTTCGGGCAGGAAGATCGTCGCCAGATCGCCGACCTGATAGCTGCGCCAGCGCGCGCCGCCGACCGGCATCCATTCTTCATAGGCGCGCATGGCGGCGGCTTCGCGCGCGCTCCAGTCGCCCTCGTCGGGCTGGTGATTTTCGGCCCCGCCCTTCCAGGTGTCATTGGCAAATTCATGATCGTCCCACTGCGCGACGATCGGGAACAGCTGGTGAAGGCGCTGCAAATCGGGATCGCTGCGATAGGCGGCATAGCGTAGCCGGTAATCGGCGAGCGCGATCAGTTCGTTCGACGGCTGGATCAATCGCTCGGGCACTGCCTCCTTTGGCGACGGATAGGTGCCGACCTTATATTCGTACAGATAATCGCCGACGTGGACGACCAGATCGATATCCGAACGGGCCGACGCATGGCCATAGGCGTTGAACCAGCCGAACGGCATGTTCGCGCAGGAGAACAGCGCCAGGGTGAAGGCGCCCGCCGCCCCTTCCGACAAGGTGCGCGTGCGCCCCGTTACCGACATCGTGCCGTCGGGCGCGACGAAGCGATAGAAATACCAGCGGCCGGGCTCGAGACCGTCGACGTGCAGCTTCGCGGTATGATCCGCATCGCCGGCGGCGGTGACGCTGCCGCCACCGACGATGCGCACGAAGTCGGCCGTGTCCGACACCTCGGCCGTCAGCGCGGTGTCGGCCGCAGCGGCAAAGCGCGTCCACAGCAGCACCGACCGCGGACCGGGCTCGCCGCTCGCGACCCCGTGGGTGAAGCCCTGTGCCGCCATCGCCTGCGCCGCGCCGGGCAAGGCCATTGCGGCAAGCCCTGCCGTGCCGAGCTTCATCAGCAGGCGGCGATCCATTTCGGCCCAAAGCTGGTGCATCAATTTTCCTCCCGTCTCGCCGGGTCTGTGCCCGGCTTTCATGACAATTATGCGCTCACCCGCTCATACCGAGCGCGAGCAACAGCAGCATGAAAGCGATGACCGCGAACAGGCTGAAGAAAAGCAGCAGGGTCGTCCGGGCAAGCGCACCGACGCGCGACGAGCGATAGGCGCCACGAAGCTGGCGATACATGTGGAACGGGACATAGAGCATCGCGAAGAAGGTCGCGAGATCGCCCAGCACCGTCAGATTGAGCAGCCGCACCACGACGAAGAGCAGCAGCATGAAGCTGATCGAATAGGTGACGAAGACGAAATGGTCATAGGTGTGGAAGCGCCGGCTGAACGGATAGAGCAGCCACATGAAGGGCAGCGACAACGGAATCAGCGCCCAGGCGAATTTATAGGCGTTGGCCTGCAATTTATAGAGGATCAGCGCGGGGTTCGCGAACGCCTTTTGCAGACCATGGTCGATGAAAGGCACCCCCGTATCGACCTTGTTGCGCGTGACGAAATCGGCGCTGGTCTTCACCTGATCGACCGGGTTGTCGAGAACCGGCGGCCCCGCGGCGCGGTCGGCGGTGCGCTCATCCTTGCTGCGGCTGCGCGCAATCCCCAGATAGTCGGCACTTTTCTGAAGCGTGGCGCGTTCGTCCTGCAATTCCTTGCGCTGCGCCGCGGACAGATCTTTTTTCGCAAGTTCGGTATCGATGCGGTCGACCTCGACCTGCATACTGTCCTTGATCGCGGCCGATCGCGTCTGTTCGGCGGCGGCCTTGTTCAGTTCTTCCCCGACACCGCCCCCCGCGCCGACCATCGCCAGCACCGCATAGGTCAGGAAAACCGCAAACAGGAACAGCGCCAGCGGCGAAATGAAGCTCGCCCGCTCGCCGTGAATGTAGCGGCGCGTCAGATCGCCGGGCCGCCATGTCAGGAGCGGCAGCGTGTTCCACAGCTTGCCCTCGAAATGAAAGATGGCGTGAACCAGATCATGTCCGATCGCGCCGAAGCTGCGATGGACATCGGCCTTCTGCCCGCAGCGGTGGCAGTGCGAGCCGCGCAACACCGTCCCGCAATTGAGGCAGCGGGCGCCCGCGTGCGCGCTGCCGTCGCCGTGTCCCGGCTCAATCCAGCCGCCCGCAAGCCCCGCCGTGATCGCCGCCCCGAATGCTTCGATGTCCCCGCTCATGCGCCCTGACTAGTGGGGTGAATGACCTCGTGCAACGGGGCTTTCGGGAATCACGCCAAAAGTGATATTGGCCCGTCGCATGAACGCTGAAACCTCCCTCACCCTCGGCGACGCGCCGCGCCTGCACGATGCCGATGCGCTGATCGCCGACATGGGCGCGCGCGCACGCTTGGCAGCGAAGGCGCTCGCGGTGGCGACGACAGCCGAAAAGGCCAAGGCGCTGCGCGCGGCTGCGGCCGAGCTGCGCATGCGCGGCGCGGCGATCCTGGATGCCAATGCGCGCGATATGGAGGCGGGACGCGAAGGCGGCCTGTCGTCGGCGATGCTCGACCGGCTGCGCCTCGACGAGAATCGGCTCGCCGCGATTGCCGACGCGGTCGAGGCCGTCGCCGCCTTGCCCGACCCGGTCGGCGCCGAAATCGACCGGACCGTGCGCCCCAACGGCATGACGCTGGCCCGCGTGCGCGTCCCGCTCGGCGTCGTCGGCATCATCTATGAAAGCCGCCCCAATGTGACCGCCGATGCCGCCGCGCTGGGGCTGATGTCGGGCAATGCGGTGATCCTGCGCGGCGGCAGTGAGGCTGTGCACTCGAACCGCGCGATCCACGCCGCGCTCGCGGCGGGTCTCGCCCAAACCGGACTGCCCGCCGATGCGGTGCAACTGGTGCCGACACAGGATCGCGCCGCGGTCGGCGCGCTGCTCCGCGCGCAGGGTCTGATCGACATCATCATTCCGCGCGGCGGCAAGGGGCTGGTCGCCCGCGTTCAGGACGAGGCGCGCGTGCCGGTGCTCGCGCATCTCGACGGGATCAATCACCTCTATATCGACGGCGCCGCCGATCCGGCCAGGGCAGTCGATCTTGCGGTCAACGCCAAGATGCGCCGCACCGGCGTCTGCGGCGCGACCGAAACGATCCTGATCGACCGCGCCTATCCCGCGCCGCTTGCCATCGTCGACGCGCTGATCGCCGCGGGCTGCGAAGTGCGCGGCGATGCCGCCATCGCGGCGCTCAGCCCGCATGTAACACCGGCGAGCGCGACCGATTGGGACTGCGAATATCTCGACGCGATCGTCTCGATCGCCGCGGTCGACGGGATCGAGGGCGCGCTGTCGCATATCGACACCCATTCGAGCCGCCACACCGACGCGATCGTCACCGAGGATGTGGCGACCGCCGAGCGGTTCCTGTCCGAAGTCGACAGTGCGATCGTCATGCACAACGCCTCGACGCAATTCGCCGACGGCGGCGAGTTCGGCCTCGGCGCCGAGATCGGCATCGCCACGGGACGCCTCCACGCGCGCGGCCCGGTCGCGCTCGAAGGGCTCACCACCTATAAATGGCTGGTGCGCGGGAGCGGACAGGTTCGACCCTGACCCGCCCGCTCACCACCGGCCTCCTCGGCGGCAGCTTCAATCCCGCGCATGGCGGGCACCGCGCGATCAGTCTGAACGCGATCGATGCGCTGGGGCTCGACGAGCTGTGGTGGCTCGTTTCGCCCGGCAATCCGCTCAAGGCGCAGGCAGGCATGGCGCCGCTTGCCGCCCGGTTGGCCTCGGCGCAGCGCATGGCGCGCCGCGCGCCGATCCGTGCCACCGCGATCGAGGCCGAACTCGGCACGCGCTATACCGTCGACACGCTGCGCGCGTTGATCCGCCGCTATCCGAATCGGCGCTTCATCTGGATCATGGGCGCCGACAATCTGGTTCAATTGCCCCGCTGGCGCGACTGGCGGGAGATTGCGCGATTGATGCCGATTGCGGTTATCGCGCGTCCGGGCTATAATGGCCGCACCCATGCTGCAGAGGCGATGGGTTGGCTGCGGCGCTTTGTCCGGCCCGCGGACCAGAAACGTCTTTGGACAGACTGGAGACCGCCTGCCCTCGTGTTCCTGCGTTTTTCGCCCGATGTGCGATCCGCAACTGCAATACGGCAGGCCAACCCCCGCTGGTTCGAAAGCTATGCAGGCCGCGCGCTGCGCGACCCCGTCACGCATTCGCGGCTGGCCATGGATGAAAGGAATGAAACCGCTTGATAGCCGCCAGTAAGGATGCCGCGCCCGGCGCCGCGTCCGCACCCAAGTCTTCGGACGATAGCGTGGAAAGCCTCCACGCGCTGATCCTTCACCAGCTGGACGAGGATCAGGCCCAGGAAACCATTTCCATCCCGCTTGCCGGCAAGAGCAGCATCGCCGATCATATGGTGATCGCGAGCGGCCGATCGACGCGTCATGTGTCGGCAATCGCCGACAAGCTGGCGCAGCGGATCAAGCAGGAAACGGGCCGGCCGGTCCGCGTCGAGGGGCTGCCCAACGCCGATTGGGTGCTAATCGACGCCGGCGACGTGATCGTTCACCTGTTCCGTCCGGAGGTTCGCAGCTTCTATAATCTCGAACGCATGTGGTCGTTCGGCGATGCACCGCCGGTTGCCGCGGTAAATTGACGCCTTTGTTCTGTTCGGCCTAAAGCCCGAACAGAAGCGGCACCAGCCCGCTCCCGTCCTTCGGTGCGAAAAATGTCCGGGGGACATTTTGCCGGAGGGGCCGGCCTCCCACAGGCTACTATCGTCGGGGAGGCCGGGCGGGGGAGCGGGCTGGTGCCGCTTTCGCCGAAGGTGAACGAAGACATCATGTTGCTGCACATCATCGCGCGGGGCCGGATCGGGCGCGGGCCCGAGGCCGAACTGGTCGAGCGTTATATGAAGCGCGTGACCTGGGCGCAGAAGATTTCGGAGCTTCCCGATACCGGCGGCCGCGTGCCCGCCGCACCTGTCGGCAGTCGTACCGTGCTGCTCGACGAAGGCGGCGAACAGATGTCGTCGCTCGAATTCGCCAAACTGCTGGAAAAATGGCGCGACGGCGGCGTGCGCGAGGCGCGATTCTGCCTTGGCGCCGCCGACGGCTTCACGCCTGACGAGCGCGAGGGGGCCGACAAGGTCATCGCCTTCGGCCGCGCAACCTGGCCGCATCTGATGGCACGTGCGATGCTCGCCGAACAATTGTGGCGCGCCACCAGCATCGTTGCGGGCCACCCCTATCACCGCGAAGGCCGCCAGTGAGGGGCGCCTTGCTTGTCATCGCCGCCTTTGCGGCGATCGCCGGCGGCGCGCTGGCGCTGGCGCAGAGCGACGTTTTCGATCCCGCCGCGATTGCGGCGCGCGAGCGCCAGCAGCTGCTCACCGCCAAGGCCCAGTCGGCCGCGGCAATGCGGCGCAGCGCCGTACTCGAAGCGCAGGCAGGCGCCGCGCGCGACGAGGCCGACCGGCTGAGGAAGCGCAGCGCCGCCCTCGCCGCGCGGATCCAGTCGGCCGAGGCCGATATCGACGCAGCGGAAGCGCGCGTCGCGCTGGTCAGCCGCCGCCTCGCCGATCAGCAGACGCGGCTCGCCGAACAACAGCAGCCCCTGCTCGCCCTCACCGCCTCGCTCCAGCAATTGAGCCGCCGCCCGCCGGTGAGCGTGCTCGCCCAGCCGGGATCGCTGCGCGACATGGTCCACGCCCGCGCCGTACTCGACGCGGTGATGCCGGTGATTCAAGAGCGCACCGCGGGGGTCCGGCAGGAACTCGCCCGGCTGCGCACGACGCAGCAGCAGCAACGCATCGCGCTGCAGGCGCTTTCGGCAAGCAAGGCACAGCTTGCCGAGCGGCGCGACGCGCTGACGCGGCTCGAGAATGAAGGCCGCCTGCGCTCGCGCGACCTGATGAGCAGCGCGCAGCTCGAGGCCGACCGCGCGCTCGGCCTCGGCGAAAAGGCGCGCGACATCGTCGATCTGATGGACGCGCTGGAGGCCGACGCGGCGGTGCGCGGCGAACTCGCCGACCTGTCCGGGCCGCTTCCGCGCCCCGCCGACCCCGCCCGCGCGGCACCGCTGGACGCGCCCGTCGTTCCGGCCGCAAGCCGCGACGCGGACCTCGGCGCGGGCGCCTATCGCCTGCCGGTCGTCGGGCGCATCGTTGCGGGGCTCGGCGAAGTGAATGACAGCGGCGTCCGCTCGCGCGGCATCACCGTCGCGACGCAGCCCGGTGGTCAGGTGGTCGCCCCCGCGGCTGGCCGCGTGAGCTTTGCCGGCGATTATCGCGGCTACGGCAAGATCGTCATCATCGACCATGGCGGCGGCTGGACATCGCTGATCACGGGAATGATCGCGCTGTCGGTTTCGGTCGGCGACACGCTGGACGCCGGGGCGCCGGTGGGCCGCGCCGGGTCGGACGACAGCCGCATCACGGTCGAACTGCGCCGCGCCGGGCGCCCGGTCGATCTGGTCGCGATGCTTGGCTGACGCCGCCGCCGTTAACGCGCCGTTCGGGCGACCTTTGCTAGGGCGATCGCGCGCTTGACGCCGATGCAAAGGCATTGGACGATGGCTCGCCGGGGATTATAGTGCGGCCTATTCCGCGTGACTGAAAGACATCCATGACCGAATCGACCAAGACTCCCGCCTCCCCGAAGCGCCGCTTCGCCTTCTGGCAGGGGGCTGCCGCGCTCAGCACGCTGGCTCTCGTGCCGCTCGCAACCGGCGCGATGGCGACGGTCGATTCGAAGACCACCGAGGAAATCCAGCGCTTCATGGACGTGTTCCTGGAAGTGAAGGCCAATTATGTCGAACCGGTCAGCGACGACAAGCTGATCGAAGGCGCGATCAACGGCATGCTCGCCAGCCTCGATCCCCATTCGGGCTATCTCGACGCGCGCGACTATTCGACGCTGCGGACGCAGACCGATGGCGAATATGGCGGCCTGGGCCTGTCGGTGACGATGGAGGACGGCGTGGTCAAGGTGATCGCACCGACCGCCGACACGCCGGCCGACCGCGCAGGCATCAAGGCCGGCGACTATATCACCCACATCAACAAGCAGCTCATCTTCGGCATGACGCTCGACGAAGCGGTCGAACAGATGCGCGGCCGCCCCGGCACCGAGGTCGAGATCACGGTCGTGCGCGAGGGCCAGGAAAAGCCGATGGAGCTGACCCTGAAGCGCGAGATCATCGACGTGAAGCCGGTGAAGTGGGAGGTCAAGGACGATGTCGGCGTGCTGACCATCGCCAGCTTCTCCGCCGATGCGGGTCGTGATCTGCGCGCCGCGATGGTCGCGGTCGAAAAGTCGCTCGGCCACAAGCCGCGCGGCTGGATTGTCGACCTGCGCTCGAACCCCGGCGGCCTGCTCGATGAGGCGGTGAGCGTCAGCGACGTCTTCCTCGACCGCGGCGAAATCGTCTCGCAGCGCGGGCGCCGCAAGAACGACATCGAACGCTTCTTCGCCGAACCCGGCGACCTTGCGCAGGGCGCGCCGCTGATCGTGCTGATCGACGCCGGGTCGGCATCGGCGTCCGAAATCGTCGCCGGCGCGCTGCAGGACCAGCACCGGGCGCTGATCATGGGCGAACGCAGCTTCGGCAAGGGATCGGTGCAGACCGTGCTGCCGCTGACCGACACGACGGCGCTGCGCCTGACGACCGCGCGCTATTACACCCCGTCGGGTCGCAGCGTGCAGGAAGGCGGGATCGAGCCCGATATCCGCGTGCCGCAGCTGTCCGACCCCGACTATAAGGACCGTCCGCGCTTTCGCGAAAGCGACCTGCGCCGCCATCTGATCAACGAGAAAAAGGTCGACAACAGCCTGCTCGAAAAGGACGAGAAGGACGATCCGCGCTTCACCGCCACCGCCGAGGAGCTGAAGGCCAAGGGCATCGAGGATTATCAGCTCTATTATGCGCTGCAGACGATCGGTCGCATCGGCCCGTCGACTTCGCGTATGGCGCAGGCGACCAAGCCCGCCGCCAAGCCGACGACGCGCAACTAAGAGGGGCTGACCGACGATGCGAATTTCGCGTTACGCCGCGCCGCTTGCCGCGCTTGCCATCCCGCTGGCGCTCTATGGCGGTGCGCTGGTGTCGCAATTCGGCTTCGGACTCCACCCGTGCGAGATGTGCTACTGGCAGCGCTGGCCGCATCAGGCGGCGATCGTGCTGGCGGCGCTGGCACTGCTGCTCTCCCGCAATACGGCCGCGGTGCGCGGGCTGACCCTGCTCGCCGCAATCGCCATCGCGATCAGCGGCGTCATCGGCGTCTTTCACGCCGGGGTCGAATATGGCTTCTGGGAAGGGCTGACGACGTGCAGCACCGGCGTCAGCGGACCGGTATCGCTCAGCGACATCATGGCGGCGCCGATCACCCGCTGCGACGTCCCGCAATGGACGCTGTTCGGTGTTTCGCTCGCCGGTTTCAACGCGATCTTCTCGCTCGCGGGCGCAGCGTTCGTCTTGACCTTGCTCCGCCGCCGCCCCACATCGGCGGCATGATGACAGCCGACCGCAAAACGGCCTCAATGATCCGCGTCGACCAGGCGGGCGAATATGGCGCAACGCGCATTTATGCCGGCCAACTCGCGGTGATGGGCGACCGCCATCCGATGGCGCGCGAGATCGCGCACATGGCCGAACAGGAAGAGCGGCATCGCAAATTTTTCGACGCGATGGTCGCGCGCCGCGGCGTGCGCCCCACCGCGCTTCAGCCCTTCTGGAACGTCGCGGGCTTCGCGCTCGGCGCCGTCACCGCCGCGATGGGGCCGCGCGCCGCCATGGCCTGCACCGCCGCCGTCGAGACCGAGATCGATCGCCACTATCGCGAACAGCTCGATACGCTGGGCGACAGCGACCCCGAACTGAGCGCAGCGGTTGCCGATTTCCGCGCCGAAGAGCTGGAGCATAAGGAAGCGGCGATCGCCGCGGGGGCGCCGCAAATCTGGCCCGAGGCGCCGGGCAACATCGCCCTCGATTTCCACTATCTCGCCGGGGCAGCGATCGCCCAGCCCGCCGCCGCGCAAGATACGGGGCCGGTGGGCCCCGCGAATGAGAAGATCAATCAGGTCATCGTCTATGGCAACGACAAATGCCCCGAGGCGAATGGCGATGAAATCCTGGTCTGCGCCGTGCTGCCCGAAGGCGACCGTTACCGCGTCCCGCAGATTTTCCGTGGCGGCGACCCGCTCGACCCGCGCAACGAAGCCTGGGTGAACCGCGTCGTCTCGCTCCAGCGCGTCGGCCGTTTCGGCACCGACAGCTGTTCGCCGGTCGGGCTCGGCGGCTTTACGGGCTGCACCCAGCAATTGCTCGCCGGCGCGAAGGCCGAGCGGCAGGCCGCCGACAAGACCGACTGGCAGGCGATGATCGCCGACGAGCGCGCCAAGCGCCTCGCCGGGATCGACGCTGCCGCCGACACGGTCGAAGCGGCCGTCGTCGCCGAGGAAAAGGCGTTGGCCGACCGGCAGAAGCAAGCCGAAGAAAACCCGCCCGCAACCGACGCGCCGGCAACCGACAATCCCGACGCCGAACCGCTGCCGGTCCCCCCGCCGCGCTGATTTGGGCAGCGGGATGCGAATCCTGCGCCCTTTGCCAACATCTCCGACTCGACCTGAACGCGTGCATAGCGATCGGGGCGGAACAGGCGCGTCCCTCCCCTGACGGCATGGGAAACAACCGGATCTGTGGCATTTTCAGCCATCGGACCCGATTTTGTCGCGATTCTGCGGTGAATCGAACCCGAAAATTAACGAATCGCTGGCAACCTGTCTTGACTCGGGAATTTTCGGCTGAAAACTTCGCATTTATGGGAATCGCCAGCCGGGGAGGCTGAAAAACAACATGGCATCGACCTTCGAACCGCGCCTCTGGCGCCGCGCCACCGCCAGCGTTCCGCCTGCACGCAGTCTGGGTCGCCGCATGACCTGGCACGCCGCCGCCGCGCTGATCGTTTTCGCTGCCCTTCAGGTCTGGCTTGTCATGAGCGCGGTTTCGGCCGGCGCCCCGTCGATGCTGGCGGTTGTGTCGCTGATCGTCGTCCTTGCCCTCGCCCTGCCCGTCGCGCGCTCGACCGAGCGGCGCTGGTATCATCTGAGCCGCCAGGCGCTCGCAAGCTGGGGGCTGCACGCCCGCTTTCGCCGCGATGTGCGCCGCCTGTGGGTTGCCGCGATCACCCTGCCCTTCCTGTGGGTCAGCGGAGCGATGGCGGCCACCGATGCCATCGCCGCCATCGCGCGCTGAAGCCGCCGCCATCCGACTTTGATTTTGACGCCTCGCCGCGCGCCGTATAGGGCGCGGCCATGCTGAGTGTTTCCGAAGCCCTCGACCGCGCGCAAATGCTGTGCGCCGCCGCGACCAAGGCGGGCGCCGACGCCGCCGACGCGCTTTACTATTGCAATGCCGCGACCTCGGTCTCGATGCGGCTGGGCGCGCTCGAGGATGTCGAGCGGTCCGAGGGGCAGGATATCAGCCTGCGCGTTTTCGTCGGGCAGCGCAGTGCCAGCGTCTCGACCGCCGACATGGATGCCGCCGAACTGGCCAAACTCGTCGAACGCTGCGTTGCCATGGCGCGCGAGGCGCCCGAAGATCCCTATGCGGGCCTTGCCCCCGCCGATCGCCTGTTCACCGGCCCGGTCCCCGATTTCGATCTCGACGACGGCAGCGAAGCCGATCCCCAGGCGCTGCGCGAGGCCGCGCTGGCGGTCGAGGAGGCCGCGCGCGCCGTCGCCGGCGTCACCAACAGCGAAGGCGGCAGCGCCAGCCACAGCCGCACGCGCTTCGCGCTCGCGACGAGCCATGGCTTCGCCGGCGGCTATGGGTCGAGCGGGCACAGCCTGTCGGCGAGCGTCATCGCCGGCGAAGGTGCGGCGATGCAGCGCGATTATGGCTGGCACAGCGCGCATCATCTGTCCGACCTCGAAAGCGCCGCCGAAATCGGCGCGCGCGCCGGAACCCGCGCCGTCGCGCGGCTGAACCCCGGCAAGGCGCCCGTCGCCAAGGTGCCGGTCGTCCTCGATCCGCGCATCGGCAGCAGCATCGTCGGCCATCTGCTCGGCGCGATCGCCGGCCCCGCGATCGCCCGCGGCACCAGTTTCCTGCTCGGCAAGGAAGAACGGGCGCTGTTCGACAGCGCAATCGTCGTGCGCGACGAACCGCATCGTCCGCGCGGGCTGCGCAGCCGGGCCTTCGACGGAGAGGGCCTGCCGACGGCCGCGCGCGATATCGTCGCCGATGGCCGCATTACGGGGTGGCTGCTTGACACCGCGTCGGCGAAGCAGCTCGGGCTCGAACCGACCGGCCATGCGAGCCGCGGCGGCGGCGCGTCGGGGGTCTCTGCCAGCAACCTGCATCTCGCGCCCGGGTCGATCACGCCCGACGCGCTGATCGCCGACATCGACCGCGGCGTCTATATCACCGAACTGATCGGCCAAGGCGTCAACCCCGTGACCGGCGATTATAGCCGCGGCGCGTCAGGTTTTCTGATCGAGGGCGGGCGGATCGCCGGCCCGATCGCCGAATTCACGATCGCGGGCAATCTGATCGACATGTTCGCCGCGCTGGTCCCCGCCGATGATCTGGTCTTCCGCCACGGCACCAATGTGCCGACGCTGCGCATCGACGGCATGACCGTCGCGAGCAGCTAGGCCGGCGGCCCGATGCCCGCGCGCAACCTGGAAGCCGTGATCGCCGCGACGCGCGAGGTCGGCGACATGGCGATGGCGCGCTGGCGCGGCGAGGGCAAGGCGGTCAACGTCTGGCACAAGTCGGAAAATAATCCGGTCAGCGACGTCGATCTGGCGGTCGATGCCCGGTTGAAGGCGGTGCTGGGCGCAATGGTACCGGAGGCCGGATGGCTTTCGGAGGAGACCGCGGACAACAGCGATCGGCTGTCGCGCCGCTTCATGTGGTGCGTCGACCCCATCGACGGCACCCGCGACTTCATCCGCGGCCGTCCGGGCTGGGCGGTGTCGGTCGCGCTGGTCGTCGATGGCGCGCCCGAAATCGGGGTGCTCTACGCGCCCGCGCTCGACGAACTGTGGGTCGCCCGCAAGGGTCAGGGTGCGACGCTCAACGGCGAAACGCTGCGCGCCAGCCGCCGGATGATCTTCAACGGATCGCGCGTTCCCGCCGACAGCCTGCCCAAGATCGACCGCGACCTCATCATGGTGACAAAGCCCAACAGCATCGCGCTGCGCATGGCGCTGGTCGCCGATGACCGCGCCGATCTGGTCGCGACGCTGCGCTGGGGTTTCGAATGGGACGTCGCTGCCGCCGCGCTGATCGCGACCGAGGCCGGTGCGACTGTCACCGACGCCTTTGGCGATCCGCTCGTCTTCAACACCCCGCGCGCGCAAGCCTTCGGCGTCATCGCGAGCGCCCCCGGCATTCATGGTGCGGTGGTCGACCGGCTGCACGACCGGGCGGTGGCGCTGACCTCGGGCGATTGAACCGGCCCGCGGCGTCGGGCAAAGCCGCCGCTTCGCTTGACAATTCGGCCGACTCACCCTAATTGCCGCTGCATTCCAACACCCTGACCGGACGGCGAAACGCTCAGCGCGTCTTCGTGGTCCGTTTTTTGCGTTGGAAAACAGACGCTTTGAGATAGGGCTCGTTTGCCAGCGAACCCTGTGGAGCAGGAGAAAGAACAGATGGCACGTATCGCGGGCGTAAACCTGCCCACCAACAAGCGCGTAATCATCGCGCTCACCTACATCCACGGCATCGGCCGCAAGACCGCCGTCGACATCGCCGACAAGCTCGGCATCGACCACACCCGCCGCATCCAGGACCTGTCGGACGCCGAAGTCCTGCAGATCCGCGAAACGATCGACGCCGACCTCACGGTCGAGGGTGATCTTCGCCGCAACACGGCGATGAACATCAAGCGCCTCATGGACCTCGCCTGCTATCGCGGCCTGCGTCATCGCAAGGGCCTTCCGGTCCGCGGCCAGCGCACGCACACCAATGCGCGCACCCGCAAGGGCAAGGCCAAGCCGATCGCCGGTAAGAAGAAGTAAGAGCAGAGATTCGTCCGGGGGACGGATTTCCTTATTTCTCCGCCGGAGGTCGCCATCGCACTGGCACCACCGGTCGTTTTCAGGATTTAGGGTTTAGGAATTCAAAATGGCTCGTGAACCGCAGCGCCTTCGTCGGCGCGAACGCAAGAATATCTCGTCGGGCGTCGCCCACGTCAACGCGACCTTCAACAACACGATGATCACCATCACCGACGCGCAGGGCAATGCGATTGCCTGGTCGAGCGCCGGCATGATGGGCTTCAAGGGCAGCCGCAAGTCGACGCCCTATGCCGCGCAGGTTTGCGCCGAAGACGCTGGCAAGAAGGCCGCCGAACATGGCGTCCGCACGCTGGAAGTCGAAGTGAAAGGCCCCGGCGCCGGTCGTGAATCGGCCCTGCGCGCTTTGCAGGCGGTCGGTTTCCACATCACGTCGATCCGCGACGTGACGCCGATCCCGCACAACGGCGTACGTCCGGCCAAGCGCCGCCGCGTCTGACGTTTCCGGACTGGCGGTCTTCGGGCCGCTCTGCCGTCACCATATCTAACGCAGGACAGGCCCGACCCGCCCCGCCCGTCCCGCCCAAAGCAAAGGGAAGTCCATGACTGTCAATATCCGGAACTGGCAGGAATTGAAGAAGCCCAGCAACCTGGAAATCAAGGCTGGCAGCGACAGCAAGCGCAAGGCCACCTTCGTCGCCGAACCGCTCGAACGCGGTTTCGGCCTGACGCTTGGCAACGCGCTGCGCCGCGTGCTCCTGTCGTCGCTCCAGGGTGCGGCCATCACGTCGATCAAGATCGAGAACGTCCTGCACGAATTCTCGAGCCTGGCCGGCGTGCGCGAGGACGTGACCGACATCGTCCTCAACGTGAAGCAGATCGCGCTCAAGATGGAAGGCGAAGGTCCGAAGCGGCTGCAGCTTTCGGCGACCGGTCCCGCGACGGTCAAGGCCGGCGACATCATGGTGTCGGGTGACATCAAGGTGATGAACCCCGATCATGTGATCTGCCACCTCGACGACGGGGCGACGCTGAACATGGAACTCGTTGCCGACACCGGCAAGGGCTATGTTCCCGCGACGGCCAACCGTCCGGCCGACGCGCCGATCGGCCTGATCCCGGTCGATTCGCTCTACTCGCCGGTGCGCCAGGTCGCCTACAAGGTCGACAATGCCCGCATCGGTCAGGAACTGGACTATGACAAGCTGTCGCTGACCGTCGATACCGACGGCACCGTGACCCCGGAAGATGCCGTCGCCTATGCTGCGCGCATCCTCCAGGACCAGCTTCAGGTCTTCGTCCACTTCGAAGAAGCGATGAACGACAGCGGCCTCATCGGCATGGCGGCTCCGTCGGCTTCGACCGAGGAATCGGACGTCAACCAGCTCAACCGCTTCCTTCTCAAGAAGGTCGACGAGCTCGAACTGTCGGTTCGTTCGGCCAACTGCCTCAAGAACGACAACATCATCTACATCGGCGACCTGGTCCAGAAGACCGAGGCCGAGATGCTCCGCACGCCGAACTTCGGCCGCAAGTCGCTCAACGAGATCAAGGAAGTGCTCTCGTCGATGGGTCTGCGCCTCGGCATGGACATCCCCGGCTGGCCGCCGGAAAACATCGAGGAAATGGCCAAGAAGCTCGAACAGGAGCTGCTGGGTTAAGGCACGTCGCCCCCGCGAAGGCGGGGGCCGCATGCCCCCTCATGCTGCGCCTCCAGCGGCCCCCGCCTTCGCGGGGGCGACGGGGCAGGGAAAAGGGCTCCCCCGCAAGCGGGCCTGGCTTGGGGTTCCGTAAAACGGCCCCTCTGACAAACGAAGGAATGGATTATGCGTCATAAATCGGGTGGCCGGAAGCTTCAGCGCACCGGCGCGCATCGCATCGCGATGTTCCGCAACATGTCGGCTTCGCTCATCAAGCATGAGCAGATCACGACGACCGTCGCCAAGGCGAAGGAACTGCGTCCCTATGTCGAAAAGCTGATCACGCTCGCGAAGCGTGGCGGCCTTGCCAATCGCCGTCTGGCGATGAGCCGCCTGATGGACGAAGCGCAGCTTCAGAAGCTGTTCGACGTCCTCGCCGAACGCTACAAGGACCGCAACGGCGGCTACACCCGCATCATCAAGGCCGGCATCCGCGCGTCGGACGCCGCGCCGATCGCGATCATCGAGTTCGTCGACCGCGACGTCGATGCCAAGGGCCAGGATTCGGGTCCGGTGCTGACCGACGAGGAACTGGAAGACGCGGCCTGAGCCGAACTTTCCATCGACACAAGATCAAGGGCGGCGTCCAACGGGACGACCGCCCTTTTTCTTGGCCAGCCGACGGGGACCAGCGCGCAGCAAACGATTATCCGATCGTGAGGACGATCTTTCCGACGTGCGCGCCCGCCTGCATCCGCGCATGCGCAGCGGCGGCATCGGCAAGCGGAAAGGCCTGATCCATCGCGGGCTTCCAGGCCCCGCTGGAAAGCCGCGGCCACAGCGTCTTGTGAATCTCGTCGGCCAACGCGGCCTTGAAGTCGGCGCTGCGCGCCCGCAGCGTCGATCCGGTCATCGTCAGGCGGCGGCGCATGAGCTGCGACATGTCGATTTCGGCTTTCGCGCCCCGCTGGAAGGCGATGGTGACGTGCCGCCCGTCGTCGGCAAGACACACAAGATTGCGCGGCACATAGTCGCCGCCGACCATATCCAGCACGACATCGACCCCCGCCCCGCCGGTAAAGCCCTTCACCGCCTCGACATAATCCTCGGCCGAATAATCGATCGCGAGGTCGGCGCCGAGCGCCCGCGCCGCGTCGCATTTGTCGGCGCTGCCGCAAGTGACGATGATACGGATATCGAACAGCTTGCACAGACCGATCGCCGTCGTGCCGATACCGCTGGTCCCGCCGTGGACGAGCGCCGTTTCCCCTTCCTTGATCCAGCCGCGCTCGAACAGATTATGCCATACCGTGAACACCGTTTCGGGCAGCGCCGCCGCTTCGGCCATGGTGAAACCTGCGGGAACGGGCAGCACGCTGCCCGCCGGCGCGACGCAATATTCGGCATAGCCCCCGCCCGCGACCAGCGCGCAAACCGCCTGCCCCAGCATTTCGGGATCGCCGCCCGGTCCGGTGGCGACGACAGTGCCGGCGATTTCGAGGCCGGGAAGATCCGATGCGCCTGGCGGCGGCGGATAGAAGCCCATGCGCTGGAGCACGTCGGGACGGTTCACCCCCGCCGCGGCGACGCGGATCAGCAACTCGCCCGGCCCCGGCCGCGGCACGGGTCGCTGCTCGGCAACGAGTACCTCGGGACCGCCGGGCTCGCGGATCGCGACGGCGGTCATGCTCTCGGGCAGGCTGGTCACGCTAAATCCCCCACTTTGTTCGATTTCCCACTCGCCCCGCCTTATTGACAGCCGCGGCGCAGGGGTCAACAGTTCGCGCCCCGCAAGGCCGCAATTCGACAGGGAGGATGACCATGGACGACGACGACCTTCCCCGCCGCCGCGACGATGTGCTGGCGGCGCTCGCCAAACAGTCGCTCGACCCCTTGTCGGTCGCCGAACTCGACGACCGCATTGCGGTGCTGGAAGCCGAGATAGCACGCACAAAGGCGCACAAGGCCGCAGCGGGCAGCTTCAAGGCAAATGCGGAGGCGCTGTTCCGCAAGGGATGACGGCGGGCCGTCGCAGCAACGCCATGAATCTGCAGGCAAAAGCGGCCGATTTGGCGGGATCGACGCTTGCCCGCCGCATGGGCTCCGCCTAGCCTGTAGCCGAAATATTCCCCTGAAATCAGGAACGGAACGAGCCGATGCCCCTTATTGCCGCGCTTTCGATTGCCGCCCTGGCCAGCACGCCGCCACCCCCTCCGCCCATTGTCATTCCGGCTCCTGTCGACAAGTCGCCCCTTCCGCTGCTTGAGTCTGCGGACGGTTGGCCAGCGCTGATCTCCTGGAATATCACCGATGCGCGCTGCAACGACGGCGCCCTCGACACTGCGGGCGTGAAGGCCGTCTTGCGCGCGATGTCGAACCGGCCGATACGCAGCGCCGCCCAGATAATTTATCGTTTCGACATCGACGCCGACGGACGGCCCATTTCGATCGAGAGCGACGGGTCGCCTGGCGCGCTTGGTCAGGATCTGCCGGCATCGCTGGCGGCAAGCCGTTTCCCGGTCGGGCAAGCCCGCACCCGATGCACGATACGCTATCGCATCAGCCCGCTGGCGGTCGGCGCCGCTGCACCCCCGGATCTGCTCGCTTATACGGTGACGCCGATTTCGGGACCGTTGCCCAAAGAGGGATGGGCGCGCATCCGCGACATCGGCACTTGCGCCGAACCGCCGCGCCCCCGGCCGCTCCTTCGCGCCTTTCCGGACTTTTCGAAAATCCCGGCGACGCCGGGACGAAAAGACTGGTCCTTTGTCCTTTACGACACCGACGCCAAGGGGCGTCCCGTCAACCTGAAGACATTTGCGACGTCCGGCAATCGGGAGCTGGATGCGGCGGCGCGCGACGCCGTGGCACGATCGCGCTTCACCGGAGGCGTTCGCACGCAATGCCTCTACCCTTATTGGCGGGCGCCAGAGACGGTATCACCGCCGCCGATTCCCGATGCCGACGCATTCAGGCCGCAGGGCGCGACCTGCGGCGACGATCGCGCGTGGGACCGCAAGCCGGCCCTGATCTACCCCGCCGCTTATCGCCGGCGCGCGGTCGAAGGCTGGGCGGTGCTGACGTATGACATCGCCCCTTGGGGTGAAATCGGCAACGTCAAGGTTGCCGCGGCGCAGCCTGCTGCCGATTTCGGCACCCAGGCGCAGCGAATGCTCCTGTCCGCCCGGGCCGCGGCTTCGCCGCAAGGATGGACGGGCTGCGTCGAGCGGGTCCGTTTCCAGATGGGAACGGCGCAGGACGACGATGACAAACCCGATTCCGACGATGCGACCTAGCGCAGGGCCTGTGATTGAGCGGCGTCGCGCCCGCCAAATCCCAGCGCCGCGTTAACCATAAGACAAGCCTGTCATCGTAATTTCACACGACCTTCCGCTTTTCCCTTGCGGAGAGACGGGAGCATCGCCACGTTGTGTTCCTAGGGGCGGCCTCTCCCCGGCACGTCCCCGCAAGGAGATGAAGACCATGCCGTCCTTTTCGGAGTCCCTCGAAAAGACCCTGCACAACGCGCTGAAGGCCGCGTCGGAGCGCCACCACGAATATGCGACGCTCGAGCATCTGCTCTACGCGCTGATCGACGACGAACATGCCGCCGAGGTGATGCGCGCGTGCGGCGTCGCGCTGGGCGAGTTGCAGTCGGCGGTGGTCCATTATCTCGACACCGAACTCGACAGCCTGAAGGTCGAGGGGCACAGCGACCCCTCCCCCACCAGCGGTTTCCAGCGCGTCGTCCAGCGCGCGATCCTGCACGTCCAGTCATCGGGCAAGGATGAGGTGACGGGCGCGAATGTCCTCGTTGCGCTGTTTTCGGAGCGCGAGAGCTATGCGGTCTACTTCCTGCAGCAGCAGGATCTGACGCGGCTCGACGCCGTTTCCTACCTCAGCCACGGGGTCGGCAAGGGCGGCAAGCCGTCGCCCACCGCCGAGCCCGAGGAAAAGGAAGAAGCGAAAGACAAGAGCGAAGGCAAGAACAAGAAGGAAACCGCGCTCGACCAGTTCACCGTCAACCTCAACGAAAAGGCGAAGGGCGGCAAGGTCGACCCGCTGATCGGCCGCAGCGCCGAGGTCGACCGCACGATTCAGATTCTCTGCCGCCGCAGCAAGAACAACCCGCTCTATGTGGGCGATCCCGGCGTCGGAAAGACCGCGATAGCCGAAGGCCTCGCGCGCAAGATCATCGAGGGCGACGTGCCCGAGGTGCTGAAGGAAGCGGTGATCTATTCGCTCGATATGGGCGCGTTGCTCGCCGGCACGCGTTATCGCGGCGATTTCGAGGAGCGGCTGAAACAGGTCGTCTCCGAACTCGAAGGCATGCCGCACGCAATCCTGTTCATCGACGAGATCCACACGGTGATCGGTGCCGGCGCGACGAGCGGCGGCGCGATGGACGCCTCGAACCTCCTGAAGCCCGCATTGTCGGGCGGTGTGATCCGCTGCATCGGGTCGACCACCTACAAGGAGTTCCGCAATCATTTCGAGAAGGACCGCGCGCTGCTGCGCCGGTTCCAGAAGATCGACGTGATCGAACCGAGCATCGAGGACACGAAGAAGATCCTCGCCGGCTTGCGCGACGCGTTCGAGAGCCATCATAATGTGAAATACACCGCCGACGCGATCAACGCGGCGGTCGAGCTGTCGTCGCGTTACATCAACGACCGCAAGCTGCCCGACAAGGCGATCGACGTGATCGACGAGGTCGGCGCGATGCAGATGCTGGTGCCGCCGTCGAAGCGCCGCAAGACGATCACCGCCAAGGAAATCGAAGCGGTGATCGCAACGATGGCGCGTATCCCGCCCAAATCGGTGTCGAGCGACGACAAGAAGGTTCTCGAAACGCTCGAGACCGACCTCAAGCGCGTCGTCTTCGGCCAGAATACCGCGATCGAGGTGCTGTCGTCGGCGATCAAGCTCAGCCGCGCCGGGCTGCGCGATCCCGAAAAGCCGATCGGCAATTATCTTTTCAGCGGCCCCACCGGTGTCGGCAAGACCGAGGTTGCGAAACAGCTCGCGCATCTGCTCGGTATTCCGCTCCAGCGGTTCGACATGTCCGAATATATGGAGCGCCACTCGGTGAGCCGCTTGATCGGCGCGCCGCCGGGCTATGTCGGCTATGACCAGGGCGGCCTGTTGACCGACGCGATCGACCAGAACCCGCACTGCGTGCTGCTGCTCGACGAGATCGAGAAGGCGCATCCCGACCTGTTCAACATCCTGCTCCAGGTGATGGACAATGGCCGGCTGACCGACCACCACGGCAAGACGGTCGACTTCCGCAACGTGATCCTGATCATGACGACCAATGCGGGCGCGAGCGACATGACGCGCGAGTCGATCGGTTTCGGCACCCAGACGCGCGAGGACGCGCAGGAAGAGGCGGTGAAGCGCATGTTCACCCCCGAATTCCGCAACCGCCTCGATGCGATCGTCCCCTTCGGCTATCTGCCGCCCGAAGTCGTGGCGCGCGTCGTCGACAAGTTCATCCTGCAACTCGAACTGCAGCTTGCCGACCGCAACGTCCACATCCAGCTCGACGACAAGGCGCGCGAATGGTTGACCGCCAAGGGCTATGACAAGCTCTATGGCGCACGCCCGATGGGCCGCCTGATCCAGGAAAAGATCAAGCAGCCGCTTGCCGAGGAACTGCTGTTCGGCAAGCTCGTCCACGGCGGCGAGGTCAAGGTGAAGCTGAAAACCGGCGAGGACGCCAAGGTCGGCAATCCGCTGAGCTTCGAAATCACCCCGGCGGCGCCCAAAGCGAGCAAGGGCAAGGGCAAGGCCAAAGCCGAGAAGGCGGCAGAGTAGAAACCGCTTCAACCCCTCCCGCTTGCGGGAGGGGTTTTGTTTGACCCCCTCGCTTTTTGGGGCTGCGGCGCCTATATCACCTGCATGTACAACTACATCTCCGTAACCGCCGACGAAGCGGCCACCCCCGCCCGCGTCCGCGACGGCACGATCAAGCTGCACGACGAATCCGGCTTTGCCGGAATGCGCAAGGCCGGCCGGCTGTCGGCCGAGATCCTCGACGCGCTCGTTCCTTTCATCCAGCCCGGTGTGACCACCGGGGCGATCGACGATCTGGTGCGCGAGATGATGCTTGCGGGCGGCGGCATTCCCGCGACGCTGGGCTATCGCGGCTTCACGCATAGCTGTTGCACCAGCATCAACCATGTCGTGTGCCACGGGATTCCCGACGACAAGCCGCTGCGCGAAGGCGATATCGTCAATGTCGACGTTACCAGCATCATCGATGGCTGGCATGGCGACACCAGCCGCATGTATCTGGTCGGCGAGGTTCCGATCAAGGCGCGGCGGCTGGTCGACGTGACCTATGAATGTCTGATGCTGGGCATCGAACAGGCGAAACCGGGCAATACGATGGGCGACGTCGCGCACGCGATCCAGAGCCACGCCGAACGCCATCGCTATTCGGTGGTGCGCGATTTTTGCGGTCACGGGCTCGGCCAGATGTTCCACGATGCGCCCGAAGTGGTCCACGCCGGGCGCCCCGGCACCGGCCCGGAGCTGAGGCCCGGCATGTTCTTCACCATCGAACCGATGATCAACACCGGCAAATATGCCGTGAAGATGCTTGCCGACGGCTGGACTGCAGTGACGCGCGACCGGTCGCTTTCAGCGCAGTTCGAACATAGCATCGGCATCACCGAGGACGGCTGCGAAATCTTTACCGCAAGCCCCAAGGGACTCAACGCCCCGCCCTGGGCCTGAAACCTGCCACAGACTTTAGGTAGAACACCCTAAATTCCCGCTTGCGAATCCGCTTCGCCCGGCGCAGTCTTGACGTGAACGTCAAGCATAGGACGTCGAGGGAGAGCGAATATGGCGAAACGGGTCATGGCGACCGCGCTGCTTTGTGGTGCGGCCTTGGTTCTGGCGGGTTGCAACGCGTCGAAGTCGGGCGGCACGGGCGGATCGCTCGACGATGCCGAGAAGGCGAGCGAAGCACTGCTCAAGACCGGCGGCAACGGCGACAACTGGGCCGGCATCGGCTATGGCTATGACGAGCAGCGCTTCAGCCCGCTCACCGACATCAACGACAAGAATGTGGGCGAGCTTGGCATTGCCTGGTTCGCCGATCTTGAGGACGCGCGCGGACAGGAAGCGACCCCGGTCGTCGTCGATGGCACCCTTTATGTCAGCCACGCCTGGTCGAAGGTCGACGCGTGGGACGCCGCGACCGGCAAGAAGCTCTGGTCCTTCGATCCCAAGGTGCCGGGCGACCGCGCGGTCAACGCCTGCTGCGACGTCGTCAACCGCGGCGTCGCGGTATGGGGCGACAAGCTCTTCGTCGGCGCACTCGACGGGCGGCTGATCGCGCTCGACCGCAAGACCGGCAAGGAACTGTGGTCGACGCAGACCTTCGATCCCCAAAAGCCCTACACGATCACCGGCGCGCCGCGCGTCGTGAAGGACATGGTGCTGATCGGCAGCGGCGGCGCCGAATTCGGGGTGCGCGGCTATGTCACCGCCTATGATGCCGATACCGGCAAGGAGCGCTGGCGCTTCTACACCGCGCCGAATCCCGAAAAGAAGAAGGACGGCGCCGCGAGCGACGACATCTTCGCGTCGAAAGGCAATGCGACCTGGTCAGACCAGGGGGAATGGAAGACGTCGGGCGGCGGCGGCACGGTGTGGGACGCGATCGTCTATGACAAGGATCTCGACCAGATCTATCTCGGCGTCGGCAACGGCAATCCGTGGAACCATGGCACGCGTTCGAACGGCGAAGGCGACAACTGGTTCCTCTCGTCCGTGGTGGCGCTCGATGCGTCGACCGGCAAATATAAATGGCATTATCAGGAAACGCCCGGCGAGAGCTGGGACTATACCGCGACGCAACCGATCATCCTTGCCGAGCAGGCGGTGAACGGCACGCCGACAAAAGTGCTGTATCATGCACCGAAGAACGGCTTTTTCTTCACGATCGACCGCACGACCGGCAAGCTGATCGACGCCAAGCCTTTCGTCGACGGGATCAACTGGGCGACCGGCTATGACATGACCACCGGCCGACCGATCGAAAATCCCGACGCGCGCTTCTACAAGACCGGCAAGCCCTTCATCGCGATCCCGGGCGCGCTTGGCGCGCACAACTGGCACCCGATGAGCTACAACCCTGCCACCGGCCTCGTCTATATTCCGGCGCAGCAGATTCCGCAGGGCTATATCCAGGATATGGACGAGCTGGACCGGCGCAAGGTGCTCGGCTTCAACATCGGCGCCTCGCTGACCGCGGCGATGCTCCCCGACGACAAGGCCGCTTTCCGCGCGGCCGTCGCCGCGACCACCGGCCGTCTCGTCGCCTTCGACCCGCGCACCGGCAAGGTCGCCTGGGGCGTCGACTATCCCGCCGCATGGAACGGCGGCACGATGACGACCGCCGGCAATCTGGTTTTCCAGGGAACGAGCACCGGGCGCTTCCGCGCCTATGCCGCCGACACCGGCAAGCAGCTGCTCGACCTCGACATGCAGTCAGGGATCGTCAGCGCGCCATCGACCTTCCGCGTCGGCGGAGTGCAATATGTCGCTTTCCAGACCAGCAAGGGCGGCGCCTTTCCGCTTGTCGCGGGGGTCGCCGGCGGCGTGACGCGCAAGGTGCCCAATATTCCGCGCCTCGTCGTGCTTAAACTCGGCGGCACCGTGCAGCTCCCCGCCCCGCCCGCGACCACGACGCTGGCGTGGAATCCGCCCGCGCAGTTCGGCACGCCGCAGCAGATCGCATCGGGCAAGGCGCATTTCGGGCGCTATTGCCAAGTCTGTCACGGCGACAGCGCGATCGGCAACGGCTTCACCCCCGACCTGCGCGTTTCGGGGGCGCTGACCAGTGCCGATGCATGGAAGGGCGTGATCCTCGACGGCGCACTGAAGGACCGCGGCATGGTGAGCTTTGCCAAGGTGCTCTCCCCCGCCGATGTCGAGGCGATTCGCGCCTATGTCATCGACCGGTCGAACTGGACCAAGGCGAACCTGCCCGACGCGTCGGCGCCCGTCGGGCGCTGATTGCACAAAATTTAATCACCGAAATCGCGCCGTTGCCCAAAGGACGGGCAGCGGCGTAATTTCGTGCCAAATTTCTTACCGAAAGCTTGCGATTCGCCAATTGGCACGGGTCTTGATTGGTGCAAGATGGCCGCACACCGCACCGACTCACGGGGGAAACCGGTTCAGGCGCACCTGACCCGGCTTCGACCACAGGCAGAGGTGGAAGGCCCAAAGGGGGACATGAAGCGTGAAGAAGATTGAGGCGATCATCAAACCGTTCAAGCTCGACGAGGTGAAGGAGGCGCTGCACGAAGTGGGTGTCAGCGGCATCACCGTCACCGAGGCGAAGGGCTTCGGTCGCCAGAAGGGGCACACCGAACTGTATCGCGGCGCCGAATATGTCGTCGACTTCCTGCCGAAGGTGAAGCTGGAGGTTATCGTCGACGACAATATGGCCGAACGCGTGGTCGAGGCGATCGCCGCGGCCGCACAGACGGGCCGCATCGGCGACGGCAAGATTTTCGTGATCCCTGTGGAAACCGCGCTGCGCATCCGCACCGGCGAACGCAATGAGGACGCGCTTTAAGCTTCCATCGCTCCATCCCGTTCAACAGACGCCGGTCCAGCCGGTACTATTCGCAAAAAGGAAGAAGTGACCATGGCCACCAAGCCGAAGGATATCATCGCCCGGATCAAGGATAATGACATCGAGTGGGTCGATCTGCGCTTCACCGATCCCAAGGGCAAATGGCAGCATCTGACCATGTGCGCCGGCGTGATCGACGAAGACGCCCTCGAAGACGGCCTGATGTTCGACGGATCGTCGATCGAAGGCTGGAAGGCGATCAACGAAAGCGACATGATCCTGAAGCCCGATCTCGAGGCGGTCTATGACGATCCCTTCTCGGCGACCCCGATGCTGGTGATGTTCTGCGACATCGTCGAGCCTTCGACCGGCGAAGGCTATGCCCGCGACCCGCGCACTACGGCGAAGCGCGCCGAAGCTTATGTCGCCTCGACCGGCATCGGCGACACCGTCTATGTCGGCCCCGAAGCCGAATTCTTCATGTTCGACGACGTCCGCTTCGAAACCGGCTACAACAAGTCGGGTTTCGAAATCGACGATATCGAACTGCCGACCAACACCGGCCGCACCTATGAAGGCGGCAACCTTGGCCATCGTCCGCGCGCCAAGGGCGGCTATTTCCCCGTCGCGCCGGTCGACAGCGCCGTCGACATCCGCGCCGAAATGGTCTCGACGATGCTCGAAATGGGTCTGCCCTGCGACAAGCATCACCATGAAGTCGCCGCCGCGCAGCACGAGCTGGGCCTGACCTTCGGCACGCTGACGCAGACCGCCGACCGCATGCAGATCTACAAATATGTCGTGCATCAGGTCGCCCATGCCTATGGCAAGACCGCGACCTTCATGCCCAAGCCGATCAAGGACGACAACGGATCGGGCATGCACACCCACATCTCGATCTGGGAAAAGGGCAAGCCGCTCTTTGCGGGCAACGGCTATGCCGGCCTTTCGGACATGTGCCTCTATTTCATCGGCGGCGTCATCAAGCATGCGAAGGCGCTCAATGCCTTCACCAACCCGACGACGAACAGCTACAAGCGCCTCGTCCCGGGCTTCGAGGCGCCGGTGCTGCTCGCCTATTCGAGCCGCAACCGTTCGGCTTCGTGCCGCATCCCCTATGGCGCGGGCGCCAAGGCGAAGCGCGTCGAATTCCGTTTCCCCGACGCGATGGCGAACCCCTATCTCTGCTATTCGGCGCTGCTGATGGCGGGGCTCGACGGCATCCAGAACAAGATCCACCCCGGCGACGCGATGGACAAGAATCTCTATGATCTGCCGCCCGAGGAACTTGCCGAAGTCCCGACCGTCTGCGGCAGCCTGCGCGAAGCGCTCGACAGCCTCGCGGCCGATCACGACTTCCTCTTGAAGGGCGACGTCTTCTCGAAGGATCAGATCGAAGCCTATATCGAACTCAAATGGGCCGAAGTTTACAACTTCGAACAGACCCCGAGCCCGGTCGAATTCGACATGTATTACAGCGCCTGATCTGCAGCGATCAGTCACGCTCGAAGGGCGTCCGGCTTGGGGGAGCTCGGACGCCCTTCCCTTATCTGCTACCTGCGCTCAGCGCATCATCAGGCCGCGGCGACCGATCGCCACAAAGGCCCCGACAAGCATCATCGCCGCCAGCGTCGTCACCACGTCGATCGCGGTGAGCACCGGTCCGAGCCCCAGAAGATCGGCGGCGCCCCAGAGGGTCAGCCCGATCCAACTCAGGCCGAAGGCCCAATAGCCGCCCTCGATACCCAATTGGCGGTTAAGCTCGTCATATTGCCGCCGCCACGCCCAGCTCGCCGCGACACCGCCCGCAATCACGAGGGCCAGCACTGCCGCAGCCGCCTGCGCCGGAACGGGTCCGGTCGGAAAGGAGGGCGTGCGTGCGAGCGCGAGCGCAAGCAGCGCGGCACCGATTGCGCCCATGACGATGACCGATCGCCCCATGCCCGCGCGCTCCTCGCGCAGTTCGTCGGCATCAGCGACGTTGAGCAATCTGGCGCCGGTGCGCGGCGCTGCCAACCCGAAGCCCACGAAGGCCGCCATCAGGAGGTAGATGATGGCAACACCGGCCAGCGCAACGCGCGATCCGCCCATCGCATCGATGAAATCGGTCCCGGCGACATGCATCAGCCCGGCGACCGTGCCCGCACCGACGATCGCGCCGACCAGCGCCCCGATCCCGCTCTTCTTCCACGCCGCAACGCTATGTCCGGCCACCATCTTGTCCATCACTCGTCCTCCGGCATCCAATGATCGATAAACAGCTCGCGCACCTCCAGCCCGAACAGCCGGGCCATGCGCAGCGCGAGCGGCAGGCTGGGGTCATATTTGTCGGTTTCGACGGCATTGATCGTCTGCCGAGAGACGCCGAGCCGACGGGCCAGTTCGCCCTGACTCCACCCCGCCTGCTCGCGGCAATCCCGAACGCGATTTTGCAATGACCGTCCTTTCAGCCTGTCAAACACTCTTTACAGACACGAAGCGCGCACTGTCAAATACTCTTTACAGGTCGTGCTCGAGATGGGGATCGGCAAGCGAGCGAATATTGCCCGGCGCGATGGCTTGCGGCGGCGGCCTTCAGGCGGCACAAGGGCGCCGACAAAGGAGATTGTGCAGATGAAATCAGCCCGCTTCGCCGCGCTCGCCGCCCTTGCCGCGTTCGCGCTCGCCCCGGCCGCGCATGCCAAGCTGAGCCCGATCGAAAGCCGGATGGCCGGAACGGTCAAGGCCGAGCAGGAACGGTCGATCGCGCTGCTCGAAAGGCTGGTGAATCAGAACAGCGGTACGCTGAACCTCGCCGGGGTCGAAAAGGTGGCCGAGATGATGCGCGCCGAGCTTGAGCCGCTGGGCTTTACGGTCACCTGGAAGCCCACCCTGGAAACGAAGCGCGCTGGCCATCTGATCGCGGTGCACAAGGGACGTGTCGACGGCAAGAAGATGCTTCTGATTGCGCATCTCGACACGGTGTTCGAACCCGATTCGCCCTTCCAGACTTTCACGCGCAAGGATGGCTGGGGCGAAGGCCCCGGCGCGGGCGACGACAAGGGCGGCATGGTGGTGATCGTCGCGGCGCTGCGCGCGATGAAGGCTGCGGGCACGCTGAAAGACGCCAATATCGAAATCCATATGACCGGCGACGAGGAAGACGCGGGCGATCCGATCGAGAAATCGCGCGCCGACCTGATCGCGGCGGGCAAGCGCAGCGATATTGCGCTCGATTTCGAAGGACTCGTCCGCGATAACGGCGCCGACATGGGATCGATCGCCCGTCGCAGTTCGGAAAGCTGGACCGTCACCGCGACGGGCATGAGCGCCCACAGCTCGGGCATCTTCAGCGCCGAGGTTGGCGATGGCGCGATCAATGAGCTGGCGCGCATCATCCGCGATTTCCGCACCGAACTGCCCGAACCCAATCTGACCTTCAACGTCGGGCTGATCGCCGGCGGCCAGGAGGCGACACTCGACACCGGCGGTATCCGCGCGACCGCAAACGGCAAGACCAACATCGTCGCCCCGATTGCGGTGGCGCGCGGCGACCTGCGCACGCTGTCGCCCGAACAGTCGGCACGGGTGAAGGACAAGATGGCGGCGATCGTCGCGCGCCACCTGCCGGGCACCGATGCGAAGCTTGCCTTCGACCCCGGTGCCTATCCGCCGATGGCGCCGACGGCGGGCAACAAGGCGCTGCTCGACCGGCTCAACGGCGTCAACCGCGACATGGGGCTTCCCGAAATGGCGGCGCTCGACCCGCTGAAGCGCGGCGCCGGCGACATCAGCTTCGTCGCCGCCGATGTCGATGGCCTTGCCGGGCTCGGCACCTATTCGACCGGCGATCATGCGCCCGGCGAAAGGGTCGAATTGTCCAGCATCGCACGCCAGGCGACGCGCGCTGCCATACTCATGTCACGCATCGCCGCTGAAAAGCGCTGAGCCGGAAGAAATCGCAGCCGACCGCGCTTGATTCGCGCGGCACAGTGATTAGGTAGCAATCCGAGACGGAAGTTTCCGCCGATGGGAGAAAGATGATGAGCGATACCGAAACGCACCTGAAACAGAATTACATCGGCGGCAAATGGGTCGACAGCAAGGGCGGCAAGCTGCACGACGTCATCAACCCGGCGACCGAGGAAGCGGCATCGACCGTCGTGCTCGGCACCGCGGCCGACGTCGACGATGCCGTCGCCGCCGCCAAGCAGGCCTATAAGACCTATTCGCAGACGACGCGGGAGGAGCGCTTGGCGCTGCTCGGCCGTATCGTCGAGGAATATAAGAAGCGCGGCGCCGATCTCGCCAAGTCGATGGCGGCCGAAATGGGCGCGCCCGTCAGCTTCGCAGGCACCGCGCAAGTCGGCGCCGGCATCGGCGGCTTCCTCGGCACGATCGAGGCGCTCAAGAATTTCGAGTTCAGCGAACAGCATGGCGCAAACAAGGTCGTCTATGAACCGATCGGCGTCGTCGGGATGATCACCCCCTGGAACTGGCCGCTCAACCAGATTGCGCTGAAGGTCGCGCCCGCGCTCGCCGCTGGCAACACGATGGTGCTGAAGCCGTCGGAAGAATGCCCCGGCAATGCGGTTATTTTCGCCGAAATCCTCGATGCGGCAGGCGTTCCGTCGGGCGTGTTCAACCTGGTTCAGGGTGACGGCCCGACCGTCGGCAATGCGATCAGCGCGCATCCGGGGATCGAAATGGTGAGCTTCACCGGATCGACCCGCGCCGGCATCCTCGTCGCCAAGGCGGCGGCCGACACGGTCAAGCGCGTGCATCAGGAACTGGGCGGCAAATCGCCGAACATCGTCCTGCCCGACGCCGATCTGGCCCAGGTCCTGCCCCCGACGGTGCAGGGCGTGCTCGTCAACACCGGTCAGAGCTGCATCGCCCCGACGCGTATTCTGGTCCACAAGGACCGCAAGGAAGAGGCCGTCGGCGTCATCAAGGCGATGTTCGACGGAACGCAGGTTGGCGATCCGGCGCAGGAAGGCGGTCATATCGGCCCCGTCGTCAACAAGGCGCAGTTCGAAAAGATCCAGGGCCTGATCCAGTCGGCGATCGACGAGGGCGCAACGCTCGAAACCGGCGGCACCGGCCTGCCCGCGAACGTCAACCGCGGCTATTTCATCAAGCCGACCGTCTTCTCGGGCGTCACGCCCGACATGCGGATCGCCAAGGAAGAAGTGTTCGGCCCCGTTGCGACGATCATGGAATATTCCAGCCTCGACGAAGCGGTCGATATCGCCAACGACACCGAATATGGCCTGTCGGCCGTGGTATCGGGCGATCCGTCCAAGGCGGCCGAGGTGGCGCCGAAGCTGCGCGCCGGTATGGTCGCCGTCAACGCCTGGGGCCCCGGACCGGGCGCGCCCTTCGGCGGTTACAAGGCGTCGGGCAATGGCCGCGAAGGCGGGCTGTTTGGCCTCAAGGACTTTATGGAAGTCAAGGCGATCAGCGGCATCCCGGCGTAAGCCGACCGATCCTCCTTGTGGCGACGCCGCGGGGAGGACGACCGCCGGGAAGCGCTCGCCGCTGAACTCCGGCAGCAAAGCCCCTTCCGTTCGCGGGAGGGGTTTTTCTTTGCCCCCCCAACGGCTATGCGCGCGCCATGACTGATCGCTCGCCGCTCGCGCCCGCTGCCTTCCCCGCCCTGCCCGAAATCGCCGGGGTGACGCGCCGTATCGCGCGCGCGCACTACAAGAATTGGGACCGCTGCGACCTCACCTATGTCGAACTGACGCCGGGTACCGTCGTCGCGGGCGTGACGACGCAGAATGTCTGCTGTTCGACCGAGGTCGAAATGTGCCGCGAGGGCATCGCGCACGGCCGCGCCCGCGCGCTGATCGTCAATGCGGGCAATTCGAACGCCTTCACCGGCTATCGCGGACGCGAGGCGGTCGAGCAGATCGTCGATCAGGTCGCTGCGCATCTGGCCTGCGACCCCAGGGAAGTGTTCGTCTGCTCGACGGGCGTGATCGGCGTGCCGTTGCCCAAGGACAAGGCGCACGCGGGCGTCGCCAAGGTCATCAGCTTCGACACCCCGAGCGCAAGCTGGGAAGAAACGGCGCAGACGATCACCACCACCGACACCTTCCCGAAGGGTGCGGCGGCGAGCGCGGTCGTCGGCGGTACCACGGTGCAGGTCGCGGGAATCGTCAAGGGATCGGGGATGATCGCGCCCGACATGGCGACGATGCTCGGCTATATCTTCACCGATGCCGCGGTGGCGCCCGATCTGTTGCAAGCGATGCTGAGCGAGGCGACCGCGGGCAGTTTCAACGCGATCACGGTCGACAGCGACACGTCGACCAGCGACACGGTGCTGTTGTTCGCGACCGGGCGGGCGGGCAATCCGGTGCTGACGACGCGCGACGATCCGGGCGCCGACGCGCTTTATGCAGCGATCCGCAGCGTTGCGCTCGATCTTGCGCAGCTTGTCGTGCGCGACGGCGAAGGTGCGTCGAAATTCATCGAAATTACGGTGACCGGCGCGGTCAGCGATGCCAGCGCCAAGCGCGTCGCGCTGTCGATCGCCAATTCGCCGCTGGTCAAGACCGCGATCGCGGGCGAGGATGCCAATTGGGGCCGCGTCGTGATGGCGGTGGGCAAGGCAGGCGAACCCGCCGACCGCGACCGGCTGGCAATCCGCTTCGGCGACCATTGGGTCGCGAAGGACGGGCTACCCGTCGACGGCTATGACGAGGGCCCCGTTGCGGCGCATCTGAAGGGCCAGGACATTCGCGTCGGCGCCGACCTCGGCCTCGGCGACGGGCGCGCGACCGTTTGGACCTGCGACCTGACCCACGGCTATATCAGCATCAACGCCGACTATCGGAGCTGACCGCGATCTGTTAGGTCCGCCCCTGCGCGCAATTAGGTGCGCCGACCACAGGAGGCCGTCATGGTACGCCAAAAAGACTTCGCCGACCTGCCTTGCTTTCGAGATCACCTCGAAGCGGCGTAAGGGTTACCCGTCCGAAACGCAGGTCAAGCGTGGTCATCGCTTCGTCCGCGGCGATATCGAACTTATCGAAAAACTCGGCCGAAAAGACCCGTGCCCATGCGGATCAGGCCAGAAGTTTCCGCAATTGCTGCCTCGCTTCGGGCCGGTTTCGATGGCTCCGAACGACACGACTATTGGCGTGACTGACCGATAGAAGGCGCCCCCGACACCGATCACTCGGCATCGGGGGGCTAGCTAAAATCAAAGCGCGCCTTCGAGCCAGCCCTTGAGCGCGCTCTTCGGTGCGGCGCCGACCTTGGTGTCGGCGATCTGGCCATTCTTGAACAGGATCATCGTCGGGATGCCGCGCACGCCATATTTGCTCGGCGCGTCGGGATGGTCGTCGATGTTCAGCTTGGCGATCACCACCTTGCCGGCGAGTTCGTTCGAAATTTCTTCGAGCGACGGGCCGATCATCTTGCACGGACCGCACCATTCGGCCCAGAAATCGACGAGCACGGGGGTGTCGCTGTCGAGGACATCGGCCTGAAAGCTGGCGTCGGTGATTGCCTTGGTTGCCATCGTCTGAACTCCTGAAATTCTGAAAAATCGTTGATGCCAAGCTAGGACGTCGGGGCGTCCGGCTCAAGGGGCGGCGGCGGCAAATTCGCCTTGGCGGCAAGCAAGCCGGGCTTGTGCGGTGCCAGCACGGCATCGTCGAGCGCGATGAAGCGCGGTCCCGCCGTATAGAGCAGCGCCGTTTCGACGCGCCGGCCCGGAAAGATGACCGCCAGCGCATCGCGATAGGCCGCCATCTGGCGCAGATAGGCGGGCGCGACATCGGCCGCGCTCTCGGGTATCCGCCGCCCAGTCTTGTAATCGATCACTGTCACCGCGTCGTCGGTCACGCGCAGCCGGTCGACGATCCCCGCCACGACCATGCCGTCGACCACCGCCGAGAGCGGCACTTCGGCCAGACTGTCGGGGCCGAAAAGCGCGGCGTGCGCCGGATCATCAAGGATGGCGAGCACCTCGTCCGCCATCGCCATACGCGCCGCATCGTCGAGCATCGGCGCCTGCACCGCGAGCCAGCGCAGCGCCGCCGCGCGCCGCCTATCGGTCGCAACCGGCGGCAGGCGTTCGAACAGCGCGTGGAGCAGCAGGCCACGCGTCACCGCCGCGACGCGCGCCGAACCCTGCGGCGGCACCGCGACATCATCTTCGCCCAGCGCCGAGGGCGCGAGCGGGCGCGGCGGGCGCGCCTCCTCGGGCGCCGGGGCGTGGGTCCAGGCGGGCAGCGCGAGCGGCGGCGGTGCGGCGCGCACGGCCGCATCCCTGCGCGCCCATTTGCCATCATTGACGCGGTGGACACGGCGGCGGCCCCACAGCGGCCCCGCATCCTCCCAATCGCAACCAAGCCCCTCCAGCGCCACCGCGGCCGCGCTGTGCCAGCTCGTCTCGGGCACCGACAGGTCGGGCTTTTTGGTAACGCCCGCGACGATCAGCATCTCTTCGGCGCGGGTCATCGCGACGTAGAACAGCCGCCAATGCTCCTGCGCCGCGGCATCGGCCGCGTCCTGATAGGCCTGCGCCAGCGCACCCTGCCGTTCGTCCGCGGGCATCGCGAAGACGGGCAGCTTTTCCCAGGCGGCGACATCGACGGTGAAGGGACGATGACCGATCGCGGCATCGTCGGTCGCATCGGCGAGAATGACGATCGGCGCCTGCAAGCCCTTCGATCCGTGGACCGTCATCACGCGCACGACGTCGCTGCGCGCTTCGGTCTGGCGCTTGATATCGGCGCTGCTGCCCGCGATCCGGGTCAGAAAGCCGAGTAGCGACACGGTTTCACGCGCCTCGAACGCCAGCGCTTGGCTCAGCAGTTCGTCGATCGGGTCGCGCGCCTCGCGCCCCAGCCGCGCGTACAGCTTGCGCCGTCCGTCGATCGGTCCTGAGAGGACCGTTTCGAGAAAGCGGAAAGGGGTCGTGAAATCGGCCATGCCGAGCAGCGCGCGCAGCGCCGCCATCGTCGCGGGCGGCATCGCGTCTTCGTGCGCGCGCAGATGTTCCCAGATGGCGGCGCGACCGCGCTTTGCGGTGCGCGCGTAGAGGTCGTCCTGCGTCCAGCCGAGCAGCGGTGAGACGAGCAGTGCGGCAAGGTTGAGATCGTCGAGCGGCTGCACCGCGAAGCGCATCGCGGCGATCAGATCCTGCACCGCGAGCGGCTGGGTCAGCGCGAAGCGGTCGACGCCCGCGACGGGGACGTGCAGCGCCTGAAGCCGCGCGACGATCCGCGCCGCCAGATCGCGGCGTCGGCGGACGAGGATCATGATATCGCCCGGCGCCACGGGACGCCCGTCCTTGCCGTTCGCGATCCAGTCCTGCACCTCGCCCGCGATCGCCTTGGCCAACCGCATCGAGGCGGGATCGGAAGCGGGGGCGCTGCCGTCCCCCTCGTCTCCGCCGTCCTCCGCGGCTGCAGCATCGATCGCCTTGCCGACGGGCAGCGGCGCCCAGAGTTCGACCTGGCCGGCTTGGGCGCTTCGAAACGGGCGGTGGGGCGGCTCTTCGCCATCGAGTCCCATCGCTATCGTCCCGCCGTCGCCGAGCCAGCGGTCGACGACGTCGAGCACGGCGGGCGTCGAGCGATAGTTGGAAACCAGATCGACCTGGCGGAAGGGCTGGCCGCCCATCTCGCCCATCGCGTGGAACATGTCGCGCGCGGTCGCGAACGCCTTGGGCTCGGTGCCCTGAAAGCCGAAGATCGCCTGCTTGCGGTCGCCGACGGTAAACAGTGTCCGCAGCCGGTCGTCCTTTGCGCTGACGCCCGCGAAAAATTCCTCGGCAAGCGACAGGACAATGCCCCACTGGCGCATATTCGTATCCTGCGCCTCATCGACGAGGATATGGTCGGTGCGCTGATCGAGCTTGAAGCGCACCCATTCGCCGAAGCTGCTGACACGCAGCAGCGTCCCGGCGAGCGTGATGAGATCGTCGAAATCGGCAAGACCCGCATCGCGCTTGGCGAGCGCATAGGCCTCAGCAAAGCGCGCGCCAAGCTTCCATCCCGCCGCAAGATCGTCGGCGACGCGCATCGCGGTGGCGGTGGCGCGCAGCCGCCCGGCGGCATCGACGATGCGCACCGCGCTGTCGGCACAATCGGTCATCCGGCCCTTGTCGCCCGCAAAATCGGCGCGCAGCTCGCCCTTGCCGGTCAGGAAACAGCCGAGCAGTTCATCGAGCATCGCGGTGCGCGCCGACGCATCGGCGATGAGCCAGCCGACCATCTTGTCCGAACAAGCCTCGCCGGTCTTGGTCCCCCACGCCGCGCCGCTGGTCGCGACCGCCTTGATATCGGCATCGGAAATCGCTCCGCCTGCAATCTCGGCGACGAGCCATGCATCGGGATCGCCGCCGGGGAGGTCGAACGCCGCGCGCAAATCATGCGCCGCCGGGGGTAGCGCCGCGCGCGGACCGCCGAAAACCGCGGCGCAGCTCGACAGGAAGGCAAGCGCCGATTCCTGCCCCAGCCGCCGCGACAGCATCGCCGCGACCGCGCGCAGCGCCTCGCGGTCGGGATCACGCTCGAGCAGATCGCCGAGTATCTGCCGCTTGAGCGCCGCTGCCTCATCCTCCTCGATAGCGCGAAAGCCGGGGAGCAGCTTTGCCTCGAGCGGGAAGCTGGCGAGCAAGGTCTGGCAGAAGCTGTGGATCGTCTGGACGCGGATCGCGCCGCCGGGGCTGTCGATCACCGTCGCGAACAGCGACCGGGCGCGCGTCATCAGCCCCGGCCGCTCCCAGTCGAGCCCCAGCGCGTGGAGATCGAGCCGCAAATCGCCGTCGTTCATCCGCACCCAGGCCGCGAGCCGTTCGTGGATGCGATGCGCCATTTCGGCGGCGCCCGCCTTGGTGAAGGTGATGCACAGGATCGCCAGCGGCGAAACGCCGTCCAGCATCAGCCGCAGCACGCGCGCCGACAGCACCTGCGTCTTGCCCGTGCCCGCCGACGCGCCGAGCCAGACATGGCTTTCGGGATCGGCGGCGGCGCCCTGCCGCGGATCGAGGGTGGCGAGGCCGGCGCTTCTGCTCACAGTCCGTCCTCACCGCGCCCGAACCATTCGTCGCGGCGCATGAGTTGGTCATAATCGCCATAGCCGCCGCCCTCGCCGGGCACGAAGGGCGCGTCGCCGAGTAGATAGTCGTGCGCCAGCCGGGTCAGCGTGTCGGCGGCATGGTCGATCGCCGCCTCTGCGGTCTTGAGCGTGCTGCGCGGGCCATAGCTGTTCGAAATCCGCCCCGCGCCGTCGGCGCGGCGGTCAGGACGCAAGCTCCAATATTCGAGCGCCACGACGGGGGCGGCATCGATTCCCTCCATCGCCCCTTCGCGCGCAAGCAGGCCGAGCAGCCCGAGCTGATTGTCGAGCCCGTCGGCGGCGGCCTGCGCGCTCGGCGCGCCGCCCGATTTATAATCGATGATGGCAAGGCCATCGGGGCCGCGGTCGATGCGGTCGGCCTTGCCATGCAGCGTAATGCCGTCGTCGGTCCGTTCGCCCCGCGCTTCGACCGCGACGGGCTTGCGGTCGGCCTCCCAAACCTGCGCCGCAGCCCAGCGCAGCGCGGGCTCGATACGCGGCAGCCAGAAGGCGCGCGCAAGCCCGTCGAGCGCCGGATCGGCGGCGAGCGCGGCCAGTTCCGCTTCGAAAGCCTCGCGCGTCGCGCCGCCGCGCACCCAATCTTCGAACAATTTATGCACCCGCGTACCGCGCCAGCGCGGATCGGGCGCGGCGCTCAACGGATCGAGCGCCGAGAGGCCGAGCATGCGGTCGGCGTAAAAGGCGAAGGGATCGCGTGCGAGCTTGTCGACGCCGGTGACGCTGATCCGGCGCGGACGGTCGGCGGCGGGCGGCTGCGGCGCCGGACGACCGGCGGGCTGCGCGCCGCCCGGCGGCAGGTCGATTTCGGCGGCGAGGCGCGTGAGCGGCACCCCACCCGGCGCGGGTTCGGGAAGCTCGCCCGCGAGCGCCGCGAGCCGCAGCCAGAAGCGCGAAGCAACCGCGGGATCGCCGCCGCTGCGCTGCGCGCGCGTGACGACGATTCTCCCGGCTCCGAGCGCGCCCGCGAAATCATGCGCCGCCATCCCCTGCTGCCGTTCGGGCGCGGCAAGACCGAGCAGACGGCGGATGCCGGGCGCGAGCCACGGGTCGGGTTGCGTCGCGGCGGGCCAGCGCCCTTCGTCGAGCCCGCCGAGGATCATCAGGTCGGCGCGCTGCAACCGCGCCTCGAGCAAGCCCCAGATGAACAGGCGCGGATGCCCGCCATAGGGCGGACGCACGCTCGCCTGCCCGAGCAATTGCCCAAGCATTGCGGGAAAATCGGCGGGCGCGCCTTGGGATCGGCAGTGCGCGCCGCAATGCGCGCGCTCACCCCGTCCCATCCCGGAAGCAGTCCGGGCTCGCGCAACGTCAGGTCGAGCCGCCGCACCTCGTCGAGCCACATGGTGCGCTCGCCTCCCGCGCGCACGAGCGGATGGCCGAGCAGCGCCACCAGCGCGACCGGATCGAAGGCGGCAGCCAGTTGGGCAAGCAGCAGCAACAGCGCGCCCGGCGCGGTGCGCGACAGCGGTTGGCCGGCGCTGTCATCGACGCTGATGCCCCAGCGCGTCAGCGCGGCGGCGACGCGCTCGGCGAGCGCGCGGTCGGGGGTGACGAGGGCAGCGGTGCGCCCCGGCGTCTCGATCGCCTCGCGCATCAGCAGGGCGATTCCCTGCGCCTCCTGCCCGTCGTCGGCAAAAACAGCGCCCGACAGGCCGGCAACCGCCGCCGACAGATCGCCCGCCGCCTGCCACTGGGTGCTGTAGTCCGCGGGCGCGAAGAGCAGCGAGGCGAAGGGCGTCCGCGCCTCTGGCCCATCATATGGCGAGGCGGCGTCCCATGACAGCACCTCATCGCGAGCAACGCCCATGCGATCGAGCAGCAGCTTCAGATGATATTGCGGATGCGTTTCGAGCGGGCGCCGGTCGTCATCCGCATCGGGCCGCGTCGGGCCGAGCGCATCCCATTCATCCGCCGCCATCACCTGATCGAGCCCGGGCAGCACGACCATGCCGCGCGTCATATCGGCCACGGTGCGGAGCAACCGCGCGATGGCAGGAGCAGCGGTGGTAACGCCCGCCGCGACGACGAAGCGCGCTGGCGGCGCCGCGCGCCACCCCGCGGCGACGCGATCGAGCAGCAAGTTGCGGCGCGCCGCGCGGTCGATCGCGCCGGTCCTGGCAAGCGCGGCCGGCCATTCATCGACCAGCAGCCGCAGCCGCGCCAGCGACGCCCGCCAATGGTCGGCAAAGGCGCCGAGATCGAGATCGACGAGCGCCGAAACCGACACCTCTTCATAATGAAGCTGGTCGATCACGCGGCCCAGCCCATCGGCAAGCTGGAACGCCGCCGCGCCTGTGATTGCCGGTTCGCCCGGCGGCGTGTGCCGCTCGATCAGCTCGGCGAGCAACAGGCGCCGGTGCAGCGGATCGATGGCAGGCGGCAGCGGATCGTCGTCGATCGCATCAAGCGCCAGCGCGACCGATTCATCGAGATCGGCGTCGCCGATCACCGCCAGCCGCGGCATGAGAAGCCCCTGCCCGCCTGCGCGGACGAACGCCGCCTGCACCGCGCTGCGTGCACGATTGCTCGGCAGCAGGATCAGCCCCTGCGCCAGCCCCAGCGCGCCGTCGTCGAAGCGCGCGATCACCCCGGCGGCGAGCGCGTCGGCGACGGCCCGATGAATCGGGATGGAATAGGTGGTGGGTTGGCCGGTCACAGCCATCAGGATTCCTTCGTCATCCCGGCGAAGGCCGGGTTCTCTCCCTATCGCCATGACGCACCGGCGAGATCCCGGCCTTCGCCGGGATGACGGTCCGTGTCAAACTTCGCTCAGCGCCGCTTCGGTCGGTGCAATGCTGGCGGGGGTTCCGACGTCGAACCACTGCCCCATATGCGACAGACCATAAAGCCGCCCCGCCGCGATCGCGCGGTCCCACAACAGGTTCGTCGAAAAGGGTCCATCAGGCGCGCCAACGAGCAGGCGCGGCGAAATGAGCTGGATGCCGGTATAGACAAAGGGCGCAACGCGGCCGGGCTTGCGCCGCGACAGCTTGCCGCTCGGGTCCATGTGGAAATCGCCCTTGCCGCCGTGTCCCGTCGCGCTCGCCTGACGGATGACGAGGAGCAGCGCATCCATCCGATCGCCGTCCCAGTGGCGCGCCAGATTGCGGATGCTGTCCTGCGGCCCGTCGGTCCAGATATTGTCGCTGTTGACGATCAGGATCGGGTCGCCCTTGAGCAGCGGCAGCGCCTTGACCATGCCGCCACCGGTTTCGAGCAGTTCGCCGCGCTCGTCCGACACCGCCAGGGTGAAGGATCGCTTCTGCTTTGCGAGATGCGCCTCGAGCGCGTCGGCGAGATAATGGACGTTGACGACCACGTGACCGATCCCCGCCGCCTCGATCCGGTCGAGGCTATGGTCGATCAGCGGCTTGCCGGCCACGCGCACGAGCGGCTTGGGCCGCGTGGCGGTGAGCGGACGCATCCGCTTGCCGATCCCCGCCGCCATCACCATCGCGCTTTTGATCGTCGCGGTCATGCCGTCACTCGCTCCACGCCGCCGCGCGCTTGGCGGCGGGCACATTGTCGTCGAACCATTTTTTCACCGGCGCGAGCGCCGGGTGCGCGAGGTCGCGTTCGAGCAGACCCCACATGCGCGGCTGGAACTGGCGGTATCCGGGCTTGCCGTCGCGCTTCCACAAGCGCACGAAAACGCCCAGGATGCGCGTATTGCGCTGCGCCGCGAGCGCCCAATAGGCGGCACGGAACGCCGTACCCTGTCCCGTCGCAGCGACATAGCGATCGAGCATCGCGGCCTCGACCGCCGGGGTCACGTCGCGGCGCGCATCCTCGAGTACCGAGGCGAGGTCATAGGCGGGATGGCCCACCAGCGCGTCCTGAAAATCGAGCAGACCGAAATGTTCAATGCCGCTGCGTCCATCGACGAGCATGATATTTTCGGCATGAAAGTCGCGCAGCACGGTGACGCGCGGCAGGCCGTCCTGTTCGACGGGCGCCAGCGCCGTTTGCCACGCCGCGCGAAATCCGTCGCGATCGACGGCAAGGTCCAGCGCGGGGCAGTACCAGTCGGTGAACAGCATCACTTCGTCGAGCCATTGTTCGATGCCGTGGACGGGCAGCCCCGGCATCGCGGGGCGCGCGTGCAGATGGACGAGCAGGTCGGTGACCCCGGCGTAGAATTCGACCTCCGCCGCGGGGCGCGCGTCGAGCGTTTCGCGCAGCCGCACATCGCCGAAATCCTCGATCAGCAGCAGGCCCTGCGCCAGATCGCGGGCGAGGATCGCGGGCGCGCTCATCCCCTGTTCGCACAGCCATTCGGCGACGGCGATGAAGGGGCGCGGGTCTTCGTGCGGCGGCGGCGCATCCATCAGCACCGCCTGCCGCCTCTCCCCGACGACGCGGAAATAGCGGCGGAACGAGGCATCGCCCGCGAGCGGCAGAATGCGGGCATCGCCCCAGCCATGCGCGGCAAGAAAGGCGGGCGCATGGTCGGGCGGAATCATCGGAGCGGCCATCGCGCTTCCCAAGCGGGCGGCACTTCCGCTGTCAAGACGCGCGTATCGCCCCCGCCCGAAATCGTCAGCGCCAGTGCGTCGCCCCATGCCTGCGCCCCCAATCGATCGGGCCATTCGATCAGCAGCGCGCCGTCGTAGAGATAGTCGTCGAGGCCGAGTTCGATCAGTTCATCCTCTCCCTCGATGCGATAGAGATCGACATGCGCGATCGGCAGATCGACTTCGGGCGGGGCGTAGGGCTGGACGATCGCGAAGGTCGGGCTTGGCGCCTCGCCCGCCAGACCGCGCGCCTTGAGCATCGCACGCGCCAGCGTCGTCTTGCCCGCGCCGAGGTCGCCCGACAACAGCACGACATCGCCCGGCATCAGCGCGGCGCCGATGGCGGCGCCGATGCGATCGGCGTCTTCGAGACTATAGGGGCGACGGGATTGCATGGCGATTTTGCAACGGATTCGCGCAGCGGCGCGGAGATTTTTGGTTCACGCGAAGACGCGAAGACGCGAAGATGTAGTGTTTGCCGCGTAGCGGTTTTCTGTCTGCTTCGTCGGGTCCGGGCGAGACATCCGAAATGATAAAGGGCCTGTCGGCCCCGCGCTCCTTCTCCGCGTCTTCGCGTTTTCGCGTGAATCCCATCTTCTTCTCTGCGCATCCGCGCGAATCTTTCATCTGCGCAGGCAAGGACATCCCTACATCCCCCGCGGCAGGGTGACGCGGACCAGCGTTCCCTGTCCCTTTTCGCTGAGCACCTCCATCGTGCCGCCGTGCGCGGCAACGAGCTGGCGCGCGAGCGCGAGGCCGATGCCACCGGTCTGCGTACCCGCCTGCTGCCCCTTCGTCACCGCGGCGACCGCATCGGGCATGCCCGGGCCGTTGTCCGACACGACGATCTCCACTCCGCGCGCGTCGCCGTCGGCGTGGAGCAGCACGCGCCCGCCGCTGCGCTTGGCCGGGGCGGTGAAGCGGATCGCATTGTCGAGCAATCCGCCAACGACCCGCGACAGGCGCTGCGCATCGCCTTCGATACTGCCAAGATTGTCGGACAGATTGTCGACGAGTTCGATCTTTTCGGTCTCGGCGAACGGGGCCGCGTCGGCGAGCGCCTTGCCGAGCAGCGCGCGGACATCGACCGGCGCGCGTTCGACCGCCAGCGTCCCCGCCTCGCCCTGCGCAAGATCGAGCACATTGTCGATCTGGCGGCCGAGCACCGCGACCGAATCCATGATCGCATCGACATAGGAGCGCGCGGCAGGCGGAAGCTCGCCCGCATAGCCCGCCTGAAGCATCTCGCCGAAGCCGCCGATCGAGGTCAGCGGCGTGCGCAGTTCGTAACTCATCCGCGACAGAAAGGCGGTCTTGACCTTGTCCGCCGCCTCGAGCGCCTCGTTGCGTTCGCGCAGCGCGCCCTCCATCTTCCGGCTGGCGGTGATGTCGAGCATGATGAGCAGCGCGTTGCCGTCGGGCAGCGGGATCGAGGCGAAATCGAAATGGCGCCCGTCCCGGAACCGGATTTCGCCCGCACGCTGCGTCCGCTCGAGCGTCGCGGCGCGGATCACTTCCTGGACGATGCTGATCTGGTTGGGCTTGGCGAGCCGGTCGGCGAGGCCGTTCATCAGCACATCGACGCGCGGATGCGCCGCAAGGGTCGATTCATCGACGCCCCACAAGCGGCGGAAACGCTGGTTCCACAGGTGCAGGCGGCCATCGGGAGCGAAGACCGCGATCGCCTCGAACAGATTGTCGAAGGTCGCGGTGCGCACGCGCAGCAACGTGTCGCGCGTCGAGGCCAGTTGCACCTGCTCGGTGCGATCCTCGGCTATCAGCAGCAAGCCGCCGTCGGGGGTCGGCTGGGCGACGACGTGCAGATGGGTGCCGTCGCGCAGGCGCCATTCCTCCTCGCTCGCGTGCGGCAGCGCGAACCAGTCGACATGCGCCTGCCGCCATTCGGGATAGTCGCGCACTTCGGGCGTCCGTCCACCCTCGCGCCACGCATCGAGCAACCGCGCGAGCGGCCGCCCTTCGGACACATCCTCGGCCGCAACGTCGAACAGCCGGCGAAACGGCTGGTTCGCAAAGACAAGGCCGTGATCGGGGCCGAACTGCGCCACCGCCGCCGATAGTCGATCGAGCAATTCGCGCTGCGTATCGACGAAGCGGCGGTGCGCGCCGCGCTCGCTCTCCAGCTCCTGAATATCGATCGCATAGCCCGCGATGCCGATCACCCGGCCGCCCTCGGGCGCCAGCGGCACGTCGACGACCCGCATGATCCGGCGCTCGCCCTCGATCGTTACCGGGACGGTGCGCATATGCGCCGCGCCCGCGGCACGCGCCGCTTCGGCCGCGTCGGTCGCGCTGACCCCGGCGATCGGCTCGCACAATTCGGTGCCATCCTCGATCACCCGCGCCGCGCTCTTCGCCTCGACCGCCCGGACATAGGCGGTGTTGACGAGCGCGAGGCGAAGATCGGGTTCGCGGAACCACATCGGAAACGGCGCCGCCTCGATCAAGCCCGACAGCGCCTCGAACGCCGCCATCGCCTCGTCGCGTTCGATCCGCGCCTTGGCGAGCGATTGCTGGCCATCGGTCGCATCGCTGAGCCACAGCAGGACGCTGCCCGGTCCGCCGACCGACTGCGGCGCCGCCACGCCCTGACAGACGATCGTACGGTTGCTGCCCTGCGGACGCAGGCTGAGCGTGAAGGGTTTGGCACCGCGCTGGGCGCCGAGGATCGCTTGGCGCAGCGCTTCGTGCGCCTGCGCGTCGAGCCCGGTGCCGAGTCCGCGAAGCTCGTCGAAACTGCGCGGCCCGGCATCGAGCCCGAGCCAGCGGCCGAGCCGCTCGCTCGCCTCGATGCGCCAGTCGCCGCGCACCACGACGGGCAGATAGGGCGATGCTTCGAGCAGACTGGCGAGCCGTTCGGTCTGCCCCGCGACGAACGCCGAGCGCCGCTGCATGGCAACCCCGCGCCCGACCGCCCACAGCCCGGCAACCAGCCAGAGCGCGGCGAACAAGCCGATCGCGAAGAGCAAGCCCGCGCTCATCGGCACGGGCATCGCGCCGATCGAAGCAAGAGGACGACAGGAACGCCGGATATCATCCGTCTGCCCCTATCGACTGCGCAGCCTCTATTCAATCGTCCGCCGCACAGGCGCGGCGGAACAGGACGCCGGAAGGCCTCGTCCGGTCGAAATTCCCGCGCACCCCGCGCGGATTGCGCGCCGGTACGCGGTCAGAATTTTGCCGTCGCCGATGCGCGGAAATAGCGTCCCAAAATGCCCGAATAATAGGTGATCGTGCCATTGGCTGCCGGCGCCGGGAACGGCGGTTTCGCGTCGAAGACATTGTCGACGATCAGGCGCAGCGCAAACTGCTTCGATACGTCGACGCCGATCGAGGCGTTGAACAGCCACCACGCACCGACACCGCTATATTCCAGCGCGTTGGGTGCCGCGTCGGCGTTCCACACGCTCTTGCCATAATATTGCGTTTGCCAGAGCAGATTTACCGGACCGCGATCGACCGTGACATTCGCGGTGAACGAATGTTTGGGATTGCCGATTTCGCCGCGTGCGGTGTCGATATCACCCGTTCCGACGCGCGTTTCGAGCTTGTCGAGATAGAAGTAATTGAGCGACAGGCCGAGCGCCGTGTCCGCCGCAACCTCGCGCCGATAGGCGATTTCGGCGGTCAGGCCGCGGAAGTCCATCGACGCCGCATTGGCATAGCCGGTGCGCACGAAAGCGACCTGCCCGCCCGGATCGCGGTCGATCTGGCCGCAAACCGCCGCCGGATAGGCGACCGCGTCATAGCATGCGTCGAGCGTCTGGCCCGCACCGAGCAATACGATCGCGTCGCGCAGCCGGATATCGACCCAGTCGGCGGTGATCGTCAGACCGGGCACGAAGCGCGGACGAACGATCGCGCCGACGGTCCAGCTGTCGGCCCGCTCGTTCCTGAGCGCAGCATTGCCCGACACCGAGATCGGCGCCGTGAACCCGACGATGTTCGACGTGAAACCATCGGGGTTCGCGATCCCCGCTGCGATGCAGTTCGCGCGCCGCTGCGCCGGGTTCGGCCCCGAATTGACGAAGCGGCGATCGCACGGATCATTGGCCGTCGCAAAAGCCAGCGACGTCGGGCTGAAGCTTTCGGTGATCGCGGGCGCGCGCACCGAGCGGGTGAAATTGCCGCGGATCGTCACATCGGCGACCGGCGACAATCGTCCGCCCGCGGTCCACGTCCAGTCGCCCCCCCCCGCCGAATGATCGATATAGCGCGCCGCGCCGTCGAGTTCGAACGCATGGACGAAACTGTCCATGGCGGGCGAAATCACTGGAATCTTGAGCTCGCCGGAAAATTCATTCGTCGTGAAGCTGCCCCGCACCGGATCGATCGGGATGCTGCGGCCGAACGGCATCCGAAATCCGCCTCCGATATCCTCGCCATAATAATAGGCGCCGGGATCGAACGCGGTCTTTTCATGCCGATGCTCATAGCCGAGCGAGGCGATGACATCGCCGCCGGGCAGCCGGAACAGCGGCCCGTTGACCGACGCGCTGAGCACGAACTGCGAATTGGTCGCGGTCGGGTCGGCGATCGTCGTCACATAATCGAGCGCGGCCTGGCTGAAGCGGCCGACGCCGAACAGGTCGAGCGGCGCGCAGGTCGCGCTGAGCGTCGCGATGTTCGCGTTGCTGTATCCGGGGCGGCAGATGATATTGCCGTTGGCGGCACCGCCGCCGAACACACCCTCATCGACGGCATCGACCGCGTTGAGGAAATTCTGCTGCACCAGCACGCGTTCGCGCCCGCGCGTTTCGGAATGGCCGTAATTGGCCGAGACCTCCCATTTGTAGATCCGGTCGCCGACGCCGAATTCGCCGTCGAACCCGGTGACGAAGCGATAGAGTTCGACCGTCGTGTCGGCACGGCCGGTCGTCAGGTCGGTATTGGCGCGCGCCATCAGAAAGCTGTCGGGAGCCGTCGTGAAATCGGGATTGCCGTCGCCGTCGGCATCGATCGGAATCCCGCCGAGCAGACCATAGGCGGCCAGATTGTCCCGGATCGTCGCGCGGTCGACGTCGTTCAGATAAGGATTGTCGAGGCTGAGCACCAGATTGCCGTTCGGCGACGTGCCCGGCCCGGCCAGCGCCGTATTATACTGCGGCTGCGCTGCGACATTGGTCCCCTTGCTGTGCGCATACCAACCCTCGCCGAACCAGCGAACCGTGTCGCTCAGCTCGAAACTGCCGAGCGCGGTCGCGAGATAGCGGTCATTATTCGTCGCGAGGTTGCCATAATCCTTTGTCGCAAAGCCATTGCCGCCCGAGCTTTCGAACAGGCTGCCCGTGCGCGTCCCGAAGTCGAGCGGGACGAGCCGGCCGGCGTCGTTGAACGTCAGGACATTGCCCGACGCGTCGAAAATCCCGCCGAATTCGGGAATGCTGTCGAAGGCGAGCGGCACGCCGCTGTTGGTGAAGACGTTGAGCCGCTGGTCGTAATAGAGCTGCTGCTGAAAGGGAGATGCCGGATCGGCGGCAGTCGTGAAAAAGGGGCCGGCGGCGCTCGTCAGAAAGCGGTCGCCCGTGGTGAGGCCGCGCGCGCGATTCCATTCGCCGCTGAGCGTGATGTGGCCGCGCCCGCCCGCAAAACCGGCGCCCCAGATGCCGCTGATGCGATAATCCGGTGCGTCGCCGCGCTGCGACACGCCCGCCTGGCCTTTGAGTTCAAGCCCGTCGAAATCCCGTTTGAGGATGATGTTGACCGTGCCCGCGATCGCATCGGAGCCATAGATGGGCGCGCCGCCGACCGCGACCGTTTCGATGCGATCGACCAGCGTTTCGGGGATGACGTTGAGGTCGACCTGACTGCCCGGCCCGACCGGCCCGAATACCGAGGCGGTATTGGACGACACGAAGCGCCGACCGTTCACCAGCGTCAGCGTGCGCTGGCTACCCAGCGAAAAGAAATCGACGAAGGTCTGGCCCGACCCGAAGGGGCCTTCCTGCGCACCGACATTGCTGTTGCCGGGGACGCCGAAGGCGGCAATTTCCGACAGCGCCTGCGCGACATTGGTATAGCCGCGCCGGTCGATCTGGTCGGCGGTGGTGACCAGCGTCGGCTGGATCGTGTCCGCATCGGTGCGCGCGATGCGCGACCCGGTGACGATGATCTGTGTACCGCTGTCGGCGTCCGCCGACGCATCGGGCGCAACATCCTGCGCCGCAGCCGGTGTAGCCGCCGCCAGAATAGCCAGCGCGGACAGGCCGCCATAAAGCCCTGCTCGCATCGCGCGCACGGTAATCATTCCGGGAACTCCCTCGTTTAAGCGATGCCCCCCGGCCGCACCAAAATCTGAATCGAGCGAGCGCTGCCCCGAACCCCCAAAAGCAAAGGGCCACGCTCCCATCCGGTTTCCGGACGGCAGCGCGACCCTACAGTCTGCTTATGAAAAATTAGTAACGATCAGTAACGATAATGATCGGGCTTGAACGGTCCTTCGACCGGCACGCCGATGTAATCGGCCTGCTTCTGCGTCAGCGTCGACAGCTTCACCCCCAGCTTTTCGAGGTGCAGCGCCGCGACCTTTTCGTCGAGATGCTTGGGCAGGACATAGACGTCGTTCTTGTAAACGTCGGCCTTGGTAAACAGCTCGATCTGCGCGAGCGTCTGGTTGGTGAAGCTCGACGACATCACGAACGACGGGTGGCCCGTCGCACAGCCGAGGTTCACGAGGCGGCCCTTCGCTAGCACGATGATCTGCTTGCCATCGGGGAATTCGACGAGGTCGGTGCCCGGCTTCACTTCGGTCCATTTGTAATTGGCGAGCCCCGCGATCTGGATTTCGCTGTCGAAGTGGCCGATGTTGCAGACGATCGCCATCGGCTTCATCGCCGCCATATGGTCGGCGGTGATGACGTCGGCGTTGCCGGTCGCGGTGCAGAAGATGTCGGCGCGGGCGACCGCTTCGTCCATCGTGACGACTTCATAGCCTTCCATCGCCGCCTGCAGCGCGCAGATCGGGTCGATTTCGGTAACCAGCACGCGCGCGCCGCCGTTGCGGAGCGAGGCGGCCGAGCCCTTGCCGACATCGCCAAAGCCCGCGACGCACGCAACCTTGCCGGCCAGCATGACGTCGGTCGCGCGGCGGATCGCATCGACCAGGCTTTCCTTGCAGCCATAAAGATTGTCGAACTTCGACTTGGTGACGCTGTCGTTCACGTTGATCGCCGGGAAGGGCAGCTTGCCTTCCTTGGCCAGCTGGTAAAGGCGGTGGACGCCGGTCGTCGTTTCTTCCGACACGCCCTTGATCGCGTGCACGCTCTTGGTGAGATAGCCCGGCTTGGCGGCAAGGAATTCCTTGAGCGCACGGACGAATTCGACTTCTTCGGCGTTGGTCGGCTCGAACAGCGGTTCGCCCGCTTCGACGCGCGCCCCCCACAGCGCGAACATCGTGGCGTCGCCGCCGTCATCGAGGATCATGTTCGCGGTCTGATCGTCGCCCCAGTCGAAGATCCGGCCGACATAGTCCCAATATTCAGCGAGGCTCTCGCCCTTCACCGCAAAGACGGGCGTGCCGCCAGCGGCGATCGCGGCGGCGGCATGATCCTGGGTCGAAAAGATGTTGCAGGTCGCCCAGCGCACCTCGGCGCCCAGCGCGATCAGCGTTTCGATCAGCACCGCGGTCTGGATCGTCATGTGCAGCGATCCGGTGATGCGCGCGCCCTTCAGCGGCTGCGCCGCGCCATATTCGGCGCGCAGCGCCATCAGGCCGGGCATTTCGGTTTCGGCGATCGCGATTTCCTTGCGGCCGAAGTCGGCGAGGCCGATGTCGGCAATCACATAGTCGGCGGCGCCGTCCTTGGTCTTCGCCGCCGCGATTGCGGCATTGGCGGCGGTAATGGCGGCATTGGCTGCGGTGGTGGCCACGGGGAGTCTCCATATTGGCGAGTACGGCCGCAGGCGAGCGGCCCCGAATTGTCGAGCAATTATGTTGCGCGCCCTAACCGAAAGCGCGTCGCCATTCAAATATAAACTTTTCTTTATATCTGCAAGGCGCGGGTCGCAGTCGAACGCGGCGCGGGCACGATTCGTCCGCCGCCAATCGCGAGGCAGCGCAAAATAAATTTCGGGCGCGCGCCAATGTTACAACGCGCGGGGCGCAATTGTGACACAGCCTTGCAATGGCCAACTTCCTAAGAAATTTGCCTTATAATACGCCGTGCGATGAGCATAATCTGTCTATGTGACAGCAATGTTACATAGCCCGCGATTCATTGACTTTTATCCCCACAAACGAGAAAATAGGTCAAAGTTTTCGGGGAGATACCTAGATGAAAAAAATTCTGCTCAGCTTGGCTGCCCTGGCCGTCGCGTCGCCGGCGATGGCTCAGTCGATCGTCGTCACGGGCACCGAGGACAGCGCCTCGACGCCGCTGTCGGTTGCCTTTGAAGAATTGCAGGCGGGCGAAAACAAGGCGGCAGTGGCCAAGCTGACCGACGGCCGGGTCGATGCCCGCGATCCGTCGCGCCTGATCAATCTGGGCACCGCCTATGCCCGGCTTGGCCGCACCGCCGACGCCGCGACCGCCTATCGGTCGGCGATCGACAGCCCGATCCGCTACGACCTCGAGCTTGCGAACGGGGATTTCATGGATTCGCGCTGGGCCGCACGCACCGCGCTCGCGCGGCTTGACCAGGGGCGCCCGCTCCTCGCCCTCGCGCACTGACGCAGCCGATCGACGGCGGCGATCCTACGCTTCGCCGCCCTCGACCGTCAGCAGGCGCGCATCGATGCCGGCTTCGGCAAAGGCTGCCTGCCACCGCTGCGCCGGCGGCGTGTCGAACAGCAGCGCGTCGCTGCCGGGCGTCAGATGCCAGGCATGGCGCACCATTTCCTCTTCGAGTTGCCCCGGTGACCATCCGGCATAGCCGAGCGCGACGAGCCATTGCGACGGCCCGCGCCCCTCACCGATGGCGCGCAATATGTCGTGCGAGCTCGATATCATCCAGCGCCCCGACACCTGCACCGCGCCTTCGCCCGACCAGTCGCGGCTGTGGAGCACGAAACCGCGCGACGGTTCGACCGGTCCGCCCAGAAAGACCGGCTGATCGAGCGGTGCGTCGTGCGCGATGTCGAGCTGATCGAGCACCGCACCGACGGTCATGCCGTCGATCGGGTCGTCGATGCCGATCCCCATCGCACCCTCTTCGTCGTGGCTGATCATCGCGATGACAGAGTGATCGAAACGCGGATCGCCGATGCCGGGCAGCGCGAGCAGCAATTGGCCGGTGAACCAGGTCGGCGCCTTTTCCATCGCCCCATCATGGACTGCCGGGCGCGCAGGGTCCAGCGTCTTTGCGGGCATATCGACGAACCGCGGGGTCCATTGTGCAATGCGAATGCTCCGCGGCTTGACTCGCGGCGGCGCACACCCAATGTCTCGCGCGCACAAGACCCCCCTCAACGAAAGGATGCCAGCATGACCATCACTACCGGAGACTCGCTGCCCGACACCAAGCTGGTGAAGGTCACCGAAGGCGGCCCCGAACAGGTTTCGGCCGCCGATTATTTCAAGGGCCGCAAGGTCGCGCTCTTTTCGGTTCCGGGCGCTTTCACGCCGACCTGTTCGGCCAAGCACCTGCCCGGCTTCGTCGAAAAGGCAGCCGAACTCAAGGCCAAGGGCATCGACGAAATCGTCTGCACCGCGGTCAATGACGCCTTCGTCATGGGCGCCTGGGCGAAGAATGCCGGCGCGACCGACAGCGTGACGATGCTCGCCGACGGCAATGGCGATTTCGCCGAAGCGGTCGGGCTGACCATGGATGGCAAGGCATTCGGCATGGGCAAGCGCGGCCAGCGTTTCTCGATGGTCGTCAACGATGGTGTCGTCGAGCAGCTCAATGTCGAAGCGCCGGGCGAATTCAAGGTGTCGAGCGCCGACCATATGCTCGAACAGCTCTGAGCGGTTTGCGGATTGAAATGAGGGGCGGCGCGGCGCTGCGCCGCCCCCCTTTCCTTTTGTCATATTTTCGTGCAACAGCGTCGCGATGACATCAGAATCATCGAACGAAAATATCGCCGACCCCACCACCCTTGTCGAAGGGGTCATCGCCGAACTTCAGTCGCGTTTCCGCACGTCGGTCGGCAATCTCAAATCCGCCATCGCCGCCTTCGTCCGTGACGGCACCCTGCCGCCCGCCGACGCCGCCGCGACCGGCCTGTTCGACTATCCGGCGCTGCGCCTCGTCACCAGCGGCGAGTTTCGCGAAGGCCAGGGCGGCCACAACCTCGCCTTCGGTCATTTCGAGCGGGCGGGCGAGTTCGTCACGACGGTAACGCGCCCCGATCTGTTCGAGGCCTATCTGCGCGAACAGCTGACCCTGCTCGTCCGTCACTATGACGTGACGCTGGAGGTAACGCGCACCGGGCAGCAGATCCCCTTCCCCTATGTGCTCGACGCCAGCGACGGGTCGGACATGGGCAGCGTCACTCCGCTCGAACTCGCGCGCCATTTTCCGACCACCGAACTCGCCGATATCGGCGACGAGCTGGCCGATGGCCTGTTCGGCTTCGACCCCGCGGCGGCGCAGCCACTCGCGCTTTTCGACGCTTTGCGCACCGATTTCAGCCTCGCGCGCCTGCGCCATTATACCGGCACCGCGCCCGAACATTTCCAGCGCTATATCCTGTTCACCAACTATCACCGCTATGTCGACGAATTCGTCGCCTGGGCGGGGGCGCAGGTTGGCAAGGGGCGCTACACCGCGCTCGCCGGCGCGGGCGGCCTCTATGTCGACGAACCCGATATCAATGCCAGCGCGCTCGCGAGCGACAGCGCATGGCGACGGCACCAGATGCCCGCTTATCACCTGATTGCCGAGGGCGGCAGCGGCATCACGCTCGTCAACATCGGCGTCGGCCCCTCGAACGCCAAGACGATCTGCGATCACCTCGCGGTGCTGCGGCCCGAGGCATGGATGATGATCGGCCACTGCGGCGGGCTGCGCCCCAGCCAGCGGATCGGCGATTATGTGCTCGCCCACGCTTATCTGCGCGACGACCATATCCTCGACAGCGTGCTGCCGCCCGAAATTCCGATCCCGCCGATCGCCGAAGTCCAGCAGGCGCTGGCGAGCGCCGCCGAGGCGGTGTCGGGAACCAGCGGCGCCGACCTCAAGAAACGGATGCGTACCGGCACCGTCGTCACCACCGACGACCGCAACTGGGAATTGCGCTTCACCGATTCCGCGCTGCGCTTCTCGCAGTCGCGCGCGATCGGCATCGACATGGAGTCAGCGACCATCGCGGCGCAGGGCTACCGCTTCCGTGTGCCTTACGGCACCTTGCTGTGCGTGTCCGACAAGCCGCTCCACGGCGAACTCAAGCTGCCGGGACAGGCCAACCGTTTCTATGAAGAAGCGATCGCGGCGCATCTCCAGATCGGCATCCGCACCTGCGAATTGATGCACGACGAGGGCGCCAAGCTGCACAGCCGCAAACTGCGCGCGTTCAACGAGCCGCCGTTCCGGTGACGCCGGCAGCCGCCCTTTCGCGCTCCGTCGCGGGCCGCGTCGCAATCGTCACCGGCGCCGCGAGCGGCATGGGGCGGGCGACCGCGCTGCTGCTAGCGCGCGAGGGCGCGAAGGTGGCGGTCACCGACCTTGACCCTGCCGCATGCAAGGCCGTTGCCGCGGAAGCCGGCGACGGCGCGCACGCCTTCGCGCTAGACGTATCGGACGGCGAGGCGATCAAGCGGGTCGTCGCCGACGTTGCAGCGCATTTCGGAGGTATCGATATCCTCATCAACAACGCCGGCGTGTCGAGCTTCTGCCCGCTCGATGCGGGCGACGATTACGATGCGATCTGGCACCGCGCGATCGCGGTGATGCTGACCGCGCACCAGCGCATGGTGCGCGCGGCGCTCCCATGGCTGCGGCAGAGCGACGCGCCGCGCATCGTCAACATTGCCTCGACCGAGGGACTGGGCGCGACGCCCGGCGACACGCCCTATGTCGCGGCAAAGACGGGCGTGACCGGGCTGACGCGTGGGCTGGCGGTCGATCTGGGCAAGGATGGCATCACCGTCAACTGTATCTGCCCCGGCCCGATCCGTACCGCGATGACCGACAAGGTGCCCGACGCGGACAAGGCGATCTTCGCACGGCGCCGCACCGCGCTGCGCCGCTACGGCGAGCCCGAGGAGGTCGCGCATGTGACGCTGAGCCTCGTCCTGCCCGCGGCGAGCTATATCACCGGCGCGGTGATCCCGGTCGATGGCGGGCTGATGGCGCGCAACGCGTAGACGGCATCAGACATAGAAATCGGCGCGCAGGTTTATGCCGCGTTCGACCCAGAGTTTGAGCGCGCAGAGCATCTGCGTCCAGCCATGGCAATTGCCGTAGCTGCCGTCGAGCGCCGCCTGCGTTTCGCGCCAGCCGCCCTCGGCGATCTCGACCAGCGTGCGGCCGTCATCGAGCGGCTTGAAGGTCATGGTCACGCGGGTACGGTAAGCGGCGTCCGCCATCGTGCCGCCCTCCACCCCCGGCGCCTGGCCTTCATAGGCCGCCCATTCCAGAACGATCTTCTCATCCTGCACCACCTCGATCACATGGACCGGAAAGGCGCCGGGATAATCGTGGAAATCCCACGTCACCACCGCGCCGGTCTCGAGCCGGCCCTGCGCGCCGCCGGTGGTGAAATAGTGCGACAGTTGCGCGGGATCGGCCACCGCCTCGAACACATCATGCACCGGCTTGGCGATGCGCGCCGCGACCCTGAATTTCAGTTCCATCGTCATTCTCCGCTTGAGTCGCATTTAATTATGTTATAAATTTATAACATGTCAATCCACGACGATTTCGACCGCATCTTCAAGGCGCTCGCGCACGGCGTTCGACGTCAGATTCTGGACGATCTGAAGGATCAGCCGCTTACGACGGGGGCGCTGTGCGACCATTTCGCCGATCTCGACCGCTGCACGGTGATGCAGCATCTGAAGGTGCTGGAGGAGGCAGGGCTGGTCATCGCCGAACGTCGCGGCCGCGAACGCTGGAACCATCTGAACGCGATGCCGATACAGGACATTCACGACCGCTGGATCGGTCCGCATGCCGCGGCGGCCGCCGCGCAGCTTGCGCGGTTCAAGCAGGCTGTCGAAACGCAGTAGAAGCAGTCGCCGCCGGCCCTATTCGCCGGCCCTATTTCAAGCGACCGCGCGGCCGATGGTCAGCCGGCCACGCCCTTCGCCGAACCTGCGACCAGGTTCATCACCAGCTTCGGCAGGCTGCGGTAATTGGCGGCATGATATTGCGAATCCCCGGGCAGCGCCGCCTGCAGGCGGCGGTGCGCCTCGGGCAGAGCATGATAGGGAACGCCGGGCAGCAGATGATGCAGCGCGTGATAGCGCAGCCCCACCGGCGCCCATAGTTCGGGGAGCAGGCCGGGCGGCGGGACGTTGACGCTGTCGAGGAACTGCGCGGTTACGGTCAGCACCTCTCCGTCATTCTCCCATAGATGCGCGACAAGCGTGCGGATCTGGTTGAGGACGAGGCTGGCGGCCGCGATGGCACCGAAGATCAGCAGCGCGCGCAGCGGCACCCAGCCGAACACGCCCGCCGCGATCAGCAGCGTCGACCAGGCCCAGGCTCCGCCTTCCTGCCACGCCCACTGGCGGCGGAAATCGCCTTCGGGCGGGCGGCGACGGAACATCGGGTTGATGATCATCCCCGAATAGCGCTCCATCACCACGCGGCGAAGCGGCGGGATGACGAACGACAGCGGGGTCAGCACCGCAAAGCGGAAAAGCAGCGCCAGCGGCGCAAAGGCGGCCGCGACGACGAACAGCGGCACCGTCCACGGCTTCATCAGCGCCAGCGGCAGATATTCGGGATCTTCGACCGTGCCATATTTGGTGCGGTTATGGTGAAGGCTGTGGATGCCTTCGTAAAGGAAGGAAGGGATAAGCAGCGGGATGCCGACGAGCAGGTTCCACACCAGCCGGAAACCGGGGAGCGCATTTTTGCGGATATGCGTCAGTTCATGGATGAAGCTGCCCGCACGGTAGAGCGCAACGACGGCGACGAGCGCCGCCGCGAGCATCCATGCGGTCGACGGCGCAAGGATTGCCGCCGCGACACCGGCATAACCGATGAACGCCGAACCGAGGAAATCGACCCAATAGATGCGCGCGTTCGGATTGACGAGATCGCGCGTCAGCTCCGAAGCCGCGCGGATCATCGCCATATCGTCGGCAATCGCCGATTTGGGCGTCTTGGTAGCCGGGGCCGCGGGGGGAGTCGCGATCCGTTCGGCAGCGGGATTGGTCGTCATCATGCCGGCGTCTTCACCATGATTTCGTGGCAGCATGATGGCCGAATACGGGTCGCCAGCGCCACAGCTATGCCCTAATGCGTCGCCACAGATATAGGCATCGTCATTCAGGAAACCAGCCATGGCCGCACATTCGCAAGGTCCCGTCTCCATCCATCCCGTCAAGGACAAGGCGGACAAGCGCGAATTCGTCGAGCTGGCCTTTCGGCTCAACCGCGGCGATCCCGCCTGGGTGCCGCCGCTGAAAAACGAAGCGTTCGACCTGTTGACGCCGGGCAAGAACCCCTGGTTCGAACATGGCAAGGCGCAGCTGTTCCTCGCACGCCGCGACGGCCGCACGGTGGGACGCATTTCGGCGCATGTCGACTTCCTCGCGCTCGAACAGCCGGCGAGCCAGGGCATGGGTCCGGGGACGGGCAATTGGGGGCTGCTGGAGGCCGAGGATGCCGAGGTCGCGCACGCGCTGATCGTCAGCGTCGAAGACTGGCTGCGCGGCCAGGGAATGAACCGCGCGCTCGGCCCGCTGTCGATTTCGATCTGGGACGAACCCGGGCTGCTGGTCGAAGGGTTCGAGACGCCGCCCACGATCATGCTCGGCCACAACAGCCCGCTCTATCAGGCCTGGATCGAGGCCGAAGGCTATCGCCCGGTCAAGAAGCTGTTCAACTATGCGGTCGATATCGTCGACGGCTTTCCGCCGCTGGTGAACCGCATCGTGGCGGCGGGCGAGAAGAACGACCGCATCCGCATCCGCCGCGTCGACAAGCGCAAGTTCGATGCCGAGGCGCGGCTGATCATGGGCATCTTGAACGACGCCTGGTCGGACAATTGGGGTTTCGTTCCGCTGACCGACAGCGAAATCGCCTATGTCGGCAAGAAGCTGAAGGATATTGTTTTCGAAGATCTGATCCGCGTCGCCGAAGTCGATGGCGAGGCGGTCGCGTTCATGATCGTGCTGCCCAACATCAACGAACTCCTGATCGGGATGGACGGATCGCTGTTCCCCTTCAACTGGGCGCGCCTGCTGTGGTGGCTGCGCAAGCCCAAGAGCAAGCGGCTGCGCGTGCCCCTGATGGGCGTGGTCAAGAAATTGCAGAACAGCCGCATGGCGAGTACCCTCGCCTTCATGATGATCGAATATATCCGCCGCGACGGCGTTGCCAATTATGGTGCCGAGCAGGGCGATATCGGCTGGGTGCTCGACGACAATCAAGGGATGAACGCGGTCGCCGACGCCATCAACGCGACGGTCAATCGCGTGTATCAGCTTTACGACAAGCCGCTGTCCTGACGCGGCGGGCCGGACAAAGGACGGGCAGCTTCGGGGTCTGAAACCGAAGGATGCGCGATGCCCAGCCTTTATCTTGCCGCCAACCGCTTCGGCCTCGGCCGCCGCTTCGACGATCTCGCGACCGACGACCCGCAGGCGTGGCTGCTGCATCAACTGGCCGGCTATGACCCGGCCCCCGCACCGATCGCCGCCTTGCCCGGCCGCGCCGCCATCGCCGCCGCCTATGTCGAATATCAGGACGACCGGCGAGCGATGCGCCGCAATGCGCCGGATGATGTCGCCCAGAAGGACGGCACAGGCACGGCGATGGCCCCCGAACTGCAACGCTTGTCGCGCTCCGCAATCCGCACCCATTATGTCGATGCGGCCGCCGCGCGGCTTGCCAATGCGGTCGCGACGCCAACGCCCTTCCCCGAACGGCTCGTCCACTTCTGGTCCAACCATTTCGCCGTGTCGGCCGACAAGCTGCCGGTGATCGGTTTTGCCGGCAATTACGAGTTCGAGGCGATCCGCCCCCACATCATGGGCAAATTTTCGGATCTCCTGATCGCGGCGGTGCGGCATCCCGCCATGCTGCTCTATCTCGATCAGGCGCAAAGTTTCGGGCCCGACAGTCCGGTGTCCGACCGCATCCGCGCGCGCGGGCGGCGGCAGGCGCCGGGGCTCAACGAAAATCTGGCGCGCGAGATCATGGAATTGCACACGCTGGGGGTGCGTGCCGGCTATACGCAGGCCGACGTCACGGCCTTTGCCAAGGTACTGACCGGGCTGACCGTCGCCGGGCTTGGCCGCGGCGCGGGGCAGCGGCTGATGCCTGCGGGCGCGGCCGACGGCGACACCGTCTTTATCGCACCGCTGCACGAACCCGGCGCGCAGTCGATCATGGGCAAACGCTATGCGCAAGGCGGCGCGGACCAGGCGGAGGCGGTGCTGCTCGACCTCGCGCGACATCGGGCAACCGCGCGACACATCGCCACCAAGCTGGCCCGACATTTTTCCGGCGACACGCCTGCCCCCGCGCTCGTCGCGCGGCTCGAGGCCGATTTCCTTCGGACCGGCGGCGACCTGACCTCGCTCTACCGCACGCTCGTCGCCGCGCCCGAGGCATGGGGGGCCGAACCCGCGATGTTCAAATCGCCGTGGGACTGGACCGTATCGGTGATGCGAAGTCTGAAACTGCCGGCGCTTGGCGACCGGCAGAATGTCCCGGCGCTGTTCACCCAGCTCGGCCAGCCGATCTGGCGCCCCGGATCGCCCGCCGGCTATGATGATCTGGTCGCGACCTGGGCCGGATCGGCGGCGCTGATGCAGCGCGTCGAGCTCGCCAGCCGGGTCGCCGGTCGCATCGGCGACCGCGTCGACGCCCGCCAGCTCGCGCCGCTGATCCTTGCCGACGCCTTGACGACGCAAACCGCGCAGGCGGTCGCCCGCGCCGACAGCCCCGGCCAGGCGCTCGCGCTGCTCTATGCCAGCCCGGCCTTTCTGCGGAGATAGACGATGACCCTCTCCCGCCGCCATATGCTCATCAGCGGACTGACCGTTGTCGCCGCCGGTGCGGTGCCGCGTTTCGCCTATGCCGCCGCGGCGACGCCGCGCCGGCTGGTGTTCGTGATCCAGCGCGGCGCCGCCGACGGCCTTGCGATCGTCGCACCGACGGGTGATCCCGCCTATGCCGCGGCGCGCGGCGCGCTCGCCGAAGATGGGGGCGGCGCCAGCCTCAATGGCCTGTTCACGCTGCACCCGGCACTCGCCGCCGGTGCAGACCTCTATCGCGCCAGGCAGGCGCATTTCGCGCACGCCGTCGCCACCGCCTATCGCGACCGGTCGCATTTCGACGGCCAGAATGTGCTCGAAGGCGGTGGCTCGCGTCCCTATGAAAAGAGCGACGGCTGGGTCGGAAGGCTGCTGACGCTGCTGCCGCCCGCCGAGCGCGAGGCGCTCGCGATCGCGCCGGCGGTGCCGCTGGCGCTGCGCGGCAGCGCCCCCGTCGCAACCTACGCCCCCAGTCGCCTGCCGCAGGCCGACGCCGATCTGATCGCGCGACTGTCGGCACTCTATGCCGACGACGCGCTGCTGCACCCGCTGTGGGACAGCGCGGTCAAGACGCAGGAGCTGGCGGGCGACATCGGCGGCAACAATGGCCGCAACGGCGCCGACCTCGGCAAGCTCGCGGCATCGCTGATGCTTCCGGCCGACGGGGCGCGGGTGATGATGATCGAAACCGGCGGCTGGGACACGCACAGCGGCCAGCGCGGGCGGCTGACGGCGCAGCTTCGCGGGCTCGACCAGCTTGTCGGCGCGCTGCAAGTCGGGCTTGGCGCGGCGTGGAACGACACGCTGGTCGTGGTCGCGACCGAATTCGGGCGCACGGTTGCGGTCAACGGCACCGGCGGCACCGACCATGGCACCGGATCGGCGGCGATGTTCTTCGGCGGTGCGCTGGCGGGCGGGGGGCCGGTCGCGGGCGGGATGGTCTCGGCCGACTGGCCGGGGCTGGGCGCCGCAAACCGCCTCGACGGCCGCGATCTCAAACCGACGCGCAGCCTCGAAAGCGTGATCGGCGCCGCGATCGCGCATCACTATGCGCTTGATCCGGCGCGGGTGATGCAGACGCTCTACCCCGACGCCTGAGGCCATGGTCCAGCCTCATCGCGAGCGCGGCGAAGCAATGACGATTCAACTAATGGGGTTGCGTCATGCAAAGCTGGCCCAGGTGGGCGCATGGTCGCTCGCCTTTTCGCGGCCGCGATACGCCTTGTCGACCTGCGCATCGATCAGGCGGTCGGCCATTGCGGGGCTGAGCAGCAAATGGTCGATACGGAAACCATGGTCGCGCTGCCACCCGCCCGCCTGATAGTCCCAGAAGGTCCAGACATGCCCGGCCGGATGGCGGCTGCGGATCGCGTCGGTCCAGCCGTCGCCGAGCATTCGGAACCAGGCGTCGCGCGATTCGGGCTGCATCAGCGCATCGTCCGCCATGCCGCGCACGTCCCACACATCGTCGTCGTGAGGGATCACGTTATAGTCGCCTGCCAGGATCGCCGGAATTTCGCTGGCCAGCAGCGCCTTCGCGCGTTCGCGCAGCCGGGCCATCCAGCGCAGCTTGTAATAGAATTTGGGGCTGGGATGCGGATTGCCGTTGGGAAGATAGATCGCCCCGATACGGACGCCGAAAACATCGGCCTCGAGATACCGTGATTGTTCGTCCTCGGCCTCGCCAGCGAGCCCCCGCTGCACTTCAACCGGATCGGTCCCCTTGGCGAGGATCGCAACGCCGTTGAAGCCCTTTTGCCCGTGATAGAGGAAGCCGTAACCCGCCGCCTCGATCTCCTTGGTCGGCATCGTTTCGTCGCTCGATTTCAATTCCTGAAGGCAGACGACATCGGGCTGCGTTTCATCGAGCCATTCGACAAGGCGCGGCATCCGCGCCTTGATCCCGTTGATGTTGAAGGTGGCGACTTTCATCGCCCCGCTATGGCAGGAAGCGCGCCGCTTAGAAAGGCGTCAGATCGAGAAGCTGGAGCCGCAACCGCAGCCCGAGGCAGCGTTGGGATTTTCGACCTTGAACGAAGATCCGCCAAGCGAATCGACAAAATCGACGGTGCAGCCGCGCAACAGATCGAGGCTGATCGAATCGACCACTAGCTTGACCCCGTCGGTTTCGGTGACGCGGTCATCGGCGTCGATGCTTTCAGCCAGACCGAAGCGATAGGTGAAGCCCGAACAGCCGCCGCCATCGACCGCAAGGCGCAGTGCAGGTTCCACCCCGCCCTTGCGTTCGGCGATCCAGCGGACGCGCGCCGCAGCGGCGGGAGACAGGGTGATATCGTCGATCTGCGTGGCCATCATATGAAGATAGGATCGCGAGCCCCAAAAGAAAAGGGCGCCCCGGCCGCTGGCCTGGGGACGCCCCTCCTCTCCGACCCAGAGAAACTGTTACTCGGGACCGCCCATGGCCAGCTTGTCGCCGGTGAGCGCCGCGATCGTCATCGAATCCGACCGCACGAACGGCATCGGGTTGACCGGTTCGCCGTCGATGCGGACTTCGTAATGGAGATGGTTGCCGGTCGAGCGGCCGGTCGAACCGACATAGCCGATCACATCGCCCTTCTTCACCTGCTGCCCGGGCTGCACGACGAAGGACGACATATGGCCGTAGCGCGTCTCGATCGCGTTGCCATGTTCGATTTCGACATAATTGCCATATCCGCCAAGGCGCTGGGCGCGGCCGACGATGCCGTCGGCGGTGGCGTAGATGGGGGTGCCGTAAGGCGCCGGAATGTCGACGCCATTGTGACGCGCGAGCTTGCCGGTGATCGGGTGGACGCGCATGCCATAGGACGACGAGAGCGACATCTGCTCGATCGGACGGCGCGACGGGATCGCGATGCCGATATTGGCGGTCAGCCCGGTGTCGAGACGCTTCCACGCCTGAAAAATCGCATAGGCTTCGCTGTCGTCGCGCTGCGTCGGTGCCCCCGGGACGCTGTCCTCATCGGGTTCGTCGGGGACGACGATGCCCGCATCGCTGCTGCCTTCGACCGCATGTGCAGCCGGAACGGTCATGCCTGTCAGTGCCAAGGCACCGAAAACAAGACCAAATCGGAACTTTTGCCCCAGAGAAGCGTTTCGCACGTATCGACCCCGCTATCGCCTTGTCGCCGACCCGTTTTACGGCGGTGTCGGCGCCGGTTGTTTCTCGTGGATGGGATTATTCCCTTGCCCGCGATGGTTACTGCGTGGCCGATCCTTACGAAGCAATAACAGCGTAGTATTCTTGCGTTAAACCGGCATCCCGGCGCGCCGAGTCGTTGAACGGCGGCTTCAGCACCCCGCGAAATCGCGATTTCACGAGGGTTTGCCATGTCGGCGCCGGGGCGAATCCCAATTCGTCGCACATCCAGTTGAACCAGACAGTGCCGGCGCTCACATGCCGGATCTCGTCGATATAAATGCGCTCCAATATCTTTGCCGAAGCCGCGTCGCCCTGGGCGCGAAAGCGCGTGACGGTGGCGGGCGTCACGTCGAGGCCGCGCGCCTCCAGCACCATCGGCACGATCGCCAGCCGCGCGAGCGGATCGTCGGCGGTCGCCGCCGCCGCTTCCCACAGGCCTGCATGGGCGGGCAGCGCGCCATAGTGACTGCCAAGCGTGCGCAGGCGCCGCTCGAGCAGCGCGAAATGCATCGCCTCGTCGGCCGCAACGGCGATCCAGTCATCGACGAAGCCGCGCGGGAAGCGGTCGCCGAAGCGCCCCAACAGATCGACCGCCAGATCGATCGCGACGAATTCGATATGCGCCAGCGCATGCAGCATCGCGATGCGCCCCCGCTCGGACCCGCCCTTGCGGCGGCGCGGCATCTGGTTCGGCGGCAGCAGCGCGGGCTCGGCCGGCCATGCGGGCTGATCCGGCATCGCCACGTCGCAGCGCTGGGCAAGCGCACCGCGGCGCCACGCCCGCGCCAACGCCCGCGCGGCGCGCCGCTTGTCATGCGGGTCCGGCGTCAGCAGGACCGCGCGCGCCGCTTCGCCCAGGCTTTGCATCAGAGTGTCTTTGCCGCCTCCAGCACGGCATCCGCATGGCCCTTCACGCGCACCTTGCGCCATTCGCGGGCGAGCTTGCCATCGGCCCCGAACAGGAAGGTCGAGCGTTCGATTCCCATATAGGTGCGACCGTAATTCTGCTTTTCGACCCAGGTGCCGAAGGCTTCGCACACGCTGCCGTCCTCGTCGGAGGCGAGCCGCACGGTCAGGCCATATTTGTCGCGAAACTTGCACAGCTTCGCCGGCGCGTCGCGCGACACCGCGATCACCTGCGCATTCAGATGCGCGAAATCGGGTGCGAGCCGGGTGAAATCCTGCGCCTCGGTGGTGCAGCCTGGCGTATCCGCCTTGGGATAGAAATAGACGACCAGCGGCGCGCCCTTCAGCGCCTTGAGGTCGATCGCCGCGCCGTCGGCATCGGCAAGCGTGCCGGCCGGAATATCGTCTCCGATCGCGAGTGCGCTCATTCTTCCTTCTCCTTCTGGGGCGCGGCGGACCGAATCGCGACCCACCAGTCGCCGACCTCCTGCCGCGCCGCATCGTGCGCGGCAAGCAGTTGCGGCCAGCCGGGTTCGCCGCAGGCGCTGGCGACGAGTTGGCGCGCCGCCGCAGTGGCGGGGGCGCCTTCGGGGGCGGTCAGTCGCAGCATGACGAGCATCCGCGCGAGCAGCGCATGCGCCGTGCCTATTCCGGTCGGCGCCAATGCCGCGGCTTCCAGGCAGGCGAGCGCGGTCGGAATATGCGGATCGCGACAGCGCCCGCTCGCCAGTTGCTCGGTCTGCATCGCAAATTCCAGATCGACGAGCCCGCCGGGGCCGCCCTTGATGTCGAGCGCGCCCTGCGGCGGCTTATGCGCGGCGATCTTGTCGCGCATCGTCGCGGCGTCAGCGACGACCGCGGCCCGGTCGCGCGGCGCCGTCAGCACCTTTTCGATCACGCAGCCCACCTCGGCGCGCGCCGCATCGGAGCCATAGACGGCGCGCGCGCGCAGCAGCGCCATATGCTCCCACGTCCACGCCTCCTCGCGCTGATAGCGGTCGAAGCTGTCGACTGTGACCACCAGCGGCCCCTGCGCGCCCGACGGACGGAGCCGGACATCGACGTCATAAAGCTTGCCCGCCGCGGTCGGTACCGACATCGCCGCCGTCACCCGCTGCGCGAGCCGGTTGTAATAGGTCGTGGCGCCGAGCGGCCGCGGCCCGTCCGATTCGGCGAGATGGTCGCCAGTGAACAGATAGATGAGATCGAGGTCGGAGGCGTGGGTCAGCGCGCGGCCGCCAAGCCGCCCGAGCGCCAGCACGACCAGTTCGCTGTCCGGAACGCGGCCGTGCGCGGCGACGAATTCGGCAACCGTGGCGTCGGCGAGGACCTGCAACGCCGCTTCGGCCAGATCGGCATAGCCGCGCGCGACGATCAGCGGGTCGGTCGAGCCGGCGATCAGTTGCACGCCATAGGCAAAGCGCCGCTCGCCCACCCGGTCGCGCACGCGGTCGAGCAGCCGCTCATAATCGAGACCGGCAAGCGTCGGCGCCCATTCGGCGAGCAGTTCGGCCTTGCTGGCCGGTGCCTCGAACGCGCGCGCGTCGATCAGCCCCTCGATAAGCTCGACGCGCGCCGCGAGCGCATCGGAGAGCGCGGGCGCGAGCGCGAGGATGCGCGTCGCGATTTTCGCCAGCGCGGGCTGCGCCGCGAGCAGATGAAAGAAGCCCACCGCACTGGGCAGCCCCCCCACCAGCTTGTCGAAGCGGACGAGCGCCGCGTCGGGATCGGGTGCCGCGCCGAGCGCGCGGACGAGTTCGGGGAGCACCGTCTCCAGCGCCTCGAGCGCTGCCGGGCTGCGCAGCGCGCGCGCCTTGCCGCCGCGCCATTCGGCGATAGTGCGCAGCGCGGCGTCGGGCGGATCGAACCCCGCCGCGGCAAGCGCCCCCGCCAGCTCGCCCTCGCCCATCGGCAGCCCGCGCGCCACCGCGCGTTCGGCCACCAGCCGGTCGTAGACGGCGCCGACATCGGTAACGACAGGGTCGAGCGCGGCGAGCAGCGCGGCGCCGTCGGGCGCTCCGTCGAGCCGCGCCACCGCGTCGAGCGCGGCGGGCTGGACCGGCAGGCTGTGCGTTTGCTGATCCTCGATCATCTGCAACCGGTGTTCGATCCGCCGCAGCACCGCATAATGATCGGCAAGCCGCGTCGCGATATCGGCATCGATCCGTCCTGCCCCGGCGAGCGCGGCCAGCGCGTCCACCGTCGCCGGCACGCGCAGCGACGGATCGCGCCCGCCGTAGATGAGCTGGTGAACCTGCGCGAAAAATTCGATCTCGCGAATGCCGCCGCGGCCGCGCTTGAGGTCAAAACCCGGGCCGAATGCCTGCCCTTGCGCGAAATGGTCGCGGATGCGGTCGCTCATCGCGCCGATTTCCTTGAGCTGGCGGAAATCGAGGCTGCGCCGCCAGATGAAGGGCTGGATCGCGTCGAGGAAATGCTGCCCGAGCGCGCGGTCGCCCGCCGACGCCCGCGAACGGATGAAGGCCGCCTGCTCCCATGCCAGCGCCTCCGACTCATAATAGGATATGGCGGCGCTTTCGGGCAGGACGATCGGCGTCACTTCGGGGTGCGGGCGCAGGCGCAAATCGACGCGCAACACATGGCCATCGGCAGTACGCGCCGACAGGATTTCGACCATCCGCCGCGCGATCCGCACCGCCGCCTCATCGGGGTCGTCGCGCGAGCGGCGCGGCATGGTGTCAGGGTCGAAGATCAGGATCGGGTCGATGTCCGACGAATAGTTGAGTTCGTGGCTGCCGAGCTTGCCGAGCGCAATGACGGCAATCCCGCGCGGCGCCTCTCCGGGGACGCGCTCGGCAAAGGCTGCGGCCAGCGCCGCGTCGCAGGCGGCATCGGCAAAGGCGGAGAGGTGGCGCGTCGTTGCCGCCACATCATGCTCACCCGACAGATCGCCGAGCGCGAGCAGCAGCGCCGTGCGCCCGCGCCACCGGCGCAGCGCGGGCATGATGTCATCATCCGCCGCTGGCAGCGCCACCGGCGCCAGCGCCGCATCGGCCCCATCGGCCAGAAAGCGCGCCACGTCGTCGGGATAAAGCTCCGCGAGCCGCGCAAGAAACGGGGCGTCGGCGGTCAGGCGGTCGAGCGCGGACTGGCGGGCGGCTGTCATCGCCCGCCGCTATTGCCTGCTCAACCGGCGCTCGCAACCCTCACTGACAAAAGGTCAGGCCGGAACGGTGCTTTCGTCAAAGAACAGCACCTGCGAAATCGCGGCGCGGAGCGTAGCCGGCTGATAGGGTTTGGTCAGCAGGAAGGCCGGTTCGGGGCGATCGCCCGTAAGCAGGCGTTCGGGGAAGGCGGTGATGAAGATCACCGGCACATTCATGCCGGTCAGGATTTCCTGCACCGCCTCGATGCCCGAACTATTGTCGGCGAGTTGAATGTCGGCGAGGACCAGGCCCGGCTTGTGCGTCTGCGCTTCGGCCACCGCCTCGGCGTGGGTGGTCGCCACCGCGACGACGTCGTGCCCCAGATCACGGACGATCATTTCGATGTCCATCGCGATGATCGGTTCGTCCTCGATGATCAGGATGCGCGCGCGCGTCTGGCGCTCGATCTCTTCGGTCGCCTCTGCAATCAGGGCGTTCACCGCATCGGTGTCGCGGCCGATGATCCGCCCCGTATCCTCGGCATCGAAGCCTTCGACCGCGGTGAGCAGCAGCGCCTGGCGCGCGAGCGAGGGGACACGGCGGAGCCGCGCGTCGGCGATCGCGATTTCGGGCGAGGCGCCATCGTCGTTCGCGGCCGCCTGCTCGGCGACGAGGCCGAAATTGTCGTGGACCATGCGATAGAGCTGGACGCGCAAATCATGATCGACATCGACCGCGGCCGGGTTGGCCACCAGCGTTTCGAGCAAGCGTGCGACCAGCGCATCGCCCGCCGGCTGGCTTCCGGAAATCGCGCGGCCATAGCGCCGCAGATAGGGAAGATGCGGCGCGATCGCCTGACCCAAGGACATATATTACCTCCACATGCGGACGATGAACCCGCTTGAAAACCCGCAGAATATCGAGGGTCCGGCAAGGAAATGCGCGCGCCCCCGACATAATTTCACCTGATGGGAACGATTTAGCCGCAAATTGGTTTCATAGGAAAGGAACAAACGCGCCATTGCAGTTTGGTGAAGGCGCGGTTAGCAACGGGGCCCATGTCGCAAGGAAGCAACGATAATGACGTCTAAGGCCGGCTCGTCGCCCGAAAAGGCCGCCGGGAAAGACGCCGAGAAAAAGCTCCCCAGAAAGGCGCAGGATGTCAATCTTGCGCTTCGGCGCGCCTATGAGTCGGCGATCGACGAAACGATCCCGCAATCCATGCTCGACCTTCTGAACAAGCTCGACTGATTTTTCAGCGGCGGTATCGCGCCGCGAAGTCGCTCTGGAAGGCGGCGAAACGGCCCGAGGCAATCGCATCGCGCATCGCCTGCATCAACCCCTGATAGAAATGCAGATTATGCTGCGTCATCAGCATGGCGCCCAGCATCTCGCCCGACCGGACAAGGTGGTGGAGATAGGCGCGCGACCAGGTCGTGCAGACGGGGCAGTCGCACGACGCATCGAGCGGCCCCAGATCCTCGGCATATTTGGCATTGCGAATATTGAGCGGCCCGTCCCAGGTGAAGGCTTGCCCGTTGCGGCCCGAGCGGGTGGGTAGCACGCAATCGAACATGTCGACCCCGCGCGCGACCGCACCGACCAGATCGTCGGGCTTGCCCACCCCCATCAGATAGCGCGGCTTGTCCGCCGGAAGCTGACCGGGCGCGAAATCGAGCACCCCGAACATCGCCTCCTGCCCCTCACCGACCGCCAGCCCGCCGATCGCATAGCCGTCGAAGCCGATGTCGATCAGCGCCTCGGCCGATCGCGCGCGGAGTTTCTCGTCGAGCGAGCCCTGCTGGATGCCGAAAAGCGCCGACCGCGCGGCATGCGCCTCACCCGCGTCGAAGCCCGCGCGGCTGCGCGCCGCCCAGCGCATCGACCGCTCCATGCTCGCTTCGGCACGCTTGGCATCGACGCCGTTCGGCGGGCATTCGTCGAACGCCATGACGATATCGCTGCCGAGCAGCCGCTGGATTTCCATCGATCGTTCGGGAGTCAGCATGTGCCGCGACCCGTCGAGGTGGCTCTTGAACGCCACGCCCTCTTCGCTCTGCTTGGTCAGCGCCGAGAGGCTCATCACCTGATAGCCGCCGCTGTCGGTCAGGATCGGCCGGTCCCAGCTCATGAAATCGTGCAGCCCGCCGAGGCGCGCCATGCGCTCGGCGCCGGGACGCAGCATCAGATGATAGGTGTTGCCAAGAATGATATCGGCGCCCGTCGCGCGCACTTCGGCGGGGCGCATCGCCTTCACCGTCGCGGCGGTCCCCACCGGCATGAAGGCGGGGGTGCGGATATCGCCGCGCTGCATCCGGATCACGCCGGTACGCGCGGCGCCGTCGGTCGCGGCGACCTGAAAAGCGAATCTGTCGGTCATGGCGCGCGCCTATGACGGGGACGGCGCCGAAAGTCGAGGTCAGAGCGCCAAGGACGCCGCAACGCTGTCCAGCAAACAGCGACCCCCGCCTAGGCGCGCTCGTGCTCGCTCGACGGCTCTTCCTCGGCGGCCTTGGCCTTTTCCTTCGGCTTTTCCTTTTCGAAGATGGCGAGCAATTCCTTCTTCTTCGCCTCCGAAAGATCCTTCTCGGCGGCGGGGAACATCTCTTCCTCTTCCTCGTCGATATGATGAAGATAGCGGTCCTTCATCGTGCGAAAGCGGGTGAGCCAGCCGGTCGAGGCAAAATCCATCTCGTAAAGCTCGGTCAGGAAATCCTCGATCTCCTTATGCTCCGAAACGCTGTGCTGCGCATCGTCGCGCAGTTCAGGCTTGGCGAGCATCGTCGCATAGAGCGACATTTCCTCGGACGCCGCATGCGCGGTCACTTCGACGCGGAACGCCTCGAACAGAGTGCGGCGCTCGTCGCTGTCGCCGTGGGTTTCGTCGATGCGCGCCAGCAGGTCGCGGTGGCGGTCGTGGTCGGCCTTCAGCCGCGCGAAAATCTTCGTCTCAGCCATGATGGTCTCCGTTCCGTGAATGGGATCGGAGATAGAACGACCGACGCGCGGCGCGGTTCCCGGTTCAGGCGGCCTTCCAGTCGCTCGAGGTGCTGAACGCCGGCAGGACGAGCGTATTCGCCGCCTGCTGGCTCGCCGCCGCGATCAGATAGGGGGAGACGCGGTGGCGGGTGCAGAGCCCGCCGTTGCCGTCGCTGACCATCGATTGTTCGAATTCGATGCCCTGCTGATGATTGATCGAGCGCCGAACCGTCGCCGTCGCGAGCTGGCCTTCGCCGAAGTCGATCACGAATTGCGTCCCGACCGGGACATCCAGAATTCCCTCGATGAAGGCGCCGGTGCGCGACAGGTTGCGGATCACCACCGCGTAGCGATGATTGTCGTGAATCGCATGCACCTTGCGGAACATCTGGAAGCGGTCGTTGCGCTGGCGCGCCGGGCCCGACGGCTTGATCGTCCACGCGCCGCCTTCGGTATGCTCGACCAGTTCGGCGTTCGCGACCGGCTTGCTGTAGACATAACCCTGGACGTGACTGACGTTGAGTTTCCGGATCAGGTCGAGCTGATCGAGCGATTCGATGCCTTCCGCCGTCGTTTCCATGTCGAGCGCTTCGGCGAGCGCGACGATCGCCGCGATGATCGCCGCATTGCGCGATCCCTTCACCGTCGCACCGCGCACGAAGCTCTGGTCGATCTTGATCTTGTCGAAGGGCGCCGATTGCAGATAGCCGAGCGACGAATAGCCAGTGCCGAAATCGTCGAGCGCCAGCCGCACGCCGAGCGCCTTCAGCGCCGTGAACATCCGTGCCGTTTCGCTCGAATCGGCGAGGAATACACTCTCGGTAATTTCGAGTTCGAGGCGGTCGGCAGGCAGTCCGGCGTTGGACAGCGCGCTGGTGATGATCTTGGGCAGGTCGCCGTTGGCGAACTGGATCGCCGACACATTGACCGCGACGCGCAGGTCGCCCGGCCAGCGCGCGGCATCCTCGCACGCCTTGCGCAGCACCCATTCGCCGAGCGGCCAGATCAGATTGGCCTCCTCGGCGATCGGGATGAACAGCGCGGGCGAGATCGGGCCGCGGTCGGGATGGTTCCAGCGCAGCAGCGCCTCGACGCCGGTCACCATATTGCTCTTGGCGTTGACGACCGGCTGATAGGTCAATTCCATCTGCCCGCGCGCCAGCGCGTCGCGCAGGTCTTCCTCCAGCGCGCGGCGATCCTCGGCCGATTGATGCAGGTCGCTCGAATAGAAGCGGAACCGGCCGCGTCCATTGCCCTTTGCGGCATAAAGGGCAAGGTCGGCGTTGCGGACCAGATCCTCGCTCGACTGCCCGTCGAAGGGCGCGATCGCGACCCCGATCGACGCGCCGATGATGCAGCGGCTGCCTTCGACCGAATAGGGTTGCGACAGGCTGCCGATGATGTCGGCGGCCATATCGCCGAGGCGTCCGCGATCCTCGATATCGGGCAGGATGATCTGGAATTCGTCGCCGCCCAGGCGGCTGACCATCTCCTTGTCGCCGACGATCTTGAGCAACCGCTCGGCAACCTGCTTGAGCAGCGCATCGCCCGCCGGATGGCCGAGCGTGTCGTTTACCTGCTTGAAGCGGTCGAGGTCGAGCAGCATGATCGCGCAACTCCGCTGCTGCTGCGAAAAGGCCGCGAGCGTCGTGTCGAGCTTTTTGGAAATGTGAAAACGGTTGGCGAGCCCGGTCAGCGAATCATAGAGCGCCAGCCGCGAGGCATCTTCGGCCGATCGGCGCTGCGCGGTGATGTCGGTGCCGCTGCCGCGATAGCCGCAGAAATTGCCGCGGTCGTCATGGTGCGGCCGCCCCGAAATCGCCCACCAGCGATCGTCGCCCTCAAAGGCGCTGCGCAGCGGCAGATCGTCGAATTTTGACTGGCGCGTCAGCAGGAACGGCAGCGTGCGCTGCCGCTCGCCGCGCCGAGCGCGCGCCGAACTTGCCGAGCAAGCCGCGACCACCCGTCGCAGCGCCCCCATCGACATGTTCCCCGTCACCGCGAAATGGCATGATTACAACGACACTCGTGCTGGTCCCAACCCGCGGAGATATTTGGGGCCAATGCCTTGCGATAATGTAAATATCCGCGTCCCGGCCACGGAAAATTGTCCCATTCAGGGAAGGAGCAAACTCGAATCGCCATAGCTGTAGAAACGGTATTCTCCGGCGATCGCGTGCGCATAGGCCGCCTGCATCGTCTCCAATCCCATCAGCGCACTGACCAACATGAACAACGTCGATCGCGGCAGGTGGAAGTTGGTCATCAGTCCGTCGATCGCGCGGAAGCGGTAGCCGGGGGTGATGAAGATCGCCGTGTCGCCTTCGAAGGGCCGGATCACCCCCTCCTCGCCCGCCGCGCTTTCGAGCAGGCGCAGGCTGGTGGTGCCGACCGCTATGACCCGGTTGCCGCGGGCGCGCACCGCATTGAGCCGCTCGGCGGTCGCGGCATCGATCACGCCCCATTCGGCGTGCATGATATGATCTTCGGTGTCATCGGCCTTCACCGGCAGAAAGGTGCCCGCGCCGACGTGCAGCGTCAGCGTCTCGCTCTCGATCTCCGCCGCGCCGAGCGCCGCGAGCAGATCGGGCGTGAAGTGCAAGGCCGCAGTCGGCGCGGCGACGGCGCCGTCCTTTTGCGCGAACATCGTCTGATAATCGCTGCGGTCGGCATCGTCGGTCGCGCGCTTGCCCGCGATATAGGGCGGCAGCGGCATTGTGCCCGCGCGTTCGAGCAGCAGCTCGACCGACTCGTCGCCGGGGAAGAAGAGGATGAAACTGCCGTCGGCCAGCCGGTCCTCGGCGAGCGCGCTGACGCCTGCGCCGAAATCGACCGTCTCGCCGATCCGCAGCCGCTTGGCGTTGCGCACGAACGCCTGCCAGCGGCGCAGGTCGATCCGCTTGTGGAGCGTGGCGCCGATACGCGCGTCGCCGCGTCGCCCTTCGAGCTGGGCGGGGATGACGCGCGTATCGTTGAAGACCAGACAGTCGCCCGGCCGCAGCCATTGCGGCAGGTCGCGCACCCCGGCATCGGTCATCGCGCTGCCCGCCACGACAAGCATCCGCGCCGCATCGCGCGGGCGCGCCGGACGGAGCGCAATGCGCTCGGGCGGCAGATCGAAATCGAAGGCGTCGACGCGCATTATCGGGATCGCGCGTGCGGCAGGGTCAGCGCTGGATCGGCGCGTTGAGCTGATCGGCCGTGATGTCCGTGGCGGGCTTTGCCGGCTGATCCTCGGTCAGCATCGATGCCGGCGGCATCGGCTTGTTGTCGGCGGCCACCGACACCTGGACCATGCGGGACATCACCGCCGGCGGCTCGCCCTTGTGCACGGCATCGACGAATTGCATGCCCGACACGACGCGGCCGAAGGCGGTGTAATTATGGTCGAGGCTGAAGCGCGGCTGCAGCATGATGAAGAACTGGCTGTTCGCGCTGTCGGGGCTCTGCGCACGCGCCATCGACACGGTACCGCGCAGATGCGGCGTATCGTTGAATTCGGCCTTGAGGTCGGGAAGCTCCGATCCACCCTGCCCGGTTGCGGTCGGATCGCCCGTCTGCGCCATGAAGCCGTCGATCACGCGGTGAAACTTCACCCCGTCGTAAAAGCCGGCCCGTGCAAGCTGCTTGACGCGCTCGACATGATGGGGCGCGACATCGGGATAAAGCTGCACCACGACGCGGCCGCCGGTCGAAAGGTCGAGGTTGAGCATATATTCGGGATTGCCCAGATACTGCTCGGGCTTGATCGTCGGCGCGGCTTCGGTCGCGGAATCGGTTGCCGGCGCCGCTTCGGTTGCGGGTGCGGCGGCCGCCACGGGGTCCGTCGTCGCAGGGGCCTCCTGCGCCATGGCGGGAAGCGCGAGCCCGAACGCAAGCGCCGTCAGGACCATGGGTCGGATAATCATCTTCATGCTGGGTCAGGCCTCTATCAAAAACTGCTTCGCGCCCCGTTGGCGCGACCTAGCGGGAAAAAGCTGAACGCTCAATGATCGGATTGCCGGCGACGGGATCAGCCCTCGCCCTGGCGAAGTCCGCGCTCGGATATCCGCGCGACGACGGCATCGCGAACGGCGGGGGTAACGAATTTGTGGATGTCGCCGCCGAAGATCGCGATTTCCTTGACCAGCCGCGACGCGATCGGCTGCAGGCTGACGTCGGCCATCAAAAACACGGTTTCGACGCGGTTGTTGAGCTGCTGGTTCATCCCCGCCATCTGATATTCATATTCGAAATCGGCGACGGCGCGCAGCCCGCGGACGATCACCGTTGCCCCCTCGCGCTCGGCAAAGTCCATCAGCAGCGAATTGAAGCCGACGACGCGAATGTCGCCGTCGATGTCCTCTACCTCGCGGCGGACCATCGCCAGCCGTTCCTCGTCGTCGAACATCGGCGATTTGGTGATATTGGTCGTCACCCCGATCACCAGCCGATCGACCAGCTTCGCGCCGCGGCGGATGATGTCCATATGGCCGAGCGTGATCGGGTCGAAGGTTCCGGGATAAACCCCAATGCGCATCAACGGTCCCTTTCCACCACAAAGCGCGCGATCGCGCGCAGCAGCGCCGCCTCTTCGCCGAAACCGGCCAGATGCGCAATCGCCTGATCGACAAGCAGCCCGGCCTGTTCGCGCGCGCGGTCGATCCCCATCAGCGTGACGAAGGTCGCCTTGCCCGCATCCGCGTCCTTGTGCAGCGCCTTGCCAGCCAGCGCCTCGTCGCCCTCGACGTCCATGATGTCGTCGGCGATCTGGAACGCGAGGCCGATGTCGCGCGCATAGCCGCGCAGCGGGCGCCGCCCTTCGGCCGGAATACGCGCGAGGATAGCCCCCGCCTCGACCGAAAAGCCGATGAGGGCGCCGGTTTTGAGCTGTTGCAGCCGTGTCACCGTCGGCAGGTCGAAATTCGACGTTTCGGCCATCAGGTCCATCATCTGCCCGCCCGCCATGCCCGCCGGTCCGGCGGCCAGTGCGAGTTCGCGAACAAGCTCGCTGCGCACGAAAGGATCGGCATGCGTCGCCGGATCGATCAGCCATTCGAAGGCGAGCGCATGCAGCGAATCGCCCGCCAGCACCGCGGTCGCATCGTCGAATGCCTTGTGCACGGTCGGCTTGCCGCGCCGCAGATCGTCATCGTCCATGCACGGCAGGTCATCGTGGATCAGCGAATAGACATGCATTGCCTCGACCGCGGCGCCGACGCGCAGGCTGAGCTGACGGTCGACATGGAACAGGTCCGCCGCCGCGCAGACCAGCAGCGGGCGCAGCCGTTTGCCGCCGCCGATCGCAGCATGGCGCATCGCTTCATAAAGGCGCGCGCGCGGGTCTTGCGGGACCGCCAGCAGGCGATCGAACAGCGCGTCGATACCCGCCGCCACATCGACGAGCGCATTGCGGAGAAGATCGGAAGAATTTTGCATCGCCCCCTCGGCCAGTGCCACCGCGCCTCAGCCTTCGCCGAAGGGCTTGGTTCCGGCGGGCTGGCCGTCGGCGCCGAGTCCGACCTGCTCGATGCGCGCCTGCGCCGCGGCAAGCCGCGCTTCGCAATGCGCGCGCAGGGCGTGGCCGCGCTCGTACAGCGCCACCGATTCCTCCAGGCTGACATCGCCGCTTTCGAGGCGGCGGACGATGGTTTCGAGTTCGCCCATCGCGGCTTCGAAGGACAGCGCCGCAATATCGGCGGCGGCGGCGGTATCGGGGGTATCCGTCATCCCCCAGCTTTGGCCCGCGAAGGGCGCTGCGGTCAAGCTTGACGTCGCCCTTTTCGTCGATAGCATCGCCGCCATGTTCGTCGGCCATTTCGCCCCGGCGCTCGTCGCCGCCACCCGGCCCAGGGCCCCGGGGCTCGGAACGCTGTTCGTCGCGGCGCAACTCGTCGATATCGGCTTCGCCGCGCTGCTGATCCCGGGGGTCGAGGCGATGCGCGTCGTTCCCGGCATCACCGCGATGAACCCGATGGACCTCTATCACATGCCCTACACGCACAGCCTGCTCGGCGCGCTGCTGTGGGGTGCGGCGTTCGGCGCGCTGGTCGGGGCGATTACCCGGCGGCGGGAGGCGGCGTTGCTGACGGCACTGGTCGTCGTTTCCCATTGGTTCGTCGACCTGATCGTCCATATCCCCGACCTCACCCTCTATGGCGCGCCGCCGAAATTCGGGTTCGGGCTGTGGAATTATCCGTTCACCGAAATGCCGCTCGAGATCGGACTGACCGCCGCAGCGATGATCTATTATGCACGCCGGACCAGCGCGCCGACCGGCAACCGGCGATTGTGGATCCTCGGCGGCTTGCTCGCGGCGGTCCAGGCGGTCGACTGGTTCGGCGCCAAGGCGCCCGACTATTCGATCGAAATCCCGCTGACGATGCTCGCCGCCTATATCGTCCTTGCGCTCGTTGCGGCGTGGGCGGGCGCGAACCGCGCTGTCGTGATGGCGCAGGAGGAGGCCTCGACATGATCCATTACGCGATCGGCTATGTCGCCACCGCGATCCTTTTCGGCCTGCTCGACGCCTTGTGGCTCCGCACGATGGTGCCCGCGGTCTACCGCCCCGAAATCGGTACGTTGCTTATGGACGGATGGCGGCCCGCGCCCGCGCTGATCTTCTACGCCCTCTATATGCTCGGCATCCAGATTTTCGCGGTCGCCCCCGCGATCGAGGCCGGGCGTTGGCAGGTCGCGGCGCAATGGGGGGCGCTGTTCGGCTTCTTCTGCTACATGACCTACGACCTCACCAACCATGCCACGATGAAAATCTGGTCAACCAAGGTGACGCTGCTCGACATCGCCTGGGGCAGCGTCGCAACCGGCGTCGCCGCCGGCGCAGCGGCGTGGATCGTGCTGACCGTCGCGCCGCGCACCGCCTGACACGCCGCCCCATTTTGCAATCGCGATAAAGTTTTTTGCAATTGCTGCGCCGTGCGCGCGCCGTCATGCTGCAACGCACAATAAAGAGGGGCTTAAAGGCAAGTTTTGTTCATCAAGACAAGGACTTGCGCGATGAAAAATATCCTATTTCCTACGTTCGCCGCCGCCGTTCTGGCGCCCGCCTTTGCCGCGGCTGCCGAACCGGCGCAGCAGCGTTTCGAGCATGACGGTCACGTCTATGCCTATTCGGTGACCGAAACCAACGGCTATCGCGTCATCAGCGGGGTCGAGGAAAAGAGCGGCAAGCCGTTCAAGCTGCGCGTCGGCGCGCACCGCGTGCGCGGCACCGTCGGCACCCAGCAGGTCAATTTCTCGCTGCGCGACGTCGAACCGCTCGGCGAAGCCGCCGTGACGCTCGCCGCGCGCTGAGACGTCTCTCCGACCGCAGGCCCCATGGTGCGAAAAGCATCATGGGGTCTGTTCGTTTCGCGCCTACATCGCTAAAGGCGCGCCATGACTCAGACAGCAACCGCGCCCGCCTCCGTCATCACCCCCGAGATCGTCGCCGACCATGGCCTGTCTCCGGAAGAATATGAGCGCGTCCTTGCCGCGCTGGGGCGCGAGCCGAACCTTGTCGAACTCGGCATCTTCTCGGTCATGTGGTCCGAGCATTGCAGCTATAAAAGCTCGCGCATCCACTTGAAGAAGCTGCCCACCGAAGCGCCGTGGGTGATCTGTGGCCCCGGCGAGAATGCCGGCGTCATTGACATTGGCGAAGGGCCGGACGGCAAGAAGCTTGCCGCCATCTTCAAGATGGAGAGCCATAACCACCCGTCGTACATCGAGCCCTATCAGGGCGCGGCGACCGGCGTCGGCGGAATCCTGCGCGACGTGTTCACCATGGGCGCGCGCCCGGTCGCCAACCTCAATGCGCTGCGCTTCGGCCGCCCCGACCATCCGAAGATGAAGCACCTCATCTCGGGCGTCGTTCACGGCATCGGCGGCTATGGCAATTGCGTCGGCGTGCCGACGGTGGGCGGCGAGGTCAATTTCCACACGGCCTATGACGGCAATATCCTCGTCAACGCGATGACCGTCGGCGTCGCCGAACAGGACAAGATCTTCTATTCGGCCGCCAGCGGCGTCGGTAATCCGATCGTCTATGTCGGGTCGAAGACCGGCCGCGACGGCATCCACGGCGCGACGATGGCGAGCGCGGACTTCGGCGAGGATGCCGAGGAGAAGCGCCCGACGGTACAGGTCGGCGATCCCTTTACCGAAAAGCTGCTGATCGAGGCATGCCTCGAGCTGATGGCGTCGGACGCGATCGTCGCGATCCAGGACATGGGCGCCGCGGGGCTTACCAGCTCGTCGGTCGAAATGGCGTCGAAGGGCGGCGTCGGCCTCCACCTCAGGATGGACGATGTGCCGCAGCGCGAAACGGGCATGACGGCGTATGAGATGATGCTGTCGGAAAGCCAGGAACGCATGCTGATGGTGCTGCGCCCCGGCAAGGAAGATTTTGCGAAAGCGATCTTCGAGAAATGGGAACTCGACTTCGCGGTGATCGGCACCGTTACCGATACGGGGCGCATGGTGCTGGAGCATCATGGCGAGGTCGTGTGCGATATTCCGCTCGCCCCGCTTGCCGACGATGCGCCGCTCTACGACCGCCCGCACGTTCCGACGCCGAAGCAGCCCGAACTGACCGACGTCCCCGAAACGACCGACGTCGCGGCCGACCTCAAGACGCTCATGGGATCGCCCGACATCGCCAGCCGCCGCTGGATCTACGAACAATATGACAGCCAGGTCGGCGGCGACACGGTGCAGATCGGCGGCGATGCCGCGCTCGTCCGCATCCACGGCACGAGCCGCGCGCTCGCGATGAGCACCGACTGCACTCCGCGCTATTGCTATGCCGACCCGGTCGAGGGCGGCAAGCAGGCGGTCGCCGAAACCTGGCGCAACATCAGCGCGGTCGGCGCGACCCCGCTCGCGATCACCAATTGCCTCAACTTCGCAAACCCGCAGCGCCCCGAAATCATGGGGCAGATCACCGGCTGCCTCGACGGCATGGGCCAGGCGTGCCGCGCGCTCGACTATCCGATCGTCTCGGGCAACGTCAGCCTCTATAACGAGAGCAAGGCGACCGGCGGCGGCAGCGCGATCCTGCCCACCCCCGCGATCGGCGGCGTCGGCGTGATCGACGATCTGTCGAAGGCCGTCGGCATCGGCTTCAAGCGCACCGGCGATATCGTGCTCGCGGTCGGCGAGCGCGCCGGCCACCTCGGCCAGTCGGTCTGGCTGCGCGAAATCCATGGCCGCGAGGAAGGCCCCCCGCCGCCGGTCAACCTGCGCGCCGAAAAGCGCACCGGCGATTTTATCCGCCACGCGATCAACGCCGGCTGGATCACCGCCTGCCACGATGTGTCGGACGGCGGCGTCGCGGTTGCACTCGCCGAAATGGCCCTGAAATCAGGCATCGGCGTGCTCGTCAGCGAGGAACAGCCCTTCGGTATTGCCGAAAGCTTTTTCGGCGAGGATCAGGGCCTCTATCTCGTCACCGTCTGCGACACCTGCCTCGCCGACTTCCTCGACGCTGCGAACCGCGCCGACGTGCCGGTCGATCCGCTCGGCCGGACGATCAAGGACCGCATCGTATTCGAACTGCCCGACAGCGATTTTTCGGTGACGCTGGCCGAGTTGCGCGAGGCGCATGAAGGTTTCTTCCCCAACCTGATGGGGGCCGACGCAGCACTTGCCTAGGCCGTCATTGCTTCGCTACGCTCGCAATGACGCGATGCTCATTGGCACGGAGGTAGAAGTCTATGACCATCCACATCGGCGTCGGCGGCTGGACCTACGAACCATGGCGCGGTACCTTCTATCCGCCGAAGCACCCGCAAAAGCGCGAGCTCGACTATGCCGGGCAGCATCTGACCGCGATCGAGATCAACGGCACATATTATGGCAGCCAGAAGCCCGAAAGTTTCGCCAATTGGGCGGCCGCGGTCCCCGACGGGTTCAAATTCAGCGTCAAGGCGTCACGCTTCTGCACCAATCGCAAGCAGCTCGCCGATGGCGCGGCGTCGGTCGAGAAATTTCTGACGCAGGGACTGACCCGCCTTGGCGACCGGCTCGGGCCGATATTGTGGCAGTTCATGGCGACCAAGACCTTCGATCGCGATGATTTCGCGCGCTTCCTCGACCTGCTACCCGAAAGCCAGGACGGGCTACCGCTGCGCCACGCGCTCGAGGTGCGGCACGAGAGCTTTCGCGACCCCGCCTTCGTCGACCTGGCGCGCGAGCGCAACATGGCGATCGTCTTCGCCGACAGCGACGAATTCCCGTGCATCGGCGAGGCGACGGCGGACTTCAGCTATGCGCGGTTGCAGCGCAGCCGCGACGATGTCGCGACGGGCTATGACGAGGCGGCGCTCGACCATTGGGCGGCGCGCGCGAAGGCTTGGGCGGCCGGCGGGCGCGACGCTTATGTCTTCTTTATCGCGGGCGCCAAGGTGCACAATCCTGCAGCGGCGCAGGCCCTGATCGCCCGATTGGGCGGCTGAGCAAGCGGCGTTCAGGCCGCCTGCGCGAGTTCGGGCTGCGTCGCCGCCTCGGCGGCCTCTTTAGTGCCGAGCAGGTCATAAGGATCGACGCCGTCGGCGCGCATCATCGCGTGGACCTGCTTGTAGATTTTCGGCTCGGCGATCCCCAGGCGCTGGCGCGCCGCGTCGATCGGTTCGGCCAGCAGCGCCTCGATATCCTGAAAGGCGATCTGCTGCGCGACGCGGCCAATGCGCTGGCCTTCGCGGACCGCACCGTAAATCGGGTAGCGGCTGCCGAAGCCCTTGCGGATCTCGCGCGCGCCGGCCCAGGCGATGAACAGTGTCCCCCAGCTCGGCGTCTGGCTGTACGAGAAGGCAAGCACGCATTGTTCGCCCAGCGCGTCGCGACCATAGCCGGTCAGGATATGGAACAGGTCGTGCGTATCGCGCAGCCGGTCGCCATAAAGCTCGACCATATCGTCGAAGCGCGGCTTGGTGCGGCGGAACTTCATCGATTCATCGACGAGTCCCTGCGCGGTCAGCCCTTCGCGTTCCATGAAATCGACATAGACGCGACCGACGCTGCCTTCGGGCAATTTGCGCAGCGCGTCATGATCGTCGAGCATCGCCGGCAGATAGGGGCGATCGGCCAGGACCTTCTGACCTTCCGCGGTCGCGAAGAAACGCGCGACCGACCGTTTGAACCGATTGTCGCGCAGCGCGTCGAGAATGTGAAACACCTGTTCGGTGTCCTCCTTGTCGGCAATCAGCTTGCGGAAATGGTGCAGCGCCTTCAGCGGGCGGAAGCCGGTGTCTGTGCGGTCGGGGTGGATCAGCGGGATAGCGGTCATGGCGTATCTCTTGCGGTTGGGGCCGTGAAGTCTCGATCTAGTCACTACTGACACAAATGTCAATATATCGTGAATGGCCGGAATGTGCGGGCCGGACAAGCCGCTGGACGCGGCCGCTGGGCTCGGCGATAGACGTGTGGGGGACAAAGCATGACCGACCGGTACGAAAGCCTCGACGCGATTCGCGGCGTTGCGGTGATGGGCATATTGGCGATGAACATCGTCGCCTTTGCGATGCCGATGAGCGCCTATTTCAACCCCGCCGCGGGCGGCGCGCCGGGCGGGGCGGACCTTGCCGCATGGGCGTTCAATTTCGTCTTCGTCGATTCGAAGATGCGCGGCCTGTTCTCGATGCTCTTCGGGGCGAGCACGCTGCTGGTGATCGAGCGCGCCGAGGCGGCGGGCCGCAGCGCGGCGGCGACGCATTATGCGCGGATGCTGTGGCTCGGCCTCTTTGGCCTCGCCCATTTCTATTTCATCTGGTTCGGCGACATATTGTCGCTTTATGCCGTCTGTGGCCTGCTGCTCTTCCTGTTCCGCGGTCTGTCAGTGCGCGCGCTGCTCTGGTGGGCGGCGGGCTTCCTGCTGGTCGCGATGGCGCTGATGGGATCGATGTGGCTGTCGATGGCGCTGCTCGAAGCGGGGCAATTGCCCGGCACTGCGGCCGCCGAGGCGCGGGAACAGATGGCACAATTCAACGCGATGATGGGTCCGGACTCGCCCGACTATGCCAGGGATGTTGCCCATTATCTGGGAAGCTACGGCGCGATCGCGGGGATGCGGCTCGGCGCGGGTGCGCTCGAACCGCTGACGCAGGTGATGCTGTTCCTTTGGGAAAGCATGGCGCTGATGCTGATCGGCATGGCGCTGTTCAAGGCGCGGATGCTGACGGGGGAATGGGACGCCGCGCGCTATCGCAAATGGGCGATCGCGGCCTTCCTATTATCCGCGCCGCCGCTCGCGCTGCTGGCCTGGCATAGCGCAGCCGCGGGTTTCGGTACCGTCGCGGTGTTCGGGGCGGCACTCGTCTGGTCGACCCCGTTCGATTTCGTGATGACGGTCGGCTGGGCCGCAATCATCATGCTGCTCATCAAGACCGCGGCGTCGCCGGCGCTGCGCGCCCGGCTTGCGGCCACCGGACGTATGGCCTTCACCAACTATCTCGCGACGTCGGCGGTGATGACGACGATCTTCTACGGCTATGGGCTGGCGCTGTTCGGCAGCGTACCGCGCGCGGCGCTCTACCTCTTCTGCTTCGCCATGTGGGCGGCGATGCTGCTGTGGTCAAAGCCCTGGCTCGCGCGTTTCGAATATGGCCCGCTCGAATGGCTGTGGCGCAGCCTGTCGCGCTGGCAGCGACAACCAATGCGGCGCACGCTGGCCGAAGGTCCAGAGCTTAGCTGACGGCGCGGCCGAAAGTCGGGCGGCGCTGGACGAGCGGGTTCGCTTCGCGTTCGAGCGCGGTCAGCGTTTCCTCGAACAGCGGGCGCAGTTCGACGACGCGCGGCAGATATTCTTCCGGGCTGACCTGCGCCTCGACGCAGTGGCGCGCGAACATTTCGATATCTTCGGCCAGCGCGCCGAGCCGTTCGGCGCCGAACTGGCGCGCCTCGCTCTTGAGCGTATGCGCGGGCATGACGAGGCCGCCGGCGCTGCGGGCGCGCATCGCCTCTTCGATCGCGGCGACCGACTTGATGCCGTCCTCGCGAAAATAGCCCAGAATCCGCACGAATGCCGCCCCCAACTGGGTGCGAGTCGCGCGAAATTCATTCCAATCGACCAGGATCTCGTCCAATTTTCCGTCCCTCGGTGTTCAGTCTGGTCCGTGGTCCCGTCCTGCACATGCACCGAAGTCGGTAAAAAAGAGGTTACGCGCGCAAAGCGGACACCGCCGAATCGCCCCGAAACGGGTCAGTCGCGCCGGACGCGCCAACGCGCGGCTTCGCCCATCGGCCCGGCGTCATCGACCCGCCAGCCCTGTTCGGCGGCAAGCGCCGCAACTTCGCGCGCGGCGTTGGGGTCGTCGGCGATCAGCACGACATCCTGCGCGACGCGCATCGCCCGGGCGAGCCGCAGCGCCGGCCAGGGACAGCGCATGCCGCGCGCATCGACGGTCAGCGCCGCCGATGCCCCCGCGGCGTCATTCGTCATAGGGGTTGCGCGTGTTGCGGAAATTGATGCGGATCGGCACGCCCTGGAACCCCAGTTCCTTGCGCATCCCGTTGACCAGATAGCGCTGGTAGCTGGCGGGCAGGGAATCGGTCCGGCTTCCGAAGATGATGAAGGTCGGCGGACGCGTGCGCGCCTGCGTCATGTAGCGCAGCTTGATCCGCTTGCCGCCCGGCGCCGGCGGCGGATTGGCATCGACCGCCCGTTCGAACCAGCGGTTGAGCTTCGCGGTCGAGACACGGTTGGTCCAGATCGCGCGCTGTTCAAAGGCGACACGGACGAGTGTGTCGATCCCTTTCCCCGTTGCGCCCGAAATGCTGAGCAGCGGCACGCCCTTGATCTGGCTGAGCCCGTCGTCGAGCGCCGCACGCACGCCGTTGAACAGCGAAGAGGGGTCTTCGGCGACGTCCCATTTGTTGAGCGCGATGATCAGCGCGCGCCCTTCCTCCAGCACGCGATCGGCGATCCGCAGATCCTGCGCCTCCAGCCCCTTTGTGGCGTCAAGAAGCAGCACGACGACCTCGGCGAAATCGACCGCGTGCAGCGCGTCGGCGACCGACAGCTTTTCCAGCTTGTCCTGGACCTTCGCGCGCTTGCGCATCCCCGCGGTATCGAAAAGCTGGATCGGATGGACCTCGCCATCCTTTTCCCATTGCCAGTCGACGCGGATCGAATCGCGCGTAATCCCGGCCTCGGGACCGGTAATCAGCCGGTCTTCGCCGATCATCCGGTTGATGAGCGTCGATTTGCCCGCATTGGGCCGCCCGACGATCGCAAGCTTGAGCGGGCCGAGCGGCGCGTCCTCGTCCGCATCCTCGCCGACCGCCTCTTCGTCGGCGTCCATGAAGGGTTCGACGATCGGGCGCAGCGCGTCGAACAGGTCGACCAGCCCCTCGCCATGTTCGGCACTGAGCGCAATCGGCGATTCGAAGCCGAGCGAATAGGCCTCCATCAGCCCCGCCTCGCCCTGCTTGCCTTCAGCCTTGTTGGCGCACAGGATGATCGGCGTGTCTTCGCTACGCAGCCAACGCGCAATCTCTTCGTCGAGCGGGGTTACGCCTGCGCGCGCGTCGATCATGAACAGCGCCGCATCGGCCTCGCGCACCGCCTTTTCGGTTTGCACGCGCATCCGGCCGGGCAGCGTTGCCGCGTCCTGATCCTCGAACCCCGCGGTATCGACGATCAGAAATTCGAGGCCGAGCAGCTTCGCATCGCCCTCGCGCCGGTCGCGCGTCACGCCCGGCTGGTCATCGACAAGCGCCAGGCGCTTGCCGACCAGCCGGTTGAACAGCGTCGATTTGCCGACATTGGGCCGGCCGACAATGGCGATCGTCGCGGATCGCGCCATGCGTCTATCCTATCTTCGCGGCGGGCCAATCCGGCCGCGCCCTGTTATTGCCAGGCGGTGATCGTGCCGTCGTCCGCCAGGATATAGAGCCGGTTGTTCGCAACCACGGGCGGCTGCGACAAGGGCGACTTGAATTCGGTGGTCGCGAGCGTCGAACCGTCGGTCGGCGAAAATTCGACGAGTTGTCCCTCGCTGTTCACCGCGATCAGGCGTCCACCGGCCAGAATCGGGCCGGTCCAGCGGATCGGATCCTTCTTCTTCTTTTCGGTTTCGATGCGATAGCGCGCGAGCTGCTGGATCCAGCGGACCTTGCCCGAACCGCGCGCGACGCACAGCAGCTTGCCGTCGTCGGTCATCGCATAGACCCATTCGCCGACGACATAGGGCGTCGAGATACCGGCGATCGAGATTTCCCAGATGCGCTGACCGGTGAGCAGGTCATAGCTTGCCATGCGGCCGCCCTGGCCGAGCGCGAAAACGCGGCCGCGGTCGATCACCGGGTCGGCATCGACGTCGGTCAGCGTCGAAACCGACAGCGCCATCGAGGTGCGCGCGAGCGCGTCTTCCCACAGGTCGCGGCCGTTTTCGTAGCGATAGGCCTGAACCTCGCCCGACGAAAAACCGGCGACGATCGTCCCCTGCCCCGCCGCGGGCGATGCCGCACCGAACACGCTGCCGGGCTCGAGCGAAGCGGTCGCCTGCCACTGCACCGCGCCGTCGCCGGCGTTGAGGGCGAAAATCTGGTTGTCCTGCGTGATCACATAAACGCCGCCAAAGGCAACCGTCGGCGCGCCGCGCAGCGGCCCTGCCGGCTTCACCTTCCAAAGCAGCTTGCCGTCCTCGGCATTCAGCGCCGCCACGTCGCCGACGCCGCTCGTCGCATAGACGACATTGCCGTCGACCGACGCGCCGCCGCCGAACAGCGAATTTTCGAAATCCTTGCCCGTGCTGCCGATCGAAACGCTCCACAGCTTCGCGCCGGTATCGGCGGCGAAGGCCGACACGACGGCATCGGTGTCGACGGCGAACAGCCGGTTGTTCGAAATCACCGGCGCCGCGGCGAGCCGCTGCTTCTTGGTGCTGCCCGCGATCGACGCTTCCCACGCCTTGGTGCGCGCCGCGCCAAGCGCCGGATGCCCCATCGACTTGGATGCATTGCCGCCCGATTGCGCCCAATCGGCATTGAGCACCGGATCGGGCAACACCACCGCGACCGCGGCGGTGGTCGGGTCGACCTTGATGCTGTTGTCGTTCGACAGGATCGAAACGCGCTCGCCGACCGTCGGCGTACGCGGGCCGCCCTTGCCCTTGAACGCGCCGCAGCCCGCAAGCGGCAGCGCGAGCATCATGGCGCAAATCACATAGTGGCGTTTCCGCATCTTATTTGGCTTCCTCACTCTTGGCGGCGGCCGCTGCGCCCGGGGCGGCACCGCCTTGCTGGTCCTTCGTCTTGTCCTTGGCGGCGCTTTCCGCCGCGCGATCCTCGACCGCATCGACGCCGAGCATCCCCGCCATCTGCACCGTCCGCGACTGCAGCGATTTGAAGGTGGCGGGCGCCTTGGCGATGCGCGCATAGAGCGCGCCGGCCTTGTCATATTGGCCGAGGTGATAATAAGCAGCGGCGGTCAGTTCGGCCGCGCTGCCGAACCAGCTCGACACCGGGTCGGTCGCATCGACGAGCGGCTTCATCCGCGCGATCACCGCCTCGGGCTTCATCGTGTCGAATTCGAGCGCGGTCTGGCGAACCAGCGCCATGTCGCGCATCGACTGGTCGAGCTTGGCGTCGCCCGCGACCTGCGCGAGCAGCGCGGCGGCGCCCTTCAGGTCGCCGGCCTTCGCCTTCATGTTCGATTGCTCGATCAGCGCGGCGGCGCGATAGGCCGCATTGCCCTCGCCTGCCAGCGTCTTGAGATCGGCGGTCGCCGCCGTCGGCTGCGCCGCGGCCTTGTCGAAAGCGGCCAGCAGCTGTTCGGCCTTTTCGCCGCGCGCCACCGTCTGACGGTGCTCCCAATAGAGATAGCCGCCGAACGCCAGCAGCGCCGCGATCGCCGCGCCGACGATCCAGCGGCCGTAACGCTGCATGATGGAGCTGAGCTGATCCTTGCGGACGGCCTCGTCGACTTCCTGCAGGAAGGCCGCATTGTTCGTCGGGCTCAGGGCCAATCAATCCTCCATAACTCGTTCGCGAGCGATGCCCGCTTCGGGTCCGCCGGCCGTTCCTTAGCGGTCATGCCGAAAAAGGCCAAGCGATTCACTTGACCCCTGCAGGCACCCGTCCGGGACGCCGTCAACCCTTGTAGATTTGATCGTCGGTCGGGAATGAACGAGACCTGACCTGCTGGGCATATTCCTTCACTGCGCCGTCGATCACACCCGCCATATCCTGGTACCGCTTCACGAATTTGGGGACGCGTTCGAACATGCCGAGCATGTCGTCGGTGACGAGCACCTGCCCGTCGCATTGCGCCGAGGCACCGATACCGATCGTCGGACAGGCGACCTTGCCGGTGATCTCGATCGCGATCGATTCGAGCACGCCTTCGATGACGATCGAAAAGGCGCCGGCCTGCGCCACCGCCACCGCGTCCTCGACGATCGAGCGCGCTTCCTCGTCGCTCTTGCCGCGCACGCCATAGCCGCCGAGGATGTTCACCGCCTGCGGCGTCAGCCCGACATGCCCCATCACCGGAATCCCGCGCTGCGTCAGAAACTCGATCGTCGGGGCGAGTACCTTGCCGCCCTCGACCTTCACCGCTGCCGCGCCGGTTTCCTTGAGCAGGCGCGAGGCGTTGGCGAAGGCCTGTTCGGGGCTCGCTTCATAGCTGCCGAAGGGCATGTCGACGATCACCGCGGCATGATAGCTGCCGCGCACCACCGCGGCACCGTGCAGCGCCATCATTTCCATCGTCACCGCGACCGTGTGCGGCAGACCATAGATCACCTGCGCCAGCGAATCGCCGACGAGCAGCATGTCGCAATGCGGGTCGAGCAACTGCGCCTGCCGCACCGTATAGGCAGTCAGCATCACCAAAGGCTCGCCGCCGCCCTTGCGCTGGCGAATGCGCGGCACCGTCAGACGCTTCATCGGCTGCGGCGTCGGATTGGCGCGGCTGGTGGAGGTGTCGAGGGTGAGCGTTTTCGGGAGCGTGGACATGGGGCGCGGGTCTAGCGGCTTATGTTGCGCTGCGAAAGGCCACAAAGCGGAATGATGTTCGCCTCAATTGACTCTATGTCAAAAATTATTTACATCGAGTCGCATATTCCGAACATGGAGACGCCAATGTCGTTCCGCGAAAAAATTCACTGGGTGACGCTGTGCACGATGATCGCCGCCTTCGGCTGGTATTTTCTTGCCTATCCGTGGGGGCTGGCCGCCAGCCCGGCGGGCCTTTGGGCAAGTGCGGGGATGCTGCTGCCAAGCCAACCTCAACGAAGACGAGCGCGACCGTTCGATCCATTATCGCGGCACCCATTATGCCTATTATCCGCTCGTCGTCGGCGTGTGGGTCAGCATCTTCGCCCTGTTTTGGAACGCGGGGCCGGCGGTGCAGCTCAACCTGCTGCTTGCGGCGGTCGTCCTCGCCGAACTGACGCGGATCGGCGTCCAGCTCTATCTTTATCGCCGGGGCTATTGACCCATGCCGCGCGCGACCCTCGAAACGGCACAGCCGCTTGCCGGCGCCGACACCGGAGACTTGCCCATGAATTTCCGCGAAAAATCGGCCTGGCTGAATGTCTTGGCCATGCTCGCCGCCTATAGCCTCTATTTCGGGCTGATCCTCGCCGGGCATCCCGCCGGGCGCGAAGTTTTCCCCATGCTGTGGCTGTTCGGCTCGATCGCCTTGGCCCACGCGGCCGTCGTCATTGTCGGCACCATCATCCTGTCCGCGCAGGCGCCGAAGTCGGAGCGGGTCCGGGCCGATGAGCGCGACCGCGCGATCCGCCGCCGCGGCGCCACCATCGCTTATTATATCTTGCTGGCGGGGATGATGGTCGTCGGCGTCTATCTGCCCTTCGTTGAGCAGGGCGTGCCGCTCGCGAACACGGGCCTGTTCGCAATCGTTCTCGCCGAACTGGTCAACAGCGCCGTCGTCCTCATCAGCTATCGCCGGGGCTGGCATGGCTAGGCTGCCTTTCTCGAACGACATCCGCACCTTGCGCTTTCTCGCGGGCGAAATGACGCAGGCCGAACTGGGTGAGCGCGTCGGCGTGACCCGCCAGACGATCGCCGCGATCGAACAGGGCAAATATTCGCCCTCGCTCGAAGTCGCCTTCCGTATCGCGCGCACCTTCGACAAGCCGCTCGAACAGGTGTTCGGATGGGACGAGGAAAGCGGCTGACCCGATGCGCGGCCGCGCTGGCCCGGCTCGTCTCTCCCCGGGGGCCGGCCGGGCCGAAACGGCCGCGTGCGCGGCGGACCTTATGCGGTGCCGCGTCCCGCTTCGTTCAGCGCCGCCAATTGCGCGTCGGTCAGCGCGACCGTCTCGCTGTCCATGATCTCGTCGAGTTGCGCGACCGAGGTGGCGCTCGCGATCGGGGCGGTGACGCCCGGCTGCGCCGCGACCCAGGCGAGCGCGATCTGCGACAGGGTGGCGCCGGTTTCGGCGGCGATTGTGTCCATCGCGGCGAGCACCGCCGGCCCCTTGCCCTCCAGATAGGCTTTGGCGCGCGCGCCGCGCGGGCTTTTGCCGAGATCGTCGGCGCTGCGATATTTGCCCGACAAATAGCCCGACGCGAGGCTGAAATAGGTGACGACGCCCAGCCCTTCGGCGATGCAAAGCTGCTGCAGCGCGCCTTCATATTGATCGCGGTCGAGCAGGTTAAGCTCGGGCTGCATCGCGGTGAAACGCGGCAGTCCCCTGGCATCGGCGACGCGCAGCGCCTCGGCCAGACGCTCGGCGCTATAATTGGATGCCCCGATCGCGCGCACCGTCCCCGCATCGACCAGTTCGCCGAACGCGCCGAGCACTTCGTCCAACGGCACGTCGGGATCGTCCTTGTGCGCGAAGTAGAGGTCGATCGTATTGACGCCGAGCCGATCGAGCGAGCCTTTCACCGCTTCGCGGATGCGATCGGGCTTCAGCCCGCCGGGCATCATGCCGACCTTGGTTGCGATCAGCACTTGGTCGCGCGCACCGCTATCCTTCAGCCACGCACCCATCATGCTTTCGGATTCGCCGCCCTTGTGCCCCGGCACCCACGCCGAATAGACATCGGCGGTATCGATCATCCCGCCGCCGCGCTCGACGAAGCGGTCGAGGATCGCGAAACTTGCGGCCCGATCGGCGGTCATCCCGAAGACATTGCCGCCCAGCACGAAGGGACGGACCGACAGGCCGCTCCGGCCAACGGGACGCTGCGTCATTGCGATACTCCTGCATGGACCACCGGCACCGCTTCGCGCGAATTGTCGCTGAACAGGCCATCGATCCCGGTCTTCAGATAGGTGCGGATCTCGTCCGCCAGGTCGCCGTGCCCGGCGGGGTTGATGCTGCCCTTGTCGCCGAGCGGCAGGAAATAATTTTCGCGGCGAAAGGTCCATGGATGGACCTTCAGCCCGGCGGCATGGGCATCGCGCACCAGATGGGTCGGATCGCCGAGCGTGCCGAGCGCAGTCCGCGGGATGATCATTGTCTTGTTGGGTCCGATCCCGTCGGCATAGGCGGCAATCGCCTTCAGCCCCGCGGGCGTCGCCATCGCGGCGTAGCTTTGCTGCGCATCGTCGGCCGGACCGCCCTCGCCGTCCATGAGCTGGATCAGCGGCAGGTCGCTTTTCGCCCGGATCGCTTTCAGATTGCCGACCTCGAAACTCTGGATGAACACCGGCGCGCCGCGGCCATGATAGCCATAGCGCGCCAGCATCGCGAGCAGCGGCGCTTCGTGCGGCAGGCCGATGCTGGCGAAATAGCTCGGATGCTTGGTTTCGGGATAGACTCCGACCGGATGCTCGCGCCCCTTGTTGACCCGCACGAGCAGGTCGAGGATCTCGGCAAAAGTCGGGATCTGGTAGCGCCCGTCAAATTCGGTCGAGCGCAGTTGCGGCAGCCGCTCCTTCGCGCGCAGCGTCTTGAGTTCGGCCAGCGTGAAATCCTCGGTGAACCAGCCCGTCACCTCGCGACCGTCAATCCGTTTCGTCGCCTTGCGCGCGGCGAATTCGGGGTGGTTGGCGACGTCGGTCGTCTCCGAAATCTCATTCTCGTGCCGCGCCACGAGCACGCCGTCGCTGGTCAGAACCAGGTCGGGCTCGATGAAATCGGCGCCCTGTTCGATCGCGAGTTCATAGCTTGCGAGCGTATGTTCGGGCCGTTCGCCCGACGCGCCGCGATGCGCGATGACAATCGCGGGTTTTCCGTCGAGCGTCGGCTGCGCCGCCATCGGTTCAGCCCCGCAGCCGGCGAGCGCGAGCAACGCCAGCGCGGTGCGCCAGGCCCTCATGCCGCAAAGCGCTGTTGCCAGTCATCGGCGGAGAAGCCCACGCTATACGCGCCGTCCGCATCGACGAGCGGGCGCCGGATCATCGCCGGCTGATCGAGCATCAGTGCCTTCGCCTTCGCCGCATCAAGCTCTGCCTTGTCGGCATCGGGCAGCTTGCGGAAGGTCGTCCCGCTCTTGTTGAGCAGCTTTTCCCAGCCGAGCGCATCGACCCAGCGATCGAGCATGGCGGGATCGAGCCCGTCCTTGCGATAGTCGTGAAACGCATAAGCCACGCCATGCTCGTCGAGCCAGCGCCGCGCCTTCTTCACCGTGTCGCAGTTCGGAATGCCATAGAGAGTCAGTGCCATGCCGCCGTCATAGCGACGGCGCCTCGGCAATGCGAGCGTTTGCGCTTGCCAATTTTCCGCGCAGCGCCCGGGCGAAGCCTTCGTGCAGCGCCGCGGCGATGTCGGGATTGGCGGCAAGATAGTCGCGCAGCACCGCGGCGGGGATGAACCACAGCCGCGCGTTGGTCGACAGCGTTACGGTACCCGTCGCCTGCGCGCCGTCGAGCACGGTCGCCTCGCCGATCAGCGCGCCGTCGCTCACCGCGCCGACCTCGACCCCGTCGCGCAGCACCGACGCTGCGCCCTGGCTCAGATAGAAAAGGCTGGGTGCCGCCTGATTTTCGCGGATCAGCACCTCGCCCTGCCGCGCCGAAATCCAGTGCCCCTGATCGATCAGCCCGCGCGCCGCCGTCGCGCTCAACCGGTCGAAATGACGGGCGCGAAGCTGCTCCTCCTCGGACGAGAAGCGGATGCTCAGATTGCGCAGCCAGTCGCGCCAGCCGAACGCGATATTGGCGAGGATGATCGCGAGCAGCAGCAGACCTGCGACCAGCGCCTGCCCCGCGACGAGAGCCAGCGGCAGGGCGACGAGCGCGGCGAGCGCCAGCCCGGCGCGCACATATTCGATGCGCACCGCAAAGCTCGCCGCAAGCAGGATGAACAGGGCCAGATAGCCAAGAAGGGCCGGATCGAAATTCGCCATAGCCAATCGTTTTACAGCGGTCCCTGTGCTTAGATTGCTAGGGACCAAATCTTACCGATTACCGAAGACAGACGCGCGACCCGAAAAAGTGTCCCGATTTGCGAAAGAAACTAACAGTTTTTTGCAATGAAGAAAAGCATAGGTGCGCAAAAGGCGTCATCATGCTAATTTTATCGCCCGCGCTTGCTTTGGCGGGGCAATCGCGCCAAGGCACCCGGCGAATCGATTTTGACGCAGAAAATGTAAGAAGACCGCATATGACGCACCAATGGCAACCGCAAAGCTGGCGCTCGCACGAAGCGCGGCAGCTGCCGACCTACACCGACGAAGCCGCGCTTGCGGCCGCCGAGCGTGAGCTTGCCGGCTATCCGCCGCTCGTCTTTGCCGGCGAGGCGCGCGAGCTGACCAGCGAGCTGGGCCGCGTTGCGGAAGGCAAGGCGTTTCTGCTTCAGGGCGGCGACTGTGCCGAGAGCTTTGCCGAATTCCATCCGAACAATATCCGCGACACCTTCCGCGTCCTACTGCAGATGGCGGTGGTGCTGACCTTCGCGTCGAAGATGCCGGTCGTGAAGGTCGGCCGCATGGCAGGCCAGTTCGCCAAGCCGCGCTCGGCCGACATGGAAGAAGTGGGCGGCGTCGAACTGCCGAGCTATCGCGGCGACATCATCAACGACATCGCGTTCGAAGCCGCAGGCCGCGCCCCCGATCCGCAGCGCATGATCCGCGCGTACAACCAGTCGGCGGCGACGCTCAACCTGCTGCGCGCCTTTGCGAACGGCGGCTATGCCAATCTGCATCAGGTCAACGCCTGGACGCATGATTTCATGGACCGCAGCCCTTGGGCTAAGAAATATCAGGAAACCGCCGCGCGGATTTCGGAAGCGCTCGCCTTCATGGAAGCGTGCGGCGTAACGCCGGAAACGGTGCCGCAGATCAAGGGCACGAGCTTCTACACCAGTCACGAGGCGCTGCTGCTTCCCTATGAGCAGGCGCTGACCCGGCAGGACAGCCTGACCGGCGGCTGGTACGACACGTCGGGCCATATGCTGTGGGTCGGCGATCGCACCCGCTTCGAAGGGTCGGCGCATATCGAATATCTGCGCGGCATCGGCAATCCGGTCGGCATGAAATGCGGCCCCAGCCTCGACCCCGACGAGCTGCTGCGCCTGCTCGATACGCTGAACCCCCAGCATGTTCCCGGCCGCATGACGCTGATCACGCGCTATGGTCACGACAAGATCGAGGCGCATCTGCCGGCGCTGGTGCGCGCGGTGAAGGCGTCGGGGCACCCGGTCGTCTGGTCGTGCGATCCGATGCACGGCAATGTGATCAAGACGGGCAATGGCTACAAGACGCGTCCGTTCGAGCGCATCCTCGCCGAAGTGCGCGGCTTCTTCGCGGTCCACCGCGCCGAAGGGACGCATGGCGGCGGCATCCATATCGAGATGACCGGCCAGAATGTCACCGAATGTACGGGCGGTGCGATGGACGTTACGCAGATGGATCTCGCCGATCGCTACCACACGCATTGCGACCCGCGCCTCAATGCCGGACAGAGCCTTGAACTCGCGTTCCTGCTCGCAGAAATGCTCAATCAGGAAATGACCGACCGGGCGAAGCAGGCCGCATGAGCGAACGCCGCATCATCGTGCAGAAGGAAGTGATCCGCAACGGGGTCGGCTTCGGCAGCGCGCTGGCGATGGCGATCAGCTTCACCACGCACAAATCGGTGCTGTGGGCGATCATCCACGGCATCTTCAGCTGGTTCTACGTCGCCTATTTCGTGCTGACCCGCTGAGCGGCGCGCGGCGTCGCCGGAGCTAAGGTCCTAGTCCGCCGTTCCCGGCCAGCGCTTCGTGTCGGCGAAGGCGCGGCCCAGCGCAACGTGCAGATCGGCATCCTCGGCGGCGCCGCCAAGCGGTACCTTGTCCGAAAATTCGTCGGCGGGGCGATGATAGTCGCTGCCCAGAAAGGCCTCGAGCAGTTTCATGTCCGAAAAACTGCCGCCGACCATCAGCGACGTGACGCCCTTGGCGCCGAGCGCCCAGCCATCCTGCCGCTGGACGAAGGCATCGGCCTCGCCGTCGCTGTCGATCGTCCGGCCGAGCGCCGTCGCAACGTCGCGCACCACCGCGTCATAGGCGGGCTTGCCGCGCCCGATCGTCGCGACCGGGGTGCCGCGCGGTGAAATGGCGATGGTGTCGATGTTGAGCGCGACAGTGATGTCGGACAGCGGCACCACCGGATGGTCGGCGAACCAGCGCGCGCCGAGCAGCCCCTTCTCTTCGGAGGTGGTCGCCAGGAAATAGATATCGCGGTCAGGACGCGGTCCGGCCGCGAGGCGCTTTGCCACCTCGATCAGCACCGCGATCCCGCTCGCATTGTCGACCGCGCCGTTGCAGATGCGGTCGGCGGCGCCTTCGGGGCGGCAGATGCCGAGATGGTCCCAATGGCCCAGGAACAGCACCGCCTTGCCGTCGGGCTTCGCGCCCGGCAGCTTGGCGACGATATTGTTGCTTGCAAAGTTGCGCACCGCTGCGGTCGCAGTGAAATCGCCCGTCACCGGCAGCAGCGCGCCGCGATAGTCGCCCGCCCCGGCCGCCGCACGCAGCGCCGCGCCGCTCTGTCCCGCCTTGGCGAGCATGGCATCGAGCGCCGCCGGCGCGATATAGCCGCTGATCTTCGGTCCTGGTGGCGCCGATCCCATGCGCACAGTCTTCGCGCCCAGGCTCTGGCGAATCTCGCTCCACGGCATCGAATCGGGCGCGACGATCAATACGCCCGCTGCGCCCGCGTCCGCGAGCATCTGGCGCCGCTCGCGATAGCGCGGCAGCTTGTCGCCAAAGGGCGGTGTATCGAACAGCATGACCGCGACCTTGCCCGCGACATCGGCGTTGACCCGGCCCGCCGCATCTACGCCATAGCCAACGAAGACGAGCGGCGTATCGGCCAGCGCCACCGACGCCTCGCTGCCGGTGACGATGATCCCGTCATCGCCGATCGCGAAGGGCTGGCCGGCCACCTTGAACCGCGCGCTTCCGCCCGTCGTCTGCGTTTCGACGAAAGGAACCGGCTGTAGCCAAGGCGTGTCGCTGCCCGGCACCGCCTGCAATCCAGCCTTTGCCCATTCGCCGACGATATAGGCGATGGTGCGGTCCTCGCCCTCGGTACCCGGACCGCGGCCCTCGAAGGCATCGCTCGCAAGAACGCGGATATGCTGCGCCAGATCGGCTTCGGCGACGGGCGCATCGCCCTTCGCATAGGCGGCGGGCGTGACGGCAAGCAGGGCGGCGGCCGCAACGGCGGCGCGAAATGGCGACAATGTCATGGATGTGCCCGATGGCATGGCCATGCCGAAGCGGCAAGGCGCGTTCGTCGAACGATGAACGGCATCGGCGGAAAGCCGGCCGCTATTGCGCCCGCGCCCGCTCCAGTAGCGCCCTCGCCGCCGCGACGTGCATATCTTCGATCATATGCCCTGCGTGCCGCTGCGCCCCGCCGGTTGCGGCGGCGACCAGCGCTTCGGCGGCGGCGATCTCGCGCGGCGACGGGGCGAAGGCGCGGTTGCACGGATCGACCTGCGACGGGTGGATCAGCGTCTTGCCGTCGAAGCCGAACCGCCGCCCCTCGCGCGCCTCGGCCGCAAAGCCCTCCGCGTCGTCGATCGCATTATAGACGCCGTCGAAGCACCACACGCCGCCCGCCCGCGCCGCGAGCACGATCGCCTGGATCGCATGGCTCATCGCGCCGCGATCCATGCCGTAGGGCAGCTTGAGCTCATAGGCCAGATCATTGAGCCCGGCGATCAGCCCCTGCACCGCCGCGTCGGCGGCGATGCCCTGCGCCGCATAGATGGCGGTCGGCGTTTCGATCATCGCCATCAGGGGTAGCCCCAGCGCGCGCAGCGGGTCGAGATCCGACGGCGCGTCGACCTTCGGCAGCACCACCGCGTCGAGCGCGAGCCCGTCCAGCGCCGCAAGATCGTCCGCCTGTTCGGCGCTGCCGCTGGCGTTGACGCGCACGGCCACGCGCTTGCCCGCAAAGCCCGCCGTCACCGCGGCGCGCATCGCCGCGCGTGCCTCTGCCTTGCGGTCCGCGGGCACCGCATCCTCCAGGTCGATGATCAGCATATCGGCGGCGAGCCCGCCCGCCTTTTCGAGCGCACGGGCGTTGGAGCCGGGAACATAGAGGAGCGAGCGCGGGGCGAAGGCGGCATGGGTCATGCGCTTTTCTGTGGCGCAGCCGGACCATTGCCGCAATAAGGAAGCGGGATTGCGATCGAATTTGCAAAGGGGATGATCATGTATTTCGCACTTGCACTGGTGGTGCTGGCGCTGGTGTTTCTGATCTGGGCGCTGACGCCGGTGCGGCAGGGTTTCGCCTACACGATCGAACGCTTCGGCCGCTACACGCACACCGCGCAGCCGGGCCTCAATTTCATCATGCCGATCTTCGACCGCGTCGGGCGCAAGGTGAACATGATGGAGCAGGTACTCGACATCCCGGGGCAGGAAATCATCACCAAGGACAATGCGATGGTCGCGGTCGACGGCGTCGTCTTTTTCCAGGTGCTCGACGCCGCGAAGGCGGCCTATGAGGTCAGCGACCTGTACCTCTCGATCATGAACCTGACGACGACGAACCTGCGCACCGTCATGGGGTCGATGGACCTCGACGAGACGCTGTCGAAGCGCGACGAGATCAACGCGCGCCTGCTGCATGTCGTCGACGATGCGACGACGCCATGGGGGGTGAAGATCACCCGCGTCGAGATCAAGGACATCCGCCCGCCCGCCGACATTTCGAACGCGATGGCGCGCCAGATGAAGGCCGAGCGTGAAAAGCGCGCCGCGATCCTCGAGGCCGAAGGGCTGCGCGCCTCCGAAATCCTGCGCGCCGAGGGCGAGAAGCAGGGCCAGATCCTGCAGGCCGAGGGCCGCCGCGAGGCCGCCTTCCGCGACGCCGAGGCCCGCGAGCGCGAGGCCGAAGCCGAAGCCAAGGCGACGCAGATGGTCAGCGACGCGATCGCGAGCGGCAATGCGCAGGCGATCAACTATTTCGTCGCGCAGAAATATGTCGAGGCGGTCAGCCAGTTTGCGACCAGCCCCAATGCCAAGACGATCCTGTTCCCGGTCGAGGCGACACAGCTGATCGGAACGCTCGGCGGGATCGGCGAACTCGCCAGGGACGCGATCGAACGCGGCAAGGCAAGCTGAGGCAGGGGAAGCGGATATGCCCGACTTTATCGCCAATATGGAACCGCACTGGGCGTGGCTGTCGCTCGGCGTTCTACTCGCCGCCGCCGAAATCGTCGCGCCCGGCTTTTTCCTGATCTGGCTCGGCGGCGCGGCGGTTATCACCGGCGTCGTCGCGTGGGTGTTGCCGATCGGCGTACCGCTTCAGCTCGGCATCTTCGCCGTGCTGGCGGTGATCATCCTCTATGGCGCGCGCAAATGGCTGCGCGACAATCCGATCGTCTCGACCGACCCGCTGCTCAACCAGCGCGGCGGCCGCCTCGTCGGAGAGGTGCTGACGGTGACGAAGGCGATTGAGGACGGCCGCGGCCGCGCCCGCGTTGGCGACGGCGAATGGCCGGTGCGCGGCCCCGACGCCGCCGAAGGCGCCAAGGTCCGCGTTGTCAGCGCCGACGGCGGCGTGCTGGTGGTCGAGGCGGTTTGATCCAAGTCGTCATTGCGAGGAGCCGACGGCGACGCGGCAATCCAGCGTAGCGCAAACCTCTCTGGATTGCGTCGCTCCGCTCGCAATGACGACCAATTCAGCCGCCCCGCGGCCGCGCATAAATCCCCACCACATGCCCCAGCGCGTCGCTGTCGCCGATGCGGCGAAAGCCCAGCTTTTCGGCGACACGCTCCGATGCCGCATTGCCCGGATCGATGATGCAGCGCACCTCGGACGCGTCGAGCGTCGCGTCGGCCCAGCCGAGCGCCGCGCTCATCGCCTCGGTCGCTAGCCCGCCGCCCCAATGATCGGCGTCGAACGCCCAGCCGGCCTCGGGCAAATCTTCGAGTTCGGGGATGCCGCGGCAGAAATAGGACAGCCCGCCCATGCCGATCAGCGCATTGCTGTCGCGGTCGGCGAACACCCAATAGCCAAAGCCCATTACCGGCCACAGCCCGGCAGAGCTCAAAAATTTGCCCCAGCTCACATCGGGCGCGCGTGGTTCGCCGCCGATGAAGCGCGTCACGCGCGGATCGGCCCACATCGCGATATGAACGGACTTGTCCGAAAAATGCGGCGGGCGCAGGCGCAGCCGCGCGGTTTCGATCGTGGGGGGCGAGGTGATCATCGTGCCGACATGCCTAGCGCGGCGAGCATGGTCAATCGGGGTCGAAGAAATGGTCGAACAGGTCGTGCAACACCGCCTTGCCGTCGACCTGCGGCCGGACGCGCAGCACCGCCAGCGTATCGACGCGCGCCAGCACGTCGCAATGGTTCAGCACGACATGATAGGCGGCGCGGTCCCTGAAATCGTGAAACAACAGCATCGCGTCGGGTTTGCAGTGGACGATCGCTTGCAACAGGCAGGCGACACGAAAGCGCCCGTCGATCAGCACCGCGTCGGGGCTGCCCGTCAGATGGCGCCAGATATGCGTGTGATAGCGCGGCCAATCGCGCAGGCGCGCCGGGTCGGTCGGCCGGCCCTCCGCATCGACCGGGCCGATTTCGGGCTGATAGGGCGTGTAGCGCTCCGCCTCTTCGCCCAGTCGGCGCGCGATGGCGGCGAGCCGGTCGCGATCGCCGTCTACCGCCACGATCCGCCGGGCCTGCCGCGCGGCGACGAGTGTCGCCTCGCCGCATCCGAATTCGAGCAGCGACTGGCGTCCGGCGAGTTGCAGTTCGAGCTGCACGAGCTCGGTCGCGGTCCAGATCGATGGCATGGACGGTCCCCTGTTCCCCGAGCAAGGAGATATGGGACTTCGCCGCAGCCGTCCAGCTTTGGGACAGATCCCCCACGAAGGCGGCGACGCGGAGAGGGAGAGAGAGGCCCCTCCGGCCGCCCGCCTTCGCGGGGGTGTCGGGCCGCGGCGTCAGGCCGCGACCGTTGCCAGCTCGGGCGCGACCGACGAATGCGCGTCTTGCTGCAAGAGCGCCTTCATGCCCCGGATGCGCTTGGGCCAGAAGCGCGCGGTGATCGCGACCATCATCAGCGACTTCGCCTTCCAGCGCCGCCAGCGGCTCCAGTCGCGCGTCGCGTGGAGCCAGGTGTCGTAAGCGACGCCCTTATGCTCGATTTCCTCGATCGCGTGCCATTTCCACAGCGCCGCCCATTCGGGCTCGGCGCCGTCGTACATCGCGGAATCCTTGAGCATGATCGCCGCCATCATCGCGGTATAATGTTCGAGCGCGATCGTCGCCATCAGGTTGACGATAGGCGGGCGCGTCTTGATGAGTTCCATCACATTGTCGACATCGGCCTCCAGCTCCGACAGGTCGTAACCCGCCTCCGCCGCCTTGCGATTGAACACGACATGTTCGCGGCTGTGAATGACTTCCTGCTGGGTGAAGGCGCGGATTTCGCGCGCCAGCTTTTCGGGCACGCCGTCGCGGTGCGCCTTCACCGCCTCGATGAACATCGCCTCGCCCTTGGGAAAGGTGACCGACAGCGCGGTATGAAAGACCGACGCGATCGGGTCGCCGTTCATCCACCAGCGCCCCTGTCGGTCGTCGCGGCCGAAGCGGCGATCGCGCGGGGTGATCGACAAATCCTGCGGCGTCGGCGTGCGGGAAAGGCTGGACATATGGTTCTCACCGTCGAAAAGGGGGGTCAGGGCGTGGGGACGCCCGACGGGGCAAGAAATAGGAATTACTTACAGTGGTGTCAATAGCAAAGAAACGGCTCAGCCCGGAGGAAAGCCGGTCGGTGGCGCTCGAAGCCGCGCGGCTGATCCTGATCGAGATGGGGCCACAGGCGGTGACGCTGAAGGCAGTGGCATCGCGCATCGACCGCACCCACGCCAATCTGCTCCACCATTTCGGCAGCGCCGCCGGGCTGCAAAAGGCGCTCGCCGCCTATCTCGCCGAAACGGTGTGCGACACGATCGCGGCGAAGATGACGTCGTCGCCGCCGGGCGAACGCAATGTGCGCGAGATCGTCGACCTTGCCTTCGACGCCTTCGACAGCGGCGGCGCCGGGGCGCTCGCCACCTGGATGGCGGCGACGGGCAATGAGGACGCGCTCGACCCGATCCTCGACGCCATCCACCGCCTGATCGACGGGATGGCGCCCGACGCGCACGAAAAGCGCCTGATGCACGAAGACACCCTCGCGCTGGTGCTGATGGCGATGGGTGACGCTCAACTCGGCGGCCCGATGGCCGAAGCACTTGGTCTGCCCCGCGATACCGCGCGCACGCTCGCGACCGAACTCATCACCGGCCGCATCGCCGCCTTCTGGGCCGAACAGGGCGGCAAGCCCGTACAATAGCCGCTCGGCCCGGCGCCGCGATATTTGCCCCCTTGAATCCCTTACGCCACGCGCCGATGTAAGGCGCCGAGGGGCAGCCCGCCGGTTCGCGGCGGGCATCCCGGATAATGAAGGACGAAATTTCCATGATCGACCCGCTCGCCGCCCTTGTTCCCGTCGTCGTCGAACAGACGAGCCGCGGCGAACGCAGCTTTGACATCTTCTCGCGCCTGCTGCGCGAACGGATCGTCTTCGTGACGGGCGAGGTCGAGGACAATATGGCGTCGCTGATCGTCGCGCAGCTGCTGTTCCTCGAATCGGAAAATCCGAAGAAGGACATCTATATGTATATCAACTCGCCGGGCGGTGTCGTCACGGCGGGCATGGCGATCCATGACACGATGCAATATATCCGCCCGCGCGTCGGCACCGTGTGCATCGGCCAGGCGGCGTCGATGGGCAGCTTCCTGCTCGCCGCCGGCGAACCCGGCATGCGCGTCGCGCTGTCGAACGCCCGCATCATGGTCCACCAGCCCTCGGGCGGTGCGCGTGGCATGGCGTCGGACATCGAAATCCAGGCCAAGGAAATCCTGCGTATCCGCAAGCGGATGAACGACCTCTATGCGCAATATACGGGCAAGCCATTGAAAGACATCGAAAAGGCGATGGATCGCGACACTTTCCTCGAAGCCGAGGAAGCGCGCGCGTTCGGGATCGTCGATCATGTCTACGATCGCCGCCCCGCGCTCCCCGGCGACGAGGCGCCCAAGGAAATCAGCGAAGGTCCGACGCCCTGACGCCGGCCGGCCCGCTTTTCGGTAACCGCGTTTGTTGACGCCCCGTTCGCGGGCCGTCGTCAGGTTGGACATGTCCCGATGTCACCCAATTGCCATATTGTAATTGGGTGATCGCGGGCTAGGATGAAGGACGGCAGCGCCCTTTTGCGGCTGCCAGAGGAAGATTTATGACGAAATTGAGCGGCTCGGACAGCAAGAGCACTCTTTACTGCTCCTTCTGCGGCAAGTCGCAGCATGAAGTCCGCAAGCTGATTGCCGGCCCCACCGTGTTCATCTGCGATGAATGCGTCGAACTGTGCAACGACATCATCCGCGAGGAAATCAAGGGCGGGGTCGCCGCACGCAAGGACGGCGCGGTGCCGACGCCGCTCGAAATCTGCCAGCACCTCGACAATTATGTGATCGGCCAGAACACCGCCAAGCGCGTGCTGTCGGTCGCGGTCCACAACCACTATAAGCGCCTCGCCAATTCGGGCCGCGGCGACGATGTCGAACTGGCGAAGTCGAACATCCTGCTCGTCGGCCCGACGGGCAGCGGCAAGACGCTGCTCGCACAGACGCTTGCGCGCTTCCTCGACGTGCCCTTCACGATGGCCGATGCGACAACCCTCACCGAAGCCGGCTATGTCGGCGAGGATGTCGAGAATATTATCCTGAAGCTGTTGCAGGCATCCGACTATAATGTCGAAAAGGCGCAGCGCGGCATCGTCTATATCGACGAAATCGACAAGATCAGCCGCAAGGCCGAGAATCCCTCGATCACCCGCGACGTGTCGGGTGAAGGCGTGCAGCAGGCGCTGCTCAAGCTGATGGAAGGCACGACCGCGAGCGTGCCGCCGCAGGGCGGGCGCAAGCATCCGCAGCAGGAATTCCTCCAGGTCGACACGACCAACATCCTGTTCATCGCGGGCGGCGCCTTTGCCGGCCTCGAAAAGATCATCGGCGACCGCCTGCAGGGCAAGTCGATCGGTTTCGGCGCGCATGTCGCCGGCCCCGACGAACGCCGCGCGGGCGAGGTGCTCAAGAATATCGAGCCGGAGGATCTCCTCAAGTTCGGCCTGATTCCCGAATTCGTCGGCCGCCTGCCGGTGATCGCAACGCTCGAGGATCTCGACATCGACGCGCTGGTCAAGATTCTGGGCGAACCCAAGAATGCGCTGATCAAGCAGTACAAGAAGCTGTTCGATCTCGAAGAAGTCGCGCTGACCTTCACCGATGACGCGCTGGTTGCGGTCGCCAAAAAGGCGATCGAACGCAAGACCGGGGCACGCGGGCTGCGCTCGATCGTCGAGGCGATCCTGCTCGACACCATGTTCGACCTGCCCGACCTGACCGACGTGATCGAAATCGTCGTCGACAAGGATGTTGTCGAAGGCCGCAAGGCACCGGTGCGCGTCTATGCCGACAAGGCGAAGGAAGCGGGCGACGCCGCCTGAGTCGAGTCGCGGCGCGCACCCGCGCCGCGGTCTCGCCCCTGCCAATGTTGCATTGCAGCAACAGTTGCGCAAAAAAACGCAGCGCCGCCTGTGGATAATTCTGCAGCAGCGACGGAAATTCGCGCTTTTTTGACCTTTTCGCGTACCAGCCCGCCCACGCGGCTTGCACTGTCACATTTGCTGTCACAATCGTGCCACATGCGGGCTTCAGGGGCGCTCGCAGGTCAAGCGCGCCCCAAGCCGCGCGCCTGCCGAATGCCACAATCAAGGGGACAACCTGTCATGAATTTCCGAAACACGCTCGCCGCTGGCGCCGCGCTGCTTCCGCTTGCGCTGCTTTCCACGCCGGCCTTTGCCCAGTCGACGGGCTCGGTCGATTTCGAAAACGAAATCGTCGTCACCGGCACCTCGGCGCAGGACGTCGCCGGCATCCAGTCGCCCGATACGTCGAAGGCGAAGTCGGTTCTGGGTCAGGAAGTGATCGCGCGTCAGAACCCCGGTCAGACCATTCTCGACACCATCAACCTGGTCCCGGGCGTCGTCTTCACCAACAATGACGCTTATGGTTCGTCGGGCGGTCAGCTGACCATCCGCGGCTTTTCGGCCGACCGCATCAGCCTGACCTTCGACGGCGTTCCGCTCAACGACTCGGGCAACTATGCCATCTATTCGAACCAGCAGCTCGATCCTGAACTGATCGAACAGGTCAACGTCAACCTCGGTTCGACCGACGTCGACAGCCCGACCGCCGCAGCAACCGGCTCGACCGTCAACTATCGCACGATGACCCCGACCGAAGATTTCGGCGTGAAGGTCTCGGGTTCGGCGGGCGAGTACAGCTTCTTCCGCGTTTTCGGCCTGATCAACACCGGCGAATTCACGCCGTTCGGCACCCGCGCCTTCGTCTCCGCTTCGAGCGCATCGAACGACAATCCGTTCAACAACTATGGCCGCATCCGCAAGAAGCAGTTCAACGGCCGCATCGCAACAACTTCTTCGGTTCGCTGCCGCTGCGCCTCGACGCCAACCGCGTTGTCGGTTCGGGTTCGGGCAACCGCTTCCCGATGAACAACGACGAGCGCGAATATAACATCAACTATCCGTGCACCACGACTGCAACTGTCACGCCGGGCGCTCCAGATTCGGCGTCGTCGTGCGGTACCGAGTTTGACCGCCGCTATAACCCGTCGAACACGGGTAACATCCGCGGCGCGTCGAAGTTCACGCTGTCGGAAGGCGTAACCCTTACCGTCGATCCCAGCTACCAGTATGTGAAGGCCAATGGCGGCGGGACCGTCAATGCGCGCGAACGGCTCAACAATGGCCTCGCTGGCTACATCGGCGGCCGTCCTTATTTCGGCATGGACCTCAACGGCGACGGCGACCTGCTCGACGAAGTTGCGGTGCTGGCACCCAGCCAGACGCAGACCCATCGCTATGGCGTGATCGCTAACCTGCGCTGGGACATTGCAGAGGGTCACACGGTTCGCATCGGCTACACTTTCGACCGCGCGCGTCACCGTCAGACGGGACAAGTCGGCTTCCTGCAGCTCAATGGCGAGCCGATCGACGTGTTCCCGGTCAACGACGGTGCAACCGACGTTACCGGCGGCGTTCTGCAGAAGCGTGACCGCCTCTCCTATGCCACGCTCAACCAGATTTCCGGCGAGTATCGCGGGGAGTTTATGGATGGCAGCCTCGTTACGACGCTCGGCATTCGCGCGCCGTTCTTCCGGCGTAATCTGAACAACTATTGCTTCACGACGAGCGACTCGGGCTTCGTCGATTGCTTTGGTCAGGGCGACCCGCGCAACGCGACCTATGCAGCTGCGAACCCGGCAGTTCAGGGCCCGCAGCAGCGTGTGCTCAAGTATGACGACATTCTTCCGAACGTCGGCCTGCTGTTCAAGCCCAGCAACCGGATCTCGGTGTTCGCGAACTATTCGAAGGGCCTGCAGGTTCCGGGCACGGACTCGCTTTACAACGCCTTCTTCTTTGCACCGAACACCGCATCGGCGCGTCCGAACCCTGAAAAGTCGGATAACTTCGATCTGGGCGTTCGCTATCGTACCGGCCAGGTTCAGGCGCAGCTTTCGGGCTGGTTCACGAAGTACAGCGATCGTCTCGCTTCGGCCTATGATCCCGTCACCGAACGCAACGTCTACCGTAACCTTGGTCGTGTCGACAAATATGGCATCGACGGCAGCGTTGCCTTCCAGCCGATCCCGGAACTGGCTCTCTACGCCTTTGGCTCGTGGATGAAGTCGGAGATCAAGGACAATGTCCAGGCTGGCAGCTGCACCGCGGTCAATACTGCCATCGGTTGCGCCGCGATCGGCGATCCGCTGTTCGCCCAGACTGCCGGCAAGCGTGAATCGGGTTCGCCCGAATATACGTTCGGCGGCTCGGTCCGCGGAACGCTGGGGCCGGTCGAACTGGGTATCACCGGCAAGCGCACGGGCGGCCGGTTTATCTATGACACCAATCTGCCGATCTATGCGGGTACGCAGGCTGCACCGACGATTGTCTATCCGGCGAAAACCAACGCCTATTGGCTGGTCAACCTCGATGCGCGCCTGAGCCTGGAGTTCCTGGGTCTGAACGACAAGACCTTCTTCCAGCTCAACGTCTACAACCTGTTCGACAATCTCTATGTCGGCTCGTACACGACCAGCCTGAATCAGGGCGGCGTTCTGGGTTCGGGCCTCGTGACCGCCAACCCGGGCTCGGTTCCCTTCGCCCAGATCGGCGCGCCGCGCACGATCAGCGGCACGCTGACCGTCGGCTTCTAAGCCCCCGGCAGTATACGAAAATCAGGGCGCGGGAGGAAACTCCCGCGCCCTTTTTCGTGCTTGTCAGAAGAACGCGCCGACCTCGATGGCGATCGATCGTTGAAGCGGGATGCTCAGGCGCCGGCGATGCGCCGCGCCGTGTCCTGGACCAAGGCAATCATGTTGGGGACGCCCTGCGTACGGTTCGACGACAGCTGGCGCGTCAGGTCGAACGGGGCGAGCGCGGCGGCTATGTCCATCGCGGCGACCTCCGTCGCGGGCTTGTCCTGCACCGCGGCGAGAACGAGCGCGACGATCCCCTTGGTGATCGCGGCATTGCTGTCGGCAAGGAAGTGCAACCGGTCGCCGTCCTGCGGCAGCGGGTAGACCCAGACGCTCGCCGAACAGCCGCGGACCAGCGTGGCGTCGGTCTTGAGTGGATCGGGCATCGGCTCCAGTTCGCGACCGAGATCGATCAGCAGGCGATAGCGATCGTCGCCGTCGAGAAAGTCATATTCTTCGAAAATGTCGTCGAGGCTGCGCATGGTCGCGGCCGTGGCAGAAAGCGCGTTGGAAGGAAAGCCTCTCGCAATGACGGAGGCGAGCCGATCAAAGATCGACCCCCGCCGCAATGGCTTCGAGCTTGCGCAGCCGTTCCTTGAGGTCGGCGATCTCGATCCGCGATCCGGCGTGCGGCACCGCGGGGTCCTGGCCGACGCTGTGGCAGATGGCGAGTTCTTCGCGCTTGAGCTGGATCCAGTCGCGCCAGCCGCGCAGCGCGGCGAGGCTGACGATGCCGAGGGCGGACAGCGCCACCGCGGCGGTGACAAGATTGGTTGCGAGGTCAGAAGTGATGGCGGCCATGACAGGGCTCCTTCTTCGTCACATCAGGGGTGCGAACGATCGCGCAGCTTCTCGATTTCCTCGTCGAGGCTGACCGCGCGATTATTGTCGGTGGCGATCCGTTCGAGCACCTGGATGCGCTCTTTCAATTGACGGATTTCGGCTTGCAGCGCCTTGGTCTCGGCATCCTGATTCGCGTTGCCGACGAAATATTCGTTGCCGCGGCGGTCGCGGTGGACGCCATATTTCGCCCGGACGATGCTGCCGATCGTCACGATCAGCACGATGCCGATGACCATTTCAAAGGGGTTCATGGGGAGTGATCCTTTCGGTCTTGTCTTGTCAGTTCAGCGGGGCTTCGCGCAGCTTCTCGATCTCGTCGGCGACGTCGATTCCCTTGTCGGTCACGATGCGTTCGAGGACGCGGACGCGCGCTTCGAGCCGCTCGGTCTGCGCCGCATATTGCGCGGCCTTTTCGGCGGTAAGTTCGGACTGCTTCTCGATCATCTTCTGCTGGTGCTTCGACCAGATGGCGAAGCCGCCGAGGAGAAAGGGGGCAAGCGGGATCAGGATCCAGATGGTGTCGCTCATGACGGCTGCTCCTTCCTCAGTTCGCCGGACGCCGCAGCGCCTCGATCTCGCGCTCCAGCCGGTGGCCTTCGTCGGTGACGATGCGTTCGACCACCGCCAGGCGATCCTTGACCGATCCGAGTTCGGCGCGAAGCTGGGCATTTTCCTGGCTGATCAGCTTCACGCGTTCCATCGCCTCGTCGCTGGTCTTGGGATAGATCGCCTTGCCCCAGCTGTTCTCGAGCGGATAGCCGTGCTTGATGCGCAACCAGGTGGTGAAAATCCAGCCACCGATTGCCGCGAGGCCGATGATCGCCGCGACCGGCGCGATTGCTTCCTTCAGGATGATGAAGTCCATGGTTATTCCCCTCAGCGCAGGCTGTCTATCTGACTGGCGAGCTGCGCCGCCTGTCCGTTGGTGTCGGTCGCAATGCGTTCGAGAACCGAGATGCGTTCCTCCAGCCGGACGATCTTGCCGGCGAGCTTGGCATTGTCGCCTTCGAGCAGTGCGATTTTTCGATCAGCGTCGGCGTCGGTTCGATGAACCGTGCCGCCCCATTCATTTTCAACCGGATAGCCGTGTTTGGCGCGGATCCAAGTGGTGAACATCCAGCCGGCCATCGAGATGCCGATGATGGCGAGGATGAAAGCGGGACCACCGAAATTCATGTTTCAACTCCCTGTTGCCATGGTTCCGGGCGTCGCCGGGATCAGCGCAGTGCGTCGATCTCGTCGGCGAGGCGGCGGTTGTGGCTCGCGGTCAACGAGGCGCTGGGGTTCGAGCGCACGCCCTGCCAGAATTTCGCCTCTTCCTGCGAGCCATAAAGCGCGAAGGGCTTCGGCTGCGCCATCCAGGCGACGAGCCAGTAAGCGATCAGCGTCCAGGGGAAGCCCCCCATCAGCGTCAGCAGCACCGCGCCGACGCGGACCCACAGGGCGTCGATTCCGCTATAGTCGGCGATGCCCGCACAGACGCCGCTCCATTTGGCGTTCTGTTTGTCGAGATAGAATTTCGTGCGGCTAGCGGACATCTCAGTTCCTCCTGCTGATGTTTTCAAGCTGCGCCAGATCTTCATCGCTGCGAACCGCGGGGCGGAAATCGGGATGGTCGGCGCTGATGATCCGTTCGACGGTATGCAGGCGGGCTTCGAGACGGCGCGCCGTGTCATACATTTCGTCGAGCAGCTGTTCATCCTCTCCGGTCAATGTCTTGGCCTGCTTCCACTTGGTGATGTAGTGGAGGATCAGCCAGGGCAGACCGAGGAAGAGCGTGCCGATGACGATCGGGACAATGATCACTTCTTCCATCGGTCCGGCTCCTTAGTTCTTGCCCTGCGCGGCTTTCAGCGCGGCGAGTTCGTCGGCAACCTTGTCGGCCGCCTGCAGCTCGGCGATTTCTTCGTCGAGCGACTTCTTGTAGCCGAGGCCCAGCGCGTCGGCACGGCCTTCGGCTTCGTCGACGCGGCGTTCGAGCGTTTCGAAGCGCGAGAAGGCATCCTGGACGCGGTCGCCATTGGTCATTTCGCGCAGACGATAGCGGTTTTCGGCGCTTTCGAGGCGATTGACGACGCTCGACTGACGCGCGCGCGCTTCGCTGAGCTTCTTCTGCAGCTTGGTGATGTCGGCTTCATAGCCCTTGAGCGCATCGTCGAGCACGGCGATTTCGGCCTTCAGCTTTTCAGCCATGTCGCCGGCCTTCTGCTTTTCGACCAGCGCGGCGGTGGCCAGGTCTTCGCGATCTTTCGACAGCGCCAGTTCGGCCTTTTCCTTCCAGCTGTCCTGAAGGCTTTCGAGCTTCGCGATGTGGCGACGCATTTCCTTCTGGTCGGCGATGGTGCGGGCGGCCGAGGCGCGGACTTCGACGAGGGTTTCGTTCATCTCGAAGATGATCTGGCGGATCATCTTTTCGGGATCTTCGGCCCGGTCAAGCAGATCGGTGACGTTGGCGGCGATGATGTCGCGGGTTCGTGAAAAAATACCCATGTCTAAACTCCTGTCGAAATTCGTCGAAAATGGCTGGTGCCGGGGCGGGGCAAGGGGGGAGAGTGCCCCGGCACCAGTTTTCGGTCAGGCCACGAGGCTGACCGCCGGGGTTGCAGCAGCGACGTCGTAAACGACCTGCGGATGATCGATCACCCCGACAAGGATGGCCAGCGCACCGACCGCGCTGAGCGCGAAAGTGGCAGTCTGGGCAAACAGCGTCTTCATGATCGTTCCTTCCTGTTTTTCGCTGCACCGGAGCTTTCTGCGCCGGTTCGCAAATATCTTTGCAGGAGACGTGCCAATTGCCGAAAGCGGCGGAAAAGCGCCTAACTTCACACAGAAACACCCCATCCGCACAAAATGACTTGCCAATCAGCGGGAAATTTTGCCAATGATTGGGAATGGAACGCGAAACGCAGTTCATCGGCCAGTCGGTCGCCTTTCAGGATGCGGTCGAACGTGCGAGCCAGGCGGCGACGCTTGACCGTCCGGTGCTGGTGATCGGCGAGCGCGGCACCGGCAAGGAACTGATCGCCGAACGTCTGCACCGGCTGTCAGCGCGCTGGGACCGACCCTATGTGATCATGAACTGCGCCGCGATGCCCGAGACGCTGATCGAGAGCGAATTGTTCGGGCACGAGGCGGGGGCCTTTACCGGCGCGACGAAGACGCGCGCAGGGCGCTTCGAGGAAGCCGACGGCGGCACCTTGTTCCTCGACGAGCTCGCGACCATGTCGATGGGTGCGCAGGAACGGCTGCTCCGCGCGGTCGAATATGGCGATGTGACGCGCGTGGGTTCGTCGCGGCCGATCCGCGTCGACGTCCGCATCGTCGCCGCGACCAACGAGCATCTGCCCGCGCTGGTCGATGACAACCGCTTTCGCGCCGACCTGCTCGACCGGCTGTCGTTCGAGGTCATAACCCTACCCCCCTTGCGCGCGCGCGAAGGCGATATCGAGGTGCTCGCCACCTATTTCGGACAGCGCATGGCCGCGGTGCTCGGCTGGGACGAATGGCCGGGCTTCGGCCCGCGCGCGCTCGCGGCGATGGAGGGCCACGACTGGCCGGGCAATGTCCGCGAGCTCCGCAACGTCATCGAACGCGCCATCTATCGCTGGGCCGACCCGACGCGCCCGGTCGATGCGCTGAGCTTCGACCCCTTCGCCAGCCCCTGGCAGCCCGTAGCGCGCAAGACGCAGGCGAAGGCCGACGCGGCGCCCCCTGCCCCGGCTGCGCCCGGTGACGAGAGTGCAATGGCCGCCCCCGCCGCACCGCCCGGCGGCGCCGTCAGCGACCTGCGCGCGGCGGTCGATGCCTATGAACGGCAAATCCTGTCGGACACGATGGCGCGCTGCCGCTTCAACCAGAAGGTTGCCGCCGAAGCACTGGGTCTGAGCTATGACCAGATCCGCCACGCGCTGAAGAAGCACGGGCTCAACAACTGAGCTATTATTGGCCCGGCAACTGCCGCTCGAGCCCGGCGAGGACATTGTCCTGCGCGGCCAGCATCGCCGCGAGCTTGTCGCGCAGCGCATAGATTTCGGGCAGCCCGTCGACCGATTCGGCGATGCTGCGTTCGAGATAGAGGCGGTCGATGTCGGCAAGCGCGTCGGTCAACGGCGCGCGCGTCGCCTGAAGGCGCGAGATCGCCTGCTGCGCCACGACCCAGCTTTCGCTGGAAATCGCCGCGCCGCCCGCTGCGGTGACGGCGGCCTCGGTCGGCGTCCGTTCGCGGACGAAGGCCTGCTGCGCGCCCGCCGCGTCCGATTCCCAGCGCGCCAGCCGCCCGGCCAGATCGATCGGCAGCGGCCCCGGCGGCGGCACGACGACCGACGGCGGCGCAACGTCGAAACGTCCCTCGACCGGGCGCTTCGCGAGCGAAGGATAGTCGCCGCCCTGCGCAGCGGCGCAGGCCGACAGCGAGATTGCGGCCATCAGCGGCAGGATTGCAAGGATTGGCTTCATCGCCGTCCCTGATATGGGCGCAGACGCATCGCAGCAAGCCGAATCGGAGGAGCGGCGCCGCGCGCCCCGAACCGCCCCTTTCGCGATGAAAAGCGCGGAAATATGCGGTTGACAGCATCGCCGTTCGCCGCTAGTGGCGCTGACTTTCCCGCATGCCGGAAAAATCGGTCGCTTCGGCGGCTGACCGGGAGCGCGGGTGTTTTAGTTTCTGATTGGATGGAAGACCATGTTCGCAATCGTGCGCACGGGCGGCAAGCAGTATCGCGTCGCCGCTGGAGACAAGATCGCCGTCGAGAAGATCGAAGGCGCAGCCGGTGACACCGTGTCGCTGGGTGACGTTCTGCTGGCCGGTGACGGCGGCGAGGTGAAGGATGCGAAGGGTCTGACCGTTTCGGCCGAGATCATCGCCCAGACCCGCGGCGAAAAGGTCATCGTCTTCAAGAAGCGCCGCCGGCACAATTATCGCCGCCGCAACGGCCACCGTCAGTCGCTGACGCTGCTGCGCATCACCGCCATCGGCGAAGCCAAGAAGGCCGCTCCGAAGAAGGAAGCCGCGCCGAAGCCCGAAGAAGCCGCCGCTGCGCCCGCGCCCGAAAAGAAGGCTGCTGCGCCGAAGAAGGCCGCTGCGCCCAAGGCCGAAGCTGCCACCGAAAAGAAGCCCGCTGCCAAGAAGGCGGCCCCCAAGAAGGACGCCTGAGCGCGATCACGCGGCTCGGCTGAAGAACGAAACAAGGAGTTTAGGTCATGGCACATAAGAAAGCAGGCGGTTCGTCGCGCAACGGTCGCGACTCGCAGGCCAAGCGCCTTGGCGTGAAGAAGTTCGGCGGTCAGGAAGTGATCGGCGGCAACATCATCGTGCGCCAGCGCGGCACCAAGGTGTACCCGGGCGTCAACGTCGGCATCGGCAAGGACCACACGCTGTTCGCGACCGCGGACGGCCGCGTCCGATTCCACGATGGCAAGCTTGGCCGCAAATATGTGTCGGTCGACGCCATGGCGGAAGCCGCCGAATAAGGACGATCTTCCAGGGTCGTCCACCAAGGGACGACCCGGAACGGTCCTTTCCGCCCAGGCGGGAACAAAGTTCGAAAAGAGGGAGACGGGTCGCCCCGGGCTCCCTTTTTTCTTGCCCGGAATCCGGACCAACCCGGTCCCTTTGAATCTCCGGCGCGAAAACAGGGCCATCCATCTCCCTCGCATATCGACTGTCGTCAAAGCGTCACCATCTGGCGCCACGGCGACAGGCAAATGGGAGTGACGAAAATGTTTGCGCGTACCGAAAGACTGTTGCTGCGGCCCGGCTGGCTGGAAGATGCCCCCGCACTCGCCCGCGCGATCGGCGAGGAAGCGGTGGTGCGCAACCTGGCGCGCGCGCCTTGGCCCTATGGCATGGACGAGGCGCAGGACTTCCTTGGCCGTCCGGTCGACCCGGCGCAGCCCAGCTTCCTGATCTTCGCGCGCACCGGCGGCGCCCCGCGCCTCGTCGGCGGCTGCGGCATCGCGCCGAGCCCCGAAGGGCCGCTCGAAATGGGCTATTGGATCGCCCGCCCCTATTGGGGCCTCGGCTTTGCGACCGAAGCCGGCCGCCAGCTCGTCCGGATCGCGCGCGCGATGCAATTGCCGAAGCTGACCGCCGGGCATTTCCTCGACAACCCGGCGTCGGGCGCGGTGCTGCGCAAGCTGGGCTTCCGTCCCACGGGGCAGATCGCGCAGCGCTACAGCGTCGCGCGCGGCCGAGACGTTGCGTGTGCGCTGTTCGAAGAGGGCGAGGGTGACGGCAGCGATGTCGTCACCCCGATGCGCGGCCGTATCGACAGCGACGCCGATTTTCGCGAACAGTTCCGGCTGATCGCCGCCTGACGCGCGGCGCGGCGCCTATGCTGCTGCCCCGCCGTCCGCGAACGGCAGGATCGCGCGATACGCCTCCACCCCCGGCGCGCCGGCGATCGTCGCGCCCTGGGTAAGCAGCCAGTAATGGCGCACGATCTCCGCCTGCTGTTCGAGCCCGTAGCGCGCGAGCAGCCAGCCGGGTTTCAGGCTGTAGCCATAGGTCGCGAACGGATGGCGCATCAGCACCAGATACCAGCGCCCGCGCGTCTGCGCCTGCCACACATGCGTCATTTCGTGGAGGAACAGGCCCTTCAGCGACCGCGACGCGGCGGCGAAATCATCGCAGTATAAATCGCCATGCGGGTGGAAATGCAGCGACCCCATCGGCGCCATCACGACGCGGCGCGGCTGGAAGAATATCCATTTGCGATGGCATATGCGCACGCGGTCATAGGCGATTGCATCGCCGAAGACCGACCGCGCCAGCGCAATTTCGCCCGCCGTCAGGGGCCGCGACGGCCGCGCCACGGGCGCTTACTTCTTCGCCGCGTCCGTGTTGGCCGCGCCATGGTCCATCGAGCCATGCGCCATCCCGGCCATCGCACCCGCCGGCGCGTCGCCGCTGCCGTCGGCGCTCGCGCCCGGCGCCGGCTTGATCGGCAGGTCGAAGAGGATGCGGTCATTGTTATAGTTGGTGAAGACGAACTGCATCGGCAGCTTGCCGGCGCGCACCGCGGCGCCGTTGATGTGCCAGATCATCAGATGCTTGCCGCCGGGCTTGAATTCCAGCTCGCCCTTCGCGGGGACGGTCGCAGTGGTCAGCGGCTTCATCGTCACCACGCCATTTTCCTTGACGCTTTCGTGCATTTCGACGCGCTGCGCGAGGTCGGCGGTCACGGCGACCAGTTCGACATCCTGCGGACCGCCCTTGATCGTGAAATAGCCCGCGGCGGGGCTGTCGGGGGTCGCGCCCATCTGGATATAGCCGGCGACCACCGCGAGTTGCGGGTCGCTGCCGACTTTGCCGTTGCAGCCGGTAAGGGCGAGCGCGCTGGCAGCAAGGGCGGCGATGGCGAAAGGCTTCATGATGCGGGACTCCCGAAATGCGTCGATTTTCGATCCACAGTAAGCGGTCAAAACCCTTGTGCCAAGGATTAGCGCACCTATATCGCGCCCATCAAACCCGCAAGGGAACCCATGTGCGGCGTGCCTCTTTAGGGCGCCGGAAAATGATAAGGACGTTGAGACTATGGCCAAAGTGATCGGGATCGACCTCGGCACCACGAACAGCTGTGTCGCGGTGATGGAAGGCGGCAAGCCCAAGGTTATCGAAAATGTGGAAGGCACGCGGACGACCCCGTCGATCGTCGCCTTCGCCAAGGATGGCGAGCGCCTGATCGGCCAGCCGGCAAAGCGCCAGGCCGTCACCAATCCCGAAAACACCATTTTTGCGGTGAAGCGCCTGATCGGCCGCCGCTTTGACGACCCCATGACCAAGAAGGACATGGAACTCGTCCCCTATACCATCGTCAAGGGCGCCAACGGCGACGCGTGGGTCAAGGCGGGCGGCGAAGATTATTCGCCGTCGCAGATCAGCGCCTTCATCCTTCAGAAGATGAAGGAAACCGCCGAAGCCTATCTGGGCGAAAAGGTCGAGCAGGCGGTGATCACCGTTCCGGCTTACTTCAACGACGCGCAGCGCCAGGCGACCAAGGACGCCGGCAAGATCGCCGGCCTCGAAGTGCTGCGTATCATCAACGAGCCGACCGCGGCCGCGCTCGCCTATGGTCTCGACAAGAGCGAGAACAAGACCATCGCGGTCTATGACCTTGGCGGCGGCACCTTCGACATCTCGGTGCTCGAAGTGGGCGACGGCGTGTTCGAGGTGAAGTCGACCAACGGCGACACCTTCCTGGGCGGCGAGGATTTCGACAGCAAGATCGTCGAATATCTGGCCGACGGCTTCAAGAAGGACGAAGGCATCGACCTGCGCGGCGACAAGCTGGCGCTTCAGCGGCTGAAGGAAGCCGCCGAAAAGGCGAAGATCGAACTGTCGTCGGCTGCGACGACCGAGGTCAACCTGCCCTTCATCACCGCCGACGCCAACGGGCCGAAGCACCTCGTCAAGACGATCACCCGCTCCGACCTGGAAAAGCTGGTCGAAGAGCTGATCAAGCGCACCCTTGAACCGTGCAAGAAGGCGATCAAGGACGCCGGCGTTTCGGCAAGCCAGATCGACGAAGTCGTGCTGGTCGGCGGCATGACCCGCATGCCGCGCGTGCGCGAAGTCGTGAAGGATTTCTTCGGCAAGGAACCGCACACCGGCGTCAACCCCGATGAAGTCGTCGCCATCGGCGCGGCGATCCAGGCGGGCGTGCTGCAGGGCGACGTCAAGGACGTGCTGCTGCTCGACGTGACCCCGCTGAGCCTTGGCATCGAGACGCTGGGCGGCGTGTTCACGCGCATGATCGACCGCAACACGACGATCCCGACCAAAAAGAGCCAGGTCTATTCGACCGCCGACGACAATCAGTCGGCGGTGACGATCCGCGTGTTTCAGGGCGAGCGCGAAATGGCCGCCGACAACAAGATGCTCGGCCAGTTCGACCTGGTCGGCATCCCGCCGGCGCCGCGCGGCGTGCCGCAGATCGAGGTGACCTTCGACATCGACGCCAACGGTATCGTCAACGTCAGCGCGAAGGACAAGGGCACCGGCAAGGAACAGCAGATCAAGATCCAGGCTTCGGGCGGCCTTTCGGATGCCGACATCGACCAGATGGTCAAGGACGCCGAACAGTTCGCCGAAGAGGACAAGAAGCGCCGTGAGGCGGCCGAGGCGAAGAACAACGCCGAAAGCCTGATCCACACGACCGAGCGCCAGATCGCCGAACATGGCGACAAGATCGACGCCGGGCTGAAGTCGGAAATCGAAGCGGCGATCGCCGAAGCCAAGACGGCCGTCGAAGGCGGCGACAGCACTGCGATGACCGAAAAGGCGCAGGCGCTCGCGCAGGTCGCGATGAAGCTGGGCCAGGCGATCTACGAAAAGGAACAGCAGGCCGCGGCATCGCCCGCCGCCGACGCAGACGAGAAGAAGGCCGACGACGATGTCGTCGATGCCGAATTCTCCGAAGTCGAAGACGACAAGAAGTAAGCATGAAACTCTCCCCGTCGCGCTTCCCGGCGCGGCGGGGCAGAGGGGGCCGATAGACCATGTCGCTCGACATCGATTATTACGAACTGCTCGAATGCGAGCGCGGCGCTGACGACGCGACGCTGAAAGCCAGCTACCGCAAGCTCGCGATGAAATACCACCCCGACAAGAATCCGGGGTGCGGCGACAGCGAAGCGCGGTTCAAGGCCATCAACGAAGCCTATGATTGCCTCAAAGACCCGCAAAAGCGCGCAGCCTACGACCGCTTCGGCAAGGCGGCGTTCCAGAATGGCGGCGGCCCGGGCGGCGGCTTTGGTGGCGGCGCCGAATTCGGCGACATCGGCGATATTTTCGAATCGATCTTCGGGTCGGCTTTCGGCGGCGGCCGGCAGCAGCAGCGCGGCCCCGCGCGCGGCGCCGACCTGCGCTACGACATGGAAATCCGGCTCGAAGACGCCTTTGCAGGCTGCAGCCGCGAGATTCAGGTCGATGTCGCGGCGCGCTGCGACGCCTGCGACGGATCGGGCGCGAAGCCCGGCACCGCGACGCACCGCTGCACCACCTGCAACGGCCACGGCAAGGTCCGCGCGCAGCAGGGCTTTTTCATGGTCGAGCGCACCTGCCCGCACTGCCAGGGATCGGGCGAGGTCATCACCGACCCGTGCGGCACCTGTCACGGCGAAGGTCGTGTCGACCGGCGCAAGACGCTGACCGTCGAAATCCCGCCCGGCGTCGATGAAGGCACGCGCATCCGCCTGCAGGGCGAAGGCGAAAGCGGCGCGCGCGGCGCGGCGGCTGGCGACCTCTACATCTTCCTCCACATGGCGCGGCACAAGCTGTTCGAACGCGAAGGCACGACGCTGTTCACGCGCGCGCCGATCAGCTTCACCACCGCCGCGCTCGGCGGCTGCATCACCATCCCCGGCCTCGACGGGCGCAAGCATGACATCAGCATTCCCGCGGGCATCCAGTCGGGCAAGCAGCTTCGCCAGCGCGGCGCCGGGATGCCCGTACTCAACGGTCGCGGCCACGGCGACCTGGTGGTTCAGATCGACGTCGAAACCCCGACGCGGCTGAATGCCAAGCAGAAGGAATTGCTGCAGGCGTTCCGCGAAACCGAAACCGGCGAAGAATGCCCGGCAAGCCAGGGCTTTTTCGGACGGCTCAAGGAAATGTGGGACGATCTGACGGATTAGGGTTCCATCCCTCTCGCCTCGTCATTGCGAGGAGCGCAGCGACGAAGCAATCTCCAGCCATCGTCCTACCACCTCGATAGCTGGCGATTGCTTCGCTTCGCTCGCAATGACGGGTGAGTTACCCAATCTCGCCCCGCAACTCGGCAATCAGCGCCGCAACCTTGGGTAGCCGCGGTTCCTCTTCATCGAGGATCGCGTGGAACGCGCGGCGCTTGAGCGTCGCCAGTTCGTCGGCGCGCAGCGCGCCTTCGCCGCCGACACTCGACGCGACGATGTCGATCAGCCGGTCGGCGCCGTGGAGCCGTCCCCACAGATAGTCATTCTCGCGATAGGCGCGGCTGAAGAAGGCGCCGAAGCTGTTGAACTCGATTCCCTTGAGCATCGACGCCGCGCCGCCGGTGCGGATCGCGGTCGCGTCCGACGGCGAGATGCGGTCGATCTTGATCGGATCGAATTCGTCGAACCCCTCACCCTGCAACAGCGGCAGGGTGGCAATGTCGTAAAAGGGGTAGCCGAGATAGGCGAGCAGCATCGTGCGCCGGTCGTCCTTGGGCAGGCTGCCGAGCGCGGCGGCGATCAATATATCGGCTTCGGCATCGACGCTGACCAGATCGCGCCGTTCGGCGATCGCGTCGATCCACTGCGCCGCGCTGGCGTCGACGGGCACGTCGAGCCGCTCGAGCCACTGGTCGCCCTCGCGTTCGAGATAGAGGCCGAGCGCGGTGTAGATCGCGCCGCGCATCGTCTCGCACGCCGGATCGGGGGCATCGCGCTTTGCCTCGACCGCGGCGTCGAGCTCGCGCGCGAGGAAGCGCAGACGCCGGATGCGAAAGCCAAGGTCGTGGGTGCGGAAAAAGGCGATCGCGTCGGTGCTCGCGCCCGAACCGCGCTTGCCCGAAATGCGGTCTAGCCCGCGGCTGCGGATTTCGTCCCACACGGCGTCGCGCCGGTTGCGCTGATGGATGTCGCCCTCTGGCGGTGCGAGCCGGTCGATCAGCGCGACCAGCTCCTCGACCACCGCCGACAGCTTTAGGTGGCCATAGGGCGCATAGGCGAAGCCGGCGCGCGCCGCCGCCTCCGCCTGCGCCTTTGCGCGCCAGCGGTCGAGCCGCGCCGGGGTCGGGGTGTTGAGGAAGAAGGTCGTGCCGAACAGCGCCGCCACCTGCTCCTCGACCTCGACCTTCATCGCATCGACGACGCGCTGCATGCGGCGGATGCGCCGCGACATATTCTCGATCGCCTCGACGCTGTCGCGGATCGGCTGTTCGCGCGGAATTTCGGACAGTGCGCCGAGGATGGTCGAAAAAAAGCCCGGCGGGCGGCGCGCTTCGCCCTCGCCTGCTTCGCCAGGCTTGCCGAAGCTGATCGATCGATAATCGGGCTTGGGATCGATATAAACGAAGCGCCGGTCGATCTCGCGCCGCGCCGGCCGCTGCTTGAGCGCCGCGATCGCCGGACGGAACGGCGCGTTGGCGAGCACCGACCCGTCGATGAGCACCCGGTCGGAGGGATCGGCCTCGCTTCCGGTCGGAAGCTGGACGCGGACGAAATCCGCGCGCGCCGGCCAGGCGATGCCGCGCTTTTCGAGCACGCTGTCGAGTTCGCGCAGCGTGAAGGGCGGAAAGGCGCCGGGAAAGCTGGCGGTCGCGCGTGCCGCGGCGGCGAGGCCGGGGACGTCGTCGAGCCGCTTGCCCGCGCGGCCGTCCTGCCGGAAATGCATGATCAGCCGGTGTTCCTGCTCGGTCACGCGCGGCGGACTGTTGAGCGCGAGCGGCATGCTGTGCCCCGCATAGTCGGTCACCGACACGAACAGGTCGACCGGCTGACCCGCCGGCAGCAGCGGCCGCCCCTGCGGCCCCGACGCCATCGCATCGAAGGCATCGAGCAGCAGGCCGGAGAAAATCTGTCCGCCGAAGGGCGGTTCGAACCAGCGCGCGCGCACGAAGCGCGACAGCTTGGCGCGCACCTCGTCCTGCGCGCCCTCGCCCACCGTGCGGTCGATGACATTGCCGCGCCGCTTCATCGCCCAGCCGGCGATCGGCACCGCCCAGAATTTGGTTGCCGCCGACAACGGCCGCGCATCGGGGTCGATCAGCCGGTCGACATCGGCATCGTCGAGCCATAATTCGGTGAGCGGGTCGAGCGACTGGCCGGTCGCCATCGCCCGCGCGAGGAAAATGCCGTTGATGCCGCCCGCGCTGGCGCCCGCGATGATGTCGGCCAGGACGCGCAGCTTGATCCCGCTGCGCGCCGCGAGCGCGACCAGCAATTCGCCATAGGCATCGACCGCCGCCGGTTCCGCCTCGTCATGAAAGGTGCGCGACGCCGCCGCGAGTCGCCACACTTCCTTGGTGATGCCGTGCATGTAGACGGCAAGGCTGATGCCGCCGTAGCAGATCAGGGCAAAGCGTAATTCCTTCTCGCGCATCGGCGACCTGATAGCGCGCTTCCGCACGCCGCGTCACCCCTTGCCGGTCGGTTCCCGAAAAGCCGGGCGGCGCATTAGGACAATATCAAAGTTTCCGATTTATTCACCGTGTCGAATGGGGGTTTGGCCATCAAAAGTGGCCGATTTTCCAGTCTGTAGATTCGAAGCAGGAAGAAGCGATGAGTGCATTCGGACGCCGTCCCGGAACCGCAGGCCGCCCCGCCTTTGGCGTGGCCAAGCCGATGCAGGCTGGCCCCGGCATGGCTGGCGGCGCGCAATTTCCTGCGATCGACACGCCGGCCGCCGAGGCACCCCCGCCGCCGTCGAACCTGAGCCCCGAAATGGAGGCGATGGAGCGGCTGAACCAGCGGTCGACCGCCGAGGCGATGGAGCCCGAAAAGGCGCAGGGTTTCGAAGCCAGCGTCCACAAGATCAAGGAACAGGTGCTGCCGCGCCTGCTCGAACGCGTCGATCCCGAGGCCGCGGCGACGCTGTCGAAGGACGAACTGACCGAGGAATTCCGCCCGATCATCCTCGAAGTGCTCGCCGAGCTGCGCATCACGCTCAACCGCCGCGAGCAATTCGCGCTCGAAAAGGTGCTCGTCGACGAATTGCTCGGCTTCGGCCCGCTCGAAGAGCTGCTCTCCGACCCCGACATCAGCGATATCATGGTCAACGGGCCGTATCAGACCTATGTCGAGCGCAAGGGCCAGCTCGTCATCGCGCCGATCCAGTTCCGCGACGAACAGCATCTTTTCCAGATCGCCCAGCGCATCTGCAATCAGGTCGGCCGCCGCGTTGACCAGACAACCCCGCTCGCCGACGCCCGTCTGAAGGACGGCAGCCGCGTCAACGTGATCGTGCCGCCGCTCTCGCTTCGCGGCACCGCGATCTCGATTCGTAAATTTTCGGCCAAGCCGATCACGCTCGACATGCTGTGCCAGTGGGGCGCCATGAGCCAGAAGATGTGCACCGCGCTGAAGATCGCGGGTGCGAGCCGGTTCAACATCGTCATCTCGGGCGGTACGGGTTCGGGTAAGACGACGATGCTCAACGCCCTGTCGAAGATGATCGACCCCGGCGAGCGCGTGCTGACCATCGAGGACGCCGCCGAATTGCGGCTGCAGCAGCCGCACTGGCTGCCGCTCGAAACGCGCCCCGCAAACCTTGAAGGCAATGGCGCCATTCACATGGGCGACCTCGTCAAGAACGCCCTGCGTATGCGTCCCGACCGCATCATCATGGGCGAAGTCCGCGGCGCGGAGTGTTTCGACCTCCTCGCCGCGATGAACACCGGTCACGACGGGTCGATGTGTACGCTGCACTCGAACAGCCCGCGCGAATGCCTTGGCCGTATGGAAAATATGGTGCTGATGGGCGACATCAAGATTCCGAAGGAAGCAATCTCCAAACAGATCGCCGATTCGGTCGACCTGATCGTCCAGATCAAGCGCCTGCGCGATGGCTCGCGCCGCGTCACCAACGTCACCGAGGTCATCGGCATGGAAGGCGACGTCATCGTCACCCAGGAATTATTCAAGTTCGAATATTTGGACGAGGACAAGGACGGAAAGATCATCGGCGAATATCGCTCGATGGGCCTGCGTCCCTATACTCTGGAAAAGGCGCGCCAGTACGGCTTCGATCAGCCCTACCTCGAGGCGTGCCTGTAAGATCCGCCTGCGGGGGGAGGCAGCGCTTAGGGCTTGAGCGCCAGCGCCGCCGCCACGATCGCGACCGCCACGCTCACCAGCGCGATGCCGCGCCACGGCATGAAACCGACCTTGTCGACGTCGCGGCGATTGCGGCGGCGCCACTCGGCGAGTTCGGCGACACCGAACAGGATCGCCGCAGTTACGCTCACCGACAGCATCGACACTTGCATTGACGCTCAACCCTTCGCAAACAGGGGATCTTCCCCCCAGTGACGAGGTGCCGATATGCGTTCGCTTCCGATTATTGCAACCGCTCTTCTTGCCGCCACCGCTCCGGCGTTCGCGATGGCCGATCCGCACGCCGGACATGGCGATCATGGCGCGCACGGTGCCGCGCCCGACGGCGCGATCGCCGCAGCGGTGGCGGCGCCGACCCGCACCCCCGCCAACGTCGCGCGCGACGCGGCGCGCCATCCCGCCGAAACGCTGGCCTTCTTCGGCGTGAAGCCGGGCGATACGATCGTGGAACTGTGGCCGGGCGGCGGCTGGTATACCGAGATTCTGGCGCCGCTGACCCAAAGCGGTGGCGGCACGCTCTATGCCGCGGCGCCGTGGGAGCGCGGGCTGAACACGATCCGCAAGTGGCAGGAGGCCAAGCCCGACGCCTATGGCGCGGTCAAGCTCGCCGAATTTCCCGCGACCGGCGCCGGACCCAAGGTGCCCGACGGCAGCGCCGACGTGGTGCTGACCTTTCGCAACGTCCACAACTGGCGCTTCGGCGGCATGGACAAGACCGCCGAAGCCTTCCAGCAAATCTATGCGATGCTGAAGCCCGGCGGCGTGCTGGGCGTCGTCGACCACCGGCTGCCCGAGGCGATGGATTCGGCGCTCGAGGAAAAGAGCGGCTATATGAAGCGCTCGTCGATCGTCGCCTTTGCCGAAGCCGCCGGTTTCGAGCTGGCGGGCGAAAGCGAGGTCAACGCCAACCCCCGGGACACGCACGATTATGAAAAAGGCGTGTGGAGCCTGCCGCCGACGCTGACCAACAAGGATGTCGACCGCGAAAAGTATGTCGCGATCGGCGAATCGGACCGCATGACGCTGAAGTTCGTGAAGCCGGCAAGCTGAGCAAGCCGCTCGAAACGATCGACCCCGCGCTGCTGCTCAGCGCCTATGCGCAGGGGATATTCCCGATGGCCGACGGGGCGGACGACCCGTCGGTCCATTGGGTCGAACCGCGGCTGCGCGCGATCCTGCCGCTCGATGGCTTTCACCTGTCGCGCAGCCTGCGCAAGCTGCTGCTCGCCGACCGTTTCCGTGTCACCACCGACACCGCCTTCCCCGCGATGATGGCGCTGTGCGCCGAAGCCGCCGACGATCGGCCGACGACGTGGATCAACCCGGTGATCCGCGCGAGCTACGAACGATTGTTCCGCATGGGCCATGCCCATAGCGTCGAATGCTGGCACGACGGGGAACTGGTCGGCGGCCTCTATGGCGTGTCGCTGGGGCGCGCCTTTTTCGGCGAATCGATGGTCAGCCGGATGCGCGACGCCTCGAAAATCGCGCTCGCGCATCTCGTCGCGCGGCTCAGGACCGGGGGGTTCGAGCTGCTCGACTGCCAGTTCATGACGCCGCACCTCGCCAGCCTGGGCGCGATCGAAATGCCCCAGGCCGCCTATCTGGCGCGGCTCTATTCGGTGCTGTCGGGCGCCGGCGATGCGGCCTTGGGCGCCGCCGCGGGAGCGGCCGGAGCCGGGGTGCCGTCGCCGCCGTTCCCGGCGGGCGACTGGTCGGCGCTCGATGCCTTGGGCGCCGACGCCGGCTTGGGCGCGGAGCGCGCGACGGGTTCGCCGCCCGGATATGTCATCGCACAGCTTTTGACGAAGACATCATAGATCGGGTGCTGGATCACGTTGCGCTCGGGGCGTTCCTTGAACACCCAGCCCGAAAAGACGCGATACCATTTATTGTCGCGCTGATCCTGCACCGACAATTGCACGAAGGCGCCGGTTTCGGGGGGATCTTCCCACGGCGCCGTCTGTTCGCAGGCGCGCAGGCGAACGATCGCACGGCCGACGCGCGCGGTATCGCCCGGCTTCATCGTCAGATCCTGCACCAGCCCGTTGCGCTTGTTGAGCAGGCCCAGCACCGCAACGCGTTCGGCCATCGGGGTCGCGCCTTCGATCCCGCCGACTTCCTGCGGCACGGTTTCGGACTTGGCGATCTGCGGGATGTTGCTCGTCGTCTTGGTCTGGTTGCCGCGATCGCAGCCGGCGAGCGTCGTCGCCGCGAGCAGCGCGATCAGCGCGGAACGGAGAAGCGGCGTCGCCACGGCGCTCAGTCGGCGCCGGGCCGCCAGGCCTCGTAATCGCCGGTCGCGGCGGCGCGATGCCCGCCGCGTTCGAGCGCGCCGGCCGGGCGATAGGCACCCAGGCTGCCGGTCAGATTTGCAGTCGGCTCGGCGAGCCACGGGCGCGGCGCGGGCAGCACGTCGGACGGCAGTTCGTCGAAGGTGCCGTGCAGCCAGCCATGCCATTCGGGCGGCACGCGGCTCGCGTCGTTCGACCCCTTGTAGAGTACCCAGCGGCGCTTGCCGTCGCGCGACCGGAAATAGCGGTTGCCAAGGCCGTCCTCGCCGACCTGCTCGCCATTTTTCCAGCTGCTCAGCAGTGTGCCGACGGTCGCGCCGTCCCACCAGGTGAAAATCTTGCCCAAGATGCTCATGGCGGTGGCGTTTACAGGCAAGCGTGCGGGCTTCGCAAGCGGTCTTTGGCGAAAAGCGGCGCCATTACCGCCTGCCCCACCCCTACTTTGCGTCCTGCCACGTCACCTTGGCGCTTTCGTCGATCCCCAGCTTCGCGGCGGTGCCGCCCGCCAGTTCGAGCACCGCCGCTACTTCGCCGCCGCTGACGACGGGATCGAGCGATTCGGGGATGGCGTTTTCGGCGATCCGATCGATGCTGCCGTCGGCGCGCACGAAGATCATGTCGAGCGGGATCAGCGTGTTCTTCATCCAGAAATTGGCGATCTTCGGCTTGGCGAACGGAAACAGCATGCCGCCATCGGCGGGCAGCGAGGTGCGGAACATCAGCCCCTTTTCCTGTTCGGCCTCGGTTCGCGCGACCTCGACGCGAAAGCGGTGGGTGGTGCCCGCCATAGCGATGGTCAGCGGCACAGTCGCCTCTGCGCCGGCTTCGGCCTCGGCCTCGGCGCCCTTGTCGCAACCCGCAACGGGCAGCGCGAGCGCCAGGGTGAGGGCGGTCAGCATGGCTCGCATCGGCATCTCCTTGTCGACTTTCTGGTCGCCGTCTTGTCGCCGGCCTCGGGGTGCCGGACGTTCAGCGCCGCTGCCTAATCGAGCGCCGCGTCGGCGTCCAGCGCGGCCAGCGCCGCTGCGTCCCCCGGCGGGACAGCGAGGATACGCCGCGCGAGCGCGGGCGAATGGCCGGCGCGCGCGAAGGCGGCCACCTGGCGCTCGCGCTGCGCGGGATCGTCGAGCGGCTGGCGCGCGAACGGACCGAAGCGGCGGCGACGCGCAAATCCGAGGGCTGAAGCCATCGCCGCGCCCTCGGCGGCGTCGATCGCCTCGCCCGCATCGGCTTCGTCGATGCCGTCGATGAAAAGCTGCGCGCGCACGCGCCGCGCGCCCAGCCCGCGCCGCGTCATCGCGGCGCCGCGCATCGCGGCATATTGCCGGTCGTCGAGGTAGCGCAGCCGTTCCATGCGGTCGGCAATCGCGTCGCATGCGGCGCGCGGATCGGCGGCATCGGTCCATTCGGCCTCGCGCAGCTTGCGTCCCAGATAGCGCAGCAATTTCGCCCGGCTGGTCGCGAATCGCGCCACATAGGCGAGCGCCAATTCGTCGAGTCGCGATGCGTCGAGCGGCTTTTTGCTTCGGTCGGACGGAGTGCGGCGGTTGGCCATATGCCATGTTTATGCCACAGTCGGGTCCGATTGAGAACGATCAGAGCCCCTATGCCCGGCGGAAAGCCCGGAAAAGTGGGCGATTATGTTCAAACAGTCAGGGATCGCGCACGCTCATCATGGCACCGGAAGATGACATGCTTGTTGCCGCATCCCCCGTTTCCCGGGATTCGACACCCCTTATGACCGAAAATTCCGCTTCTGCGGTGGCGGCGCTTGTCTCCACCCCGACCGAATGCGCCCAGCCGCGCCGCTTTTCGGACTTCGCCACCGTCGGCGAAGCGCTCGACTATGCCGCCGCGGGGACTCGCGGGCTCAATTTTCACGATCCGCGCGGGCGCCTGATCCGCCCCTATCCTTATAGCGAGCTCAAGGCCGATGCGCTCGAAGCCGCCTATCGCCTTGTGGCAGCGGGGGTACAGCCCGGCGATCGCATCGCGCTGGTCGCCGAAACCGGCGCCGAATTCGCCGCGCTGTTCTTCGGCACCATCTATGCCGGCGCCTGGCCGGTGCCGCTGCCGCTGCCGACCAGCTTCGGCGGACGCGACTCCTATGTCGGACAGCTTGTCGTCCAGCTCACGAGCTGCGACCCCAAGATGCTATTCTTCCCGCCCGAAATAGCCGCCATGGCCACCGAGGCCGCCGAACAGCGCGGCGTCCAGCCGATGGACTGGAGCGAATTTGCAGCGCGCCCCGCGCCTGTCGTCGATCTGCCCGAACAGAAGCCCGACGAAACCTGCTATCTGCAATATAGCAGCGGTTCGACGCGTTTCCCGCACGGCGTCGCCGTCACCCATGCGGCGCTGCTCAACAATCTCGCGGCGCATGCGCACGGCATGGAATTGCGTGACAGCGACCGCTGCATTTCGTGGCTGCCCTGGTATCACGACATGGGCCTCGTCGGCTGTTTCCTGTCGCCGGTCGCTAATCAGGTGTCGGTGGACTATCTGAAGACCGAGGATTTCGCCCGCCGTCCGCTCGCCTGGCTCGACCTCATCAGCCGCAACCAGGGCACGACGCTCAGCTATTCGCCGACCTTCGGCTATGACATCTGCGCGCGCCGCATTTCCAGCCAGACGCATGTCGCCGACCGTTTCGACCTGTCGCGCTGGCGCGTCGCCGGCAACGGCGCCGACATGATCCGCCCCGACGTGATGCAGAGCTTCGTCGACGCCTTTGCCGACGCCGGTTTCAAGGCGAGCGCCTTTCTGCCGAGCTACGGGCTGGCCGAAGCGACGCTGGCGGTCAGCATCATGCCCCCCGGCGAAGGGATCGTTGTCGAACTGGTCGAGGAAACCGAATTGTCAGGGGCCAGCGGCGACGCGGGACGCCCGACCCGCTACCGCGCGATCGTCAACTGCGGCCGCGCCGTGCGCGACATGACGATCGAGGTTCGCGACGAGGACGGCAATATCCTTCCCGACCAGACCGTCGGCAAGGTGTGGTGCACCGGCCCGTCGCTGATGACCGGCTATTACCGCGACCCCGAATCGACCGCCGCCTGCATGAAGGACGGCTGGCTCGATACCGGCGATATGGGTTATCTGTCAGATGGTTACATCTATATCGTCGGCCGCGCCAAGGACATGATCATCATCAACGGCAAGAATCACTGGCCGCAGGATATCGAATGGGCGGTCGAACAATTGCCGGGCTTCAAGTCGGGCGACATCGCCGCCTTCGCGATCACCACGCCGGGCGGTGAAGAGACGCCGGCGGTGCTCGTCCAGTGCCGCACCAGCGACGAGAAGGAACGCGCGGCGCTGCACGAAACGATCCGCGACCGGGTCCGCGCGATCACCGGCATGAACTGCCTCGTCGAGCTGATTCCGCCGCGCACGCTGCCGCGTACCAGCTCGGGCAAGCTCAGCCGCTCGAAGGCGCGCGCGCAATATCTGGCGGGCGAGATCCAGCCCTTCCGGATCGCCGCCTGAGCCGAACGGTGCGCAGCGCCAATTCTGTTCCGCTTCGGTACAGAAAATACGACGAAGCGAAGCGCGCGGTTACTTTCGAGTAACCCGCTTTCGCTATGCAAGCGGCGTGAAAAGCCTGTTTAGCGACCAGATTTCGGACGATGATCTTCCGCTGCGTACCCTGTTGGGCCTGACCCGGCAGGACGAAGCGGTCGGCGACCTGCGCCAGCTCCAGATCGCGCCGCTGCGCGGCCGGGGCGCACTGCGCCTCCTGCTCAACGGGGGCATGGCGCTGGTCGCGGGGTTCACCATGATGATGGAAACGGCGTGGCCGGTCGTCGTCGGCTGGCTCCTCGTGACGCTCGCCTTTTCGATATGGTCGTTCCGCACCTTCGACAGGTTGCCGCTCGACGATCCCAAATTCGCGACCGCGGCCGAGTTTCGCCTCTGTCATCGCCATGCGCTGTATTCGGCGCTGCTCTGGGGCGGCGCCTTCTGGTTGCAAGGGCTGACGCCCACGCTCGACCACGTCCTTTCGTTGTGGACGATCGCGCTGCTGCTGATGCTCGCGCTGACGATGGTCGCGCACAGCATGCCGCTGACCTGTATTCTCTATATCGCGCCCGTCACGCTTTCGGCCTCGCTCGCGACCGCGGCGGCCGGCGCGCCGCAGCTGACCGGGGTGACGATGGTCGCGGGGCTGCTCCTCGCTACCTTCTGCCTCCGGTTTGCGCAGACGCACATCCGTATCCGCCGCGCCGAAACGGTGCTGCACGAAAAGTCCGAGACGGTCAGCTTGCTGCTGCGCGAGTTCGAGGACACCTCGGCCGACTGGCTGTGGCAGACCGACAATTCGCGCCGGCTGGTCCATGTATCGCCGCGCCTTGCCTATGCGCTCGGCGGCAGCGCCGAGGCGCTCGAAGGCATTCCGCTGCTTCAGGCGCTGTCGGGCGACGCATGGGAAAGCGCAACCTTTCCCAAGGCACTGCACGACATGGCCGAACGGATGAAGCGGCGCGAAAGCTTTTCGAACCTGATCGTCCCCGTGACGATCGCCGGCAAGCGCCGCTGGTGGGAATTGTCGGCCTCGCCGCGCCTCGACGAGAGCGGCAAGTTCCTCGGCTTCCGCGGCGTCGGATCGGACGTCACCGAACAACATGCCACCGCCGAACAGATCGCCAAGATGGCGCGCTTCGACAATCTGACCGGCCTGCCCAACCGGCTGAGCCTGCACGAAGACCTGGCGCGCGCACTGACCCACGCGCTCGAGGCGAAATCACGCTGCGCAATGATGATGATCGACCTCGATCGCTTCAAGGCGGTGAACGATACGCTCGGTCATCCGGTCGGCGACAAATTGCTCGCGCAGGTCGCCGCGCGGCTCAAGAGCATGATGGAACAGGGCATGACCTGCGGCCGCCTGGGCGGCGACGAATTCGCGGTCGTGCTTCACAATATCGTCTCGTCCAAGGAGATCGAGGATCTGGCGCGGCGGATCATCGCGACGATCAGCCGGCCCTATGTGGTCGACAATCACCAGCTCTTCGTCGGCGCCAGCGTCGGCTATGCGATCGGGCCGCAGGACGGCAATACGGTCGAAACGCTGACCCGCAACGCCGACCTCGCACTCTACAAGTCGAAGGACAAGGGCGGCAATGTCGTCGCCGCCTATGTCGCCTCGCTCCACGCCCAGGCCGAGGAACGGCGCGTGATGGAGCAGGAATTGCGCGGCGCGCTCGATCGCAAGGAGTTCGAACTTTACTACCAGCCCGTCGTCACCGCCGAGGATGGCACGCTCAACGGCTTTGAGGCCCTGATCCGCTGGACCAACCAGAAACTCGGCAGCGTATCGCCCGGCCGCTTCATTCCGCTGGCCGAGGACAGCCGCCTGATCGGCCCGATCGGCGAATGGGTGCTGCGCACCGCCTGCGCCGAGGCGATGCGCTGGCCGTCGAATCTGAAGGTCGCGATCAACGTGTCGGCCGAACAGCTCACCGATCCCAATTTCGCCTCGGTTGTCGTCTCCGCGCTCGCGCAGAGCGGCCTGCCTCCGCAGCGGCTCGAGATCGAAGTGACCGAAAGCGTCTTTCTGCGCGACGGCGGCGGCGCAGCGCAGCTGCTCGACCAACTCATCGGCCTCGGCGTCCGGCTGTCGCTCGACGATTTCGGCACCGGCTATTCGTCGCTCGGCTATCTGCGCAAGACGCAATTCTCGACCATCAAGGTCGACCGCAGCTTCGTCGTCGGCGCCGCAAAGGGCAGCATCGAATCGATCGCGATCATCCGCGCCGTCGTCGCGCTCGCCGACAGCCTCGGCATGTCGACGACCGCAGAAGGCGCCGAAACCGAGGTCGAGGTCGACACGCTGCGCACGCTCGGCTGCAGCAATATCCAGGGCTATTATTATGGCCGTCCGATGCCGGCAACCGACGTGCTGACGCTGTTCCGGCCACCCGAATCGATCGCTACCGCAGCGGCCTGACCGCCCTCGGTTCACCGCTTCCGCATCGGTCCGCCGCGGCGCCGAAACGCCCGTTCGGCGACGAAGCGAAGAGCCTAAGCGACGAATTGCGCAGCTTAACAAAAGGTTCCCCCACCCACCGCACCAACGGCGCAACTCACCGCTAGACGGGTGGTGGTTGCGAAAGCCTGTGGCAGAGACGCTGCAACGCTTGAAGACAAGCCAATGGGGGGTCGCCTTTCATGCTTCATCGCCGCTTTCTGGGTGCATTTGCGCTGTGTGCTTCGCTGCTCGTCAGCCTTCCCGCCGCCGCGCAGAGCTATCTCCAGTGCGTCCCCTTCGCCCGTTCGGAATCGGGTGTCGAAATCCGCGGCAATGCCAAGACCTGGTGGTCGCAGGCGGCCGGTGAATATAAGCGCGGCCACGAACCCCGGAAGGGTGCCGTCATGGCATTCGCCGCGACCCGCGGCATGCCGCTGGGCCATGTCGCCGTCGTGAAGAAGGTCATCAGCGACCGCGAAATCCTGATCGACCATGCCAATTGGTCGCCGATCAACGGCCGCCGCGGCCAGATCGAGCGCAACGTCCGCGTCGTCGATGTCAGCGATGCCGGCGACTGGAGCGCGGTGCGCGTGTGGTATGCGCCGATCGGCGATCTCGGCCTGCGCGCCAATCCGGTGCAGGGCTTCATCTATCCCGACAGCGACAGCGCCCCCGACGGCTCGACCTTCGACGCACCGGTGTGGGCGAGCAACAATTGGAAGCCGGGCAACGGCCTCGACGTCGTCGCCGCTTCGCTGCGCTGAGTTGAACTGAGCAAAGTCTAACCGCTAATCGTCATTGCGAGCGCAGCGAGGCAATCTCCGGCTTTCGATCTGGAGATTGCTTCGCTGCGCTTGCAATGGCGAAAGGCCGATCAGTCGTCCGACGCGTCGTCGCTCTCGGCCCCGGCATCTTCGAACCAGGCTTCGACCGGGCCCGACAGCTTGATCGTCATCGGCTGGCCGAAACGGTCCTTCGACTTGCCCGCCGCGACGCGGATCCAACCTTCCGAGATCGAATATTCCTCGACGTCGGTGCGTTCCTGGCCCTTGAACCGGATGCCGATGCCGCGTTGCAGCACCTCCATGTCGAAATGCGGCGAGCGGGGGTTGGTCGACAGGCGGTCGGGGGGCGTATCGGTCATCTGAAATCTCCGTTTTCTGGCCGCTGCCGCTAGGCGAGCCAGCCTCGCAAATCAAGCGCCGCTGCGCCTTGCCATGCTGCTCCGCCTTGCGTGCCATAGCGGAACAGAAGTGCTGCCCCGCGCCGCGCGCGCAACGCCCCGTCGCGAAATAGAGGGTTAATGCCCGATATTTCCGGAACCGGCCGAATGGCGCGGATTTGCGTGGCCCGAGCGGCGACAGACGCGCCGATATCCGAATTAACCATAAGAAAAGACGAAACTTTCTTCGGGAAGGCCGCGTCTTTTGGGCAGGGACCAGATCCACGCGTGGAGGAGAAAATCCATGGTTTCAACGCGTCTTGATCGTCGTATTTCCTTGCTCATCGCCCTGCCCGTCTGCCTGGCGCTCGGCGCCTGCGAATCGTCGGGAAGCTACCGTGTCGGCGCGGTCGGCCCCGCCGGAGCGACCGGCGCTGCCGGCCCGCAAGGCCCCGAAGGCCCTGCCGGAGCGCAAGGCCCCGCCGGACCTGCCAATCCGGTGATCGGCGGCGTGCTCGTCAAATCGGGCGGCCTCGTCAATGTCGTCGCCGACAAGACGCTGCTGCTCGCCAATGCGGTCGACAGCAAATTGCCCGGCGGCACCAACCTCGTCGGCACGGTCGTCGGCGTGGTCAAGAGCACCGGCGTCGCGCTCGTCCAGACGGGCAACGGCCAGCAATATCTGCTCGACGGCCTCGCCGCCGCGCCCGGCGAGCTTGTCACCGCCACGATCGGCAAGGCCACCGCGATCGGATCGCCCGGCGCCTCGCCGCTGATCGGGGCGAGCATCCTGTCGCCCGGCCAGACCAACGGATCGCTGCTGACCGTCGGGGTGGGGTCGAACGGCAACCTCGTGACGCTGCAACCCGGCGGCGGCGGCAATCTGCTCGGCGGCCTTGGCGGCGCGGCGCCGGGAACCGCCACACCGGGCAGCGGGGCGGGCAATCTGGTCGGCACGCTGACCAGCACGGTCGGCACCACCGTCGGCGGCGTAGTCGGTCAGGCCGGAGGTTCAGGCACCGAAAAGGGCGGTCTGGTCTCGGGCGTCACCCAGGGCGTCGGCCGTCGGCCACCCCGCTCGAACCGGGGCGCCCGCCGCTATCCCCGACCAGCGACCGGCCTTTCCCCCTCCCCGATCCTGACGTTGCACCACCCTCGCCGGCACGCACCGCGCCGCAGGGCCGCCCCGACATCGCGATCCGCAAGGTCCGCTTCATCGGGGCAGGCGTCCCCGCCAATGTTGCCAAGGCAGCCGAGCCCTATATCGGCCGCCCTGCCTCGACCGAAAATCTGAAGCGCCTCGCCGCCGCGATGACGCGCGCCTACAACCGGTCGAGCGTCGCGCTGTTCACCCTCGTCATCCCCGAACAGGATTTTGCGGACGGCGTCGTCATCGTCGCCTCGGCCGAGGGGCATATAAGCCGCGTGACGATCAGCGGCGATGCGAAGGGCGGCCCCGCCCCGCTAATCGCGCGCATGGCGGCACCGCTGCCGGGGCAAGCCCCATTGCCGCGCGCCCGGTTCGAACGCGCGCTCGGCACTATCGCCGACATCCCGGGCACCAAGGTCACCCCGACGCTGGCGCTCGGCGACAGCCCCGGCGCAGTGGCGCTCGATCTGGCGGTCGACGCCAGCCGCCCGACGCTCGGCGTCGGCTTCACGACGCGGTCGAGCCCCTATGTCCGCGACGGCATCGTCGAGGTGACCGCGCGCGGCTACAGCCTCCTGCGCAGCGGCGACGAGAGTCAGCTCGGCGGCGCGGCGGCGGTCGATTTCAAATCGCTGCTCTATATCACCGCGCGCCATTCGACGCCGCTGGGCGCCGCGGGCACGCGCGCCGAGCTGTCGGTCGCGGCGCTGCGCACCCGGCCGCGTGCGCTCGCCATCGACGGCAAGGCGTGGAGCGGCGGGCTGGCGGTGACCCACCCGCTGATCCGCAGCACGCGGCGCACGCTGACGCTGTCGGGGTGGCTCGACTATCTCGATTCGCGCAACGCCCTGTTCGGCACCACCCTCGCGGCGGAGAAGAGCTGGACCGCCAGCGGCGCGCTGGCCTTTCGCCTGACCGAGGACCGCAGCGTGGTCGGCGCCCGCCTCGGCGTCTCGCGCGGCCTCGACATCGCGGGCGCGCGCGTCGATCCGGCGGTGGGGGAAGCGGGGTTCCTCTATGCCGACGCGGCGGTCGAGGCGAATCAGGCGATCGGCAAGCGCGTCGTGCTGCGCGCCGCCGCCACCGGACGCTGGACGCGCGACCGCCTGCCCGCGGCACAGCGCTTCAGCGTGGGCGGCGCCAGCTTCGGGCGAGCCTTCGACGACGGGCTGGTCAGCGGCGACCGCGGCTATGCAGGCTTCGGCGAGCTGGCGCTGCGCCCGCTGGCGAAGGGCGCGCTGGCGAAGAGCGAGGTCTATGCCTTCGCCGACTATGCCGATGTGACGCTGCTCGCGCGCCCCGCGACATCGCGCAGCCGGTTCGATCTGGGAAGCTGGGGCGGCGGGGTGCGCCTGTCGTACCGCGACAATGCGACGATCGGGGTCGAGTTCGCCGATGCGTGGAACCAGCCCGCACCCGGCTTCGATCAGGGTTGGCGCGTCGCGCTCGCCTGGAAAGTGTCGATCCGCCCCTGACCGGCCCCTCAGGCGACGCGGCGCCCGCGCTCGCGGGGCGGCGGTGCCTCAGCCTTGAACAGCGTTTCGGCGACCGGATAAAGCTCGCTTTCCTCGCGCGCGATGCGGTCGCCCAGCGCGGTCAGGATCGCGCGCGTTTCGGCGCAGAAGCCCGGCCAGTCGGCCTCGACGCGCAATTGGGTCCAGTAGCTGTCATAGGCCTCGAACGCCTCGGCGATATGGCCCATCTCGTCGACGAAGCGCGCGGCAAGCTCGGCCAGCACCGGCTCGCCCTTCGTCTGCAACCGCGGATAGAGCGCCCAATCCTCGCACTTCAGATGACGCACCAGCGTATCGCGAAACATCCCGCGCACCGCGGCCAGCTCGGTCGGCCGCGGCGGACGCCGCGCTGCGACAAATTCGATCATGAAGCCCGACAGGGTGACGAGCGCCGCATGCTCGGCGCGCAATCGGCGCATTTCCTGCGTCAAAGGCATGAACCACCCTCCAGTCGAGCGGTCCCTCACTTGCCCGCATAACGCCGCATGCTGAAAAGAGCGTTAAGGACGCTCGGCCATACGCCCACCGGGTCCGCCGCCGCGGGCGGTGCCGTTGGCGTCGGCACCGACTGGACTTGCCCACAGCGACCGCCCATGCTGGCGCGAAACGGGATGGAGATCGGGTGATGACGGATCTGGTATTGCGCGCCGACGAAGGCGGGATCGCGACGCTGACGCTCAATCGTGCCGACAAGCGCAATGCGCTCAACCTCGCGCTATGGGCCGAACTCGACGCGCATATTTCGAACCTTGCGGCCGCGGGCGATGCGATCGGCGTGGTCGTGCTGCGCGCGAACGGGCCGGTCTTCTGCGCCGGGAACGACCTCAAGGAACGCGGGGGCGAAGCGCCGCGGCCGCATTATCAGGCGTCGATCGTCACCCGCCTTGCCGAGCTGCCGCAACCGGTGATCGTCGCGGTGCAGGGTGGCTGCTTTACCGGCGGGCTCGAACTGGCGCTGGCCGGCGACATCATCGTCGCGGCGGAAAGCGCGCATTTCGCCGATACGCACGGCAAGTTCGGGCTCGTCCCCATCTGGGGGATGAGCCAGCGCCTGCCGCGCCGCGTGGGCGAATGGAAGGCGCGCGAGATGAGCTTCACCGGGCTGCCGGTTGACGGGCGCGAAGCCGCGCGCATCGGCCTCGCCAATCATTGCGTCGCCGACGACCGGCTCGACCTTGCCGCCCGCACCCTCGCCGAAGCGATCGCCGCCCAGTCGCGCCACAGCGTCTTCGCCTACAAGCGCCTCTACCGCGAACAAGCCGACCTCCCCCTCGCCGCCGGCCTCGCGCACGAAGTGTTCAACAGCGCCGGCGTTGCGCCGGACGTCGCGGAAAGGGTGGCGCGACAGTTCTGACGGCCGCGGGGTGGGGAGCGAGGGTTGCCGCTAACCGCTTTGTGTTCCCCGGCGAAAGCCGGGGCCCAGAGTTTCGGACGCCGCCGTTAGTGCTGTGAAGCCCTGGACCCCGGCCTTCGCCGGGGAACACATTGTCAACGCGGTACTCTCATTCTTTCGACACCCCTCACCGCTCGCGATACGCCGGAGGCCGTTTGCCGAGGAAGGCGGCGAGCGCTTCCTTATGGTCTTCGGTTGCCGACAGGATGACCTGCTGACGATCCTCAATTGCCATGGCGGCGTCGAGGCTCTGTGCGTCGATGTTGAGGTTGAGCGCCTGTTTCGACAAGCGCAGTCCCCAGGGGCTGGTCGCGAGCATTTCTTCGGCGAGCGCCAGGCCGCGGTCCAGCAGTTCGTCCTCGGCGACGATCTCGCTCACCAGGCCTGCCGACAGCGCGCGCTCGGCGTCGGCGAGGTCGGCGGCGAGCATCAGCGACAGTCCGCCGCCCGCCGCGGCGCCGTGGCCCAGCGCGATGATCGGCTGCGGACAGGCGCGCATCTTGCGATAGATATTGCCGATGCTCGTCTGGGTGCGCAGCGTGCGCAGCACCGGCGTCTCGTCGCTCGACCGGTCCTCCTGAATATCGAGTCCGGCGCAAAAGCCGCGCCCCGCCCCGCGCAGGATGACGACGCGCACCGCGGGCCGCGCGGCCAGCCCGCCGAAATAGTCGTTCAGTTCATCGACGAGCCCCTCGCTCAGCGCATTGAGCCGCGCGGGCCGGTTGAGCGTCGCGATCTCGATCTGGCCGCGCGCCTCGATCAGCAGTTCGCCGCTCACAGCGTCTGGCCGTCATCGATGGTGATCACCGAACCGGTGATACCGCGCGCCGCGTCGGAGCACAGCATCAGCAGCGGCGTGTGCAGGTCGCTCGGCGGACGCAGCCGCTGGCGCGGGAAGCTCGCGACGAACTTGGCCCCCGCCTCGCTCGCGAAAAGTTCGGCGGTCATTTCGGATTCGAAATAGCCCGGCTGGATGACATTGACGCTGATCCCGCGCCGCGCCCATTCGCGCGCAAGCGCCTTGCCCATGTGGCGAACCGCAGCCTTGGTGGCGCCATAGACCGAGGTCGCCGGAAAGATCTTTTCCGCCGTTATCGACCCGATGATGACGATGCGGCCATTTTCCTTGTCGCGGCTGCCCACCGCCTCGAGCCGGCGCGCGCCTTCGGTCGCGGTCAGGAAGACCCCGCGGACATTGGCGGCGAGCAGGAAGTCGACATCCTCGACCGACAGGCCGAGCGCCACCTTCTCGGTCGCGACGCCGGCGTTGGCGACGATCGTATCGACGGTGCCGAACGCCGCCTCGGCGGCATCATAGGCGGCCTTGGTCGATGCTTCGTCGGTGACGTCCATGCTGACTGCGACCGCCTCGCCTCCCGCTGCGCGGATCGCCTCGACCTGTTCGGCAAGCTTGTCGGCGCGGCGTGCCGCGAGCACCACCTTCGCGCCTGCCGCGGCGAGCGCCTTGGCAAAGCCCGCTCCCAGCCCCGACGACGCCCCGGTCACCAGCGCGACCCGCCCGCTGAGGTCGAATTTCGGTTCGCTAGCCATATGTCTCTCCCTTGTTCTGGCCGCCGGACGGGCGATGCGCGGGCGGCGGCAGGGCCGCACCGTCAGTTAAGTTGACGCTTACGTTAACCGCGAGCGATGGCAAGCCCTTCCGCCACCGACTGGCGGAAAAACGCCGCGCGGGGGTTGACCGATCAACTTTGTTCCCTTAATGTTCTCTTCGTGCACACACAACCTGTTCCCCCGTCGCAGCCGCCAAGCGTGGCGGACGGGGGATAAAGGGCCTCCGCTCCCCACCCTTAATTGGCATACCAAATCCGCAACTTTACAATGCGGCGTCCCCCACCACTATCGCATCAGCTTTTGCGAATGGGGAACGGGACATGACGCGCGCCTTGGCGGTGATGACGGACCAGCATTGGGGCGATTATCCGGATGCGGCCGAACCGGCGGACTTGTCGCCCGGCACCCCGCCCTTCTGTCCGAAAGCGCGGGCGCATATGGTGCGCAACCTCATCCGGCATCGCCGACGCCGCGAACAATTGTTCGGCGCCGAGGTCTTCGCCGATCCGGTGTGGGACATTCTGCTCGACCTCTACGCGTCGCATCACGAAGGAAAGAATGTCGCGGTGACCAGCCTGTGCATCGCCGCCGCCGTCCCGCCCACGACCGCGCTGCGCTGGATCAAGGTGATGACCGAAAAGGGATGGCTGGTGCGCACCCGCGATCCCGCCGACGGGCGCCGCGTCTATGTCGACTTGGGTGCCGATGCGCTGGCGCGGCTCGATCTCTATTTCGCCGGGCTGCCGGGCGTCTGATCGGGCGTCCTGCGGCAGGTCAGTCGGAGAAATAGCGCCGCTGAAGCCGGGCCATTTCCTCTGCCGAAGGCGTCTCGCCGATCCGACCGTTCAATATCTCGATCGCCGAGTTGAGTTCGATGGCCGCCTGTGCTTCGCCGATGGCGTCGAGCAGGGCCAATTGCCCCACCAGCACATCGCGCACGCCGCGCAGCCGCTTCGTCTCGTCTGGAACCTTCGTCATAGACCGCGCTTGTCCTCGAACTCGCGGCGCAACGGACCCTTGGCGGCGGCGAGCGGGAGCGGCGTTAGCAGACGGGGTGCATGCCGGAAATGTCGAACTGGTCCGGATCGGACGTCAGCGGCGGCGGCAATCCGAAACGCCGCCGGAGAGCCACAGAGCGCCCTCCGCTTCGGTCACGACCACCCTCCCCCGGTTCTGAAGCAGCGCGACGACGCGCAGCACGGTCGATGCCGCCAGTCCCGTCGTCAGGGCTATATCGTCGATACCGCGGCGATCGTCTGCAATCGCGGCCAGAACCGCGCCCGCCTTGGCGGCCACGCCCGACGCCAGCGGCGGATCGAAATCATCGAACATATACGCCCAATCTAGCGCGCGTTGCGGCGCGCGGGGTCGTCATTCTGTTTGCGTCGCCGCCTTCGGTCGGCCTGAAACCATGCGGTTGCCAGCACGATCACCAGCATCTGCGGATAGGCCCAGAAGCCTTGCCCGGCCGAGTAGAGCCGCGGCCAGAGGTCGGGCAGGACCAGCTTCGTCAGATGCGTCATACAGGTGATGAGCTGGAACGCCGGCAGGCACAGCGTCCAATAGCGGCGGCTGACCAGCGCATGACCGAGATAGACCGCGAGCATGACGAAATCGAGCAGCGTCAGGAGCAGGCTGAACGTCTCGAAGCGCGTGCCCGAAATGATCAGAGCCGCCGGCGTCAGCACCGAAGCGACGAACACCGTCCAGATCGCAAAGCGCGTTTCGCGCTCGCCCGCCCACTGGACATACACCAGAACGGACAGAAGAACGAAAAGATAGATATAGCCCCAGATCAATCGGCGAGCCTCCGCTTATCGGCACCCACGACCCGGGACATGCTTCAGGCGGCCCGCGTGGCCGGCCGGCGCGGCGTGTCCGCGTCGCTCTCGGCAAGCGTCGCTCTCGCCGGAACCACCTTGCCCAGATCGCCCGATCCGACGACCATATTGCGCAGCCCGACCCGGTCTTTCAGCGAGGCCAGTTCATTGTGCAGCGCGACGACCTGCGACCGACCCTCGAACAGGCCGGCAACCGCCGACTGAAGATGCGCGAAGGCACGGTCGCCGACCACCGCCGACAGGCGGGCCCCCGCCTGGGCATCGGGCAAGGACGTCACGAGCACGCCCAGCTTCGCAATCGCATTGTCGATGGCGGCTTCGGCTGCATGCACCTCGTTCGCGAGCTTGTTGGCCACGGCCAGTCGTTCTTTCAGCATGATTTTCTCCCCGCGCGCGCTGCCGCGACAACGCGCCTTCAGGGGGTCGACAGGAGTTTCGAAACGCCGGCATAGCCATTCAGCAAGACCCCGAACGCGATGCTGGCCCCGATCGCGATCGCCAGGATAATGACCAGTCGCCACCAGATCGAAAGCCTGTTCTCTCCCCCGAAAAATGTGGCGATCGGATGCGATGGTTCCAGCCACGCGGCCGCATCGTCGGAAGCGCTCCCGGCGCCCCCCACCTGCCTGTCCCGTTGCTCGAGATCGTCGGGACCAACACCATCTCCCGCCGACGCCCCCTTGTCGGCGAGACGTTCGTAATCGGGAAGGTCGAACTTTTCATATACCAAATTGGTGCTGGCTGCGGCCGGCACCGCGCCGTCCACGGCGCCGG
>LULJ01000003.1_pt1 | contig 187577 bp, 197 predicted proteins | sample 728171 | NCBI WGS metagenome assembly LULJ01 (sample SAMN03860292, study PRJNA289734) | marine metagenome | biome: seawater column; feature: ocean; material: water; isolation source: Red Sea water column Station 169 - depth 25m | place: Saudi Arabia: Red Sea | collected 2011-10-15 | depth 25 m
GTCGAGGGAGGCGGCCGCGCTGCCGTGGGCGACGGCCGCGGCGAGCGCGGTGGCGTCGTCCGCTCCGGCCTCGCGGGCCAGGAGCAGCCCGGCGAGCGAGGAGTCGCCCGCGCCGACGGTGCTGCGCGGCGTGACCGGCGGGGTGGCGCAGAACCAGGTGCCGCGGGCGGTGGCGAGGACGGCCCCGGTGGCGCCGAGCGTCAGCAGCACCTCCGCCGGACCGCGCTCGGCACGGAGGCGCTGGGCCTCGTGCGCGGCGAGCTCGGGGTCGGCCTCGATCGCGTCGCCGTCGCCGCCGATGAGCTCGACGAGCTCGTGCCCGTTGGGCTTGACCAGGTCGGGTGCCGTCGACGGGTCGGCCAGCGCGGCCGCGAGCGCCGCCCCCGACGTGTCGACCGCGACCGTGGCGCCCACGGCGCGCAGCCGCGGCACCAGACCGGCGTAGAGGTCGGCGGGTACGCCCGGGGGCAGCGAGCCGCACAGCGCGACCCACGACGCACCGCGGGAGGCGTCGACGAGGGTGCCGACGAGCGCCCCGAGCTCCGTGGCGTGCAGCGGGGTGCCCGGCGCGTTGAGCTTGGTGGTGGTGCCGTCGGGCTCGGCGAGGGTGAGGTTGACGCGGGTGGCGCCCGCGATCGGGACCTGCACGACGGCGAGGCCGGTGGGCTCGAGCGACGTGACGACGGGGTCGCCCGGGGCGGCCGGGACCACGGCCCGGACGTCGACGCCCGCCGCCTGGACCACACGGGCGACGTTGATGCCCTTGCCGCCCGGCTGGTCGGTCGAGGCCGACGTGCGCAGCACCGCGCCGCGCTCGAGCGGCCCGTCGAGGCAGACCAGTCGGTCGATCGCGGGGTGCGCGGTGAGCGTGACGATCATGCGACCACGACCTCGAGGCCGGCGCGCTCGAGCCGCGAGACCTGCTCGCGCGTGACGTTCTTGTCGGTGACGACCACGTCGAGCTCGTCGATGGAGGCGAAGCTCATGGCGTACTCGGTGTCGATCTTCGAGGAGTCCGCGAGGACGACCACGCGACGGGCCGCGGCCACGAGCGCCCGCTTGACCGCCGCCTCCTCGACGTCGGGCGTCGTGAGCCCGCGCTCGAGGCCGATGCCGTTGGCACCGATGAAGGCGACGTCGGGACGCATGCGCCCGTAGGCGGCGACGGTGTCGGCACCGACCGCGGCGGCCGTCGTCGGGCGGACGCGGCCGCCCACCACGAGGAGCGAGACGCCCTCGTGCCGCGCGAGCCGGCCGGCGACGTCGATGCCGTGCGTCACGGCGTCGAACGCGGCGTCAGCGGGCAGCGCGTCGACGAGGGCGGCGGTGCTGGTGCCGGCGTCGAACGCGACCCAGCCGTCGGTGTCGGGCAGGAGCGCGAGCGCGGCCTGCGCGATCGCCTCCTTCTCCGGCGCGTGCTGGGTGGCACGGTCCGTGACGGCGAGCTCCGCGGCCTGGGCCACGGTGCGGGCGACGGCTCCGCCGTGCACGCGACGGGCCAGGCCGTGGCGCTGCAGCACGTCGAGGTCGCGACGGATGGTCTCGCCGGAGACCCCGAGCTCGTCCGCGGCGTCGACGACGCTCACTCGGCCGTGCTCGCTGAGGCGGGCGGCGAGGAGTGCGCGGCGTTCGGCGGCGTACACGAGTGCTCCTGGGGTCCGGTCCACGTCCCACGACACGATGCAGGGGGGTGCAGGGTGTCCTGCGTCACCGCGTTGTGTGGATTTGTGTGGATTTGATGTTGATGTCTGCTGTTCTACGCGATAGTCTCGGGCCATGTCAAGCATGTCGGGCACATCCCCACAGATTTCCATGACGGCGGTCACCCTCACCGGGACCCCCGTGGTCGCCGGCGTCGGGCACGGCGCCGTGCTGGTGCCCGGCGACCGTCCCCACGTCCCCTCCGACGAGCCCGCGCGCGACGACACGGCCGAGCTCTTCGCCACCGCGGCGGCCACCGTCGCCGGCCGCCTGCAGGAGCGCGCAGCCCTCGCCAGCGGGTCCGCCTCGGAGGTCCTGAGCGCCACGGCCGCCCTCGTGCAGGACCGCGGCCTCGCCGCCCTCGTCGCCAAGCACGCCAAGACGGGCAGCGGCCCGGCCACCGCGACGTCGCGCGCCGTCGACGAGCTCGTCGCCATGTTCACCGCCGCCGGCGGGCTCATGGCCGAGCGCGTCACCGACCTGCGCGACGTGCGCGACCGCGTGGTGGCCGAGCTGCTCGGCCAGCCCGAGCCCGGCGTCGGCGTGCCCTCGGAGCCGTCGGTGCTGCTCGCCGACGACCTCGCACCGGCCGACACCGCCGGCCTCGACCCGGCCCTCGTGGTCGGCATCGCCGTCCGGCTGGGCGGCCCCACGAGCCACACGGCCATCATCGCCCGTCAGCTCGGCATCCCCTGCGTCGTCGGCGTGAGCGACCTGCCCGACGAGCTGCCCGACACCGCGCTCGTCGACGGCGGCACGGGCGAGGTCGTGCTGTCGCCCGATCCCGCCGCGGCCGCCTCGCGCGCCGAGGCCGACGCCGAGCGCCGCGCCGCGAGCGCCGCCTGGGAGGGGCCGGGGCGCACCGCCGACGGTCACGCCGTGCAGGTGCTCGCCAACGTCCAGGACGCCAAGGGCGCCGAGCGTGCCGCGCAGGAGCCGGTCGAGGGATTCGGCCTCTACCGCACCGAGCTGAGCTTCCTCGACCGGCCGTCCGAGCCGACCGTGCAGGAGCAGACCGACGTCTACGGCGCCGTCCTGGCTGCGGCGGGGTCGGGCAAGGTCGTCGTGCGGACGCTCGACGCCGGTTCGGACAAGCCGCTCGCGTTCGCCGACATGGGCACCGAGGCCAACCCCGCGCTCGGCGTCCGCGGCCTGCGCGTCGGTCGCCGTCTGCCGGAGCTGCTCGCCCACCAGCTCGACGCGGTGGCCGCCGCCTCGCAGACGTCGGAGGCGACCGTCTGGGTCATGGCGCCGATGGTCTCGGTGCCGTCGGAGGCTGCTGCGTTCGCCGCGGAGTGCCGCACCCGAGGACTGACGCCCGGCGTGATGATCGAGACGCCGTCGGCCGCGCTGCTCGCCGAGCGGGTGCTGGAGCACGTCGACTTCGTGTCGATCGGCACGAACGACCTCAGCCAGTACACGTTCGCGGCCGACCGCATGTCGGCCGAGCTCGGCGACCTGACCGACCCCTGGCAGCCCGGCCTGCTCGTGCTGGTCGAGGCCGTGGCCCGCGCCGGCGAGCGCACCGGCAAGCCGGTGGGGGTGTGCGGCGAGGCCGCCGCCGACCCCGCACTCGCCTGCGTGCTCGTCGGCCTCGGCGTCACCTCCCTGTCGTGCGCGGCGTCGGCCGTGCGACCCGTGGGCGCGCGGCTCGCGTCGGTGACGCTCGATCAGTGCCAGCAGGCCGCGCGAGCCGCCCTGGCCGCCGCCGACCCCGCCTCCGCCCGCGAGGCCGTCGCCGCCGTCCTCGACGCCTGACGCGCTGCTGGTTCCCATCACGTGATGGGAACCAGCAGCTCAGCATGGCGATCCCTCGCTCACCCCGGGAATCATCCGCAGGTGAGCGCGGAAGAACCAGGGTGAGTGGCGGGGCGGTCAGCGGCGCCAGAGGTGCCGCATGATCGGCAGCATCCCGGACATGACGGCCACGGCGAAAAGCACGAACCCCACCGCGGAGACGTAGGGACTCAGCGTCGACATCGTCTCGTTCGGCAGCGACTCCCCCAGGATCCCCAGGAGCACCCCGACCGCGAAGACCGGGAACACGACCAGGGTGCGACGTCGCAGACGGCGCATGCGACCCATGATCTCCTCGCGCTCCACGTCGTCCTCCTCCGGCGTGCCCCGCGTCCCGTCGCGCCGTGGCGGCATCGGGCGCCCGAACGACAACGGCCCGTTGAACCCGTGGAACGCGCAGAGGCCGATCACGACGAACGCGATGCCGAACAACACGCCGCCGACGGGCAGCATCCACCCGATCCCGTGGGTGTCGCCGTAGCCGAGCAGCCCGACGCCGACCGCGCCGAGCGGGAAGACCATGAACGCGCGCGCGAGCAGCCCGGCCTGCGTGAGGTCCTTGAACGGCTTCACCGGGGTCTCCTGTCGTCGACGCTCGACCGACATCCTGGCGCGCGCCGACGTCCGCCGCCCGCCGAACGGTGCGTCCACACTGCGAGACCGTCCCCATGCGACGTCGACGAGGCGCACGGTGGGACGACACCGACGTCGACCCCGGAGCCCGCCATGACCCTCACCGCGCCCGACCCGACCACCACCCGCTCGCGCGTGGAGGTCGCGCCCGTGGGGGCGCGGATCGGTGCCGTCGTGTCCGACGTGCGGCTCGGTGGCGACCTGACGGCCGAGGAGGTGCACGACGTCCGCGCGGCGCTCCTGCGTCACAAGGTCGTGTTCGTCCGCGGGCAGCACCACCTCGACGACGCCGACCACCACGCGTTCGCAGCCCTGCTCGGCACGCCGACGTCGCCGCACCCCACCGTGCGCGGCGCGGCCAACGCGGTCCTGCCCATCGACTCCTCCCACGGCAAGGCCAACGCCTGGCACACCGACGTGACCTTCGTCGACCGGGTGCCCGCCATCAGCGTGCTGCGCGCGGTGACCCTCCCGCCCTACGGCGGCACCACCGTGTGGGCCAACACCGCGGCCGCCTACGCCGACCTGCACCCGGCGCTGCAGGCGATGGCCGACCGGCTGTGGGCCGTGCACACCAACCGCTACGACTACGCCGCCGACGTCGACGAGCAGCGCATCGGCGGCATCGACGTCCGCGAGGAGGCCTACCGCGAGGAGTTCGGTTCGCGCCTGTTCGAGGCCGAGCACCCCGTCGTCCACGTGCACCCCGAGACCGGCGAGCGCTCGCTGCTCCTCGGCCAGTTCGTGAAGCGGCTCGTCGGCCTCTCCACCCGCGACTCCGCCGACGTCTTCGAGCTGCTGCAGCGCGAGGTGACCCGGCTCGAGAACACCGCCCGCTGGAGCTGGCAGCCGGGCGACGTCGCGATCTGGGACAACCGCGCGACGCAGCACTACGCGGTCGCCGACTACGACGACCACCACCGCGTCATGCACCGCATCACGGTGGCCGGGACCGTCCCGGTGAGCACCGACGGCGTGCGCTCCACGCTGCGCCAGGGCGACGCGTCGGCCTACTCGGCCTGACCGGTCTCAGACCTCGCGTCGCGAGATCGGGAAGAGGATCGCCTCGCGGATGCCGACGCCCTGCAGCAGCATGACCAGGCGGTCGACGCCGAGACCCAGGCCGCCCGCGGGAGGCATGCCGAACTCCAGCGACCGCAGGAAGTCCTCGTCGACGTCCATCGCCTCGGGGTCGCCTGCGGCTGCCAGGCGCGCCTGCTCCTCGAGCCGCTCACGCTGGATGACGGGGTCGTTGAGCTCGGTGTACGCGGGCGCCAGCTCGACGCCGTTGATGATGAGGTCCCACGCCTCCACGAGGCCCGGCGTGCTGCGGTGCTTCTTGGCGAGCGGTCGCACGGCCTCGGGGTAGTCGCAGACGAACGTCGGCTGGACCAGGGTGTGCTCGACGAGCTTCTCGAACAGCTCGAGCACGATCTCGCCGGGTCCCCAGTGGTCCTGCAGGGCGACGTCGAGGCGTGCGGCGTGCGCGGTCAGCGTCTCCTGCGGCGTGTCGACGTCGACGGTCTCGCCGACCGCCTCGCCCACGAGCTCGTGAATGGTCGCGCGCCGCCAGGGCGCCTCGAGGTCGATGTCGGTGCCGTCGCGTCCGGGCACCACCGTCTTGCCCACCGCGCGCGCGGCGTCGACGACGAGGTCGCGGGTCAGCTCGGCCATCGTGTCGTAGGAGCCGTACGCCTCGTACGCCTCCAGCATCATGAACTCGGGGTTGTGGGTGTTGTCGACGCCCTCGTTGCGGAACGTCTTGCCGATCTCGTAGACCCGGTCGATGCCGCCCACGAGCGAGCGCTTGAGGTGCAGCTCCAGGGCGATGCGCAGCAGCGCGTCCTCGTCGAAGGCGTTGACGTGGGTGTGGAAGGGCCGCGCGGCGGCGCCGCCGTTGGTGTGCTGCAGCACGGGCGTCTCGACCTCGACGTAGCCGCGCTCGTCGAGCGTGCGGCGCAGCGACTGCAGCACCTTCGCCTTCACGCGCACCGTCTCGCGGGCCTCGGGACGGACGATGAGGTCGACGTAGCGCATGCGGCTGCGCGCCTCGTCCGACAGCGGCTTGTGCTCGTTGGGCATCGGACGCAGCGTCTTGGCGGCGATCGCCCACGACGACGCCTGCACGCTCAGCTCGCCGCGGCGGGACGTGATGACCTCACCCGTCACCGCGAGGTGGTCGCCGATGTCGACGAGCTGCTTGAAGCGGTCGAGCGACTCTTCCCCCACGCCGTCGAGGGAGACCATGGCCTGCAGGGCGGTGCCGTCGCCCTCGCGCAGCGACACGAACACCAGCTTGCCCGTGCCCCGCCGGAAGATGACGCGTCCGGCGACCGTGACGACGTCGCCGGAGTGGTGGTCGGGGCCGAGCGCCTCGGCGTCGTACGCGTCGCGCACCTGCGTGATCGTGTGCGTGATCCCCAGGTCGACCGGGTAGGGCTCGATGCCCGCGTCGATGAGCTGCTGCCGCTTCTCGCGACGGATCCGCAGCTGCTCGGGCAGGTCGTCGACCGCGTTCTCGTCGGGGGTCCGGGGGGAGTCGCTCACGGGACGATAGCCTAGTTGGGGCTGTGCGGAGGCGTTCGGGGAGACACCCTCGCCGCACGTGGCACGAGTGACCTGCGACGGGTCGACGAGGTCGAGCCACAGCTCGACGGGCTGCGCCGCGGGGCCTCGCGACCATTCACTACGGTTGTCCGCTGCAGAGCTCCTGCGGCGCGGTACCGCACGCCGCGTAGGTCCAGCCGCGTTTCGTCGTGCGGTAGGTGGTCCCGCCGACCTCGTAGGTGAAGCCGAAGGAGCGGACGACATAGCCCTCGCGCGGCACCTCGATGCTCAGCACCAGGGACAAGGGCGTCAGCACGTCGCAGGGTGCCGAGAGCCGCGCGCCGCGGATCGGGCTCCAGGTGCCGCCGTACTCCGCCGCGACGGTGGAGGGCTCGCCGACGGCGGTCAGGAAGCCGATCCGCTCATCGCTGCCGCGGTGCAGGTAGCCCGTCACGGGGCCGCCGGTACCGACGGTGCGTCCGTTCACCTGCAGCGAGCGGACGACCGCCTTCCGCCCTCCGTCCACACACACAGGGAAGGCGACGTTGGCCGTCCACAGCCGCCCGGCGTCGACGGGCCTGTAGGTGCCGTTGCCGCCCTCGGCGACGCGGAACTGCAGCGGACCCCGGCCCGGGCCTGAGGTCGGCTCCGGCGTGGCGCCGACGCAGCCGGCCGAGACCAGCAGGGCGGCCACGACGAGCAGCAGGCGACCACGGACCACGACGCTCTCCTCTCGAGACCGGGAGACCCGACACTCCCACGGCCGCACCCCTCCCGTCAGCGTGATCACCGACTGTTCACCCACGGCGGACGCACGGGGAGGAACAGATCGGTCGGCGTCGAGGTTGGCCACCACCATGACCGGCCTGCCAGGATATCGCCCGTGAGCGACCCCGACACCCTCACCGAGTCCCGCGCCACCCGGCTGCGGCGTGGTCTCGCCGACGCCGAGACCGAGCAGGTCGGCGCGGCACTGCTGCTGGTCGCGACCGTCGCCGCGATCGTGTGGGCGAACCTCGGCAGCGGGTACGACGCGTTCTGGCACACCGACGCGCGCGTCGCAGTCGGCGGGTGGTCGATGGGGCTCGACCTCTACCACCTGGTCAACGACGCGCTCATGGCGTTCTTCTTCTTCGCGGTCGGCCTGGAGGTCAAGCGGGAGCTGACCATCGGCGAGCTGACCGACCGCTCGCGCGCGATCGTGCCGGCGACGGCCGCCCTCGCGGGGCTCGTCGTGCCGGCCCTGGTGTTCCTGCTCATCGCGCGCGACTCCGGGCAGGCGCACGCGTGGGGTGTCGTGATCTCGACCGACACGGCCTTCCTCGTGGGCGCGCTCGCGATCATCCGACCGCAGCACCCCTCACGGCTGCGCGTCTTCCTGCTGACGCTCGCCGTCGTCGACGACATCGGTGCGCTCACCGCCATCGCCGTCTTCTACACCGACGAGCTGCACGTCGCGCCGCTGCTCGTGGCACTGGTCGCGCTCGGGCTCATCGCGCTCGTCCGGCTCATGCCGTCCGGCCGCGGGCCGCTGTACGCGGTGCTCTCGGTCGTCGTCTGGTTCGGGCTGCACGAGGCCGGCGTGCACGCCACCCTCGCCGGGGTGGCCGTCGCGCTGCTCATCCCCGTCGCCGCACCGCGCCAGAACGACGTCGAGCGGGTGGTGGAGCTGACCCGCGCCTTCCGTCAGTCGCCGAACCCGGCCTACGCGGCAGCAGCGGGGCGCCAGCTGCGCGAGTCGATCTCGATCAACGAGCGGCTGCAGCGCTCGTTCGCGCCGTACGTGGCGTACGTGATCCTGCCCGTCTTCGCGCTCGCCAACGCCGGTGTCGTGCTCGACGCCGAGACGCTGCGGCGCTCGATGTCGTCGTCGCTGTTCTGGGGCGTGGTCGCCGGTCTCGTCGTGGGCAAGCTCGTGGGCATCACCGGGGCCACCCTGCTCGCCCAGCGGTTGAGGCTCGGCGTGCTCGCGCCCGGCCTGACGATCGGCCGAGTCGCGGGCGGCGCCGCGCTGTCGGGCATTGGCTTCACCATCTCGCTGCTCATCGTCGGCATCGCGATCGACGACCCTGCCGCGCAGGACGAGGCCAGGGTCGGCGTGCTCGCAGCGTCCGTGCTCGCCTTCGTGCTCGGCGCCGCCGTGCTGCGCGCGCTCGACTCCCGGCGTCCCGTCGTGCCACCGGGCACCGTCCTGCTCCGCCCGTTCGACCCGCGCCGCGACCACTACAAGGGGCCGGCCGACGCACCGCTCGTGCTCGTCGAGTACGGCGACTTCGAGTGCCCGTTCTGCAGCCGGGCCACCGGCATGGTCGACGAGGTCATCGAGCACTTCGGTCGCGACGTCGTCTGGGTGTGGCGGCACCTGCCGCTCCACCAGCACCACCCGCACGCCGAGCTCGCGGCTCGCGCCTACGAGGCGGCGCACCTCCAGGGCCGGCACTTCGACTACGCGCGGCTGCTCTGGGCCCACCAGGACCAGCTCGAGCGGCTCGACCTCCTGCGCTACGCCGACGAGATCGGGCTCGACCTCGTGCGGTTCGAGGCCGACCTCGACGCCGACGACGTGCTGCGGCGGGTGCGCGAGGACGAGGACGACGCCGACCTGATGGACGTCGCGGCGACCCCGACGTTCTTCATCGGCACCGAGAGGTACGACGGTCAGTGGGACGCACCGACCCTCATCGCCGCGCTCGACGCTCGACGCCCTACGCCTGACGCCCTCAGGTCCTGCGCGTCGCGGGCCCGGGACGCGAAGAAGCCCGGTCACCGCTCACGCGGTCGACCGGGCTTCTCGCAGTGCGTGCGAGGGGGACGTCACTTCTTGAAGGCGTCCTTGATGTCCTCGCCGGTGTTCTTCAGCGAACCCTTGGTCTGGTCCTTCTGGCCCTCGGCCTGCAGGTCCTTGTCGTCGGTGGCCTTGCCCACGGCCTCCTTGACCTCGCCGGTGACCTTCTCAGCGGTGTTCTTCGCCTTGTCGATGAAGCTCATGGTGATCCTCCTTGGATCGGTGGGGTGACAACTAAAACGCTACGGCGGCTGCAGGGGTCGGCAACTCGAAGTGACGGTGCCGCCGAACTCCTCAGAGAGTTCTCAGTACCCCCCGGCCGGCTCACTTGTTGAAGGCGTCCTTGATGTCCTCGCCGGTGTTCTTCAGCGAACCCTTCGTCTGGTCCTTCTGGCCCTCGGCCTGCAGGTCCTTGTCGTCGGTGGCCTTGCCCACGGCCTCCTTGACCTCGCCAGCAACCTTCTCGGCGGTGTTCTTGGCCTTGTCGATGAAGCTCATGTCGTCCTCCTGAGTGGGTAGGTGAGGAGCCGAACCGTTCGGCTTACGTTGTAAACCTTACGCCGTAAGCCGAGCGCCGCAACGCGACCTGGTGAGACGTCCGTCACGACGCGGAGCGACGCCCGGACGTCCGTCGCCCGACGTCATTCCGCCAGGCGCGAGGCGATCCCGTCGAGCATCTCGGCCAGCGCCCGCTCGAACTCCTCGGCGTAGCGGTCGGCGGCGAGCCGGGCGGCATGCCGATGGATCGTCGGATAGGTCTCCTCGTCGACCATGCCCGCGGGGTCGATCACCTGCTCCGGCGTCGACGCCTCCGCCACGGCGTCCTGCTGGTCGGCGTCGCGGGTCGGCGACAGGCCGCCAGGGACCGCCTCCGACGCGTCGGCCCCCGCGCCGAACGACCCGTCGCCGTCCTTCGGGTCGCGCAGGGTGCGCGCACCCGTCTCCATCAGCAGGTAGCCGAGCAGGAAGCTGTTGAACGAGCGGTAGGCGAACACGACCTCCTCGTCGTCGAACCCCTCCGCCTCCAGCGCCTCGAGGACCGACTCGATCCACGCCAGCGAACGCAGGGGCGGGTTGATCCACGGAGCCTCCGACGGGCGCGTGGCCACCACCGGGAAGGCGTGAGGATGGGCCAGGGCGTAGCGGCGCACACCGCGCGCCAGGCGCTCCAGGTAGTCGCGCCAGCCGTGCTCGGCCGTCCGCAGCACCTCGGGGTCGGCGTCCAGCTCGGCGACCACCAGGTCGACGACGGCGTCGAGCAGGTCGTCGCGCGTGCCGACGTGCTTGTACAAGCTCATCGCCTCGACGCCGAGCCGCTTGCCGATCGCCCGCATCGAGGCGGAACCCACGCCCTCCTCGTCGATCAGCTGCAGCGCAGCCTCGGCGATCGTGCGGCGCGAGAGCGTGCCGCGCCGAGAGGACGTCGAGGGCATGGGGGGATCGTGCCACGGCGCAGTGGGACCGACGACCCGAGCATCGGGACAGGAGCACGACAGGGTCCCGGCGGAACACTCCGCTGGTCGAGTAGTCAGGACGGCGAGCGCCAGCGAGCTCGTCCTGACGTATCGAGACCACCCGGCAACAGCCCAGCGCGGGCCAACCCCCAGCGACGGCGTGGAGTGGTCTCGATACGCCCGGAGCACGCTCCTTCGTCGCGGCTCCGCGCTACTCGACCAGCGGAACACTCCGTTGGTCGAGTAGTCAGGACGGCGAGCGCCAGCGAGCACGTCCTGACGTATCGAGACCACCCGGCAACAGCCCAGCGCGAGCCAACCCCCAGCGACAGCCCAGAGTGGTCTCGATACGCCCGACCGAGCTCCTTCGTCGCCGCTCGGCCTACTCGACCAGCGAGACTCTCCGCTGGGGGTCAGTGGTTCTTCTCGTGCACCAGACGCAGACCGGTGAGGGTCAGCCACGGGTCGCGCGTGGTGATGCTCGTGCAGTGGTCCAGCACGACGTCCGCGTAGGCGCCGGTCGCGATCACGGCGACGTCGTCGGGGTCGGCCCCCAGCGACTCGATGATGCGGTCGACCATCCCGTCCACCAGGCCCGCGAAGCCGTAGACCGCGCCCGACTGCACCGCCTCGACGGTGTTCTTGCCGATGACGTCGCGCGGCACCGCCAGCTCCACGGCGCGCAGCTGCGCGCCGCGGCGGGCCAGGGCCTCCAACGACAGCTCGACCGCCGGCGCGATGGCACCCCCTACATAGCGGTTCCGTTCGTCGACGACGTCGAAGATCGTCGCGGTGCCGTTCATGTCGACCACGACCGCCGGCCCCCCGTACACCTCGGCCGCGGCGAGCGCGTTGACGATGCGGTCGGCACCGACCTCCCGCGGGTTGTCGGTGTGGATCGGGATGCCCGTCTTCACGCCGGGGCCGACGATCGAGACCGGCAGGCCCGCGTAGTAGCGCTCGAGCATCGCCTTGAGCTCGACCTGGATCGACGGGACCGTGCAGCACATCGCCACGGCCTCCACGTCGGCCAGACCAGCGGCGCGCACGAACCCGTGCGCCAGCAGGTGCCACTCGTCGGCGGTCCGCTGCGTCTGCGACGACACGGTCCAGTGCTCGACGAGACGCTCGCCGTCGAACGCGCCGATGACGGACTGGCTGTTGCCGACGTCGAGCGCCAGCAGGGTCACCGGGCCGCCCCCACCGCCTGCGACCCCGCAGCGCCGCCGTGCGCCACGAGCGGGTTCTCGACGACGTCACCACGGACGAGACCGGAGCCCGGCAGTGCCTCGGCGGGGTCGGAGCCCGTGCCGATCACGCGGTTCTCGGAGTCGACGAACACGACGCTCGGCTGGAACTCGCGTGCCTCGGCGTCCTCCATCTGGCCGTAGGCGATGAGGATCACCAGGTCGCCCGGGTGCACCAGGCGCGCGGCGGCACCGTTGATGCCGATCACGCCGGAGCCGCGCTCGCCCGCGATCGTGTAGGTGACGAGCCGGGCACCGTTGTCGATGTCGACGATGTGCACGAGCTCGCCGGGGAGCAGGTTGGCGGCGTCGAGCAGGTCGGCGTCGACGGTCACCGAGCCGACGTAGTGCAGGTCGGCCTGCGTGATCGTGGCGCGGTGGATCTTCGACGTCATCATCGTGCGGAGCATGGTCAGGGTCCCTTTCTGAGCACCACGGGCTGGTTGTCGAGCAGGCGCGTGGTGCCGACCCTGGCTGCCACCAGGATCCGCGCCTCCCCCTCGTACGTGTCGTCGACGGCACCGAGCAACGGGTCGGTGACGACGAGGTAGTCGACGTCGACGCCGTCGGCGGCGTCCAGCACCTCGCGGGCGGCCTTCAGCACGGCGTCGGCACCGACGGTCGCCTGCTCGACCCCGACCCGCAGGGCGCGGGACAGGGCCAGGGCGTGGTCGTGCTGCTCGGACGTCAGGTACGCGTTGCGCGAGCTGAGCGCCAGGCCGTCGGCCTCGCGGACGATGGGGTGGCCGACGACCTCGACGTCGAGCACGAGGTCGCGCACCATGCGGCGCACGAGCGCGAGCTGCTGGAAGTCCTTGTCGCCGAAGACGGCGACGTCGGGACGCACCAGCGCGAACAGCTTCGCGACGACGGTCAGCACCCCGCGGAAGTGGGTGGGCCGGGCCGCGCCCTCGAGCACCTGGCCGAGCGGACCCGGGTCGAGCGTCACGGCGTCGTCGAGGCCTCCGGGATAGACCTCGTCGACGTCGGGCGCGAACACCACGTCGACGCCCTCCTGCGCGCAGACCCGCAGGTCGGCATCGAGGGTGCGGGGGTAGGCGTCGAGGTCCTCGCCGGGCCCGAACTGCGTGGGATTGACGAAGATCGAGACGACCAGCGTGTCGCCGAGGGGGCGGGCGTGCCGCATGAGGCGGGCGTGGCCGTCGTGCAGGGCTCCCATCGTCGGCACGAACGCGACCCGGCCGGAGACGGCGAGTGCTGCACGCAGCTCTGCCCGGGTGCGGGCGACGACGGGCGTCATCGCACGGGCCCGGACACGCGGGGGCGCTCGTCGAGCGCGGCGTCGAGCACGGCGGCGGTGGCCGGGTCGAGGCGGCCGTCGGCGGCTGCCCGCTCGGTGGTGGCGTGCGCCATGGCCACGTAGGCGTCGCGCGTCGACGACGGCTCCGTGGCGAGCGCGTCGACGTGGGCGCGGACCGTGGTGACGTCGCCGCGTGCGATCGGGCCGGTGAGCGCGGCGTCGCCGAGGTCGAGCGCGTTGTCGAGGGCGGCCTCGAGCAGCGGACGCAGGATGGTCGCCGCCTCGGCGCCTGCCCCGATGCCCTGGAGCAGGTCGCGGGCCTGGGCGACGAGGGTGACGAGGTGGTTCGCGCCGTGGCTCAGCGCGGCGTGGTAGCGCACGCGGTCGGCGTCGTCGATCCACACGGGCGTGCCACCCAGGACCGCCGCGAGGTCCTCGGCCAGCGCTCGCTCGGTGTCGGCGGCGGTGAGCCCCATTGCGCACCCGCGGCCGAGGTCGACGGCCGAGCCGGTGAACGTCATGGCCGGGTGCAGGGCGACCGCGCGGGCGCCGACGCGCGTGGCGGCGCTCAGTGCGTCGAGCCCGTGCCGGCCGCTGGTGTGCACGACGACCTGCCCGGGCCGCAGGACCGTCGACAGCTCCTCGCAGACCGCCACGAGGGCGTCGTCGGGGACGGCCAGGACGAGCACGTCGCAGTCGGCGGCGACGTCGGCGGCGGGACGCACGGGCACCTCGGGGACGAGCGTGCGGGCCCGCAGCAGCGACGCCTGCGAGCGGGCGCTGATGCCGACGACCGGACGGCCGGCGGCGTGCAGGCGGGCGGCGACGACGGAGCCGACGCGGCCGGCGCCGACGACACCGTAGGCGTGCGGGCGCGCGGGTGCGTGCGGACGGGGGTGCGTCATGGTGGTGCCTCTCGTTCCAGTCCCGCGAGCGGGTACCAGACTGTTGACGGCCTCAGTCTACGACCGGGCACGCAGGCCGCACAGGGTGCACGGGGTGTCGCGGGTCACACGGTCCGCGTGGGCGTGCACGGGTGCTGCCGTGCGCCGCCGGGCGGTCGGGTAGACAGGCTGCATGAGCACGGACGCAGCACGGCCCCGCGAGACCGCGGCGCGGGTGACGGCCGACGACGTCGACGCGGCCGCCGAGCGCCTCGCCGGGGTCGTCTCCACCACGCCCGTCGAGCGCAGCGTCCGGCTCAGCGAGCGGACCGGCGCGCACGTGTGGCTGAAGCGCGAGGACCTCCAGGTGGTCCGCTCCTACAAGGCGCGGGGCGCCTACAACCTCATCGCCCAGCTCGACGCCGAGGCCCGCGCGGCGGGCGTGGTGACGGCGAGTGCCGGCAACCACGCCCAGGGCGTGGCCTTCGCGTGCGCGGCGCTCGGCGTCCGGGGCCGGGTGCACCTGCCTCGCACGACACCGCGCCAGAAGCGCGACCGGATCGCGTCGATCGGCGGCGACGCGATCGAGATGATCCTCGACGGCGAGACGTACGACGACGTGTCGGCCGCGGCGGCCGACGAGGCGCTGCAGGGCGCGACGCTCGTGCCGGCGTTCGACGACCCGCGCACGATCGCCGGCCAGGGCACGGTGCTGCGCGAGGCGTTCGACCAGCTCGCCGCGCTGGGCGAGCCGCTCCCCGACGTCGTCGTGGTCCCCGTGGGCGGCGGCGGTCTGCTCGCCGGCAGCGTCGCGTGGCTGCGCGAGCGGCACCCGCACGTGCGCGTGGTCGGCGTGGAGCCCGCGGGCGCGACGTCGATGGCTGCGGCGCTCGAGGCGGGCGAGCCGGTGACCCTCCAGACGATCGACACCTTCGTCGACGGCGCGGCCGTGCGACGGGTCGGTCGGCACACGTTCGACACGGTGGCCGGGTCGGCGCCGACCATGCTCTCGGTCCCGGAGGGGCGCATCTGCAGCGAGATGCTCGACCTGTACCAGAGCGACGGCATCATCGCAGAGCCCGCGGGCGCCCTGGCGACCGCGTCGCTCGGCGGGGCACTGGACGTGGAGCCGGGCTCGCGCGTGCTGTGCATCCTGTCCGGCGGCAACAACGACGTCAGCCGCTACGCGGACGTCGTGGAGCGGGCGCTCGTCCACGAGGGCCGCAAGCACTACTTCCTGGTCGAGTTCCCGCAGGAGCCGGGCGCGCTGCGCCGCTTCCTCGACGAGGTGCTCGGCCCCGACGACGACATCACGCTGTTCGAGTACGTGAAGCACTCCAACCGCGAGACCGGACCCGCGCTGGTCGGCGTGGAGCTGAGCCGCGCCGAGGACCTCGCGGGCCTGCTGGAGCGCATGGACGCCGCACCCCCGCGCATCGAGCGGATCGAGAGCGAGAGCCCGCTGTTCCGCTTCCTGCTCTGACCGAGAGCACGACCCCGAGGAGAGGACGATCGATGACCGACACCACGCACGAGGGCCCGGCTGCGCGGACACCGTCGGCGGTCGACGCCGTCGCCGAGGAGTGGCTCGAGACGATGCTCGCGCTGCAGCCGGAGTGGCACGTGTCGCTCGGTCGACCCGGTCGCGAGGGCGAGTACACCGACCTGTCCCCTGACGGGCACGCCGCGTTCGCCGACGCCGCCCGCGCCGCCCGACGCCGGCTCGACGACGTGCCGGTCGTCGACGCGGTCGACACGGTGACGCACGCGGAGCTCGTGCGGGTGCTCGACCTGACGCTGGAGGAGCACGCGGCGGGCACGTGGCGCAGCGACCTCAACGTCATCGCGTCGCCGGTCCAGGGCGTGCGCGACGTGTTCGACCTGATGCCGCGCGACGGCGTCGACGACTGGTCGCACGTGGCGACGCGTCTGTCCCGCGTGCCCGCGGCGCTGGCCGGCTACGTCGCGTCGCTGCGCGAGGGTGTGCGCGCGGACGACGCCCCGGCGCGTCGCCAGGTGGTCGAGGTCGCCGAGCAGGCCCACCGCCAGGCCGCGGCCGGCGCATTCTTCGACGACCTCGCCGCGTCGGCGGCGGGCGCCGGGCTGCCGGACGCCCTGCTCGCCGACGTGCGGCGCGGGGCGGACGGCGCCCGCGCGGCGTACGCGGACCTGGCGGGCTTCCTGCGCGAGGAGCTGCTGCCGGCGGCGCGGGAGCGCGACGCGTGCGGTCGCGACCGCTACGCCCTCGCGTCGCGCGGTTTCCTGGGCGCCGAGGTCGACCTCGACGAGACCTACGCGTGGGGCCTGGAGGAGCTCGACCGGATGGTGCGCGAGCAGGAGGCCGTCGCGCGCGAGGTGCTGCCGGGCGCCACGGTCGCGGAGGCGGTGGCGCACCTGGAGTCGTCGCCGGAGCACCGGCTGGTCGGCACCGACGCCCTGCAGGCGTGGATGCAGGAGACGAGCGACCGCGCCGTCGAGGAGCTCGGCCGCACCCACTTCGACGTCCCCGAGGTCATGCGCACCCTCGAGTGCCGCATCGCCCCCACGCAGGAGGGCGGGATCTACTACACGCCGCCGAGCGACGACTTCGCCCGGCCGGGTCGGATGTGGTGGAGCGTGCCGGAGGGCGTGACCGAGTTCGACACGTGGCGCGAGCTGACGACCGTCTACCACGAGGGCGTCCCGGGCCACCACCTCCAGTGCGGGTACGCGGCCTGGAACGCGGCCGAGCTGAACGCGTGGCGTCGTGGCGCGTTGTGGACGTCGGGCCACGGGGAGGGCTGGGCGCTGTACGCGGAGCGTCTGATGGCCGACCTCGGCTACCTCGACGCGCCCGCCGACCGGCTCGGCATGCTCGACGGCCAGCGGATGCGCGCGGCGCGCGTGGTGCTCGACCTCGGCGTCCACCTGGAGCGGCCGCGTCCGGACGGCCAGGGCCCCTGGACGGCCGAGTACGCCTTCGACTTCATGGCGCAGCACGTGAACATGAACGAGCCGTTCGTCCGCTTCGAGGTCAACCGCTACCTCGGCTGGCCCGGACAGGCGCCGAGCTACAAGGTCGGGCAGCGGATCTGGGAGCAGGTGCGCGACGCCTGGGTCGCGACCCACGGCCCCGACCTGCGCACCTTCCACCGCCAGGCCCTCAGCCTCGGCTCCGTCGGCCTCGACACCCTCCGGTCCGCGCTGGCCTGAGCGCGCACCACGTCCCCGCGACCTCCCCGCGATCTGTGGAGTTGTCGACGAAAGCTCGTCACGGTTCCGTCGTCAACTCCACAGAACACGAGGACGGGGACGGCTACGCAGGCGTCGCGGCGCCCGGGGGCGCGTCGTCGTCCTCGTCGTCGGGCTGCGGGAGGTGGAGGGCGCGCTCCAGGACGAGCGCGGCGAGGAGGAGCAGCAGGCCCGCGACGGCGGCAGCGGCGCCCTGCAGGACGCGGTCCTGCCCGAACATGGTGTCCCAGTCACGGACGAACGAGAGCGCGACGCCGCCGTAGGCGCCCAGCGACAGCCCCCCGACGATGCAGCAGGCCTTCGCGAGGGCCAGCAGCGTCATGGCGTGCTGCGACGTCATGCGCTCCTTGCGCCGGTGCAGGCTCTGCCAGGTGCTCCACGCGATCAGCGCGACGATGACGGCGAGGCCGAGGAGCAGCAGCGTGACGAGCCAGCCCGGGCGAGGCGGCGAGGCACCGAGACGCACCGACACCGGCCTGATGGCCGAGCCCACCAGCAGCCCGAGGGCCACGAGGGCGGCGACGTGGACGGCGGTCGTCCGTCCCTCGGTCATCACAGAAGGATCTCGAGGTCCTCTCGCCGGACGACGCCGGTCGTGTCGACGTCGCCGACGAGGTCGGCCACGAAGCCCTGACCCGGGATCTCGCCCTCGGGGTCGATCTCGAGCCACGGCAGCAGCACGAACGCCCGCTCGTGCGCGCGCGGGTGCGGCAGGGTGAGCGTCTCGTCGTCCGCGACCCGGTCGCCGACGACGACGAGGTCGACGTCGAGGGTGCGCGGGGCGCCCGGCTCGGAGCGCTCGCGGCCGAAGGCGTCCTCGATCGCGTGCGCGCGGTCCAGCAGCGTGTGCACCGTGAGGGTGGTGTCGATGAGGACGACCGCGTTGAGGAACGGTCCGGAGCCCTCAGGGGCCCCGACCGGCTGCGTCTCGTAGACGGAGGAGACGGAGACGACCTGCACCTCGGGCGTGTCCTCGAGCGCGGAGACGGCGCCCTGCAGCCGGTTCAGACGATCCCCGAGGTTGGAGCCGATCGAGATGACGGCCTGGCGGATGGGACGCATCCCGCCCGTCATGGTGTCGGCGTCCAGCACGTAGGGCGTGGGCGATTCGGTCACTGGTGGCTCCGCTCTATCGTCACGCTGACGTCGGAGAACGTCACCGCGATGGGCGCTTGGGGCTTGTGCACGGTCACGCTCGCCCACTCGACGGACGGGCGTGCCAGACACCAGTCCACCATACGGAGCGCAAGCGTCTCAATCAGGTCCACCGGCTCCCCCGTGAGCACCGCGAGCACGTGGTCGGCGACGTCGGCGTAGCTGACGGTGGCCGTCAGGTCGTCGCTGCGACCCGCCGCGCCGAGGTCGAGGCCCAGGCTCACGTCGACGACGAAGGTCTGGCCGAACGCGCGCTCGTGCTCGAGCACGCCGTGGTGCCCGAACGCGGTCACCCCGGTCAGGTCGATGCGGTCGAGTCCCTCCGGACAGGTCATCGGGTGCCTCCTCAGGCCGGGTCGGTCATCCCGGGCTCCTGCGGGGCCTCGGGGTCGATGTCGAGCACGGGCGACGCGTGCCGCGACCAGAACCGCCAGTCGCCGCCGGAGCGGACGAGCACGGACGTGCAGACGGCCTTGCCGCCCGCGAACTGCTCGGGCGACTCGGTGCCCTCGCCCGACAAGATGTTCTCGGTGCAGGTGACGACGGCGAGGTCGGCGTTCGGGCCGAGCGGCCACGCGACCTGGACGTCGGTCAGGAAGAACTGGATGTACTCGACGTTGGCCATCAGCAGCGTCCACGACCTCAGCACCGTCTCGGTGCCCTCCAGCGCCTCGGCGCCGGGGTGCACGCAGGTGACGCTGGGCGAGTCGACCCAGAGCGACGCCATCAGGTCGACGTCGCCGGACTCGATCGCGTCGTAGAACGCGCGGTGCCGCACGAGCACCTCACTCGCCATGGTCGGCGCCGTCCTGCTCACGGGCGACCCGGGCGACGACGCGCACGGCGTCGACCGAGGCGGCGACCTCGTGGACGCGCACCGCCCACGCGCCGTGCAGCGCGGCGAGGGTGGTCAGTGCGAGGGTGGCGGACTCGCGGCCCTCGGTCGGGCGCAGCGTCCCGTCGGGGTCGGCCAGCAGCTCGCCGAGGAAGCGCTTGCGGCTCGCGGCCACGAGCACCGGGTGCCCCAGCCCGACGAACGCGGCGAGGTCGCCGAGCACCGTCCAGTTCTGGGCGCCGGTCTTGGAGAAGCCCAGCCCCGGGTCGACCACGATCCGCTCCGCGTCGACCCCGGCGGCGAGGGCGTCGTCGATCCGGTCGCGCAGCTCGTGCAGCACGTCGGCGACGACGTCGTCGTAGTGCGTGAGGTCCTGCATCCGGTCCGAGTGCCCGCGCCAGTGCATGAGCACGAGGGGCGCGTCGCGCTCGGCCACCAGGGGGACCATGGCGGGGTCGGCACGACCGCCCGAGACGTCGTTGACCAGGGCCGCTCCGGCGTCGAGCGCAGCCTCGGCCACCGCCGCCCGCATCGTGTCCACGGACACGGCGTGCCCCTCCTCGGCGAGGGCACGCACGACCGGGACGACGCGTCGCAGCTCCTCCTCGAGGTCGACGCGCACCGCGCCGGGCCGGGTGGACTCCCCGCCCACGTCGACGACGTCGGCGCCCGCCGCGACCAGCTCGCGGCCGTGCTGCACGGCGCGGGCGGGGTCGAACCAGCGTCCGCCGTCGGAGAAGGAGTCGGGCGTGACGTTGACGACGCCCATGACCCGGCAGCGCCCGATCGGCTCCAGCACGGCGGGGCCGTCCAGGGTGGGGCCGTGCGGGCTCGGGGGCGTCACGGGACGGGCTCCGTCACCGGCGCGTCCCGGCGGTGATCAGGCCCATCGCCTCGGCGCGGGTGGCGGGGTCGCGCAGCTGGCCGCGGACGGCGCTCGTGACCGTGCGCGCCCCCCCCTTGCGGACGCCGCGCATGGCCATGCAGAGGTGCTCGGCCTCGATGACGACGATGACGCCGCGCGGCTCGAGCACGTCGGTCAGCGCGTCGGCGATCTGGGTCGTGAGCCGCTCCTGCACCTGCGGGCGACGGGCGAAGACGTCGACGAGGCGCGCCAGCTTGGACAGCCCGGTCACGAAGCCGTCCGCCCGGGGGATGTAGCCGACGTGGGCGACGCCGGTGAACGGCACGAGGTGGTGCTCGCACATCGACCAGAGCTCGATGTCCTTCACGAGCACCAGCTCGTCGTGGCCGACGTCGAACGTGGCGGTGAGGACCTCGCGCGGGTCCTGGTCGAGGCCGGCGAGGAGCTCGTTGTAGGACCGGGCGACCCGGGCCGGTGTCTCCTTGAGGCCGTCGCGGTCGGGGTCCTCGCCCACCGCGATGAGCAGCTCACGCACTGCTGCCTCGGCCCGCGCCAGATCCACCGTCATGCCAGTTCTCCTGTCGAGGTACCGCGGCCCGGCCGCGCCGGTGCGGTGGGCGCCCGGTGCGCCCGCCCGTCGATCATGCCGTCGCGCCGGTCGGGGCGCACGCTCAGGCGGTGCCGGGACCGACCGGCCCCTGCGGGCCGGGATCGGTGGGCTGGGCCGGGTCGGCCGGCGGGGGCGCGTCGGGGCCGGAGTCGGGTCCGACGACGATGCCGGTGTCGGGCTCGGCGTCCTTGAGGCGCGTGGCCTCGGGAGCCTCCACCGGCGGCCGGTCCGAGGGCTGACGGGTGTCGGAGCCGGTCCAGGCCGGACGGACCTCGCGACGGCGCAGCGGCTCGAAGATCCGAGCAACCTCGGCCTTGTCGAGCGTCTCCTTCTCCATGAGCTCGAGCACGAGGGCGTCGAGGACGTCGCGGTTGTCCTCGAGGATGTCGAAGGCCTCCTGGTGCGCGTGCGCGATGAGGGAGCTGACCTCCTCGTCGACGATCGCGGCGACCCGCTCGGAGTAGTCCCGCGAGTGGCCCATGCCCATGCCGCCGCCGAGGAACGGCTGGCTGTTGTCGCTGCCGAGCTTGATCGCGCCGACGCGCTCGCTCATGCCGTACTGCGTCACCATCGCGCGGGCCAGTCCCGTGGCCTTCTCGATGTCGTTGCCGGCACCGGTGGTCGGGTTGTGGAAGACCAGCTCCTCGGCCGCGCGGCCGCCGAGCATGTAGGCCAGCTTGTCCTGCAGCTCGGCGCGCGTCTGGCTGTACTTGTCCTCGTCGGGCAGCACCATGGTGTAGCCGAGGGCCCGGCCGCGCGGGAGGATCGTGATCTTGTGCACCGGGTCGCTCTGCGGGAGCGCCGCGGCCACGAGCGCGTGACCGCCCTCGTGGTACGCCGTGACGAGCCGCTCGTGCTCGTTCATGAGGCGCGTGCGCTTCTGCGGGCCGGCCATGACGCGGTCGATCGCCTCGTCGAGCGCGGCGTCGGTGATGACCTTCTGGTTGCTGCGGGCCGTGAGCAGCGCGGCCTCGTTGAGCACGTTCGCGAGGTCGGCGCCGCTGAAGCCGGGGGTCCGGCGCGCGACGCTGGACAGGTCGACGCCGGGGCCGATCGGCTTGCCGCGCGCGTGGACCTTGAGGATCGTCTCGCGACCCTTGAGGTCGGGCGCCTCGACGCCGATCTGCCGGTCGAAGCGGCCGGGACGCAGGAGCGCCGGGTCGAGCACGTCGGGGCGGTTCGTCGCGGCGATGAGGATGACGCCGCCGCGCACGTCGAAGCCGTCCATCTCGACGAGGAGCTGGTTGAGGGTCTGCTCGCGCTCGTCGTGCCCGCCGCCCATGCCGGTGCCGCGGTGGCGTCCGACGGCGTCGATCTCGTCGATGAAGACGATCGCGGGCGCGTTCTCCTTGGCCTGCTCGAAGAGGTCGCGGACCCGGCTGGCGCCGACGCCCACGAACATCTCGACGAAGTCGGAGCCGGAGATCGAGTAGAACGGCACGCCGGCCTCGCCGGCCACCGCGCGCGCGAGCAGCGTCTTGCCGGTGCCGGGCGGGCCGTAGAGCAGCACGCCCTTGGGGATCTTGGCGCCGACCGCCTGGAACTTCGCGGGCTCCTGCAGGAACTCCTTGATCTCGCCGAGCTCCTCGATGGCCTCGTCGCAGCCGGCGACGTCGGCGAACGTGGTCTGCGGGGTGTCCTTCGTGATCAGCTTGGCGCGCGACTTGGCGAACTTCATGAAGCCACCGCCGCCGCCCTGGAAGCGGGACATGAAGAACAGGAAGATGCCGACGAGCAGCAGGATCGGCAGGATCGAGCTGGCCAGGTAGGTCAGGAAGCCGGTCGTCGGGACCTTGACGTCGAAGGTCTTGAGCTTCTTGGCCGCGACCTGCGCCTCGGCCTTCTCGATGAGGCGCTCGCCCTGGCCGTCGAGGAACTTGGCGCGCACCTTGGTGCCGTCGTCGAGCGTGGCCTGGATGTCCTGGTCGCCCTGGACGAACGTGACCTCGCTGATCCGGCCGTCGTCGAGGTAGCCGACCATCGAGGCCGTGCGGACCTCCTTGTAGCCGTCGGCGCGACCGGACAGCTGGAGGGTGACGACGACGAGGACGAGGATGAGGACGATCCACACCCAGGGACCGCGGAACAGGCGCTTGGCGTTCATGGCACGGCCCGCAGACGGGCCACTCCTCCTCGTGTGCTCGGTCGGCGGACTCCCCCGCCGACACAGGGAACCGTACACGCCGGGGGGAATCCCGACCCGCCGATCTCCCACTCCTGCAACGTCGTGGGCACGCCCGACGTTCCCGCGGTACGTCCGCCGCTCCGCGCAGCGCGCCCGCCGGTCAGGAGTAGACGTGCGGGGCGAGCGTGCCGATGCTGCGCAGGTTGCGGTAGCGCTCGGCGTAGTCGAGGCCGTAGCCCACGACGAAGGCGTTGGGGATGTCGAAGCCGACGTACTTGACGTCGACCTCCATCTGCAGGGCGTCGGGCTTGCGCAGGAGGGTGGCGATCTCCACCGAAGCCGGGCCGCGCGAGCGCAGGTTGGTGACGAGCCACGACAGGGTGAGGCCGGTGTCGATGATGTCCTCGACGATGAGGACGTGGCGGCCGGAGATGTCGGCGTCGAGGTCCTTGAGGATGCGCACGACCCCGGACGACGTGGTGCCGGACCCGTAGGAGGAGACCGCCATCCAGTCCATCTCGACGTGCCGGTCGAAGCTGCGGGCGAGGTCGGCCATCACCATCACCGCGCCCTTGAGCACGCCGACCAGGAGCAGGTCGCGGCCCTCGTAGTCGGCCTCGACCTCCCGGGCGATCTCCTGGAGACGCCCGATGATCTGGTCCTCGGTGAACAGGGTCTGGTCGAGGTCGAGGTCGAGGTCGGACTCGACGTGCTGGAGGTCCACGACGCCAGCCTGCCACAGGAGCGGCCACCGAGGGGCCCAGCCCCCTCCCCCGTCCTGCCGTGGAGCGGCCGCGCGGACCTGCCCGTCAGGGCCGCTGCAGGCGTCCGTCGCTGCGGCGGACCGCGACGTGGCCGGGCAGCTCGACGCGCTGCTGCCCGCGCCAGTCGGTGACGAGCCGGTCGAGGGCGGCGAGGTGGCTCGCGGCGAGCTCGCCCGGCCGTGCGCCGAGCTCCAGGGCCAGTCGGCGCAGCACCCGCGAACGAAGCGCGGGCGACAGCGCGGCCAGCGTCGCGACGTCGGCCGGGTCGGCGACCTCGTCGGCGAGCGCGTCGAGCAGGGCGGTGTCGTCGCGCAGCTGGCCGGCGGTACGCGCGAGCGCCTCGGCGACGCCGCCGCCGAGGACGTCGTCGAGCAGCGGCAGCACCTCGTGACGCACCCGGACCCTCCGGAGCGAGGGGTCGCGGTTGTGCGGGTCGTCCCACCAGCGCAGGTCGTGCGCGGTGCAGACGGCCTCGGTGTCGGCGCGGCGCAGGCCGAGGAAGGGGCGACGCCACGGCCCGTCGACGGCTGCCATGCCCGCCAGCGAGCGAGGGCCCGACCCCCGGCCGAGCCCGAGCAGGACCGTCTCGGCCTGGTCGTCGAGCGTGTGGGCGAGGAGCACGACCCCCTCAGGACCCGCAGCGTCCAGGAGGGCTGCGCGTCGCGCCGAGCGCGCGGCACCCTCCGGTCCCCCGTCGGACCCGACGACCACCCGGACCACCTCGGCCGGCAGCCCGAGCCCGCGGACCTGGTCGGCGGCCCGGTCGGCGACCTCGGCCGACGCGTCCTGCAGGCCATGGTCGACCACGACGCCACGGACGGGGCGACGGTCGCGGTCGGCCACGAAGGCCGCGCACGCGGCGAGCGCCAACGAGTCGGCACCACCGGAGACCCCGAGCACGACCGGCACGGCGGCGTCGAGGTCGGCGAGGCCGGCCCGGACCCCCGCGCGACCACGGGCCTCGGCGTCGAGCAGCCTCACCCGACGAGCCCGTCAGCCGTGGACGCGCCGGACCCAGGCGCCCGGGTCGGTGATCTCGGCGCGGTCGGGCAGGTTCTCGGGCCTCTCCCACACCGCGTTGAACCCGGCGAGGCCCACCTGGTCGGTCACCCGGCGCACGAACACCGCACCGTCGCGGTACTGACGCATCTTGCCCTCCAGGCCGAGGAGCCGGCGCAGGAGCCGGTCGACGCCGTTGCCGCCCTTGCGCCGCGAGTCGAACCGGCGACGGATGGTGGCGACCGTCGGGATGACGTCGGGGCCGACCCCGTCCATGACGACGTCGGCGTGGCCCTCGAGCAGCGACATGACACCCGTGATCCGGTCGACCACGGCCTTCTGCCGCTCGTTCTGGAACACCTCGGCCAGCGAGGCCTCCGAGGTGCCGCGCACGACCTTGACCAGCTCCGGGAGCCCGTCGGTGAGAAAGCGCTGCAGCGCCTCGGAGTCGAGGTCGGTGGCCTCCGTCAGCTCGTCGATCAGCGTGCGGAGGTGGTCGCGCATCCACGGCACGGCGGTGAACTGCACCCGGTGCGTCTCCTCGTGCAGGCAGACCCACAGCCGGAAGTCGTGCGGGTCGACGTCGAGGCTGCGCTCGACCTGGACGATGTTGGGCGCCACGAGCAGGAGACGTCCGCCCTCGCCGCGCGGTCCGGTCCAGAACGGGTCGAACTGGCCCAGCACCTTGCCCGAGAGGAGCGCGACGAGGCCGCCCACCTCCGCCCCGCTGACCCGGCTCCCGACGGCGCGCGTCAGCCCGCCGACCGGGCCCGCACCGCCCGAGCGACCCTGCTCGAGCCGGGCCACGACCGGGTCCATCAGCACCTCGAACGTGGCCAGGTTGGCCTCGATCCAGCGGGGACGGTCGACGACGAGGACCGGCGCCTGCGCCTGCACCGTGTCGGGGGCGTGCAGGTCGGAGAAGTCACGCACCGGACCCTCCGACCGCGCCGCCGCCTCGCGTAGCTCGGCGACCACGTCGTCGGCCTCCGCGGCCGAGAGGTCGGGGCCGGGCCGGGTGAGGGTCGTCGCCGTGCTCCGCGCGACGCGCCAGTCGATCATGCTCCGCGCCTGGTCGAGAACAGCACAGGGTACGAGACGCGCAGCATGACGGTCTCGTTGTTCACTCGCTGACGCTCGCTCATGCGCCCACGGTACGACGTGCCGTCGCACGGAGCCGCCCGATAGGATGGCGGCAATGATCGGGCTTCTCGCGCTGCACCTCGTCGCCGCAGCGGGGGCCCCCGCCCTCACCCGGCTGCTCGACCGCCGCGCGTTCGTCGTGCTGGCCCTCGTCCCGGCCGCCTCGTTCCTCTGGCTGCTCCCCCGCACGCTCGACGTCACCGACGGTGGTGCGCCGGTCGTCGAGCGGTGGTCGTGGATCCCCAGCCTGGGTGTCGACGTCGATCTCGTGCTCGACCCGCTCACCGCGATCATGTCGCTGGTCGTCACCGGCGTCGGCGCGCTGGTCCTCCTGTACTGCGGCTGGTACTTTCGCCAGGGCGACCCCGAGATCTGGCGCTTCTCCGGTGTCCTGACGGCGTTCGCGGGGGCGATGCTCGGGCTCGTCCTGTCGGACAACATGTACGTCCTGTTCGTGTTCTGGGAGCTGACGACCGTCCTGTCGTACCTGCTCATCGGCCACAACCCCGAACGCCGTGCGAACCGTCGCGCCGCGATGAACGCCCTTCTCGTCACGACGTTCGGCGGGCTCTCGATGCTCGTCGGCCTGTTCGTGCTGCACGCGCAGACCGGCACCCCTCGCCTGAGCGAGGTCGTCGCCGACCCGCCGTCCGGCCCGGCCGTCACCGCCGCGGTCGCGCTGCTCCTCGTCGGCGCGCTCAGCAAGTCGGCCCTGGCCCCGTTCCACTTCTGGCTCCCGGGTGCCATGGCGGCACCCACCCCCGTCAGCGCCTACCTGCACGCCGCGGCCATGGTGAAGGCCGGCGTGTTCCTCGTGCTGCTCATGGCGCCCGCGTTCGCCGACACCCCGGGCTGGCGCCCCGTGCTGCTGACGCTCGGCATCGTCACGATGATCATCGGCGGCCTGCGCGCCCTCCGCCAGCACGACATCAAGCTGCTGCTCGCCTACGGCACGGTGAGCCAGCTCGGCTTCCTGGTGGCCGTCGCCGGGGCCGGGACCCGCGCGGCGGCGTTCGCCGGCCTGTCGCTCGTCCTCGGCCACGCGCTGTTCAAGTCGACCCTCTTCCTCGTGGTGGGCGTGGTCGACCGCAGTGTCGGCACGCGCGACCTGCGCGAGCTCACGGGCCTCGCCCGCTCCCTGCCCGTCCTCTTCGTGGCCACCGTGCTGGCGGCCGCGTCGATGGCGGGCCTGCCCCCGCTCCTCGGGTTCACCACCAAGGAGGCCGCGCTCGCGGCCTTCGTCGACCTCGGGGACGACGCTGGCATCGGCGCCTGGGGCACCCTCGCCCTCGCCGGTCTGGTGGTCGGGTCGGTGCTGACCGTCGCCTACACCGCGCGGTTCGTGTGGGGCACCTTCGGCACCAAGCAGGTCGCGACCCCGACGCTGAACCCACCCGGGGCGATGTTCCAGGCCTCGCCGGTCGTCCTGTCCGTCCTCGGCCTGGTGGCAGGCTTCGCGGGCGGTGTGCTCACCCCGCGCCTCGAGTCCTACAGCGACGTGTTCGCCGAGGGCGCGCACGCGCCCGTCCTGACCCTCTGGCACGGGTTCACCCCCGCCCTCTGGCTGTCGGTCGTGGTGGTGGTCGGCGGTCTCGCCCTCTGGCTGCTGCGCCGACCCGTCGCGCGTCTGCAGACGACCCTCGTCGAGCGGCTGCACCTGCCCGACGCCGAGCGCAGCTACCACTGGATCGTGCGGGGGGTCGACCGCGCGAGCATCGAGGTCACCGGCTTCACGCAGCGCGGCTCGCTCCCCTTCTACCTGGGCATCGTGCTCGTGGTGCTCGTGGTCGTCCCCGGCACGGCCGCCGTGCGAGCGTGGGGCACGCCCGACGTCTCCGTCGGCGACGGCAGCACCTTCGGCCCCGACGACGCCCTGCGGGTCGCGACCGTGGCGCTCGTGTGCGCCGCCGCCCTCCTGACCGTGCGCTCGCGCCGCCGGCTGCGAGCCGTGCTCCTGCTCGGCGTGACCGGCTACGGCACCGCCCTGCTGTTCGTGCTGCACGGCGCCCCTGACCTCGCGCTCACCCAGGTGCTCGTCGAGACCTTCGCGCTCGTGACGTTCGTGCTCGTGCTGCGTCGCTTCACCCCGTTCTTCTCCGACCGTCCCTTCACCGTCACCCGACGCGTGCGCATCGCGATCGGCGCGACCGCGGGGATCGCCGTCGGCGCCTACGCGGTCGTCGCCGCCAACGCCCGGACGGCGTCGCCCATCGGTCGTGCCTTCGAGGGGCCGGCCTACGAGTTCGGGGGCGGCGAGAACATCGTCAACATCACCCTCGTCGACATCCGCGTGTGGGACACCTTCGGCGAGCTGGCCGTGCTCGTCGTGGCCGCCACCGGCATCGCGAGCCTCATCTTCCTCATCACCGACCGCGCGCAGTCCCACCGCGAGACGCGTCGCGCCCGGCCCGGACCGAGCGACGAGCGCCAGGGCTGGCTGCCCGGCGCCGTGGCCCTGGAGGACGTGCGCCGCTCCGTCGTGTTCGAGGTGGTGGCCCGCGCCGTGTTCCCGGTGCTGATGATCTTCTCGGTCTACCTGATGTTCACGGGCCACTACACGCCCGGCGGCGGCTTCGCCGGCGGGCTGGTCGCGGGCCTCGCGCTCGCGGTGCGCTACCTCGCCGGCGGTCGGCGCGAGCTCGACGCCGCGGCGCCCGTCGACGCCGGCGTGGTGCTGGGGTCGGGCCTGGCCGTCGCGGCGCTGTCGGGGATCGTGCCGGTGCTCGTCGGCGCCAACACCTTCCAGAGCGGCGTGTTCGACATCCCGGTGCCGCTGCTCGGCGACGTGCACGTGGTCACGTCGGTCGCGTTCGACGTCGGCGTCTACCTCGTGGTCGTCGGCCTGGCGCTCGACGTCCTGCGCAGCCTGGGCGGCGGGATCGACCGCCACGGCGAGCAGGGGCACACCGACTCCGGCCTGTCCGAGGAGTGCACCAGCACTCCCTCCCGGGGAGGGGCGCCCGCATGACCGTCGACCTCGCCCTGGTGCTCGCCATCGTCGTCCTCGTCGGCTGCGGCACCACGCTCATGCTCGAGCGCAGCCTCAGCCGGATCCTGGTCGGCTTCGTCATGGTCGGCAACGGCGTCAACCTGCTGTTCCTCGTGGCGTCGGGCCCCAGCGGCGCACCGCCCATCGTCGGCCGCGGCGGCATCACCGACCCGCTCCCCCAGGCCATGGCCCTCACGGCGATCGTCATCACCCTCGGCGTGAGCGCGTTCGGGCTGGCCCTGGCCTACCGGTCGTGGCAGCTCTCGGGCAACGACGACGTGAAGGACGACGTCGAGGACGACCTCATCCGCCGGCGCGCCGAGGCCGACGAGACGTCGAGCTCCTTCGACGAGCCCGAGACCGACGTCCCCGACGAGGAAGGTGCCGACGCATGACCCAGCTCGTCGTCCTGCCCGTGCTCCTCCCGCTGCTCGGCGCGGGGCTGTGCCTCGTGCTCGGCCGGTCCGCGCGCGCCCAGCGCATCGTCAGCGTCGCCGTCCTGACGGCCGTGGTCGCCACCGCGTCGGTGCTGCTGTACCGGGCCGACACGCAGGGCCCGCAGGCCCTGACCGTCGCCGGCTGGGGACCCGAGATCGGCATCACCCTCGTCGCCGACCGACTGTCAGCGCTGATGCTGCTCGTCTCGTCCGTGGTGACCCTCGCCGTGCTGCTCTACTCCTTCGGGCAGGGCATCGTCGAGTACGGCCGCGACACGCCGCTGTCGGTGTTCCACCCGACGTACCTCGTGCTGAGCGCCGGGGTGTCCAACGCGTTCCTGTCGGCCGACCTGTTCAACCTGTTCGTCGGGTTCGAGGTGCTGCTCGCGGCCAGCTACGTGCTCATCACGCTCGGCGGCACGGAGGCGCGGATCCGCGCCGGCACGGTCTACATCGTGGTCAGCCTGCTGTCGTCGATCATCTTCCTCATCGCGATCGCCTGCATCTACGCCGCCGTCGGCACCGTGAACTTCGCGCAGCTGTCGCAGAGGCTCGGCGACCTCGACCCCGCGGTCGCGCACCTGCTGCAGCTCCTGCTGCTCACCGTGTTCTGCATCAAGGCGGCCGTGTTCCCGTTGTCGGCCTGGCTGCCCGACTCCTACCCGACCGCGCCGGCACCGGTCACCGCCGTCTTCGCCGGCCTGCTCACCAAGGTCGGCGTGTACGCGATCGTCCGTACCCAGACGTTGCTGTTCCCCGACGACTCCCTCCGCCCGCTGCTGCTCACCATGGCGATCCTCACGATGGTCGTCGGCATCCTCGGCGCGGTCGCACAGACCGACATCAAGCGCATCCTGTCCTTCACCCTGGTGAGCCACATCGGCTACATGCTGCTCGGGGTGGCCCTGGGGTCGGAGCTCGCGCTGTCGGGCGCGGTCTACTACATCGCGCACCACATCACCGTGCAGACGGCGCTGTTCCTGCTGGCCGGGCTCGTGGAGTACCGCACGGGCACGACGAACCTCGACCGGCTCGGTGGTCTGGCCCGGTCGGCGCCGATCCTCGCCGTCGCCTTCTTCGTGCCGGCGATGAACCTGGCCGGCATCCCGCCGTTCTCCGGCTTCCTCGGCAAGGTCGCGCTCGGCCGGGCGGGCATCGAGGCTGGCGACTGGCTGGCCGTCACGGCCGTCGTGGCCAGCGTCGCGGTGAGCCTCCTGACGCTGTACGCCGTCGCGAAGGTCTGGAACCGCGCCTTCTGGCAGCCGGTCGACGACGACCTCGCGCAGTCGGTGGTCGACGACGGCTCCGACGTCTGGTCGCACGGCGCCCTGCACGGCGGTGGCGACGTGTCCACCCGCACGCAGCAGACGTCGTCGTGGGCCCGCGTCGCCGAGGAGCAGCGGCTGCCGCTCGGCATGGGTCTGCCGACCCTCGGCCTCGTGGTCGCCTCGGTCGCGCTCACCGTCTTCGCCGGTCCGCTGTTCCGCGTCACCGACGCCGCGGCCGACGAGCTGCTGCAGCGCACGCCGTACGTGCAGGCCGTCCTGGGCGGCGACCGATGATGCCGCGCTGGCGGATCGTCGTCGGTCTGACCGCGATCTGGCTGCTGCTGTGGGGCGCGATCACGCCGACGTTGGTCGTGGGCGGCGTGCTCACGTCGGTGCTCGTGCTGATGCTGTTCCCGTTCCCGCAGGCCCCGTGGCGCTGGACGCTGCGCCCCTGGCCGACCCTGACGATGCTGCTGCGCTTCGTCGTCGACCTCGTGCGCGCGTCGGTGCAGGTGTCGTGGCTGGCCGTGCGCCCGGCCGCGCCGCCGCCGAGCGCCGTCGTGCGGGTGCCGCTGGAGACGCGCAACGAGCTGCTGGTCACGGTGACGGCCGAGCTGGTGTCGCTGGTGCCCGGGTCGCTGCTGGTCGAGCTCGACCCCGAGCAGCCCGCGCTGTACCTGCACGTGCTCGACGCCCGCTCCCCCGAGCACCTGGACCGGGCGGTCGCGAGCGTCCACGAGCAGGAGCGACGCGTCGTCGAGGCGATGGCGCCGAAGGACGAGCGCGACGCGTACCGTCGCCACGCGCAGGAGGTGTCCCGATGATCCCCGTCGCCGTCGCGTGCGCGTCGATGCTCGCCGTCACGGGCGTCCTCTGCCTGGTCCGGATCGTCCGCGGGCCGACGATGCTCGACCGCACGGTCGCGGCCGACGTCTTCGTCGCGGCCTGCCTGTCCGCGGTCGGCGTCGAGGCGGCGATCGCCGGCCACGTCGACACGGCGCCCGTGCTGCTCGCGCTGGCCCTGGTCGGGTTCCTGGGCTCGGTGAGCATCGCCCGCTTCGCCGCCCGCGACATCGACGCCCCCCAAGAGGACGCATGACGACCGACCTGCTCGTCGACGTCGCGTCGGGGGCGCTGCTGCTGCTGGGCAGCGCGCTGGCGCTGGTGGCCGCGATCGGCCTGGTGCGGTTCCCGGACGTGCTGACCCGCATGCACGCGGCCACGAAGCCGCAGACGCTCGGTCTCCTTCTGGTGCTCGCGGGCCTGGCGCTGCGCGTCCGCGACCCCGGTGCCCTGACGATCATCGCCCTCGTCGCGCTGTTCCAGCTCGTCACGGCGCCGGTGTCGGCCCACATGGTCGCGCGCGCCGCCTTCCGCACCGGCATCGCCGACACCTCCCGCCTCGAGCGCAACGACCTCGACGACGCGTAGTCCCCCCGTTTCGGACACTTCCGGGTGTCCCCGAGCCGGTGGAGTGCCCCGGAAGTGTCCAAGACGCGGGGAGGTAGGTTCGGGGGGTGCGTATCGCGACCTGGAACGTGAACTCGATCCGTAGCCGCGTCGACCGGGTGACGGCCTTCCTGGAACGGCACGACGTCGACGTGCTCGCCATCCAGGAGACGAAGTGCCGCGAGGACCAGTTCCCGGCGCTCGAGCTGTCGTCGATGGGCTACGAGTACGTCCACGTCGGCCTCAACCAGTGGAACGGGGTGGCCCTGCTGTCGCGGGTCGGGCTCGACGACGTCACGACGTCGTTCGCCGACCAGCCGACGTTCGGCGACCCGCCGGTGCTCGAACCCCGCGCGGTCGGCGCGACGTGCGGCGGCGTGCGCGTGTGGAGCCTGTACGTGCCGAACGGCCGCGACCTCGAGCACGAGCACTACGCCTACAAGCTCGAGTGGCTGGCCCGACTCCGTGCCGACGCCGAGGGGTGGCTCGCGGCCGACCCCGACGCGCAGATCGCGCTCACCGGCGACTGGAACATCGCCCCGCAGGACGACGACGTGTGGGACATGGCGGTCTTCGAGGGCAAGACCCACGTGTCCGAGCCCGAGCGTGCCGCGTTCCGTGCCGTGGTCGACACCGGCTTCAGCGACGTCGTCCGCCCCTACGCCCCCGGGCCCGGCACGTACACGTACTGGGACTACCAGCAGCTGGCGTTCCCGAAGAAGCGCGGTCTGCGCATCGACTTCGTGCTCGCCTCCCCCGCCCTCGCGGCCCGCGTCGACGGGGCGTTCATCGACCGCGAGGAGCGCAAGGGCAAGGGCGCGAGCGACCACGCCCCCGTCGTGGTCGACCTCGCCTGAGCCTCAGCTGCCCCAGGTCGGACGCAGCGGCATCTGCGCGTCTCCGTCGTCGCCGACCTTGACGCCGAGCACCTGGTGCAGGCCGATCTCGTTGCGCTCGAACGCGAGCCGCGAGCCGGCCATGTACAGGCCCCAGACCTTGGCGACGCCGAGGCTGACCTCACCCAGCGCGTCGTCCCAGCCCTGCTCGAGGTTGCGGCACCAGTCGCGCAGCGTGAGCGCGTAGTGCTCGCGCAGGTCCTCCACGTGGCGGACCTCGAGCCCGTGGTCGTGCATGGCGGTCACGATGGTGCCGACGGGCGCCAGCTCGCCGTCGGGGAAGACGTAGCGGTCGATGAAGGCCCCCGCCTTGGTCGACAGCGACCCGTCGCGACGCGTGATGCAGTGGTTGAGCATCCGACCGCCGACGCGCAGCTTGCCTTGCAGGAACGTGAAGTAGTCGGGGTAGTTGCGGACGCCGATGTGCTCGAGCAGGCCGATCGAGGAGACGGCGTCGAAGCCCTCCTCCTCGACGTCGCGGTAGTCGCCGAAGCGGACCTCGGCGAGGTGGTCGAGGCCCTCGTCCTTGATCGCCTGCTGCGCCCACTCCGCCTGCTGACGGCTCAGCGTCACACCGAGCGCCTGCACGCCGTAGTGCTGGGCGGCGTGGCGGACCATGCCGCCCCAGCCGCAGCCGACGTCGAGCAGCCGGTCGCCGGGCTTGAGCCCGAGCTTGCGGCACACGAGGTCGAACTTCTCGAACTGCGCCTGCTCGAGGGTGGCGTCCTCGTCGGGGAAGACGGCGCAGGTGTAGGCCATCGACGGGCCGAGGACGACCTCGTAGAAGCGGTTGGAGACGTCGTAGTGGTGGTGGATCGCCTCGGCGTCACGGGCCTTGCTGTGACGCAGTCCCTCGACCATGCGACGCCAGCGGGGCTGGTGCTCCTCCGGCGGCGGGGGCGGCGGCTTCAGGTTCGAGAGGCCGAGGCTGCGCACGATCTGCAGCAGCTCGGCCGGGCCGGGCACGCGCAGGCGCAGGCGGCTCTGCACGAGCGCCATCATCTCGTAGGGGTCGGCGAGCGAGACGCCGTCGAGCTCGAGGTCGCCGGAGACGAACGCCCGGGCGAAGCCGAGGTCGCCGGGGGCGGTCATCAGGTAGGCCAGGCCGCGCTCGTTGACCAGTCGCGCCGTGAAGGGCGCGTCCACCGGCCCGGCGCTGCTGCCGTCGTACGCCTCGAGCCGGAACGGCATGCCGTCGCGCATCAGGCGCGACACGGCCTCGGCGATCGTCAACGTCTCGCTCTCGCGGATGCTGCTCATGAGTTCCTCACCGCTTTCTCGTACAGGGAGCTGAGGCGCCCCTCGGGGTCGTGGACGGCGCGCACCGCGTCGAGCGCGGCGGTGCCGTAGAGCCGGGCGAAGGTGTCCTCGTCGTAGAAGGCCTCGGAGTAGAGGGACTTGTGGCCGCCGAGGGTGTGCACGTGCTCCTCGATGCGTCGGTTCACGGCACCCTCGGGCGTCCCGGCCGGCACGACGACCGTGCCCCAGAAGCCGAGGTTCACGTAGGTCTCGCCGGGCGCGAGCGGGTAGCCGGCCCAGGCCCGGGTGGTGCGCAGCGGGCACAGCCACACCGGCCGCATGCCCACCTCGGCGTCGAACCACTCGAGGAAGGCCGGGACGGCGTCGACGGGGACCTCGACGTCCTGGATGACGCGCTCGCGACCGGGGACCTTCTTGACCCGGTCGAGCAGCCTGCTCAGCCCGACGCGGGTGTCGAGGGAGACCAGGCGGTGGTAGACGTCGGAGCGACGCCAGCGTCGCGGCCAGAGCCGACGCACGAGGGGCTGCTGGGCACCGAACGCGGCCGAGCACCAGAACCAGTCGGTGTCCCAGCGCCACAGGTAGTCGTACATGGTCAGCCGGTCGGTCTCGCGACGCTGCAGCGAGCGGTAGTAGATGTCCTGGCCCGCGTAGTCCGACGTCGGGCCCGGCTCGTCGGTGAACCGCGCGAGCGTCACGTACACCTCGGTGGGCGTGAACGCGGTGGCGTCGAGACCGTGCACCGGCTCGCCGTGCCACTGCTGGGTCTCGGTCACGTCGGCGAGGGCCTGGGCCGCCTGCTTGGCATCGTCGAAGCGGACGTGGCGCAGCGCGACGTAGGGCGGGACGGCCTCGAGGCGGATGCGCAGGCGGGTGGCGTAGCCGAGGCTGCCGTAGGAGTTCGGGAAGGCGTCGAAGAGGTCGTCGCCGGGGCGGCAGGTGACCACCTCGCCGGACCCGGTGAGCACGTCCATCTCCAGCACCGACTCGTGCGGCAGCCCGTTGCGGAACGACGTCGACTCGATGCCGAGACCGGTGACGGCGCCGCCGAGCGTGATCGTGCGCAGCTGCGGCACGACGTACGGGATGAGCCCGTGCGGCAGGGTCGCGTCGACGAGGTCCTCGTAGGTGCACATCCCCTGCACGTCCGCCGTGCGCGCGTCGACGTCGAGGGCGACGACGCCGTCGAGCCCGCTGACGTCGAGCCCCGGCGCGTCGGTCGCGGCACGCGGCCGGAACAGGTTGCTCGTCCGCTTCGCCAGTCGTACCGGCGATCCGGCCGGGATCGCCGCGTAGGAGGCGAGCAGCCGGTCGACGGCGCGCTGGTGCTCGGTCCACCCCTTCATGACGTCAGCCATGACCTCAGCCTAAGTGCGACCTTTTTCCAGACGCCACCCGGAGGTTGCAAACGTCAACTACTGTGGCCCACCTCTCACGGCCCAGCTCTCACGGCCCAGCTCTCACGCCACAGGCGTCAGGTCGCAGCGCCGAGCCGCCACACGAGCGCCTCGCCATCACCCGCCAGCACGACGTCGCCCTCGACCTCGTCGGCCCGGAGCGCGTCGCCGGGACCGAGCAGCTCGCCCGACACCTCGACCGCGCCACGCGTCACGTGCACGAGGAGCGCGGGCGAGGCGGGGACGGTCACGGGCGCGTCGACGCTCGGGCGGGCGACGAGCAGCTCCGCGTCGGCGTGCAGCGTGACTCCGGGGTGCAGGCCAGGCCCCGTCGGCACGTCGCGCGACGCGTACTCCGGCGCCGACGCGTGCCGCGAGCGCAGCATCGTCTGCACGAACCGCAGCGGCTCGACGCCGGAGGCGTTCAGCTCCTCGTGCCGCGCGCCGTCGCCCGCGCTCAGGCGCTGGGCCGTGCCGGGTCTCACGGTGCCGTGGGTCCCGGTCGTGTCGCGGTGGGCGAGCTCGCCGTCGAGCACCCAGGTGACGATCTCGACGTCGCTGTGGCGGTGCTCGGCGTACCCGCGACCCGGGGCGACGACCTCCTCGTTGACCGCCACGACGGCGCCGAAGCCCGTGTTGGCGGGGTCGTAGTGGACGCCGTAGGAGAACGAGTGCAGGGTCCGGACGCCGTCGCCCTCGGTCACGTACCGCTCGCCTGCACGGCGCACCTCGCTACGCATAGCCGAGCTCGTGCAGGCGCTCGTCGTCGATGCCGAAGTGGTGGGCGATCTCGTGCACCACGGTGATGCCGACCTCCTCGACGACCTCGGCCTCCGTCTCGCAGATCGCCAGGGTCGGTCGGCGGAAGATCATGATGCGGTCGGGCAGGACGCCGCCGTAGGCGGTGTCGCGCTCGGTGAGGGCCACCCCGTCGTAGAGACCGAGCAGGTCGGGGTCGTCGGCCGGCGCGTCGTCCTCGACGAACAGCACGACGTTGTCGAGCAGCGCGGTCAGCTCCTGCGGCACCTGCGCGAACGCGGCCTCGACCAGCTCGGCGAACCGGTCCTCGCTCATCTCCACCACGCCCCCATCCTGCCCGAGGGCCGGTGGGGACCCGGGCGTGCAGGCCGACGGGGCCCGCCACCCGTATGCTGGGTCCGCCGCGCCCCCTTCGTCTAGCGGCCCAGGACGCCGCCCTTTCAAGGCGGTAGCGCGGGTTCGAATCCCGTAGGGGGTACCAGAGGGGTCCACCTATTTCGACCCACTCCCTGCGGTAATTGATTGCACTGCAACGCCAGACTCAGATCGAAGTAGGCCCGCACAAGTTGCGGGAGGGTTTGAACTCCCAAACCTGCCCGATCAAGGAGTGAGACGATGCCCGGTACCCAACCCTCGGGCAGGTCCGAAGGCGGCCAGGCGACGCTCGCGGAACTGGGCCACCGCGTTGCCGCGCGTCGCACTGAACTTGGCCTGAGCCTGGCGTCAGTCGCCGAGGCCGTTGGAGTGCACCACTCCACGCTGTCGAGGCTTGAACGTGGCCAACAGGACCTCGGCGCGAGTCATCTCCCGATGCTCGCCCAGGCCCTCGATATCAGCGTCGCGGATCTCTTCCCCTCCACCTGAGCCGAGGTAGGCTCGAAGTCGTTGTCAGAGGGTTCTTCGCTCGGCTCTCGCTACCCCAGGCGGTTGCTATGGAGGACGCAGACTTCGTCTCGATCGTGAGGCGATACACACCATCTACCTTGGTTCCGCTGCTCGCTCGGGTCGGGTCGGCGCGGCTCGATCCAGAACAGTGGAGTCAGCCCGGCCGGACCGGGTTCGGAACTCCCTGGTCGCTGGCCGAGATTTCGCGGGTCAGCCTCGCTGCGGGGAACGAATTCCGCAACGTGGCCGATGAACGTTCCGTCATCGAGTGCACGAACGCGTTCAACGCGCTCGACGACCCACAATTCGTGGGTGACGCCGACGACATACCAGGACTATTCCTGCGTCTGGCCGCCGAGCAGTTCCCGTTCCAACTGCCGCTCCACCAGGAGATGAGCCGGTCGGTCGCCCTTCTGTCTCACACCACCGCTGCCCGCGACACAGAGGTCATCCAACCTGGTTGGGACGCGGACCTCTTCGGATGCGACCTCCAGACATTTGTGGCGGCAGGCCAACTTCTACATATCTCCGTCGCACCCAACGGGGGCGTGTTCGACCCAACCTGGCTCGACTCTCCGGCTTTCGATCGACTGTGGGAGTTCGCCGATCGCGACAGCGTGCGCCAAGCGATGATCGACAACTACGTGATCTCTGCCGACGAGTTCAAGAAGTCCAACGGTCCGGTCGTCTCGTCGCCGTGGCGTCGGTACGAGCACAACCCGCTCGTGAGCCGTCCTGTCATCTCAGGCCTCACCGACCAGTGGATCATTCCGAGCGCCCACCTGCTCGTATGGCGCCTGAGCCCGCTGGGGATCTACCACGCAGGCGTGGAAAGGCACGGGACAGCCTTCTCCCGAGACCTGGGCTACCTGTTCGAGCCGTATATCGGCGATCAGTTGAGCCTCATCCCCGATGCGCAGGTGTTCCGCTGGGGGCAGGGCACAGACGGCACAGAGCCGATCGACTTCGTTGTGGTCCTGCCCGAAGTAGTGGTGCTCGTCGAAGTGAAGTCGACCCGCCCGACAGAGGTGGTGCGCGCGGGGAAGCCTGAGTGGGCGGAAACCGTGCGCAGCCGCATCGGTAAGGCGATCCGTCAACTTGAGCGTGACGACGCGCTGATCGAAGCGGGCGATCCCCTCTTCGATGAGATTCCCACAGACCGTCCTCGGGTCGGCTTGGTCGTCACCATGGAGGACTTCCATCTTCTGAACAGCGGCTTCCACGCACCAGTGCTCGATCGGACTCGTCCGGATCTACCCATCAGCATCGCGTCCGCAGGCGAGGTCGAGACCTGGGTGGCGCTTGCAGCGACAAGCCCAGGAAGTGCGGTCCTAGAGACAATCGAGGCAGAACCAGATGATCGCCGGTCCACGTTCTCCCTCAGCGCGGCCTTCCGCGATCGACCGGTCAACCCGAACCCGATTTTGCTTAGAGCCTGGGAGTCCGGCCCCTGGGATGCTGCTGCCCGCGCCTACGGCGATGAGACGGATGATCGGGCGGGCGAGTAGCGGACGCCGATGCCTGGACCTACGCTCGGCGGCCAGCACCAATCGCAGACCGCGGGGGCGCTGAATTGTCTTCCCGCGACGCCACCCATGCCGCGTCCGTCGTTCGAGTGATGGCCATGTCAGGGATCGTGAGGTCCGGAGAGAAAATCACGGCCTCCTTGCCGATGTGCTGCTTGTGCGCCGTGTGCGCGATGTCGAACGTGGCGCATCGACCGTCCCCGTAGAGACGCTCCGTGATGCGAGGGTCGTCGTCGTAGGTGAGAAGCCACGGGAAGTTCGCTTCAGTAAGCAGGTTTGCGAGGGCGACGTGGTCGTCGGCGTCGAAGGCGTGCAGGTACAGACCTTCGCCCTGAACAAGGTATGGCGGGTCGGCATACACGAATACGTCCTGGGCGGACTCGGAGAACCTGCGCAGGAACTCGATGCCTTCGAGTTCGGTGACGTAGATGCGGTGGCGCATGTCCGCGACCGCGTTGATGCGCTGGACCAAGCCCGCGCGGTTGAACCGGGCATCGATTTTCCAGGTTCCGCTCTGGTCGAAGCCGCCGATGGGACGAGCGTCGAGGATGCCAGAGCGGTTGGTGCGGTTGAGGAAGAAGGTGGCGAAGCCAAGTGCGAGGTCGTCGCGCCCGGCCGGGTTCTCGTAGATCGCACGCTGCTCGCGCCACTGACTGACGCTGACGTCGATGGTCTCGATCATCCGGCAGAAGGCTTCTGGCTGGTCCAACGAAGCACGCCAGAACGCGGCGATGCCAGGGTTCAGGTCGTTGAGATGGATGATGTCGACTACATCATCCTTCAGGAGCCGCAGGGCTGCGCCCCCTCCGCCAGCGAAGGGTTCGGCGTACTGCCGCGGGCGAGGCTCCTGCACCTCTACGAGTCGCCGGAGGTAGGGCGCGAGACGCGCTTTCCCTCCGGGGTATCGGAGCGCCGAGAGGTACCTCATCAAGCATCATCCTCCCTCAACCAGTCGTTCATGGCCACCAGCAGAGGTTGGTATCGGCGGGCGATGGCGATGCTTTCACTTGCGGTCCGGCTGGCACTCTGATCGTGCAGCGCGTACTGCAGGAGTCGGATCTCGTTGTTGGTCGTTGCGTGGTAAGCCTTGCTCAGTTCCGACGTGACCTCTGCTTCCCGCAGTTCGCTGGCAGCCTGTGGTTCCAACGTCTTGATCGCCTGGCGAAGCAACTTGTCGAGATACCTCGGAGGTTCCACGACTCCGGTCTTCTTCAGGAAATGGTGGGTCGTCAGTTCGAGGACCACGCGGAGAGTGATAGCGACGACCTCATAGCGACTCGACACGTCCAACAGCGACACTTGACGCGTGATCTCTTGAACACGCGGCGGGAACTGGTCAAGGTTTAGTCCGCGGAAGATCCGATCGTCCGCAGGGGTCGGACGCGGGCGCCGCCCTTCGTCGTCCTCGCTCTGAGACTCTGCCGGGCCGCCAACGCCAGGTCGACCGGGTCGACCTGGTCCTGACGATGAGGTGGCTTCGCCGTCGGCGGGGCCATCGACTCCGTCGGGGGCGGGGTCTGGCGCAGGCTGACCACCGTCCTGTTCGGGCTCTCCTTGGCTCGTCGGCGGGACCGGGAGAAGATGCCGGTAGGTGTAGAGATAGGCCTCGAAGTCACTCACGGTGTCGAGTTCGCGCGCCCAAGTCTTGCCGGAAGGCGCCTTGTCCTGCGCGAAGTCGCTGATCACCCGCCGCAGGATTGGGGCCGTGGCTTCGGCGCCATGCAGAAACGTCATCCTTCCGTCGGCGAACTCAAGACCCAACAGTTCCCGCACGATCGAACGGTCAACGAAGCGCTTGATCATCGTGTAGCGCTTATCTCGAACCACTTCGAGATCTGCCTGGAGGTCCGGCACGTGCCCGAGTTGATCTGAGACCAACCCGACGAAGGCAGCGGCGCGTGTGGTCTTCGATGGATCCGACCGAGCGAGCCTGCGATCCTTCATGGCGGCTCCCCATGGCACGGTGCCGACGCCTCCGTTGCCGCTTGAATGCTTCAGGTCGATCCATGGTTCGGCTTCCTCCTCCGAGGGCGCCACGACTACCTGGACATGAGTAGGCGGACTGAAGTTGCTCTCTTGAGCGAGCCGTTCGACTCGACTTCGGAACCGCCTGGCCAGCGTCGAGTCGCGTACGGAACCGGGGTCGGTCCACAACTTCAGCACCGTCGTGCGTCGGTTCCCTTCGAGCACGACGAATCCGCTGTCGTCTTGCAACACGATGAGCGGGTCGGCACTGTTCAGTCGTCCCGCCCGAGAGATGTCGCGGAGCAGTTCCATGCACTGCTCGCCCGCGATCGTGAGCATGAGTTCCAGGGCATCGGCCTGGTCGTGGGCGTCACGACTGAAGCGCGAGTTCCGTAGATCCAGTTGCAAGTCAGTCAGCGCGACAGTGAGGGCTGGGAAGGCAGGGAGAAGTGGCCGCTTACTCGGCTGGTCAGTCATGGGTTCCTCACCGCAGGTTTCATGGACGGGCTCCGCGTGTCGCGCTCGCGGTCTGACCCGGCCAATCGAGCGGGCTGCCCCAATCCTGCACATCCTTGCGGGTCATGGTTTGGGAACGCGCCGAATGGGGGCGACTCCCCGGTCTTTCGGCCCACGCCCACTCGCATACGGGCGCTCGGATCCCGTATCAGCACTGCCACTGGAGGGCTCTCACGGTCACTGAACGTATTATGAGTGTATGCACACGACCGCGGACGCCGCTCAGCGCCTAGCGGTCACGCCCGCTCGCGTGCGCGCGCTCATCCGGTCGGGACATCTCGAAGCGATGCGCCTTGGACGGGACTGGCTCATTGACGAGCAGAGTCTGGCCCTGCTTGTCGAGCGACCTCGACCCGCTACGCACCGGCCGTTCTCGGCACGGGTGGCCTGGGCGGCCGCCCAAGAGGCAGCAGGCTCCACCAGCCCGTGGATGTCGAGTTCTGAACGGTCACGCGTTCGGGTTCGACTCCGCGATGAATCGTCGACAGACGTGTGGCGGGCGCGTCTTGCTCGCCGAGCGGACTCTCTCAAGCGCTACAGGATTCACCCTGCGAACCTTGCGGTTCTCTTGAGCGATGACCGCGTTCACGAGGCAGTGCTCGATGAGTTTGTCGCTGCCGACCTTGAAGTAGTCGGTGGGTCGCGCCTCTTGTGGTGCGCTAGCGGCGACCTGGATGACCTCGTTCGAGGGCATGGCCTGCTTAGGTCGTCGCGTCCGAACGTCGCGTTACGGTGTCTGCCCGCCGGCGTGGACCTGAGAGCAGGCGCGGGCGTCCCCCCGCTGATCGCAGCCGCAGATCTGTGCGACGAGGGCGACGCTCGTTCGGTACGTGCTGGGGAACGGATGCTCGCGCGGGCGATCGGGTCCCGCGGGGCCTCCGAGAAGTAGTGCCACTCGATGGTCAAGCGGGAGGGTTGCCGCAACTTCAGCGGGCGCGCGCACTAGTGAGCCGACCGCGACTCTGGCTCGGCCACTAGAGAGCCTGGTACTCCCTCGATCACCTCACCCGTCCTGGCAATCCCGCGTGGACACGTGAGTCATTGAGCCAATGCATCGTCGATGCTGCCGTAGAAGTCTTCTACTGACTGGGGTTCGAGCCGCTCGTTGTCCAGGAAGAAGGACGGGGTTCCTGTCACTCCGAGGGAGAGACCGTCCTGGTAGTCGCGCTCGACGCGCTGCTTGACAGAGTCGCTGGCGACGTCGCGGTCGTAGCGGTTCATGTTGAGTCCGATGTCCTGAGCGAACCCGCGGAAGGTGTCGGCGTGGTCGACATCCTGGTCGCCCCACTGGCTCTGGGTGCGGAACATCATCGAGTACATCTGCTCGATCTTGCCTTGACGGGCCGCGGACTCGACGGCGTAGGCGGCGTTGCGGGAGTTGCGGTGTCCGTCGAGAGGGAAGTAGCGCACGGCGAACGTGACCTCGCCGTCGTAGCGCTCGCGCATCTGCTCCACGAGGGGGTAGAAGGCGCCGCAGGCTTCGCATTCGAAGTCCAGGAACTCCACGAGGGTGGGGCTGCCATCGGGGCCTTGGTCCAGAACGTGGGTGTCGTTTTGGATGGCGACCGACTGCGATCGGCCATCGGGCTTGTCGTCGCCGCGTGTGGCGTCGTAGATGACGAATGACGCGAAGAGGGCCACGACGAGGGCCGAGATGAAGAGTGCGGGTTTGATCGTGGGCCTAGTGCGGGTCTCGCTCATGGTCTCTTCCGCTGGGTTGATTGAGGTCGATGCCCTGACTGACGCGCCGACTCCGTGAATAGTTCCCGCCCGAGGTGTGGCCTGTTCGGTTCGTCGCGCCGTAGACGGCTGGTTCACGACCGGTCATACTACGTCGTGTAGTAGTTCGTCGATCGCGAGGAGTCACGCGCATGAAGGATGCGAAGGCCGCGTTCCGCGTCCGCGCGAGCGCCGTCGCCACCTTCATCCTGATCGTGTTAGCAGTGGTCTCCTCGCCGACGGACCACAGCGATTTCGTCGGGCTCTTCGAGGGTTCGGCGACGAGCCAAACCGCAGAGGCACCGTCTGAGCCGTCAGACCAAGCGATGACGGCGGCCAGTGACAGTCTTGGTGATGCTGTCGGCGTATGCGGGCCTCTCCTGATCTGCGCAGGCATGTTGTTCTCGCTGATTCGGCGCCCCCGGCCCGGGGGTCGGGAAGTGGTGCAAAGACGTTGGCGACTTCGACCGCTGTTCACCACTGACGCCAACCGATTCGCCACGGAACCGCTGCACCGGCTAGTCGTACGTCGTTGCTGAGACTCCGCGACGCCCACTCCGGGCGCCCGCACCATCTCTCACGCTTCCGATCGAAACGACCATCCGATGCACCTTCGCTCCACAGTCCTGTCCACATTCGCTCTGCTCAGCGTCGGCGCTTGTTCTGGCGCCGGTTCCTACTCAGAACTTTTCAGTCAAGCCGATATGGCCTACATCCGCGAGACGACGCTCCACCTCAGCGCCGCGCTGTCCGCCACCGACAGCGTCGAGCCGCGCCGAGCGGAGGAAGTCCCGCGCATCGCCGCCTTCCGCCGCACCGCGCGAGCCGAACTCAATGCCACTGCCGGTCTGGGGAAGTCGAACGGGTTCGTGAGACCCACTGTCTCGGAAGTACGGCGACACGTCGCGGAGCATCCCGACGCGGGTCCGGGGGCACTGATGCCGACCGGCGGCTTTCTGGAGACCGTGGACGCAGCGGCGGTCGACCGGGCCCGCAGTTACCTACGAAAGGGCCGTCATCCAGCCTTGATCAGCACGGCACGCAAGGGGCTCGATGCGCGAACGAGCACAGGGGTCCCCCGGTGAGGACCACGAGGGTCATCGCGGCGCTTGCATTCGCGTGCCTCGTCACGGGGTGCGGGCTGGCGTCTCCGCCACAGGGCCCCGGATCGGAAGGAGAGGGTGCGCCGGTCGGCATCAGTCGCCTCGAAGTTTCCGAGCGCGGAAAGGCCCTGGCCCTGCGCGGCGAGGACCTCCAGGGTGATCCCGTGGACGTCGAGCAGTGGCGCGGGAAGGTCGTCGTGATCAACGTCTGGGGTTCCTGGTGTCCGCCGTGCCGGGAGGAGACGCCGACTCTGAGTCAGATTGCGCGTGAACTCGATGGCGAGGTGGAGTTCCTCGGTATCGCGGTTCGTGAGTCGGCCACGGCGTCGCTGGCGTTCACTCGCCGTTTGAAAGTTCCCTATCCCAGCATCAGTGACTCCTCCGGCGCCTTGCTCACCACGTTCGCCGATTCCCTCCCCGCGGTTGCAGTTCCCACGACCTACATTCTCGACACAGAGGGACGAGTAGCGGTCCGAGTGCTCGACAAGGTGACCTACTCGACCCTCACCGCACTCATCGAGGACGTGCGAGCCGAGTCCGAGGGTCGACAGTGACGCAGTCGAGTCTTTCCATCGTGGCCGAAGGGCCGCTGGTCCTGGCCGCCGCGATCGCGGTCGCCGCCGGTCTCGTGTCCTTCTTCTCCCCTTGCCTCGTGCCCCTACTGCCGGGCTACCTGTCCTACGTCAGCGGGCTGACCGGAGCCGATCTCCGCGATCACCGAGCGCGGGTCGCCACGGGCGCTTCGCTTTTCGTCTTCGGGTTCAGTGCCGTCTTCGTTTCCTATGGGGCGCTCTTCGGGGCCATCGGCATGCACCTGTTGGCCTACCAGCGCGCCATCAACATCTTCCTCGGACTCCTGACGATCATGCTGGGCCTTGGGTTCATCGGCCTGGCGCGGTTCGGCCAACGAGAGTGGCGCATGCGATACCTGCCTCGAGTGGGGGTCGGCAGTGCGCCCTTGCTGGGTGCGATGTTCGGGGTGGGCTGGACACCGTGCCTCGGGCCGACCTTGGCGACCGTCCTGGTGATGTCGACCTCCGAGGCCGACGCCGGGCGCGGAGCGTTCCTCACCGCGATGTACTGCGTTGGACTGGGCCTCCCGTTCATTGCGGCCGCGATCGCCTACCAACGCATGCTCCGCGCAGTGGGCTGGGTGCGGCGTCACCATCGGCTCATACAGATCCTGGGTGGAACGATGATGATCATCGTCGGTGTACTGCTCCTGACCGGGCTGTGGCAGTCGCTGGTGAACTCCCTTCAAGGTTGGGCACTGTCCTACACGGCGCCCATCTGACACGGTTCCGTTATGTCAGTCGTCACTGTATGGTCAGCATGTGCTGACTTATCAGACGCGCCTGGCGGCCATGAGCCGCCTGGGACGCGCGATGACCGACGACAACCGAGCCCGCATCCTCATCGCGTTGCTCGATGCCCCCGGCTTCCCAGCCACCCTGGCCGAGGACCTCGGGTTGACGCGAACGAACGTATCGAACCATCTCGCCTGCCTTCGAGGATGCGGACTCGTCGTCGCTACCCCGGAGGGCCGCAGAACACGCTACGAGATCGCAGATGCGCACCTGACTCGCGCCATCCAGGAACTGCTGCGGGTCGTGCTCGCCGTCGATGACGGCCAACCCTGCACCGATGAGCACTGCGACGTACCTCTGTGCTGCGGACCCGCTACGGAGGTGGAGTCGTGAGCAAGGAGTGCTGCGGACCCGACACAGCCGCGACGACCGACGCCCCGACCCAGGTCGTCCCCCTCCCGCCCTGGTGGACCGATCGAGGTCTAGCGCTTCCCGTGACCTCCGGGCTCTTCCTCGTCCTGGGCTACCTGACGTCATGGATCCTCGGAGCCGACAGCCTGTCGGCGGCGCTCCACGTCGCAGCCCTCACCTCGGGCGCCCTGACCTTCGTGCCCGACACCCTGCGCCACCTGACCCGCGGCCATCTTGGCGTCGGCCTGCTCATGACGATCGCCGCGACCGGCGCTGTCATCCTCGGGCACATCGCCGAGGCTGCCGCCCTGGCGTTCCTGTTCTCCATCGCGGAAGCACTGGAGGACCGGGCGATGGATCGGGCCAAACACGGACTCTCAGCGCTCCTGTCCCTCGTACCCGAGACGACCAGAGTGCTGCGCGATGGGCACGTCCATGACGTCGCCGTTGCCGACGTGCACATCGGCGACGTCCTCGTGGTGGGCGCCGGAGATCGTCTCGCCACCGACGGGCTCGTAGAGTCCGGTCGTTCCAGCCTGGACACCTCCGCCATCACAGGCGAGTCGATCCCCGTCGACCGCGGCCCCGGCGACGACGTACTGGCAGGCTCTGTTCTGGGGTCTGGCTCGCTGCGAGTGCGCGCGACGGCGGACGGCACCGACAACTCACTGACCACCATCGTTCGGCTCGTTCACGAAGCGCACCTACGAAAGGGCCGACGCGCGCGGCTCGCCGACACCATCGCGCGCCCGCTGGTCCCAACCGTGCTCGTCGTCTCTGCCGTCGTCGCCATCATCGGATCGCTCTTCGGAGATCCGGACGTGTGGATCGAGCGGGCGCTCATCGTGCTCGTCGCAGCATCGCCCTGCGCCCTGGCGATTGCCGTACCCGTCACGGTGATCTCAGCAATCGGCTCGGCAAGTCGTCTCGGCGTCATCATCAAGTCCGGTGAAGCGTTCGAGCGCTTCGGCACCATCCGACAAGTCGCCTTGGACAAGACCGGCACCCTCACCGCGAACGAGCCGCGCGTCAGCCGCGTCGAGACCGCCGATGGCTTCAGCCGAGACCAAGTGCTGGCGTGGGCGGCATCCCTGGAGCAGTCCAGCACCCACCCCCTGGCCCAAGCCGTCGTCAGCGCCGTCGACCAGGCGCCGACAGCCGCAGACGTCGAGGAGCACGCCGGGCAAGGCGTGATCGGCATCGTCGAGGGCAACCACGTGCGCCTGGGCAACACCCGTTGGATCAACCCCGGACCGCTCGCCGAGGTTGCGTCCGCGATGGCCGCCGACGGGATGAGCGTCGTTGTTGTTGAGCGCGACGAACATGTCGTCGGCGTCATCGGCGTGCGTGATGACCTCAGAGCGAGCGCAGCACCAGCCGTCAGCGACCTTCGCCGCGACGGTATCTCAGCCGTGATGCTCACCGGCGACAACCGAGCGACAGCAAACGCCCTCGCCCGGCAGGCTGACATCGACCAGGTGTTCGCCGAGCAGATGCCTGCCGACAAGGCTGACGTGGTCCGGCGCATGAGCGAAGAAGCCCCGACGGCGATGATCGGCGACGGCATCAACGACGCCCCTGCGCTCGCCTCAGCAACGGTCGGCATCGCCATGGGCGCCACCGGCTCGGCTGCCGCGGTCGAGTCCGCTGACATCGCGTTCACTGGACACGACCTGCGGCAGATACCCGCGGCTATCGCTCACGCCCGCCGCGGACGGGCCATCATGACCGGAAACATCGCACTCGCCCTGGCGATCATCATCGTGCTCTTCCCCCTCGCGCTCTTCGGCGTCCTCGGCCTGGCGGGCGTCGTCCTGGTTCATGAGGTCGCCGAGGTTCTCGTCATCGCCAATGGCGCACGCGCCGCCCGGCTCCGTCCGCAGCGCGCCCTTGAGCCGAGCCCTCGATCAGCACCCGCGACGTGCGCCGACGGCTGCTGCCAGCCAGCGGCCGTCGGCGGAAGAACCGTCTTCGAGATCGTCAAACGTCGTTCCTGACCTCGTGACCCGAGACACGGCGCTGCATCCTCAGCGCCCGTATCGTGTGTCTTGACTGGCAGCCCGAGTCGGGCGTCAGACTCCTCGACAGGAGCACCGCCATGACAGATCAAGCCGAGGCTCCGTACGACGAGCAGTCGCCGCAGCAGCAGGCCGAGACCCGACGCCGATGGGACGCCGACATCAGGGCGACCCGGGAGGCACTGAACTACGAAGAGCGCTTCGCCGCGGAGGGCCGCGCTTACGTCGAGGCTGCACCCGACGGATCTGTGGTTCACTGCGGAGCGCCGCGCTAGCCGCTGCCGAGACCATCGGTCGCTCGCCCGGCGGCACTCACTCACGGCTCGCTGACTTTCGGCCCGACCGCGGTTTCGGTCACCGTCCTACTCCACCTCGCCCTGGGCTGATGACTCTCACCGGCCCAGACTCGCGGTCTCTCGCCAGACGCTGGGCGTCCTCACGCAGATCCCTTCTCAACTCGTCCATTGCGACGTGCAACGTCTTGGACTTCAGCAAGAGATTGTGCTGCCACGTGCCGCGCTCTGAACGTCGGAAGGTGGCTGACGCCCTGCTGATGGCGGCTTGGACCCCGTCGTGCGCTCGGAACATCTCGGTGAGGAGTTCGGCAGGAATCTCGACGATCTGTCGGCCGTCCGCCATGACGCGGATCCGAGCCTCAGGGACGTCTTGCGCGACATCTGCGTCGGCTGCCACTTCCGGGTGACGGCGCATCCTCTGGATGTGCGTCTTGCGCAGACGAACGCAGTCGTCGCAGATGTGCCGACGTGATCGTTCCCCCGCGGCAGCGAGGCACCGGAGGCAGAACGCGCAGTAGCGAGTGCCGTCCGGTGCAAGAACAGCGGAGACCTCGTGGGTTGCGAGACTCTCTACGGTTCGCGCTCGTCCTGGCGGCTTGCAGCGCCCGTGATGCAGCGCTGGATCCCAAAACTCACCAGGCTCGACAAGCCTCGGCGACTGGCCTGCGTTCCGTCCAGTTGTGTCAGAGGGCATCCAATCCACCTGTCGCTTGTCGTACGTACTTCACGTGTCGTACGTACGACAGTAGGCCCGGAAGTGCCCCTTGGCTCCGGAATTGCAGGCATCTCGGTCAGGGTCGATGCGTCGGGCGGCGCGCCCGCTGACATATCGCGCGCCGACGACGGCTCGCTGTCATGCCCTGACTGGACGGTTGCCATCGAGTCGCCGAGATCCACTGCAAGCCAGCAGGAAGGGATTGACGCGCTGGCATGACGGACTCCACGATCACTGTGCGCATACGCACAGCATTGAAGAAGTGAATGGGCGGCGAGGTGGCACCCTCACCGCCCACTGAGGCCAAGGCCTCACGTTGCACCCGATCGAACGGGTCCGGTCTCACCCACCCCTAACAAAGGAAGCAAGACCATGAACAACTTCACTGCCCCCAGTGTGCCCACCCGCACTGACGGCTCCCACCGTCCATGGACGGCACACATGACATGTGCACCCGCGCGGCGTCAGCGCACGCACCACGTCGGCGTTGACGCGACGAACGGACGGTGCCTCTGATGGGCCGCCGCTACCTCGACAGCCCCCGCCTGAGCGACGCCGCCGCGAGACAGCGCGCAGAAGACGACGTGGTGCCCGCCGCCGCGAGAGTCGCTCGGACCGTCGAGTCCGATGAAGAACAGGCACGACGTCGGGAGATGCTCCTGAAGTGGACGTTCCGCCTGAGCCCGGAGGCCGTCGAGGCGGTCAGAGAGACGGTCATCGCGTTGACGATCCGACACCGCTTCCGCTCCGAGGAGTCCGACCGCAGCCTCTACAAGCAGACGATGCCTTACGCGGTCTGGTGTCATCAGCACCTCGGCCGCTTCGACCCCGACATCGACCTGGTCGATCACGTCCTGGTCGACAGGATCCCGAAGGTCTGGCCACAGCACGCCGAGTCCTCTCGCGCGACCCGGATGGCCGGCCTCCGGCGGCTGCGTCGCGGACCTCAACCCGCAGCAGGAAGGCGGCGGCGCCCACAGAAGGCCTTCGACCAGCGAGGGTTGCAGGACCTGTACCGAGGGGCAGAGAACGCAGGCAAGTACAAGAACGCAGCCCATGTGCTCCTGGGCCTCTCAGCGGGTGCTGGGTTGAACTCGGCGGAGATCGTTCGCGCCCGTGGTGACTGGTTCTCCGAGGAGCACGGGCTCCCCTGCCTGTACGTGCCGAACGAGGACGGAGAGTTCCGCGTCGTCCCGCTCGAAGCCCGAACGGCGGCCCGTCTGCGTCCGCTGGCGAAGGAACGACCGGACGAGCGCCTGTTTCGCCCGACCGCGCGGGCCTACAGCAGCCTCATCTCCGACACCAACCTCCTGATCCTCAGGCAGACAGAACTGTGGCGACCGTTCACCGTCCCGCGAGCACGTCACACCTGGATCAGCAGGCTGCTCTCGATGTCGATCCCGTTCACCACCGTCTGCGCGATGGCAGGCATCAAGCCCGGCAACTCACTGCCGTCGGACCTTGTCGGCGACCTCGACACCCCGTCCACCGAGGACGTGTTCAAGGCCTTCAAGGCTGCGCACCGTCACACGGGAGCACTGCGATGAGCGCCGACTCTCCCGCGATCACCCGGGTCGACAACACCGACTTGGTCCTGGCTATCGCGGCCAGCATCATCGACCACTCCGGAGCACTGACGACGCTCCTGACGCACAAGCCCCCGCAGGCGTACGCCGGGCGCAGGCGTGGACCCAAGCGACGGCTTCCGATCCATCCGCCGAGGCTCATGCTGGTCTGCGTGATGGAGTTGGTGTACCGGGCCATCAGCGTCATCACCGCTGACGACATGCTTGACGCCATCTGGTCCCGCTACACCGAGGCACAGTTCGCCGCGCTGGGCTACCCGGGATGGCGAGACGCCGCGCGCCAGCGAGACATGGGCAAGGCGCCCGGTCAGCAGCACGACAACCTCAGCCCCGCCGAACGGAAACTGCACCGGGACACCTGGCACGCGGAGAAGAAGCGCCTGGCCGAGCAGTTCGCGGCCCTGCTCGAAGCCATCGAGACCACCTACGGTCACGCTGGTCGACGCCACTCCAAGGAAACGATCGAGGAGTGGCAGTCCGACCCGATCTACATCGAACGCGAACGCCTCTCCCACGCTCTCGTGAACCAGATCGCGATCCGCGGGAGCCTCTACGCCCTCCAGAAGAGGTTCCACCCCACAGCAGACCCGGACGACCTGTCCACCGGCGTCCTCAAGGGCTTCGCTGGCGACCTTGGAGCCGACGAGCACATCTGCGTCACCACGAGCGGTCTCGGCGGCAAGCGCACCATCCCCGTTCGGCAGACAACCCGGCTCACTGCCTTCACCCGCCAGTACAAGGCGGCCGAGGCGTTCGGACTGACGGTCGTCGTGGGAATGTCGCGAGTCGGGACGCCGATACTCCCTTCGCTCGCCCTCGGCGTCAACATCGGTGCTCCGTCGAAGGGTTCCGGTCCCGCCGTCCTGAGGTCGCTCCAGAGCATGATCGACTTCGGCATCCGCCCCGAACGCAGAGGGCGGAGCCGCCACTACATCGCCTTCGACATGGGGTACCCCGGCGCCGACGGCCTCAACGCCAGCCTCATCGACATGGGCTTCTCCACCCTCGTCACCTATCCGGAGCACTGGACACAGGGCATCGACCTGTCGCACAGCGTGCACCTGTCCGAGAAGCGGAAAACTGCCCTCGGACTGGACGACGCGCCCGGAGGCGCTGGGCCCTACCTCTTCAACGGGTGCATCACCTGCCCTGCCGCCAAACGCACCATCGATCATCTACTCGAACGGGTGCCGACCGACGGCAAGAGGCGCAAGCCTCATGTCAGGCCCCGCTGGGAGCCCCCGATCCCGGTACTCTCCAGCGACGGGTCGCTCGTCAGCATCCACAACCACACCAACGCGGTGCTCTCCGCCGCTGCGATGCCACTCAACGGACGCCCCACGCCCGTGGTGAACGCCAAGCCGGGACGCCCCTCGAAGTCCGCAAAGTCTGCTGAGTCCGTTGAGGGGTCCTACCGGGTGCAGGTCTCCTGCCCTGCCGCATCAGGTCGGGCGAGGTGTTCCCGCGTCCCGGCGTCGATGGATCTGCCGGGCGACCTGCCCACCTTCGAGAGACACCCCTCGGGACCCATGCCGACCGTCTGCTTGGTGGACCAAGTGAGCATCATCATGGACGCCGACACCCTCAAGCGCTGGCAACCACTGATGAGCGGAACATGGGCTCACGAAGACCTCCACTCCGCCTACAGATCCGACACCGAACGGTTCTTCTCCACACTGGTCAGCCCATCCGGTGGCGACCACAGCATGTACAAGTTCAGTGCCTACAAGAACTCGCTCAACATGCTCTTCGCCGCCTGCACCATCGCGGTCACCAACTACAAGAACTACGAACGCTTCGTAGAGAACCACGCCTTCGACCGAACACCCGGCGAACCACTCACGTTCCCGGACCGGTCAAAGACGAAACAGACCAGAGACCGCGAGACCCTGCTCGCGAGGCTGCAACAGCCCGCCGCATAACACCGCGCCACTCCCAGCCCCAGCCGACGGCGTCGCCGTCGGCTGGGGCTTTCTCTAGGAAAGATCGACCCAGTTCGCGCCGTCGAACCGTCTTGTGAAGGTCAGCCCGGAGAAGCCGCAAATCTCGGCGTCCGAACGCGGCGATCAGCCCGTATCCAGCAGCCCGGGAGAGGCCAACCTCGCGCGACTCCGCCGCCATTCCAGGCGAATCGTGAGCGTTCGGAAACTCTAGGAAACGGGCAGCCCTGTCGTAGGGAAGTCGACCAACTGACTTCACGGGGCCAAGCAGGAGAGGCCGAAACGAATAACGTGGACCCCTCACCACCGGCGGGTCGCTCGGCGGCCCGCCCTCTCGCACGCGTCACCGCCGCGTCCTCCGGCGTCGCGCCGTGACGCCGTCGTGCTGCGTCACGCCCGCCCATGCGCCCTGAAGGCACTACACCAAGGCATCTCCAGGGCCCGGCACGTGGTCCCCGTCACGTGAAGCGCTTGACGAATGGTGTGCCGCCCCTCACACTCATTTCGATACAACCTCTCACGGAATGAGAATTTGATGCACGTAGCGGTACTTGGACTGGGTGAAGCCGGCGCGCTGTACGCCTCCGCCTGCACGAGGCAGGGCTGGGACGTCACGGGCTACGACCCCGGCGACGTCCCCACGCCCGACCACGTCGTCCGCGCGATCTCGATCGCCGACGCGGTCCTCGAGGCCGACGTCGTGCTCGGCCTCACCGGCGCGCGTGCCGCCGTGGCCGTCGCCACCGAGGCCGCCACCGCGATGCGTCCCGGCTCCTGCTTCGCCGACTTGAACTCGGGCTCGTCGGCCCTCAAGGACGACGTCCGCGCCGCGCTCGAGGGGCACGACGTCCTCCTCGCCGACGTCGCCGTGATCGGTTCGGTCCCGACCTTCGGCGCTCGCACCCCGCTGATCGTCAGCGGCTCCGGCAGCCCCGTCGCCGCCTCGTTGTTCGCCGCGCTCGGTGCCGACGTCGACGACATCGGCGGGGCGCCCGGCGACGCCGCCACCCGCAAGCTGGTCCGCTCGAGCTGGATGAAGGGAGTCGCGGCGCTCATCGTCGAGACACTCGAGGCCGGCCGAGCCGCCGGGCTCGAGGACTGGACCCGCGAACAGGTCGCCGAGCAGCTCGCCGACGGCGCCGTCGCGATGGACCGGCTCTACGACAGCACCTACAAGCACGCCGCACGCCGCGCGCACGAGATGCGCGACGCCACCCGGCAGATCGCCGACGCGGGCCTCGTGCCCGTCATGGCCCGCGCGACCGCGGCCCTGCACCAGCAGCTCGCCGAGAACCACACGATCGTCGACGCCGACGTGCTCCGTGCGTGGGAGGACCTGCCGGTGGCCAACATCGGCGACGCCCGCGGTCGTCTCGGCATCACCCGCGACCTGCATGCCCCGTGGCGCGGTGCGACCATGGTCGGCCGCGCCCGCACCGTGACCGTCGCCGGCGGCGACAACGTCGGGATCCAGCGCATCATCGAGCAGGCCCGCCCGCACGACGTGATCGTCGTCGACGGACAGGCCGACACCAGCCGCGCCCTGGTCGGTGAGCTCATCGCCGGTCGCCTCATCGCCAAGGGGGTCGCCGGCATGGTCATCGACGGCGCCATCCGCGACGCGGAGGACCTGCAGGACATGGGCTTCCCCATCTGGCACCGCGCCCGCAACGCCGCCGGCCCCTACAAGAACGGGCCCTTTCATCATGGTGAGCCCGTGTCGGTGGGCGGGGTCGTGTGCCTCGAGGGCGACCTCGTGGTGGCCGACGGCGACGGCGTCACCTTCGTCCGGCCGCACGAGGCTCCCGCCCTCCTCCCCGCCGCCCGCGCCGTGCAGGAGGACGAGGCCCGGCGTCGTGAGGGCATCTCGGCAGCCGTCGACGCGTACCGTCGAGCCCAGGAGGAGGTGTCGTGAGCGCGATCATCGCCCTGCTCGTCTACATGGCGGCCATCATCGTCTGGAACTTCGTCCTCGGCCGCAACATCGGCGAGGCCATGCTGGTCGGCCTGCTCGTCGTCACGGCCTTCGCCGGCGCCGACGCCTGGACCGTCCTCACCCACGCGTTCTGGGAGGCCACGCAGGAGCAGGTCATGTTCGCGGGCCTTGCCTTCGTCTTCATGAGCTACGTCCTGGGCCAGACGCCGGTGCTGGACCGGATGATCGACATCCTGAACTCGGTGCTCGGCCGCGTCCGCGGCGGACCCGTCTACACGAGCACCGTCGCGGCCGGGGCGTTCGGCTCCGTCGCCCACGTGGGCGCGTCGGTCACGGCGGCGGTCGGCTCGATCACCATCCCCTGGATGAAGCGCGCCCAGGTCCGCCCGGAGATCGCGGGCAGCGTCGTCGCCGGGTGCGCCGGCATGGGCGTCACCTTCCCGTTCAGCTCGACGATGTTCATCCTCACGGGCGCCCTGGCGACCACCGGGACGCTCACGGTGGACGAGCTGGTCATCCCGCTGGCGGTCGGTGGTCTCTGGTGCCTCGGCGTGCGCCTCGTGGTGAACGCCTACATGGTCCGCAAGTACGACCTGCGCGCGATGGACCCCGCTGACCGACTGCCGTTCGGGCGCAGCTTCTCCCGCGGGTGGACCTCGTTGACCCTGTTCATCGGCATGGTCGTGCCGGTCCTGCTCACGATGGGCTGGACGTCGGCGCGGCTCAGCGACTACGTCGGCGTCGACACGGGTGAGGCGCTCAGCCTCATCGTCTGGATCCCCGTCCTCATGATCGCGATCGTCGGGCTCCTCGGCCGGCGACACCTGCCCCGCGGGGGACGCGACTGGTTCGAGCTCCTCGCGGGAGCCGCGCCGCGGTTCGGAGTCATCGGCGTGACGATCGTGGCCGCGTTCGCGGCGGCGAACGTGCTCGGCGAGCTCGGTCTGCCCGCGCAGCTGACCACCGCGCTGGAGGCTGTCGACGCCCCCCGCCCGGTGATGGCGCTCATCGTCGGAGCCGTCGTGGTCGCGATCGCCATCCCGCTGACCGCGTCGGCCACGATGGCGGCGATCGGACCGGTGGCGGTGGCCGCGCTCATCGGGGTCGGCGTCGAGCCGGCCGTGGCGGCGACGGCCGTCCTGATCTTCGCCTCGACCGAGGGCGCCTCGCCCCCGTCCGGTGCGCCGATCTACGTCGCCGCAGGACTCGCCCAGGTCGACCCCGCCAAGATGTTCCGCCCCCTCGTCACCTACTTCTGCCTGCCCATCCTGGGCATCGGCGTCCTCATCGCGTCTGGAGTGCTGCCCGTATGAACCCCCTCGACCACCCGACGACCATCGATCCGTCCGCCGCACCGTCCGAGAGACCGGCGACGGCTCGACTGCGGTCCTTCCTGCGCCTCGGCTTCGTCGTCACTCTCCTGGTGTTCCTGGCCGGCGGGTTCGTGCTCGTCGGGGCGCAGGCCGTGCAGCTCGTCGCCGGCGACGGTCCCGCGGTGGCCGCGATCGGCGAACGGCTCGGGCCGCCGACCTTCACGGTCGCCACCGTGTGCGGGCTGTTCGCGTTCGCGCTCGAGTACCTGCGACCCGCCAGCGCGAGGGACGAGGATGCCTGACGGGCGCCTCGACGTCACCGCGTCCTACGACGACCTGCTGCGACGCGGTGACGCCCCTCCCGGCTCCACCTGGGGACTGTTCGACCCGACCAGCGAGCGCGGCATGGCCGACCTCGCCGGACCGGAGCAGGTGCTTGCGGCGTCGTCGCTGGTGCGGACGGGCGAGGTCGTGAACCTCGACCACAGCCTCGCGGCCTTCGACCCGCCCATGGCGCGCGCCCGCCAGGCGCCTCGGCACACGATCGTCGCCGGGCACCCGCAGTCGCGCGACGACAGCCTCGACTTCTTCCTGCAGGCGAGCTCGCAGGTCGACGGTCTGCGGCACCGTCGCGCCCAGGACTGGGGGTTCTACGACGGGCACGCCGACGCACAGATCGCCGTCGGCAGTCCTACCCTCGGGGTGCAGCGCTGGGCCGAACGGCCCGTGGTGGGTCGCGGGGTGCTGCTCGACGTCGCGGCCGCCCGGGCCGGTCTCGGTGCGCCGCTCGACCACGCGCGGGGCGAGGTCCTCGAGGTCGACGACCTGGAGGCCGCCGCCCGCCGCCAGGACGTCGCCGTCGAGCCGGGCGACCTCGTGCTCGTGCACACCGGCTGGGCGTCGTGGTACCTCGGCCTGGACCGCGAGGCGCGCACCGAGGTCCGCGACCGTCGCTGCGCCACGGGCTTCGCGCAGCGCCGCGCACTCCCCAGGTGGCTCTGGGACCACCGGGTCGCCCTGTTCGCCACTGACACGTTCGCGGTCGAGCGGCTCCCTGTGGTGCCCGACAGCGAGTTCGCCGCGTCGGCCGTCGACGACGCGGGCATGATGCACCAGGAGCTGATCGCCTCCCTCGGGATGCCGCTCGGCGAGCTGTGGCGTCTCGACGCCCTCGCGGCGGCGTGCGCGCAGGACCAGCGCTGGCAGTGCCTCGTCGTCGTCAAGCCGCTGCACCTCGAGGGCGGGGTCGGCTCGCCGGCCAACGCGACGGCGCTGCGCTGAGCGAGCGGTCCGCTCCGGCGAGCAGGGCTCAGAGTCGGCGACCGAGTGCCGAGGCGGCGTTGCGCACGGCTGCCGACCACGCCTCGATCCGCGACTCCGGGAACGTCTCGGTCGTGCCCGCCACCTGGAGGGCGGCCACGACGTCGTCGCCCAGGCGCACGGCGGCCGCGACGGAGCGGGCACCGATGACGCGCTCTCCCTCGGAGACCACGTAGCCGCGCGCTCGGATCGTCACCAGAGCCTCGCGCCACGCCTCGACGTCGATCTCGACGCCGCTGGCGGTGACGAACGGCACCGCCTCGTCGACCACCCGCTGCTGCAACGACTCCGGCAGGTAGGCGGCGAGCACCTTGCCCGCTCCCAGGTGCAGCGGCAGCCGCTCCCCGACGGGCAGCTCGTAGCGCAGCGGGTTGGAGCCCTCGACACGGGCGATGACGGCGCGACTGGTGCCGGTGCGCACGAAGACCGACGAGGCGAGCCCGGTCTCGGCGGCGAGGTCCTGCAGCACGGGACGGGCGTTCAGCACTAGCGGACTGCCGGTCAGGAAGGCGTGCGCCCCGAAGAGCAGGCCGACCCCGGCGCGGTACCGGTTGTCCTCGCGCTCGACCCGACCACGGGCCTCGAGCGCTCCCAGGATCCGCTGGGCGGTGGCCACGTGCAGACCCGAGCGGCGGGCGATCTCGCTCAGCCGCAGCCCGTGCGGCGCGGCCTCCAGGACCTCGAGCACGTCGATGGCACGGTCGAGCGAGCGCATCGTCGACGCGTTCGACTCCGCCACCACCACGCCTCCTCAGGGTCTCGGGCGCACTGCCCGACGAGAGCCGATCCTACGGGAGCGGGCACCCGCGCCCCCGGACCCGCCACCATCGGTCGTGCGTCCCGTCCGGCCGCACGTCCACCCGCCCGAGCACGCCACGGGAACCCTCGGAGTGATCTTCGTCACATCATGGGCGAATCTCCAGAGATCCCGTCTGACCTGCGCAGATCCAAGTTGGAACGGTGTAGTTCGCGACCTACAGTGGCGTCATGGTCGTCGTCTTCCTCACCTTCCTCAGCCTCGTCCTGACGCTCTTCGTCGGCGCCATCTTCCTGCTCGGGGCCCACCGCCTCGTCACGATGGTCGTCCGCTACGTCGAGACCCATCCGACATACTCCGAAGATGCCCGCCGGACGCTTCGCTCCCTCGCCGTCCGGCGACCTGCACGTCGGTAACCTCCGCACGGCGCTGCTCGCCTGGCTGTTCGCGCGCTCGACCGGGCGGGACTTCGTCCTGCGCGTGGAGGACCTCGACCGCGTCCGTCCGGGCGCGGAACAGCGACAGCTCGACGACCTCGCCGCACTCGGGCTCGACTGGGACGGACCGGTGGTCCGCCAGACCGAGCGCCTCGCGGCGTACGACGCGGCCGTCCAGGCGCTCGCGGACGCCGACCTCGTCTACCCCTGCTTCTGCACCCGTCGCGAGGTCCAGGAGGCGCCCTCCGCGCCGCACCTGCCGCCGGGCGCCTACCCGGGAACCTGCCGCGACCTGACCGACGCGCAGCGGGAGGCCCGGGCGACGGCGCGGCCTGCCGCCCTGCGGCTGCGCGCCGCCGTGACCTCCTGGACGGTGCACGACGTCCTGCACGGTGACGTCGAGGGCGTCGTGGACGACGTCGTGCTGCGCCGCAACGACGGCACCCCCGCCTACAACCTCGCCGTGGTCGTCGACGACGCCGCGCAGGACGTCGACCAGGTGGTCCGGGCCGACGACCTCCTCACCTCGGCAGCCCGCCAGGCCTACCTCGCGTCGCTGCTCGACCTGCCCCAGCCCACGTACGCGCACGTGCCGCTGGCGGTCAACGTCGACGGCCGCCGCCTCGCGAAGCGCGACGGCGCGGTGACCCTGCCCGACCTCGGTCGCGACCGCGCGTGGTCGATGCTCGTCGAGTCGCTGGGCCTCGTGGGCGACAGCCCCGCCGAGCTCCTGGAGTCCTTCGACCCTGCGACGGTGCCACGTCGGCCGTGGACCGTCCTCGGCTGAGCGGGCGACGAGCAGCGTGGTCCGGGCCGTCAGTGCTCGGCGAGGAACGACTCCATGAGTCGCGTGACCGCCTCCGGCTGCTCGACGGTGCTGGAGTGCCCGGCATCCGGCACGACCTCGAGCCGTGCGCCGGGGATGGCGGCCGCGATCGCCTCCGCCTTGGCCACGGGCGTCGCGACGTCGTCGGCCCCGACCACGACGAGCGTGGGAGCGGTGATCAGGGGCAGCTCGTCGACCACCGGCTGCCGGTCGGTGACCCCGAGGATGGCGGCGCGCATGCCGCGCCGGTCGACCGTGCGCAGCTTCGCCACCCACGGGTCGACGACCTCCGCGCGCCGTGGTGACGCGAGCAGGTGCGGCCCGAACATCAGCGGCTCGACCTTGCCGCGCACCGGTCCGATGCCGAGCCAGCGGTAGACCCGGGCCAGCAGCCGGTACTGCGCCACCTTGTCCGGGTCCTCGGGACCGGCACTGGTGTCCAGCAGCACGAGCGAGCGCACCCGCTCCGGGTGCCGGGCGGCGAGGCGCATGCCGACGAAGCCGCCCATCGACAGACCGGCGTAGTGCACGGCTCCGAGACCCAGGTGGTCCAGCAGGGCCACCAGGTCGTCGGTCAGGGAGTCCATGTCGGCGGTCCCGTCCTCGGCCGCCGGCGTGTCGCCCTGCCCGCGCCAGTCGACGGTGATGCACCGGTACCGGTCGCGCAGCGCAGCCACCTGCGGGTGGAACATCCACCCGCTGAACAGGAGACCATGACCCATCACGAGGGTCGGCGCACCCGGCCAGGGCTCGCCAGTGTCGGTGTGGTGGAAGGAGATCCCCCGCAGGTCTGCGTGTGGCACGAGTCACAGGGTGCCACAGGTCGAGGCGGCGTGCTCGCACGCGACGACGCCCCCTCCCCGCGCCTCGGGAGAGGCCGTGAGGAGGGGGCGTCGGGTGGGTGCGGACGACCTCAGATGAGGTTCTTCTCCTGCAGCCACTCCTTGGCGACCGTGGCCGGATCAGCCTTCTCGTCACCGTCGACGCGACCGTTCAGCTCGATGAGGTCCTCGGTGGTGAGCTGCTCCGACACCGCGTCGAGCGTGTCCTCGACCGTGTCGCTGGCCTTCGCCTCGTTGATCAGCGGGACGATGTTCTGCGCCGCGATGAGGTTCTCCGGGTCCTCGAGCGTCACCAGGTCGTTGGCGGCGATGGAGGGGGTCGTGGAGTAGATGTTCGCGACGTCGACGTCGCCGTCCTTCAGCGCCTTGACCGTCGCCGGTCCACCGGAGTCGCTGATCGCCGTGAAGTCGACGTCCTCGACGCCGTAGACCTTCTTCAGGCCAGGCACGCCGTAGGAGCGGGTCTCGAACTCGGGGTTGCCGCCGACCTTGACGGTGCCGAGCTTCTTGAGGTCGCCGATGGAGGTGATGCCCTCCTTCTCCGACAGCTCCGACGTGACGTTGTAGGAGTCCTTGTCCTCGGCGGCGGCCGGCTCGAAGGTCTCGAGCTTCTCGGGCAGCGCGTCCTCGAGCGCGTCGTCGACGGCGCCGGACTCGGTGGCCGTGGCGTTCTTGTCGAAGTAGAGCAGGAGGTTGCCGGTGTACTCGGGGATCAGGTCGATCTCGCCGTTCTCCAGCGCCGGGATGTAGGCCTCGCGCGCGCCGATGCGCAGCTTCTTCTCGACCTTGACGTCCTTGGCCTCGAGCGCCTGGGCGTAGATCTCGGCGATGATCTCGGACTCGCCGAAGTCGGCGGAACCGATGACGATCGTGTCGGAGTCGGAGCTGGAGGCGCCCGACTCGGTGGGGTCGCCGCCGCAGGCGGTCAACGTCAGGGCAGCAGCCGCGAGCGCGGCGCCGAGCCCGATCTTGTGCACGGACATGTCTCTCCTAGGGGGTGGTCGTGCTCTGGCTGGTGGGGGTCGGATCGGTGCTGGAGGAAGCGCTGGTGGCCGGTCGGGAGGGGCGGGCGCGCCGCTCGGCCGCCGCCTGCGCGACGGCGAACAGACCGTCGAGCAGCAGCGCGAGGACGACCACGACGACCGACCCGCCGACCATCTGCGGGTAGTCGCGCACGGCCTGGCCGTCGAAGATGTAGCGCCCGAGGCCGCCGAGGGACACGTAGGCCGCGACGGTCGCGGTCGCGACGACCTGCAGCGTCGCGGCGCGGAAGCCGCCGACGACGAGGGGCAGGCCCAGCGGCACCTCGACGCGGGTGAGCACCTGCCACTCGGTCATGCCCTGCGCGCGGGCGGCGTCGACGGTCTGGGGGTCGACGGACTCCACGCCCGCGTACACACCGGCGAGCAACGGCGGCACCGCCAGCACCGTGAGTGCGAGGATCGGCGCCTCGAGACCGAGGCCGAGCAGCAGCGTGAGGAGCGTCAGCACCCCGAGCGTGGGCAGCGCGCGCAGCGCGCCGGTGACCCCGATCGCCAGGCCGCGGAAGCGTCCGGTGTGGCCGATGTAGAGCCCGAGCGGCACGGCGATCGCCGAGGCCACGACGAGGGTGAGTCCGGTGTAGCCGAGGTGCTCGAGCACGCGGTTCGGGATGCCGGCGTCGCCGGTCCAGTGCGCGCCGTCGGTGAGCCAGTCGACGGCGTCGGAGACGACGCTCATGCCTGACCCCCCAGCGACATGCCGCTCTCGACGGTCCGACCGCCCGCGAGCCGACGCCAGAACGGACCCTTGGCGCGCCGGCTGGGGCGATCCCACGGCATGAGCAGCCGACCGGCGAGCACCAGGAGGGCGTCGAGGACGAGTGCCAGGACGACGATACCCACGAGGCCGACGACGATCTCGGTGAGGAAGTCGCGTCGGTAGCCGTTCGTGAACAGCGACCCGAGGCTGGAGACGCCGATCAGGGCACCGACGCTGACCAGGCTGACGGTCGAGACGCTGACCACGCGGATGCCGGCCAGCAGGACCGGTCCGGCCAGCGGCAGCTCGACGCCGAACCCGCGCTGGCGGGAGGAGTACCCGGTGGCGGTCGCGGAGTCGAGGACGGCCGGCGAGACCGACGTGAACGCGTCGGCAGCCGTGCGCACCATGATCGCGACGGCGTAGATGCTGAGGGCCACGACCACGTTGAGGGGGTCGAGGAAGCCCGTCCCGATGATGCCGGGCAGCGTGACGAACAGCGCCAGCGACGGGATCGTGTACAGCACGCTGCCCGCGCCGAGCAGCGTGCCGCGCAGCCGCGGGTGCCGGCTCGCGTACCAGCCGACCGGCACGGCGACGGCGAACCCGATCACGAGGGGCACGACGCTCAGCCAGGTGTGCTGCCAGAACAGCTCGAGCACCTGGTCACGGTTGCGCCACGCCCACTCCACGGGTCAGCCCTCCAGCACGCCGGCGGGACGCCCCGACGCGTCGACGACGACCTTGCGGCCCTCGCGATCCTCCACGTGCAGCGAGCGGCCGCCCTTGTCGAGACCGACGAAGCTGGCGACGAAGTCGTCGGCCGGCCGGGCGAGGATGTCGGCCGGGGCACCGACCTGGGCCACCTCGCCGCCCTTCTTGAGGATGACGACCTGGTCGCCGAGCGCGAACGCCTCGTCGATGTCGTGGGTGACGAACACGATCGTCTTGTCGAGCTGGGTCTGGAGCCGACGCAGCTCGGCCTGCAGCTCGAGCCGGACGATCGGGTCGACGGCACCGAACGGCTCGTCCATGAGCAGGATGTTGGGGTCGGCGGCGAGACCGCGGGCCACACCGACGCGCTGCTGCTGCCCGCCGGACAGCTGGCCCGGGTACTTGCGCGCCTGGGTCTCGTCGAGCCCGACCGTGTGCAGCACCTCCAGCGACCGCTCCCGGGCCGACTTCTTGTCGGAGCCGTTGAGCCGGAGCACCGTGGCGACGTTGTCGACGACCTTGCGGTGCGGCAGCAGGCCGGCGTGCTGCATGACGTACCCGATGCTGCGTCGCAGGGCGACAGGGTTCTGCGTGGCGACGTCGACGTCGTCGATGAGCACCTGGCCGGCGGTCGGGTCGACCATGCGGTTGACCATCCGCAGCAGCGTCGTCTTGCCACAGCCGGAGGAACCGACGAACACGGTGGTGGTGCGCGAGGGGATGGTGAGGTCGAAGGAGGCGACGGCCTGGGTCCCGTCCGGGAACGTCTTCCCGACGGACCGGTACTCGATCATGGGACGACAGTCTCCCCGGCCCCACTGACATCGGCAATCGGAACGGTCGAGACCGGGAGTCCGGCCGCACGCCAGGCGTGGATCCCCCCGACGACGTCGGTGGCGTCGAGGCCGAGCGAGCGCAACGCAGCGGCGGCGAGCGACGACGTGTAGCCCTCGGTGCACAGGACGATCCACTCGGCGTCCCACGCCGCCTGCGGCAGGCTCGCCCCCGACTCGGGGTGCAGACGCCACTCGAGGTGGTTGCGGTCGACGTGCAGCGCACCCGGCACCACCCCGTCGGCCTCGCGCTGCCACTGCGGTCGGATGTCGACGAGGACGGCGCCGGCTCGGACACGGTGCGCGGCCTGGTGGGGCGTGACGCGCACGAGGTGGCGTCGGGCGTCGGCGAGCAGCGCGTCGACGGAGGCGAAGCGGGCGCGTCGTCGGGTCGGCTCGACGGGCAGCGCGCTCACGACGCGACCCGTCCTGCCGCGGGTCCGCGGACGCTCTCGGGGGCGGCGATCTCGGGGTCGTCGCTCCAGACGTGCGCGAGGCGCACCAACCGGTCGGAGCCGTCCGGGCCACGCTCGACGTCGAAGAAGTCCATCCGCTCGAGCGGGGGCGAGTACACGTGGACGCTCACGGCGGTGGCCTCCCGCGTGTTGCGCACGTCGTGCACGTAGCCGGGACCGAACGCCACCACGTCGCCGCGCGTGCGGGTGCTCTCCTCGAGCTCGCGCGCGCCCGGGTCCCACACGAGCTCGTCGAGCTCGCCGGCGACGACGGTGAACGCGCCGCTGGACCCGCCGTGGCCGTGGAGCTGCGTGCCCTGCTCCTCCGTCCAGGAGATGAGCCAGACGTCGACGTCGGCGTCGTGGTGCAGGCGCACGTGCCACCGCTCGTCGGGGTCGGCGTGCACGGAGTGGAGCTCGGCCCGCACCTGCTCGGCCACACAGGTCGCCTGCTCCACGAGCTGCGCGAGGGGCAGGGCGTGGCGGCGACGTCGTGGGCTCATGGGGGTGATCGAACCGTCCCGGACGTCCGCTCGGGCGACGTCCCACGATGCGGGAGCGGTGCTGGCGAGGGATCGGTCGTGATAGGTCCGCGCCGCCGCGCCCCCCGCCGAGTCGTCCGGGAGGGGGCCCTGGTGTGGGTGGTCGCGGGCATGGGATACAGTTGCGTCCGCGGTTGAGCCGCACTGCAAGGCCCCGTGGCGCAGTTGGTTAGCGCGCCGCCCTGTCACGGCGGAGGTCGCGGGTTCGAGTCCCGTCGGGGTCGCAGAGAAGCACGAGGAAGGGCCCATGCCAGCAGGCATGGGCCCTTCGTCGTCCCCCCGCCGACTCGGGAGCCGGCAGCCGTCGCCCCTCCCGCAGTCCCGACTTCCCACGGCAAAGGTCGTCGTCCCGCGGGATCCTTGCCTCGGGACGACGACGTTTACCACGGGACCGTGGTAAACCGCCGACCCCAGATGGCCTGCGTCACACCGGGAATCGGCCCTCACCGCCCTTCGTTGAACATTCCATGACTTCCACGAGCACGACGCCGTACGTCCTCGACGACGCGGCCCTCGACACGCTGTTCCGTGAGGCGCGTACCGCGAACACGTTCACCGACGAGCCGGTGACGGTCGAGGACATCCGCGCGATCCACGACCTGTTCCGTTTCGGCCCGACGGCGATGAACAACCAGCCGCTGCGCCTCGTCGTGGTGCAGAGCCCCGAGGCCCGCGAGCGCCTCGTCCAGCACATGGGCGGCAGCAACAAGGCGAAGACCGCGTCGGCGCCGGCCGTCGTCATCGTCGCGGCCGACGAGGCGTTCCAGGAGCGACTCGCCGAGCACTTCCCCCACGCGCCCGGTGTGCGCACGATGTTCGACGACGACGCCGAGCTGCGCGTCGACAACGCACGTCTCAACACCGCGCTCCAGACGGGCTACCTCATCCTCGCCATCCGCGCGGCAGGTCTGGCCGCAGGACCGATGGCCGGCTTCGACCGCGCCGGCGTCGACGCCGAGTTCCTCGCGGGCACGTCGTGGCGCTCCGAGTACGTCATCAACATCGGTCACCCCGGCCCCGACGCGTGGGGCGACCGGCTGCCGCGCATCTCCTTCGACGACGCCGTCACCGTCGTCTGAGCCCGCTCGTCGCGGGCGACGGTCACCGCCTGCGCGTCCCTCCGAGGACGTGCGATAAGGTGATCGTCGCCCGGCACGACGACGGGCGACGGTCAGGTAGCTCAGTTGGTAGAGCGTCCGCCTGAAAAGCGGAAGGTCAGCGGTTCGACCCCGCTCCTGACCACCTCGGGTAGTTGAGACAATTCCAACAGTTCGTTTGAGGCAATTCAAAGGGCCTCTGACCTGCGGAAACGTCAAAGGTTCCGTCAGATCGCCCGTCTAGACTCCAGATCCGGACGGGACGCGTGGAGGCGGTCACTTGAGCAGCGAAAAGGTCGACGGCGGCGACCGTCCCGCACAGCCCCTACAGGACGATCGCATGGCCTGCCGCCTGCGCGAACTAGGCCACCGCGTAGCAGAACTGCGACGGTCCGCCGGCTTCACTCAGGTCGAACTTGCCGAACGCTCCGCCGTGCACTTCATCACGATCAGTCGGCTTGAGCGAGGCACACAGAACGTCTCGGTGGCGGTCGTCTGGAAGCTCGCGCACGCACTGGACGTTGACGCCTCAGACCTCTTGAAGTAGCGCTCGAGATCCAGATTCGAAGTCACGGCGGTGATCCGCATCCTCGCCATGAAGCCGCAATAGAAAGTCGAGATCATAGGTCCGAGGCGGCCGCATCAGCGCCGGCCTACCCGACCTGCCCGCCACCGGGCCGGGGCAAAACATAGACCCGAGGCAGGGCGTCTCCGCGGCCCGCGTTGACTGCAACGGGCGCAATCCTGATCCGTTTGATCTCGAGCCGGCCGGGACCGTGACGCTGTCGACGCCAGTGCCCCCTGCGGACATGTGGCGCCATAATTCGACCAGTCGGCTCAGCGTGCCCAGACGAGCCGACGGTGGATCTCACGTTCAGAACGCGGACGGAACCTCCACCAGTGCGATTGATATCGCGCACCATCGAATCGGTGCCGAGCAGTTCGATGGCATCGCGCACGCTCGTGCCGCTCGGCACGGCTGCGGCGACATCGGGTTCGTGCCAATCCGCCCATGCCGTGACTGCGATGAGATTCCGAAGCAAGGCCGCATGTCGTGTCTTCGACACTCGTGCCGGAATTACGTGCCTGCCCAAGGTCTTCGTAGCCCCGGAGGGGAGGCGCACGCACCAAGCGAAGTTGTCGGTCAACCGCCCAAGCGAGTCCGCCAGGAGTAATACGCCCTCGACGCGGCCACCGCGGACCTGCAGGACCTGTTCTAGATCGAGTGCTCCCAGCGCATCCACAGCTTCGCTGAAGAGTGCTCCGAGGTCTGTGGACGACTTCAAGAACATCCGCCGAGCCGCGAGATCGAGGACCTCAAGCGCGCGGACCTCGTCTTCGCTCGGTGCTCGTACTGCTTGTATCGAAAGAGGCTCGGCAAAGGCCAGGAAAACTTGCGGGAAGGGCAATCGCAGAGAGTCGGCATCCTCTTCGGTTAGTGGCTCAGAGTCCGCGAACGAGAACGTCTGGCCGGCCGGAAGCCAGAAGGCCGTTGCAGTAGTCATAGCGACCGCGAGGTTGCCCGCCCACGCCCCGTCACTTCCGGTCTCAAGAGCGCGCGACCAGGTCCCGATGGAGGACTTGGCGTACAGGTGACGCAAAGTCGCCGCGCGTCCAGGCCGGGGGTGCTGTGGGCCAACCGAGAAGTCGGAATGCGCATCGCCCAGGCTGCTGACCAACGCCTCACCGAGGATCAGTCGGTCTCGCCACTCCTCAACAAGTTCGTCGACGTCGCGGTGGGAGAGGCGTTCCCGGATGGTGGCGGCGAGCGCGGCAGATGGCGCCGGCCAGTCATCACCTAGGACCGGCGCACTAATCTCCCCCGTGCCTGCGGCGAAACCCAGGTCCTTGAAGACGACGTCCTGTTCGGCGGCTTGGACACCTTGCACCCAGGGAAGCGGATGCCATGCGTAGAGTGCGTCGGCTTGGAGCGTGGTCGGGTGCGTCTTCAAGAGTGGGCCGGTCACCGAGATGAGTTCCTCAAGCGCAGCGACTTGTTCGGCTGTCATGTCTGGAGTTGGGCACGTGTCCTTTGAGGCAAGCCTGAGGCGCCGTTGCCGAGCAAACATGCCGGCATGCGCAGCGAGTCCCCAGCGTTTCTCTCCGTCGGCTTCGGTCGGTCCGCGTTTGCGGGCCCCCCGTAGATACTGGAGCCTGATGATGGCCTCGTGGTCGAGCCGACGCTCGGCGGGGTTGTCGCTGATGTATCCGCCTTGCCCGACGATGCTCATGAACCGCTCGATGCCATCTCGGCCACCACCGAGCGCGTCGATCACAGCGTCGGACGCCTTCTCCCAGGCTTGCTGGACTTGCAGTGATGTGGCGCGCGCCTGCTTGACGGCCTGATTCAAAGCGTCCGCTTCGTTCTCAAGGCGTTCAACCTGCGCGCCGACAGATCTGTCCCGCTCGATTGACTCGGTCCGAGCCTGTTCACGTAGTCCGTCTACCGCTCGGGTCGCGAACTCGGCCTCCGCAAGCGCGGCTTGCTCGCCCTCGAGTTCACCTCGGAGTGCTTCGAGTCGCGCCTGTGCGAGTGATGCGCGTCGCCGCGAGGATGCGTGGCCGTGCTTTCCTCTGGCCATTAGGAGCGACCAACTGCTTCGGCATCCAGAAACGCGTCGCGCTCGGCGGCGGAGCGTTCTAGTAGGCGAGCAAGGTCTCCGATATCTGGGCTGTAGCCGGACTTTCGCACCTTCTCCAGCATCAGGCGGATACGTTCATCGTCGTCCCACAGACTGGCGAGCTCGTCGTGGAGCGTCTGCACTCGATCGATGAGTTCATCAACCTTGGGGGACGTGCTCACAGACCGGTCGCGCTGCACGGGTGTGAGTGCGAGTCGCACACTGCTCTCCTGCGCCGCAGATCTCTGGATAGTCAGCCGACGCGCGCGTACTTCCTTGATCTGTCGTTCAAGATCCACGATCGCCGCGTCCAGATTCTCAGCCATGCCGCCTCTTCGCTGTAGGTCACGAAATTACCAGCAGGCGGAGACATCGCTGTTGCTCTTCGATCAACCGTCGCGTGGTGGGGTTACCGAACTGGCCATGGCTGGTCGGCATCTCCAGGAACCTGGGCTGAGCTACGTCCTCACACGAATGCAAGTCGCCGCCCGCGGCGGGAGGCGCAGACTGGCGGACTCGAATCTCGAACCTTCGACCGGTTGCAGAAACAGGGTGATCGCCTAGCCACAAGACGGTCGCTCTATGCCTCAGGAGCCGCCGCGCATACGGTCTCGACACAGGTCGGAAGTTTGGGCGGCGTCTACGGTGACGGAGCAGCGGCGCACCGGCGGCGGATTACGGCTAGTGGTGCGCGCACCGCGAACAGGACGGGTGACGTGGCCATCGTTTGGACAACGTATGATACACGTACACTTGTTGCGTCAGATCATACGCGATACCATAAGGTATGGATGTCGCAGGAACGGCAGAGCGCGCGATCGCGCAGATCGGCGACGGCTGGATCGCGGGCGATGTAGAGGACGAGGCGCTCGACTTCAAGCGGTTCCCTCCCTCCGGTGATCGCCGAGCTCCCGAGAAGTTCCTCAAGGACCTCGCCGAGTCCGTCGTGTGTTTCGCCAACGGCAACGGTGGGGTGTTGATCGTCGGCGTTGCCGACAAGGCGCCGACTCGAGCCCAGGCATTAGTCGGTGTCGACCCGGTTCGATGGCCCCTGTCTGAACTGGTTGCCAACCTCTTCACACGCACCAGTCCGTCCATCACCGTGCGCGCGCACGCGCTCACGATCGAGGGCAAGACGTTCTACGCTCTCGGCGTGCCTCCGGGAATGGACGTCTACAGCACCACCGAGGGCGTCTACAAGATCCGGATCGAAGACAAGTGCATGCCACTAGAAGGGGAACAACTTCGCGGCCTTCGAGCTGTCCGGCAGGGGCGAGACTGGTCGGCCGAGTCGTCGGGAGCCTCGTGGAAGGACCTGTCGACAGCAGCACTCGAACACGGGGCCCGATTACTCCGACGCCAAGGTAGCGACGAGCTTGCAGCCATGGCGCTCGAGAATCCCGCGGCTTTCGGCCGGGCTTCTGGTATTGCCACCAAGGATGGCGACCCGACACGGGCGGCGATTCTGCTCTACGGAACATCTCACGCGCTCCAACAGGTCCCGGAGTGGGGCGTCAACGTCCAGACGCGGAATTCCCCGGGCGGCGATGGACGCGTGCTGCTGAGGCGCGGAGACACCTCACTCCCTCTGGTTCTATTGATCGATCAACTCATCACGATCGTCGGCGCGATCGCACAAACCCAGATCATCCGAGTGGGCGCCGAGCAGATCGAACTGGTGGACTATCCGGACGATGTGCTGCGCGAGATCTTCGCCAATGCCTTCGCGCACCGAGACTGGGAAGCATCTGGGCTTGTCGAGATCATCCACAGCCCGGCCGAACTAGCCGTTTCGAGCCCCGGCGGATTGCTTCCCAACCTTCGCCTGGATCGACTCCTTCACGACACCGCCAGTCCGCGAAACCGCGTGCTCGCCGCGCACATGGCGCGACTGCGGCTGGCCGAGATGAGCGGACTCGGATTTGACCGAATCTTCCGCGAGATCGGCAAGCTCGGCAAGGAGCCGCCTGTACTCGAAGACGGTCCCCGATTCCGCGTCGTACTGCCTGGAGGTGCCGGCGATGAAGCCTTCGCACGGTTTCTCCGAAGCGAGGCGATCAGTGACACTTTGGCAGAGGACGTCGACGTGCTCATGGCTCTCACTGCCTTGAGGAACTCACGATCGGTGAACGCGACAACCCTCTCGCCTCGCCTGCAACGCAACGTCGGCGATGCGCAACGAGTTCTCGAACGGATGCAAAGCGCTTCTCTCGTCCATCCCACGAGAGGGACCGCACGACGAGCCCACCCCAACTACACATTGACACCAACGACGGTCGCAGCGATGCGGTCGGCCATCACTTACCGCACTTCGACCGTCGATCACGATGATCAAAAACTATTGCGCCATCTCAAGCGGCATGGACGTATCACCAACGAGGATGTTCGAAACTATCTCGACTGCGACGTTGAGACAGCCCGGAACAGACTGACTCGTCTGCGCCGGCGCGGCGTCATCGACTTCGCACCCGACGCTCCGCGACGTGGAGCGTTCGTGGAGTACGTACTCGTCAGGGAAAGCGAACGGTCCTTGCCAGAAAGGCCCGCTCCGAAGCCCAGCGTCGACCAGCCGGCGCTGTTCGACGGGGACGTCTGAGGGGCCTCGTTCTCTTGGCGCGAAGCGCCGTCTGACACGGTTGGGCCGAATCAGTACACGGCGACGACGTCCACGAGGATCGCCGGCCCCTCCAGCCACGCCTTCACGTCGTCGGCGGGTAGTTCGAGTTCGAAGGCATTGACCAAGTTCTGAATCTCCTGCGAGATGCGAGTCATCAGCATCCGCTTCATCAGGTGCTCCCAATCGTGCAACAGCCATTCCTCGCTGCTGAGGAACCCCTCGCCGCCTCCGTCGATCAACTGACGCACTGTACCGAGGACACGCACTCGTCCTTCGATTCGAGCGACTGAGGCACCACCGACAAAGTTATCGGGGTCGAAGTGGAGGTACACGCGTTGGGCAAGGCTGGAGTCCTTCATCTCCAGGAGCAATGGGATGGGAAGCAACTCGTTGCTCAGGTACACCTGCTTGAGCTGCGAGGCGAACTCAGGATCGGAGTCAATATCGACGTCCCCGAGGTCGGTCAGATCCAGGTCGGATGCCTCCATGACTCTCCGAAGAAGGTAGAAGACCTTCCCCGCCATGCTGGCCGTCGTCAGGGTCGTCAATCCCTCGAGTTCCACGAGATCGTTGATGCTTAGTGGCTGCTCTTCCTTGGGCTCGACCATCAGGATGCCCTCGTGTGTCAACGCGTCGATGATGCGACTGGCCGTCGAACGAGCGGTCGGCTCCAACCGATAACTCGACTGGTACTCCACCGTCGTTCCCCGATCTCCGGAGAGGCCTAAGCCCGAAAGGCCGACGGAACCGCCCGCGGTGCGGCGCGTCGAAGCCGTTTCTACGATGTCGGACTGTCGCGGCACTGCGAGATCGTGGTACTCCGCGTACGCAAGAAGGGCATCTGTGTCGAGGTACGTCGGGTTTCGAAGCGCCATGGCCCCATCATCTCTTCTCGTTACGACATCAAAGCGTCCTACTCTTGCGCGCTTGGGTACGCAGGTCGCTCAGGGTCGAGTCCCAGATGGCGGGTTGGCTGCGTTCTAGTGTCGCGCGTCTGAAGTTGTTTGACGGGTCGAGCGGGGGTCGGCGGTCTTGCTCCCGGCCGCTTGGGTGACAGCCATCCAGCCTTCTGACCGGGAGCTTGCGTGCAGCGGGCAACGTGGGCAGGATGAAGTTTAGTTCAGCATGCACTGTATTGTTCAGTGCATGCTGACTCTTGCCTCCCGCTTGGATGCCATGCAGCGCCTGGGCCGGGCGATGGCCGACCCCACTCGCTCTCGGATACTCCTGTCGCTGCTGGCGTGCCCAGCGCACCCGGCAGAACTCGCCAACGCTCTGGACCTGACGCGCTCGAACGTGTCCAACCACCTGGGGTGCCTGCGGGACTGCGGGATCGTGGTCGCCACCCACGAAGGCCGTCAGGCCCTCTACGAGATCGCTGACCCCCACCTTTCGCGTGCTCTCACCGAGCTGGTCGAGGTCAAGTTGGCCGTCGACGAGGACGCTCCCTGCCTCGACGTCACCTGCGAGGTGCCCGGCTGCCATGAAGAGAGCTCTAGGGCATGACGGTCACGGCACTGCTCCAAGCGATCGGGCTCTTCGTCGCGACCAACACCGACGACATCATCGTGCTCTCGCTCTTCTTCGCCCGCGGAGCTGGACGTCCGGGGACGACGGCGAAGATCCTGGCCGGGCAGTACCTCGGTTTCGTCGGGATCCTCGCCGCCGCACTGCTGGTGACCGTGGGGGCGGGGTGGGCGCTGCCAGAGGAGGCCATCCCCTACTTCGGGCTCGTCCCCCTCGCGCTGGGCCTCTGGGCCGCGTGGCAGGCCTACCGCGGCGAGGACGACGACGATGATGCCGCCGTGTCCGGCAAGAGCGTTGCAGTGGCGACCGTCGCCGGCGTCACCTTCGCCAACGGTGGGGACAACATCGGCGTCTACGTCCCGGTGTTCCTCAACATCAGCACTCCCGCTGTCATCACCTTCTGCATCGTGTTCCTCGTGCTCGTGGCGGTGCTGGTGGCCATGGCCCAGTTCATCGCCACGCGTCGACCCATCGCCGAGGTCCTCGAACGGTGGGAGCACATCCTCTTCCCCATCGTCCTGATCGGATTGGGCGTCGCGATCCTCGTCGGTGGCGGCGCGTTCGGCCTCTAGTGTCGCGCGCCTGAACTGGTTCGCCGTGTGGCGTGGGGCAGGATCTCCTCGGCGGTCTTGGTCCAGATGAATGGGTGGCAGCGCTCGTTCCAACCGTCGATGAAGGTGCTGATCGCTGCGACGAGTTGCTTGACGCTGTCGAAGGAGCCGCGGCGGATGGCCTGTCGGGTGATGATCCCGAAGAAGACCTCGACGAGGTTGAGCCAGGACCCGCTGGTCGGGGTGAAGTGCAGCGTGATCCGCGGGTGCTTGGCCAGCCACTGCTTGATGTCCTCGTGCTTGTGCGTGTGGTAATTGTCCAGGACCACGTGCAGTTCCCGGCGCGGGTAGGCCCTGGCGACCTTCTTGAGGAAGTCGAGGAACTCGGCCTTGCCGTGCCGGTCATAGCACTGATCGGTTACCGCACCGGTGGCCACCTCAAGAGCGGCGAACAGCGTGGTGGTGCCATTGCGCTTGTAGTCGTGGGTCCCCTTCTCCGGCAAGCCCGGTCGCAGCGGCAAGAGCGGGGCGGTCCGGTTCAAGGCCTGGATCTGGGACTTCTCATCCACGCACAGCACGACCGCCTTCTCCGGCGGGTTCAGGTACAGCCCGACCACGTCGCGGACCTTGGCCTCCAGCTCCGGGTCGGCGGAGAACTTGAACGTCTCCCGCCGCCACGGCTTGACCCCGTACTTGCGCCAGGCGCGGGCCACAGTGGCATCCCCGATCCCCAGGTGCTGGCCCAGTAGCCGCGAGGACCAATGCGTCACCCCGAGCCTGGCCGGTGGCGGCTCAAGCGTGGTGGCGATGATCCCGACATCATCGACGCGCTTCGGTCGGCCCGAACGCTCCTCGTCCTCCAGGCCAGCGAGCCCGTCGACGGCGAACCGGTCACGCCACTTGATCACCGTCGGACGCGAAACCCCGACCTGCCGAGCCACCGTAGAGGTGCCCGCCCCCGCCGCGACGGCCAGCACGATCCGCGCCCGCTGCGCACGTCCCGCCGGCAACGTGCGCGACCGTGTCCACGAGGTCAGGGTCGCACGATCCTCAGCGCTGATCTCCAGTACAGATGACGGCATACGCCATCATCCCATACTGTCAACGAATTAATGACGCGCGACACTAGACGCCGAAGGGCAGCACGTCCTGAGTTTCGGATACCTCAAGAGGGCGATCTCTCCGCGCGAGGCGCGCTTCGATCAGAGGAAGGTACGACGTTTCACGCTCGATGCTGATGCTTCGCCGCTTTTCGAGGAGCGCCGCCTCAGCGGTAGTACCCGATCCCGCGAACGGGTCCAGCACGATGCCATTCTCTGGAGTTACGAGGCGGATGAGGAAGCGCATCAGGTCGAGCGGCTTCACGGTTGGGTGGGCCACTCCGTCGACCTTCACTCGTTCGCTCTGGTTCGGCTTGGCCACGCGCAAGGCGGGATAGAGGGACCGCGACGATCGCGCGTCAAGCTCATGCAAGAGCAGATCCTCGACGATGGCGTTCGACGGCCACCGCCCCGCCCTGGTCCCGTCCGGCACGCGCGTTCCGTCGATGTCGAGCGCGCCTGTGCCGTGCTCAAGGACGTTAGCCAGCACTGTGCCGATGATCGGTTTCCGCACGAGGATGGCGGGTTCGTACACGGGCGTTAGCGTGGTGCTCTTTCCTCGGACCTGGTCCACGACTGACGGGCCCAGATCCTTCGCGACTCGGCCGAGGTCGCCCGTCTTGGGCCGTCCAGATCCGTGGATCCAAGCGATCGTATCGCGCACTTCGAAGCCCACGTCCTCCGCTGCAACGGTCAGCCGATGCCAGGTCCTCGTGCCTCCGAACGCAATCAAGTGCCCTCCCGGGCGGAGGGCACGGAAAGCCTCAGCCAGCCACACTGCGCACCATGCCTGGAAGGCGACGGGGTCGTTGTCTGCGTAACCGCGCGAGTGGGTCGCCTTCTCGTTCCAGTTCTGCGACTGCATGCCGAGCATCGACTGATCTGCACTTCCTCGGTCGATGGCGTACGGGGGATCCGTGACAACCGCGTCGATCGTTTCGGTACCGAAGGTCTTCATGATCTCGATGCACGACCCCGTCAAGACTTGGTGCCGCGGGGTGAGCCTGTTCTTCTTGGGTTCCATGCAGCGCCTTATCGGCGCATCAACGCTCGACCAGATCGCCATCTAGACGACGCGGTTCGGGTGGGGGTACCCGACCGCCAGGCTCACCTTGTCTAACGGATTGAACCCGACCCGACGTCTCCGCCGACGCGGCCTGCCCTCAACCGCGCTTACACACTCATGGGCTTCATACGTAACATGAGTGTATGCATACGACCGTCGACGCAGCCCGCCGCCTGACGGTCAGTCCCGCTCGCGTCCGGGCACTCATCCACTCGGGGCACCTCGAAGCAGTGCGCCTCGGGCGGGACTGGCTCATTGAGGAGCGAAGCCTTGCGGAGTTGGCCGCTCGGCCGCGACCGGCCACCCACCGGCCGTTCTCAGGACGGATCGCTTGGGCGACCGCGCAAGAGGCGGCGGGCGCGATCAGCCCGTGGGTCTCGAGTTCTGAACGGTCGCGCGTTCGGAGTCGACTCCGCGGCGAGTCGCCCACCGACGTGTGGCGGGCGCGCCTCGGTCACCGTGCGGCCTCCATACAGCGATTCAAGATCCATCCCACGAATCTGGCAGGTCTGCTGGAAGACAGCCGTGTCCACGAGACTGCGCTCGGTGGGAGGATCCCTTCACACCTCAACGTCGTCGGCGGGACTTCGCTTCTGTGGTGCGCCAGCGACGTGCTTGACGACCTCGTCCTGACCTACGGCCCACTTCGATCCTCAAGTCCGAATCTCGCTGTGCGATGTCTGCCTGCTGGCGTGCACCTCCAAGCGGGAGCACCTGTCCCGCCGCTGATCGCGGCTGCGGACTTGTGCGACGAGGGTGATGCTCGTTCAGTGAGGGCTGGGGAGCGACTTCTCACCCATGCGATCGAGTCCTTCAAGACATAGCGAGGAGGGCCCCCTTCCGCCAGCGCATGCGAGGCAGGTGGCGACCTGAGTCTGAGCAAACCCCGCTTGAGTTCGTGAGGTGCACCGGACGCGGCGCCTCTGGCCGGGTACTGTCGGATCAAGTTCTTTGTTGCGATCGCGCCCTACGAGTCAGGAGCGGACGGTGGAGACGAGCAGCGTCCCTTACGACGACCAGACCCCGGAGCAACAGGCCGTGACGCGTGCGCAATGGAACACTGAGATCGCCAGAACCCGCGCTTCGCTCAACTACGAAGAACTGTTTGCTGCTCGCGGCGAGGTGTACTCGGAGGCCACGCCGGACGGTCGACTACTGCGCCACCCGGCGGCCCCGCCTGAAGAGGCGGACAAGACTCGGTAGACGGTGGGCGCCTCTGAATCTTGGATCGAGCGCTCACACGGCTCCGCACGGCCCCTAAGACACCTTCAACCGATGTCCCGCGAAGCCTTCTCCGGTCGGCTGTCCGCGCTTTAATCCCTCCAGCGGTCTCAGATGGTGGAGCACCCTGACTGGGTACCTCCAGCCCACTCGAAGCTGCTGGACACTTGGCGTTGGCAAGAGCACTGTGCTGCGGATACTGCGTGACGCGGGGCGAGAGGGACGGCGCTTGACCTGACCGGGGAATTTGCAGCCGCCTGCCCTTCACGATCGCGCCCTCGTTGTTAGTTCAAGGAAAGCACGATCTCCTGATCCGGCTCCAAACTGAGGTCGGCAGGGTCGCCATCAAACTTCGCCCCGTTACTGGTGACGTCGACCTTGCTGCCCGGCTCTGCTTCGACGCCACCGATCTGCTCAGGCGACAGCGCCACTCCCCATTGGGTGAAGAGTTGTCCGAGAGTGAACTGTTCGCCAACCGAATCGGCTTCGATGTGGATGGTGCCGTCGCCGTCATGCGTGTGAAGAGCAGACATTGCACCGGTTGCGGGGTCGACGCCGATGTTCGGCGAGACCGAGACTTCTTCGCCGTCGATGATGATGCGCAGGCTCGGGTGATAGTGCTCGGCCGTGCCCATGGGTCCTAGATCAAGGCCAGCAGCTTTCGCGTGAGCCAGGACATCAGCCGGGGTTTGCCAAGGCGGCTTCGACGTGGCGTCTGGTGTTGGCAAGACGACGACATTGCGTGCGTCCGACGGTGCCTGTCCCTGGTCGGTGGCGCAACCAGTTAGGCCCGCAATTGCAGCGAGCGTGACGATCGTTGAGGAGCGAAGGTTCATGAGCGACTTCTTCCACGTGATGAAGGACAAGCAGATGGACAAGCACCGCGCTGCATCAGCGCGGTGCGTTGGCGCCCCCGCCCATCGAGAAGCGGGGGCGCCGACTCCCGCAACTACTTGAGGAGCGCTTCCATCTGCTTGATCTCGGCCTGCTGCGTCGACTCGATGGTCTTGGCCAGAGCGATGGCGTCCGGGTTCTCTCCGTCGGCAATCTCAGTCTTCGCCATGCCCAGCGCACCTGAGTGGTGCTCGATCATCATCGAGAGGAACGCCTGGTCGAACGCGTCACCTGACTTCGACTCAAGGTCCGCCATCTCGGAGTCGGACATCATCCCCTCCATGTCGTGACCGCTGTGGTCCATCCCGCCCATCGAGGATCCATCGGACGAGGCATTCCAATCCTTCAGCCAACCCTGCATGGTGGCGATCTCTGGTCCCTGGGCTGCTTCGATCTTGGAGGCCAGGGCCTTCACCTCCGACGATCCAGCGCGCGTTGCCGCGAGCTTGGACATTTCAACTGCCTGCTCGTGATGCGGGATCATCATCTGCGCGAACATGACATCCGTGTCGTTGAACTTCGCGGAGGTGCTGCTCGCGCTTGACGTGTCGGACGAGTTCGAGTTCGCCGAATGCCCGTCATGACCGGACGTATTGTTGATGGCGAGGTAGGCGCCAACTGCGACGACGACAACGATCGCGAACGCGACAATGGCGCCCTTGGTACTGATGGTCTTCATAATTCTTGAAACTCCTTGTGATTAATCTGGTAATAGAAGTTGAGCAAACCTCAACTTCTCACCGGCGATTCACACAGAGTTCCGTGACGAGATCTGGGGGTGGCGGATGACGACCTGTCACATCGCTGACTGCACCAGGCTCCAGGTCGATGCAGGGCACCAAGACGAATGATGACGCGGTCAGCGCAGGCGCAGTGTCGGGACCCGCGCCACCAGAGGCGGCTGGCGTGCTCGAGCACAGGTCACTGGAGTGCGCGCTTGCAGGGGATTTTGTCGGCTTGCCGCTCGGATCCTCGACATCGACCGCAGTGTCGTCATGACTGTGCTCCGACATCAGCGTGGGTGACGTCGGGGTCGGCATCCCCGACATCGCGCCAACACACGCTTGCGTCTGCCCGACTCCTCCGTGCATGACGACGAGGCCGAAAGCGACCACCAGGACGACCAGCCCACGCCGTGCAGCGAGAGCAGCACGAGAGACCACCGACGTCGAGACAGGTCTCATGACGACGCTCCTCCGATCTCGCGGCCAGACTGGTGTGCCTCCATGACAACGATGGGCACGCCACGCGAGTTCCCAGGAGACAGTGTCGATGATCTTTTGAAACGGAAATCCACTACTTCTATTATCTCATAATTCCCAGTTCCGATGAATATGCATTCTGTCATTGGCCCACAGGGTCGATGGTCAGGCGATTCCAGGCGGTCAGATAATCATCGCAACGTGTAGCCCGCAGCCCGGACCGCTGTTTCGATGCTTTGTCGCGAGGTGCCCTTATCCATCTGCACCTCGAGGCGACCGGTTGCAAGATCAACCGAGACCTCTCGGACCCCGTCCACCTGTCCGACGCTGTCACTCACCGAGCCCACGCAGTGGCCGCAGGTCATGCCTTCGACCTCGAAGACCTCCGGCGCGCGGGTCGTCAAAGACTCGACGCCGAGAACGACGTCACTCCTTGAGTCACCGCAGTTGCATGATGTGCACATCAGTCCACCTTCGTTGATTGATTCGAGTCTGGTTGTCGGGGCTGTCGCTCAAGCGGACCGCAGGAGGCGGGCCATGGCGTCGTTGACTTCCTTGAGCTTCGCCTTCATGTCGGAGCCGCCACCACGTGCTGCATCAGCGACGCAGTGCGCCATGTGCTCGTCGAGTAGCTCCAGCGCAACGGCTTGCCACGCTTTGGTCGCGGCAGACACTTGAGTGAGTACGTCGACGCAGTAGGTGTCTTCGTCCATCATCCGGCTGATGCCCTTCACCTGGCCTTCGATCCTGCGGAGTCGGCGCAGATGGCTGTCTTTTTCGATGGAGATACCCCGGAGCAGAGTCGGGCGCTCCATCCTGAGCGTGATCGTTCACGGTCATACCGACTTCCTTTCTCGATCATCGGTGTGCGCCAGGTCTTCCTGACTGATCTCCCTTGGGCGCAGATCGAGCCGGCGCAGCAGCTGCGCGTTGAGCGCCACCACGATGGTCGAAGCCGACATCAGGATCGCTCCCACCGACATCGGGAGGATGAAACCAATCGGGGCAAGGACACCAGCGGCCAGGGGAACGGCTGCCAAGTTGTAGCCCGCGCCCCACGCCAGGTTCTGCATGCTCTTTCGGTAGGTCGCACGGGACAGGTCGATGATCGAGAGCACCGAGCGAGGGTCGTCCGAAGCCAGGATGATCCCGGCAGAGGCAATCGCGACGTCGGTGCCCGCGCCGATGGCAACCCCGACATTCGCCTGAGCCAACGCGGGAGCGTCGTTGACACCGTCGCCAACCATGGCGACGAGCCGACCCTCCTCCTGCAGTTCCGCGACCTTGCTGGCCTTGTCCTCCGGCCGTACACCGGCAAAGACACGGTCAATGCCCAGAGCGGTTCCTACGGAGTGCGCTACAGCTTCGGCGTCTCCGGTGATCATGACGACCTGAACACCACGCTCGTGGAGCTGATCGATGGCAATCCGCGATTCGGCGCGGATCTCGTCAGCCAGGCTAACGGCACCAATGACCTCACCGTCGCGGAGCACGTGCAAGATGATCGATCCATCCCGCCGCCATTCGTCCGCGACCTCGAGCTCACTGCCACCGGCTTGCTGGAGAAGCGCTGGCCCACCCACCTGTACGCGGCGCCCGTCGATGAGCGCACTCACACCAACCGCAGGATGAGAAGAGAAGTCCGTGGCCGCAGGCACCGGCACGCCGCGCTCCTTGGCGGAACGCACGATGGCGCGAGCCAACGGATGCTCGGAGTCGGTTTCGGCTGCTGCCGCGAGCGCAAGCACGTCGTCGGCCGAGATGCCGCCGGAGGGCGCAGGCTCGATAGCAGTCACCGTCGGCTTGCCCTTCGTGAGTGTGCCCGTCTTGTCGAAGAGCACAGTGTCGACCCGTCGCATCTGCTCCATGGCCACGCGGTCCTTCACAAGGACTCCCGCGCGGGCGGCTCGCTCAGTCGAGATGGAGATGACCAGCGGGATCGCCAATCCGAGTGCGTGCGGACACGCGATGACCAAGACCGTGATGGTGCGGATGACCGCGTCTTCGGGCAGGCCGAAGATCGACCAGACCACTGCCGTGATGATGGCTGCACCGAGGGCGTACCAGAACAGCCAGCCAGCGGCGCGGTCAGCGAGTCGCTGCGTGCGCGACGCAGATGCCTGAGCGTCAGCCACCAACTTCTGAATTCCCGCGAGCGTGGTTTCGTCGCCCGTCGCCGTCACTTCGATACGCAGTCCCGAGTCGGTTGCCACAGTGCCGGCAACGACCTGCTCGCCGACCTCCCGGCGAACGGGTCGAGACTCGCCCGTGATCATTGATTCGTCCATCGAGGCAGAGCCATCGACGATCCTGCCGTCAGCCGACACGCGGCCGCCCGGTCGGACGATCACGACGTCGCCTACTGCGAGAGAACTGGGCGCGACAACCGAGACCGATCCGTCCTTCTCGACACGTTCCGCCTCATCCGGCAGAAGTGCCGCCAGCGAGTCGAGCGCTGAGCTCGTCTGGGCGAGTGAACGCATCTCGATCCAGTGGCCAAGAAGCATGATCGAGACCAGGAGCGCGAGCTCCCACCAGAAGTCCAGGTGGTGCGGAAGGAGGCCCAGGGTCGATCCCCAGGAAGCCACGAAGGCAACCGTGAGCGCGAGGGCAACCAGCAACATCATGCCGGGTTGGCGGCTCTTCGCTTCTTGCCATCCGCCAATCAGGAACGGTCGGCCTGCCCATGCGTAGAGCGCCGTTCCGAGGATCGGCGAGATCCACTCGAGACCCGGGATATCCGGAAGCGAGTAGCCGACCAGGTCCGCAAACATCGAAGAGAGCAGGACGGTCGGAACTGCAAGCAGCAGCGACCACGAGAACAGTCGCCGGAACATCGCAACGTGCCCCTCGTGCCCGCCGTGTCCATGGTGGCCGTGGTAGCCGTGGTCATCTCCGTGGGCATGCTGCCCGGCACTCGGGTCCTGTGTTTCGTGATGGTGATGTTCGTGGTGCTGCATATCCAGTTCCTCCGCTCGCGTGGTACCCCTGGGGGGTATAGGCCACTGTACAGGTACCCCCCAGGGGTATCAGAAGCATGATGACTTCACCTGTGCTGCAGCAGTCGCTTAGCGTGTGAGCGAGGCCAGAAGGGTGGCGTTCAAGACTCTTGGCGCTTCCGCGGAAGACAGCCGCTGCGCCGCGATCTCCGCGGCTGCCGCTTGGAGCAAGGCGTGCATGGCGGCGACTTGCCAATTGGCGGGGAGGTCCACGCGAAAGACTCCCTCGCTTCTCCCCCGCTCAATCAGATTGACTACACGGTCCTCCAGCGGTGCGTGCAGCGCTCGGATGCGATCGGGTGCAAGTTCCTTCTGAGCGACTTCGAGGAGGGCGCGAGACTCGTCGAGCAGTTCCCAGCTCGCGGAGACCAGACTGGCGAAGGCCGTCACCACGTCGCCGTCGAGATCGAGTGCGGCCAGCACGTCGTTGCCGCGACGGAGCACGTCCGAGAGTGCCGCATCGACGAGTTCAGCGCGTGACGTGAAGTGCCCGTAGACCGTGGCCCGGCCAACTCCGGCCGCAGTAGCGACATCGTTCATGGACGCCTCCGGCCGCAGGCGGAACGTCTGGACGGCGGCATCCACGATGGTCGACCGGTTGCGGATGGCGTCTGATCGCGGTCCGCGGCGCGCGCCCTTGTTACGCACTACGCCCTGAACTGTCTGCCGCTGTGGTTGCACTGGAGGCATCTTGAGAACTCTTAACGTGGACGGGAATGTCTGAGTTAGTGTATCGGTTGAGCGATCTCGTACACCGAAGTCCAACTTAAGGAGGTGCGGTCATGACGACCGCGTCCAACACCACCCCTGCGGGCGATGTCGCAGGGAACCAGCCACATCCACGACGATGGCTGGCCCTCGGCATGCTGGGGCTCGCCCAGTTCATGCTCATCCTTGACGTGACTGTCGTCGCGATCGCGTTGCCCTTGATGGGCGCAGATCTCGACATGAGCCGCGAGGCGGTCACCTGGGTCGTCAGCATCTATACGCTGACCTTCGGCGGACTCATGCTTCTTGGCGGACGTCTCGCTGACATCATCGGCCCGCGCACTCTCGTCTACACCGGACTGACCATCTTTACGCTGGCCTCGCTGTCCGCTGGCGTGGCGCAGGACGGCGCCATGATGCTCAGCAGTCGAGTCGGCCAGGGAATCGGCGCAGCGCTCCTGTCGCCTGCCGCACTCTCCGTCGTCGTGCGACTGTTCGAAGGCGAGGAGCGCAACCGCGCCCTAGGTATCTGGTCCGCGCTGGGCGGCGCCGGTGCAGCCGTCGGCGTCCTCGTCGGCGGAGTGCTCTCCGCGGGGCCGGGATGGCCCTGGGTGTTCTTCGTGAACGTCCCTGCCGGCGTGCTCGTTTTTGCGATCCTGCTGCGGGCCCTGCCGGACATGCCGCCGGTCAGGACACCCGGTGCGAGTGCTCGTCCCGACGTCCTGGGTGCGTTGCTCGTCACGGGTGCTACCGGAACGCTGATCTACGCGACGATCGACGCGGGCGAGGCCGGATGGCTGCAGCCGCGGACTCTCTCACTCTTCGCCGTGTCCATCGTCCTCTACGCGGCATTCGGCGCCTGGCAGCGCGTCGCCCGTTCGCCGCTGATGGATCTTGGTCTACTCACGCGACGTCCGGTGGGCTCTGGCACCTTCGTGATCGCCATCGCCACGGCGCTCATGGTGGCCGTGTTCTTCCTGGGCTCGTTCTACCTGCAGGACCGCGCCGATCTCGGACCGCTGGCGACAGGCCTGCTCTTCCTCCCCGTAGCTCTGGCCACGATGGCCGGTGCGCAGGTCGGCGGACGAGTCATCGGCCGCACAGGCGGGCGAGCGCTCGGCGTCGCTGGACTCCTCGTCGCGGCCGTCGGGCTCGCCATCCCCGCGGTCTTCGAAACGACCGTCGGGGTCGTTCTCGGTATCAGTCTGGGCGCAGCGGGCATCGGCACGTTGTTCGTGGTGGCATCCGCGACTGCTCTGGGGATGATCGAGCCGCACGAGGCCGGGATCGCCTCTGGCATCATCTCGACCTTCCACGAGTTCGGCGCATCACTCGGCGCTGCCGTGGTGTCGAGCGTCGCGGCAGCCAGCCTCACCGGCGAGACCGGATCCGGCTTCGCGTCCGCATTCGGCGTCGCTGCGGCCGGGGCCGTGATCTCCGCATTTGTGGCCGGACTGGCACTGCCAAGTCGAAAGTAGCCAGACGGGGGTGCGTGGTCGCCGTATTCGCAGGCGGCCACGCACCTCGTACCAAGTGCGGGGCGGACCGCTATCGAGCCCTCACCGCCAACCCTCGACATGCCCGTGACCGTGCGAACCGGAGCCATCATGAAGTCGCAAGCAAGCAGCCAGCTCAGCAGTGAAGGTCCACTCCGCATCCTGCTGAACGGTCACACGCCTACGGGCGACGACCTCCAGCACCCGGCCCTGATCAACTACGGGCACTTCACCTCGATGCAGGTTCGCTCAGGCAGAGTTCGCGGCCTCCACCTGCATCTCGAGCGCATCCAGAGGTCGCACCGGGAGTTGTTCGGCCACGGGATCGACCTGGACCACGCTCGCGACCTGATGCGCTTCGCCGTAGAAGAAATGCCTGACTCCTACCTACGCGCGATGTTCTTCGAGCAGCACCCCGGTCGACTCTCCGTCATGACAGCTCAACGACCGCCGGTTGCCGCCAACACTGAACCGGTCTCTCTGCTACCGGTCGAGTACCAGCGCCCTGTCGCGCACATCAAGCACGTCGGGACTTTCTGCAAGATCTTCCACTCCGTCCAGGCCGAACGCGCAGGCTACGACGACGCACTCCACATCAGCGTCGATGGCTTCGTCTCCGAGACCACAGGCGCGAACATCGGCTTCTACGACGGCACCCAGGTGGTGTGGCCCACGCAGCCCTCGCTCCCCGGCGTGACCTGGCATCTTCTCGAGACGGCTCTGAGTACCAACGGGACACCTTCGGTGAGGGAGCCGGTCGACGTTCGGGACCTCGGCAGTTTCGCCGCCGCCTTTCTCACCAACTCGATGGGGGTGGCACCCATCGGCGAGATCGGAACCGTGCCTATGGGCGATCCCACCCACACCATCGCCAAGCTCCGCTCGATCTACGACCAGATCCCTTGGGACGAGATCTGACCTCGGCGGATAGGGCCGGCCGCTGGATCGCCCCGCCCCTCACGAATGGCATCCGCCCGATCCCCGTCCACTTCAGAACTTCAACCGCGTTGAGTACGGAGCAGAGGCGCGAGAGAGCCTCCGACTACATCAGGAGGCGTCGACAGGCGGGGAGATGACGTCGAGCAGCGCCTGTGGCCTGACGGTGGGTTCTGATCTCGTCAGAGCCGAGAACTATCGCGGTCGCGCTCGCGCTTGTGGGCGGCCTCCACCGCGTCTTGAAGGGTTCTCAAGTCTGAGCGATGGTGTTGCTCGATCGCGTCCAACCACACGAGGCGCCTTGCTTCGATGAGAGGTTCGAGGGCGTTCGCCAGGCCTTCTTGCATCTCGATTCGAAGTGCTTGCACGGGTGTCGTTGGGAGTTCGTTGGGGGGCCGATTGTCCTTCCAGAGCGCGATCAGTTGTTCGATGGCATGGGCGACCATGGCGTCCAGGGCTTCCATCTCTTGGCGATCGAAACGGCGACCAGCATCGGTGGCCCGAAGTCTCTTGCGGGAGTTGGAGAGTTGGACTCTTCGTGCACTGCACTGAGGACAGAAGTCTTGCCGGTGGTGGAGGTGTCGGCCGAGTCGCGTGTCGCAGGTGGCGCACCAGCGAGCCCCGTCCGGCGCCGTCCGCCGGGTGGGAGGAGGCTCGACTTGCCATATGGGGGCGGCAGGGTCCTTCGGTTTTCGGGGCGTCATTGGCCGGGCCCGTCGCTGAGTTCAGGATTCGTCTGAGCTGATCTCACAGCTCAAACCTTGCTTCACAAACGCTATACGTATCGATAGCGATAGACAAAGCGTTTCGGAGCGCCTGGGTCGACCGAGATCACCAACATGAGCAGTCAGTCCCGGCCCTACGCACCGCCACGCAGGCACAGGCCGGCCAGCCGTGTCGATCTACAACGATGCGCACGGCGCAAGGATTGGGTGGGCCGCGGTCCATCGCCTCACACACCCAAGTGCGGCCGAGCCGAACGAGACGACCGGGGGCGAGCCGAGTCCTTGCGGCCCACCCCCGATGGAGTTGATCAGGCTCCCAGACCATCCCTGGCTCTAGCCAGCCAGGTCGAGGGCAAGCCCGGCCAGGCCTGCCACTCCGACGATCTGCGTCCGAATAGAGGTATCGGCACGCTTGCCCAACTCCTCAAGCCGCAGTGGCATGAGCTCCTCGGCGGCAGCCGGCCGTCTCCACGAGCCGTGACGGAGCGCTACGACCTCGCGAACCGACGGACCGAAGGCCCATCTCTGCTCAAGGTCAGCGGAACATTGCGTCGGTTTGGCTCGATGCCGCTGCGTCACGCCGGTCTTGACGGCGCCGCGCCCCGCGTCCACGCTAAGCGTATTCGCTTAGCACGAGGGGAGAGAAGGAGGCCGCCAACACGCCGTTAGGAAACAAGAAGGAGAGCGACCCGGCCAGGTCGCCCTCCCTCCATAGGCGTCTCACAACGCCGCTCAAGAAACCCAGATCTAGCCAATCGGAGAAGTCCTGATGCACAAAATCGTTACACCCTGCCCTGACAGGGTCAAGCTGCGGCGGACGGTCGCGGACGTCGCTCAAGGAGCCGCCCCCCGGACGGCGGCGCCTCCACCCTGCACCGCCCTACCCGTGAAAACGCCCGCTTCTGCACAACGAGAGCACCGACCGTCCAGTCAACCGGTCGCTCCGGACCTCCAAGACACCGCGGACCGCTCTCGTACTCCTGAGGAAGACCACTCACCTCGCCCGCAGGAATGCTGCACTCCCGTGGAAGTCGTAGTGGCCGATCTCGTGGCTTTCGCCACCACCTACGTGGACTGTCTCCTGCCGGTGCAGACGCTCACGTGGGCTGGGCGCTCGTTCGGAAGGTTCTGCGCACGCTCGCAAGGATCCTTCGACCCGTCCAGGGACCTCACCCTGCCTGCACCGCGGCAGTTCGAACGGTCCCTCCCGCCCGAGGACGCCCCGGTCCTCGTCGCGGCAGTGACGTGGCTGGCCCAGGCGTTCTGGGCAGCGAACCTTCCAACCAAGTCCACCAACGCCTCCGCCGAGTGGGAGCGGGCGCGATGACCCGCAAGGCCATCAAGACACGCTCTTCCGAAGCAGAAGCGATCCGGCTACACGAGGACTTCGGCAACACCGCCAGTCCGCCAAGCCGTACGGCGGGTGCGGCGGAACTTCGACGCACTCAGCCGGATCGGACACGCCTGCTGATGCTGTACAAGCCCCGCACTGATCATCCAGATCAGTACAGCGTCGTTCGTCAGGTCTGCGACCTGACCTTGAGAGTGCCCTTCTCGTCGCTCGAGACCGACCGCAAGTTGATGAGCGTCGGTTGTCGGTACGGCCTGTACTGCATCACGGTTCACGGAGAGTTCGTTCCGGATCGTCACCTCACAAGCCCTCACATCGCGAAGTGGCTCAACTCCGTGAGTGACGACAAGCGCACGACCGCGAACTACAAGTCCAAGCTCAACATCCTGCGCCTGGGCCGACGACCGGAGATCCACACGCCCCGCATCGCACCGAGCGAGCCGTACGAGGCTTCGGAATGGAGAGTTTACGACCGGTTCGCGCGCTCAGGCATCTCTGCAGACGCGACGGCGATGATCGTCTTGGCCGGCATGTTGGGGCTGCGGCCGGGGGAGGTCGCCGGAGCGACGGCGGACCGGATCTGCGTTCAGGAAAACCGGGTTTGGATGACGGTCCCCGACCGCGATGGTGTTCTCCGGATGGTGCCAGGGTTCGGGTTCGCTGCGGAGTGGTTGTTGGCTCAGAAGAACTCGGGTGCGGCTTATCTGGTCCGTCCGAACCTCAAGAAGCGCTCCCAAGTTCCCTCCGTAGTCCGCAAACGAGTCGCCAAGACCATGCCGGAGTTCGAGAACTTCTCGATCGACCGAGCACGGCACACGTGGCTCGGGCACCTTCTGCGCTCACGGATCCCCCTCACTGCGGTCTATGCCGTGGCCGGCCTGACCCCTGGCTCGACGCTGCCGAGCGACCTCATGAAGTACTTCGTGGCTCCGGACGACGACGAGATCTGGGCGTGCATGCAGCGTTCCGCCCGAACCTCCCCCCTCGGCCGCTGAGCGACCCCTCAGCGCCCGATCCGATGTGCCGTCCATACGGCGCAACACGACCCGGAACACTGAACGAAAGGACTGGCCCCATGGCCCCTCGCGCTCCACACCGCGCCTTCAAGACGACCGACGAAAGAGTCGGCCGAGCCGAGCGTTGGATCGACCTCTCGGGCATCCTCGACCACCTGGCTCCCGCCGAACGTGGACTCAGAGCTGGTGCCGGCAGGCCCGTCCAACTCGTCCAGTACTCGATCAGGGCCCTGCTGATCGTGATGGCCGAGATCGCACTCGACGGACGTCCCCTCACGTGGGCCGAGATCACTCTGACCATCTGGTGTCGCTACTCCGACAAGATCCTGCGCAGACTGGGTCTCGAAGGCATCCGCGATGCTAGAACGCTCGAACAGATCCAACGCGCCGCGAGACCCGGCGCCACCGCGGCCGACATCGCCAACGGTCGGAGGGCCGAAGCGCGTGCGCGTCGTCGGATCATCGACGCGTGGGAGCAGGCGACGGTCCCGATCAACGACAACGTCGCCCCCGCCAACCGCCGCATCACCAACCGCGAGCTGAAGGCTGCACGCGCGAGCACCGACGTAAGCGCTCAACGAGCCGCTCGCATCCAGGCCTTCAACCTGCTCATCCAGGGCAGCGTCTATGCCGGCAACGAGTGGTTCAACTCGCGCCGATCCGACGAGCACGCGGCACTGGATCCAAAGGACATCGCGAAAGGCATCATGAGCGGTTGGCGCGGAGACCTCGCCATCGACGAGACCGACGTCGACTACTCCATCGCCACTCTCGGCAGGGGCAACGACCTCACGAGCGACGACGCCTACCACCCGATCGCGGAGATGGCGGAGTTCTTCCGAAAGCCGGGGTCGCGGCTGCAGTGGCCCAACGCGATCGGCCTGACCTTCGCGATCGCGGTGGCCCGCCCGGAGTCTCGGCGCGTTCCCACCATCGCGCTGGCCGGGTCCATCGACCAACCGTCCGCCGGAAGCGCGACCGGCGCCATGGCCGTCATCGATGCGATCGACGACGCAGACCTCAGTCCCGCCCTCGCATCGAATGCCCACCAGTACGTCGTTGTAGATCAGGCGTACCCACACCGGAAGACGTGGGCACGCGACATCGCCGACCGAAACCGCTCCCAAGTCGTGCGCTATGGCAAGACCACGGCTCGCGTCCACGGCCTTCGCGCCTGCTCCGACAAGAACGGCACAGTTGCTGCGCACCTGTTCAACGGCGTCCCTGTGTGCCCGGGGTTCCCCGGCCTCGCCCTGCGGCGCGCCAACCTCGACGTGCCTCTCGTCGCGGACGTGGGCGGCGACCGCCACACGTGGGGGAAGCGCCTCCACGCACATGCGGAGCTCCTCGCGCAGATCCTCCCGTTCGTCATGCCGCGGCACGGACGTCCCGTCCACGTGCCTGACCACGGTCCGGGACGACCCCCTGCGGGCGCATCACCCCGACCGGACATCACGAGGATGAAGGTCGTGTGCCCCGCCGTCGCGGGTCAGGTGCGCTGCCCTCTCGTGCCGCAATCGATGGAGGCTGATCCAACCGTCGTGCCTCCTGTCGAGAACCCGCCGCTCGAGGCAGACCGTCCGGCGACCTGTCAGAGTTCCTACACGCGGCTTCGACTCGACTACTCCCAGTTCCGGCACTACCAGCCCATCATGGCCGGCGACTACCGACACGAGGACTTCTACACGTCGGCCAGATCTCGCAACGAAGGGTTCCACGCGGCACTACTCCACGGGACCGCTGGGCACCTCGCGCGAGGAGACGTCAAGCCCTGGAAGAACGCGTTCGTCACCATCGCCTACGCACTCGCCGTCGGAGCCACCAACCTTCACATCATCGAACAGTGGAACGACGTGCTTGCCAGCAACGGCGGCAAGGCTCCGCTGGAAACCCACGACCGAAACCAACGTCGACGCAAGACTGCCGTCGCCGAGTACCTGGCAAACAAGCGACGCTCGCGGTCCCACTGACCCGAAGCGACACCGCGAACGCCCGCCGATCCATCGATCGGTGGGCGTTCGGCGTCTCGACACCGAAAACCCGTTAGCGTTCCGGGAGCAAATCCGAGTTCTGGACCTCTCACGGCCTCGAAGTTCTCAGGGCCCGAACGGGCCCGAGTTAGCCCGAGTCCCTTGAGGCGCCATGTCGTGGCTCCCGCGCCGTCGCCTCACCCAACCCGGAGCTCAGAGGAACCCGTTAGCGTTCAGACCGTAAACCCGGTAACGCCTGCGCTTCCAGGGTTCTCTGAACTGCAAAAATCAACTACCCACCTCCACGGTCCATCTTCCCGGACTGGCCCTCTCTTGTGGCACCACGAGCGCTGCGGCACGCGCTTCAGACGATCGCGTTCTGCTGGTAGAGCTTGGTCAGCGTGGTGCCGGGACTGTGCTCGACGACGTCGCCGTCCCCGATCCCGGCCCGGCGCATCCACGCGCAGCAGGCCCGCCGCTGCACGGGTGAGGCCAGCTGGCGGACGAGCAGCTCGCGGTACTCCGTGCTGGGCGTCGGCCCGGCGGTTCCGGTCCGGATCAGCCTCGGGTGATGTTGTGGTTCACCCGAAGCACGTTCATGGGGTCGTAGGCCTCCTTGGCCGCGCACAGCGCCTCCCAGTCGGCGTCGTCGTAGGCACGTCGGACCCGACGACGTGTCTGGTCCTTGCTGAACAGGAAGCCGGGCAGCGCCTTCTCGGGCAGCCACGGCGCCAGCGCGTCGAGCACGGAGCGCTGCGCGGCGAAGACCTCCTCGCGACGGTCCTCGAACGCCGGGTTGGTCACGAACAGCTGGTAGCCGCCGCGGGCGTGGCTGGCCGTCGACACCGAGACGGTCGAGGCGAGCACGCCACCCAGCTGGCGCAGCTCGACCCCGCCGAACGGGAGCGTCGCGTGCTGCCCGGCCACGGACACGAGCGCCTCGACCGCGTCGTCGGGAAGCTCGTCGAGCACCCTGGTCTCGATCCACGCCGGGGTGGCCCGCGGCGGGTCGAGGTAGACCTGGCCGATCTGGTCGTAGGGCATCGGCCCGACGGTGTCGGCCTCCACCGTCAGGGCGCGCAGCGGCTTCAGGAGTGCGTCGGCCGCGTCGAGGGACCCGACATAGGCCACCCGGACCTGGACGAAGTAGCGGTTGCGCTTCTCCGGCGGCGTCTGCGGCAGGTCGGGGAAGCGGAGCACGACGAGCGAGGAGCTCATCTCCTGCGGCAGGTCTCGGCTCCATGCAGCCCACGTGCGGATGGCCTCGTCGACGTCCTCCTCCCCGAACGTGATGGTGCCGCCGACGAAGGACTCGAGCACCGGGGTGGCGATCTCGGCCGACACGATCACCCCGGCGTTGCCCCGGCCTCCGAGCGAGGCGGCGAACAGGTCGGGCCGCTGGGTCGGCGAGCAGACGTGGAGCTCGCCGTCGACCGTCGCCACCTCCAGCGACCGGACCGTGTCGGCCGCCAGTCCGTGGCTGCGGGCGAGCACGGGCAGCCCCCCACCGGAGAGGTAGCCCGCGACGCCGACGTCGGGCGAGGAGCCGCAGAGCGCGACCCGCCCGGCGGCGACGACGGTCGGCAGGACGTCGCGCCAGCGGACTCCCGCGCCGACGACGACCGTGTAGGGTCTCAGCTCGACGTCGTCGAGCCCGGACAGGTCGAGCAGGATCGAGCGGCCCAGCTCCACCGAGGCGCCGTGGCCGGTGGCCTGGACGGCCACGGGCCAGCCCTGCTCGTCGGCCACGCGGAGCGCCGCGGCCACCTGGCCCCCGGTCCGAGGACGCACGACGAGGGCCGGCGGGACGTCGAGGGTCAGGTTCCACCCGCGCCAGTCCTCGTCGGTCTGCGGCACGAAGGCCGCGACGGGCTCCGGCAGTGCCGCGAGCGCCGCGAGCGTGCTGTCGAGATCCGCGCGCAGGTACCCCGGGCCCGGCTCGACGACGTGCCACGGCGCGACCCCCGGTCCTGTCCGCGACGCGACGAAGTCGGTCGTCGTCGAGGCGACCGTCCGGCCGGCGACCTGGACCTCGGCCGTGCCGCTGCCCCGGTACGTCTCGCCGTCGATCACCGCGTCGACGGCGATGTGCACCTGGACCGGGTGCTCCCGGTCGAAGAGGGTCTCGACGAGCGTGTACGAGAACCCTTCGGCTCGCGACGTCCACGCGCCGTGGCCCTCGCTCGCCGGGGTCCGCAGGGCCACGGTGCCGTCGCCGGCGAACGACAGGAGGAACGCGTCCTCACGACCGTCGTGCGGCGCGACACCCTTCCAGGTGCCGACGGGGGTCTTCTCGATCGGGTCCATCGGTGGGTCTCCTTGTCTGGCCGGTGCGGCCGGTACGAGCCGTCCCGCTGGGGCGTGGGAGGCGGCGAACGATCAGGGCAACGCTTGTACACTCGTGATGGTCCGGCCGGCCCTGGACGGGCCGCGAGAGCTTCCCAGCGCTGCGTGACCCGCAACCGGGTCGAGTCGAGAGGACGTCATGGAGAAGACCGCACCACTCAGTCCGACCTCCAAGGGAGGGCTGACACGGCAGCGCATCCTCGACAGTGCTCGGCGCTGCTTCGCCACGCACGGGTACGAGCGGACGACGATCCGTCGCGTGGCCGAGGAGGCCGAGATCGACAAGTCCTCCGTCATGAAGTACTTCGGCACCAAGGAGAACCTGTTCCGCGAGTGCGTGGCCTGGGACATCCCCATCGACGCTCTGACCTCCGAGGGCCAGGAGGAGTCGGCGCAGCGGTACGTCTCCACGATGCTGCGCATGTGGGAGGCCGACCCGCACTCGCCGATGGCCGTCCTGCTGCGCACCAGCATGACGAGCGAGCTCGCCGCGTCGATGCTCCGAGAGCACATGACCCGTGCGTCGATCGACGTCATCGAGCGGCACATCGACGCCGACGAGGCCCGCCTGCGCGCGGCGATCTTCTCCGCGATCATGATGGGCCTGGCGAGCGGTCGGCACATCATCGGGCTGCCGGACCTCACCGACGCCGACATCGACCGCATCGTCGAGGTCGCGTCTCCTATGGTCGCCACGCTGCTGCACCCCTAGACCGGTCCAGCCGGGGTCGTCCGGCTCTCGCGCCGCCCCTCACGCTGCGACCCCTGCTGACCCTCGACCGCGGAGTCACGGCGCACGGTCAGCGCGACCACGACCGCCGCGAGGACGTAGATCCCCGCGACGGCGAGGAACGCGGTGGTGAATCCCTCCGAGAGTGCCGCGCGGGCGGAGGCGAGCAACGTCGCGTCCCCGGTGGACTCGGCCCGCAGCAGCTCCTGGGCCGCGGACGGCAGCTGGCCGGTGCTGATTTGGGTGGCCAGGACCACGAGCGTCGCGAGACCGATGGCGCCACCCACCTGCTGGGCGGTGTTCATGACCGCCGCCGCAGCACCCGAGTCGGGGCCGTCGACGCGGGACATCGCCGAGATCGTGAGCGGGACGAAGGTCGACCCCAGGCCGAGGGCCGTCACCGCCATGGGCGCCACGATCGCCGTGGCGTAGCCGGAGTCGACGTCGAGGAAGCTCAGCCAGAGCATGCCGAGCGCGGTGACGGACAGGCCACCGCCGGCGATGACGGCCGGCGCGAGCCGCGGGAGGAGCCGCGGCGCCAGCACCCCGGAGCCGACGAAGATGGCCGTCGCCCAGGGCAGGTAGGCCAAGGCCGACTCGATCGCGGAGTACCCCAGCACCTGCTGCATGTAGAGCGTGAAGAAGTAGTACGTCGCGAACATCCCCGTGCCGAGCAGCAGCATCGCGACGTTGGCGCCCGCGCGGGTCCGGTCGCGCAGGATGGCGAGCGGCAGCAGCGGGTGCGCGACACGGTCCTGGGCGACCACGAAGACGCCGATGAAGACCGCGGCCGCTCCGTAGAGGGCGATCGAGGCCGGGTCGCCCCAGCCGTGCTCGCCGCTGCGGGTGATCGCGTAGACGAGCGAGGTCACGCCGAGGGTGCCGAGGACCGCGCTCGGGACGTTGAGCTCGGAGTGGTGGCGCTCCCCGGACCGCAGGTAGCGGGCCCCGAGGAACAGGGCGACGGCGATCGGGATGTTCACCAGGAGCACCCAGCGCCAGCTCGCGTAGGACGTGAGCACGCCACCGAACAGCAGACCCGCGGTGGAGCCGAGCCCGGCCATCGCGCCGTACAGACCCATCGCCCGACCTCGCGCCTGTCCCTCGAACGACGTGGCGATGAGCGCGAGGGCGGCGGGGGCCACGATGGCCGCACCCATCCCCTGCAGGACACGGGCGCCGATGAGGACCTCCTGCGACCAGGCCAGACCACCGAGCAGCGAGGCTCCGGCGAAGAGCACCAGGCCGACCCGGAAGATGGCGACACGTCCGAGCACGTCACCGAGCCGGCCACCCAGCAGCAGGAAGCCGCCGAAGGCGAGCGCGTACGCGTTCACGACCCACGCGAGCAGCACGCCGCTCATGTCGAACGCCTGCTGGATGCTCGAGAGCGCGATGTTCATGATCGTTCCGTCGAGCACGACCATGAACTGGGCGCCGGCGATCACGGCCAGGGCCAGCCCGGGCCTCGTGACCCCTGGACTGTCGGTGGCGGTGGTGACGGTCTTCTCGGTGGTCATGAAAGTCCCCTGTCGTCGGCGGTGGCGTCGCGATCCCGCAGAAGTGTACAAGCGGTGCTTTCTCAGGATAGCGAAAAGTAGCCAGGTGTACACCCCCTGCCGCGCTCGGCGTCCCGGGGCCGCCCGACCCATGGCCCGACCGGGGGTCAGGACCAGGCGGCGCAGACCAGCAGACCGCGCGCCTGCACCCAGCGGCCGGCGACCTCCGCTCGGACGACGGACGCGCTCGATCCGTCCGTGACCGTCGCGACGAAGCCGTCGCCGTCGTCCAGGCGCACCTCGGCGCCGCGGAAGCCGGGCGAGGTGCCGTGCACGGGGAACCAGGTCTTGAAGACCGCCTCCTTGATGCAGAACAACAGCCGGTCCCAGGCGACCTCGGGTCGCGCGGCCGACCGCTCGGCCAGCCAGGTGCGCTCCGTGGCGCTCGCGATCCGCGCCAGCACGGTGGGTGGAAGCGCGTCGGCCGGCTCCGCGTCGACGCCGAGGGCGCGCCACCGCGACGCCTCCCCCAGCGCGGCGGCGACGTAGCCGTCGCAGTGCGTCACCGACCCCACGACGCCCACGGGCAGGCCCGAGTCGTCACCCTGCACGCGCAGGTCCGCCACGAGCTCGCGCGCCACCACCCCGGCAGGCACCAGCCCGGCGAGCAGCCCGCCGTCACCGCCGCCAGCTCGCGTCACCATCGCCCCAGGCTAGGGCCGTCGCCCCGCTGGGGAACGTCACCGCCCGAGGCTCGGCGTCACTCCGGCGACGACGTCCCGAAGCGCGCCGGCTGCGGGTAGCGCGGGGAGAGCGTGTCGCCCGATGAGGTGCCGGTGAGCCGGCGCTTGATCCAGGGCGCTGCATGGGTGCGGGCCCAGGCCAGGTTCTCGGCACGCAGCTCACGCGGGGTGCGGACGACGGCCTCGCCGAGCGCGAGCGGCTCGAGGTCGTGCGCGACGCCGAGCACGTCGAGCACGGCGATGGCCATGCGCTGGTGACCCGCCGACGACATGTGCAGGCGGTCGACGTCCCACATCCGCGGCTCGCGGTACTCCCGCATGCGCCAGAAGTCGACCAGGCGCGTGCCGTGCCGTTCGGCCACCTCGCGGACGAGCTCGTTGTAGATCGCGAACCGGCCACGCCCTGCCGCGAAGATGGGGAACCCGGCCGGGTCGAACGCGGTGAACAGCACGACCGTGGCACCGGTGCCGGCGAGCCTGCCGACCGCGTCGTCGTAGCGCGCCACGAGGGCGTCGACGTCGACCCTCGGCCGCATGATGTCGTTGCCGCCGGCGTAGAGCGTGACGAGGTCCGGCCGCGCCGCGAGCGCCGGCTCGAGCTGCTCGTCGAGCACCGCACCGAGCTTGCGACCGCGGATCGCCAGGTTCGCGTAGGCGAACGACGAGCCGACCTCCTCGGCCCGCGCGGCGAGCACCTCGGCGACCCGGTCGGCCCAGCCCCGCACCCCGTTCGGCAGCGTCGGGTCGTGGTCGCCGACGCCCTCCGTGAACGAGTCCCCGAGTGCGACGTAGGTGCGGTAGGTCATCGCTCCAGGCTAGGAGCCCGCTCCCGGCGGACCGCGGCCTGGTCCCCGTAGGCTGGCGGCATGGACCTCGGACTGGCAGGCAGGACGTACGTCGTCACCGGAGGCTCCCGCGGCCTCGGCCGCGCGAGCGCGGAGGTGCTGGTCGCGGAGGGGGCGAACGTCGTCCTGTCGTCGCGCTCGCAGGAGTCCGTCGACGCCGCCGTCGCGGAGCTCGGCGACCTCGGGGCCGGTGGGGTCGCGGGCCTCGCGGCCGACAACGCCGACCCCGCCACCGCGGGCGCGCTCATCGCGCTCGCGCAGGAGCGGTTCGGTGCGGTGCACGGAGCCCTCGTCAGCGTCGGCGGCCCGCCCCCGGGCACCGTCCTCGGACGCAGCGACGAGGAGTGGCGCGGCGCGTTCGAGAGCGTCTTCCTCGGCGGCCTGCGGGTGGCCACGACGGTGGCCGAGGCGATCGAGCCGGGCCAGGGCGGATCGATCGCGCTCGTGCTCTCGACGTCGGCGAAGGCACCCGTCACGGGCCTCGGGATCTCCAACGGCCTGCGACCCGGGCTCGCGATGGCGGCGAAGGACCTCGCCGACGAGCTCGGGCCCCGCGACGTCCGGGTCAACGCCCTGCTGCCCGGACGGGTCGACACCGAGCGCGTGCGCGAGCTCGACGCCCTGTCGGGCGACCCCGACGGGTCACGCGAGCGCGCCGCCGCCGGCATCCCCCTGCGGCGCTACGGCCGACCCGAGGAGTTCGGACGGGCGGCCGCGTTCCTGCTCTCCCCCGCCGCCGGCTACCTCACCGGCGTCATGCTCCCCGTCGACGGCGGGACCTCGCGCACGCTCTGACCCGCACCGGCGTCACCGGCGTGGCAGCACCGTGTCGGTCGGCGCGGTCCGGTCCGCGGGCGTCCACCCGGGCGGCCCGAACAGGTAGCCGAGCTTGTCGCGCAGCCGTGGCGTGGAGCGGACGTCGCGGACGATCTCGACGTAGTCGCCGTACTGCAGCCGCAGCAGGTTGTAGGTGTCGACCTGCTTGGTGAGTCCGTACCGGGGTCGGTGCCGCTCCGGCGCGAACGACCCGAACAGGCGGTCCCAGACGATGAGGATGCCGCCGTAGTTCTTGTCGAGGTACTCGGGGTCGCTGCCGTGGTGCACGCGGTGGTGCGACGGGGTGTTCATGACGTACTCGACGGGCCGCGGGAGCCTCCCGACCAGCTCGGTGTGGACGAAGAACTGGTAGACGAGGTTGAGGCCGAAGGCGACGTAGAGCGTCCACGGCGCGAAGCCGAGCAGCGGCAGCGGGAGCCAGAAGAAGAACTCGAACCACGGGTTCCACTTCTGGCGCAGCGCGGTGCCGAAGTTCATGAACTCGCTCGAGTGGTGGGCCTGGTGCCCCGCCCACGCGATGCGCACCCGGTGGCTGAACCGGTGGTGCCAGTAGTAGCCGAGGTCGACACCGAGGACGACGAGCACCCAGTACCACCAGGTGTCCGTCGGGAGGTGGAAGGGCGCCACGTAGGCGTACACGGCGACGAAGCCGAAGAACGTGACCACCTTGAACGCCGTCAGGAACACCAGCGACAACACCCCCATCGAGATCGAGGTGCGGGCGTCCTTCAGGGCGTAGCCGCTGGTGCTGTCGTCGTGGTCGAGCCAGCGCAGGGCCGCCAGCTCCACGAGGATCGCGAGCACGAAGAACGGGGCGGCGTAGGTGACCGGGTTCTTGAGCGGGTCGAGCAGGTCGTGCACAGCGCCTCCAGGTATATGACTTGTGGGTAAGTTACCACCGGTTCATAACGCCGCGCCAGACCCGGATAGAGTCCGGGCCATGGCCGCTCGACCCAACGCCGGCACCAAGGGGGTCCCCCGCGCCGAGCGCGAGCGCCAGATCCTCGCCATCGCCTCGGTCGCCTTCGGCACCCACGGCTTCGTCGGCACCAACGTCGCCGACGTCGCCCGCGCCGCGGGCATCTCCAAGCCGCTCGTCTACGCCTACTTCGGGTCGAAGGAGGGGCTGTACGCCGCCTGCCTCGACCGCGCCGGCGAGCTGCTCGGCGACGAGATCGAGCGCGTGGCGCGTGGCGACGTCGTCGGCCTCGAGCGCGGCGTGCGGACGCTCGAGGGCATGTTCGGCGTGCTCGAGGACCAGCGGCACGTCTGGCGCCTGCTGCACGACCGCAGCGCGCCGTCCACGCCCGAGGTGGCCGCCGTCGTCGCGGCCCACACCGACCGCATCCACGCCCTCGCCCACGAGGGAGTCAGCGAGCTGCTCGCCCTGGCCGGCGTGCGGGACGCCCTCGACGTCTCGGCCATGACCGCCACCTGGCTCGGCATCGTCGACTCGCTCATGGACTGGTGGGTCGCCCACCCCGAGCAGAGCGCGGCCGACATGGTCGAGCGGGTCACACGCCTCGTCGCCGCCCTGTTCACCGACGCCGCCGGCGCGACGCGATGACGGCCCGACCGGGCGTCGCGGTGCTCACCGGCTCCTCCAGCGGCATCGGCGCCGAGGCGGCCGTGCAGCTGGGACGTCGCGGCTGGACGGTCTGCCTGCTCGCCCGCCGCGCCGACGAGCTCGCCGCCGTCGCCCAGCGGGTCCGCGAGGCAGGCGGCACGGCGCACGTGCACCCGGTGGACCTCACCGACGACGCCGACGTCCGGTCCGTCGTCGACACGCTGCTCGCCGAGCACTCGCGCGTCGACGTGCTCGTCAACAACGCCGCCCGCTCCATCCGGCGCCCGATCCGCGAGTCCGTCGACCGGCTGCACGACTACGAGCGGACGATGGCGGTCAACTACCTGGGCGCCGTGCGGCTCACGCTCGCACTGCTGCCCCGGCTCCTCGAGCAGGAGCGGGTCGACGGCTCCCGGGGTCACGTCGTGTTCTCCTCGACGATGTCGACACAGCTGCCGATCCCGCTCTTCTCGGCGTACCTCGGCAGCAGGGCGGCGCTCGAGTCGTTCGCCCGGTCGCTGCTCGCCGAGCACGGCCACGACGGTGTCACGACGACGGTGGTGCACTTCCCGATGGTGCGCACGCCGATGTCCGGCGCGACCGCGATCTACGCGGCGATGCCGATGATGAGCCCGGAGAGGGCGGGCGGCTGGCTCGTCCGCGCGGCGGTCGACCGGCCCACCCGGGTCACCAGCCTCGGCGGCGCCGTGTCGGAGGCCGGCATGTCCGTGCTCCCGGGCGTGCTCACCAAGGTGGTCACGCCCGGCATCCGCCGCATGGACCGTCGACTCGCGCGACGCACGCGCGAGGACTGAGCCGCGCGGTCAGCGATCGTCGGAGCGCCCGCCGCCCGGCCCGACCACACCGGCCTGCTCGAGGGCGCGCAGCACCAGCCCGGCGCCGACCACCGCGGCACCGAGCGCGACGAGCGCGGTCGAGGCGGCCGTCACGCACGAGAGCACGAGCAACGCGCCGCGACCTCCCGAGAAGCCGTCGGGGACGAGGAGCTGCAGCACCAGAGGGATCGCCGCGCCCGTGACCAGCAGCACCACCCCACCCACGAGGATCGAGCGGGCCTCGACGTACGGGGGCGTCATCACGTCTCCTGACCGGTTCCGGACCGCCCAGGAACCTGCACGCAGCCTAGCGGCGGGAGTAGCATCCTCGGCAGACCTCACCACCCCCGAGGTCGACCGTCCGCGCGCCGGCCACCCGCACCGACGCCCTCTGCAAGGAGCCACCCATGCCCGATCCCGTCTTCAGCCACCCGCACGAACAGGTCGTGTTCTGCCACGACGAGGCGACCGGACTGCGCGCCATCATCGGCCTGTACTCCACCGCCCTCGGCCCCGGCCTCGGCGGCACGCGGTTCCACCCGTACGCGAGCGAGGCCGACGCCCTCGCCGACGTGCTGGCCCTCAGCCAGGGCATGGCGTACAAGAACGCCCTCGCCGGGCTCGACCTCGGCGGCGGCAAGGCCGTGATCATCGGCGACCCGCGCACCCAGAAGACCGAGGCCCTCCTGCGCGCCTACGGACGCATGGTCGAGTCGCTGAACGGTCGCTACTTCACCGCGTGCGACGTCGGCACGTTCAGCCCCGACATGGACGTCATCGCGCGCGAGACGTCGTACGTGACCGGTCGCACCGTCGAGCACAGCGGCGCCGGCGACTCGTCGGTCCTGACCGCGTTCGGGGTCTACCAGGGCATGCGCGCCAGCGCCCAACACGTGTGGGGCGACGCGTCCCTCGCCGGACGCACGGTCGGCGTCGCCGGCGTGGGCAAGGTCGGCAGGCACCTCGTCGAGCACCTCGTGGAGGAGGACGCCCAGGTCGTCGTCACCGACGTCGACGCCGAGGCGCTGGGACGCCTGACCGCCCGCTTCCCGCAGGTCCGGGTCGTCGGCTCCACCGACGAGCTCGTGCGCCAGCAGCTCGACGTCTACGCCCCCTGCGCGCTCGGTCGTGCACTGAGCGACGACGTCGTCGACGTGCTCAGCGCCCAGGTCGTGTGCGGCGGCGCGAACAACCAGCTCGCCCACGAGGGCACCGCGAAGTTGCTCACCGAGCGCGGCATCACCTACGCCCCCGACTACTGCGTCAACGCCGGTGGCGTCATCCAGGTGGCCGACGAGCTCGACCCGCAGGGCTTCAGCTTCGAGCGGGCCCAGGCGCGCGCCACCGGCATCTTCGACACGACGCTCGCGGTGCTGGAGCGGGCCGCCAGCGAGCACCTCACGACGGCCGAGGCAGCCGACCGCCAGGCCGAGCAGCGCATGCGGGAGGTCGGCGGCCTGGGCCGCATCCACCTGCCGCGCTGACTCACGACGACGCCACGCCCGGGTCCTGGGCGTCCACCGCCTCGACCATGGCGCCCAGGAACCGGCGGACGACGTCGATCTCGTCGTCGCTGAAGTCCTGCATCGCCTCGGTCATGGCCGCGGCAACAGGACCGAACATCGATCGCGCCGTCTCCCCGGCGGACGCGGTCATCTCCAGGCTCACCCGGCGTCGGTCGCCGGCGTCGTGGGACCGCTCGACGTGCCCGGACCGCTCGAGCCGGTCCAGCAGCGTGGTGGTGGCGGAGGGGCTGAGCATCAGCTCGCGCGCGAGCACCCCTGGCGAGAGCGGGGCACGCCCCTGCTCGCGGGCGCGCGCCAGCGCGAGCAGGGCCGACAGGTCGGAACGATGGAGGCCGCGCGCGGCCCCCGCGCGGTCGGCGTAGCGGGACGATCGCTCGGACAGCTCGCGGACGAGGCGCACCACGTCCAGGCGCTCGCCGGTGGCCCAGGGCACCGCGCCCGCGCCGCCCTCGGGGTCCGTCGACCCGTCTTGCGCGCTCATGTCACCCATCCTATCCTTCTGGCGTGGAAACTTTCGATCATCGAACATTCTCCCTCGCCCGACTCGTCGGGCGAGGACGGTCCGTCGTCGTCCTCCTGCTCGGCCTCGTGATCGCCGGGGCCGTCCTCATTCTCGCGCCCGCAGCCACCCAGAGCACCAACGCCTCCGTGAACCTGCCTGACGACGCGGAGTCCGCGCTCGCCCAGCAGCGCCTCGCCGCACTCCCTGGCGGCGACGACGCCCCTGCGATCGTGGTCGCCTCCCGCGGCGGGGACCGGCTGTCGCAGACCGACCTCGCCGCGCTGGAGCGGCTCGGCGGCACCCTCGGCTCGAAGCTCGACACCCGGGTCGCCGGCCCGGTGCCGTCGCAGGACGGCACCGTCGCGCTGCTGACCGTTCCCCTGGAGGGCGACGTCGACGCCGAGCAGAACACCGAGCGGGTCGAGACCCTGCGCGCCGAGCTCCGCGACGGCCTGCCCGACGGCCTCGACGCCCAGGTGACCGGCGCCCCCGCGATCCAGGCCGACCTCGGCGCAGTCTTCGAGGGCGCCGACGTGCGCCTGCTGCTCGTGACGGCTGCCGTGGTGGCCCTGCTGCTGATCGTCACGTACCGCAGCCCGTGGCTCTGGCTCGTGCCCCTGGCCGTGATCGGTCTGGGCGACCGGGTCGCCGCGAAGGTGGTCGAGGCGGTCTCGCACTGGAGCGGCGTGCCGATCGACGGCTCCACCACCGGCATCACGTCGGTGCTCGTGTTCGGCGCCGGCACCAACTACGCCCTGCTGCTGATCGCGCGCTACCGCGAGGAGCTGCGCCGCCACGAGGACCGCCGCGAGGCGATGCGCCAGGCCGTCGGTGCCGCGGGCCCCGCGATCCTCTCCAGCTCAGGCACCGTGGTGCTCGGTCTGCTGACGCTGCTGCTCGCCGACGCCCCGTTCGTCAGCCGGATCGGCCTGGCGGGCGCCGCCGGCATCGTCGTCGCCGTGCTCTTCGCGCTCGTCGTGCTCCCGGCCGCCATGTCGATCCCGGGCCGCTGGTTGTTCTGGCCGTTCGTGCCCCGCGTCGGCGACTCCGACCCCACCGAGCGCGGCCTGTGGCGCCGCGTCGGTCGGCGGGTCACCCGCCGCCCCGCGCTCGTGACGGTGGGCGGCCTGGTCGTGCTCGCGCTCATGGCCCTCGGGACGCTCGGCCTGCGCACCGGGCTGGGCCAGGACGAGCAGTTCCTCGACACGCCGGAGTCGATCACCGCCCAGCAGACGCTCGCGTCGGCGTTCCCTGCGGGCGCCTCCTCCCCGACCACCGTCGTCACCAGCCCGCGGCTCGCCGAGCAGGTCGCCCGTGCGGCAGCGGACGTCCCGGACGTGCAGTCCGCCGACGTCGGTCGCCCGAGCGCGACCGTGGCGCCGGTGAGCGTGGTGCTGTCCGACCCGCCGGGCAGCGACGCCGCCCTCGGCACGATCGAGCGGCTCCGCGCCGCCGTGCAGGAGGTCGACCCCGACGCCCTGGTCGGGGGTCAGGACGCGCAGGCCCTCGACGAGGCGACGACGGCGCAACGCGACCGGACGGTGGTCGTGCCCGTGGTCCTCGTCGTCGTGCTCGGCATGCTGCTGCTCCTGCTGCGCTCCGTCGTGGCTGCCGTGCTGCTGGTCGCGACGACGGTGCTGTCGTACCTGTCGGCGCTCGGCGTCGGATGGCTCGTGTTCGACCACGTCCTCGGCTGGTCGGCGATGGACGTGAGCACCCCCCTGCTGGCGTTCATCTTCCTGGTGGCGCTCGGGGTGGACTACAACATCTTCCTCACCGCGCGGGCACGGGAGGAGATGCGGGCGAGCGGCGACGCCACCTCGTCGGTCGTGACGGCCCTCGGGGTGACGGGCGGCGTGATCACGAGTGCCGGCATCCTCCTCGCCGCCGTCTTCGCGGTGCTCGGGGTCCTGCCTCTCGTGCTGCTCGCGCAACTGGGCGTCCTCGTCGGCTTCGGCGTGCTCCTCGACACCGTCCTCGTCCGTGGGGTCGTCACCCCGGCACTCGTGGCCTGGTGCGGACGACGCTTCTGGTGGCCGAGCAGGCTCGCCCACGTCCCTCGGCGGGCACGCTGACAGCGCGGCGGTCCCCCGCACGTGCGAGCCGGTCCGGACCGACGTCCGGACCGGCTCGTCACGTCACCGACCGCCCGCGGACGGACGTCAGGGCGTCCGACGGCGCGCGGTCACGTCGACCACGTCCGCACCGGTGCGGACGCACGCGAACAGCCGCCTCGACGGGCGACCGGGGGAACGGGCCTCAACTGGCCGCTTCGTCCCCGTACTTCCTCGCGAGATCGGCGTACTGGTCCGGGATCGGGTCACCCGAGTCCTGGTGGAGTTCCTGTTGCAGATCGTCGAAGTCCGGATCGAAGGTCCGGTACTTCAGGTCGCGTGCGACCTTGGTCTGCTTTGCCTTTGCACGGCCGCGCCCCATGGGTCCGACCCCCTCGCAGAGAAATCGTCAGTATGTCGTGGTGCCTACCCTACCGAACAATCTCGAACGCGCTGGCAGCGGGGGCACGAGTCACGCGTGTCGGTTCTCCAGCGTGACCGTCCCGCCGGGGCCGTGCACGCCGGCCTCGGCCACCTCTCCCGCGACCCACGCCTGGACGCCGTGCTCGCCCAGCAGGCGCACGGCCGCGTCGGCGTCGTCAGGGTCGACGAGCGCGACCATGCCGACGCCGATGTTCAGCGCCTCCTCCAGGTCGTGCTGGGAGACCTCGCCGAGGTCGGACACGAGGTCGAAGATCGCGGGGCGCGTCCAGGTGCTGCGGTCGATGCGCACCGACACGGTGTCGGGGACGACGCGCTCGAGGTTGGCGGCGAGTCCGCCGCCGGTGACGTGCGACATCGCGTGCGTCCGGGTGCGACGGACGAGGTCGAGGCAGGGCAGCGTGTACAGGCGGGTGGGCGTCAGGAGCGCCTCGCCGAGGGTCGCGCCGAGCTCGGACACGTGACGGTCGAGCGACCACTGCGCCTGGCCGAAGAACACGTGCCGCGCGAGCGAGTAGCCGTTGGAGTGCAGCCCCGAGGAGGCCATGGCCACGACGACGTCGCCGGGGCGGACCAGCTCGGCACCGATCAGCGCGTCGGCCTCGACGACACCGGTCGTGGAACCGGCCACGTCGTACTCGTCGGGGTGCAGCAGCCCGGGGTGCTCGGCGGTCTCGCCGCCCAGCAGCGCGGTGCCGGCCTCCGCGCACGCCTGCGCGATGCCCTTGACCACCGACGCGATGCGCTCAGGGACGACCTTCCCGCACGCGATGTAGTCGGTCATGAACAGCGGCTCGGCACCGCAGACGACGAGGTCGTCGACGAGCATGCCGACGAGGTCGTACCCGATGGTGTCGTGCACGTCCATGCGCTGCGCGATCTGCACCTTCGTGCCGACGCCGTCGGCCGACGTCGCGAGCAGGGGACGGCGGTAGTCCTTCAGCGCCGTGGCGTCGAACAGGCCTGCGAACCCGCCGATGCCTCCGACGACCTCGGGACGGCGGGCCTTGTCGACCCACTCCTTCATGAGCTCGACGGCGCGGTCGCCGGCCTCGATGGACACGCCCGAGGCGGCGTAGGCGCTGGGCTGCTGCGTGCTCGTCACTGGATCACCTTCAGAGGCTTCGCGTCGGTCTCGAGCAGGTGCTTGCCGATCAGGTCGTCCTCGGGCAGCGGGACCGGGTAGATGCCGTCGAAGCAGGCGCGGCAGAGCTTCTCCTTGGGCACGTTCGTGGCCTCGACGAGCTGGTCGAGCTCGACGTAGGCGAGGGAGTCGGCGTCGATCGAGCGGCAGATCTCCTCCACGCTGATGCCGTTGGCGATGAGCTCGGCGCGCGAGGCGAAGTCGATGCCGTAGAAGCACGGCCACTTGACCGGCGGGCTCGAGATGCGCACGTGCACCTCCGCCGCACCCGACTCGCGCAGCATCCGCACGAGCGCGCGCTGCGTGTTGCCGCGCACGATCGAGTCGTCGACGACCACGAGCCGCTTGCCGGCGATGACGTCGCGCAGCGGGTTGAGCTTGAGCCGGATGCCGAGCTGCCGGATGGTCTGCGAGGGCTGGATGAACGTGCGCCCCACGTAGGAGTTCTTGACCAGGCCGTGGCCGAACGGGATCCCGCTCTCCTCGGCGTAGCCGATGGCGGCCGGCGTGCCCGACTCCGGCACGGGGATGACGAGGTCGGCGTCGACCGGGTGCTCGCGCGCCAGACGTCGGCCGATCTCCGCACGCACCGTGAAGACGCGCTGGTCGGAGATGGTGGTGTCGGGGCGGGCGAGGTAGACGTACTCGAAGATGCAGCCCTTCGGCTCGGCCGGCGAGAACCGCTCGGTGCGCAGACCGTTCTCGTCGATGGCGATGAACTCGCCCGGCTCGATCTCGCGGATGAAGGAGGCGCCGACGATGTCGAGGGCGGCGGTCTCGCTGGCGACGACCCACCCGCGCTCCAGGCGGCCGAGCACGAGCGGGCGGATGCCCTGCGGGTCGCGCGCGGCGTAGAGGGTGTGCTCGTCCATGAACACGAGCGAGAAGGCGCCCCGCAGCTTCGGCAGCACCTCGATCGCGGCCTCCTCGACCGACCGGTCGGGGTAGGCCGCCAGCAGGCTCGCCATGACCGACGTGTCGGTGGTGGCGGTCTCGCCCTTGCCGCGCCGGCCGGGACCGTTCTCGGCCGTCCGCTCCTGCAGCATCGTGACGAGGTCGGCGGTGTTGGTCAGGTTGCCGTTGTGCGCGAGGGCGACGGATCCCTGCGCGGTGGGCCGGAACGTCGGCTGGGCGTTCTGCCACACGCTCGCGCCCGTGGTGCTGTAGCGCGAGTGCCCGATCGCGACCGAACCCACCAGCGACTCCAGCGTCGACTCGTCGAAGACCTGGGAGACCAGCCCCATGTCCTTGTAGACGAGGATCTGCTTGCCGTTGCTCACCGCGATGCCCGCCGACTCCTGGCCCCGGTGCTGCAGGGCGTACAGACCGAAGTAGCTGAGCTTCGCGACCTCCTCACCGGGAGCCCACACCCCGAACACGCCACAGGCGTCCTGGGGTCCGACGTCCTGAGGATCGATGTCGTGCGTCAGCCGACCGTCTCCGCGTGCCACCGCACCAGTGTAGGGGCCCGCCAGCACCCTCGGGACCGCCCTGGGCGTGACGTGGGCGGTAAGGGCTGGTGGTGCGATGGCTGAGGGGCTTCGTCCTGCTGGTGCGCTGCCTGCAGTGGTCTCGTCGCCTGCTGCGCTGCCTGCGGTCGCCGCGACCTTGCCGGTGCGCTGCCTGCGGGGGTCTCGCCGTGCTGGTGCGCTGCCTCGGCTGGCGCTGGGTGTGGTCTCCGAAGGGCCTCGACCGGGCGGCTGGCGGGCGCGTTGGGTTGGGCACTCGGGCTGCGGCCCGCGTCGGACGCAAGGATCTGCGTTCGTGCGTGGGACTCCGAGGCTTCTGCGTTTGCTACGGGATCCCGTCACCAACGCAGAAGCGTCCGGCCTCAAGCGCGCGAAGGAAGAATCGTGGGTGCCCTTGGGGGTGGGGTGGGCAGCGCTTCTCCCTTCTCGTGGCACGGTCCACGAGAAGGGAGAAGCACTGCCACGTCTGACCCCGCCGGCGGTGGATCTGCCACCTGTAGGGCCCTCAGAAGGTGGCAGATCCACCGATGGGACGCGCCAACGCGGAACTTTGGCCCGAGAACGCAGAAACGAAGAATCGTGTGTCCAAAGGCGAGCTCAGGCCAGACCCCGAGACCCGGAGCCGCCCCCAGGCCCACTGCCGGTCGAGGCCCTTTCGGAGACCAGACCCAGCGCCAGCCGAGGCAGCGCACCAGCAAGGTCACGACCCCCGCAGGCAGCGCACCAGCAAGGTCAGGACCTCCGCATCAGCCAGCCCAGACCCACCCACGAATCCGCCGAGAGGCGCCCCCGCCCCGACCGCCCTAGCGTGGACGGGTGCTCACCGCTGCTCTCTACGGTGCCGCGACGGCCGTGCCGCTCGTGGGGGGCGCGGCTGTGGGTCTGCGGTGGCGGATCCCGAAGCCGGTGCTCGCTGCGCTGATGGCGTTCGGGGCGGGGACGATGATCGCGGCGGCGTCGGAGGAGCTGTTCGGGCCGGCGTTCACGGAGGTGGGGGCCGGGCTGGCGGGTCTCGGGCTCATCGGGGGCGCGGCGGCGTACGTCGTCCTCAGCCACCTGCTCGACACCCGGCTCGGGACGTCGGCGGTCGGGCTCGGTCTGCTCCTGGGCGCGTTCCTCGACGGCGTGCCGGAGAACACCGCGCTGGGGGTGTCGCTGCAGGAGGGCGGGCTCGCGCTGCTGGTCGCGATCGCCGTCGGCAACACCCCCGAGGCGATCGCCAGCGCCGCCTCCCTGCGCGAGGACCCCGCGCTCGGGCCGCGCCGCGGACTGCTGCTGTGGGCCGGCGTCGGCGTCCTGCTGACCCTCGTCACGGTCGCCGCGCACGCCGGCAGCGACGTCGTCTCCCCCGCGGCGATCGCCGTCGCCCAGGCCGTCGCCGGCGGTGCGACCCTGGCCGTCCTCGCCGACACGCTCCTGCCCGAGGCCTACCGCGACGGCGGCTGGTGGATCGGGCTGTCCACCGCGCTCGGGTTCTGGCTGGCGTTCGTGCTCGGCTGACCCGCCGCGCCTCGTCGTGCGGCGCCCGGGCACCTCCGCCACGATGGACGCATGACGTCCGACCAGGTCACCGCCGAGCGGCTCGTCGCCGCGCCCGCCGACCGGATCTTCGCGATCCTCGCCGACGCGGGACGGCACCAGCTGATCGACGGGTCGGGCACCGTGCAGGGCACCACGGCCGAGAGCGAGCCGCTCTCGATGGGCTCGACGTTCGGCATGTCGATGAAGATGGGCCTGCCCTACACGACCCGGAACGAGGTCGTGGAGTTCGAGCCGAACCGGCGCATCGCCTGGCGCACCACCGGCCTGTTCGGGATCATCGGCGGACGCACCTGGCGCTACGAGCTCGTCGACCAGGGCACCAGCACCATCGTCCGCGAGACGTGGGACATCAGCCGCGACCGGCAGCGGATCTTCCTGCGTCGCGGCAACCTGCCGCGCACCACCAAGCGGAACATGGAGCGGACGCTCGAACGTCTCGCCGAGGTCGTCGAGCAGGCCTGAGCCACGCTCGACCCTTTCCCCGGTGACCCGGGGCCCTCTAGGCTGGCGTGACCCACGCCACAGAGGAGCGCCCGTGCCCGACCTGCCCGACGCCACGTACCTGTCCGACTTCCACCAGCACCGCGCCGAGCAGGACCCCGACGGTCGGTGCTGGACCTACCTCGACCGCACGTGGACGTGGGCCCAGGCCTGGGACGACGTGCGGCGCTTCGCCGGCGCCCTGCAGGCCGAGGGCATCACGCGCGGCGACCGGATCGCCTTCCTCGACAAGAACAACCCGGCGATCCTCATGGCGACGCAGGCGTCGTGCCTGCTCGGCTCGGCCAACGCGATCGTCAACTGGCGGCTCGCCGGCGACGAGCTCGACTACGTCATCAACGACGCCGGGGCGCGCATCCTCTTCGTCGGCCACGAGCTGGTGCCCACGATCGACCTCATCCGCGACCGGCTCGTGGGGGTCGAGCGAGTCGTCGTCGTGGGCGGCGAGCACGACGAGCTCGACGCGTTCCTCGCGTCGGCCGAGCCGGTCGGCCGCCAGCCGGGCGTGGAGCCGTCGGACGTCTGCCTGGTCATGTACAGCTCGGGCACCACCGGGCGCCCGAAGGGCGTGATGCTCACGCAGCACAACATGGTCGAGCACACGCGCAACGCGAAGGGCGACGTCGAGTACGGGCCCGACGACACGATGCTCGTCGCGATGCCGATGTTCCACGTCGGCGGCTCGTCCTACGCCCTGTTCGGCCCGGCCACCGGCACCCACGGGTACATCATCCGCGAGGTCGACCCGACGCTCCTCGCCGGCGCGATGGCGGCCGGGGTGACCCACGCGTTCCTCGTGCCGGCCGTCGTGGCAGGGCTGCTGCAGGCCGGACCCCAGGCGATGCAGCTGTTCAGTCGGCTCAAGGTCTTCTCCTACGGCGCGGCGCCGATGCCGTTGCCCGTCCTGCGCGGCGCGCTCGAGCACTGGCCCACGACCCAGTTCATGCAGGTGTACGGCATGACCGAGATGGGTGGCGTCGTGACGATCCTCGACGACGCCGCGCACCGCGACGAGGACCACCCCGAGCGGCTCGTCTCGGCCGGTCGGCCGATCCCCGGCGTGGAGCTGCGTGTCGTCGACGTCGCCACCCTGCGCGACGTCGAGCCCGGGCAGGCGGGTGAGCTGTGGTGGCGCACCGAGCAGAGCACGGTCGGGTACCTCGGCCGCCCCGACGCCACCGCCGAGCTCCTCCAGGACGGCGGCTGGCTGCGCTCGGGCGACATCGGCCGCGTCGACGACGGCGGGTTCGTCTTCATCGAGGACCGCGTGAAGGACATGATCATCACCGGCGGCGAGAACGTGTACTCCCCGGAGGTCGAGCGCGTGCTCGCGGAGCACCCGGCGGTGCTGGAGACTGCCGTGATCGGCGTCCCGGACGACACGTGGGGCGAGTCGGTGAAGGCCGTCGTCGCGTTCCGGCCCGAGCACCAGATCGACCCGCAGGAGCTCATCGACTACGCCCGCGAGCGCCTCGCCCACTACAAGGCACCGAAGTCGGTCGACGTCGTCGAGGCGCTGCCGCGCAACCCGTCGGGCAAGATCCTCAAGCGCGACCTGCGCAAGGGCTACTGGCCGCAGGACGGGCGCCAGGTCTGACGGCACGACGCGGGCCCCTGGACGCAGCAACGGCCCCGACCCTCCAGGGGTGTGGGCCGGGACCGTTGTGGTCCACAGCATACACCGGGTGAACAGGTTCTCGCGCGGTCGGGAAAGTTCTCAGCGGTGTGGAAAGCGCACCGGATCAGGCGTCCGGGTCGGCCGCCTCGGGCACGTCGAGCGGCAGGTGCGGCGACAGGTCGGACCGCTGGCCCGAGGCCCGGACCCGCGTCCGGTCAGCGGCGGCCTCGGCCCAGGCGACCTGGCCCCGCGCGAGCGCGATCCAGGTCGCCGCGTCCATCTCGACGACGGCCGGCGGCGTCCCCCGCGTGTGGGTGGACCCCTCGATGCACTGCACCGCCGCGTAGGGCGGCACGCGCACCTCGACGCTGCGGCCGGGCGCACGGCGCGCCAGCTCGCCCAGGTAGTGCTTGACGAGCGGCTTGAGCACCTCGCGCGAGGCGTCGCCGTCGTCGAGCCGGGCGAGCAGGCCGTCGACCACCTCGGGCGTGAGCCCCACGGTCGGCCGCGCCACCGGCCTCAGGCCTCCAGGATCGGGCCGAGCGCCGCCGGCAGCGTCCGCCGCCAGGCGTCGCGCAGGTCATCGACGTCGATGGTGAACTGGCCCGCCACCTCGAAGGAGCACCCGCCGGTGCGGCCCACCGAGGTGAGCGTGACGCCGTGCTCCTGCGCGATCTGGACGACCTCGTCGTGGTGGTGCTCCGGTACGGCCAGGAGCGCGCGGGCGGCGGACTCGCTGAACAGCTGCAGGAACGGGTCGTCGTCGAGCTGCAGCTGCACGCCCACGCCGTGCGCGAAGGACCCCTCGGCGAGGGCCATGGCCAGGCCGCCGTCGGAGAGGTCGTGCGCCGACGTCAGCAGGCCCAGACGGCCCGCCTCGCGCACCACGGCCGCCAGGGCCTGCTCGGCGGCGAGGTCGACCGCAGGCGGCAGACCGCCCAGGTGGCCGTGCACGGTGTGCGCCCACGCGCCGCCCGAGAGCTCCTCACGGGTGTCGCCGAGGACCAGCAGGTGGTCGCCGTCGCGGGTGAAGCCCTGGCGCACGCGCTGCCGGACGTCCTCGATGACGCCGAGCACGCCGACGACCGGCGTCGGGAGGATGGCGGTCTCACCGGTCTGGTTGTAGAAGCTGACGTTGCCGCCGGTGACCGGGATGCCGAGCTCGGCGCACGCGTCCTTGAGACCGTGCGTGGCCTGCTCGAACTGCCACATGACCGCCGGGTCCTCGGGCGAGCCGAAGTTGAGGCAGTCGGTGACCGCGAGCGGCAGCGCACCCGAGACCGCGACGTTGCGGAACGACTCGGCGAGCGCGAGCTGCGCACCGGCGTAGGGGTCGAGCTTCGCGAACCGGCCGTTGCAGTCGGTCGAGACGGCCACGCCCAGGTGGGTGCTCTCGTCGACCCGGACCATGCCGGCGTCCTCGGGCTGCGCGAGCACGGTGTTGCCCTGCACGTAGCGGTCGTACTGGTCGGTGACCCACGACTTGTCGGCGAGGTTCGGGCTCGTGACCACCTGCACGACCTGGCGGCCGAGCTCCTCCCCGGTGCTGGGCCGGGGCAGCTGCTCGGCGGTGTCGGCCTGCAGCGCGTCCTGCCAGTCGGGGCGGGCGTACGGGCGCTCGTAGGTGGGTCCGTCGTGCGCGACGGACCGCGGCGGCACGTCGACGATCGTCTCGCCGTGCCAGTCGATGACCAGGTGGTCGCCGTCGGTGACCTCGCCGACCACGACGGCCTCGACGTCCCACTTCTGGCAGATCGCCATGAACGCGTCGAGGTGCTCGGGCTCGACGACCGCCATCATGCGCTCCTGGCTCTCGCTCATGAGGATCTCCTCGGGCGAGAGCGACGGGTCGCGCAGCGGGACGGTGTCGAGCTCGACGTGCATGCCGCCGTCGCCGGCGCTGGCCAGCTCGCTCGTGGCGCACGACAGGCCGGCGCCGCCGAGGTCCTGGATGCCGTTGACGACCTTGGCCGCGAACAGCTCGAGGGTGCACTCGATGAGCAGCTTCTCCATGAACGGGTCGCCGACCTGGACGCTGGGACGCTTGGCCGGGCCGTCGGCGTCGAACGTCTCGGAGGCGAGCACGGACACGCCGCCGATGCCGTCGCCACCGGTGCGGGCGCCGTAGAGGACCACCTTGTTGCCGACGCCGGACGCGAACGCGAGGTGGAGGTCTTCGTGGCGCAGGACGCCGACGCAGAGGGCGTTGACGAGCGGGTTGCCGAGGTAGGTGTCGTCGAAGACGACCTCGCCGCCGATGTTGGGCAGGCCGAGGCAGTTGCCGTAGCCTCCGACGCCGGCCACGATGCCGGGCAGCACGCGGGAGGTGTCGGGGGCGTCGAGGGGGCCGAAGCGCAGCGGGTCCATGACGGCGACCGGGCGGGCGCCCATGGCGAGGATGTCGCGGACGATGCCGCCGACGCCCGTGGCGGCGCCCTGGTAGGGCTCGACGTAGGACGGGTGGTTGTGCGACTCGACCTTGAAGGTGACGGCGTAGCCCTGGCCGATGTCGATGACGCCGGCGTTCTCGCCGATGCCGGCGAGCGTCTTGCCGAGCGGCGTCTCCTGGGGCAGCTCGCCGAACTTCTTGAGGTGCACCTTGGAGGACTTGTAGGAGCAGTGCTCGCTCCACATGACCGAGTACATGGCGAGCTCCGCGCCGGTGGGGCGACGGCCGAGGATCTCGACGATCCGCTCGTACTCGTCGGGCTTGAGCCCCAGCTCGGCCCACGGGAGCTCGCGCTCGGGCGTCTCCTTCGCGTGGGCGACGGTGTCGAGCTGGCGCGGGCTGTCGGGCAGCGGGGCGTCGGTCACCTGAGAATCCTATCGGCGGGCGCGGCCGGGCCGGTGGACTGTCGGCGCGTCAGGCGGTGACGTCGCCGATCGCGAGCGCCGCGGCCGTGTTGACGAGCCACGGCAGGGCCGCGAAACCGACCAGTACGCCGACCACGACGAGCGCGATCGCGGAGCCGCGCAGGGCGCGCGGCCGCAGCACCCAGAGGGCGACGAGGCAGCCGACGAGCACCACCCCGCTGGCGATGGCGGTCACGAGGACGTAGCGCCCGAGGTCGGTGCTCGGGAACGACGCCTCCGGGGCCCCTCCGGGCAGGATCAGCACGTCCGTGCCGAGGAGGTAGCGGGCGGCCACCGAGAACAGCAGCGTCAGCGTCGTGCCCAGGGCACCCCCGAGCGCCACGCCCCAGCCGAGGCTGCGCCCCACGTCGGTCCGTTCCACGCGCCCGAGCCTAGACCGTCGCACCGACCCCGCCGCCCGGCCCGTGCCCGCCCCCTGGGCGGTAGGTGGGCCGCGGAATGCGGGCCGAGGGTAGGTCGGCCGCGCTACCGGGCCCGGGTAGGGCGCCTCACCTACCTCCCGCGGACAGACTCACCAGCGCCAGCAGCAGACCGTCGCGACGGACCGACGCCGAGATGGCGTCCGCGGCCGACGCGGGGAGGTCGGGGCCGGTCTCGACGGGCGTCGTGCTCATGAGCAGCATCTGGCCCGCGAGCACGAGCACCAGCGTGCCGGCCCCGGCGAGGCCTGCGCAGGCAGCCCACGCGGCCGGGCGTCGGACGTCGCGGTGCAGCACGCCGTCACCCTAGTGCGCGAGCACGCGCAGCGTGAACGACGCCGTGCCGCCCTCGTCGAGGCGCTCGGCGGACCGCACGGCCTTCTTGACCGGAAGCACGTACGCGCGCTGCTGCGCGGACGGGAACACCGACGTGCGCCAGGTGGTCGCGCCGACGGTCACCTCGACCCGCACCGAGCCGAAACCTGCGGCCGTCGGACCGAAGCGCTCCTCCACCTCGTCGGAGACGTCGTCGGGCACGGTCACGAAGTGCCAGGCGCCGTCGCGCCAGAGCTCGGCGTCGAAGGTCCACGTCGCGTCGTCCACCCGCTCATGGTGGCGGGGCCGGCGGGGTCAGCGCCAGACGCCCCGCTCGTACTGCGGCGGGTACAGGCCCGCGGGCGGGTCGCCGAGCTCGTGGGCGGCGCGCTGGGGCCAGCCCGGCTCGCGCAGGGCGGCCCGTGCCAGCAGCACGACGTCGGCGTCGCCCCGCTCGAGCACCTCCTCCGCCTGCTGCGGGTCGGTGATCAGGCCCACCGCGCCCACGGGCAGGCCGGATCCGTCGCGCACCTCGCGCGCGAGCGGCACCTGGTAGCCGGGCCCGACCTGGATGTCGGCGGGCAGCAGGCCGCCGCTGGAGACGTCGACGAGGTCCACGCCGTGGTCGGCGAGCTCGCGCGAGAGTCGCGCGGTCTCGGCCGACGTCCAGCCGCCGTCGAGCCAGTCGGTCCCCGAGAACCGCACCACGAGCGCCTTGTCGTCGGGCCAGGCCGCGCGGACCGCGTCGACGACCTCCACGACCAGCCGCGTCCGGTTCTCGAAGGAGCCGCCGTACTCGTCGTCGCGCTCGTTCGACAACGGCGAAAGGAACTGGTGCAGCAGGTAGCCGTGCGCGGCGTGCACCTCCACGGCGTCGAACCCGGCAGCGTCGGCGCGGCGGGCGGCGTCGGCGAACCGCGCGGGCAGCTCGCGGACCTCCTCGAGCGACAGCGCGCGGGGCGTGGCGTACCCGGGGAAGGCGACGGCCGACGGCGCGACGGTCTCCCAGCCGCCGTCCTCGACGGGCACGCTGCCCTCGCCGGTCGCGGCAGCGCGCGGGTCGGCGAACGGCGCGAAGGTCGACGCCTTGCGCCCTGCGTGCGCGAGTTGGACCCCGATCGGCACGCCCTGCTCGTGCACGGCCGCGACCACGCGGCCCCACGCCTCCTGCTGGGCGTCGTCCCAGAGCCCGGTGTCCTCGGGGCTGATGCGACCCTCGGGCACCACCGCGGTGGCCTCGGTCAGGAGCAGCCCGAAGCCGCCCGACGCCCGGGCGACGAGGTGCGCCAGGTGCCAGTCGGTCGGCACGCCGTCGCGCGCGAAGCACGAGTACTGGCACATCGGCGCCAGCCAGACACGGTTGCGGGCGGTGACGCCGCGGAGGGTGACGGGTTCGAGAAGAGCACTCACGTCAGCCGTGCAACGTCCTCGACCGTCCGGATCTTCCCCGCCCCGGTCGCCACGCCCGCCTGGCCCGGCCGGCACGGCAGGACGGCTCAGGGTTCGCTGACCTGGCGGTCGAGCAGGTGCCCCTCGACGTCGTACGTCGCGACGGTGGTGCCGGTCGGCGTCCCGTCGAGCGTCGACGTCTCGTCGGTGATCGTCACCTCCGCCTGCGCCGGGTCGATCGACGAGGGGTCAGGTCCGTCGACCCCGACCGCCGCGACCGCGCCGCCGACCACCAGGGCCGCGACTCCCGCCGCAACCGCCAGACCTCGTCCGGGAACGGTGATTCGCTTCATCTCTGATCCTTTCTCCTCGGGTCCTGGCCCCGAGCTCCTTGGGTGTCGCGGGGCCCTCGGCCCCACGTGAGGAAGGCGACGACGAGCGCCGCCACGACGACCAGCCACACGACCAGCTCGATCGCGCCGTAGCCCACGCTCCCGCCCAGACCCACGAGCCCGAACGGGAGCAGGACCACCACGACGAGCGCGACCGCGAGGACCTGCCGGCGCCCGGTCACGTGCCCGAGAACGCGTAGCGGTACCTGCCGTTGGAGTACGACCGCAGGGAGTTGGCGGGGTACGACGTCTGGATGCAGCCGTACTTGACGACACAGTTCTCGAACCGACCCTGCCGGTAGTGCCGGAAACCGCTCCGGGGCCGGTTGTTGTTCGCTCCTGCGTCGTAGAAGTTCGTCACCTTGCGCACCTGGCCCCGCCAGTACTGGAACCCGTCCACCGACGAGATGCTCCATCCGGTCTTCACGCCGCGGTGGATCCGCTCGGTCGACCGCGTCCAGCACCAGCGCGTCCAGGTGTTGTAGCGGTAGGCCGTCTTGCCGACGACCGTCTTCGCCCGGTTGGAGATCGTGACCTTGCGGCAGCCCGACGCGGTGCTCGTGCCGCCCGTCCCGCCCCGGTTCGAGAGGGTCGACGGCTCGGTGCCCGCGGAGCCGTCGAGCGGCGTCCGCTGCGTCGACAGCGGCCGACCGTCGAGCGTGAACGACTCCTCCAGGAGATAGTCGCCCTCGGGGGTGTCGACGACCCTCAGGTCGTCGACGGACTGCGCCTCGGCCGGCGGGGCGTGGGCTCCGTCCGGACCTTCGGCCGCTGCGGCGGGTCCGACCACCAGGGCCAGGGCGCACGCCGCCGACGAGACCACCACCGTCATCGCCCGTCTCTGCATCACGTCTCCTCCGATCTCGGCACCTGGGAGGTGCCGGTCCCCCACACGATGGAGGGGCTCGCAGGAGTGCGACAGACTTCTTCAGAGTTGAGGTGGATGGCCTTGACAGGGCGCGTGAGCCGACGTAGCGGAAGCCCTCACCCCTCGTGGATCGGGTCCTTCGGCAGCCGCTTGACCTTGCGGATCCGCTTGCGGCGGCTCGGGATCATCGAGCGCATCTCCTCGAGCTTGCCGAAGCACAGCAGCCGGTCGCCGGCCTCGAGCACGTGCGAGCGGCGCGGGTTCGGGATCACCTGGGTGCCGCGCTGCAGCGTGAGGACGGAGATGTCGCGGTCGCGCAGGCCGCTCTCGCCGAGTGGCGTGCCGACCAGGTCCGACGCCGCCTGCACGAGCAGCTCGGCGACGCCGTAGCCGGTGGAGACGGTCAGCCGCTGCCGGACGTCGATCTCGGGGAAGGCGACCTGGTTGTCGATGTGGTCGATGATCGCCCCGGCGACGTCGAGGTTGGTGGCCGCCTCGATGCCCTCCAGGCCGGGCGAGGAGTTGACCTCCATGACGAGGGGCCCCTCGTCGCCCTCCAGCATGTCGACACCGGCGACCCGCAGACCCATGATCTGCGCCGCCCGTACCGCCACCCGCTCGTACTCGGCGTCGAGCGTGACCGGCTCGACGGAGCCGCCGCGGTGCACGTTGGAGCGGAACTCATCGCCCTTCGCCACGCGTCGCATCGCCGCGACCACACGGTCGCCGACGACGAGCGCACGGATGTCGCGACCCTTGCTCTCCGCGACGAAGTGCTGGATGAGCACGTTCTGGCGGGTGCTCTGCAGGGTCTCGATGATCGCCTCGGCGACCTTGATCTCCGGGGCCAGGATCACGCCGATGCCCTGGGTCCCCTCGAGCAGCTTGATGACGACCGGCGCGCCACCGACCCGCTCGATCGCGGGGATCACGTCGGCCCGGTCGCGCACGAACGTCGTGGCCGGCATGCCGATGTCGTGGCGCGAGAGGATCTGGCTCGCGCGCAGCTTGTCGCGCGAGTTCTGGATGCCCCACGACGTGTTCGGCGTGTACACGTCCATCTGCTCCAGCTGCCGCACGACGGCGGTGCCGTAGTAGGTGATGGAGTTGCCGATGCGCGGCAGCGCGGCATCGTAGTGCGACAGCGGCTTGCCGCGGTACTGCAGGTCGGGCTCGTCGCCCGAGAGGTCGATCGCGAAGCGCAGGGTGTTCAGCACCTTGACGGTGTGACCACGGTCGAGCGCCGCGGTGCGCAGGCGCTGCGTACTGTACGACCGAGGCGCACGTGACAGGATCGCGAGCTTCATGGACTCCCCGAGCTGGAAGGACGGACGGTTGACGCAACCCCCTTCCTACACCTCCGCCCCGCAGTCCGCTCCCCCTGGCGGGCCCGACGCCGACCGTCCGGCGCCGACGCTGGTGGGCTGGCGCGAGTGGGTCCGTCTGCCCGACCTGGACGTGCCGTGGATCAAGGCCAAGATCGACACCGGCGCGCGCACGTCGTCGCTGCACGCCTTCGACCTCGACGACGACGGAGGACGTCGGGTCCGGTTCAGCATCCACCCGTGGCAGGGCAGCGACGAGGACCCGACGCAGGTCGAGCTCGACGTGCTCGACCTGCGCGAGGTGCGGTCGTCGTCGGGCCACGTCGAGGAGCGCTACGTCGTGATGATCGACCTGCACCTCGCCGGTCGCGTGGTGCCCGCCGAGGTGACGCTGTCGCGGCGCGACGAGATGGGCTTCCGGATGCTCGTGGGACGTGAGGCGCTCGCGCAGGGGTTCCTCGTCGACTCCAGCGCGTCCTACCTCGGCGGGCGTCCGCCCGTGCGCGTGCGCCGCCGGAACCGGGGACGGTGATGGTGCGCCCGTCGTTCGAGATCGGCCCCATCCGGGTGCGTCCGGGGCAGGTGAAGTCGGTGTCGCTGCCGATCACCCGACTCGTGACCGGTGCCGACGTCGACCTGCCGGTGCGTGTCGTGCACGGACGTGAGGACGGGCCGACCGTGTGGGTCGACGCCGCCATCCACGGCGACGAGGCGGTCGGCGTCGAGGTGGTCCGCCAGGTGCTCGCCGAGCTCGACCCGAAGACGATGCGCGGCACCCTGATCGCCGTGCCGATCGTCAACGTTCTCGGCTTCATGACCGGCGACCGCTACCTGCCCGACCGCCGCGACCTGAACCGCTCGTTCCCCGGGTCCGCGCGCGGGTCGCTCGCGTCGCGCATCGCGCACCTGATGATGACCGAGGTGGTCGCCAAGTGCGAGGTCGGGATCGACCTGCACACCGGGTCCGATCGCCGCACGAACCTGCCGCAGATCCGCGCCGACCTCGAGGACCCGCGCACGCGCGAGCTCGCGGAGGCCTTCGCCGCCCCCGTCATGCTGCACGCGCGCATCCGCGACGGGTCGCTGCGCGCCGCCGCCCGCGAGGCCGGCGCCACGGTGCTCCTCTACGAGGCCGGCGAGGCATGGCGCATGGACGGGTGGGCGATCGAGGCCGGTGTGCGCGGCGTGCGTCGGGTGCTCGCCGCGCTCGGCATGACCGACGCGCTCGAGGAGGACCCGCCCACCCCCAGCCAGCCGTCGTTCAAGAGCAGCTGGGTCCGGGCCCGCGGCACCGGCATGCTGCACCTGGAGGTCGCGCTCGGCGAGCACGTCAGCGAGGGCCAGCGCCTCGGCGGCCTGTTCGACTCCTTCGGCAAGCGCGTCCGCCTCGTCCACGCCGAGCGGTCCGGCGTCGTCATCGGCCGCACCGAGGCCCCCGTGGTCAACAGCGGCGACGCCGTCGTGCACGTCGCCGAGGTCTGACCCGAGGGAGAGATTCCCAGGTCAGGCGAGGGCGGAGAGCTCGACGGAGGGGTCGGCGAGGCGCTCGGGGTCGACCTCGCGGCCCACGAGGGCGCGCAGGTCGTCCTGGACGTCCCAGATGTTGACGTTCATGGCGGCGGACACGACGCCGTCGTGCAACCAGAAGACGATGAACTCGCCCTCGCCGCTGCCGTCGTCGAGCTCGCCGCGCACGACCACGTCGTCGTCGCCGGACCCGTGGCCGACGTACTCCATGCCGAGGTCGTACTGGTCGGTGAAGAAGTACGGCTCCCAGTCGTAGGTGACGTCCTGGCCGAGCAGCACCTGCGCGACGGCCTCGCCCTGGCGCACGGCGTCGTCCCAGTGCTCGACCCGCACGGCGTGGCCGCGACCGAGGTGCAGCGTGGCCGACACGTCGCCGATGGCGTACACGTCGGGGTGGCTGGTGGCGAAGTGCTCGTCGGTGACGATGCCGTCGTCGACGAGCAGTCCCGCCTCCTGCGCGAGCTCGACGTTGGGCGTCGCACCCACCGCCAGCACCACGACGTCGGCCTCAAGCACCTCGCCGCCGCCCAGCTTCACCGTGCGTGCGGTCACCGCGTCGACCCGTTCGCCCGCCCGCAGCGTCACGCCGTGCGACGTGTGCAGCGACGCGAAGTAGCCGCCGATCCGCTCGCCCATGACCTTCTCCAGCGGCACGTCGTCGCGCAGCACCACCGTCGTCTCGAGGTCGTGGTGGCGCGCCGCGGCCGCCACCTCGAGCCCGATCCAGCCGCCACCCACGACGACGACCGACGACGCGTCGGCGAACGCCGTCGACAGCCGCTCCACGTCGGCCGCGTTCCGCAGGAAGAAGGCGTCGGCACCACCCGCGATGGCGTCGGGGACGGCGGGACGCGCGCCGGTCGCGATGACGGCCTTGTCGAACGGCACGACCTGGCCGTCCGCCAGGTGCACGCGGTGACCCTCCACGTCGAGCCGCTCGGCCTCGGTGCCGGTGACGAGACGCACGTCGTGCTCGGCGTACCACTCCTGAGGCTGCACGACGGCGTCGTCGAGCGTGCCCTCGCCGAGCAGCACGTCCTTCGAGAGGGGCGGACGCTCGTACGGCAGGCGGTCCTCGTCGCCGATGATCGTCAGCCCGCCGTCGTGACCGTTCTCGCGCAGCGCCGCTGCAGCCTTCGCGGCCGCGAGACCGCCTCCGATGATGACGATGTCCATGCGTCGAGCCTCGCACGGACCTCGACGTCGGCAAGCCGAACGCACGAGGGACTAGCCCGGTCCGGGAGTCAGCTCGCCGGGGTCGCGCAGGTGTCGCCGCAGCTCCCGGACCGCCCCAGGGAACCGAGCTCTCGGCCTGCGCCGTCGAACACCACGAGCCGTCCCGACACGAGGCCGTACGACGTCGCAGGGGTCAGCCACTGATCGACGCTCCCACATGCTCTGAGCCCGTGTGCCGTCCTGGCCGGCACGGCACGTCCGTCGACCATCGACCAGGACAGACTCCCGAATCCGTTGCACCCGTCGTAGCCGGCGAGGCGACCGTCGACCACGATCTCCACGTGGACGCCCTCGTGCCCGGGCTCGCCCCACCGGCCGGCGAAGTCGGACGCGACGGCTGGCGTGACGCTCGGCGATGGTGATGGAGATGACGACGGCGTCGGGCCGGGCTCGGGAGACGGGCCGCTGCACGCCGCGAGCACCGCCAAGAGGACCATCCCTGCGACGACGACCGCTCGCTCACCCACGGGGCGTCGCGTCCGGGTCGGTGAGCAGCAGACCGAGCTCGTCGCCGTCGGGTCCGGTCGCCCTCAGCGTGCCGTCGTCCCAGCGGAACGACACCGCCCGGCCCAGCCAGGTGTCGACGCCGTCGCAGGCCATGAGGGTCGAGACGCGGGTGCCCGACGTGGTGACGACGTCGCCCTCGAGCGACCAGTGCTCGCCGCCGAACCGGTTGCACCCGTCGTGCCCGGCGAGGTCGCCGTTGTTGCGCAGCTCGACGAACGCCCGGTCGGGGCCGTTCTCGGGGAGCCAGCGGCCGACGACGTCGGACCGTGCGGGGGCGCTCACTCGCCGTACAGCTCGTTCGTGGGGGTCGACCCCGACGGACCGGACGACAGCACCCGACGGCGGCCGCCGGGCAGCCGCTGGGCGAGCGTGCCGAGCGGCTCGACGGCGCCGCTGAGCACCGACACCGCCTGGTTGAGGCTCGGGATCGCGTTGCCGAGCGCCTCCAGGCGCGGGACGATCGCGTCGATCGTCGACCCGAGCGCGACCAGCTGCTCCAGCGTCCCGCCCGGACGCAGCAGGTTCTCGAGGACGCCCTCCTCCTCCAGCAGCTGCTCCAGCAGGCCACCGGGTCGCAGCACGTTCTCGAGCGTCCCGTCCTGCTCCAGGAGCCGGTCGAGCGGACCATCGGGTGCCAGCATGCGCTCGATCGGGCCGTCCGGTGCAGTGAGCCGCTCCAGGGGGCCGTCGGGCGCGAGCAGCCGGTCGAGCGAGCCGCCGGGCGCCAGGAAGCGGTAGAGCGGGCCGTCCTCGGCGAGGGCGCGGTCGAGTGGACCGCCGGCCTCCAGGAGTCGCACGAACGGGCCGTCCTCCGACGCCATCCGGTCGACGAGGCCGTCGCGCTGCAGCGCCTTGCCCACGGGCCGGTCCTCTGCCGTGATGTCGGCGACCAGGTTGCCGAGCGCGACGATGCCGCGGTCGTCGGCGAGCAGGCGACCCAGCTGCTCCAGCAGCCCGTCCTCGCCGATCAGCACGGCGATCCGGCTCCCGTACCCGCCCTCGCGCAGGATCGGGCCGTCCGGCGACGCCAGCTGGCCCAGCGCCAGGGTCGTGCGGGTGGCCGAGATGGTCACGCGCAGCGGCAGGGTGGCGAGGCCGACGAGGTTCATGCCCGCAGCGTAGGACCGTGACAGCGACGATGTCACGCGCTGCGCACCAGACGCACCGCCCCGTCGCGCCTCGGGTCGGCGGCGGCCTCGAGGTGCAGCGCGCCCGTGGCGTCGCGTCGCAGCAGGGTCGCGGCCACGCCGCCGTAGTACATCGTGAGGTCCGCCGGGTCCTCGACCTTCACCACCTCGTCGGGGCGTCCGGCCCGGTGCACGTGCACGCGCGGGTGGTCGACGGCTCCCTGCAGGGTCAGGCCGCCGTTGACGAAGCCCGCCACGACCTGCGCGACGGCCGTCGAGATGCGGTCGGCCCCGGGCGAGCCGATCGCCAGCGCCGCGCCGTCGCGGTGGTGGGCCACGGTCGGTGCCATGTTCGACAGCAGCCGGGTGCCCGCCGGCAGGCCGTGCAGCCCCCGCGGGTTCAGCTCCTGCTCGCCGAGGCAGTTGTTCAGCCAGATGCCGGTGCCGCGGGCCACCATGCCCGAGCCGTAGCCCGAGGACACGGTGACGGCGCACGCGCCGCCGTCGCCGTCGGTGGCCGACACGTGGGCGGTGGAGCCCGACGAGCGCACCGTGTCGTCGACCGAGGCCAGGTACGCGAGGGCGTCGGCGACGAGGTCGTCACTGTGGTCGAGCACGTCGAGCCGGTGCCCGAGGACGGTGCGCTGCACCTCGACCAGGCGGTCGACGTCGTGGGTCGACCACCGGCCGTCCACCACATCGAAGGGGACGCCGTCGAGCAGGCGCAGCATGGCCGCGACGCACACCCCACCGATGGCCGGCGTCGGGTTGGTGCCGAGCGTCCAGTCGCCGAGCTCGACGCGCAGCGCCGGCCGGACCACCGGCTGGTACGCCTCGAGGTCAGCGCGGGTCAGCAGACCGCCGCGCGCGACGACGTCGTCGCTGATGAGGTGTCCGAGCTCCCCGGCGTGCAGCGCCGTCGCGCCCTCCTCGGCGATCAGCTCGAGCGAGGCCGCCAGGTCGGCGACCACCACGAGCCCGCGCGTCACCGTGCCGTCGACGTCGTGCACGGCCGCCCGGCTCTGCTGGTCCCAGCCGTAGATGTCGTCGTGCACGTAGTCGAGGTAGTAGCGCGACGCCGAGCCCAGCCGGAACCCTCCGCGGGCGACGTCGACCGCCGGGGCCACGACCTCACGCCACGGGACGCTCCCCCAGCGTCGGTGCGTCTCCTCGAACGCCGCCACCGCACCGTGGGTCGCGACCGACCCGGCCCCGATCGTGACGGTGACCCCACCGCCGTACTCGGTCGTCACGTCCCACGTGCCCGAGCCGCGCGCGGCATCCGCTCCCCGGCCCGGCATGTCCATCCAGCCGTCGACGGTGACGGGGCTCGAGCCGTCCGGGGGCTGGACGGTGACGAACCCGCCCGAGCTGAGCGAGACCAGGCCGACCTCGTTGACCATGGTCACCAGGGCGGCGGCGAGTGCCGCGTCGACGGCGTTGCCGCCCGCGCGGGCCACCTCCGCGCCGGCATCGGCGGCGGCCTCGTTGGGTGCGGCGAGCGCGACGTCGGACATCCCCGCAGGCTAGCCGCGCCGACCGACCCCGCGCGATCCGACGGTAGGATGGACCCCGGTGTGCCGGGAAGTCTGGTCGGCGTCCTGTCGTCGACCCCTGGAGAGCGATTCCCTGTGAACACCACCCGTCCCCGCCTGTTCGGCCGCGGCTCCTGGCCCGAAGCCCAGCGCATCGGCGAGCTGGTCCGCGCCGAGACGTTCGGCGGTGCGCTCCTCGTCGTCGCCGCCCTCGTCGCGCTCGTCGCCGCCAACACGACCGACGCCTACGCGCGGCTGCGCGACACCGTCGTGGGACCGTCGGCGCTGCACCTCGACCTGTCCCTCGGCACCTGGGCCGCCGACGGCCTGCTCGCGATCTTCTTCTTCGTCGTCGGCCTGGAGCTCAAGCGCGAGTTCGTGGCCGGCGACCTGCGCGACCCCTCGCGTGCCGCGGTGCCGATCGTCGCGGCGGTCGGCGGCATGGCCGTCCCCGCCGGCCTCTACCTGCTCGTCAACGGCCTGCACCCCGAGGGACGCCTGGTCGGCTGGGCGATCCCGTCGGCCACCGACATCGCCTTCGCCGTCGCCGTGCTGGCGGTGGTCGGGTCGTTCCTGCCGACCGCGCTGCGGCTGTTCCTGCTGACGTTGGCCATCGTCGACGACCTGCTGGCCATCACGATCATCGCGCTCTTCTACACCGCCGAGCTCGACGTGCTCTGGCTGCTGGCCGCCCTCGTGCCGATCGGCCTGTTCGGGCTGCTCGTCCAGCGTCGCGTCCGCTCACCCTGGCTGCTCGTCCCGCTGGCCGTCGTCGCCTGGGTGCTGGTGCACGAGTCGGGCGTCCACGCGACGGTCGCGGGCGTGCTGCTGGGGTTCACCGTGCCGGTGCTGCGCCGCGACGGCGAGACCGGGCCCGGCCTGGCCGAGCACCTCGAGCACGTCGTGCGCCCGGTGTCGTCGCTGTTCGCGGTGCCGGTGTTCGCGTTCTTCTCCGCCGGTGTGGCGGTCGAGGGGGCGTCGGGCTTCGTGCAGGCCCTGCGCGACCCGGTCACCCTGGGCATCGTCGCCGGGCTGGTGGTCGGCAAGCCGCTCGGCGTCCTCGCCGCGACCTGGCTCATGGCGCGGTTCACCCGCGCCGAGCTCGACGACGACCTGACGTGGACCGACCTGCTCGGCGTGGGCCTGCTCGCCGGCATCGGGTTCACCGTCGCGCTGCTGGTCGGCGAGCTGGCGTTCGGGCCGGGCAGCGAGGCCGACGAGCACGTGAAGGTGGGCGTGCTGCTCGGCTCCCTCACGTCGGCGCTGCTGGCGGTGGTGGTGCTGCGTTCACGCAACCGCACCTACCGTCGCCTGCACGAGCGCGAGACCCGCGACGACGACGGCGACGGCGTGCCCGACGTCTACCAGGCCTGAGCCCTCATCCCTCCCCGTCGCGGGACGTGAGGACTACTCCCACTCGATGGTGCCCGGGGGCTTGCTGGTGATGTCGAGGACGACGCGGTTGACGTCCTCGACCTCGTTGGTGATGCGGGTGGAAATGCGCTCGAGCAGCTCGTAGGGCAGGCGGCTCCAGTCGGCGGTCATCGCGTCCTCGCTCGACACCGGCCGCAGCACGATGGGGTGGCCGTAGGTGCGACCGTCGCCCTGGACGCCCACGGAGCGGACGTCGGCGAGCAGCACCACCGGGAACTGCCAGATGTCGCCGTCGAGGCCGGCGGCCGTCGTCTCCTCGCGCACGATCGCGTCGGCGCGACGCAGGATCGCGAGGCGCTCGGCGTCGACCGCGCCGACGATGCGGATGGCGAGACCCGGACCGGGGAAGGGATGGCGGCCGACGATCGCCTCGGGGATGCCGAGCTGGCGGCCCACCTCGCGCACCTCGTCCTTGAACAACGTGCGCAGCGGCTCCACCAGCGAGAACTCCAGGTCCTCGGGGAGCCCGCCGACGTTGTGGTGGCTCTTGATGTTGGCCGCGCCCTCGCCGCCGCCGGACTCGACGACGTCGGGGTAGAGCGTGCCCTGCACGAGGAACTTGACCGGAGGCCCGGGGGTGGCGAGCACCTCCCGCTCCGCCTCCTCGAACACGCGGATGAACTCGCGGCCGATGATCTTGCGCTTGGTCTCGGGGTCGCTCACGCCGTCGAGGTGCCCGAGGAACCGCTCGCGCGCGTCGACGACCTTCAGGTCGACCCCGGTGGCCTCGACATAGTCGCGCTCGACCTGCTCGGCCTCGCCCTCGCGCAGCAGCCCGTGGTCGACGAACACCGCGGTGAGCCGGTCGCCGACCGCGCGCTGCACGAGCGCCGTCGACACCGCGGAGTCGACACCACCGGACAGTGCGGAGATGACACGGGCGTCACCGACCTCGGCGCGGATCTTCTCGACCTGCTCCTCGACGATGTTGACGCTGGTCCACGTCTGGCGGCAGCCCGCGATCTCGACGAGGAAGCGCTCCAGCACCTGCTGGCCGTGCTCGGAGTGCAGCACCTCCGGGTGCCACTGCACGCCCGCGAGCCGGCGTCCGATGTCCTCGAACGCGGCGACGGTCGCACGCGGCGAGCGGGCGTTCACCGTGAAGCCCTGCGGCGCGCCGACGACCTCGTCGCCGTGCGACATCCACGACGTGAGGCTGCCCGGCAGGCCCTGGAGCAGGGTGCCGGGGTCGAGCACCTCGACGGCCGTGCGCCCGTACTCGCGCTGCCCCGTCCGCGCGACGTCGCCGCCGAGGGCGGCAGCCATGGCCATGAAGCCGTAGCAGATGCCGAACACCGGCACGTCGGACTCGACCATCGTCGGGTCGAGCTGCGGCGCACCCGGCTCGTAGACCGACGACGGACCGCCGGACAGGATGATCGCGGCGGGCTCGCGCGCGAGGATCTGCTCCACCGGCATCGTGTGCGGGACGATCTCGGAGTACACCCGGGCCTCGCGGACGCGACGCGCGATCAGCTGGGCGTACTGGGCGCCGTAGTCGACGACGATGACGAGGTCGTGGTCTGGGGTCACCGCGTCATCGTATCGGTCGAGAAATTTCTTCAGACGGCTCGTAACCCCCTCCGAGGAGCGTCGTTGAACAGGATGGATCTCGCTACACTCCCTCCCGCGAGATCCACATCGTGCCCGCTCCTCGTGGCACATGACAGGACCCGGCCCGTGAGCTCCCTCCAGGCCGGGTCCTGTGCGTTCCGGTACGCCGAGCAAGCCGCAGCGGCTCCACCCCTCCCCCGTCCTCGCCGTAGATTGGTGCCGATGTCCGGTCTCGAGGTCGCCCTCTCGCTCACCGCCGCCGCGCTGGGCGTGCTGCTCGTGGTGACCTGGGGCCTGCTCCTGGGCGCGCGGCGCCGGATCGCCCAGCTGAAGCGGTCGCTGCAGGCCGAGCGGCCCCGACCCCGGCTCACCGTGCCGCGACCCGCCGACGCCGTCCGCACGGTCGTGGGCACGGCGATCAGCCTGAAGGACAAGGGTCTCGGCGGCACGCTGCGCAGCTCGATCGACGACCTCGCGCGCTGGGCCGACGTCGAGCGCCCCGACCTCGCGCGCATGGCCACGCCCGACGGCACCGTCGCGATCCTGTTCTCCGACATCGAGGGCTCCACCGCCCTCAACCACGAGCTGGGCGACGGGGGCTGGGTGCGGCTGCTCGCCAAGCACGACGCCGTCGCCACCCGTGCGGTCGGACGCCACGGCGGCCACGTCGTGAAGACGCAGGGCGACGGTTTCATGGTCGCGTTCCCGTCGGCGACCGCCGCTGTCGCAGCCGCGGGCGAGGTGCAGCGCCGGATCACCCGTGCCCGGCCGGGGTCGCGCCTGGCGGGCGTGGCCGTCCGCATCGGCGTGCACCGCGGCTCGGCGGTCCACCGCGACGGCGACCTCTTCGGACGCAACGTCGCCTACGCCGCGCGCGTCGCCGCGCAGGCAGACGGCGGCGAGGTGCTGGTCAGCGACACCGTCCTCGAGGCGCTCGAGGCCGACGGCACGCCCGTGCCCGTGCTGGAGAGCCGCGAGGTCGACCTCAAGGGGATCCCGGGCACCCAGGTCGTGCACGCCCTCGACTGGCAGGTCTGAGCCCGGACGTGCGACGGCCCGGCGCCTCCGGGGAGGGGCCGGGCCGGGCAGCCACGAGCAGGACGGTCAGTCGAGCCGCTCGGTTGCCTTCTTCTGCAGCTTCTCGGCGAAGTTCGGGTCGTGCTCGAGCAGCTCGGCGACGTCGGAGTCGGTGAGGTGCAGCGCCTTGACCGGCGTCTTCGCCACGACGGTCGCGTTGCGCAGCTTGCCGTTGACGAGCGCCATCTCGCCGATGACGTCGCCGGCACCCAGCTCGGCGATGGACTCCTGGTGGCGACGGATCTCCACCGTGCCCTCGAGGATGATGTACGCCTTGTCCGCGGGAGTGTTCTCGATCATCACGGCCCAGCGCTCGGGGATGTTCACGGGACGACCGACACCGGCGAGCTTCTCGATGGTCTTGGCGTCGAAGTCGGTGACGCGGGTCAGCGCGTCGATGGTCTCGCGGTCTGCCTTGCGTGCCATGGCTTCCTCTCGGTCGAACGGCGCGGGGGTGGGAGGGCGCCGCAGCCGGTCCAACGACCTGGAGCGAAGGAGGACACGCCCGCAGCATGCTGACGGTACGCTGCCCGACGTCCCCTCCGCCAGCCCTGGAAGGCAATGACGTGGCCTCTCGTGACGCGCGTACGGCCCGGTCCCGCCGCGCGTTCGGCTCGGTGCTGCTCGGATCGGCCGAGCAGGACACCAGCCGGCTGCGGGTGCGCATCCAGCTGCTGCTCACCCTCTTCCTCGTCAGCACGAACGTCATCGGCGCCGGCATCGTCGTCGCGCTGTCGGTGTTCGTGGTCCCGAGCCCCCGCCCGACGCGCGACATGGGCGTGGCCCTCGCGGTGGCCGTGCCGATCTACGTCGGGCTCGCCGTGCTCGTGGGCGCGACGTGGGGCACGCGCCGCACGGTCCGCGCCCAGCGGTGGGCGCTGGAGGACCGCGAGCCGACGTCGCGCGAGCGACGCCGCGCCCTGCGCGCCGCACGGTCGCTGACCGTCATGCAGGCGGCCCTGTGGGTGCTGGCCACGGTGCTCTTCACGCTCCTGTCGGTCGCCGTGCAGCCCGAACGCGCGCTCTCGACCGGCCTCACCGTCGGTATCGCGTCGATCGTGGTGACGACCATCGCCTACCTGCTCGCCGAGTTCGCGATGCGACCGATCGCCGCGCGCGCCCTCCGCGGCGCCGTCATGAAGCGTCCGCGCGGGCTGGGTGCCGCGACCCGTGTGCTGATGTTCTGGTGGCTCGGCACCGGCGCACCCGTCGTGGGCCTCGTCGTGGTGGGCATCCTCGCGCTCTCCACCGACCAGCTCACCCTCAGCGAGCTGGCCGTCGTCACGCTCATCATCGGCACGGTCGTGCTGTTCTTCGGCTTCTTCGTCATGTGGCTCACCTCCCGTGCCGTCGTCCAGCCGATGACCGGCGTCACCGAGGCGATGCGTCGGGTCGAGCGCGGCGAGTTCGGCACCACGATCGAGGTGTTCGACGGCTCGGAGCTGGGCATGCTGCAGTCGGGGTTCAACCAGATGTCGACGGGCCTGCTGGAGCGGGAGCGGCTGCGCGACGCGTTCGGCCGCCACGTCGGGCGCGACGTCGCCGAGGCGGCGCTGGACGACGTGCGGCTGGGCGGTGAGACGCGCGAGGTGTCGGTGCTGTTCACCGACCTCGTGGGGTCCACGTCGTACGCCGAGGAGCGCGAGCCGGACGAGGTCGTGGCCATGCTGAACGCCTACTTCGGCGTGATCATCGCCGAGGTCGACGCGCACGGGGGTCTGGTCAACAAGTTCATGGGCGACGCGGTGCTCGCCGTCTTCGGCGCGCCGCGCCACCTCGACGACCACGCGGGTCAGGCGCTGGCCGCCGCCCGGCGCATCGGCGAACGGCTGGAGTCGGAGCTGGTCGGGGTGCGGGCGGGCATCGGCGTCGCCACGGGGCGCGCGGTCGCGGGCTACGTCGGCGACGAGACCCGCTACGAGTTCACCGTGATCGGCGACGCCGTCAACGCCGCCTCTCGCCTGACCGAGCTGGCCAAGGACGTCGACGGCGGCGTGCTGGCAGACCTCCAGGCGGTCACCTCCGCCGATGCTGACGAGGCCGCCCACTGGCGTCGCGAGGGCAGCACCGTGCTCCGCGGCCGGTCCGAGGAGACCGAGACCGCCGTCCCGCGGCGGGCCGACGGTCCCCGGCCTGAGTCCTCGCCCATCGACTGATTCCCATCAGGTCATGGGAATCCCTCGCTCCCCTGCGGATGCATCCGCCGGGGAGCGACGAAGAACCGTGGTGAGCTGCTGATTCCCATCACGTGATGGGAATCAGCAGCGCCAGGCGGAGGTCAGCTGACGCCGACGATGGGCAGGCGCAGGGCCGCGGGGGCGTCCTCGGGGACCACGGGGTTCTTCGGGGCGATCGGCTCGAGCGAGCGGAAGCCCTCCCCTACCGCGGGCCGTGGGTCCGCCTCGCCGCGGTTCGGCCAGTAGGCCATCGCGCGCTCGGCCTGGGCCGTGATGGTCAGCGAGGGGTTGACGCCGAGGTTGGCGCTGATCGACGAGCCGTCGATCACGTGCAGCCCCTCGTGCCCGTAGAGACGGTGGTAGGGGTCGATCACGCCGGTCTCCGGCGAGTCGCCGATGCACGCGCCACCCATGAAGTGCGCCGTGAGCGGCACGTTGAAGGGCTCGCCGATCGTGCCGCCCGGGGTGCCGCCCATGTGCTCGGCCATCCGCTGCACGGCCACGTGACCCGGCTCGATGAACGCCGGGTTCGGCGCACCGTGGCCCTGACGCGACGTCAGCACCTTCCTGCCGAGCACGTTGCGCTTCGTGAACGTCGTGATCGAGTTGTCGTGGGTCTGCATGACCAGCGCGATGACCGTGCGCTCCGACCAGTGCCGCAGGTCGTAGAGCTTGAACATGTTGCGCTTCTGCCGCCACATCTCCTTGAGCCACGTCTTCCAGCGCGCCGTCGGCAGGCTTCCGTCGGTGAGGACGGTCTGCATCAGCGACATCGCGTTGGAGCCCCGCCCGTAGCGGCACGGCTCGATGTGCGTGAACTCATCGGGGTGGAACGACGACGTGATGGCCACGCCCTCGGAGTAGTCGACGTCCTTGCCGTCGGCGATCGAGCCGAGCAGGGCCTCGGAGTTCGTGCGCGTCAGCAGACCGAGCCGGTCCGAGACGTTCGGCAGGACACCCTGGTCCTTCATGCGGTGCAGCAGCTTCTGCGTGCCCATCGTGCTGGCCGAGAAGATCACCTGCTCGGCGGTCATCACGCGGTGCTTGCGGAAGCGCTTGTTGGTGCGGCGCGTCTCGACCGCGTAGCCGCCGTCCGGCAGCGGTGTCACCGACACCGCCGTCGTCATCGGGTGGATCTCGGCGCCGTTCTGCTCGGCGAGGTAGAGGTAGTTCTTGACGAGCGTGTTCTTCGCGTTGTGTCGACAGCCCGTCATGCACTCGCCGCAGTTGGTGCAGGCGTTGCGGTCGGGGCCGGCGCCGCCGAAGTAGGGGTCGGCGATCTTCTGGCCCGGCTCGTCACCGAAGAGGACGCCGACGGGCGTGTGGTGGAACGTGCCCTCGACGCCCATGTCCTGCGCGACCTTCTTGATCACCCGGTCGGCCGGGGTCTCGAACGGGTAGGTCGCGACGCCCAGCATGCGCTTGGCCTGGTCGTAGTACGGCGCCAGCTCGCTCTTCCAGTCGGCGATGTGGCCCCAGGCGGGATCCTTGTAGAACGGGTCGAGCGGCTCGTACAGCGTGTTGGCGTACACGAGCGACCCGCCCCCGACGCCCGCCCCGGAGAGGATGAGCACGTCCTTGAGCTTGTCGATGCGCTGGATGCCGTAGCAGCCCAGCTGGGGCAGCCACAGGAACTTGCGCAGCCGCCACGACGTCTTGGCGAAGTCCTCGTCGCGGAAGCGCTTGCCCGCCTCCAGCACGGCGACCTTGTAGCCCTTCTCGGTCAGCCGCAGCGCGGACACGCTGCCGCCGAATCCGGAGCCGATGACGATGACGTCGTGGTCGAAACCCATGGGAACCTCTCGTGGTGCTGCTGCGGGGTGGGTGGTGCTGTGTGCTGCGGGGTGTGGGGACGCGGGGCGTCCCGGTGCGGTGGCGTCAGGCGCGCGGGGTGCGACGCAGCACCTTCAGCCCGAGGGTGAGGGCCTGGGCGTAGCGGCGCGCGGGGACGAACGCCGGTCCGCCCATCGGCACGGCCCGCTGGACCGCCACGGCCTGCGGCTCGGTGTAGCGCAGGATGCCCTCGGCGCCCTGACGACGGCCGACGCCCGACGTGCGCATGCCGCCCATCGGGGCGTCGATGCTGCCGAACGTGGCGGCGAAGCCCTCGTTGATGTTCACGGTGCCGGCCTTGATGGCCGGGGCGATGCGACGGGCCTCGCGGACCGGTCCGAAGATGCTGGCGTTGAGGCCGTACTCGCCGGCGTTGGCGAGCGCGACGGCCTCGTCGACCGTGCGGTACGGGTAGAGCGAGACGAGCGGGCCGAACGTCTCCTCGGCGAAGCACTCGGCCGCCTCGGTGACCCCCTCGAGCACCGTCGGCTCGAAGAAGTACGGACCGAGGTCGGGTCGGGCCCGACCGCCGGTGAGCACGGTGGCGCCGTTCGCGACCGCGTCGTCGACGTGCTTGGCGACGGTCTCGACCTGGCTCTGGGAGATCAGCGAGCCCATGTCGGCGTCCCAGTCGAGGGATGCGCCGAGGCTCAGGGCCTGCACCCGACGCACGAAGGCGTCGCGGAAGCCGTCGTACAGCGCCTCGGGCACGTAGACGCGCTCGATCGACACGCAGAGCTGACCGGCCGAGGAGAAGCAGGCGGTGACCGCACCGGCCGCGGCGCGCTCGACGTCGGCGCCGGGCAGCACGATCATCGGGTTCTTGCCGCCGAGCTCGAGCGAGCAGCTGACGAGCCGCTCGGCCGCCTGCTTCGCGACCAGGGAGCCGGTCGCCGTCGAGCCGGTGAAGCAGATGTAGTCGGCGCGCTCGATGATCGCCGAGCCGACGACCGAGCCCGCACCGCTGACGACCTGCCAGACGTCGGTGGGGATCCCGGCCCGACGCAGCAACTCGACGCCGGCGAGCGCGATGAGCGGGCTCTGGCTGTCGGGCTTGTGCACCACCGCGTTGCCGGCCGCGACGGCGGGCAGCCCGTCGGAGATCGCCATAGTCAGCGGGTAGTTCCAGGGGCTGATGATGCCGACGACGCCCTTGGGCACCTGGTTCACCTCGACCCGCGTGAGCCCCGGCAGGGCGCCGTTGCGTCGCGTGGGACTCAGCTGGCTCTTCAGACGACGCGCGTAGAAGCGGGCGGTCAGCGCCAGGTGGGCGACCTCGTCGAAGGCGTGGGCCCGCGCCTTGCCCGACTCGAGCTGGATGAGGTCGAGCAGCTCGTCCTGGTGCGCGAGCACGAGGTCGTGCAGACGCAGCAGCGCGGCGGACCGTGCCTCCAGCGGGGTCTGCGCCCAGCGCTGCTGGGCGGCGCGGGCGGCGTCGAAGGCGGCCTCGACGTCGTCGATCGACGACACGGGGATCTGCGCGACGGGCTCGCCCGTGAGCGGGGTGGTGGTCGTGCGGGTCTCGCCGCTGGTGCTGCGGATCAGCGCCGTCAGGCTCTGGACACGGGAGGCGGGGACCACGTCGACGAGTGACATGCCTTCCAGGATACCGCCGGTATGTCGAATGCGACAGGGCTTGTGTCACATCCGCACGGTCCGCCGGACGGACGTCGCCGCCGCCGGTCAGCCGAACAGCGTCTCGCCCCAGAAGCCGCGCGGCCCGACGCCGGGCGGGCAGGCGAACAAGCCGGAGCTGCGGTGCACGAGGTACTCGTTGAGAGCGTCGTTGGTCGGCCCGGCCAGGTTGCGCTGGATCCGCACGAACTGCTCCGGCGAACGCTGGTAGCTGATGAAGAACAGACCGGCCGCCAGCTGACCGAGACCGTCCGTGCCGTTGACGAAGTTGTAGCCGCGCCGCAGGATCCGGGCGCCGCCGTTGTTGTCGGGGTGCGCCTTGGCGACGTGCGACGTGACGGGGATGAGCGGCTGGCCGTCCGAGCCACGCTTGCCGAGGTCGATCGCCGCGTGCTCGTCGCCGCCGGACAGCGGGCCGCCCGAGCCCTTGGCCCGGCCGATGATCGCCTCCTGCCCGGCGAGCGGCTCGCGGTCCCACGTCTCGATGCGCATGTCGATGCGGCGCGCGACCAGGTAGGAGCCGCCGACCATCCAGTCGGGACCGTCACCCTCCTGGACCCACACCACGTCGTCCACGTCGCGGTCCTCGGACTTCACGTTCGCGGTGCCGTCCTTGAAGCCGAACAGGTTGCGCGCCGTGGCCTGGGACGCCGAGGTCGACGACGTGCGACCGAAGCCGAGCTGGGAGTAGCGCACCGACGCACGCCCGAAGGCGATGCGGACGAGGTTGCGGATCGCGTGCACGGCCACCTGGGGGTCGTTCGCGCACGCCTGGATCGCGACGTCGCCGCCCGTCAGCGACGGCTCGAGACGGTCGCCGGAGAACAGCGGCAGGTCGGCGAGGTCGGTGGGCCGCGCGTCGCCGAGCCCGAACCGGGGGCGACCGTCACGCTCGAACAGGCTCGGCCCGAAGCCGATGGTCAGCGTCAGGCCCGACGCGGGCAGGCCGAGGGCCTCGCCGGTGTCCTCCGGTGGCGCCTCCGGGGCGCCCGCGACCGCACCGTAGACGCCCACCTCGTTGCCCTGCGTGAGCTTGCGCGCCGCCTGCGTCCACTCCTTCAGGAGGCCGACGAGCTCGTCACGGCTCTCGGTCGTCACGTCCAGCACGACGAAGTGCAGCCGGTCCTGCGCCGGAGTGAGGATGCCCGCCTGGTGCCGACCCTCGAACGCGACCGGGACCGCCTCGGGGTCGGGGCGGACGGGTTCGTCGCGCGTCGCGCCGACCGCGTAGCCGCCGGCGACGCTCGCAGCCACGGCGCCGGCACCGGCCGCACCGAGCAGGGCGCGACGCGAGAGGGGCGAGCGCTCGCTCACGCCGAGGCCGCGACCACGGCCGCCACCTTGCTGATCGGCTCGCTGAGCGCTGCCACGGAGTCCGAGAGCCGCTTGACCTGCTCCTTGCTGAGCGTGTCGTAGCCGGCCCACTCACCGGTGTCGGCGTCCTGGTACTGGTCGAGCTCGGTGTCGAGGGCCTTGAACCGCTGGTCGATGAGGGTCACGAGGTCGGGGTCGGCCTTCTCGAGCACCGGACGCAGGGACGCGATCGCGGCCTGCGAGCCCTCGATGTTGGCCTTGAAGTCCCAGAGGTCGGTGTGGCTGAACTCGTCCTCCTCGCCGGTGATCTTGCCCGTGGCGACCTCGTCGAGCAGACCCTTCGAGCCCTGGGCGAGCTGGAGCGCCGTGAGCGGCTTGTCCTTGCTCTCCTGGACCACCTTGGTGACGTTGGCGAGCAGCTGGTCGGCGTAGGGGTCCATGCCGTCGGTGTTGCCCGCGACCCACAGCTGCTTCTCGATGCGGTGCCAGCCCGTGAAGTCGCGTCCCTCGGCCTTGGCGTCGGGCTCGCGGCCGTCGGTGATCGGGTCGAGGTCGCCGAAGATCTCCGCGACCGGCTCGATGCGCTCCCAGTAGGTGCGCGCCCGCGGGAAGAGCGCCTTCGCCTCGTCGACCTTGCCGGCCTTGACCGCGTCGACGAACTCGGTGGTCTTGTCGATGAGCGCACCGGTCTGGCTCTCGACGTAGCGCTGGTAGCTGGCGGCAGCGGCCTTGAGCTCGGCGGAGTCCGACAGCTCCTTGGCGGCCTTGCCGGAGACCGTGAGGTCCTGGCGGATGCCGTCGCCGACCATCCCGGGCTTGCACGCGCCCTGGTAGTCACCCTTCGGCAGGTCGACGACGAGGTCGCGCGACAGGCCCGGACCGATGTTCTCGACCTCGCCCATGATCCGGTCGCCCTCGGCGTACACGTAGAACTCGGTGACCTTGGAGCCCGCGTTGGTCACGGCGAACGTGGTGGGGCCGGCCTTGAGCTGCGTCGCCGAGACCTTGCAGGAGGAGTCGGCGGCCTTCACGGAGACTGTGCCGTCGGCCTCCGACGGCTTCTCGGCACAGGCGGCCAGGAGGACGAGCGACGTGGCGGCGAGGCCGGTGGCGATGACGGTGCGGCGCATGGGGGTTCCTTCGGTGCGGGCGTCCAGGTGAGGACAGCCTCACCATGCTAGACCCCGGACCGTTCCTCGCGGCAACGGATTCCGATGTGATCTGGCCCGAACCCCTCCCGAGCCGTCAGCGGGTGATGATCGCCAGGTCCAGGATCATCAGGGCGAGGCCGAGCAACGCGATGCCGAGACCGACGAACGGCCACGGCCAGACGGACCGTCCGGTCGTCGCGGCGCGCACGATCCGGAAGGCGCTGAACAGCACCGCCACGAGCAGCAGGACCCAGAGCAGCGCCAGGCCTCCGAAGAACAGCAGCGAGCCCTCCGGACGGCAGATGAGGGCCCCGTCGTCGGAGGAACCGCCGCAGCCGTCGGACGCCATCGCGGTGAGCGGCGCCAGCGCACCGACCGCCAACGAGCCGAGCGCGAGACCGACCCACAGCACCCCGGCGACCACGACCTCGACGATCCGCGCAGCGGTCGGCGGTTGGCGGTCCGGGGGCGGCTCGGCGACCGGCCAGGCGCCGTCCGGGGGGCTGGTCGCCATCAGGCGACGACCACCTCGACGCGCTGGAACTCCTTGAGCTCGGTGTAGCCCGTGGTGGCCATGGCGCGACGCAGGGCGCCGATGAGGTTCATCGTGCCGTCGGGGACCGACGACGGACCGAACAGCACCGACTCGAGCGAGCCGACCGTGCCGATCTCGACCCGCTTGCCACGCGGCAGCTCGTGGTGCCAGGCCTCGGCACCCCAGTGGAACCCGCGACCGGGCGCCTCGGTGGCCCGCGCGAACGGCGAGCCGATCATGACGGCGTCGGCACCGCAGGCGATCGCCTTGGCGATGTCGCCGCTGCGCCCGATCGAGCCGTCGGCGATGACGTGGACGTAGCGGCCGCCCGACTCGTCGAGGTAGTCGCGACGCGCGGCGGCCACGTCGGCCACGGCGGACGCCATGGGGACGGCCAGGCCCAGCACGGAGCGGGTGGTGTGCGCCGCGCCGCCGCCGAAGCCGACCAGGACGCCCGCCGCGCCGGTACGCATGAGGTGCAACGCGGCCTGGTAGGTGGCGCAGCCGCCGACCACGACCGGGACGTCGAGCTCGTAGATGAACTGCTTGAGGTTCAGCGGCTCGGTCTGGCTCGACACGTGCTCGGCCGAGACGGTCGTGCCACGGATGACGAACAGGTCGACGCCCGCGTCGACCACGACGTCGGCGAACTGCTTGGTGCGCTGGGGCGAGAGCGCGGCGGCCACCGTGACGCCGGCCTCGCGGATCTCGGCGAGCCGGTCCTTGATCAGCGCCGGCTTGATCGGCTCGGCGTAGATGTCCTGCAGGCGTGCCGTCGCGGCGACGGGATCGAGCGACGCGATCTCCGCGAGCAGCGGCGTCGGGTCCTCGTAGCGGGTCCAGAGGCCCTCGAGGTCGAGGACGCCGAGGCCTCCGTGGCGACCGAGCGCGATCACCGTCTCCGGGCTCATCACGCTGTCCATCGGGGCGGCGATGACGGGCAGGTCGAAGCGGTAGGCGTCGATCTGCCAGGCGGTGGAGACCTCCTCGGGGTCGCGCGTGCGCCGGCTGGGCACGATCGCGATGTCGTCGAAGGAGTACGCGCGCCGACCGCGCTTGGCGGCACCGATGTCGAGCTCAGGCATGGGTCCACCCTAGTGCCGTCGGCGACCGCCACGACCCGCCCGGCCGTGGACGCGCGCCTGGACCGACGTCGGTGGCCCTTGGCAGGATCGCTGACGTCGCCGACGATGGAGGGGTGCCGACCATGACCGACGCGCAGAGCTGGACGCTGATCATCGGGTTCCTGACCACGACCGTCGCCGTCCTGGGCCTCGTCATGACCTCCTTCCACCGCACGCTGCAGGCGGGGCTGACGGCGGTGCGGCACGAGCTGCGCGGCGAGATCGGCACCGTCCGCGTCGAGATCGACGGTCTGCGCACCGAGATGGGCACCGAGTTCCGGCGTGTCGACCAGCGGCTCGACCACCTCGACCGCGACGTGCAGGCCCTCACGCGCCACGTGTTCGACCGCCCGGAGTAGGTCTCGTCGCAGGCCCTCAGCCCGTGCGCGCCTCGGCCTCGGCGAGGTCGCGCAGGGTGAGGAGCTGGCGACGGGCCATCGGCAGGTCGCCGAGGCACAGCAGGTCGGTGAGGGGCCGCGCGCCGCGCGAGACGAGCTTGAGGAGCAGGCGGGTGCGCCCGTCGGGCAGCGGCTCGACGCGGTAGCTCATGAGCGACGGGCCGATCCGCGCGGTCAGCTCTCGACCCGGCTCGACGGCGACGACGGTGCCGACGTCGCGGCCCATGGCGTGCATGAAGTGGTCACCGGCGACCGGTTCGGGCACCTCGGATCGGACGCGGGGCGAGCGCCGGCCGAGGTTGTCGACCCAGTCGTAGGAGTAGGGCGCGAGCCTCAGCTGACGCACCCAGGCCCAGACGACGTCGAGCGGGGCGTCGACGGTGACCCCCCTCCACGCCTGCATCGGTGCCGCTGGCAGCACGGCGTCGCAGCCGAAGGCGAGGCGCGTCTCGGCATCGGTGACGCCCCAGCGCTCACCCAGCACCGGCGCGCCCCGGACCAACCCGTCTCGGACGCGCTCAGCGTCCGGCGTAGTTGGGCGCCTCGACCGTCATCTGGATGTCGTGCGGGTGGCTCTCCTTCAGGCCCGCCGACGTGATCCGCACGAAGCGGCCGAGCTCCTGCAGCTCGGGGATCGTGCGCGAGCCGACGTAGAACATCGACTGGTGCAGGCCGCCGACGAGCTGGTGCGCGACGGCACCGAGCGGGCCGCGGTAGGCCACCTGGCCCTCGATGCCCTCGGGGACGATCTTGTCGTCGCTGACGACGTCGGCCTGGAAGTAGCGGTCCTTGGAGTAGGACTTCTTGCCGCGCGAGGCCATGGCGCCGATCGAGCCCATGCCCCGGTAGGTCTTGTACTGCTTGCCGTTCATGAAGATGAGGTCGCCGGGGCTCTCCTCGCAGCCGGCGAGCAGCGAGCCGACCATGACGGTGTCGGCACCGGCCACGAGGGCCTTGGCGATGTCGCCGGAGTACTGCAGGCCGCCGTCGGCGATGACGGGGATGCCGGCGGGCTTCGCGGCGAGCGAGGCCTCGTAGACGGCGGAGACCTGCGGGACGCCGACGCCGGCGACGACGCGGGTGGTGCAGATGGAGCCCGGTCCGACGCCGACCTTGACCGCGTCGACACCGGCGTCGACGAGCGCCTGCGACCCGGCGCGCGTGGCGACGTTGCCGCCGACGACCTGGATGTCGGCGAAGTTCTTGTCGGCCTTGATGCGGCGGATCATGTCGAGCAGGAGGCGTGCGTGCCCGTGGGCGGTGTCGACGACGAGCACGTCGACACCGGCCTCACGGAGGGCGTTGGCGCGGTCCCACGAGTCGCCGAAGAAGCCGACGGCGGCGCCGACGAGCAGGCGGCCCTCGCCGTCCTTGCTGGCGAGCGGGAACTGCTCGGACTTCACGAAGTCCTTGACGGTGATGAGCCCGGCGAGGCGTCCCTCGTCGTCGACGATCGGGAGCCGCTCGCGCTTGTGCTGGCGCAGCAGGGCGGAGGCGTCCTCGCGGCTGATGCCGACCGGGCCGGTGACGAGCGGCATGGGCGTCATGACGTCGCCGACGAGCGTGCTGGCCCACTCCGCGACGGGCGTGAAGCGCAGGTCGCGGTTGGTGATGATGCCGATGAGCCGGTCGTCGGGGTCGACGACGGGCAGGCCGGAGACGCGGTACTCGCCGCAGAGCCCGTCGAGCTCCTCGAGGGTGGCCTTCGGGCCGATGGTGACCGGGTTGGGGATGATGCCGGTCTGGGTGCGCTTCACCAGGTCGACCTGGTAGCTCTGGTCCTCGATCGAGAGGTTGCGGTGCAGGATGCCGATGCCGCCCTCGCGGGCCATGGCGATGGCCATGCGCGACTCCGTGACGGTGTCCATCGCGCTCGACAGCAGCGGGATGCGCAGCGTCAGGTCGCGCGTGAGGCGTGCGGTGGTGTCGACCTCGCTGGGCACGACGTCGGTCTCGCCCGGCAGCAGCAGGACGTCGTCGTACGTGAGACCGAGACTGGCGAACTTGTCGGGGATGCCCTGCTCCATGCACCTATCCTACGACCGCCCGCCAGGGGTCCCGACCGCGTGGAGGGTGACGTCCGACGCTCGCCCCTGCCCGACGCCCCACCCCACCGCTGAGCGGCTGACGGGCCCACCCCGACGCTGGCAGGATGGCCAGGTCCGGACCACCGGGGACCGTCGGGAGGACCCATGAGCACGAGCACCGCACCCTCGCGCCTGCGCCTGCTGCCGATGCGGCCGCGCGACCCGGACGAGGACGGGCGCGTCGCCAGCACGCTCGAGCTGTTCTTCGACCTCGTGTTCGTCGTCGCCGTGAGCGTGGCCTCGGTGCAGCTGCACCACCAGCTCACCGAGGACCACGTGGTCGACGGCCTCGTCTCCTACGCGATGGTGTTCTTCGCCATCTGGTGGGCCTGGATGAACTTCACCTGGTTCGCCACGTCCTTCGCGGTCGACGACTGGCTCTACCGGGTGCTCACGTTCGTGCAGATGGCCGGCGTGCTCGTGCTGGCCGCGGGCGTCCAGCCGGTCTTCGAGGACGACGACCTGCGCCTGGTCATCGTCGGGTACGTCATCATGCGCGTCGCGATGGTCGCCCAGTGGCTGCGTGCCGCGCGCGCCGACGAGACCACGCGCCGCACGTGCCTGACCTATGCCGCGGGCATCTCCCTGGTGCAGGTGCTCTGGATCGCGGTGCTGGTGCTGCCGGGTGCCGCGGTGCCGGTCGCGTTCGTGGTGCTGCTGCTCGCCGAGCTGGCCGTGCCGGTGGTGGCCGAACGGCGGGAGACGACGCCGTGGCACCCGCACCACGTGACGGAGCGCTACGGGCTCTTCACCCTGATCCTGCTCGGCGAGAGCCTGCTCGGGTCGGCGAACGCCGTGCTCGAGGCCCTGCACGACGACACCGCGCTCGTCCCGCTGCTGTCGGTGGCGCTGCTCGCCTTCGTGACCACCGCGGCGCTCTGGTGGATCTACTTCTGGCCGCCGCACCACCGGGCGATCACGTCGCTCGCGAGCTCGCTGCGCTACGGCTACGTCCACTACGTCGTGTTCGCCGCGGCGGGCGCGCTCTCGGCGGGCATCGAGGTCGAGATCGACGTGCTCACCGACCACTCCGAGCTCACCGACGTCGCGGCGGCGTTCACGGTGACCGTCCCCGTCGCCCTCTTCGTGCTCGGGATCTGGTGGATCACGCTGCGCGACAACGCCGACGCCGTCGTCAACACCGTCGTCCCGGTCGGGGCGCTGCTGGTGCTGCTCGACCCGGTGCTGCCGATCCCGTTCGCGCTGACCTCGGTGGTGCTGGCGCTCGTGGTCGCCGTGCTGGTGGTCCGGTCGCCGACGACGTCCGCGCACGGTTGACGGGCGGAGACCTCTACAGGCCGACCTTGCCCTCGGCCCAGTAGGGCTGCGTGCGGACGGCCCGGCGGTCCAGGCCCACGACGTCGCGCAGCAGGGTCCGCTGGCGTTGGATCGCCGGCCCGTTGCCGGCCAGGTAGGCGACGGGGGCGTCCAGCAGACGCAGCGCCTCGACGTTCGCGCGCAGCCAGGCGTCGACCACGGCGCCCGGGACCTCGAGGGCGGGCAGGACGGTGGCGTCGGGCAGGAGCGCCTGCGTGGCGGCGACGTCGGGTCCGGGCACCTCCAGCACGGTCAGCAGCTCGCGACCCTCGCGCGCCGCGCGGTCGGCCATGCACAGCGCGAGGCTGATGACGGTCGCGTCACCGAGCAGCACGACGGGCCGGTCCCCGCCGAGCGCCCAGGTGAACGCCCGCGCCGACGACCACCGGCACACCTTGACCGCGTCGCCCGGCACCCACCGCTCGAGGAGGTCGTGGCCGGGAGTCGGGCCCGGGTGGTCGTGACGCTGGACGACGATCGTCAGGGCGTCGTCGACGACGCGGGCCGGGGTGTAGTGCCGGAACGCGTTGCGAGCCACCCGGAACGCGGTGACGTCGCACGGCTCGATCGTCGCGCCGTGGAAGTCGGTGCTGGCGAGGACGAGCCGGCGCAGCCCGGGCGAGAGCAGGTCGTTGGCACGCACCACGGCGTCGTGGGCCTGTGACTCGACGTAGCTCGCGAGCAGGGTCGGGGTGCGGGCCATGGGATCAGCTCCTCGCCAGGGATCGCAGGTCGTCGGCGTAGGCGTCGAGCACGTCGGCGTAGCCGCGCGCGCTCGGCGCCACCTCGAACCTCCACGGCAGGTAGGCGTCGTCGCGCGCCGCCGTGGTCCGGCCCCAGATGGGCTGGTCCTGCAGCCGCTCCAGGTGCTGGCGACCGCCGCGGGTGTCCCACAGCGCGACGTCGACGTCGTAGGTGTCGGCGTTCTCCCAGCTCAGGGCGTCCCAGTAGACGCCCTCGTCGAGGTCTCGCTCGTCGGGCACCACGACGTCGAGGCCGACCTCCTCGCGCAGGTACCGCAGGTCGCCGTAGGCCGCGGGGTTCGCAACGTAGAGCAGGTCGGGCGTCGTCGACGTCGCGACGAGGGTGGGGTCGCCCGCCGCTCGTGCGGCGGCGCGGAGCCGGTCGCTCGCCGCGACCAGTGCGGCGTGGTCGTCCTCGAAGCCGGCCGGGTCGGCCCCGAGGGCCGTCCCGAGCCGCGCGGCGTTGTCGACGATCCCCTCGACCGTCTCGCCCTCGTAGGTCACGGCGGCGATCGGGTAGGCCTTCTCGACGCGTGCCCGGGTGTCGGGATCGATGAACGAGAGCGCGTCGCCGACGTAGTGGGTCGTCACGACGAGGTCGGGGCGCGCGGTCGCCAGCGCCTCGACGTCGAGCGTCCCCGACTCCTCGGCACCGGTCACGTCGGGGACGGAGGAGAGGTCGAGGTCGGGCGACTGCAGCCCGAGGTCGGGGTCCGGGTTGTCGGGCTTGCCGAAGACCGCGACCACCCGGTCGCCGAGGCCCATGTCGGCGAGGGCGGCGGCGACGTCCTTGCTGGCCGCGATGCGCCGCGGCACCGCGTCGAGCGAGATCCTCGTGCCGAGGTCGTCCGTGAACGTCCAGGCGTCCGGGGCCTCGCCGCCTGGACCGGCGCCGCACCCGGCGACGACCAGCACGGCTGCCGCAAGGGACGCGACATGGCGCAGCGCGTTCACGACCCCAGCTTCTGCAGGTCGCCGGCGAACAGCTCGAGCATCGTCGCGTAGCCCTGCGCGCTCGGCGCGACCTCGAACCGCCAGGGCAGGTAGGCCCCGTCCTGCGCCGCCCGGACCTTGTTCCACACCGGCTGCTGCTCGAGGGCCTCGAGGTTCTTGTCGCCCCCACGGGTGTCCCACAGGGCGACGTCGGCGTCGTAGGCGTCCGCCTGCTCCCAGCTGACGGAGTCCCAGTAGTCGCCTTCGTCGAGGTCCTTTTCCGCCGGACGCACCACGTCGAGGCCGATCTCGTCGGACAGGTAGGTCAGGTCCGCGTACGCGGGCGGGTTGGCGACGTAGAGCAGCTCCGGTGTCGTCGACGTGGCGATGATCGTCGGGTCACCCGCCGTGCTCGCGGCGCTGCGGACGAGGTCGCCGGCCTTCGCCAGGGCGGCGTGGCCCGCCTCGAAGTCGGCCTCGTCGGCACCGAGGGCGAGGGCGAGGCGCTCGCTGTTCTCGATCACCCCGTCGACGGTCTCCTTCTCGAGGTTGATCGCGGCGAGGTCGTAGGTGCCGCCCAGCCGCTTCGCGACGTCGGGCGAGAGGTACCAGTAGTCGCCGGAGCCGTAGGTGGTGGTCACGATCAGGTCGGGCTCGAGAGCGGCCAGCTCCTCGAGCTCGACCGCACCGTACTCGCCGCCCGTGACGTCGGGCAGCGTGCTGACGTCGAGCTCGGGCGACTGCAGCCCGAGGTCGGGGTCGGGGTTCGTCGGCTCGCCGAAGACGCCGACGACACGGTCGCCGAGCCCCATGTCGGCGAGCGCGGCAGCGACACCCTTGTAGGCGACGATCCGCTCGGGCACCGCGTCGAGGCTGATCCTCGTGCCCATGTCGTCCGTGAAGGACCAGCCCTCCTCGGACCCGTCGGACGAGCCGCCGCTGCAGGCCGTCGCCAGGAGCAGCGCGACGGCCGTCAGCGCGGCCTGCAGCGGGCGTCTCATCGGGTGTACTTCTCCAGGCCGTCGGCGAAGCGGTCGAAGACGTCGGCGTAGGCCTGGGCCGACGGCGGCGCCACGGACGTCCATGGGATGTAGGCGTCGTTCTTGGCGGCCGTGGTCTTGCCCCAGACCGGCTCCTTCTTCAGCGCGGCGAGGCCGGCGCTGCCGATGCGGTCGTCCCAGTAGGCGATGTCCGCGTCATACGTGTCGGCCTTCTCCCAGCTCAGGGACTCGAAGTAGCCACCCTCGTCGGGATTCTTCGGCGTCACGATGTCCAGGCCGATCTCGTCGCGGTAGTACTTGAGGTCGGGGCTGACGTCGGGGTTGGAGACGTAGAACAGGTCCGGGGAGTAGGACACGGCCAGGATGGACGGCTTCGCCCCCTCGGCCACGTCGGTCAGGCGCTGCTTGGCGGCGTCGAAGGCCTCCTGGCCCTTCTCGCCGGCGTCGTCGGACGCGCCGAGGGCCTTCGCGGCCTTCTCGGTCGACTCGATGATCTGCGGCAGCGTCTTGCCGTCGAAGCTGATGACGAGCGTCTGGTACTGCTTGTCGAGCTTGGTCTGCGCGTCCTTGTTGATGTACCAGAGGTCGGGCTCGACGTAGGAGCTGGTGACGATGAGGTCGGGCTTGAGGCCGGCCATCTTCTCGAGGTCGATGTCGCCGTACTCGCCCTCGCCGGTCACGTCCTCGACGGAGTCGACGTCGAGGCCGGCGGCCTGGCTGTCGACGTCGCCGTCGGCGTTCTTCACCGGGCCGAAGACGCCGACGATCTTGTCGCCGAGGCCGAGGTCGGTGAGGGCCGCGGCGACCGACGACTGCGCGACGATCCGCTCGGGCGCCTTGCCGAGCTCGAGCTTGGTGCCGAGGTCGTCGGTGTAGGTCCAGGCCTGGTCGGAGGAGGCGTCGTCGGAGGACGAGCCGCAGGCGGCGAGGGGGAGGGCGAGGGCCACGGCGACGGCTGCGGCGAGGCGTCGGGGCGTGAACGTGCGTCGGATCATGGAGGGGAGCCTAACCTAGGTCAGCCTTACCTGAGCAAGGGATGTCCCAGGCGACCGACGTGAGGTGGACCACCCGTGAGGTCGGGGTGTCGGCCGCCGGACGGTCGATGCTCGACAGCGGTCCCCATCGGGCGCACGATGGGGACGTGGACCGCAGCAGCGTCGTCGTCTCGCGCGAGGTCACCGCCTCGCCCTCGGTGGTGTTCGGCCTGCTCGCCGACCCGCGGCGCCACCCCGAGATCGACGGCTCGGACATGGTGCGCGCCGACGACGGCGCCTCCCCCGTCACCGCCGTCGGACAGGTGTTCCGGATGCACGTCCACCACCCGCGCGCCGGCGACTACCGCACCGACAACCTCGTCACACGTTTCCTGCGCGACGTCGAGGTGGCCTGGCGCACCGGACCGGTCGACGGCACCCCGCCGGGCTGGGAGTGGCGGTGGCGCGTCGACGCGACGGCCGCGGGAAGCCTGGTGTCGCTCACCTACGACTGGTCCGACGTCGACGACCCCGAGATCCACCGCAGGGTCGGGGGCTTCCCCGCCGTCCCCGTGACCGCGCTCGAGCGGACGCTCGAGCGTCTCGAGGCGGTCGTCGCATGACCCTCCACCGGCGCTCCAGGCCCGAAGGGATCAGCGTCGGCCAGCCGCGAGGAGCTCCTCGACCGTCACCAGCTTGACCCGCGGGCGTCCGGACGCGCGGCCGGCGTCGACCTCGTGGCGCTCGATGGCGCGCACCCCCGGGGCCTGGACGAGGTCGGGCTGACGCTTGCGCAGGAGCCGGGCGAACGCGCGTCCCGACCGGGCAGGGCGGGGCAGTCGGTGCTCCGCGGCGTCGGCCAGCAGGGTCGTGACGGTCTCTCCGGCGCAGATGCGGTTCGCGCCGATGCCGCCCGTCGACCCGCGCTTCGCCCAGCCGACCACGTAGGCGCCGGGGACGGCCTCGCCCGTGGCCGGGTCGACGACGCGTCCGTCGGCGTTCGGGATGATGCCGCGCTCGGCGTCGAACGGCAGGCCCGGCACGGGGCGGCCGCGGCGCCCGATGGAGCTGACGAGCAGGCGGGTGGGCGCCTCGACCTCGCCGTCGGGTCCGGACACGGTCACCGACGCGAGGGTCGCGTCGCCGTGCGCGGCGACGACGCGTCGACCGAAGGCGAGCACGAGCCGGCGACCGGGGCCCGGCTCGCTCGACCAGTCACTGCGCACCCGGCGACGGTCGGCGAGCAGCGCCGCCTTCGATCCGGGCGCAGCAGCGTCGAGCGTGGCGACGGTGGCGGCGTCGTCCTCGACGACGAGCTCGATGCCGTCGGGCAGGGTGAGCAGCTCCGGACGCGTGAACGCCGACTCCTCCGGTCCACGGCGGCCGAGGAGGACGACCTCGCGCACGTCGCCGCGCCGGATGGCCTCGAGGGCGTGGTCGGCGATCTCCGTGCCGGCGAGCCGCTCGGGGTCGCTCAGCAGGATGCGGGCGATGTCGAGCGCAACGTTGCCGTTGCCGACGACGAACACGCGCGCGCCGTCGACGCGGATCGCGTCGCCGGGGACCTCGGGGTCGCCGTTGTACCAGGAGACGGTCTCGGTGGAGCCGTGCACGCCGTCGAGGTCCTCGCCCTCGATGCCGAGCCGACGGTCCTCGGGCGCGCCGATCCCGTAGACGACGGCGTCGTGGTGCTCGAGCAGCTCGGCGTGGCTGACGTGGCGGCCGACCTCGACGTTCATGAACAGCGAGGTGCGCGGGTGCTCGTACGTCCAGGAGAACGTGTCGCCGACCCGCTTGGTCTCGCCGTGGTCGGGGGCCACGCCCGCGCGGAGCAGACCGCCGGGCACCGGCAGACGGTCGACGAAGGAGACGTCGGCGTCGGTCGCGGCGAGCAGCTCGCGGGCGGCGTAGGTGGCTGCCGGACCTGTGCCGACGACCGCCACGCGCAGGCCGGTGGGGACGCCGGGGCGCACCCGGGCGTGCGTCTGCTCCTTCGCGACCGCTCGGTCGGGGCGCTCGGCGTAGTAGGCGGCGTTGAGCTCGGCGAAGACCTCCTCGCCTCCGCGGAGGATCTCGATCGGCTTGATGGCCGAGGCGGGGCAGGCGTCGGCGCACGCGCCGCAGTCGATGCAGGCGCGCGCGTCGACGTAGAGGATGTCCGTGTGGCCGAAGTCGGGCTCGCCCGGGGTCGGGTGGATGCAGTCGACGGGGCAGACCTCGACGCAGGACGCGTCGGAGCAGCAGCTCTGGGTGATCGCGAAGGGCATGGGCGGATCAGAGCATGTGGACGCGGCGGTAGAGCCGCTTGGCCGCAGGCGTCAGCAGGCCCGCCTCGGACAGGAAGTCCATGAGGTGGACGCACGACAGGCGCATGAGCGCATGGTGGTGCTCGTTGTTCTTGGCCGCCGCGACGGCCTCCTTCACGTCGAGACCGGCCTCGGCGTACACGTCGGGCTGCACCAGGCTCTTGACGATGAAGTAGCCGACGCTGGCGATCTGCAGCGCGCTGGCCTTGCGCCGCACCTCGGAGATGCCGCGCATCGCCTCGATGGTCTCGTGACGCGCGAACTTCATGTGGCGCGACTCCTCGACCACGTGGATCTTGCAGATCGTCTTGACCTGCGGGGCGACCGACGCACCGCGCATCCAGTCGCGCTGCATGACGTCGAGGACCTCCTCGGCGACGAGGATGGAGGTGTAGGCCACCTCGTTGCGCGCGGTCAGCTTGAGCAGCTTGGCCGCCTGGTGCAGACGCGGGTGCGGCAGGTAGGAGCGGCCGGCGATCAGCTGCGCACCCTTGGCGAACATGATCGAGTGGCGGCACTCGTCGGCGATCTCGGTCAGCGCGAACTGGAACTCGCTGCTCGCGTAGTCCTTGTCGTAGATGTCGACGAGGAGCATCTGCTGGAGCAGCATCTCGAACCAGATGCCGATGCTCGCGACGCTGGCGGCCTCGTGACGCGTGAGGGTCGCGCGCTGCTCCGGGCTCATGCGCTCCCAGATGTCGGTGCCGTACAGCGTGCACCACTCCGGGTTCACGCCGTCGTGCAGCGGGTCGAGCGGGGCGTCCCAGTCGACCTCCTTCTCGGGGTCGTACGAGAGCTGGGCCGACGAGGAGAGCAGACGCTCGAGCACACCGTCGCGCTCGACCTCGGCGCGGAAGGCGGCGGCGTCCTGCTCCGGGCTGGGTGCGGTGATCGTCATGGTGGGACTCCTCGACTCGACAGCGATGATGTGACATCGGGAGTGTCACATCCGTACCCACGGTATGCCCGGGGTGGCGGAAGCGCAAGAGACACACGTCACCCGCCGTTCGTCCCCGCGCCTCGTCGAGGATTCCCAGGTGGACCTGGGAATCCGCGATCAGCACGGAGAGCTTTCCGTGCGCCGCTGAGATGTCCGTGCCTCGCGGGAGATTCCCAGGTCGACCTGGGAATCTGCGGACTGCGGGTCAGCGCTGGGCGTCGAGGAAGGTGCGGGCGAGCGGGGCGGGGGCGCGGGCGAGCCAGGCGTCCTCGACGGCCGCCGCGAGCCGTGCGGGGTCGACGACGTCGAGCTCGACGAGGTAGCCGGGGTGGTGGGTTAGGTGCTCGATGGTGAACAGGCCGGGCGCGCCCTCGCCGAGGATGGCGTCGCGCTCGGCGAGGTCCTCGGTGCGCAGGCCGACGATGTCGCCCTGGGGCACGCGAGCGTCGCCGAGGCGTCGCAGGTCGGCCTGCGTGAAGGGCCGCACCCAGCAGAACACCGCCTTGTCCACGAACCAGGCGCGGTTGCGGAACGTGGTGCCCTCGCTCACCGACGGCAGGGCGGTGCACAGACGCTCGACGTCGGCGAGGGTGGGCACGGGTCCAGCGTCGTGCGGGGCGGTCGGCCCGTCAACCCTCGCCGAGCCTCGTCGACCCCTCTCCCCCACCCCAGGACGCGACGAGGCCCGCCGTCCCGGGGGGACGACGGGCCTCGGTCGTGGTGCGGCTGACTCAATGGCTGTGCCCGGCGTGGGCGTCACCCTCGTCGTCGGCGGGCTTGTCGGCCACGAGCGTCTCGGTCGTGAGCAGCATGGCGGTGATCGACGCGGCGTTGGCCAGCGCGGAGCGCGTGACCTTGACCGGGTCGAGGATGCCCTGCGCGAGCAGGTCGCCGTACTCGCCGGTGGCGGCGTTGTAGCCCTCGCCGCTCTCGCGGACCTTGGACACGACGACCTCGCCGGAGACGCCGCCGTTGCGGGCGATCCACTCCAGCGGGGCGTCGGCGCCGATGCGCACGATGCGCACGCCGACACCCTCGTCGCCGGTGAGGCCGAGGTCGTCGTCGAGCACGGACACGGCGTGGACGAGGGCGGAGCCGCCGCCGGCGACGATGCCCTCCTCGATGGCCGCGCGGGTCGCCGAGACGGCGTCCTCGATGCGGTGCTTCTTCTCCTTCAGCTCCACCTCGGTGGCGGCGCCGACCTGGATGACGCACACGCCGCCGGCCAGCTTCGCGAGCCGCTCCTGCAGCTTCTCGCGGTCCCAGTCGGAGTCGGTGAGCTCGATCTCGGCCTTGATCTGGTTGACGCGGCCCTCGACCTCGGCAGCGTCGCCGCCGCCGTCGATGATCGTCGTGTCGTCCTTGGTGACGACCACGCGTCGGGCGGTGCCGAGCACCTCGAGGCCGACCTGGTCGAGCTTGAGGCCGACGTCGGGGGTGACGACGGTCGCGCCGGTGAGGGTCGCGATGTCCTGGAGCATCGCCTTGCGGCGGTCGCCGAACGCGGGCGCCTTGACGGCGACCGAGGTGAACGTGCCGCGGATCTTGTTGACGACCAGGGTCGAGAGCGCCTCGCCCTCGACGTCCTCGGCGATGATGAACAGGCTCTTGTTGGCCGCGATGACCTTCTCCAGCAGCGGGAGCAGCTCGGCGACCGAGCTGATCTTGCCCTGGTTGACGAGCACGTAGGGGTCGTCGAGGACGGACTCCATGCGCTCGGTGTCGGTGACCATGTAGGGCGACAGGTAGCCCTTGTCGAACTGCATGCCCTCGGTGAAGTCGAGCTGCGTGCCGAGGGAGTTGGACTCCTCGACGGTGATGACGCCGTCCTTGCCGACCTTGTCGAACGCCTCGGCGATGAGCTCGCCGATGTGCGCGTCGCGCGAGGAGACGGTGGCGACGTCGGTCATGTCCTTGATGTCGTCGACGTCGCGGGCGACCTCGTGCAGGCGCTCGGAGACGGCCTTGACGGCGGCCTCGATGCCCTTCTTGAGGCCGACCGGGTTGGCGCCGGCGGCGACGGCGCGCAGGCCCTCGTGGACCATCGCCTGGGCGAGCACGGTGGCCGTGGTGGTGCCGTCACCGGCGACGTCGTTCGTCTTGGTGGCGACCTCCTTGGCGAGCTGGGCGCCGAGGTTCTCGAACGGGTCGTCGAGCTCGACCTCACGGGCGACGGTGACGCCGTCGTTCGTGATGGTGGGGGCGCCCCACTTCTTGTCGAGCACGACGTAGCGGCCCTTGGGGCCGAGGGTGACCTTGACGGTGTTCGCGAGGGCGTCGACGCCGCGCTCGAGCGCGCGGCGTGCGTCCTCGTCGAACTCGAGGATCTTGGGCATGATGATGCCTTCCTACGAAACGACTGAATGGTGGTGTCCGGCGGGAGCCGGAGGTGGCGCGTCAGCACGGTCCTGACGCGCATGGGGCCCGACCGGCAAGGCGCGTGAGCGACGGCGACCCGTTCTTGGTCGTCGAGCGAGCAGCAACGCCGCCGGTCGGGAGCCCAGGTGCGTCAGGAGACGACGGCGAGGACGTCGCGGGCGGAGAGGATGAGGAACTCCTCGCCCGAGTACTTGACCTCGGTTCCCCCGTACTTGCTGAAGATGACCTTGTCGCCGACGTTGACGTCGAGCGGGACGCGGTTGCCGGAGTCGTCGATGCGGCCGGGGCCGACCGCGACGACCTCGCCCTCCTGGGGCTTCTCCTTGGCGGTGTCCGGGATGACGAGCCCGGAGGCGGTGGTCTGCTCGGCCTCGACGGCCTTGATGACGAGACGATCCTCGAGCGGCTTGATGGTGACCGACACTGGTCGACCTCCCCTTCAACGATGTGGTGAGTGACGGATGTACGTGATGGGTGTGCACGCCGTCGCGGGGGCCGTGCACGGGTTGGCAGTCTCAGGGTTCGAGTGCCAGTTCAGAATCTAGCACTCACCCCTCTCGAGTGCTAAGGGGTGTTCGCGGGCGGCGGACACGCGTCGTCGAGCCCGGCGGGGGTGCCGGGCCGTGGGCGGCGGGATGCCCCGCCTGCCACGATGGCGTCGTGGACCTGGTGACGTTCGAGCGGCTGCAGACCGACGAGGGTCGGGCGCTGGTGGCGGAGGTGCACGAGGGCGCGGGCCGGGAGTCCGATCTCGCGCTCGGCACGCGGCTGCGCAAGGTGCACGACGTGGAGCTGGTGGCGGCGGCGGTGACGCAGAACCACCTGCGGGGGCTGGCGCGGGCCAAGCTGGGCGACGACGCGGCCGCCATGTTCTTCACGCACGACGCGCTGCAGCAGGCGACGCGTGGCACGGTCGCGACGCTGCGCGCCGAGCGTCTGGCTGCGTCGGGGGCGTCCGCGGTGCTCGACCTCGGCTGCGGCATCGGGTCCGACCTCGTCGCGTTCGCGCGGGCCGGGCTGCGGGTGCGCGGTGTCGACCGCGACCCGGTGCGTGCTGCGATCGCCTCGGCGAACCTGCGTGCGCTCGGGCTCGAGGGTGAGGTGGTGTGCGCCGACGCGGCCGACGTCGTGCCGACCGCGTCGGAGGTGGTGTTCCTCGACCCCGCCCGTCGCGACGACCGTGGGCGGGTGTTCGACCCGGAGGCGATGAGTCCGCCGTGGTCGGTGGTCGAGGAGCACCTGTCGGGGCGCGCCGTGGTGAAGACGCTGCCGGGGATCCCGCACGCGCTCGTCCCCGACGGCGTGGAGGCGGAGTGGGTCAGCGACGGGGGCGACCTCGTCGAGGCGTGCCTGTGGGGTGCGGGGCTCGACCTGACCGACCGCGCGCCGCGGCGGGCGTCGGCACTGCCCGGCCCGCACGAGCTGACCGGCGACGGCGCGCCCGGTGACGTCGGCGAGCTCGGCGGCTGGCTCCACGAGCCCGACGACGCGGTGATCCGCTCCGGCCTGGTGGGGGCGCTGGCCGAGGAGCTCGACGGGCAGCTGGTCGACCCGCGGATCGCGTGGGTGACGACCGACGTCGAGGTGCGGCACCCGCTGGCCCGATCGTTCCGCGTCGTGGCGGAGCTGCCGTTCCGCGAGAAGCAGCTGAAGGCCGCCTTGGTCGCGCGCGACGTCGGCACCCTGACCGTGAAGAAGCGCGGCGTCGACGTCGTGCCCGAGGTGCTCGTGCGCCGCCTGCGCCTGAAGGGCTCGCAGCGCGCCACGGTCGTGCTGACGCGCGTGGACGACAAGGCCGTCGCCCTCCTCGTCGACCCCCTCCCCCGCTGACCGTCGTCGCGCAGGGCCCGCGCGGACCCCGCAGCACAGGACCGTTTGCGTGGGGCCCCACGTAAACCGGCTCGCCCCACCGCAAACATGCGCCTGATCCGCACGTTTGCGTGGGGCCCCACGCAAACGTGCTCACGGCGTGGGGGTGGGGCGGGCGGGCCTAGGGTGGGGGCGTGCGCATCGACCTGAACGCCGACGTCGCCGAGTCGCCGGACGACCTCGCCCTCCTCGACGTGGTCACGAGCGCGAACGTCTGCTGCGGGGCCTACGCGGGGGGCGAGGAGCTCATGCTCGACGCGTGCGAGCGTGCCGTCGAGCGGGGGGTCGTCGTGGGCGCACAGGTCGGCTACCCCGACCGCGAGGGGTTCGGCCGACGACCGCAGGAGCCGACCGACGACGAGCTCGTCGCGACCCTGCGCGAGCAGCTCGACCTGCTCGCCGAGGTCGCCGACGCCGTGGGCGCGCGCGTGGCCTACGTCAAGCCGCACGGCGCGCTCTACAACACCGTCGTGCACGACGAGCAGCAGGCGGCGGCGGTCGTCGAGGCGGTGGCGCCGTACGGCCTCCCGTTGCTCGGCCTGCCGGGCGCCGCGAGTCTCCGCCTGGCCGCCGCCGACGGGCTGCAGGTCGTCGCCGAGGGCTTCGCCGACCGTGCCTACACGCCCGACGGGCTCCTGATGCCGCGCTCCGAGCCGGGCGCCGTGCTCACCGACGTCGACGCGGTCGCCGCCCAGGCGCTGCGCCTCGCCCCGCAGGTCGACTCGCTCTGCGTGCACGGCGACTCCCCCGGCGCCCTCGACCTCGCGCGTGCGGTGCGTGCCGCGCTGGCCGACGCCGGGCACCACGTCACGCCCTTCGCATGAGGGTGCTGGCGTGCGGGGACGACGCGGTCCTGCTCGACTGCGCCGACCTCGACGACGCCCGCCGGCGCCACGCGGCGCTCGTCGACCACCCCGACGTGACGGAGGCGGTGCTCGGCGCGCGCACCGTGCTGCTCCGCGGCCACCCCGCGACCCTGCGCACGCTGGCCAGGAGCACCCCGCCGGCGGACGACGTCGCCCCACCCGACGCCCGCGAGCACGTCGTGCCGGTCCGCTACGACGGCCCCGACCTCGCCGACGTCGCGCAGCGCACCGGTCTCGACGAGGACGCGGTGGTGGCCGCGCACACCGGCACGCCCTGGACGGTCGCGTTCGGCGGGTTCGCGCCCGGCTTCGCCTACCTGGTGGGCGGCGACCCCCGCCTCGTCGTGCCACGTCGCGCGACGCCCCGCGCCAGCGTCCCGGCGGGCGCCGTCGGTCTCGCCGGGGAGTTCAGCGGCATCTACCCCCGCGCGTCCCCCGGGGGGTGGCAGCTGCTCGGCACCACCGACGTGACTCTCTTCGACCTCGCACGCACGCCCGCCGCCCTCCTCGCGCCGGGCGACACCGTGCGCTTCACCGTCGCTGACCGTGACGTTCCGGCCCCCGACGACACCGATCCGGGGCCACATCGTCACGGTCAGCGGGGTGGAGAGGCGTCGTGAGCCTGACAGTGATCTCGGCGGGCCCGCTCACGCTCGTCGAGGACGACGGCCGACCCGGCCTGGCGAGCCAAGGCGTGGGGCCCTCCGGCGCCTTCGACCGACGCGCGACGCACCAGGCGCGGGCGCTCGTCGGCGACGCCGGGCGTGGCACCGCCGTCCTCGAGGTGCTCGGTGGCGGGCTCGTCCTGCGCGCCGACGCGGCCCATGTCGTCGCGGTGACCGGCGCGGTCGGCCCGGTGCTCGTCGACGCGACCCCGGTCGACCACGGCCGACCGCTGGTCCTGCGCGCGGGGCAGGTGCTGGAGCTCGGCGGGGTCGAGGTCGGCCTGCGGGCCTACGTGGCCGTGGGCGGCGGCCTCGACGTGCCCCCGACACTCGGCTCGCGCAGCGCCGACGTGCTCGCCCGCCTCGGGCCAGCCGCCCTGGCCGACGGCGACGTCCTGGAGGTCGGGAGCCCGCGGGTGCCGCACGGCGGACCGCCCGTCCCGAGCCTCCTCACGCCCGGCACCACGACGGTCGACGTCGTGCTCGGCCCCCGCGACGACTGGTTCACCCGCGACGCGCTGGCCGGCTTCCTGAGCACCGCCTGGACCGTGTCGCCGCGCTCGGACCGCATCGGTGTCCGCCTGGACGGTGCGCCGCTCGAGCGCAGGGTCGACGGCGAGCTGGCGAGCGAGCCCGTCGTGCGCGGCAGCGTGCAGGTGACGTCGGCCGGGCTGCCCGTGGTGCTCGGCCCCGATCACCCGGTCACGGGCGGCTATCCCGTCCTGGGCGTCGTCACCGCCGACGGCGTGGACCGCTTGGCGCAGGTGCGACCCGGTGACGCGGTGCGGTTCCGGCGCGCCCCCAGGCCCTGACCGTCGCCTGCGGCACCATCGGAACATGAGGCCCACCCACCGCCCCGTCGAGGACGGGGTCGCGACCGACCTGGCCGGCGAGTCGACGTACGGCTCCTACCTGCGGCTCGACCTGCTGCTCGCGGCGCAGCAGCCGGTGACCGACCACCACGACGAGATGCTGTTCGTCGTCCAGCACCAGGTGACCGAGCTGTGGCTCAAGCAGCTGGTGCACGAGCTGCGCTCGGCGATCGCGCTGGTCGACGCCGACCAGCTCGCCCCGGCGCTGAAGCGGCTCGCGCGCGTGAAGGCGGTGCAGCGGCAGATGTTCGAGCAGTGCGGGGTGCTCGAGACGCTCACCCCCGTCGAGTACCTGCAGTTCCGCGACGCCCTCGGGCGGGCGTCGGGGTTCCAGTCGGCGCAGTACCGGACCGTGGAGTTCCTGCTGGGCAACAAGAACCCGGCGATGGTGAAGGTCTTCGACCACGAGCCCGTCACGCGCGACCAGCTCGCGGCCGACCTCGCCGCCCCGAGCCTGTACGACACCTTCCTGGCCTACCTCTCGCGCCACGGACACGCCGTGCCGCGCGAGGTGCTGGACCGCGACCTCACGCAGCCGTACGTGCCGCACCCGGACGTCGTGGAGGTCTTCCGCCGCGTGTACGCCGACCCCGAGACGCACTGGGAGGTCTACGAGACCTGCGAGGAGCTGGTCGACGTCGAGGAGGGGTTCCACCTCTGGCGCTTCCGCCACCTCAAGACCGTGCAGCGCATCATCGGCCACAAGCGCGGCACCGGCGGCTCCAGCGGCACCACGTTCCTGCAGCGCGCCCTGGAGCTCACGTTCTTCCCCGAGCTCCAGGACGTCCGCACCGCCCTCTGATCGCCCCCGGCGGTCAGAGGGGGGCGGCCGGCAAGGAGCTCAGCGTCGGAGCACCTTCCGCGCGGCTGCGTTGGCCGCGAACTGCCCGAGCTGCACGAGGACGACGACGACGGCGATCGCCGTCCAGGTCACCCACGGGTCGAACTGGCGGTAGCCGTAGGTCAGCGCGAAGTTGCCCAGCCCGCCGCCGCCCACGGTGCCGACGACGGCCGTCATGTCGACGACCGCGACGAAGGCGAACGCGTACCCGAGGATGAGCGGGCCGAACGCCTCGGGCAGCAGGACGGTGAGCACCACGCGCGTGCGGCTGGCGCCCATCGCCCGGGCGGCCTCGAGCACGCCGGGCGGCACGCTGACGAGGTTCTGCTCGACGATGCGGCCGATGCCGAACGCGGCGCCGAAGACGACGGCGATGATGGCCATCGTGTTGCCGATGCCCGTGCCGACCACGGCGCGCGCGATGGGCTGCAGGCCCACCGCGAGCAGGATGAACGGGATCGGTCGGAAGGTGTTGACGACGACGTTGAGCAGCACGTTGACCACGCGGTTCGGTGCGATCCCGCCGGCGCGGGTGACGTACAGGGTCGTTCCGATGAGGAGCCCGAGCAGCCCGCCGATCGTCAGGCCTCCCGCGACGAGGTAGAGGGTCTCCCACAGGGCGGTGAGCAGCTCGGAGCGGAGCTCGAGGACGCGGTCCATCACGCCACCTCCCGCGTCTCGACGAGCGCGGACACCGCGCCCACCGCCTCGTCGACGCGGGCCGGGTCGCCGCGCAGCTCGAGCGTGAGGTGCCCGAACGCCCGACCACGCACCTGCTCGACGCCGCCGTGGACGAGCTCGAACTCGACGTCGCGCCGTACGAGCTCGGCGAACACCGCGCTCTGGCTGACGCTCTCGTCGCGGAAGGACACCGTCACGAGACGGCCGTCGTGGCGTCGACGGATGGCCTCGACGGTGCGCTCGTCGGGCACGTCCTCGACGAGGGTGCGCACGAACCGCTGCGTGGCCGGGTGCTGCGGCCGCGAGAACACGCCGAACGCGTCGCCCTGCTCGACGACACGACCGGCCTCCATCACCACCACGCGATCGGCGATGGAGCGCACGACGTCCATCTCGTGGGTGATGACGAGGATCGTGACGCCGAGGTCGGCGTTGACGCGGCGCAGCAGGTTGAGCACGTCGACCGTGGTCTCCGGGTCGAGCGCGCTGGTGGCCTCGTCGGCGAGCAGGATGGCGGGTCGGGTGGCGAGCGCACGGGCGATGCCCACACGCTGCTTCTGCCCGCCCGACAGCTGCTCGACGTGGGTGTGCGCCTTGTCGGCGAGCCCGACGAAGGTCAGCAGCTCGACGATCCGCTGGTGTCGTTCCTCGCGCGGCACCCCTGCGACGACGAGCGGGTACTCGACGTTGCCGTAGACGGTGCGCGACGTGAACAGGTTGAACTGCTGGAAGATCATGCCGATGCCGCGGCGCACCTGCTGCAGCCTCCGTTCGGACAACCCGACGATCTCGGTGCCGTCGACGCGGATGGAGCCGGACGTGGCGGGCTCGAGCGCGTTGACGAGGCGCACGAGGGTCGACTTCCCGGCGCCGGAGTAGCCGACGATGCCGACGATCTCGCCGGCCTCGACGGACAGGTCGACCTCGCGCACGGCGTGCACCGGCTCGGCACCCTTGCGGGCCGGCGGGTACGTCTTCGTGACGTCCCGGATCTCGATGAGAGCCATCATTCCTCCTGCACGACGACGGGCCCCACGACGTCGCGTCGCGGGGCCCGTGCGTGGCTCACTTCTGGTCGGCGGTCTGCTGCTCGGTCTTCTTCAGCGCGGCGACGAGCTGGTCGACGGGCGTCTTCAGCAGCACGGCCGTGTCGCCCGAGACCTCCTGCACGCCGTCGGTCACGGCCTTCGTGTCCTGGTAGACCTCGACGAGCTTCTTGACCGACGGGTCGTCGGCCTCGTCCGCCCGTGCGGCGAAGACGTTGACGTAGGGCAGCGCGTTCGGGTCCGACGGGTCGTCCTGGGCGATCGCGTCGGAGAACGTCAGGCCGGCCTTCTCGACGAAGTCGTTGTTGACGATCGCGGCGGCGACGTCGTCGAGCGACGTGGCGGTCACGTTGGCGTCCAGGGCCGTCACCTTCACGCGCGAGGCGCTGGTGTCGACGTCGGCGAGGTCGGAGAAGATCGTGCCGCCGTCCTTGAGCTCGATGAGTCCGGCGGACTGCAGCACGAGCAGGCCGCGGGCCTGGTTGCTGGCGTCGTTCGGGACGGCCACGGTCGCGTCGTCGGGGATGTCGGCGACGTCGGTGTACTTCTTGGAGTACAGGCCGAGCGGGTAGATGGCCGTGGCGCCGACCGGCACGAGGTCCTGGTCGTTGGAGACGTTGTAGTCGGCGAGGTAGACGATGTGCTGGAACTGGTTGAGGTCCAGGTCGCCCTCGGCGACGGCCGGGTTCGGCTGCGCGTAGTCGGTGAAGTCGACGATGTCGACGTCGAGGCCGGCCTTCTTCGCGGCCTTCTCGTACTCGGCCCAGTAGGGGTCGCTGGCGCCGACGACGCCGATCCGCCAGGTCTTGGAGTCGTCGGCGGACTCGTCGGCACCGCCACGGGTGGCGAGGAAGATGACGACGGCGGCGACGACGACCGCGAGCGCGACGATGATGGCGACGAGACGGCCGCGACGCTTCGGGGCCTCGATGACGGGGGTGGGCTCGGACACGACGAGCTCCTTCCTGCGGGGTGACCGCACGGGGTGGGGGACGTGCCGCCGGGGTGGGGCGACCCGTGCACGCTACGGCGGGGTGCTGCACCGTCCGGACGGGTGACCAGCATGCGAGAACGGCACGGCGTCGGCGTCGCCGACTGGTAGCGGGCGGACTCAGGGGCGGTCGTCGTAGCTCCAGGCGACGTCGTCGCGCACCACCCGGGCGGGCGTGCCGGCAACGACGCTGTGGGCCGGCACCTTCTGTCCCCGGACCACCGCGCGCATGCCCACGACGGCACCGTCGCCGACGTCGGCGTGGCCCGTGACGACCGCGTCCTTGCACAGCCACACGTGGCGGCCGAGCCGGATGCTCGCGCCGAAGGGGTTGAGCCGCTCCCCTGTGGCGCGGTCCTCGAGCCGGTGCATGTCGTCGGTGGCCACGTAGACGTCGGCCGCCCACAGCTGCTCGGGCAGGGCCACCACGCTGCCACCGTTGCGCGCGTCAACGACCGCGCAGCGGGTGGCGACGAGGGGCCCGTGCAGCACGATGCTGGACCCGCCGCCGCAGTAGACCTCCCCGGCGGTGAGCTCGCAGCCCGCGTCGACGAAGACGGTGGCACCGTCGCCGCCGACGAGGAGCGACGCGATGCTGCGCAGCGCGGACCCGACGGCCACGACGACGTCGCGCACGGGGAACAGGGTCAGCTGCTCGAGCACCTTCGGGGGCAGCAGGGCACCGTCGGCCAGGTAGAGCGCGTTGTCGCAGTCGTGCCACCACGTCGGGACGCCGTCGCGCACCCGGGTCCAGGTCTGCGCGTCGACGGCGTCGACGTCGGCCCCGGCGGCGCGCAGGCGTTCGCGGTGCTCGGGGGCCAGACCCACGTTCGGTTCCACCCGAGCATCCTGCCAGGGCCTGGGCCCGTCACGGTGCGGGACGCTCCACCCGCTCGATCAGCTCGTGCGGCGCCTGCACGCAGTACGACTCGACGAGCAGCTCGCGCAGCTCGTCGAGGTCGGGCTCGTGCAGGGCGTCGTCGAGCACCAGGCCGACGACGTCGCCGCTGCGCCCGACCCGGAAGTACGGCGGGCCGAGGTGCTCGAACGCGGCCACCTCGTCCATCGGGGCACGGAACGTGATCCGGAGCAGGCCGTCCTCGCCCCCGAAGAGGTGCGCGACGTGGGCGCCACGCACGACCCAGCGGACGCCGGTCCAGGCGCGCTCGCGCCGCGCCTCGGGCAGCGGGTCGAGCACGCGCCCGACGCGCTCGAGCCAGACGTCGGGGACGGGTGCGCGAGCCACGTGCCCCACCCTGGCACGGGCCGCCGACATCCGGTCGCGGCACGAGACGCGAGAGGGCCCCGACCGGCGAACCGGTCGGGGCCCTCGTCGTCAGCGGCGAGGCGCAGGGCTCAGAAGCCCATGCCGCCCATGTCGCCCATGTCGGGGGCGCCACCACCGGCCGGAGCGGGCTCCGGCTTGTCGGCGACGACGGCCTCCGTCGTGAGGAACAGCGCCGCGATCGAGGCGGCGTTCTGCAGCGCGGAGCGCGTGACCTTAGCGGGGTCGATGATGCCCTCGCCGATGAGGTCGACGTACTCGCCCGTGGCGGCGTTGAGGCCGTGGCCCGGCTCGAAACCGGCGACCTTCTCCGCCACGACGCCGCCCTCGAGGCCGGCGTTGACGGCGATCTGCTTCAGCGGGGCCGACGCAGCGGTGCGCACGATGTTCGCACCGGTAGCCTCGTCACCCTCGAGCTGCAGCTTCTCGAACACGGCCGCGGTGGCCTGGACGAGCGCCACGCCACCACCGGCGACGATGCCCTCCTCGACGGCCGCCTTCGCGTTGCGCACGGCGTCCTCGATGCGGTGCTTGCGCTCCTTGAGCTCGACCTCGGTGGCCGCGCCGACCTTGATGACGGCCACGCCGCCGGCCAGCTTGGCGAGGCGCTCCTGCAGCTTCTCGCGGTCGTAGTCGGAGTCGCTGTTCTCGATCTCCGCACGGATCTGGTTGACCCGGCCGGCGATCTGGTCCTGCGAGCCGCCGCCCTCGACGATGGTCGTCTCGTCCTTGGTCGTGACGACCTTGCGCGCGGTGCCGAGCAGCGAGATGTCGGCGTTCTCGAGCTTGAGGCCGACCTCCTCGCTGATGACCTCGCCGCCGGTGAGGATGGCGATGTCGGCCAGCATGGCCTTGCGGCGGTCACCGAAGCCGGGGGCCTTGATGGCGACCGACTTGAAGGTGCCGCGCATCTTGTTGACGATCAGGGTGGCCAGCGCCTCGCCCTCGACGTCCTCGGCGATGATCGCGAGCGGCTTGCCCGACTGCATGACCTTCTCGAGCACCGGGACGAAGTCCTTGACCGAGCTGATCTTGCTGTTGACGATGAGGATGTAGGGGTCCTCGAGGACCGTCTCCATGCGCTCGGGGTCGGTGACGAAGTAGCCCGACAGGTGACCCTTGTCGAAGCGCATGCCCTCGGTGAGCTCGAGGTCGAGGCCGAACGTGTTCGACTCCTCGACCGTGATGACGCCCTCCTTGCCGACCTTGTCCATGGCCTCGGCGATGATCTCGCCGACCGTGGTGTCGGCGGCCGAGATGGACGCGGTGGAGGCGATCTGCTCCTTGGTCTCGACGTCCTTGGCCATGCCGAGCAGCTGGCTGCTGATGGCCTCGACGGCGGTCTCGATGCCCTTCTTCAGGCCCATCGGGTTGGCGCCGGCGGCCACGTTGCGCAGACCCTCGCGCACGAGCGCCTGGGCCAGGACGGTGGCCGTCGTGGTGCCGTCGCCGGCGACGTCGTCGGTCTTCTTGGCGACCTCCTTGACGAGCTCGGCGCCGATCTTCTCGTAGGGGTCCTCGAGCTCGATCTCCTTGGCGATGGACACACCGTCGTTGGTGATCGTGGGGGCGCCCCACTTCTTCTCCAGCACGACGTTGCGGCCCTTGGGGCCGAGCGTCACCTTGACGGCGTCGGCAAGCTGGTTCATGCCGCGCTCGAGGCCGCGGCGGGCCTCCTCGTTGAACGCAATGGACTTGGCCATGTGGAACTCTCCGGTTCGACGTGGTTCGGGTGTGACCGGTCGGTGCCCGCGACGGACGAGCCAGGACGCGCGACGATCCCTTCCCGCCGCCGTCCCGACCCTCACCGGGCCGGTCGGATGTCTAGCACTCTCACTATAGGAGTGCTAACCCAGGACTGGCAATCGGGTGGGGAGAGTGCCAGTTGCGGCGACGTCGCGACGCTAGTCGTCGTCGCCGATGACGAGGCGGGGGAGGCGGTCGCGCCAAGGGCGGCGGGGCGACGGCGACGCGTCGACGTCGAGCCGGGGCGGGGGTCGGGGTCGGCCTCCTGCGCCGCGGCCCGGCGGTCCTGGCGGGCGATCCAGAGGACGGTCAGGACGATGCCCACCACGGGGACGAACGCCGGGATGGCGAGGACCGCCACGGGGTGCGCCGACAGCTCCCCGACCGCTGCGGCACCCGTTCCCATCGCACCAGTCTACGAGCGGCGGCCCGAGGACGGGCTCAGACCGAGAGCAGCAGGTAGATGCCCGTGAAGGTGTAGCCGACCATGAGCACGAGCATCGCGAGCTGGCCGGTGAGGCGGTGCGCGCGCGGCAGCACCTCGAGGGCCTTGTCGTGCGCCGCGACCACCGCCACCACGTGCCCGGCGACGACGAATCCGACCTTGTAGACCGCGAGGAGGTCGGGGTGCTCGGACAGGACGTACGACACCGTGAGCCCGTCGCCCGTGCCGAGCAGCTGCAGCAGGCCGATCACCACGCCCTGACCGCGCTCGACGAGGTAGGTCAGGTAGTGCGCGAAGACGTAGCCGACGACGATCGGCACCAGCGAGTGCGCCATCAGCCCCGGCAGCGCTCGGCGCTGGGCCGACGTCACCCCTCCCGTAGCCACCGAGGCGGCCACGAACGCCACCGCCACCACCACGCAGAACAGCAGCAGCACGAGCGACGTGGTGAGCGTGGAGTGCGCCGCCGACTGCCAGGCCTGCGACGCGGAGAAGCTGTCGAACGCCGTCGACCCGAGGAGCACCGACACCGCCGCGACGATCCCGGGCGCCACGGGCAGCAGCGGGAGCGAGCGCAGCGGGTTGTGCGGCGCGAAGCGCCGGTCGCGCACCAGCGGCGCGAGCCGCGCCACCACGGCGCTGTACACGTCGAACGGGTCGGCACGGTCGAACCAGCGCGGCCCGAACACGACGCCACCCGCCACCGTCACGACGACGTAGACCGCCACCCACGTGCGCACCGCGTCGACGGAGCCGGCGTCGGGAGAGGCGAGCTCGAGCCACACGAACGCGAACAGCCCGGCCGCCGCAGGCCAGTAGCCCCACGCCGGGCGGTAGACCACGAACCCGTCGGGACGACCCGTGAGCCGACCCACCAGCCACTGGACCGAGCGCCACGGCGACAGGTCCTTCCACACGTGCCCCGCCAGCAGCGCGAGCGGCACCAGCCCCACCCACACGAGGACGTAGAACGCCCCGATGCCCGGGTTCGACGCGTCGTCGGGTCCCAGGAAGAGCGCGCCCAGGAACCACGCGGCCAGCAGCAGACCCACGACCGCCAACCACGGTCGACGTCGCGGCTCGTCAGCCCCGCCGGGCTGCTCCGCCGCAGGCTGGAGCCGCGGCTCCTTCCAGGCGAACGCGAGCACGGCGAAGGAGATCGTCAGGGCCCAGCTCGCGCCCACGACGGCGTACAGGAACGGCACGGGCAGGTCGGTCGAGCCGCCCACGCCGTGCTGCGGCAGCAGGTCGAGCACGGTCAGGGCCGGACGACGAGCTGGACGATGGTCGCGTGGGTCTCGTGCGACTCCACCGCCACCTGGCCCGGACGATCGAGGGTGAACGTGCGCGACACCGTCTCACCCGGCTGGACGTCGATGCTCACCTCCGGGTCGGAGTGCACGTGCACCTCGTCAGCCACCTCGGCCGTCACGGTCAGCGTGACCGGCTCGCCGACCTTCACCTTCACCCGCTTGCCGCGGGGCTGCGGTCCGTCGGCGGTGAGCCTCACCTCCACCGTCACGCCCTCGGAGTCCGGCGTCGCGCTCGTCGGGGGTGTGCCGGACGCCGTCGCGGTGGCGGTCGCCGACGGGGTCGACGACGTCGACGCGTCGGGGACGTCCTCCCCCGCGCCGCAGCCGGCGAGCAGCAGGGCCCCGAGCACGCACCCGGCCCACGTGGTCCTCATCGATCTCTCCTGTCGTCGTCGGTCTCGTCGGGGGCATCGTCGTCGGGGCGGAACGCACGCTCGATCAGCTCACGCTCCTCGGCCTCGTCCCGACGGTCCTTGCGGGCGATGTGGAGCACGACGGCCACGACCACGATGGCCGGCACGAAGGCCGGGATCGCGACGAGGGCCGCGTGGTGCGCCCACAGCACCTCCCCGGGCGTCACGCCCGGCCGGCCCCGCTGCCCTCGTCGACGCCGTCGCCGCCACCGGGTCCGGACTCGAGCTCCTCGCGGCGCCGCCGACCCTCGCGGGCGATCGCGCCGGAGACCCGGGCCACGGCCACGCTGATGCCCGCCAGGATGGCCAGGCTGCAGACGAGGACCACGAGGTTCGCAGCACCCCAGAGCCAGGGCGACGTGTCGAGCTCGCGCTCACGCTGCAGGATCGTGATCTCCGGGACGAAGTCGCGCGTCATCTCGGCCTCGGCCGGCACCTCCTCCGCACCCAGCGCCTCGTCGGCGGGCAGGAAGATGGGGGCCGCGGTGAGCATGCGTCCGTCCTGGACGCGCAGGAGCGTCTTCCAGCTGCCGCCGATCGGGACCGGGCTCGTGGTCTCCCACGAGTCGGGCCCGGTGCGACGCAGCTGCTGCGTGACCACGCCCGCGCCGCCGCCCTGCCAGGCGGTGATCTGCACCCAGGTCGGGTGCGCGTCGATGAGACCCTCGGTGGTGGTGGCCTGCACCATGACCTCGGGCTCGTCCTCCGTGCCGACCTGCTGCACCGTGAACCGCACCTGCGCGTCGTCGGGGACCGTGGCGTTCAGGCCGTTGGCGACGGCCAACGACGTGACGAGGATCGACCCGACCACGATCGAGCGGCCCACCCAGCGGTTGACGGGGAGCCGACCGTCGAGACCCACGGCGAACAGCGCACCGCACAGTCCCGCCCCGACGGCGACCGGGACGACGGTGACCAGGCTCTCCAGCCAGATGTCCTGGGGCCACGGGAACTGGAAGACGGCGTCGTTCCAGAACTTCTCGATGACGGACCCGACGGTGCCGATGAGGAGGCCACCGACCGCGCCGAAGACGAGCGGCCGCTCCTTGAGCCTGCTGAGCGCCAGCAGCTCGATGAGCAGGGCGCTGCCCAGGTAGAGCGGGAAGACGTGGTTCGCCTGGCCGAACACGTCGCCGACGATGAAGGAGACCACGCCGCGCACGATGACGAAGAAGAACGCGGCGAACAGGGCAGCGCCGGGTCCGGCGTACAGACGGGCGGCCACCAGCGTGAGCGCGGCCGCCGCGGCGATCATCAGCGGCGCGAACACCATGCGGAACTGCGCGATGCCGAAGTCGAACTCGGCCTGGAACACCGACAGGCCGATGAGCAGACCACCGAACGCCATCGAGAGGGTCAGCTTGTGCAGCGTGCGGGCGCTGTGGTTGTCGGCCGAGCGCTTCCACTCCTCGGAGAACTCCGCCTCGCGGTGCAGCAGGATGATGCCCGCCGTGGACAGACCCGCACCGCCGATGAGCATGAGGTGCGTCGGGCCCCAGAGCGTGACGTCCTGGCCGAAGAGCCGGTGCCAGACGTCGTCGAGCGGGAAGCCGATGAGGGCGTAGAAGCCGCAGGCCGCGATGAAGATGCCGGCCACCGGCGCGTACCAGCGGCGGGTGATCCGCACCGACGCGATGCCGGGCTTCTGGCCGTCGCGCGGGAACACGACCGCGCTCATGCCGGCGACGAAGAGGGCGAACAGGCCGTAGAGGATCAGGTAGTGCGCGGGGTTCGCGAGCGGTCCCTCGTCGCGACCTCGCCCGGCGTGCAGGCTGACGTCCCAGAGGAAGCCGAGGAGGGCCACGACGAGCGAGCTGGCGACGAACAGGGCCGGGATCGACGCCCAGCCGGGCTCACCGGTGCGCGCGTGCAGCGCGTCGCCGAGACGCTGGAACCACTCGATGCGGTGGGTGCGGTGGGCCCAGGCGACGTAGACGAGGACCGCGGTGACGACGGCGGCGCCGACGCTGAGGCCGAGCACCTGGTCGAGGGCGGCCCCGCCGACCGAGGAGGGCTCGGCGGCGCGGAGGGATGCGGGGAACATTCCGGGAGTATGTCAGCGGCCATGTGACACCGCAAGTGTCGGATACGGCCGCCCGCGAGGGCCCCGACGGCGCGCCCCACGGTCACGCCGACGTCGTCCGGATCAGTGCCCGACGACCTCGTGCGCCTCGCGGCCCTTCGGCCCGTCGACGACCTCGAGCTCGACGGACTGGCCGTCGTCGAGCGTCTTGTACCCGTCGGACTTGATGCGCGACCAGTGGACGAACACGTCGCCCTGGCCCTCCACCTCGATGAAGCCGTAGCCCTTCGCGGCGTTGAACCACTTGACGGTGCCCTGCACCATGACGCACTCCCACCTGACGGCGATCGACCACCGGACCGGCCCGGTCCGGCACCGAGCCTATACGCGTCGGACGAACGGCAGAAGGGTGCGGTTCACCCGCCGGACACCCCCCGACGCCCCAGGGTTCGGACCCCCGTGCCCCTGGGGGGACCCGGACTCCACCCCGGGAGACGTCGCGCGACCAGGACGGGCGTGCTTGGCTGGACGCAGACCACCCGTCATGAGAAGAGGACCCATGAGCGCGTACCCCGGCTGGCCCGACGACCAGGAGAACCCCGGCACCACGTCCGGCAGCGCCGCGACGCCCGACACGACCGAGCGCAACGTCGGCGTCGTCGTCCACGCCATCCCCGCCGCCGCGCTCGTGGTGAGCGCCGGGACGCTGGGCTTCGTCGCCTCGCTCGTCATCTACCTCATGTACAAGGACAAGGGCGAGTTCGCGCGACGTCAGGCCGCCAACTCCCTGAACATCCAGATCACGACGCTGATCTACCTCGTGATCTCGGCCCTGCTGATGCTGGTCCTCATCGGCTTCGTCCTGTACCCGCTGGTGATCGTCGTCGCCGTCGTGCTGCACGTCCTCGGCGCCGTCCGCTCCAGCAACGGCGTCTGGTGGAACCCGCCGCTGACGCCGCGGTTCGTCCGCTGAGCCCGCCGCCGATCCCGATGGTCGAGTAGCCGTCCCGGCGACGAAGGAGCGCGGGAAGGCGTATCGAGACCACCCGGCAACGGCTGGACGCCGACCACGGAGCCATGACGACAAGCGACCACCGCTGGTCGAGTAGCTGGTCCGGCGACGAAGGAGCGCGGACCGGCGTATCGAGACCACCCGGCAACGGCTCGTGCGCGGCTGGGTCTGCACACCCACCAGGTCTCGATCTCCCGCGCGGCCACGCCCTGGGTGCGCGGGCTCCAGGCGGGGCGCCTTCGGCGCGCACTACTCGTCCGTCGCGGCTACGCCCTTCCTGCGACGGCTCCACTCGCCCGACCCGCTCCCGCCCCCGCAAGCGGGGGTGCCCCCAGCTGCGCTCGGTCGGGGTCAGGCGCCCCCAGCGACGGCGGGGATGATGCTGACCTGGCTGCCGTCCTTCACGGGCGTGTCCAGACCCTGCGCGAAGCGGACGTCCTCCTCGGCGACGTAGACGTTGACGAAGCGACGCAGCTTGCCGTCCTCGTCGACGATGCGCGCCTTGATGCCGGGGTGGTTCGACTCGAGGGAGTCGAGCACCTCCGTCAGCGTGGCGCCCTCGGCCGAGACCGAGGAGGAGTCGCCGGTGTAGCTGCGCAGGATGGTGGGGATGCGGACGGACACGGACACAGTGGTCTCCTGGATTCGATGAGGGCTGGGCGGACGGGGCTCAGGCGAGGCCGGAGGCCACGAACGCGTCGTAGGTGGGAGCGATGGTCGCGGCCGGTCCGACCGAGCCCGACACCGCGTCGAGGGTCTTCAGGCCGTGACCGGTGTTGATGAAGACCGTCTCGAGGTCCGGGTCGAGCGCGCCCGTGGCCACGAGCTTCTTGAGCGTGGCGAGCGTGGTGCCGCCGGCCGTCTCCGTGAAGATGCCCTCGGTGCGGGCGAGCAGCACGATCGCCTCGCGGATCTCGTCGTCGCTGACCTGCTCGACGGCGCCGCCGGTCGAGCGCGTCACGTCGAGCACGTAGATGCCGTCGGCGGGGTTGCCGATGGCCAGCGACTTCGCGATCGTGTCGGGCTTGACCGGACGGATAGCGTCGTGGCCCTCGGCGAACGCCGTGGCCACCGGGTTGCAGCCCTCGGCCTGGGCGCCGAAGACCTTGTAGGGCTTGTCCTCGACGAGCCCCAGCGTGATCAGCTCCTGGAACGCCTTGTGCACCTTCGTGAGCTGCGAGCCCGACGCCACGGGGATGACGATCTGGTCGGGCAGGCGCCAGCCCAGCTGCTCGGCGATCTCGTAGCCGAGCGTCTTGGAGCCCTCCGCGTAGAACGGACGCACGTTGACGTTGACGAACGCCCAGCCGTCCTCCTCGCCGGCGATCTCGCTGGCGAGCTTGTTGACGTCGTCGTAGTTGCCCTCGACGGCCACCAGGTTGTCGGTGAAGACGGCCGAGTTGACCTGCTTCGGCGTCTCGAGGTTGCTCGGGATGAAGACCACCGTGCGGATGCCGGCGCGGGCACCCGCCGCGGCCACGGCGTTGGCCAGGTTGCCGGTCGAGGGGCAGGCGAAGACCTTGGCGCCGAGCTCGGTGGCGGCGCTCAGCGCACAGGCGACGACGCGGTCCTTGAAGGAGTTGGTGGGGTTCGTGCTGTCGTCCTTCACCCACAGCCGCGCGATGCCGAGCTCGTCGGCGAGGTTGCGGGCCTCGAGCAGGCGCGTGAAGCCGGGCTCGGTGTTGGGGCTGGACTCGATGTCCTCGGGGACCGGCAGGAGGGCCTTGTAGCGCCAGATGTTGCGCGGGCCGGCCTCGATCTGCTCGCGGGTGACCGTGCCGAAGTCGTAGGCGACCTCGAGCGGGCCGAAGCAGTCGTGGCACGCGTAGTGCGGGCCGAGCTCGCGCGTCGCGCCGCACTCGCGACAGACGAGGCCCGTCGCGGAGCCGAAGGCGCCGTCTCGGAGCGAGCCGCGGACGTCCACCTCGGCGTCGTCGGCGGAGCCGGACGTGCCTGCGGCGGTGGGGGTGGGGGCGGTGATGCTCACGAGAACCTCCTGGTCATCTTTCCCGACCACGGTGGTCGGGACGGAATGAGCACCTGGCTCCCGCGTCCGGGGCGGACGTGCGGAGCTGGTTGCTGGGGCGTCGTCGGGCCGTGTCCCTGAACCCCTCTGGATGAGCGAGACCAGCCTAGGCAGGCGTCTCACCATGTGTCCACTCGGTCCGGATGACGAGATCGCGCGTCCGCGGGTCGAGCACCGGAGGGCGGGTGTCCACAGCCCGAGCGTGGCACGCCGGGCCCGCGGGCGCGCGTCCACAGCAGCTGGGTCCGCGGACCGCGGACCGCCGCGAGCGGCCATGTCCTGAGCGGCGTCGGACCGACCGGCGTCGTCGATCCGGAGGTCACCGTGCCCGTTCCCCCCGTCCCCGCCCTGCTCGCCGCCCTCGCGGCCCCCTTCCTGTTCAGCCCCGCCCTGCCCGGCGCCCCGTCCAGCCCGGGTGCGCCGTCGGCCGGCGACGCCGCGCCGCCCTGGCCCGGCAGCACGATCGTCGCCGTGGAGGGCGACGCCCGGTACGGGTTCTCGGTCACGCGGCTCGACGGCAGCGTCGAGCACCCGCCGACGCTCTCGGAGGCGACGGCGGAGTGCGAGGAGCACGACGACCCGACGGACGTCGCCGTGTGCGTGGCGCGGGTCGAGACGCGCTACGCCGGCCTCGACGACGTCCGGCTGAGCCTGGGGTGGGCGCAACGGACCGGAGGGAGTGCCACGGTCGGCTGAGACAGCAGGTACAGCGGCAGGAACACCGGCCCCAGCAGCCAGGCGTACTGCGTGACGTGGCGGTCCTCGTGACGCACCAGCGCCGGTCGCGCCCGCAGCCAGGCGACGTCGCGCGGCGTGAGCACGACCGACCCGACGGTCGTCGCGTCGACACCGGCGCGCCGCCAGCGCCACCCGGTGGCGACCAGCACACCCCGACCGATGGGGTGCAGGCTCGCCCCGCCGGCGCGTGCCGCCAGCAGCCCGACCGGCGTGCTGAGGTTCGCCCAGTTCACGACCGTGCGCACGCGTGTCCAGCGCGTGTGCGTGCCACGACCCACCCACGAGCCGTCGGCGGCGCCGTGGATGCTCACGCGTCGAGCGCGTCCGCCCAGGCGGTCAGCCACGCGGCCACCGCGTCGGGGCCGTCGAGCACGACGTCGGACCGGCCGACGAGCGCGTCCTGCTCCCCCGAAGCCGACGCGACGAGCACCCCCTCGCCCCCGTCGGTGCGCAGCTGGTCGACGGCGTCGTAGGCGGGCAGGTCGCCCAGGTCGTCGCCGGCGTAGACGACCCGGCGCAGTCCCGTCTCCGCGAGCAGGCCGCGCAGCGCCACGCCCTTGTCGGTCGCGTGCCCGCGCAGCTCGAGCACCTGACGACCTGGCTCGACCTCGAGGTCGAGCTCGTGGGCCAGGGCGCGCAGAGGGGCATCGAGCGCGTGGATGAGACCGGCGTCGATGCCGCGCGTGTGGACGGCGACGGCGAGCCCCTTGTCCTCGATCCGCACGTGCGCGGCGTCGTGCGCGGCGAGCCAGGCGGGCAGCACCTCCGCGAGCCGGGCCACCGACGCCGGGCGGTCGGGCCGCAGGTGCGTGCCGGTGGCCGCGTCCCACCGCTCGGCGCCGTACTGCCCGCACACGACGAGGTGCTCGAGGCCGCGCATGCCGGAGAAGCCGCTCAGCGCGAGCGCCTGGTCGACCGGGCGACCGGTGATGATCGCGACCTGGCCCAGCACGTGGCCCAGCCGCGCGACCGCCGACACCGCGTCGGGGTGCGCGAACGCCTGTGTCGGGTCGTCGACGACGTGCGCGAGCGTGCCGTCGAAGTCGAGGCCGAGGAGGATGCGCTCGGGCTCGACGAGCAGGGAGGCCGGGACGTCGGACGTCGTCAGGGGATCTGCCGCAGGCACCCCAGCATCATGACACTGCGACGGGGCCGCACGGGTCGTGACCTGGGGTCAGGTGACGGGCGCCACGACGATGAGCGTGAGGCGCTGCCGGTTGATGCCGGCGGGTGCCGGGGCGACCGCCGAGACGCCCAGGTCGGCGGCGAGCTGCCGCGCCTCGGCCTCGCGTCCGGCCGGGTAGTAGACGGTGCTGGCCGGCACGTAGCCGCGCCAGTTGCCGACACCCGCGAGCGTCCAACCACGCGCGGTGACGGTGGCGCCGGCCGACCGGGCCAGGCCGGGCGTCCGGGTGGCGTTCAGCACCGAGACCGGCACGGCGGAACGGTCGACGGGCGGCGTGGTCCGGGTGGGGGTCGGCGTGGGCGACGGGCTGGGGCTCGGCGTCCTGCTCGGCGTCGGGCTGGGCGTGGGGCTGGGCGACGCGCTCGGCGAGGCCGAGGCGGTGGGGCTGGTCGTGCTCGAGGGGCTCGACGTCGGCGCGGCGACGGCTGCGGTGTCGTCGCCTTCGACGACGATCCAGCCGAGCCAGCCGGCACCGAGCAGGACGACGACGGCGGACGTGACGAGCGCCCAGGACGGCAGGACGAACGCCCGGCGCGTCACCGTGCGTCGGTGGTCGGACACCAGCCGCCCGCGTCTCAGAGGTCGATGCCGAGGCGTCGCGCCGACCGGCTGCGCTGGCGCTGGGCCCGCAGCCGACGCAGTCGCTTGACCAGCAGCGGGTCGAAGGCGAGGGCGTCGTCGCGGTCGATCAGCGCGTTGAGCAGCTGGTAGTAGCGGGTGGCGGACATGTCGAACTTCTCGCGGATGGCCTGCTCCTTGGCCCCCGCGAACTGCCACCACAGCCGCTCCATCGCGAGCATCTCCAGATCGCGCTCGGTCAGGGTGTCGCCGGGGCGTGCCGTCTCGTGGGTCGGCTGCTCCGCTGCACTCATGGCCCGATCGTAACCCAGGAATCACACGCCTGTCATTCGCTTCGGCGACGGGATCGTCTGGTATGCGTGGGACATGTCGCCGACCCCCGCCGCACCCGTACCTGCCGCGCCCGTCCCCGCCGACCGCCCGCTGCGCTGGGGCGTGCTCGCGACCGGCAAGATCGCCGGCAGCTTCGCCCGCGACCTGGCCCTGCTGGACGACCACGAGGTCGTCGCCGCGGGCTCGCGCGACGTGGAGCGGGCGCGGGCCTTCGTGGCCGAGCACGGCTCCGCCGACGCCCGCGGCTACGGCAGCTACGAGGAGCTCGCGGCCGACCCCGAGGTCGACGTCGTCTACGTGGCCAGCCCGCACGGACGCCACCTGGAGGACGCGACGCTGTGCCTCGACGCGGGCAAGGCGGTGCTGTGCGAGAAGGCGCTGACCCTCGACGCCGCGAGCGGCCGACGGCTGGTCGAGCACGCACGCGAGCGCGGTCTGTTCCTCGCGGAAGCGATGTGGATGCGCACCAACCCCGTGATCCGGGAGGTGCAGCGGCTCGTCGGCGACGGCGCGCTGGGAGAGCTGGGCGAGGTGCGGGCCGAGCTGGGCTTCGTCGCGGACCCCGACGTGGCCCGGCTGTGGGAGCCCGAGCTCGGTGCGAGCGCACTGCTCGACATCGGCATCTACCCGCTCACGTTCGCGCACCTGCTGCTCGGCCAGCCGCACACCGTCGCCGCCGCAGGGGCGCTGCACGAGCGCGGCTTCGACGTGGCCGGCGGGGCCACGCTGGTGCACGACGGGTGCGGAGATCGTGGGGTCGAGCCCGTCTCGAGCCTGGCGTGGACGCAGCTCGCGCAGTCCGACAACACGGCCTCCGTGGCCGGCACCGAGGGACGCATCGAGATCGGGCGGCGCTTCCACCACCCCACGTCGTTCACCCTCGTGCGCGGCGACGACGCCGAGACGATCGACGTCCCGGTGATCGGCCGGGGCTACGCCCACGAGGCGGTCGAGGTCGCCGCGTGCCTGCGCGCGGGACGCACCGAGTCTGACCTGCTGCCGCTGGACGCGACCGTGCAGCTGCAGGAGCTGATGGACACGATCCTCGAGCAGGTCGGCGTCCGCACGCGCGCCTGACCCGACGCCGACGCGCGTGACGTCGAGGTGCGTCGTCGAGGGGCGACGTCGGCGCGACCCCCTAGGGTGGGGGCATGGCGGCAACGGCTGACTTCGTGGTGATCGCCAACCGGCTGCCCGTCGATCGTGTGGTCCAGCCCGACGGCAGCACCACCTGGCGCACCTCCCCCGGTGGTCTCGTGACGGCGCTCGAGCCCGTCATGCGACGCAACGGTGGCGCGTGGATCGGCTGGCACGGCGCACCAGATGAGAAGCTGCGCACGTTCGAGCACGACGGCATCACCCTCGTGCCGGTGCACCTGACCGGCCAGGAGTACGAGGAGTACTACGAGGGCTTCTCCAACGCGACGCTCTGGCCGCTGTACCACGACGTCGTCGCCCCGCCGGAGTTCCACCGCGAGTGGTGGGAGTCCTACGTCGAGGTCAACCGTCGCTTCGCCAAGAAGGCGGCGCGGATCGCGCGGCGCAACGCCGTCGTCTGGGTGCAGGACTACCAGCTGCAGCTCGTCCCCCAGATGCTGCGCGAGCTGCGCCCCGACCTGCGCATCGGCTTCTTCCTGCACATCCCCTTCCCGCCCAACGAGCTCTTCCAGCAGCTGCCGTGGCGCCGCTCCATCCTCGAGGGGCTGCTCGGCGCCGACCTCGTCGGCTTCCAGCTCCCGGGGGCGGCGCAGAACTTCGTCCGCCTGGTGCGTCAGCGGGTCGGGCACAAGACGCACCGCGACACGGTCTACCTCGAGGACGGGCGGACGGTCACGGCCCGCGCCTACCCGATCTCGATCGACGCGGCCGGGTTCGAGGAGATGGCGCGCCGACCCGAGGTGGTCGCCCGCGCCGCCGAGATCCGCGAGAGCCTCGGCAACCCGCGGTGCGTGCTGCTCGGCATCGACCGCCTCGACTACACCAAGGGCTTGCGGCAGCGGCTCCGCGCGTTCGGCGAGCTGGTCACCGAGGGTGCGGTCGACGTCGACGACGCCGTCTTCGTGCAGGTGGCCACGCCGTCGCGCGAGCGCGTCGAGCAGTACCGGCTGCTGCGCGACGACATCGACCGCCTCGTCGGTCGCATCAACGGCGACGTCGGGCGGATCGGCGCGCAGCCCATCACCTACCTGCACGCCTCCTACCCGCGCGAGGAGATGGCGGCGCTGTACCGCGCGGCCGACGTCATGGTCGTGACGCCGCTGCGCGACGGGATGAACCTCGTCGCCAAGGAGTACGTGGCGTGCCGCTACGACGACGACGGCGCCCTGGTGCTGAGCGAGTTCGCCGGGGCGGCCGCCGAGCTGCGCCAGGCGTACCGGGTGAATCCCTACGACATCAACGGTCTCAAGGAGGCGCTGCTCGAGGCGATCCGCGCGCCCGAGAAGGAGCGCACCCGCCGCATGAAGGCGATGCGCAAGCAGGTGGTCGAGAACGACATCGAGCTGTGGGCCACGCGCTTCCTCGACGACCTGCGCACCGTGCGCCACACGCACGACAAGACGCCGCGACCCGCGCGCGACAACCCCGAGACGACCACGCGGCGCCGCTGACGAGGACGGCGACGTCCGGGACGGCTCAGGTCGTCAGGCGCGACAGCGCGTCGGCACCGACCAGGAAGCCCACCAGGCCGACGATCCAGCTCATCGCGACGCCGCTGCGGGCCGTCATCCACGCGTCGATGCGCTCGAGCCACGGCTCCACCCGGCGCGCCGCCACCAGACGCAGGGCGAGCAGCACGAGGGCCGGCAGCACCATGACAGCGACGTACCCGAGCAGCACGAGGAGCTGCCAGGGTCGTTCGAGGCCGGACCGCGACAGCAGGCCCATCGCGGCGAGGTAGGGCAGCATCGTCGCCAGCTCGAGGACGGTCGCCACGAGCGCGACGAGCACCGTCGTGCGCGCCGGCACCCCCTCGCCCTGCAGCGCCGCCCGCCACCGCACGGCGCGCGGGCTCGGACCACCGCGCTCCTTGGCACGTCGCTCGAGGGGCCAGCTCCACCAGAACAGCGCCGCGCCGACCAGCAGCTGCACCACGGCCAGCGGACGGTTGCGGGCGAGGGCGTCTCCGGCGCCTGAGACCGCGTCGAGGACGGCATCGACGCCGAGCAGGAGCACCACGCCGACCGCCGCGTAGAACACCGCCACCGTGGCGAGGAACAGCAGCACCCGATTCGGCCGCACCCGTGGGGCGACCAGCATCCAGAGCGGGAGCAGCAACGTGCCGGCGCTCGTGCTGTCGACGAGGGCGAGCAGCACCAGCCCACCGAGCACGGCCCAGGTCACGACGCCTCCCTCTCCTCGACGTCACGACCGTGCCACATCCGGTGGCGGTCGCGGCAGCCGGGCGCGTGCCGGATCGCTCAGGCCGTACGGACGTCCGGACGCGTGCCGCCGCGGCCGCGACGCGCCCGGAACAGGACCGAGACGACGAGGGCGAGCGCGGTCGCGGACACGGTGACCGCGAAGGCCGGGGTGTGGCCGCCGAGGTCGGCAAGCCGGCCGGCGAGCGTCGAGCCCAGGGCGTAGCCGATCCCGGTGGCCCCGGCGAGCAGCGTCATGGCCGTGCCCACCCGCTCGGGCACGACCACCTCACCCGCCATGGCGAAGTTGCTGATCATGTAGGGCGCCACCGCGAAGCCGAGCAGGGCGATGACGGCGACGAGCTGGCCGATCGTCTGCACGAGCAGCAGCGGCGCCGAGAGGACGAGCAGCGCGGCCGCCGACGCGACCATGCGCGTCGGGTACCCGATCCGCTCCGGCAGCGCCGCGATCGCGAGCCCGGCGATGGCGCTCCCGACGCCCAGCGTCGCGTGGATCAGGCCCGCCTGCCCGGGCTCGCCCTGCGCGGTGGCCAGCACCGTGGAGCCCGTCTGGGTCGCGCCGAAGACCATGCCGATGCAGAGCTGCGCGAGCGCCAGCACGCCGAGCACCGCCGTCAGCACCGGCGCCGTCGACCGCGCCGCGCCGGACTCGGGCCGCGTGAGCGCCGCGGTCGGGTGCAGCGCGAACCAGGAGCCGAAGGCCACCAGCACCCCGCCCGCCACGAGCAGCGCGTCGCCCGGTGCCACGACGACGGCGAGCAGGCCGACGGTGGCCGGACCGAGCACGAACGAGACCTCGTCGGCGGCGCCCTCGTAGGAGAAGGCCGCGTCGACGAGGCGACGCTGGTCGGGCACGTCCTTCGTGATCGGCTGCCAGCGGACCCGGGCGAGGGGCCCGATCTGCGGCGTCGCGAGACCGGCCAGCGCGGCGACGGCGACGATGACCGCCGGCGACGCACCCGCCTGCGTGGTCCACACGATCGCGGCGAGCCCCGCGCCGCCCGCCCACGACTGCGCCAGGACCACCGGTCGCTGCCCGACCCGGTCGGCGAGCGAGCCGAAGAACGGGGCGCCGACGGCGTTCGCGACGGCCAGGGCCGTCTGGTGGAATGCGGGACATGCCGCACCCTCTCCGCGACGTCGTCGGGCCCGGCTGGGCCGACGCCCTCGCCCCGGTCGAGGACGAGATCCACCGCCTCGGCGACGTGCTGCGCCGCGAGACGGCCGAGGGCCGTCCCTGGCTCCCGGCCGGCGACGCGATCCTGCGCGCCTTCCGCGAGCCGTTCGCCGACGTCAAGGTGCTCGTCGTCGGTCAGGACCCCTACCCCACGCCCGGACACCCCATGGGGCTCTCGTTCTCGGTGCAGCCCGACGTGCGCCCCGTCCCGCGCAGCCTCGCGAACCTCTTCACCGAGCTGGAGGCCGACCTCGGCGTCCCACGGTCGCCGCACGGCGACCTGAGCGCCTGGGCCGCGCAGGGCGTGCTGCTGCTCAACCGCGTGCTCACCGTCGGCGTCGGCGCCCCGGCCAGCCACCGCGGGATGGGGTGGGAGAAGGTCACCGAGCAGGCCATCCGCGCCCTCGTCGCCCGCGACGCACCGCTCGTCGCCGTCCTCTGGGGACGTCAGGCGCAGGACCTGCAGCCGCTGCTCGGCGACGTGCCGGTGGTCGCGAGCCCGCACCCCAGCCCGTTGTCGGCGTCGCGCGGCTTCTTCGGCTCGCGACCGTTCAGCCGGGTCGACGAGCACCTCAGGACGCTCGGCACCGCGCCGGTCGACTGGCGGCTGCCGCCGGTGGCGGAGCCGTCCGCCTAGGCTGAGCCCCATGAGCACCCCCCGCGTCCGCGACCGGGCCGTCGTCATCGACGAGGCCTTCGCCACCATGCAGCGCTGGGGCCTGCGTCTCGTCGTGGTGGCCGCGGCCCTCTTCGTGCTCGGCTGGGTGGTCGGCAGCCTCTGGATGGTCTTCTTCCCGCTGTCGATCGCGCTGCTCGTGGCGACGGTGCTGTCCCCACCCGTCAGCTGGCTGCGTCGGCACAAGGTGCCCAGCACGCTGGCCGCGCTCATCGTCATGCTGACGTTCCTCGGCATCGTCGTGGCCACCATCGCCATCCTCACGCCGCAGGTGGCCGGTCAGGCGCCCGCCATCGCCAAGCAGGCCTCCGGCGGCCTGCAGGAGGTGCGCAACTGGCTCACCGACGGACCGCTCTCGTTGTCCGACGGGCAGATCACGCGCGCGATCGCCGCCGTCCAGGACCGCCTGCAGGACAGCGCCGCGGCCATCAGCTCGGGCATCTTCTCCACGCTGAGCGCCGCGACGAACGCCGTGCTGAACCTGGTGCTCATCCTGATGCTGACGTTCTTCTTCATCAAGGACGGGCACCGGTTCCTGCCGTGGCTCGCGACGCTGGGCGGCCAGCGCGCCGGCATGCACGTGAGCGAGCTGCTCGCTCGCGTGTGGGGCACCATCGGCGGCTTCATCCGCACCCAGAGCCTCGTCGCGTTCATCGACGCGGTCCTCATCGGCATCGGTCTGGCGATCCTCGGCGTGCCGCTGGCGATCCCGCTGGCCGTCATCACGTTCTTCGGCGGGTTCATCCCGATCATCGGCGCGTTCGCCAGCGGGATCCTGGCCGTGCTCGTGACCCTCGTGACCAACGACTTCAAGGCGGCGGTCATCGCCGCGCTCATCGTCATCGCGGTCCAGCAGCTCGAGGGCAACGTGCTGTCGCCGTGGCTGCAGGGCAAGACGATGAACCTGCATGCCGGGGTCGTGCTGATGTCGGTCACGGCCGGCGGCACGCTGTTCGGCGTGACCGGAGCGTTCCTCGCCGTGCCGGTCGCCGCGGCGTCGGCGGAGCTGTTCCGCTACCTCAACGAGCAGATCGACCGGAACGTCGACCCGCAGGCTCCGGCCGAGGACAAGCACGCCGCGGACCTGTTGGCCGAGGGCCGGACGGCCCTCGACCCCGACTGAGCCCGGTCGCTCAGGAGGCGATGTCGCGCTGCGACTGCGCCAGGATCTCCGTGCGCTCGTGCTCGGTCAGACCGCCCCACACGCCGTAGGGCTCGCGGGCGGCCAGCGCGTGCTCGCGGCACTCGTTGATGACGGGGCAGGTCGCGCAGATCGCCTTGGCCGCGGACTCGCGGTCGCGTCGTCGTGAGCCGCGCTCGGCGTCGGGGGAGAAGAAGCGGGCGGACTCCAGGCCCTGGCACGCGCCCTGGTACTGCCACTCGTAGACCTCCTGCAGCGGGAGCGGGAGGTTCTTGAGGTTTGCCATCGTGCACTCCTTCGGGAAGCTGCCTCGGGGGACTCGTGCCGGTGAGGTCGTTGTTGTTCAGACCATAACGACAACTTGTTCAGGTTGGCAAGTGGGTGAACAAGTTCTATGATGGGGGCATGGCTTCCACCGATCCGACCACCCAGGCGCAGCAGGCGACCCTGCTGTCCGTGGGCGAGGTCGCGGAGAAGCTCGGCATCCCCGCCTCCACGTTGCGCACGTGGGAGCGCCGTTACGAGCTCGGTCCGTCCGCCCGCAGTGCCGGCGGACACCGCCGTTACGACGCCGCCGACGTCGAGCGACTGCAGCGCATGCACCTGCTCGTCGACAGTGGCCTCGGTCCCGCAGCCGCCGCCCGCGCCGCCATCAGCGGCGACCCGATGGAGCGCACCGAGGGCGCCGACGCCTTCGCCGACGCCGTCATCGCCGCCACCCGCGCCTACGACGCCGAGGGCCTGCGGACGCTGTTCGTGCGCAAGCTCGAGGACCTCGGCACCATCCGCGCCTGGACCGACCACATCGCGCCGTCGATGCGTCGGGTGGGCGAGGAGTGGTACCGCGGCAGTGTGGGCGTCGACGGCGAGCATCTCGTGAGCGACGCGCTGCACACTGCGCTGCGCGCGCGACTCGCGTCACGCCGCACGAAGGGACAGGACCACCGGCCCGTCCTGCTGGCCTGTGCGGAGGATGAGCACCACGTCCTTCCCCTGCTCGCGCTGCAGTGCGCGCTCGCCGACCAGGAGATCGGCTGCCACATGCTCGGGCAGCGCACGCCGTTCAGCGCGATCGCCGGCATGACGATCCGGCTCGAGCCGGCCGCCGTCTTCCTCTGGGCGTCGATCGTCCACTTCGACGGCAGCGCCCTGGCCTCCGTCCTCGACGCCGCGGCCGACCGCACCGACGTGCTGCTCGGCGGCCCCGGCTGGAGCGTCGAGGGCGGCACGCACGTCGCCGACCTGCAGGCTGCCGTCGATGCCGTGCAGCAGGCCATCGTGCGCCACCCCGTCGGGGCGTGAGCCGCGAGCGCCGGTCGAGCAGCGTCGCGTGGGTCCGTCTGGGAGCATGACGTCGTGGCCGACCTGACCTTCCGCGGACGCCGTGTCGTCCGGGACCGGGCCCTCGTGATGGCGATCATCAACCGCACGCCGGACTCCTTCTACGACCGCGGGGCCACGTTCGACCCCACCACCGCGCTCGACGCCGTCCGTCGCGCCGTGGCCGACGGGGCGGAGGTCGTCGACATCGGTGGCGTCAAGGCCGGCCCGGGCGACGCGGTGGACTCCGCCGAGGAGGTGCGACGGACCGTGCCCTTCATCGAGGCGGTCCGTGAGGCCGAGCCCGACGTGGTCATCAGCATCGACACCTGGCGCGCCGACGTCGCCCAGGCGGCCGCCGCGGCCGGGGCCGACCTGCTCAACGACACGTGGGCCGGGCACGACCCCGACGTCGTGCACGTGGCCGCCGAGCACGGTCTCGGGTACGTGTGCTCGCACACCGGCGGCGCCCTCCCGCGCACTCGACCGCACCGGGTGCGCTACGACGACGTCGTGGCCGACGTCGTCGCGACCACGACGCGTGCCGCCGAGGCCGCGGTCGGCGCGGGGGTGCCCCGTGAGGGCGTCCTCGTCGACCCCACCCACGACTTCGGCAAGAACACGTTCCACAGCCTCGAGCTCGCCCGGCGCGCGGACACGCTGGTGGCCACCGGTTGGCCCGTGCTCATGGCGCTGTCGCGCAAGGACTTCATCGGCGAGACGCTGGGCCTGCCGCCGGAGGACCGCCTCGAGGGCACGCTGGCCACCACCGCGCTGACCGCAGCGGCCGGCTGCGCGATGTTCCGGACCCACGACGTCGTCGCCACCCGACGCGTCCTGGAGATGACGGCCACCCTGCGCGGCGAGCGCCCCCCTGCTCGGGCGGTGCGCGGCCTTGTCTGAGGCACGACGCTGGTTCGAGACCCGCACGTTCGACGCGTCGCGCCCGCTCGGCGACCTCGTCGACGCCAAGGCGGGACGTCGGGTCACGGTGATCCTCCCCGCCCGCGACGAGGCCGCGACGATCGGTGCGATCGTGCAGCGCGTGCGCACCGCCCTGTGCGACCTCGTCCCCCTGGTCGACGAGGTGCTCGTGGTCGACTCCCGCTCGGGCGACGCGACCGCCCAGGTCGCGCGTGACGCGGGCGCGAGGGTCATCACGGTCGCCGACCCCGACCCCGCGTTCGACGGCGGCAAGGGTGCGGCCATGCGCACGGGCATCGCCCGGATGCAGGGCGACGTCGGCGTGTTCCTCGACGCCGACGTGACCGGCTTCGACCCGGCGTTCGTGGCCCGCTTGGTCGGTCCGCTGCTCCGCGACCCGTCGCTGGTGCTCGTCAAGGCGTTCTACGACCGCCCCACCCACGACGGCGGCGGCGGACGCGTGACCGAGCTCGCGGCACGCCCGGAGATCGCCCGTCGGGCGCCCGAGCTGGGCGGCTTCGTCCAGCCGCTCGCCGGGGAGTGCGCGTTCGTGCGCGACGCCTTCGTCGACCTTCCTGTCGTGAGCGGCTACGGCGTCGACGTCGGCATGCTGCTGCACGCCGTGCGCAAGCACGGTCTCGACGCCACGGCGCAGGCCGACCTGGGCCGCCGCGAGCACCAGCACCAGGGGCTCACCGCCCTCGGGCGGATGGCTCTGCAGGTGCGGGCGGCGTTCGACCTGGTGCTCGAGGGCCGCGACGTCGTGGTCGACGAGCGCTGGGTGCCGACGCGCCGGGCCGACGGCACGCCCGACCTCGTGCCCGAGCGGGTGGAGACGCGGCTGCTCCCCCCGCCCGGCGCCGACGGCTGACTACCAGCTCGACTTCGTGATGCCGGGGAGCTCGCCGCGGTGCGCACCCTCGCGGAAGCGGATCCGCGAGAGCCCCGCGACCCGCAGGTGGCCCCGGGGCCGACCGTCGACCTGGTCGCGGTTGCGCACGCGCGACGGCGAGGAGTCACGCGGCAGACGGGCGAGGGCGCGCGACGCGTCCATCCGCTCGGCCATCGACAGGGTGGTGTCGCGCGACGCCGCGCGCAGCGCGTCACGTCGGTCGCGGTAGCGCTCCACGGTCTCCTTGCGTCGCTCGTTGGCGACGATCTTGCTGCGCTTGGCCATCAGCGCTCCTCCTTGAACTCGACGTGCTTGCGGATCTTCGGGTCGTACTTGCGCAGGACCAGCCGGTCGGGGTCGTTGCGGCGGTTCTTGCGCGTGACGTAGGTCGTGCCCGTGCCGGCGGTCGAGCGCAGCTTCACGATCGGGCGCAGCTCGTTGCCCCTCTTCGCCATCAGAGCCGCTCCCCTCGGGCGAGGATGTCGGCGACCACGGCGTCGATGCCGCGGACGTCGACCGTCTTGATGCCGCGCGCGCTGAGGGTGAGCGTGACGTGGCGGCCGAGGCTGGGCACCCAGTACCGCTTCTTCTGGACGTTGACGTCGAAGCGCCGCTTGGTGCGACGGTGCGAGTGCGAGACGTGGTGGCCGAAGCCGGGGGTGGCCCCCGTGACCTGGCAGGTGCGCGACACGGCGACCTCCTGTGTAGAATGACAATCGTTCGCAACAGACTACCGGAGATCTTTCGTGAAGAAGAACCAGCACCCCCGCTACGAGGAGGTCGCCTTCCGCGACCGCTCCGGCGACCTCCTGCTCGTCACGCGCTCCACGCTCCCCGAGCGGCTCCCCGCCGACCACGAGACCGTCGAGGTCGACGGCCGCACGCTGCCCGTGGTCGACGTCGACGTGTCGAGCGCCAGCCACCCGTTCTGGACGGGCAAGGGCCGCGTCGTCGACACCGAGGGCCGCGTCGAGCGCTTCCGCCGCCGCTACGGGCAGGGCGGACGATGAGCCCCGCCCCCCGTCGCAGCCGCCGCCGGATCCTCGAGCGCAGCGTCCCTGCCGTGCTGGTGACCGGCATCGGCGACGCGGCCATGGAGGCGGTCACCGTCGGCCTGCAGTTCGACCTGCCCTCCGCCGTCGTCGTGCGCCACACCCTCGACGTGGAGAACCAGCAGCTCACCCGCGTCGTCAGCGACCTCACCGGTGTCGTCGAGCGGCACGTGCACGAGCTCGAGCACGCCTGCGTGGCCTGCGCGCTGCGCGAGGACGTCGTGCCGACGCTCGAGCGGCTCGCCGCCAGCGGTCGCTGGGGCACCGTCGTCGCGCACCTGCCGGTGGCCGCCGAGGCGCTGCAGGCCTGCCGGGTCATCGAGTCCTACGCCGACGTCGCACCCCACGTGCACGTCGCCGCCGTGGTCGCGGCCCTCGACGGCGAGACGGTGCTGGGCGACCTGCTCGGCGACGACCTGCTGCACGAGCGGTCGCTGCACACCAGCGACGACGACACGCGGGGCGTGGCCGAGACCGCCGCCGCCATCGTCGAGTACGCCGACGCCGTCGTGCTGGCAGGGGCGTCGTCGCCCGACGCCCGCGACCTGCTCCGTGCGCTCGCGCGCCCCCAGGTGCCCGTCGTCGACGACCCGTCGGCCCTCGACGCCGGCCCGCTGGTCGACGGGGCGCACCTGCACGCCGTGACCGAGGCCTGGGTCGACGTCGTGCGCCGCGGCGAGCTGCCGCGGTACGCGTCCGAGCACGTGTGGACGCTCGACCTGCGCTCGGACCGCCCCTTCCACCCCGACCGCCTGCTCGAGAGCATCGAGCGCATCGGCGGCGGACCCCGACGCTCGCGCGGGTCGTTCTGGCTGCCCAGCCGGCCCGCCGACGTGTGCGTGTGGGACGGTGCCGGCGGCCAGCTGAGCATCGGCACGGCGTCGCCGTGGGGCGCGAGCGCCCCGCTCACCCGCATCGTCGTGCACGGACTCGTGTCGGGGCCGCTCGCGAGCACGCCCGACGACGTGCAGGCCGCCTTCGAGCACTGCCTGCTCACCGACACCGAGATGGCCGAGCGCGGCCCCTACTGGGAGGTCGTCGAGGACGGCCTCGAACCCTGGCTCGGCGACGTCCGCCGCGCCGCCTGAGGAGGAACCATGGCAGTCCCGAAGCGCAAGACCTCACGCAGCAACACCCGTCACCGCCGCTCGCAGTGGAAGGCCACGCGGCCCGACCTCGTGCCGGTGACCGTCGACGGCCGCACCGTCCACGTCCCGCGGCGGCTCGTCAAGGCCGTGCATCGCGGCCTCGTCGACGTCTGAGCACCTCGCCGCCCGACCCCACCCACGCCCGATCCCAGGAGGAACCATGAAGGTCCGCAACTCGCTGCGCTCGTTGAAGAACCAGCCCGGCTCGCAGGTCGTCCGCCGTCGCGGCCGCACCTACGTCATCAACAAGCAGAACCCTCGCCTCAAGGCTCGTCAGGGCTGACGCAGCCGCCTGGCGTGTGGGAGGTAGGTGACGCGCGCTTCCTGGGCGTGGGCGGTAGGTGACGCGCGGATACGAGCTCGCTTTCCGCGCCTCACCTACCTCCCGGCGTGGGATACGCGCGCCACCTACCGCCCACCCAGGCCGCACCCCGAGATCCGACCCGACGCCCCGCCCGGTCGAGGCCCCCTCGAGGGCCACTTCCAGCGCGAGCCGAGGCAGCGCACCAGCAACCGAAGACCCTCGCAGGCAGCGCAGCAGCAGCTCGCGACCGCACCCACGACGTCACCCAACGTCAGGCGATGTCACGCGACGAGCTGCTGCCAGGTGTCCCACCCGATGCGCAGCGTGAAGGCGCACACGACCACCACGAACACCGCCCGCACGAAGCGGCTGCCGCGCGCCACCGCCAGCCGGGCACCCAGGTAGCCGCCGGCCACGTTGCTCACCGCCAGCACCGCGGCCACCTGCCACATCACGACACCCTGCGGCACGAACACGACCAGGGCGGCGAGGTTGGTCGCGAAGTTCGCCAGCTTCGCCTTCCCGCTGGCCTCGAGGAACCCGTAGCCCAGCACCCCCACCAGCGCGAACACGAAGAACGAGCCCGTCCCCGGCCCGAGCGCTCCGTCGTAGAAGCCGACCGCGGCACCGATGCACAGGGCGGCCGCGTAGTGGCGGCGCCCGTCGTAGCGCAGCGCGGCCACCTGGCCGAGCTCGGGTCGCAGCACGGTGAACAGGCCGACGGCGACGAGCACCACCAGGATCACCGGGTTGAACGCCGCCCTCGGGATCCACGACGCCACGACCGCGCCCAGCAGCGACCCGACGAACGCCGCCGCGGCCAACGGTGCGGCCGTGCGCAGGTCGAGCCGCACGCGACGCAGGTAGGTCAGGCTCGACGTCGTGGTGCCGGCGATCGACCCGACCTTGTTCGTCGCGAGCAGCTGCACCGGCGCCGCCTGGGGGAACGCCACGAGCAGCGCGGGCAGCTGCACCAGGCCGCCGCCGCCCACCACCGCGTCGACCCACCCCGCGACGAAGGCCGCCGCGGCGAGGAACAGCAGCACCCCTACGGTCACGTCGTCCACCGCGCCAGGCTACGGAGATCGCGTCGACCTCGCGGACACCCCACCCTCACGGGCCCTCGACCAGTAACCTGTGTCCCGCCGGCACCACCCAGGGAGGTTCGAGGCATGCGACTGGTCGCTGCGCGCGTCCGCAAGGTCATGTCGGTGCAGGACTCGGGCCGGCTGGCGCTCGACGAGGGCCTCACCACGCTCGTCGGCAAGAACGAGTCGGGCAAGACCGCCATGCTGCAGGCCCTGTACCGCGCCAACCCGCTGCCGAGCGGCCACCCGACAGCGTTCGCGGCGCGCCGCGACTACCCGCGCCGAGACCTCGGGCCCGACCGCGACCGGATCGACGACGTCCGGCCGGTGACGCTGGAGGTCGAGCTCGACTACGCCGACCGTCAGCGTCTGGAGCGCAGCGGCGAGCGTCTGCCGACGACACCGCTGTACGTGAGCCGGCGCTACGGCGACGACGCGCTGCACTGGGCGGTCGACGAGGACGGCACGCCCCTCGACGTCTCGCCGGGGACGCTCGCCGACCTCACGGCCATGCTGCCGGGCTTCCAGTACTTCGACGACCACAACGTGCTGCCGGGCAGCGTCTCGATCCGTCGCCTGCAGGAGCTCGATGCGGCGGACCTCTACCCGTCGGAGCGCACGGCCCTGGCGTTGCTGCGGCTCGCGGGCATCGCCGACGCGTCGTTCGGCGCCGACGAGCACGAGGAGCACGAGGCGGCGCTCGCGGCCGCTGCGACGCGCCTGACCGACCAGCTGCTCGCCTACTGGAGCCAGAACCGCGACCTGTCCGTCGAGCTCGACCTGCAGACGGTCGGCCTGGCGTCGCCGGAGCCGTGGCTGCACGTCCGGGTACGCGACGAGCGCCGGGGCGTGAGCCTCAACGTCGCCGAGCGCTCGAGCGGGTTCCTCTGGTTCTTCTCCTTCCTCGCCGCCTTCTCGGAGTTCGCGGAGCAGGAGCGCCGGGTCGTGCTGCTCGACGAGCCGGGCATGAACCTGCACGCGAATGCCCAGGGCGACCTGCTGCGCTACCTGAAGGAGCAGCTCGAGCCCCACCACCAGGTCGTGTACTCGACGCACTCGCCGTACCTCGTCGACGCGGGCCGGCTCTCCCGGTGCCGAGTGCTGGAGAACGTCGGCGACCGCGGCACCACGGTCAGCTCCGAGCTGTGGACCGCCGGTCCGGAGACGACGGTTCCGCTGCTCGCCGCCCTCGGCGCCGACCTCGCCCGCACGCTCGTCAGCAGCCCGCACCAGCTCCTCGTGTCATCGCCGTCCGACGTCACCTACCTCGCGGTCATGGGCGACCTGCTGCGGTCCGAGGGCGGCCGCGCGCTCGACCCGCGCTGGACGGTCACGCCGATGGGTGGCGCGTCGGGGCTGCCGACGACGCTCGCCCTGCTCGGCACCACCGCGACGTCGGCGACGGTGCTGATGGACGGTCCGGCCGGGTCGCGCGGCGCGGTCGAGGAGCTCGTGAACCGCGGGGCGATCTCGACCGACCACCTCGTGCCGCTCACCGACCTCACCGGCACGCTCGACGCCGACCTGGAGGACCTGTTCGACGCCGAGTGGTACCTGCGGCTCCTGGCGGAGTCCGGGGGTCCGGTGCTCTCGCACCGCAGGCTCGTCGGGAAGCGGTTCCTGCGCACCCCGCCACGTCGGCGCATCGTCCACCAGGCCGAGACGGTGCTGGGCCACCGCTTCGACCGCTTCCAGCCCGCCGCCCACCTCCTGCGCGAGCGGTCGCGGGTCCTCGAGACCGTCGACGCCGACACCAAGCAGCGCTTCCAGCAGCTCATCGACCGGCTCAACGCCCTCATCGAGCCACCCCTCCCTCGCTGAGTGTGACGTTTGGGGCCCAGATCGCGGTGATCTGGGCCCCAAACGTCACACTCAGCGGGGGTGGGGAGGGCGGTCAGCGGCGGAGGACGCGGAGGGAGCCGGTGTGGGCGACCTCGGCGAAGCCGTCCTCGAGGGCGCGCCGGTAGATCCGGTACGGCGCCTGGCCGCCGTCGGCCGGGTCGGGGAAGACGTCGTGGATCACGAGCACACCACCGGGACGCACCCAGTGGGCCCACCCGTCGTAGTCGGCCTGCGCGTGCTCGTCGGTGTGGCCACCGTCGACGAACACGAGGTCCAGCTCGCGACCCCACCACGACGCGACGTCGGGCGAGCGCGCGACGACGACGTCGACGACGTCCTCCAGCCCCGCCCGCGAGAGCGTCTCGCGCAGGAACGGCAACGTCTCCATCCGTCCGTCGGCCCCCACCAGCGACGTGTCGTGGTACTCCCACCCCGACTGCTGCTCCTCCGAGCCGCGGTGGTGGTCGATGGTCACCAGCCGGGCGCCCCGGAGCCGGGCGACGTGCCCGAGGTGGACGGCCGACTTGCCGCAGTAGCTGCCGATCTCGACGGCGACGCCCCCGGGCCGCAGGTGCTCGCCGGCCGCCTCGCGCAGGGCGTCGGCCTCCTCGTCGGGCAGGAAGCCGCGGACGTCGTCGGCGACACTGCGGAGATCACTGGGCAGGTCGAGCTCGCTCACGGGCGCTCCTCGTCGGTGGTCAGCAGCGGCAGGCCGTCGCCGCGGAACAGGCCGTTCGCGGGCGTGGTGCGAGTGAGGGCGTCGACCGCGAGCAGCACGGTGCCGGCGGTCCAGGTGGTCTGCTCGACCGGCCAGTACGTCTGGTCCGGGTAGACGTAGCCGGTCCAGTAGGTCGCGTCGTCGCGGCGCAGCACCTGGATCTCGCCGAGGATGCGGCGCGCGTCGTCGTCGCGGCCGACCGCGTCGAGCGCGAGCACCAGCTCGCAGGTCTCCCCCCCGGTGACCCACGGGCTGTCGTCGACGCAGCGGGCGCCGAAGCCGGGCACGACGAAGTCGTCCCAGCGGGCGTCCAGGCGCGCCGCCGCGACGGCGTCGGGCAGGGCGCCGCCGAGCACGGGGTAGTACCAGTCCATCGAGAAGCGGGCCTTGTCGGCGAAGCGGTGCGGCTCGTGGTCGAGCGCGTGACGCAGCCGCACGGCGGCGTCACGCCAGCCCGGCACGTCCTCGCCGACGACCTCGGCCAGCGCGACCCCGCAGCGCAGGCTCAGGTGGATGCTGGCGTTGCCGGTCACGAGCGCCTCGTCGGCGACGTCGCCCTCGGCCCCCCGCGACCAGCGCACCGGACCGGCCGGCTCCTGCAGCTCGAGCACGACGTCGAGCGCGGCCCGTACCGTCGGCCACATCGCCTCGACGAACGCGACGTCGCCGGTGAGGCGCCAGTGGTGCCAGGCCGCCGTGGCCACGTAGGCGGTGAAGTTCGCGTCGGTAGCGGGCACCGTGACCACACCGTCGACGTACTCGGTGGCGAACGACCCGTCGGGTCGCTGCGCGGTGCGGCTCCACGCGTACGCCGCCTCGGCCTCGTCGCGACGTCCGGCGACGGCCAGGCCCATCGCGGCCTGCAGGTGGTCCCACGGGTCGAGGTGGTGGCCCTCGAACCAGGGGATCGACCCGTCCGGCCGCTGCACGGCGACGATGGTGTCGGCGGTGGCCTGCACCTGCGCGGCGTCGAGCACGCCCGGCAGGGCGAGCGCGGTCCCCGCCGGCGGGAGCGGCCCCCAGCGGGTGGTCGGGAGCGTCACGTCAGGCGAGCGGCTTGGTGTAGTAC